>Ga0182736_1000012_pt1 | contig 554328 bp, 503 predicted proteins | sample eDN5th30CKraftBY_FD_128882 | JGI IMG/M metagenome (GOLD analysis project Ga0182736, IMG submission 128882) | Enriched backyard soil microbial communities from Emeryville, California, USA - eDNA 5th pass 30_C Kraft BY (version 2) (version 2) | ecosystem: Environmental > Terrestrial > Soil >...
CGGCCCGCATCCTGGGCCTCCCATCGACAGGCGTGCGAGGCCTGCCATGGGACCGTGCCTGCCTCCACACTGCGACGCCTCGCGAGCGCGCCCCTCGTCAGAGGCAGGTCTTGAGGCAACGATGTAGCCAAGATTGGGAATGATGTCAAGAACAAAGTGAGAACATAACGTTGCCCTGCGGCCCTCTCCCCATTGCGGGAGAGGGTGGCCTGCACGGCAGGCCGGGAGAGGGGCGGTGCTCGACCATGACGCCCCCTCTCCCGGCTCACTGGCGTTCGCCACCCTCCCCCGCAGAGGGGGGAGGGTTCGCGCGACGCGTCATGGCCGCACTTGATGCGGCCACCCACGTCTTCGAGAACCGCCGCGCTGCACAAGACGTGGGTGCCCGGGACAAGCCCGGGCATGACGGCGCGGGTTACGGGGATGCCAGCAGAGGGTGTTGGGAGAGGCTGTCATTCCCGATCGGCAACGGCAGACCACCACAGAAATCGGGTGTCGCCCCTCCATCGGGCTCGCTAGGATGGCCTCCAATCAGGGATGAAAGTCATGCTCGATACATTGCGCGACATCACCATCGAACCGGGCGCCATCACGGTGCCGGACGAGCCGCATTCGGATTACGAGCGGGTGCGGCGGATCATTGCGTTCATCTCGGAGCGCTGGCGCGAGCAGCCTTCGCTGGAGGCGATCGCGGACCATGTCGGCCTCTCCACCACCCATGTGCACCACCTCTTCCGGCGCTGGGCGGGGCTGAGCCCAAAAGCCTTCCTGCAGGCGCTGACCCTCGACAATGCCAAGGCGCTGCTCTCGGATTCCGCGAGCGTGCTCGATGCCACCTACGAGGTCGGCCTCTCCGGCCCCGCCCGTCTGCACGACCTCTTCGTCACCCATGAGGCCATGACGCCGGGCGACTACAAAGCGGCCGGCGCAGGCCTCGTCATGCGCTACGGCTTCCACCCCTCCCCCTTCGGCGAGGCGGTGCTGATCGCCACCGACCGGGGCCTCGCCGGCCTCGGCTTCGTGGACGACGGCGACCGGCAGGCGGCTCTTGCCGACCTCACCCGCCGCTGGCCCAAGGCATCTTATGTGGAGGACGAGGCCGCAACCGCCCCGCTCGCCCGGCGCGTCTTCAACCCGTCGCAATGGCAAGAGGAGCAGCCCCTGCGGGTCGTGCTCATCGGCACGGATTTCGAGGTCCGGGTCTGGCAGACCCTGCTGCGGATCCCGCGCGGCAGGGCCACCACCTATTCCGACATCGCCCGCCATATCGGCAAGCCCGCCGCCTGCCGGGCCGTGGGTGCCGCGGTCGGCAAGAACCCGGTCTCCTTCGTCGTCCCCTGCCACCGGGTGCTCGGCCGCTCCGGCGCGCTGACCGGCTACCATTGGGGCCTCACTCGCAAGCAGGCGATTTTGGGCTGGGAGGCAGGGCAGAGCGCGAGCCGGAAAGCGGCTTAAGGCCCTCTTTCCCTACCGGTTCCGACAAGGCCGAGCCGCAGCCTGATCAGGGCTGCGGCGCCGGGGGGCAGGACGGCGCATTGGGTGACATGGAACCAGCTGTTGTCGACCCGCTGGTAGGTCCGGCCGCACCAATGGCCGCCATTCGTCTCGCCGGTATCGTCTGCAAGCGCGCGGTATTGGATGGTATAGCCCGGCACCTCGACCCAATCTCCGTCGACGAGCATCCATACGCCGGTCGGCGTGACGCGATAGCGCGCCGGCCGGCAATCCTTGCCGTTGCAGCAGCTGTTGCCCCACGAATCCGTGAGATGCGAGTAGATGTCGTGGGCGGCAGCCGGTTGATTGAGCCCAATCGCAAGAAGGATCGCCGGGAGGAAAAGCCTGATCGACATGGGCCGCTTCCACAGGGGACAGGTTTGCGGCGCTCATTGGAGCGTCGAAGAAACGCGATGAAACTCCATCCTACCTCAGAGCGAGGCGGCGGGCACGCGGGAAGGGGACGAGCCCCTAAGAGCATCCTCGGTTTCGCTACAGGCGGCGGGCGATCTGTGGTAATCTTCTGCCCGCAACAGGGGATCCAGGATCCCATGACGGGAGGGCGCCATCATGAAATGGCCGGTCCATCTCCTCTCTGGCATGTTGGTTGCGTTTTCCATTCCAGGTTCCGGATATGCAGGCGAGCTGCACGATGCCGTGCTCGCCGGGAAGGCAGATGCCGTTGAAGCCCTGCTCGTCGCCGGGGTCGACATCAACGACCCCGGGGACATCGGATCCCCTCTCCATCTCGCAGCGCTCGACGGCAATGTCGAAATTGCCAAGCTCCTGATCGCCAAACGGGCTGACGTGAACGCGCGTCATGAGGGAGACGGCGGCCGCCCCTTGCATGTCGCCGCCAACTACAACCATGCAGCCTTTGCGGCTCTGCTCCTGGATAATGGCGCCGAAATCGACGCTCGCGATGCGACCGCGCGATCCCCTCTGTTCGTGGCGGCGAGATTGGGCCATGTCGACACGGCCAGGGTGCTGCTGGCCAGGGGGGCCGACGTCAATGCGCGGAGTGCCAGTCAAGTCACCCCCCTGCATCAGGCCATCCTGAACGACAAGATCGACGTGCTGAGGGTGCTTCTCGAAGCCCGCCCCGATCTCGAGGCAGCGAACCAGAACGGCGAGACGCCGTTGCACGTGGCGGCCTGGGTCGGCTCGCTGCGCGCGATAGAGCTTCTCGCCGCGAAGGGCGCCAAGCTGCAATCGCGCCGGCCGGACGGCCTGACGCCCATGCTGGAGGCCCAGGGCAGCCAGCATCCGGAAGCCGCGGATCTCCTGCGCCGACTCGGAGCGACCGAATAGGAGGCTCGTCGGGCTCCTCCGGATGCAGCTATAGGTTCCGGGTTCCGCTTACGCGGCCCCGGAATGACAGGGGGAGGGCTTGACGCCGACCGATTGCAACAAGATCCTCTCCTCCGTCCATCGCATGCAGGGCGGTCCCCGGTGGCCTACTACGTCTATATCCTGGCCTGTCGCCGCCATGGCACGCTCTATCTCGGCGTCACCAACGATCTGCCGCGCCGGGTGAACGAGCACAAAAGCAAGGTTATTCCCGGCTTTTCGGCCGAATACGACGTCACGCCTCTGGTATGGTATGAGACCTACGAGCGCATCGACGAGGCCATCACACGGGAAAAGAGCCTCAAGAAATGGCGGCGCGATCGGAAGATCCGCCTCATCGAGGACATGAACCCGGACTGGTCCGATCTGTACCCGCTCCTGAACCGATAAAAACCACCCGCCGTCATTCCGGGGCGCCGAAGGCGAACCCGGAACCCATAGCCGCCAAGGCTGCAGAACAAGACGGCGAACGTCCAGCTCTCTTCGGAAAAGCCGTGGTTATGGGTTCCGGGTTCCGCTTACGCGGCCCCGGAATGACGGTGGGGGCCTCCGATCGGACGAATTGCCCCAATCTCACCCTCAACTTCGTCTTGCACCCCTGAAAACCCCTTCTTATATCAGCGCCAGCATGGGACATGGCTCGGCTTGAGGCGGTCCCGGCATTTCGTCAGCAACATCCAGTAAGCCATGGGCCGGGCTGCTTTTAGGGCCCGGCGGTCTGCTTGAAAGTGAGGGATCCCGCCATGGGTAAGGTCATCGGTATCGACCTCGGCACTACCAATTCCTGCGTCGCTGTCATGGAAGGCACGACGCCCAAAGTCATCGAAAACGCGGAAGGCGCCCGGACGACCCCGTCCATCGTGGCCTTCACGGACGAAGGCGAGCGCCTCGTCGGCCAGCCGGCCAAGCGCCAGGCGGTCACGAACCCGTCGCGCACGTTTTTCGCCATCAAGCGCCTGATCGGGCGCACCTTCGACGATCCCATGACCAAGAAGGACATGGGCCTCGTTCCCTATCACATCATCAAGGGTTCGAACGGCGACGCCTGGGTCGAGGCCGACGGCAAGCAGTATTCGCCCTCGCAGATCTCCGCCTTCACCCTGCAGAAGATGAAGGAGACCGCCGAGTCCTATCTCGGGCAGCCGGTCACCCAGGCCGTCATCACGGTTCCGGCCTATTTCAACGACGCTCAGCGTCAGGCGACCAAGGACGCCGGCAAGATCGCCGGCCTCGAGGTCCTGCGCATCATCAACGAGCCGACTGCAGCTGCCCTGGCCTATGGCCTGGACAAGAAGCAGACCGGCATGATCGCGGTCTACGATCTGGGCGGCGGCACTTTCGACGTGTCGGTCCTCGAGATCGGCGACGGCGTGTTCGAGGTGAAGTCGACCAACGGCGATACCTTCCTCGGCGGTGAAGACTTCGACATGCGCCTCGTCGAATACCTCGCGGCCGAGTTCAAGAAGGAGCAGGGCATCGACCTGACCAAGGACAAGCTCGCCCTGCAGCGCCTGAAGGAGGCGGCCGAGAAGGCCAAGATCGAGCTCTCCTCGGCCAGCCAGACCGAGATCAACCTGCCCTACATCACGGCGGATGCCTCCGGTCCGAAGCACCTGGCGCTGAAGCTCTCGCGCGCAAAGTTCGAGCAGCTCGTGGACGACCTCGTCCAGAAGACCATCGAGCCCTGCCGCAAGGCCCTCAAGGATGCCGGCATCTCGCCCGGCGACATCGACGAGGTGGTCCTGGTCGGCGGCATGACCCGCATGCCGAAGATCCAGGAAGTGGTGAAGACCTTCTTCGGCAAGGAGCCCCACAAGGGCGTCAACCCGGATGAGGTCGTGGCCATCGGCGCCGCCATCCAGGCCGGCGTGCTCCAGGGCGACGTGAAGGACGTTCTGCTCCTCGACGTGACCCCGCTCTCGCTCGGCATCGAGACGCTCGGCGGCGTGTTCACCCGTCTGATCGACCGCAACACGACGATCCCGACGAAGAAGAGCCAGGTGTTCTCGACCGCGGAAGACAACCAGAACGCGGTCACCATCCGCGTCTTCCAGGGCGAGCGCGAAATGGCGGCGGACAACAAGCTGCTCGGCCAGTTCGACCTCGTGGGCATTCCGCCGGCACCGCGCGGCGTGCCGCAGATCGAGGTGACCTTCGACATCGACGCGAACGGCATCGTGAACGTCACGGCGAAGGACAAGGCGACCGCCAAGGAGCACCAGATCCGCATCCAGGCGTCCGGCGGCCTCTCCGACGCCGACATCGACAAGATGGTCAAGGACGCCGAGGCCCATGCCGAGGAAGACAAGAAGCGTCGCGAGCTCGTCGAGGCGAAGAACCAGGGCGAGAGCCTGATTCACGCCACGGAGAAGTCGCTCGCCGATTACGGCGACAAGGTCTCCGAGTCCGACAGGCAGGGCATCACCACTGCCATCGACGCCCTGCGCCAGGCTCTTGCGGCTGAGGATTCCGAGGTCGTCAAGGCCCGCACCACGGACCTGATGCAGGCTTCCATGAAGCTGGGCGAGGCCATGTACGCAGCGCAACAGAATGCCGGCGAAGGCGGGGAGCAGCCTGAGGGCGAGGCCGCCCAGAAGGACGACGTCATCGACGCCGACTTCCAGGAAGTCGACGAGGGCGACAAGAAGAAGCGCGCCTGATCGATGGCCGCACTTTGAGGAATTCGGCACCCGGTTTGATGGCCGGGTGCCGTTTTCATGAATGGCCGAAAGGCTGGCACCAAGAATGATGGACGTACCGCCCGATATCCGTGATGCTTTGGCTAAAGATGCCGAGGCCCGTCGCGTCTTCGACAAGCTGCCCCCTTCTCACCGGCGCGAATATCTGCGCTGGATCGAGGAGGCGAAGAAGCCAGAGACGCGATCGAAACGGATCGGCGGCATGATGGAGCGACTGACAGCTCCAGGGGGCGCCTGACATGTCCAAGCGCGATTACTACGAGGTTCTCGGCGTTGCGAGAACCGCGACCGACGCGGAGATGAAATCCGCCTTCCGCAAGCTCGCGATGCAGTACCATCCGGACCGCAATCCGGGCGATCACGAGGCGGAGGTCAAGTTCAAGGAACTGAACGAGGCCTATCAGACCCTCTCCGACGGGCAGAAGCGCGCGGCCTACGACCGCTTCGGCCATGCCGCCTTCGCCAATGGCGGACCCGGCGGCGGCGGACCGGGCTTCGGCGGCGACTTCTCCGACTTCATGTCGGACATTTTCGAGAATTTCTTCGGCGATGCCACCGGACGCGGCGGCCGTGGCCGGAGCACCGGCGGGCGCGAGCGCGGCGCCGACATGCGCTACAACCTCGAGATCTCCCTCGACGAGGCCTTCCACGGCAAGAATGCCGAACTCAAGATCCCCACCTCGATCACCTGCGAATCCTGCTCGGGATCGGGGGCGAAGGCGGGCTCCAAGCCCAAGGCCTGCCCCACCTGCGGCGGCGCCGGGCGCGTACGGGCGACCCAAGGGTTCTTCTCCATCGAGCGCACCTGCCCGAACTGCCACGGGCGCGGCGAGGTGATCGACGACCCTTGCGCAGCCTGCGGCGGCGCCGGCAGGGTCACCCGCGAGCGCACGCTCTCGGTCAACATCCCGGCGGGCGTCGAGGACGGCACCCGAATCCGGCTCGCCGGCGAAGGCGAGGCCGGCCTGCGCGGCGGGCCTGCGGGCGATCTCTACATCTTCCTGTCGATCCAGGCCCACCCGTTCTACCAGCGCGACGGGGCGGACCTGTTCTGCCGCGTGCCGATCTCCATGGTGACGGCGGCGCTCGGCGGCGAGTTCAGCGTTCCGACGCTCGGCGGCTCCGAGGCCCTCGTGAAGGTTCCCGAAGGCACCCAGACCGGCAAGCAGTTCCGGCTCAAGGGCAAGGGCATGCCGGTGCTGCGTTCGAGGGACGTGGGCGACCTCTACATCCAGGTTGTTGTGGAAACCCCGCAGAAGCTCACCAAGCGCCAGCGCGAGCTGCTGACGGAGTTCGACCAGGAGTGCTCGAAGGAAAACCATCCTGAAAGTTCAGGCTTTTTCTCGCGCTTCCGGGAGTTTATCGACGGACTCGGTGGATCAACTTAACTTGACGGTCGTTTTCATTGGGTTCTAAAGAACAACCGTGATCCGCCGCGCAAGGGGCTTCCTCAGTGCATCAGTCGTTCCAACGGCCAACCGCCCGGAAAATCCCTCTCAAGAAGGATCGCTTCCAGGATGAGGCCCGGTTCCTGCGCTCCTGGCTCGAACGGCCGCTCGTTGTCGGAGCCGTCACCCCCTCCGGCAAGATTCTGGCTCGGACCATGGCGTCCTTCGTGGATCCGCGCATTCCGGGCCCGGTGATCGAGCTCGGCCCCGGCACGGGCCCGGTGACAGATGCCCTGATCCGGCGCGGCGTGGCGCAGGAGCGCCTCGTTCTCATCGAATACAGCCCCGAGTTCTGCCAGCTCCTGAAGCGCCGCTTCCCGAAGGCGACGATCATCCAGGGCGATGCCTACGATCTGAAAGAGACGCTCTCCGACATCCTGAAGGAGCCGGCCGCGGCGACCGTGTCGAGCCTGCCGCTCTTCACCAAGCCCATGGATCAGCGCCTCGATCTTCTCGAGGCCGCACAGGAAGTGATGCATCCGGGCGCCCCCTTCATCCAGTTCACCTATGCGGTGGTGCCGCCGATCCCGGCGCGCTCCAAGAGCTACAAGGCCAGGGCCTCCAACCGGATCTGGCGCAACCTGCCCCCGGCCCGCGTGTGGGTCTACAACAAGGTCAACCATCCATGAGCGCTGCGATGTCTCTTCCGACGAATCCCATTTCCGCAGGAGACATTCGCGACAAGCTCATCATCGGCCTCGACGTTCCCTCCGTAGAGGAGGCGCGCGCCGTCGTCACCCGCATCGGGGACGCGGGCACTTTCTATAAGATCGGCTATCAGCTGGCTTACGCCGGCGGCTTCGAGTTCGCCCGCGAGCTGATCGGCCAGGGCAAGAAGGTCTTCCTCGATCTCAAGCTCCACGACATCGGCAACACTGTCGAGGCGGGCGTGCGCTCGGTGGCCAAACTCGGCGCCACGTTCCTCACCGTCCATGCCTATCCGCAGACCATGCGCGCGGCCGTGGCCGGAAAAGCCGGCACGAACTTGAAGATCCTCGCCGTGACGGTTCTGACGTCCTACGACGACAACGACCTCGTCGAGGCGGGCTATGCGCCGGTCTCGGCCGCGGATCTCGTCGCCCGCCGCGCGGGACAGGCGCGCGAGTTCGGCATCGACGGCATCGTCTGCGCCGCGACCGAAGCGCAGAGCGTGCGCGCCATCGTCGGGCCGGACCGCCTCATCGTCACCCCCGGCATCCGCCCGGCCGGCGCGGATGCGGGCGACCAGAAGCGCATCGTCACGCCGGCGGAAGGCATCCGGCTCGGCGCCAACCACCTCGTCGTGGCCCGGCCGATCGTGAAAGCCGCCGATCCCAAGGCGGCGGTGGAAGCCATCGTGCGCGAGATCGTTGAAACGACCGCTTGACGATCGGCCCCTGCCGCCTTTCGCTGCCACATCCCTAACATAAGAGGAGCGCCTCATGCCCAAAGGCTATGTCATTGCCCGCGTCACCGTCACCAATCCTGAGGCATACGCGGAATACGCCAAGGGCGCGACGGAAGCGATCCGCCAGTATGGCGGCCGGCCGCTGGTGCGCGGCGGCGCCTACGAGGCGCTCGAAGGCGAGGCGCGCCCGCGCAACGTGGTGATCGAGTTCGATTCCGTCGAGCAAGCCAGGACCTATTACAACTCGCCCGAGTATCAGGCCGCCAAGGCCAAGCGCGAAGGCGCCTGCGTGGCCGAATTCGTGCTGGTGGAAGGAGCGTGAAGCGATGAAGGGCTATTGGATCGGCCGCGTCGACGTCTCGAACCCCGACGCTTACCAGAACTACGTGAAGGCGAATGCCGTGCCCTTCGCCAAATACGGCGCCCGCTTCCTGGTCCGCGGTGGCACGTACCGGGTGGCGGAAGGCGGTGCGCGTGCCCGCAACGTGGTGATCGAGTTTCCGACCTATCAGGCGGCGCTGGAATGCTGGGATTCGCCGGAGTACCAGGCGGCAAAAGCCGAGCGCGACGGCCACGCGGTGGCGGACATCATCATCATCGAGGGCTACGAGGGCCCGCAGCCGGGCTAACTTTTCCAACGTCATGGCCGGGCTTGTCCCGGCCATCCCGATAAGGTGAAGCGTCGCGCTTTTCCAATCGGGATCACCGGCACAAGGCCGGTGATGACGTAGAGGGTGTCATTCCCGGCCGGAGCGCAGCCGAGGGGAAGGGAATCCATAGCGCTGCGCCTGATCGTGGATCCCCTTCCCGGTCCTGCGGACCGCCGGGGATGACAGGAGGAGCACGATCCTCAGCGCTTCTCAGCGGCGTCCCGAGCCGCTATACCCGGACCCCGTGACAACAGGAGAGCTGGCATGAGCGAGATGCGACTTGTCGTGGTGGGAGCCGCCGGACGCATGGGGCGCATGCTCATTAAAGCGGTCGCCGAGACGGAGGGCTGCACCCTCGTCGGCGCCATCGAGCGCGAAGGCTCGGCCGCTCTCGGCCACGACGCCGGGCTGCTCGCGGGAACCGGCCTGCTCGACGTGGACGTGACCGACGATCCGCTGCCCGTCTTCGCCCAGGCCGACGGCGTGCTCGACTTCACGGCGCCCGCCGCCACCACCGCCTTCGCGGCGCTCGCCGCCCAGGCGCGCATCGTCCACGTGATCGGCACCACGGGCCTGCAGGAAGCCGATTTCACCAAGCTCGAAGCGGCCGCGCGCCACGCGCGCATCGTCCAGTCCGGCAACATGTCGCTCGGCGTCAACCTGCTCGCGGGCCTCGTGCGCAAGGTCGCCGCGACCCTGGGCGAGGATTTCGACATCGAGATCCTCGAGATGCATCACCGCATGAAGGTGGACGCGCCTTCGGGCACCGCGCTCCTCCTCGGCGAGGCGGCGGCGGAAGGCCGCAAGATTTCCCTGAAAGATCGTTCGGTGCGCAGCCGCGACGGGCATACCGGCGCGCGCAATCCCGGCGACATCGGATTCGCGACCCTGCGCGGCGGTACGGTGGTGGGTGAGCATTCGGTGATTTTTGCGGGCGCCGGCGAGCGTCTGGAGCTCGGCCACCGGGCCGAGGACCGCAGCATTTTCGCCCGGGGCGCTGTAAGAGCCGCCCTCTGGGGCTTCGACAAGAAGCCCGGCTACTACACCATGGCCGATGTTCTTGGGCTCGATCGGCTTTAGCGCGTCTTCCCTCCCCACCCATGTCGGGCTTGCCCGACATGGGCTTTCTCTTACACAAGTCGGGAACACCCGACTTGTGGCGGGGAGGGATCGAGGGTGGGGGTCGGAAAGTCAGTACGCTTCACTTGATCTCGTAAGGCACAGGATCAATACAGCCCCTGACTCTGAAACTCGCTCACCCCGTCGCACCACCCCCACCCTATCCCTCCCCGCAAGGGGGAGGGCATCACAGCGGAGAACTTCCAGCATGAACCGCCTTCTTGTGCTTGCCCGCCACGGCCAGAGCGAATGGAACCTCAAGAACCTGTTTACGGGCTGGAAGGATCCGGGGCTCACCGATCTCGGCATCGAGGAGGCGCGCAATGCCGGCCGTCGCCTGAAGGAAATGGGCGTGCAGTTCGACGTCGCCTTCACCTCCGATCTCGGCCGGGCGCAACGCACCTGCAAGCTGATCCTGGAGGAGATCGGCCAGCCCGATCTCAAGACCATCGCGAACCAGGCCCTGAACGAGCGCGATTACGGCGATCTCGCGGGCCTCAACAAGGACGATGCCCGCGCCCGCTGGGGCGAGGAGCAGGTCCATGTCTGGCGCCGGTCCTACGACGTTCCACCTCCCGGCGGCGAGAGCCTGAAGGACACGGTCGCCCGCGTTCTGCCCTATTACATCCGCGAGATCCTGCCCCGCGTCATGCGCGGCGAGCGCGTGCTGGTGGCGGCCCACGGCAATTCGCTGCGCGCCCTCGTGATGGTGCTCGACGGCCTGACCTCCGAGACCATCCCGAGCCTCGAACTCGCCACCGGCATCCCGCTGATCTACGACCTCAATGACGATACCACCGTCGCGAGCAAGAAGGTGCTGGAGGGGTAACCGTTCCCACATCCTCACACGTCATGGCCGCACTTGTTGCGGCCACCCACGTCTTGGGAGCCGCAGTGCTGCAAAGACGTGGGTCCCCGGGACAAGCCCGGGGATGACGGCGGAGGGGATGACGCGAACGGCGGCGGCCTGCAAAATCATATCATGTCCCCCCTCACCCTCGCCCCCGGCCTCACCTACTACCCGGACTATCTCGACCGCCCGGCGCAGGAGCGGCTGCTCCAGAGCCTGCGCGAGATCACGCGGGATGCACCTCTCTTCACCCCGCGCATGCCGCGCACGGGAAAACCGTTCTCGGTGCGCATGACCAATTGCGGGCGGCTGGGCTGGGTGTCCGATGTGGACGGCTATCGCTATCAGCCGGCCCATCCCGAGACGGGACGGCCCTGGCCCGCCATGCCGGATCAGGTGCTGCGCGCCTGGGAGGAGTTGAGCGGCTATCCGCACCCGCCCGATGCGTGCCTGATCAATTTCTACGAGCCCTCGGCTCGCATGGGGTTGCACCAGGACAAGGACGAGGAGGAGTTCGCAGCGCCCGTCGTCTCGCTCTCCCTCGGGGACACGGCCCTCTTCCGCTATGGCGGTGTGGAGCGCAAGGATCCGACGAAATCGATCAGGCTCCGCTCCGGTGACGCGATCGTGTTCGGCGGGCCTGCGCGCCTGATCTATCATGGCATCGACCGGCTGAGTGCGGGCAGCTCGGACCTGCTGCCGCAGGGCGGACGCCTCAATCTCACCTTGCGCAAGGTGGAGAAGGCGCTCTAGCTTCGAAAGATCATTGGAGGGGCATCGATGAAAGCTTTCGCCGCCGCCGCACTAGGACTGCTTCTGTCGGTGCCGACGGCCTTCGCGGCCGAGCCCGTCTATCCGCCCGCCTCGCGGATCGGCATCGTGCCGCCGGAGGACATGATGGTGTCGAAGCGCTTTTCCGGCTTCGAGAACCCGGAAAAGGCCGCGGCGATCAACTTCGTGGAAATGCCGGCCGACGCCTATCCGGCGCTTGTCAACGGGCTGACCAAGGACGCCTTGAAGCGCCAGGGCATGAGCGAGACCTCGCGCGAGAACCTGAAGCTCGGCACGCGGACGGGGATCCTGATCGGCGGCACCATGAGCGGCCCCGTGCCGGGCCGCAAATGGGTGATGGCGATCAAGGACCCGGGCGTCACCGCTCTCATCATCGCGCAGGTGCGCGGCGGCGCGGACGGATACAGCGAGGCGCAGATGCGCGATGCCCTGAAAAGCATCGCCTTGCGCGGCCCCGTCTCCATCGACGAGCAGGTCTCCGCCCTGCCCTTCCGTCTCGGCGACAAGGCGGGCTTTCGCCCGGTGCGGGTGATGTCGGGCAACTCGGTCCTGTTCACCGACGGGCCGGAGGACGTGATCAAGGCGGTGGAGCAGCCCATGTTCATCGTGGCGGCCTCCCTCAACGTGCCCGTGCCGCCGGCGGAGCGGCGCGGCCAGTTCGCCCATGCGGCCCTGAACTCGAACCAGATCCTCAAGGACATCAAGGTCGAGCGCTCGGAATCCTTCCGCTTCAGGGGCCAGGACTGGCACGAGATCGTCGCCAAGGCGGTCGAGACGGAATCCGGCCAGCCGATCATCGTGATGCAGACCATCCGCTTCGAGCCCGACCGCTACGTGCGCATGGTCGGCCTTACGAGGGTCGAGCAGCGCGACCGGAACCTGCCACGCTTCCGCAACGTCATCGACGGGATCGAAATCAGCCCCTGACCTTTTGTCCGATGTTCTAATCCCGCGCCGGGAAGGCCGGCAGCGACCAGCCGCGCAGGATCGCGAGCGCGCGCAGGGTGAAGGCGGCGGCAAAGCCTGCCGTGGCGCAGATGAAGGCATCGAGCCCGGTCGCCAGGAGGCTGACCATGACGCCGGCGCCCAGGGCCGCGGCGGTGACGTAGATCTCCTGACGCAGCACGAGGGGCGTCGTTCCGGCAAAGATGTCGCGGATGATGCCGCCGAAGGTGGCGGTGGTGGTGCCGAGCGCGATGGCGGAGAGGGCCGGCACGCCGGCCGCCAGCGCCTTGCCGGTGCCCGTGACAGCGAAGAGGGCCAACCCCAAGGCATCGGCCCAGAGAAGAAGGCGGCCCCGGCGCCCGCCCTCCATCATCGCGACCCTCCTGGGACCGAGGGCGAAGACCAGCTCCGCCACCACGATGCAGACGAGCACGTCCGTCGGATCCCCGACCCAGAAGACCGGTCTTGTGCCGATCAGCAGATCGCGCAGGGTGCCGCCGCCGACGCCGGTGAGCGTGGCGAGAAGGGCGAACCCGAACGGGTCCATGCCCTTGCGGGCTGCCATCAGCGCGCCGGACAGGGCGAAGACGGCAACGCCGATGGATTCGAAGGGGATGCTTTGTAGGAAGTCCACCGAGAACACCTGCCATAAAACTCCAGCCTCATCCTGAGGAGCCACGAAGTGGCGTCTCGAAGGAGGTTCCAGAGAGCACTGGAGACGCCCTCGTCCTTCGAGACGGCCTGACGGCCTCCTCAGGATGAGGGCTCCTGGGTGTTCGCTTACAGCATTTTCAGGCGCAGCCGCTACCGCCACGCCTGTAAATCAGGCCGATCGGTTCTTTATTGAGCCGCCGACGGATTGTCCGCCGCCTCGGAGCCGTTGCCGTTCGCCGCGGCCTTCGGGCCGCCGCGGGACACGCCGACCAGGGCCGGGCGCAGGACGCGGTCGCCGATGACGTAGCCGGACTGGACCACCTGCAGCACCGTACCGTTCGGAACCTCCGCATTGGGGATCTCGAACATGGCCTGATGCAGGTTCGGGTCGAATTTCTGGCCCTGCGGGTCGAGCTTCTTGACCCCGTGGCGCTCCAGGTTCTTCAAAAGGTCGCGCTCGGTGAGGTCGATGCCCTCGATCAGGCCCTTGAAGGCGCCCTCGGCGGTGCGGCTCTCCTCCTCCGGCACGCTCTCGATCGCGCGGCGGACGTTATCGGCCACGTTCAGCATGTCGCGGGCGAAATTGGTCACCGCATAGGTGCGGGCATCCGTGATCTCGCGGGCGGTGCGGCGGCGCAGGTTCTCCATGTCTGCCATCAGGCGCAGGAGCTTGTCCTTCAGATCGGCCTTCTCGGCCTCGAGAACGGCGATCGGATCGGCCTCGGGCGCCGCAGCCGGGGCGGCATCGTTGGCGGGCTCGGCCTGCGGGGCAACGTTCGGGTTTTCCGTGTCGTTCGGATTCATGGTCGACCAACTGTGATGGGATGAGAAAGGTTTCGGCACATATCAGGTTCCTTGGCCCACAAATCAAGCGCTGCGGCGCTGAAGCGGCTCGGTTTCCTCGGCCTTGAACACTTCGAGGAGGGTGCGGGTGATGGTGGCCTGGCGGCCCGCATGGGTGACTTTGGTGCCCGTCAGGTCGGTCACGTAGAACACGTCCACCGCCTTCTCGCCGAAGGTGACGATGTGGGCGGAGGCGATGTTGAGGTTAAGCTTGCCTAAGGCCGTGGTGAGATCGTAGAGCAGGCCCGGCCGGTCGAGCCCGGAGACCTCGATCACGGTCTGGCGGCTCGACAGGGAATTGTCGATGGTGACCTCCGGCGGCACGTGGAACGCCTTCGAGCGCTCCTTGGCGGGACGCTTGCCGTCGACCAGATCGGCGATCTTCACCTCCCCTTTCAGCGCCCGCTCGATCGCCTTGGCGACCCGCTCGGCCCGGCGCAGCTCGTCCTCGTCCCGGTCGAAGGCGCGGGAGAGCACGATGGTGTCCAGCGCCACCCCGTCCGTGGTGGTGAAGATCTGGGCGTCGACGATGTTGCCGCCGGACGCCGCGCAGGCGCCGGTGACGATGGCGAGCAGGCGCGGATGGTCCGGGGAAAGAATGGTCAGCTCGGTCACGCCGCGGAACTGGTCGGTCTCGTAGTCCGTCCGCACCGTGTGCCCGGCCTTGTCCGTCTCCCTGAGCAGCCGGGCCTGCTTCGCCCGCCTCGTCTCGTCGGTCTTGAGCCAGTAGCCGGGGGTGTGGCGGGCGGCGTAGGCCTCGAATTCCGCATCCGTCCAGTCGGGCAGTTCGGCGCGCAGCTGATCCTGCGCGATGCGCACCCGCTCGGAACGGGCGAGATCCACCGCCCCGCCGCCGAGAAACACCTCGGTTTCCTGGTAGAGGTTGCGCAGGAGCTGCCCCTTCCAGCCGGTCCAGGTGCCCGGGCCGACGGCCTTGATGTCGGCGATGGTGAGTACGAGCAGGAGCTTCAATCGCTCCATGGTCTGCACCACCTCGGCGAAGCTCTTGATGGTGGCGGGGTCCGAGAGATCGCGGCTCTGGGCCGTGTTCGACATGAGTAGGTGATACTCGACGAGCCAGGCCACCGTCTCGGTCTCCGCCTCGGTGAGACCGAAGCGCGGGCCGAGCTTGCGGGCGATGACCGCACCCGCCTCCGAATGATCATGAGGCCGCCCCTTGGCGATGTCGTGCAGGAACACGGCGACGTAGAGCGCCCGGCGGTTGCGGATGGTGGGAAAGATCGCATTGGCAAGCGGATGCTCGCTGCCGAGCTGCCCCGCCTCGATCTCCGTCAGCACGCCGACGGAGCGGATCAGGTGCTCGTCCACCGTGTAGTGGTGATACATGTTGAACTGCATCATCGCGACGATGCGGCCGAAATCCGGGACGAAGCGCCCGAGCACGCCGGTCTCGTTCATGCGCCGCAGCACCACCTCGGGCGCGTTCCTGGAGGTGAGGATTTCCAGAAACAGCTTGTTCGCCTCCGGATCGTTGCGCAGGTTGTGCCCGATGAGCCTGAGCGAGCGGGTGGCGAGCCGCGTCGCGTCGGGATGGATCGCGAGGTTGTGCCGGTCGGCAAGCCAGAACAGGCGGATCAGGTTGACCGGATCGCGCTCGAAGGCCTCGTCGCAGGCGACGTTGAGGCGGTTGTTGTCGACGGTGAAGTCGTCACCCACCAGAGCCCCGCCGCGCTGGCGCCGGAAGCGGCCGAACATGCGGTCGAGCATGGGACGGCGCTTCGTCTGGCGCGCTTCGAGTTCGGCGCAGACGATGGCGGTAAGATCGCCCACATCCTTGGCGATGAGAAAGTAGGCCTTCATGAAGCGCTCGACCGCGGACAGGCCGCCCCGCGGCGTGTAACCGATGCGTTCGGCGATGGTGCGCTGAAGATCGAAGGTCAGGCGCTCCTCGGCGCGGCCGGTCTCGAAATGCATGTGGCAGCGTACGCGCCACAAAAACTCCTCGCAGCGCATGAAGAGATTGAACTCTCCTTGCGTGAAGAGGCCGGCCTTCACCAGATCCTTGGGCTCCTTCACCCGGTAGACGTATTTGGCGATCCAGAACAGCGTGTTGAGATCGCGCAAGCCGCCCTTGCCGTCCTTCACGTTCGGCTCGACGAGATAGCGCGACGCGCCCGCCTTGGCGACGCGGGCATCGCGCTCCTTCAGCTTGGCGTCGACGAATTCCGCAGCCGTGGTCGCGACGACCTCCTGGTCGAAGCGCTTCTCCAGATTGTCGAAGAGCTCCCGGTCCCCGAACAGGAATCGCGCCTCGAGCAGCGAAGTGCGGATCGTCATGTCCCCGTGCGCCTCGCGCAGGCATTCCTCCACCGAGCGGGTCGCGTGGCCGACCTTCAGCTTGAGGTCCCAGAGCACGTAGAGCATCGCCTCGACGACGCTCTCGCTCCAGGCGGTCTGCTTGTAGGGCAAGAGGAACAGGAGATCGACATCGGAGCCTGGGGCCAGGGTCCCGCGCCCGTAACCACCGGTCGCGGCCACCGCGAGGCGCTCCCCGGCGGAAGGGTTCGCCGCCGGGTAGAGGTGCCGAACCACCGCGTCATGGACGATCTGCACAAGCTCGTCCATGCGCTCGCAGAGAAGGCGGGCGCAGACGAGGCCGTTATTGCTCTCCTGCAGCTTCTCCTGTGCCTCCAGGTGCCCTTGGTCGAGGAGGGCCTTCAGCTCTGGAACAAGTCTGGCGCGCAGGTCCGCGGCATCGCGGATCGGCTCGGAACCGAGGTTTTTCAGAACGCTCTTTGAACTGTGGGCGGACATGGAACAACCGTCTGAGAGGAAGTGTTTGACTTATACTCGATCCGCCCTCCGCCCAAGGGCCGAGCGGCATTATGCGCCTCGATGCTTGGGCCGTTCTTTATAGAAGATAGAGTTTGACATAAAAAACGCACGGTTCTATAAACCGGACACGCGCCGATTTGAGCATGCAGATTGCGGGCGCGAAACAAGTGCAGCTAAAGCGCCGGGCGCGCGAAGACCCCAAGGTCCAAGCTCCCATGCGCAGAACATGGGAACGAACATATGAGCCTGACCCGCCGCCTTCTGGTCGCCGCGTCCCTCGCCACCGGCCTCGCCTCCCTCGCCACTGCCGCTTCCGCGCAGGTGAAGGAAATCCGCATCGACTACGCCACCTACAACCCGGTCAGCCTCGTCCTGAAGGACAAGGGCTTCCTCGAGAAGGAGCTGGAGAAGGATGGCATCTCGGTGCGCTGGGTGCAGTCGCTCGGCTCCAACAAGGCGCTCGAATTCCTCAATGCCGGCTCGATCGATTTCGGCTCGACCGCCGGCGCCGCCGCCCTGATCGGCAAGATCAACGGCAACCCGATCAAGTCGATCTACGTCTATTCCCGTCCCGAATGGACGGCGCTGGTGACCCGCAAGGATACGGGCATCACCAAGGTCGAAGACCTGAAGGGCAAGCGCGTGGCCGTGACCCGCGGCACCGATCCGCACATCTTCCTGGTGCGCGCCCTGCAGGAGGCGAAGCTCACCGAGAAGGACGTGAAGCTCGTTCTGCTCCAGCACCCGGATGGCCGCACCGCTCTCGAACGCGGCGACGTGGATGCCTGGGCCGGCCTCGATCCGCTGATGGCGGCGGCCGAAGTGGAAGCCGGTGCCCAGCTCTTCTACCGCAATGCCGGCGCCAACACCTGGGGCGTGCTCAACGTCTCCGAATCCTTCGCCAAGGACAACCCGGCCCTCGTGCAGCGCGTGCTCAAGGCCTATGAGGAGGCCCGCAAGTATTCTCTCGCCAACAAGGACGAGCTGAAGAAGACGCTGGTGACCTATACGAAGCTGTCCGACGCCGTGATCGAGCGCCAGCTCGAGCGCACTGAGCTGACCCATTCGGCCATCGGCCAGCCGCAGGCGGATACGATCCTCGCCGCGGGCCTCGCCCTGCAGCAGGCCGGCGTCATCACCCCCGACACCAATGTGCGCGCTGCCGTCGATTCCCTGATCGACCGACGGTTCGCCACCGCATCGCGCTGATGTCTTCATCACGGGAGAGCGCCGTGACAGGCGGAGCTACGAGCCAAGCCTGGTCCTCCCATGAGGGTGCCGCCGCTCTCGCGGCCCCTGACTCAACCGAGAAGAGACGCGCCTTCGACTGGCGCCTCCTTCTCGGCTTTTTGTTGCCCATCGCCATCGCGCTCCTCTGGGAAGCGGTTGTCGCGCTCGGCCTCGCTCAGGGGCGCCTCGTGCCGCCGCCGAGCCGCATCATCGCGACGCTCTGGGGCCTCGCCGAGACCGGCGAACTCTGGACCCATGCCTGGATGACGCTCTGGCGCGTTCTCGTCGGCTTCGTCGTCGGGGCCGCCGCCGGCATCGTGCTCGGCGCGCTCTCCGGTTCCAGCCAGACCATGCGGCGCCTGCTCGACCCGACCCTGCAGGCGCTACGCGCCATTCCCTCCATCGCCTGGGTGCCGCTGTTCATCCTCTGGCTCGGCATCTTCGAAGCTTCGAAGGTGGCGCTGATCGCGGTCGGCGTGTTCTTCCCCGTCTATCTCGGCATCGCCGGCGCGATCCTCTCCGTCGACCGCAAGCTCGTGGAGGTCGGCCATGTGTTCCGTCTCTCGCGCGTGCAGCTTGCCCGCCGCATCCTGCTGCCGGCCGTTTTGCCGGAGGCGGTGATCGCCCTGCGCTCAGGCCTCGGCCTCGGCTTCATGTTCGTGGTCGCCGCCGAATTCATGGGCGCATCGGAAGGCCTCGGCTACCTGCTCGTCGACGGACAGCAGATGGGCAAGCCCGACCAGATCCTCGCCGCCATCATCGCCTTCGCGCTGCTGGGCAAGCTCGCCGACAGCCTGCTCGTCGCCGGCACCAAGCCGTTGGTGCGCTGGCAGGACACGGTGCGGGAGAGGTTGTGATGACCTTCTCGAAAGCATCAACCTTGTCATTCCGGAGCGGCCATAGGCCGAGTCCGGAACCCATAAACACTGACGGTGCAAGATCAAGCGTAAGTCTCGGCTGCAGCCTATCTTCCAGACCGTCGTGTTTATGGGTTCCGGGCTCCGCTGCGCGGCCCCGGAATGACAGCCGAGACATCGCTCTGCAAGCGAGCCATGACGCGAGGAGCGTCGCATGCTGAGCCTCGAACATCTCTCCAAGACCTATGCCGACGGCACGCGGGCGCTCTCCGACATCAATCTCACGGTGCAGGAAGGCGAGATCGTCTCGCTGATCGGCGGCTCCGGCTGCGGCAAGACCACGTTGCTGCGCCTCGTCGCCGGCCTCGACCGGGAAAGCGCCGGGCGCATCCGCCTCGACGGCGAGGTGTTGTCGGGTCCGCATTCGGACATCGGCATCGTGTTTCAGGAACCGCGCCTGCTGCCCTGGCTGTCGGTTTTCGACAACATCGCCTTCGGTCTCGACGGGTTGAGTGCCGCCGAGAAGAAGGCGCGCGTGTCGCATGCGCTCGACAAGATCGGCCTCACGGAGCATGCGGATCGCTGGCCGCGCGATCTCTCAGGCGGCCAGCAGCAGCGCGTGTCGATCGCGCGCGCCTTCGTCACCAACCCGAAGGTGCTTCTCCTCGACGAGCCGTTCTCGGCGCTCGACGCCTTCACCCGCGCGAGCCTGCACGAGCATCTCTTAAGCCTGTGGGACGAGACGCGCCCGACCGTGGTGCTCGTCACGCACGACGTGCAGGAGGCCGTGACGCTCGCGGACCGCGCCGTCGTGATGCAGCCGAAGCCTGGCCGCATCTTCGACGAATTGCCGCTTACCCTCTCGCGTCCGCGCGACAAGACGGGCCTTCCCTTCGAGACCTCCGTGCGCCGTGTCTTGACGGCGCTCGACCATTCCCTCAAAGCACCTCAGCAGCAGCCCCAGCGCGAACGCGACCGCCAGGCCGCCGCGCTGTGGTGGTAGAAACTCAGCCAAGGACAAAACTATGGATGCGACCGCGCTTCGCGCCCTCCAGGCGCCGTTGAAGGACCAATACCGCAGCGACCCGGACTCCGCCGTCATCACCCTGAAGGCGCAGGGCACGCTCGACCATCAGCACATCGCGTGCAAGGTCGAGACCGGCCGCGCGCTCGCAATCGCCGGCCTGCATCCGGCCACCGGCGGCTCCGGCGCGGAGCTGTGCTCCGGCGACATGCTGCTCGAGGCGCTCGTCGCCTGCGCCGGCGTGACGCTCAAAGCCGTTGCGACCGCGCTCGAGATCGACCTGCGCCACGGCGCCGTGAAGGCGGAAGGCGACCTCGATTTCCGCGGCACGCTCGGCGTCGATAAGGCCGCGCCCGTCGGCTTCAGGAACATCCGTCTTTCCTTCGAGGTCGACACGGACGCGCCGCAGGAGAAGATCGACCAGCTGCTCAAGCTGACCGAGCGCTACTGCGTCGTCTTCCAGACCCTCAACAACAAGCCCGAGCTGAGCGCGACGCTGACGCGGAAGTAAGGCTGCGTGTTCGCTCGGATTGTCTAACTCTTCAACGTCATGGCCGGGCTTGTCCCGGCCATCTCCATTCTATTAAGCGCCGCGCTTTTCCTAATCGAGATCACCGGCACAGGGCCGGTGATGACGTGAGGGATGTCGAGGATAGGTTGACGCCGAAATGCCGTCAGTTCCCCGCCACCAAGGTCCTCGGCGCGCCGCTGATCGCTACGGCGGCACCGCCGCGGATCTCCTGCACCGTGAGCGAGCGGTTGTTGGTGCCGTCGGGATTGAAGCGGAAGACGCCGTCGGCGCCGGCGAAGCCTGCCGGGTTGGTGAGCACCGTCTCGCTGTAAGCCTGCGCGCCCTGCATCCGTGCGAGCGCAGCTGCGAGCGTCACGGCATCGTAGGACAGGGTCGCGAGGCGGATCGGATCGGTGTTGAAGCGCGCGCGGTAGCGTTCGGCGAAAGCCTCGAAGCCGCGGTTGTCGGGGGCGGCGAACCAGCCGCCCTGAAGCGCCGGAAGCCCGAGCACGCGCTGCTCGTTCCACACGCCGGTCCCGAGCGGCTTGACGCGCATGGGATCGAAGCCCGCCATCTGCAGAGCCTGCGCGACGGCGGGAAGCCCGTCGCCGTTATCGGGAATGAAGAGCGTATCGGCCTGGGGCGCAGCGCCGCCGATGATAGGAGCCATGCGCTGCACGCCCACCTGCGGCTGTCCCGGCGGATAATGCTCGAGCGCGACGATGCGGATGCCCTGCCGCGCCGCCGCCTGCTGCAGCCGCGCCTCAGCCACGCGGCCGTATTGCGTATCGGGGATCAGGGCCGCCATGGAGCGCCGGCCCTGCGACGCCGCGAAGGAGACGATGCGCTCGACCTCCTCCTGCACGAGGAAGCTCAGGAGATAGACGCCCTGGCTGGCGACGCCCGCATCGGACGAGAAGCCGATGACGGGTCTCCCACGCTCGCGCGCCACCTGCCCGGCAGCCTGGACGGAGCCGGAAAAGAGCGGGCCGACGATGAGGTCGGCGCCCTCCGCCAGAGCCTGCTGCGCGGCAGCCTGCGCCCCTTCGGGCGTGCCGAGATCGTCCTTCACCAGGAGCGTGATGTCGGAGCCTTGGAACTCGCCGAGCGCCAGTTCGGCGGCGTTGCGCATGCTCTGCGCCACCACGGCCCCCTGCCCCGCCCCACTCATGGGCAGGATCAGGGCGACCTTGACCGGCCCGGAGCCGATGCGGGTTTCGCCACCGAGCGGCGCGCCCGGCACTGGCCCCGCAGCGTAAGCCGGCTCTGCTTGTGCCGGGGCGGAAGCGGGCTGGCTCGCCTTTCGCGGCGACGAGAACCGGCTCGATCCGACGCATCCGGCTAGGGCGAGCGACCCGACCAGAACCGTAACCCATCCAATCCGGCCCGCAGGCCTCTTGGCTATACTCAACCTTACGCACGCCATCTCCACCCCCTCTGGAAACAGCTTCAGTCACGGGTCAAGCGTGGCAGCAAAAAGTAAACATTGTTTCCCATACAGGATTTCAGGCCTGACGGCCCGGCTTTTGCGGGAATGGCCTTCATGCGACAGTGACGAACGATGAGCCAGAGAATCGACAACCGGACCAAGCGGCGTGAGCCGACCGAACGGACCGCCACTTTCACCGCCTTCGGCCTTGCCGCCGAAGCCAAGCCCCTCACGCCCGGCCTCTATGTGGTCGCGACCCCCATCGGCAACCTGCAGGACGTATCCTTCCGCGCGCTGAACGTGCTCGCCGCCGCCGACGCGATCCTGGCCGAGGATACGCGGGTGACGAAAACCCTGCTCGCGCATTACGGCATCACCACGCCGCTGGTCGCCTATCACGAGCATTCCAACGATGCCGTGCGCGAACGTATGGTCCACAGGATCAGGGAAGGTCAGGCGCTGGCCCTGGTCTCGGATGCGGGCACGCCGCTGGTGTCGGATCCCGGCTACAAGCTCGTGCAGGCGGCGATCGAGGAAGGACTACCCGTCACGCCGATCCCCGGTCCTTCCGCCGTGCTCACCGCTCTCGTCGCCTCGGGCCTGCCGACGGACCGCTTCTTCTTCGAAGGTTTTCTGCCGTCGAAGAGCGCCGCACGCCGCACGCGCCTTGCCGAGATCGGCACCATCCCCGGCACGCTGATGCTCTTCGAGGGCCCGCATCGGCTGCCCGAGATGCTGGTGGACGCAGCCGAGGTGTTGGGCGAAAGGCAGGCCGTGGTGGCGCGCGAACTGACGAAAATGTTCGAGACGATCCGGCGCGGCACCCTGCCCGAACTCGCCCGGCAATTCGCCGAGGAAGGCCCGCCCAAGGGCGAGATCGTGGTGCTGATCGGCGAGGCGACCAAGGAGATGCATGCGGCGGAAGCCGATGCGGCACTCGACGGCAAGCTGGAGGCGGCGCTGAAGAACCATTCGATCAAGGATGCAGCGGCGCTCGTCGCAGCCGAACTCGATCTGCCCAAGCGCGAGGTTTATGCCCGTGCGCTAGTGCTCGCGAAAAGGGACGCATGACGAGCGCGCTTCAGCATCGGCAGGCCACCTTCCTGCGCGGGCATCGCGCGGAATGGATCGCGCTGCTGTTTCTTCTCATGAAGGGCTATCGCCCGCTCGCGCGCCGCTATGCTGCCTCGGGCGGTGAAATCGACCTGATCGTCATGCGCGGCGACACCATCGCCTTCGTCGAGGTCAAGGCGCGCGGCCTGATGGACAATGCGCTGACCGCCATCACCGCGCGCAAGCGCCAGCGCTTCTCCCGCGCCGCACGCGCCTGGCTCTCGCGCAACGATTGGGCCGCGAACAAGACATGGCGCGCCGATGCGGTTTTCATCGCGACGAGGCGGTGGCCGCAGCATGTTGTGAGCGCGTTCGAGCTGGAGATGCGGTGAAGGCAGCTTCTGCGCCGTCATGCCCGGGCTTGTCCCGGGTATCCACGTCTTAAAACCGCGTAAGGCGTGGGTGGCCGCAACAAGTGCGGCCATGACGGTGGTGATATTCTAAGCCGCCATCCGATGCCTGTCTGCGACCGCCTCACGGATATGCCGCGCCAGCTCCTGCACCACATGGCTGCCGCCGTCACGCGGCAGGTAGAGATTGACCATGAAGGGGGGCAGCGACGGCAGGCCCGATTCAGGCCCGAGCACCTCGAAGCCGCTTGGAATCGTCGAGGCCATCCACGCCATCACCGCGATATCGGCGGCGACCGTCGCAACTTGCGCCGAGGTGTTCGTGACCTCGGACACCGAACGCCATTCGATGCCGGCCTTCTGCAGCACCTCGCGGATCGGCGCGCGGAAGGCGCAATCCGAGCAGCCGATGGAAACGGGGAGCGGACGCTGGCGTGCTGCGTCGCCGCCGCGCGCACCAACCCAGACGAGGCGATCCATGACGAGATTCTCGCCGTCGGGATCGCAGGCCATTTCGGTGGCAAGCACCACGTCGACCTTGCCGCCATAGAGCTTCGAGCGCAGCGACGCGCTGGAACCGCTGTTGAGCGAGATCTGCACGCGCGGATAGCGGCGCGCAAAATCTTTTAAGAAAGTCGGCAGATAGGTGGTGATGATGTCGCTCGGAATGCCGAGCCGCACCTCGCCCTCGAATTCGGGCGTAGTCATCTCGGTCCAGATTTCGTCGTTGAGGGCGAGCATCCTTTTCGCCCGTCCGAACAGGCGCTCGCCGGCGGTCGTGAGCTTCATGCCGCGCCGGTCGCGGGTGATGAGCTCCTCGCCGATCGTTTCTTCCAGCCGCTTGATCTGCTGGCTCACCGCGGCCTGGGTCAGGTTGAGAACCCCGGTCGCCGCGGTCATGCCGCCGGCATCCACAACCGCCACGAAGGCCCTGAGAAGGCTGACATCGAGATTGTGCGCCATGGTCGACCTCAATAAGTGATCGTCATTCCCAATATAATGAACATTCGTTTCACTTATGCAAGGGCCGAGCGCATCATCTCTTCATCGAACGAGGAGATGAGCCATGACCACCTATTCCACCACCTGCGACTGGACCTCCGAGAAGCCTGCCGCCAAGCCCTCGCGCATCAAGAGCCTGTTCGCATCGCTGATGCATGAGATCGAGATCCGCCGGGCCCTGCGCGAGGTCGGAGCCCTCGACGAGGCCGCCCTGCACGATATCGGCATCAGCGCCGGCAACCTCGAGGACGCCGTCCGCTGCGGCCGGCACTAGGCTCCCGTCTTGGGCGCGAAAACGGTCACGGCCGCGGGCCGGATCGAGAAATGGGCGGGTGTGCGGGTCACGATCTCGCCATCCGCATTGATGGGTCTGGGCTTGCGGGTGCGGATGTCGAACTCCTGGGCCCGCACCGCCCTCACCTCTCTCCAGGCGCCGTGCTGACCATACCGGAAGGAGCGCGCCATCAGGGCGAGCTTCCAGGCGCGGTCGAGTTCCAGGCTGTAGAGATCGAGATGCTGGTCGTCGATGGCCGCATCCTTTTCCACCGCATTGCCGCCGCCGTAGAAACGCCCGTTGCCGACCGCGATCTGCAGGGTCCGCACGCGCACGGTTTCGGTCTCGCTGGTGATCGTGGCGCGGAAGGGCTTTGCGTGGAACAGAACGTTCAGGGCAACGAGCGCATAGCCGAGACGCCCCCAGCGGCGCTTGATGTCCCGCGTCAGCTTCTGCGCCAGTTCCGCCGAAAGCCCGAGGCTCGCTACGTTGAAGAAGGGCTCGCCGTTGACGATGCCGAGATCGATCTTGCGGGTGATGCCATCGGCGATCACATCCGCGGCGCCGTCGAGATCGAAGGGAATGCCGAGGGTGCGGGCGAGATCGTTCGCCGTGCCCATCGGCAGGATACCCAAAGGCAGTCCCGCTTCGATCACGCCGAAGGCTGCAGCATTGATGGTGCCATCTCCGCCGCCGACGATGGCGCAATCCACGTTCCCGGCATGCTCGACGATGAGCGGCGACAATTCCTCCCGCCGCCCGCATTCCAGATGAACGGGCTCGATATCGTGAGCTTTCAGACGCTCTATGGCGAGGTCGCACTGGGCGGCGCCGCTGCGGCTCTTGGTATTGACGATCAGAAGGGCGCGGCGTGGCATGGGCTATCACATGGAAAAGCTTGACGGGGTCCGCAAGGGGCGGAGCACAAGCGGGGCTGTTCGACAACACCGATCCCCTGCTTTCGTTCATTCCGGTGAAGGCGAGAGTTGCCATCCTGCCGTTTCAGGCCAATAACCCTGCTTCCCCAAGGTGTCTTGCCAAGGAGGCCCGACCCATGACCCTCACCGTCGCGATCCAGATGGATCATATCCGCAGCATCAAGATCGCCGGCGATACCGGCTTCGCGCTGCTGCTCGAAGCCCAGCGGCGGGGTCACCGGGTGCTGCATTACACGCCCGACCGCCTTTCCTTACGCGACGGCCAGGTGATCGCGATGGCGGAGACGATCGAGGCGCGCGATGTCGAGGGCGATCACTTCACCCTGGGCACGCCCGAGCGCATCGACCTGGGAACCGTCGATGCGGTGCTCATGCGCCAGGACCCGCCCTTCGATCTGGCCTACATCACCGCGACCCATTTCCTCGAGCGCATCCATCCGAAGACGCTGGTGGTCAACGATCCGACCCATGTGCGCAACGCGCCGGAGAAGATCTTCGTCACCAAGTTCCCGCACCTGATGCCGCCGACCCTCATTTCCCGCGACAAGGCCGAGATCGAGGAGTTCCGGCGCGAGCATGGCGAGGTGGTGATGAAGCCGCTCTACGGCCATGGCGGCGCCAGCGTCTTCAAGGTCGGCCGCGAGGACCCGAATTTCGGCTCGCTCTACGACCTCTTCGCCAACCTGTTCCGCGAGCCCTGGGTGATCCAGCGTTTCCTGCCTCGGATCACGGAAGGCGACAAGCGCATCATCCTCATCGACGGCGAAGCGGCAGGCGCCGTCAACCGCGTTCCGGCCGCGAACGACATCCGCTCCAACATGGTGCGCGGCGGCGCCGCGAAACCGACCGACCTGACGCCGCGCGAGCGCGAGATCTGCGAGACCATCGGCCCGGACCTCAAGCGCATGGGCCTCATCCTGGTCGGCATCGACGTGATCGACGGCAATCTCACCGAGATCAACGTGACGGCGCCGACAGGCATCCGCGCGATCAAGCGGCTCGGCGGGCCGGATCTCGCCGTGACGGTGTGGGACGTGATCGAGAGCAAGGTGAAGGGTTAAAATCCCCCGCCGTCATGGCCGGGCTTGTCCCGGCCATCCCGATCACGAAAAGCGTTGCGTCTCAATTAATCGAGATCACCGGCACAAGGGCGATGATGACGTGAGTAAATCGTTACGCCGCCAATTCCGCGATCACCGCGTTGAGCACCGGAAAGCCCTTCGGCGTCACGGCGAGGCGTGAGCCGTCGGCCTGGATCAGGCCTTCCTCCGTGAGAATCCGCAGGCCGCGTTGATTGAGCGTCTTGCCGGTGAAGGCCTCGAAGCGGCGCGGGTCGACACCCTCCTTCAGGCGAAGGCCCATCAGCAAGAACTCGTCGCCTTCCGCTTCGGACGTCAGCACCTCTTCGTCGATGATGCCGTGGCCTTCGCGCTCCACGCGTTCGAGCCAGGTTTCCGGGTGCTTTTCCGTCGCGGTGGCAAGCCGCGCATTGCCGGTCACCAGCCGGCCATGGGCGCCGGGGCCGATGCCGGCATATTCGCCGTAGCGCCAGTAGAGCAGGTTGTGGCGGGATTCGGCGCCGGGCCTGGCATGGTTCGAAATCTCGTAGGCCGGTAGCCCGTGCTTTTCGCAGGTTTCCTGCGTGATGTCGTAGAGCGCGCGGCCCGTCTCCTCGTCCGGCACCGTGATCTTGCCCGCATCGTAGAGACGCTGAAACCAGGTGCCCGGCTCGATGGTGAGCTGGTACAGCGACAGATGCTCGACCGCGTGTGAGATCGCCTGTTCCAGCTCCGCGCCCCAGGCTTGGGGCGTCTGATCCGGACGGGCATAGATCAGATCGAAGGAATAGCGCTCGAAGATCGAGGCCGCGATCTTCACCGCGCCGAGGGCCTCGTCGACGGAATGCATGCGCCCGAGGCGCTTCAGATCGGGATCGTTGAGCGCCTGCACGCCGAGCGAGACGCGGTTGATGCCGGCTGCCCGATAGCCGCGAAAGCGCTCGGCCTCGACGCTGGTGGGATTGGCCTCGAGCGTCACTTCAGCGTTGGGATCGATCGCCCAAGCGCCGCCGATGGCGTCCAGAATCGCACCGACAGTCTGCGGCCTCATGAGCGAGGGCGTACCGCCACCGAAGAAGATGCTCGTGACCGTCCGGCCCGGAATGCGCGCCGCCGTCTGGGCGATTTCACGCTGGAAGGCGCTAAGAAACCGCTCCTGATCCACCGGCTGGTGGCGGACATGGCTGTTGAAGTCGCAATAGGGGCATTTGGAGGCGCAGAACGGCCAATGGACATAAACGCCAAAGCCCACATCGCGCGTCGGATGATCGATCATGGGGCGTATATGGCAGGTCGGGAGGCGAACGTCACGGGTGGCGATGTCGCGTTGCAAGCTTCCCTCCCCCTTGCGGGGAGCGATCGAGGGTGGGGGTCGGTAGGTGGGGCGCTGCGCCTCGTAACCCTCACGACGTCATCACCGGCCTCGTGCCGGTGATCCCGATGCGAGAAGCGCGACGCTTCACATGATCGGGATGGCCGGCACAAGGCCGGCCATGACGTGGTGGATGCGACGGGACGGTCTCACCCGGGCGCACAACCCACCCCCTCTCCGCAAGGAGGGAAGCGGCGCCCAAAAGATTTCCGGACCTCTTCCTTCACAAGGTTGTTCACCCCTCAAGAGCCTTCCGTTCTGGCCTCCGCTGCGGCAGAGCCTTAAGATCGGATGTTCAGGAGACAGGAACCCACCATGCGGCATTGGCGCGGCCCGTTCGACCGGCAGGGCTACCATCACGGCAACCTGAAGGAGGCGCTGATCGAGGCGGCGCAGCGCTTCATTGCCGAGCGCGGGATCGGCGGGTTCACCCTCGCCGATGCGGCCAAGCTCGTGGGGGTGACTCCGGCGGCGCTCTACCGCCATTTCCGGGGCCGCGACGCCCTCGTGGCCGAGGTTGCCTTCCGCGGCTCCGACGAACTCGCCAAGCGCCTCGGGCGGGCTCTGCAGAGCGAAGGCACGGCGCTCGAGCGCTTCACCCGCATGGGCGAGGCCTATCTCGCCTTCGCCGAGCAGGAGCCGGGCTATTACGCCGCCATGTTCTCTGCCAAGCCGGCGGAGAGCGAGGATTCGTGTGGGCCGTTCTGGGCCAAGGCTGTGAACAGCGGGGGCAAGCCTGTCGGCAACGCCTTCGATTTCCTGGTCCAGGCGCTCTCGGAGACCTTTCCGCAAGGTTTCCAGAGCGTGGACGTGCGCTTCATCGCCATCGAGGTCTGGGCCCTCTCCCACGGCATCGCCACCCTCGACGCCGCCGGCCAGCTACCGAAAGGCCCCGGGCTCCCGGACAAGTACGAACTCCTGCGCGCCGGCGTCCTCGCCCTCGTTCACGGCGCCCTTAAGGGCAAAGCGTAGCCGCTTCCGATTTTTCGCCGCCGATCTCTTGAAAGCGCCAAAATCGATCCGCATGTTAATGTTGTTAGCATTAACATAGGACCCCATCGATGTCAGATACTGCCTCCGCCGCCTGGAATGCGGGCCCGCACACGGGACCGTGGGAAAACCGGACTCACCGCCGCTGCGGGCGCAAGCCCGGCCGCGGTCTGGAGATCGTCGGCATCATTCTGGGCTTCATCTTCGTCTGGCCGCTCGCTTTGGCCTATCTGGTGTGGAAAATGTGTGGATATCCGAAATACGACGAGGCCAAGGCCTTCCTGAATGAGACCTTCGGCCGTGCCAAGGACGACCTCTTCCGCGCCCGCGGCGCCGGCTTCGGCGGCTTCGCCAGCACCGGCAATGCGGCCTTCGACGATTACCGCCGCAGCGAGCTCGAGCGCCTCGAGGAAGAGCGCCGCAAGCTCGACGAGGAAGCCCGCGACTTCCGCAACTTCGTCGAGGAACTGAAGCGGGCCAAGGATCGCGAGGAGTTCGACGCCTACATGGCCAAGCGCCGCAGCGCCAACAACGGCCCGACGGCCGCCTGAGGCATCCACCGAGTAGCGGAGCGCCCTTCGGGGCGCTTCCCATTCTTCGTCATGGCCGGGCTCGTCCCGGCCATCCACGTTTTCAACCCAGCAAAGACGTGGGTGCCCGCAACAAGTGCGGGCATGACGACGGTGAGGCTAGGCTCTCTTCAAGCACCCCGCAGCGAGCTTCACGAAGGCCCGCGCCCGGTGAGACAGGCCGGACGGCTCCGGCTTCGACCAGTCGATGCCGTGCTTCTCGTCCGACGAAATCTCGCCGAAGGTCTCGGAAAATCCGTCCGGCTGGAACATGGGATCGTAGCCGAAACCCTTGTCGCCGCGCGGCGGCCAGACGACCTCGCCGAAGACGCGGCCCTCGAACAGCTCCTCATGTCCGTCGGGCCAGGCGATGACGAGGGCCGAGACGAAATGCGCCCTTGGGTCCGTCGCCTCGCGCTTGTCGAGTTCGCGCTTCACCCGCTCCATGGCGGCATAGAAATCGCGCTTCGGACCGGCCCAGTCGGCCGTGAACAGGCCCGGTGCGCCATCGAGCGCGTGGACGCAGAGACCGGAATCGTCCGAGAGCGCCGGCAGGCCGGTGGCCTTCGCCGCCGCATGGGCCTTGATGGCGGCGTTCTCGGCGAACATGTGGCCCGTCTCGTCCGGCACGGGCAGGCCGAGCGCGCCCGCCGACACCGCCTCCACCCCGAATGGCGCCAGCAGTTCCTGCATCTCGCGCAGCTTGCCGGCATTGTGGGTGGCGATGACGACCTTGCCGGTCAGGGGACGGTGCATATCAAATTCTCCAGGCAAACAGTGTCATTCCCGGCCGAAGCGCAGCGGAGGGGAAGGGAGTCCACCCACAGGTTCAGCGTTATGGATCCCCTTCCCGCACTTCGTGCGCCGGGGATGACATTAAGGTCGTGCCCTAAGCCACGGCCTTCTTCTGAAGTTCCACCAGCTGCGCCACGCCCGCCTTGGCAAGACGCAGCAGGTTCAAAAACTCCTCCTCGGAGAACGGCTTGCCTTCCGCCGTGCCCTGCACCTCGACGATGCCGCCGGAACCCGTGATCACGAAATTGGCGTCGGTCTCGGCCGCGGAATCCTCGGCGTAGTCGAGGTCGAGCACCGGCTTGCCCTGGTAGATGCCGCAGGAGATGGCGGCGACGGGCTCGCGCAGCGGGTTGATCGAGATGATCGAGCGGTTCTGCATCCAGGTGAAGCATTCGTGCAGAGCCACCCAGGCGCCGGTGATGGATGCGGTGCGGGTGCCGCCATCGGCCTGGATCACGTCGCAATCGACCACGATCTGCTTCTCGCCGATGGCCGGCAGGTTGACGACGGCGCGGAGCGAGCGGCCGATGAGGCGCTGGATTTCCTGCGTGCGGCCTGAGGGCTTGCCGGAATTGACCTCCCGGCGGGTGCGCTCGTGCGTGGCGCGGGGCAGCATGGAATACTCCGCTGTCACCCAGCCGCGTCCGGTGCCGCGCAGCCACGGCGGGCCCTTCTCTTCCAGCGAGGCGGTGCAGATCACCTTGGTGTTGCCGAAGGAGACGAGGCAGGAGCCCTCCGCATAGCGCGCGACCCCGCGCTCCAGGGTGACGGGACGCAGTTCGTCGGGGGCGCGATTGGACGGACGCATGACGGGATTCTCCTTGAAGACTGTGATTCCTCGCCTGTTTGGAGCGCCGCGGCCCTTTGCGCAAGGGTCGAGCCTTGCCTAAACTCTTTCTGACCCGCACATAATGCTGATGTGCAAGGTCGAATGGCCAAGACTAGAACCCGGAGCGTAGAACCCGTCGGATGCATCCAACCGGACCCTTTTCTCATCTGTCGGAAGCCCGCGCCATTGCGGAGCTGAATGACCGCTCCAGGGAAATTTTTCGCCAGATCGTCGAGAGCTACCTGACGACCGGCGAACCCGTGGGTTCGCGCCATCTCTCGCGCATCCTGCCCATGGCGCTTTCCCCCGCCTCCATCCGCAACGTGATGGCCGATCTTGAAGCGGCGGGCCTGATCTTCGCGCCCCATACGAGCGCCGGGCGCCTGCCGACGGAGACGGGCCTGCGCTTCTTCGTCGACGCCATGATGGAGATCGGCGACGTCACCTCCGACGAGCGCGCGCGCATCGAGGCGCAGATGCGCGCTGCCGCCTCCGGACACACCCTGGAAACGGCCCTGGCCGAAGCCTCGACGATGCTCTCTGGCGTCTCGCGCGGCGCCGGCGTGGTCGTGACCTCGAAATCCAATGCGCGCCTCAAGCATATCGAATTCGTGCGGCTCGATCCGGCTCGCGCCCTCGTGGTGCTGGTCTCCGAGGACGGCTCGGTGGAGAACCGCCTCCTCGACCTGCCCGCAGGCCTGCCGGCGGGCGCACTCGTGGAGGCCGGCAACTTCCTCAACGCCCGCATCCAGGGCAAGACCCTCGGCGACATCAAGCGCGAGATCGTGGCGCGGCGCGGCGACATGGAGCGCGAGCTCGACGTGCTGACCGCCCGGCTCGTCGAGGCGGGGCTCGCCACCACGGCAGGGCCTGCGGATTCCCGCCAGCTCATCGTGCGCGGCCAGGCGAACCTTCTCGACGACCTGAAGGCGGCGGAGGACCTGGAGCGCATCCGCCTGCTCTTCTCCGACCTCGAGACGCAGACCGACGTGATCGATCTCCTGAGCCGGGCCGAGGGCGGCGAGGGCGTGCGCATCTTCATCGGCTCGGAGAACAAGCTCTTCTCGCTTTCCGGCTCCTCGATGATCGCGGCCCCTTTCCGGGACGGCAGCCAGAAGATCGTCGGCGTTCTCGGCGTCATCGGCCCGACCCGGCTCAACTATGCTCGGATCGTGCCGATGGTGGACTACACGGCCAAGGTGATCTCGCGCATCCTGGAGAAGGGGCGATAGAGCATTTTGCGGCGAAGTGGATCCGGTTCGCCGTCAAAAAATGCGGCAAAGCAAAGAAGAGAGCTGATTCCACGCAAGTGGAAACGGCTCTAGCGCTCCGACACTTGCAATAAAGCAGGGATACAAGGAAACCATCCGACGCTCAGGCGTTAAACCTCCTGTCCGCGAAAGCGGCCTCTATTCCCATCGACAGGAGGTTTCCTTGAAGACAGCAACGATCCTCGCCAGCGCCGGCCTCATGATGCTCGGCACTATCGGCCTCGCGCAGGCGCAGACCAGCGGCACGCCCGGCTCGCCCTTCCCGAATGCCGCGCCTCACGAGATCACGACAATCAACGGCATGCCCTGCCGCACCGTCCTCGACCGCGAGAGCAACACCCGCATTCCGGTGCAATGCGCCGCCCCGTCCGGCATGGTCGGCATGGATCCCATGACCACCGGCAGCGTTCTCGTCACCCCTGCTCCGAGTGCTGCGGTTTCCGGCACCCCCGCCTCCGCCTTCCCGACCGCCGCTCCGCATGAGATCCGTATGATCAACGGCGTTCCCTGCCGCACCGTCCTGGTTCAGGGCACCGACACGCGCGTCCCCGTGGAGTGCGCCCGCTGACGCACCAGCGTTTCGGTAGTGGTTCAGTTTGGCCCAACCCTGTCGTTCCGGGGCGCGCCTTTGGCGCGAACCCGGAATGACAGTTGTGCCAGCCCCCATCAGGACTCGAACTGAGGCACTGCCTGCGTTTCTCAGCGATGCAACAACTGATGCTGCTCGCCATCCGCGCCTGAGAAAAACGCGCATTTCATAGCCAAGCTCGCACCAGATCATCGATCCTGCAGGACTTGAGGCGTCCGGCTTTCCGGGCGCTTCCAGGATCTCAATGACCGGTCCGGTCGGCTCCTCGGCTTGCCTCGAACAGGAACCAGGTGCGCCGCTCGGTTTGGTCGATCCAAATCTCGATCAGGCTCGCCGTCGCAACATCCCCGTGCTTGTCGCAAAGCTCATGGGTCTCGCGCAGGTTGGCGGCGAAGGCTTTGTTGTCTTCCATGAGCTCGCGCAGCATGTCGGACGGAGGCACGAATTCCGCCTCGTTGTCTTGAACCCGCTGCAGGGCGGCGATCTGGCCGATAGAGCGCAGGGTGGTGCTGCCGATCTTGCGCACACGCTCGGCAATGTCGTCCGTGGTGGCGAAGATCTGCTCGGCGTGCTCGTCCAGCAGCAGATGATAGTCGCGGAAATGCGGCCCGCTCACGTGCCAGTGGAAATTCTTGGTCTTGAGATAGAGGGCGAAGGTGTCGGCCAGAAGTGTGTTGAGAGCCTGCGAAATTGCTGCGACACCTTCAGGCTTCAGATCAGTCGGCGTGTCGAGAGACCTGACCGCCTTGCGCTGCGGCAGGGAGCGAATCTTGGCCATGGGAACATCTCCTTGAATGGGAAAAGATGTTTGTTTCTGGGAGCTTGGCGTTTATCCATTTCAGGAACGCGCAGGGAACAACGCTTCACCGGCTAACGCGTTGCCGACGACCGCTGGCCCCAGACTGACTCGTCGTCACAGGCCGCATGGTTTGGCAAAATTCGGTTCGGCAGGTTTAAGCGGGCGCGAGGCTTCCTACATGAATGCTCAGCCTCGGAACCATGCGAAACCAGGACGTTTGTTCGTCAGCCCGGCCTGAGGACAGGCCTCGATGCAGGCCGGAGCCCGCCGCACAGGCCCTTCCCTTGGCTTTGGAGGTCTAGGCTGCTAAAGCCCTGCCAACAGATACCGTCCCATTTGTAAGATTAGATGACCGCTCGCACCTTCGACAACATCCGCAACTTCTCCATCGTGGCCCATATCGACCACGGCAAGTCGACGCTGGCCGACCGCCTGATCCAGGCGACGGGGGCGCTCTCCGCCCGCGAGATGACGGAGCAGGTGCTCGACAACATGGATATCGAGCGCGAGCGCGGCATCACCATCAAGGCGCAGACCGTGCGCCTGGAATACAAGGCTCAGGACGGCAAGACCTATATCCTGAACCTGATGGACACCCCTGGCCACGTGGACTTCGCCTACGAGGTCTCGCGCTCGCTCGCCGCCTGCGAAGGCTCGCTGCTGGTGGTCGACGCAAGCCAGGGCGTGGAGGCGCAGACGCTCGCCAACGTCTACCAGGCCATCGACGCCAACCACGAGATCGTCCCCGTCCTCAACAAGATCGACCTGCCCGCCGCCGATCCGGACCGGATCAAGGAGCAGATCGAGGAGGTGATCGGCATCGATGCCTCGGAGGCCGTGCCGATCTCGGCCAAGACGGGCCTCAACATCGAGGGCGTGCTGGAAGCCATCGTCCAGAAGCTGCCGCCGCCCAAGGGCGACCCGAATGCTCCCCTGAAGGCTCTCCTCGTCGATTCCTGGTACGACGCCTATCTCGGCGTGGTCGTGCTCGTGCGCATCGTCGACGGCACCATGAAGAAGGGCCAGACCATCAAGATGATGGGCACCGGCGCTTCCTACGGCCTCGATCGCGTCGGCGTGTTCTCGCCGAAGATGACCGAGCTGGCGCAGCTCGGCCCCGGCGAAGTCGGCTTCTTCACCGCCTCGATCAAGGAAGTGGCCGACACCCGCGTCGGCGACACGATCACCGACGAGCGCAAGCCCACGGCGCAGGCGCTGCCCGGCTTCAAGCCCGTGCAGCCGGTGGTGTTCTGCGGACTCTTCCCAGTGGATGCCGCCGATTTCGAGAACCTGCGCGGTGCCATGGGCAAGCTGCGTCTCAACGACGCGAGCTTCTCCTACGAGATGGAGACCTCGGCGGCCCTCGGCTTCGGCTTCCGCTGCGGCTTCCTCGGCCTGCTGCATCTTGAGATCATCCAGGAGCGCCTGGAGCGCGAGTTCAACCTCGACCTCATCTCCACCGCGCCGTCCGTGGTCTATCACCTCAAGCTGCGCGACGGCTCGACCATGGAGCTGCACAACCCGGCCGACATGCCGGACGTGATGAAGATCGAGACCATCGAGGAGCCCTGGATCCGCGCCACGATCCTCACGCCCGACGATTATCTCGGTGCCGTGCTCAAGCTCTGCCAGGACCGGCGCGGCGTGCAGATCGACCTCAACTATGTCGGCAAGCGCGCCATGGTCGTCTACGACCTGCCGCTCAACGAGGTGGTGTTCGACTTCTACGACCGCCTGAAATCGGTCTCGAAGGGCTATGCCTCCTTCGACTACCACATCTCCGATTATCGCGAGGGCGACCTCGTGAAGATGTCGGTGCTGGTGAACGGCGAGCCGGTGGACGCGCTTTCCATGCTGGTGCACCGCGACCGCGCCGAGGGCCGCGGCCGTGCCATGTGCGAGAAGCTGAAGGAGCTCATCCCGCCGCACATGTTCCAGATCCCCGTGCAGGCGGCGATCGGCGGCAAGATCATCGCCCGCGAAACCATCCGCGCGCTGCGCAAGGACGTGACCGCCAAGTGCTACGGCGGCGACGCTTCCCGCAAGCGCAAGCTGCTCGACAAGCAGAAGGAAGGCAAGAAGCGGATGCGCCAATACGGCAAGGTCGACATCCCGCAGGAAGCCTTCATCGCGGCACTGAAGATGGATACCTGATCCAGGCCATCTGGCACGGTTCAAAGGCCCAGCTCGCGAAAAGCTGGGCCTTTTCTTTTGACTTCGCACTGCAGCAACAAAAGCAGGAACATCCCCCTGTCCCCTGAGTTCAATCAGGGCGCGGGGCTCAAAGTCCTTCACCATGGATGCCTGCAGAACGGCCTCGTTTGGGGCCGGGCTCTCGCACGTTCATATCACTTGAACGGCCCCACTGACCGCATATCCGAACCACAGGATCTCACCTTGCAGGAGAGCCCATGACTTCGTCCCTGCGGACCACGCTGCCGACCCTTTTCGCGCTTCTTCTCGGCTATGCCCTCATCCAGGTCGGCAACACGCTCCAGGGCACGCTGCTCAGCGTGCGCGGCAGCATCGAGCAGTTCACGCCCACGGAAATCGGAGCCGTCGGCGCGGCCTTCTGGGCCGGCATCGTCGTCGGCTCGCTCTATGCCGGGCGCGTGATCCAGCAGGTCGGCCATACGCGCACCTTCGCGGCGCTCGCGGCGGTGGCTGCCTCGACCGCGTTGCTGCATCTGCTCGTGATCAGCCCGGCCGTGTGGATCGCCGCGCGCGGGCTCACCGGCTTCTGTTTCGCGGGCCTGTTCATCGTCGTGGAGAGCTGGCTCAACGCCTCCGCGAGCGCCCAGACGCGCGGACAGGTGCTCAGCGTCTACGGCATGACGGGGCTCGTCGCCGGCATCGGCGGACAGCTGCTTCTGCCGACCGGCGATCCTTACGGGTACCGGCTGTTCTGCTTCGTCGCGATCCTGATCTCGCTCGCCCTCGTGCCGACCGCCCTGTCGCGGGCGAGCGCGCCGGCCCATGCGGTGAGCGATACGAAGATCAACCTGGTGCAGCTCTACCGGCAATCGCCCTTCGGCGTGGTGGCGGCGGTTCTGTGCGGCATCACCACGAGTTCGTTCTTCGCACTCGGGCCGATCTGGGCGCAGGAGCGCGGATTGGACACCGCCGAGATCGCGCTCTTCATGACCTTCGGCACGCTCGGCGGCTTTCTCACCACATGGCCGCTGGGCTTCCTCTCCGACCGCATGGACCGCCGCCATGTGATCATCGGCGCCTCGGGCATGGCGGCGGCAATCCTGCTCGTCCTGATCCACTTCGTGCCGATCACGGTGCCGGTCTGGCTCGTCTTCGTCTATGTGACCATCTTCGGCGGCAGCGTCATTCCCACCTACAGTATCGTCACGGCGCATGTGAACGACATGGTAAAGCCCGGCGAGTTCGTGGCCGCTGCGGGCGGATTGCTGATCCTGCAGGGCATCGGCGCCACCATCGGCCCCGTCATCGCCGGCATGGCGATGACGGAATTCGGGCGCCTTGGCCTGCTCTATGTGGTCATCATCGCTCAGGCGCTCATGGCGATCTGGGGCGCCTATCGCAGCCTGCAGCGGGCAGCACCTCCGACGGAGGAAAAGGAAACTTTCGTTCCCGAACCTGCCATTCCCGTGGGCGCGCGACTCGAGACCTCCTGAGCGCCTTCGCCTACACGACCAGCGACTGCGCGCCGTCGATCCACACCGGCGTTCCGGTGATGTGGCGCGCGCGGTCGGAGGCGAGAAACAGCACGAGTTCCGCCACTTCCTCGCTCGTTCCGGGAACATCGCCGGTCAGCGGAATCCGATCCTCGTTGAAGTCGGCGACTCCCGCTTCCTGCGTGTGCCGCTTCTCCGTATTGTCGGTGATCGCCGTCTCGATCTTGCCGGGGCAGACCGCATTCACGCGGATCCTGTGCTTGGCGAGTTCGACCGCCAGCATCTGCACCATCGCCACCTGCCCGGCCTTCGTGGCGGAATAGGCCGTCGCGCCGGCGCTCGTGAACGTGCGGGTTCCGTTGATCGAGGCCGTGACGACGATGGCGCCGCCGCCCGCCTTCTTGAGATGCGGAACGGCGTGATGCAGCGTGAGATAGGTGCCGCGCAGATTGATGGCGATGGTGCGGTCCCATTCCGCCGGCTGCAGCTCGTCGATGGGAGCCCAGACGCCGTTGATGCCGGCATTGGCGAAGACGATGTCGAGCCTGCCATAGGCCTGCACCAGATCGGCAACGGCCTTTTTCATCTGCCCTTCCTCCGCAACGTCGGCGACGAGCGGGATGGCTTTGCCGCCCGCGTGCTCGATCTCCTCGGCGGTCTTGCGGATCTCGGCTTCCGTGCGGCTCAGCACGCCGACCGCAGCGCCCTCGCGGGCGAAAAGCAGGGCGGCCGCCTTGCCGATTCCCGATCCCGCGCCGGTGACGAGCGCGACCTTGCCTTGAAGTTCCATGGCGTTGCCTTTCGTTGGGTCCTTGATCCTGAACCGGAGGCAGCGCCGCTGGTTCCCGCTGCCTCAGGCGATGCCGATGCGCCGTCCGGATGAATCGATCACAGGCTCGCCATCCTCCTTCGTGAACTCGCCCAGCTGCGGCGGCAGGAGGTCGAGCACGGTTTCCGACGGGCGGCAGAGCCTGACGCCGAGCGGCGTGACCACGATGGGGCGTTCGATCAGGATCGGGTGCTCCATCATCGCATCGAGCAGGTTCTCGTCGCTGATCGTGGGGTCGTCGAGCCCGAGTTCCTGGAAGGGCGTGCCCTTCTTGCGCATCGCGTCGCGGACGCTCACGCCCATCCGCGCGATGAGCTGGCGCAGGAGAAGGCGCGTCGGCGGGGATTTGAGATATTCGACGATATGCGGCTCGATCCCGGCGTTGCGGATGAGGCCGAGGGTGTTGCGCGAGGTGCCGCATTGCGGGTTGTGGTAGATGATCACGTCCATGGCAGATCCCTGAGAGGGGAGAAATTGACGGCGGATGGTGTCAGCCGTGGCAGGCCGCCCTGCCCTGCACCTTCAGCCGGGCGAGCATCCGCTCACTCAGCGCATCATAGACTTCCCGCGTCTCGATTCCAGACAGGGAGAGTTCGAGCACCCATGCATTCGAGAGCGGGACGATCAGCGTCTCGATCGTCATGGCGTGGGAGGCCATCGGCAGATTGGCATCGACCCAGGTCGCCGACCAGCGGGTGGTACCGGCATCGGTGGACAGGGAGACCGATTGCGCGGGCCGTCCGAGCAATCCCTCATAATCCTGCTGCAGAGCGGCGGCATCGCGGCTGGCAAGATCGGGCTGAGGCAGGCTGCTCAACTCCTCCGCCGAGCGCAGGCCGACCGTAAGAGATGCGTCCGAGCGAACGGCCTTCAGACCCTCTTCGGTCTGCTGCCATTCTTCCGGAAGAGACAGGGAGAAGCACAGGTCGGGCGCAGCCTTGCCCGTCACCAGCGTCTGCTGCGCGGCAGCGTTGAACCGCGCCTCGATGGCCTGGTTCGGAACGGTCGCATCGAGCGGGTCGCTGGAGGCATGCGCAAGCGAGGCGCCGGCAAGCCCTGCCAGAACGATGGCCCCTAAAGGCCACGATCGCCACTCCCTCATGCTGTGCACCATGGCCTCCAGCCGCCGTGAGCTCTCCATGGCAACGCGCACGAAGCGTAACGGTTGCGTATCCATAGCCAAGGCCGTGAAGGCGGGCCGAGGCCCGCCTTTCCGTCAGCCGCGGGCACGGGCGCGGATCATGAAGGTGTCGTAGGCGTATTCGGCCACCTGGAACCACAGATATTCCTCGTTCCGGAACGCCTTGTAGCTGTCGTAGAGCTTCTTGAAGTCGGCATTCTTGGACGAGAGATCGTCATAGATCTCGTTGGCCGCCTTGTAGGCCGCTTCCATGATCTCCTGCGAGAACGGACGCAGCTGCGCGCCGTTGCCGATCAGGTTGCGCAGGGCTGCCGGATTCTTGGCGTCGTACTTAGCCTGCGTGTCCACATTGACATAGCCCGCAGCGGCCTGGATAGCCGCCTGGTAGCTCTTCGGCAGCTCATTCCATCTCTGCAGATTGATGAACATGTGGATGGCCGGACCGCCCTCCCAGAAGCCGGGATAATAGTAATATGGTGCGACCTTGTTCAGACCGAGCTTGTCATCGTCGTAAGGAGCGACCCATTCGGCGGCATCGATCGTGCCGCGCTCGAGCGAAGGATAGAGGTCGCCGCCGGCGATCTGCTGCGGCACCACGCCGAGCTTCTGCACGATCTGGCCCGCGAGACCCGCGATGCGCATCTTCAGGCCCTGCAGATCCTGAACGGTCTTGATCTCCTTCCGGAACCAGCCGCCCATCTGCGCGCCCGTATTGCCGGCCGGCAGCGCGTAGACATTATGCTTGGCATAGAATTCGTTGAGCAGCGCGGTGCCGTTGCCGTGATAGAGCCAGGCATTGGTCTGACGGGAATTGAGACCGAAGGGCAGATTGGTGCCGATGGCGAAGGTGGGATCCTTGCCCACGTAATAATACGAGCAGGTGTGGCCCATCTCCACCGTTCCGCCCGCAATGGCGTCGAGCGCCTGCGGCGTGCCGACGATCTCGCCGGGTGCGAAGGTCTGGATCTGGAACTTGCCGTCGGTCGCCTCGGACACGAGCTTGGCGAAGGTCTCGCCGCCGCCGAACAGGGTGTCGAGGGATTTCGGGAAGGCCGATGTCAGGCGCCAGCGGATCTCGGGGCTCGACTGCGCGATGGCAGGCTTGGCGACACTTCCCGCGGCAGCACCGAGAGCGGCGGCCTGAAGGAATGCACGGCGTTTCATAAGCGTCACTTTCATTCAGATGCGTTTGAGGACGCATGCGAGACAGAAAGTTTCACTGCGATGCTCTCAAACGAACGGTTGAGACGCCCCTATAGCGACCCCTGCAGAAGAAGGGAGGCCTTCCTGGGCAGGGAGTTCATGCGTTCAGCGCATGCATAGCTCCGCTTTGCGGCGAATCCGCGGGAGACAGCCAAAGAATTTGTGCGGGTCGGTCTTGCCGCGTCAGAAGATCAGTTCACCCGCTCCCCAGGCCAGCAGGATCAGGAGAATGAAGCCGAGGAGGAAGAGGCCGAACAGGATCTTGGCGAGGGTCTTCGCACCCGAGGCGATGCCGGTGAAGCCGAGAGCGCCTGCGACCAGCGACACGACAAGAAAGATCAGGGCCCATTTCAGCATGCCTGCACCTTTGATAGAAACGGTTCAGCTACAGGACATAAGCGCTCAAGCTTGATCCGGTTCCGAAGCCCGCATGCCTGATCAGATGACGACGGTTATCTTTTCCGCCGCCCGCGTCAGCGCCGTGTAGAGCCAGCGGCTGCGATGCTCGCGAAAGGCATAAGACTCGTCGAAGAGCACGAGATCGTCCCATTGCGACCCTTGAGCCTTGTGCACGGTCAGCGCGTAGCCGTAGGTGAACTCGTCCGATTCCTTGCGCAGGACGAAGGGCACCTCCTCCTCCGTACCCTCGAAGAAGGCCTTGTGCACCGAAACGTCCACGGACCTGCGACGGGCATCGTCGTCTGGCAGCACATCCATGCGGATGAAGTCGTTGCGGATGCCGCGCAGAGCCTGGATGGACCAGGTGCCACCATTGAGCAGGCCCTTGGTCTTGTCGTTGCGCAGGCACACCAGCTTCTCGCCCGCCGCCGGCATCGGATCGCGGTAGCCGTTCAGCTCGCGCAGGCGCGTGTTGTACATTCGCCTGGTCTTGTTGAGGCCGACGAGCACCTGATCGGCTGCCATGACCGCGGCCGCATCGATCTCGCGGCGCCGGATGATGCGGCTCTCGCCATAGCTGCCGGGCTCGAGACGCCCGCCCTCGCGCACCATCATCGACAGATGGATGATCGGATTGTCCTTGGCCTGACGATGCACCTCGGTGAGCATCACGTCGGGCTCTCCGTCGGTGAAGAAGCCACCGCCTTTCACCGGCGGCAACTGGGCCGGATCGCCGAGCACCAGAACGGGCTGACCGAACGACAGGAGATCGCGCCCGAGCTCTTCATCCACCATTGAGCATTCGTCGATGACGATGAGGTCGGCCTTCGAGGCCGGGCTCTGGCGGTTGAGGACGAATTGCGGCCCGTTCTCGTCCGACTCCCGCGAGCGGTAGATCATCGAGTGGATCGTGGATGCGTCGGTGCAGCCCTTGGTGCGCAGCACGAGGGCGGCCTTGCCGGTATAGGCGCCGAAGGCGACCTCGCCGTCCACCGTCTCGGCGATGTGCTTGGCGAGCGTCGTCTTGCCGGTACCGGCATAGCCGAAGAGGCGGAACACCGGACTGTCGCCACGGCGGAGCCAATCGGCGACGGCTTTCAGGGCAGCGTCCTGTTGCGGCGACCAGGTCATGCGGGTTTCGCCTCGCGATGCAGGGAATAGAGAAGGCCGACGATGATGCAGAAGCTGCCGAGGAAGACGTAAGGATCGAGCGCCTCGCCGTAGAACTGCCAGCCGACGAAGGCGATCAGCGGGATGCGCATGAAGTCCAGCGGAACGACCATGGTCGCATCGCCCCGTCGGTAGGCATTGGTCAGGCAGTAGTGGGAGAGCAGGCCGCCGAGGCAGATGCCGATGAGCGGCACCACATGGGACGGCTGAACCTGAAGCCAGAAGGCCCGGCTTACCCCGAGAAGGTTCATGGGCAGTTGCAGCAGGTTCATGAAGAACAGGATCGAGAAGGTGCTCTCCGTCATCGTGAGGCGTTTCGTCATGATGGCCACGAGAGCGAAGCAGAACGCCACGCCGAGCATGAGGAAGCTGGCCGGCTGCAAGGTTTCCATGCCCGGGCGGAGGATGATCAGAATCCCGATGAAGCCGAGAATGACGGCGACGAGACGCCCTCTCGTCATCGTCTCGTTGAGCAGCGGAATCGCCAGCAGCGCAACCCAGGCAGGCGTGGTGAATTCGAGCGCGAAGACGGTCGCGAGCGGCAGCAGCGTGAGGCCGAAGGCCCATCCGTCCGTGCCCGCGAAATGGAGCACGTTGCGCGCAAGGTGGAGCTTGAAGCGCCTCGGTTTCAGGCCCGGCCGCAGCTCCGGTTTGACGAGCGCGAGCAAAAGCAGGATCAGGACGCCGGCGGCATTGCGGACGGCCAGCATCTCGAAGATCGAGAAGGTGGACGCAAGAGCCCGCACCGCGATGGCGGTGGCGGAGAAGGCAAGAAGAGCGCCGCTCATCCAGAGGATGACGGCGAGTATGCTGCGATGGGGCACGGCGGACCAAGCGATGTGAACGTCTCCTCCGATTACCCTGCCTCCTTCATTGCGTGAAGCCTTCATCGTCACACGAGGCACAGCGGTGATGACGCACAGGTCAGCTGGGACGCGACGACGTCGGCGATCTCCGCTCGCGAGCGACTCACTCGCACGTGATTCTCGACTCGTCCGATGGTTCGCAGCCCGCTTCGAGGGCCTGAGAGGCAAAAATTTTTCGACTCGGCGAGAAGAGATTTTTGGAGGCGCGAAAACCGCTTTTCGCCCTCTCCAAGTGGATAGGATTCACGCTGCGATGTTGAACGAGCTTGAAGACGTTCGAATACTCACAAGGACGTAAACGTCATCTTTACGAACTCCCTAAGTCATTAAAAAATAAATCGTTTTCTGAACATCCATTACAGCGGTTCATCACATGCACCGAGTGAGATGCGCCTGCGAGGGTGACTCTAACTGCCTCATCTTGAACCCGATCTCGCGACTCAGACCTGCAAGCGAAGAGCGTCGTTGCGCTTGAAATATCCACAGAAAAAGTGAGCGATCTACTGTCTACACTTTCCGATAATCGGAACCCCCTTGGTATAACGACGTTGCCTTGCAAGCGTGACGGTTGCACGCGAAGGCCCTTGAAGGAGGCGGCAATGCCGACAGACACCAAGAACCCGCTGACGATGCTGTTCACGGGTGACACAGGTGCGACCAGCACCAAGAAGACCGCGAAGAAGAGCAGCGCACGCCGCTCGTCGACCGCGAAGAAGAGCACCGCCAAGAAGGCGACTGCCAAGAAGGCCGGAACGAAGACCGCAGCGAAGTCGACCTCGCGGTCGGCTGCGAAGAAGAGCACCGCCAAGAAGACCGCTGCCAAGAAGACCACGGCGAGGAAGACCACTGCCAAGAAGACGGCAGCCAAGAAAACCACCGCTAAATCGGCAGCGAAGAAGACCACTGCCCGCAAGACGGCAGCCAAGAAGACCACCGCCCGGAAGACCGCTGCCAAGAAGACGACGGCTCGCTCGGCCGTCAAGAAGTCCTCGGCACGGAAGGCTCCGGCGCGTTCCGCTGCGTCCCGCTCTTCCGCAAAGAAGACGGCTTCGCGCAGCACCAGCCGCGGCGCGGTGAAGAAGGCCTCCGCCTCCAAGGCTCGCACCACGAAGCGCGCCGCGGCCGCTTCGAGCCGGACCTCGGCGACGAAGAAGTCGGGCAAGGTCGCCAAGCGGTCTTCGAAGAGCGCTCGCAAGAGCCCTGCGAAGAAGCGCTAGGACCGCCATGCCGCAGGCGCCGGGAAGGAGCGATCCTTCATCGGCGCATGCGCATAAAAAATCGCCCGGCGAAAGCCGGGCGATTTTGCTTTTTGAGGGGTGAGAGCCTGGAGCTGTTTCCACTTGCGTGGAATCACCTCTCTCCCTTGCTTTGCCGCATTTTTTGACGGCGAACCGGATCCACTTCGCCGAAAAATGCTCTAGCGGCCCGTGCTCATCGGGTCGCTGTCGCCCCAGTAGGGCGTGGCGTTGTAGTAGCGGTGGACGTGCTCCTCCCACTCCCGGTCATAGGATGCATCATGCCCTTCGGCGCTCCGGCGGGGGGCCCCCCGCAGCTGATCCTCGGACAGGTTCAGCTCGTAGGCATCCAGCTCCACATTGTACTTCAGGACTCCCCAGGGCAGCGTGTAGTACTCTTCGCCGAGCCCCATGAAGCCACCGAAGCTCATGACCGCATAGGCGACCTTGCCGGACCGCTTCTCGATCATTACGCGCTCGATGGTGCCGATCTTCTCGCCGTCGGAGCGGCGCACCGGTGTCCCTTCAACCTTGTCGCTGGCGATCAGGCTGTGGGTTTCGCGAAGATCACCGCTTTGAGCCGTCGTCTGCATTGTCTCGCTCCTTCCTCTGTCAGGATCCTACAGCAACGCATGTGCGGAAAAGGCGGTTCCTTGACCGCGGCACCAGGGATTTCCAGGCTTTCCGGCATCCCGCCAAGCGCTGCCATAGGAACCCCCTTCAGGACCCTCACGTTGATCCACGTTTCGTGAAGCCCTGAGGTACGGGAAGGAGAATGCCATGGCTTTTCGCCAGAAGCCGGTCGAGGAACAGGTGATCGTCATCACCGGCGCATCCAGCGGGATCGGCCTTGCGACGGCGCATGCGTTCCGTGCGCGAAGAGCCAGGGGCCTGGTTCTCGTCGCCCGCAACGAAGAGGCTTTGCGCAGCATCGCCGAGGAACTCAGCGGCGGCCGCACCTATGCGATCGCGGTGGCCGCGGATGTCAGCCGGCACGAGGATCTGGAAAGGGTGGCCAACATGGCCATCGACACCTTCGGCGGCTTCGACACCTGGGTGAACGACGCGGCTGTGGCTCTCTATGGCAGCGTCGCGGAGATCCCGATGAAGGATCAGCGGCAGCTCTTCGACATCAACTACTGGGGCGTCGTCGACGGCTCGATGATCGCAGCGGATCATCTGCGCCATAACGGCGGCACCATCGTCAATGTCGGCAGCGTGCTGTCCGAGCGCGCCATGATCCTGCAGACCCAATACTCGGCTTCCAAGCATGCGGTGAAGGCCTTTACCGACGGGCTGCGCATGGAACTCGAGAGCCAGGGCGCTCCGGTTTCCGTCACGCTCATCAAGCCATCCTCCATCGACACGCCTTACGTCGAGCATGCCCGCAACTATCTCGACCGGGAAACGGCCGTTCCGCCACCGGCCTACGATCCGCATCTCGTCGCGAAGGCCATCGTCTTCGCGGCCGAACACCGGCGGCGGGAGATCACGATCGGCTTCGGCGGCTGGGTGATCGGCGCGATGGGCAAGGTCGCGCCCCGCCTCGTGGACAAGGCCATGGAATGGACGGGCCATGGCTCGCAGACGACGGACCACCCCGAGCGCCCGGCCATGCGCGACAATCTCTATCAAGCGCGTGAGGACGGCGACATCTATTCGTCCCTGCCCGGCGAGCCGCGCAAGACCAGCCTGCTGCTCGAAGCGCAGCTCCATCCCTTCCTGTCCGCTGCAATCCTGGCAGGCATCGCGGCCGGAGTCGCGGCGTTGTTCGTCACTCCTTGGATGGGAGGCGCTCGCCGTCCGCGCAGAGAAGTCAGGCGGCGACCGATTTCGCGCTATCAGCATACCATAAGGCGCAGCGGCAACGGGCATGACAAGCACACCTTCGGACCAGGGCATGTGAGCCAGCGCGTCGCAAGCGAAGGCCGTTCTCAACCGAGACATTGACGAGATGGCAGGAGCGGGCCGCCCGGCCCCCTCCCCTTTCCGAGAGCGACAAGATGGCCGCGGCTGATGCGTTCCGAACTTAACGGATGCGCGCTAGCCTTGTCCCATGAACGCGATTCGCAGCCTTGCAATCACCCTTGCTCTCCTTGCCGGCAGCACGGCCTCCGCCCAGGACAGGGGCACGCTCGATCCCAAGCCCCTGCCGCCTCTCGCCAATCCGGGCGATCCGAAATTGGCGGCGAAGGAGTTGTTCGGGCGACGCGCCACGCCGGCCGATCTGAGTTCGCGCTCGATCGGTGGCTATGCCCGCGGCTGTGTCGCAGGTGCGGCGGCAATCCCGATCGACGGCGAGAACTGGCAGGTGATGCGCCTGTCCCGCAACCGCAATTGGGGCCATCCGCGGATGATCGACTTCCTGCAGCGTTTCGCGACGCGGCTGCCCGCAGTGAACGGCTGGCCCGGCCTTCTCGTCGGCGATATCTCGCAGCCGCGCGGCGGGCCGATGATCACGGGCCATGCCTCGCACCAGATCGGGCTCGATGCTGACATCTGGCTCACCCCGATGCCCGATCGCCGGCTCTCACGTGCCGAGCGGGAGGAGATGTCCGCCACCAATGTGGTGCGTAGCGACTGGCTCGACATCGATCCCTCCCGTTGGACGCCGCAGCACACGGCCCTGATCCGCGCCGTGGCGTCGGAACGCGGCGTTGCCCGCATCTTCGTGAACCCGGCGATCAAGAAGGCGCTCTGCCGGGAAGCCGGAGCGGACCGGGGATGGCTCACCAAGGTGAGGCCGACCTGGGGCCACAATTACCACTTCCATATCCGCCTCGCCTGCCCCGCCGGCGAGGCGGGCTGCTCCGATCAGGATCCGCCTCCGAACGGCGATGGCTGCGGCCCGGAGCTGGCAGCATGGTTCACGCCGGAGATGCTGCATCCGAAGCCCGGAAAGCCCCGCCCGCCCCTGACGATGGCCCAGCTGCCCACCGAGTGCCGCCGGGTTCTCGATGCGCCCTGAGCGGCCTTTAAACTGAAAAAGCGGCCCGAACCTCACTGGGTCCGGGCCGCTCTCTTCGTCGAGCAGGACGAACTATTCGGCAGCGACCCCGACGCCGATCTGGCACGACACGCCGGTGCCGCCCAGACCGCAATAGCCGTTCGGGTTCTTCGCCAGATATTGCTGGTGATAGTCCTCGGCGAAGTAGAACGGGCCGGCATCGCGGATTTCGGTCGTGACCGGTCCGTAGCCCTTGGCGGCAAGCGCCTGGCCGTAGGCCGCCTTCGACGCCTCGGCCGCCTGCCGCTGCGCCTCGTCGAACACGTAGATGCCGGAGCGGTATTGCGTGCCGGTATCGTTGCCCTGGCGCATGCCCTGGGTCGGGTCGTGGTTCTCCCAGAATGTCTTCAGCAGCGTCTCATAGGAGATCTTCTTCGGGTCGAAGACGACCAGCACGACCTCGTTGTGGCCCGTCAGGCCCGAGCAGACCTCCTCGTAGGTCGGGTTCGGCGTCGTCCCGGCGGCATAGCCCGCAGCCGTGACCCAGATGCCGTCGCCCAACTGCCAGAACTTGCGCTCGGCACCCCAGAAGCAGCCGAGGCCGAAGACGGCCTTCTCCATGCCCTCCGGATAGGGCGGCAGGATCGGATTGCCATTGATGAAGTGCCGCTCGGCGGTGGGGATGGGGCTCGACCGGCCCGGCAGAGCCTCGGCAGCACTGGGCAGATCCAATCGTTTGCGGAAGTTGAACATGGGGGATCCCTCGCGTGACCCCGGTTATGTAAGCACTGCCCTTGGCTTGCGGGAGAGGCCGCTCGCGTCACCTTCCCGTGAAGGTGTTCAGCGCTCGGCGAGGTACCCGATCGGCTCCAGCGGCTTCTGCCCGATCCACATGAGCAGGACTCCGATCACGAAGCCGGTGAGCGAGGCCGGCATCTGCAGGAAAGAGGTCACGATCGGGTCCCACAACCAAGGGTAACCGCGCTGGGCAACCGCCCCCTCGAGACCCGCCACGCCGCCCGGAACCAGCACGCCTATGACTTTACCAATAGTCGCAAACGATACATCGTTGTTGACGATGCACCATGTTCCATCGATCACCAACCCGATAAATCCCGCCGCGATGAGCAGGAGGCCAAGGCTACGCGCAACGAATTTCAAGGAGATACCTCTCTGAACGGAGAGGAAAATATGTAGTGCGTTTTGTCGCAATGGCAAAGGCGATTCAGACGTATTTCTCTCAAGATCAGTCTTGCCTTTTGCCCTCATTTAGCGATACACGGGCGCTCCGCAGACACCGCGGACGACCCTCTCACGGCAGAATGTGAGTTCAAGGGTCGCTGAGCCCCCTGGGGCTCGCGCTGGAGGGGTGGCCGAGTGGTTGAAGGCGCACGCCTGGAAAGTGTGTATACGGGAAACCGTATCGCGGGTTCGAATCCCGCTCCCTCCGCCATTCTTCAAGCCGCTGAAATTGCCAAGCTTTCTTGATTTCTGACGTTCCTCACAAGTACCGGCATTCATTAAGGTATTGCGGTATAACTATTCTCTGTGCCCTCTCTATAAGGCGGTCGTGACGGTAATTTCACCTCCGATATTGGGCGCCTCCTCCGCCCCCAAACCACCCAGTCCGGTTGCGGGACGAGCGGCTCCTTCTGCACAAATCCTGCAGAACAATCCTTAAATCCTGCGCAAAGTTTGGGGTCTCTGTGCAAAGCGGTCTGCCAGCTTTGCCGGCATGAACTCATCCATCCAGTCGCCTCCCGGTTTGCCCACCCGTCTTCTGAAAGATGGCTGGTGGCTCTCTCAAGAGGATAACAAGCCGACAGCGGTCATCCTTCCCTTTCCTCAAAAGCAGAAGGACCGGGCTGAAGAGAACAAGAACTCGGATGGAATCGCAGTTCACTCCTCGCAAAAACAGGCTGATTTCCCATGACCACTGCCCTGAAGCCTCTGGCCAATCTGGCCCAATCTACCTTCAGCACAAAGCTAGCTCTGGCCCTCTTGATCGCGGCGTTCGGCGACTGGCTCTTCTACGATCATGATGTCGGCATATCGCTGGTAATCTTCCTGATCATTCTTGCCGGCGGCGCATGCCTCATGAGCCCGAGACGTGATCGTCGCAGCCTATTGATCGCAACCATCCTCCTGACCTTCGCGCTCCTGCCACTTCTGGAAGCCACCGGCATCGCCGCCATCTTCTTCGGTGTTTTGGGAACAGCTCTGGCGGCGGTTGTCGTAACCGGAGGGATCCCCCGAGGATGGAACACTCTAGCCGCCTCGGCCCAAAGGCTGCTCCTCACCGGGGCGCTCCAGCTCATCCCTGATTTTATCCAGGCCAGACGAGAAGCCCAAAGCCAAGGGCGCAAGTGGTTACGGCTGGACGCAATGGCGGCCTGGGTTATCCCGATCCTATGTTGCGCCGTCTTCGTCGCCCTGTTCGCCTCGGCCAACCCTCTGATCGAGCAATGGTTAGCCGTATTCGATCTGTCTCAGCAGAGCTGGGAAATCGATGTCGCACGGATGGTCGTCTGGATTATTCTGCTCGCTGTTGCCTGGCCCTTCTTATCCGTGCGTTTGTGCGAGAAGCCGCTGATCAAAAAGGGCCTGCTGAAGGCCGAGTCGCCAAATATTAGAAGCAGCAATCTCCTATTCGGGCCCGCGGCCATTCTGCGGTCGCTGGTTGTTTTCAATGTGCTTTTCGCCGTGCAATCGGGCCTTGACGCCGTATATCTTTGGGGCGGAGCGACGCTGCCTGAAGGCATGACCTATGCCGCTTATGCTCAACGCGGAGCCTATCCCCTGATCATTACTGCGCTCCTGGCCGCCGGCTTTGTGCTGGCGGCTATGCGTCCTGGCGGGGCTGGTGAGCAATCGCCTATCATCCGACGGCTGGTTTATCTCTGGGTCGGGCAGAACGTCCTGCTCGTGATTTCCTCGATCTTACGCCTCGAACTGTATGTGGCCACATACTCTCTGACCTTGCTCCGCGTCGCCGCCTTCGTTTGGATGCTGCTCGTGGCTGTCGGTCTCATCCTCATCATGGTTCGCATCGCCCTGAGACGCTCCAACGGCTGGCTTGTTGGCGCCAATGTGCTTTCCCTCGCTCTCGCTCTCTATGCCTGCAGCTTCGTCAACTTCGCAGCCGTGATCGCAAATCATAACCTGTCCCATAAGCGTGAGACTGCACCGGGCGTCACATCCATCGACACTGGCTATATCCGAACACTGGGTCCGCACGTTATCCCCGCCGTGGACCGCTACATCGCCCGCAAGCATCTCACAGCTTCGGACTGCCTTGTCCAATGGCGGAGCCGGATTGCTGCCGCTCACACCGGACGCACGAAGGATTGGCGGGCCTGGACTTTCCGCGACCTGCGCCTGCAACACTATCTCACCAGGCCAATGGATGGTAAAGCAGCAGCCTCCACGACGATCGAACAGCCCATCATCCCATAGGAGACAGGAGTGGCACACCGGATCCTTGTCGTCGATGACGACCCGCACATCCGCGAGGTTATCTGCTTTGCTCTCGAAAAGGGTGGCATGACAACCTCGGTTGCCCGGGATGGCAGGGAGGCGCTCAACCGCTTTCGAGAGATCCACCCAGACCTGATCGTCCTGGATGTCGGCATGCCCGAGATGGATGGGTTGGAGGTCTGCCGTCAAATTCGGAAGACCTCCGATACCCCGATCCTGTTTCTCTCAGCCCGTGATGAGGAGATCGATCGCATTCTCGGCTTGGAGATCGGGGGCGACGATTACGTCACCAAGCCTTTCAGCCCAAGGGAGCTCGTGACTCGCGTCAATGTCATCCTCAGGCGCAGCGCTGCGAAGAGAGAAGCATCGGCACCTGAAGCCAAGCTCCTATCACAGGGCCGCCTATCGATGGATCCACTTGGTCATAGCGTGATATTCAACGGATCTCCTATCACGCTCACAGCGATCGAGTTCACGATCCTAAAGAGTTTCCTCACTCGGCCTGGAATTGTGCTGACGCGTGAGCAGATTATGAATGCCGCCTACGACATTCAGATCTACGTATCTGACCGGACAATCGACAGCCACATTCGGAATATCCGAGCGAAATTCGCAGCAGCAGGTTGTGCGAGTATCGTCGATACGGTTCACGGAGTCGGTTTTAGGTTGGGCCTTTGCGAGAGTGCCAAATGACGAGCAAGGTTGCAGCCAAGTGGCGGCCAACCCTCGGAATGATCGTGTTTGCGGTCCTCGTGATGGTCCTAGCACTTCCCCTCGTCAGTCTGTTCTTCTTTCGGCTTTATGAGAACGAGCTCGTCCGCCAAACCGAAGCTGAGCTGATTGCACAAAGCGCCGCACTCGCTGCAATCTTCGGGCAGGAGGTGGAGAAGATGCCTGACGCAAACTTATTGTTTGGTGCAACGGCTCTTCCCGTGCAATCAGGGTATGACGATTTCAGCCGCTTCCTGCAGCCCTCTCTCGACTTGGCCAGCGACAATGTGCTGGGTCCAAGGCCGGACGCGGCCCCGGCCCTCAGACCACCCGCGGTCTCTTTGATGACGATCGGTCAACGTCTGCAGGGGATCGTTCAACAGACACAATCCATAACCCTGGCAGGCTTCAGATTGCTCGACCCCCAGGGTGTGGTCATTGCAGGTCGTGATGAAGTAGGTTTGTCTCTGAGCCACATTGAGGAAGTAAAAGCCGCTCTTCAAGGGCGCTACAAAGCGGTCCTGCGCACGCGTATCTCCAACGAGCCGCCGCCTCCGCTTTATTCCCTCAGCCGAGGCACGAGTATTCGCATCTTCACGGCCATGCCTGTTATCGTGCGGGATCACGTGGCAGGCGTGATCTATGCATCCCGCACACCGAACAATATCATCAAGCATATATACGACCAGCAGCGTAAGCTGATCCTTGCCGGACTATCGGTTCTCGGAGCAACACTGATCATCGGACTGATTTTCTCGCGTGCCATCACAAGGCCGATCCATGCTCTGGTCGCGCGAACGGTTGAGGTGGGCCATGGCAGGCGTGAAGCGCTGCAGCCGCTTGCTCATCATGGAACCCGGGAAATCGCGCTTCTATCTCAAAGCTTCATCGACATGGCCCGGCGCCTCCATGATCGCTCAGACTATATCGCGACGTTTGCGGCCCATGTGACGCACGAACTCAAGACACCCCTGACTTCAATTCAGGGTGCGGCGGAGCTATTGCGGGATGACGTCGTTGCTACATCAGGCTCCATGACGCCTCCTGAGCGGCTCCGCTTCCTCGACAACATCGTTGCCGACACCTCTCACTTAACGCTCATGCTTCGTCGACTGCGTGAGCTCGCCCGTGCTGAAAATCCAACTGTAGGAGGGCAGACGACTCTTTCGACAGTTGTTACTGAAATTCTAAGTAAGTTTCCGAGCTTGAACATCCAAGCCGATGGATCGATTGACCGCCGTGTTGCAATGTCTGCGGAGAACCTGTCTATCGTATTCTCCCATCTTGCAGATAATTCCATTCGCCATAAGGCGGGTACCCTCCGGATATCTGCATTCGTATCCAATCAGATTGTTGTCATCTCGGTACATGACAATGGAGAGGGCATATCTAAGGCCAATCAAACTAGAATCTTTGAGGCGTTTTTTACGACACGCCGGGAGTCGGGCGGAACGGGGATGGGCCTCGGCATTGTCCAAGCGATGCTACAAGCACATCACGGATCAATCAGACTCTTGCCTGCCGGGAAAGGCGCTGCCTTTGAGATCCGACTGCCCGAGGCATGATCCATCGGTCTCCAGATGCTTCTCTTGTCGTATCGTCGGGCAAGATTGAAGACGACGCCGCTCTGCGCAGCTAGCACTAAGTGGATTCGATCTACCGCCATCGCATCCGGCTTTTTCAGAACGCCTAAAAGGTGATCGACCAGAGACGGCTGTTTAGCTTGAGACCGGTGCGATGACTGCGGCTCCGAGAGTGTCATCCGGACCACCGCTCATGCGCTGCAGCAGCGTCACCACCTCGCTGAGGAACACCTCCAGACCCAGCTCAAGGGTCATCCGCACTGCCTCCGTCTCCGCTCCGCCCTCAGCGCAAGTGAGCGACCCGTGCGAGGGTGACCGCCGTGTCGAGCCGCCGGCTCGCGGCCCGTAAGCTTTCGGCGATGATGAGTCCGCTGCCCGTGTCTGTCTCCGCGTCGTTGGCGGCTCCATGGATGCGTGCCGGCGAGCAAAAGTCGAGCGCAATGAGAGCAAGAACAGTGCTTTCTTCGAGGCCCTTTTGTCCTATTGTGATCAGGACCAGCTGAAGTGGCTATTTCCGGGGCGTCCTCATCAGCTCGTCCAGCATCTCATGCGGATCAAAGCCGATGATCTCGGCCAGATCCAGGAGCTCGACTACATCGATCCGGCGCTGCCTGTTCTCCATGCAGGCGATCAGCGGCTGACACTTGCCCAGCGCCTTAAGGTCGAGCCAGTAGCCGCATCCACCCAATACCGATAATGCCGCCGACAACGACGCCCTCACCGAATCGAGCCGCCCTAGCGGCTGATACTCGCGTTTGAACCATGACGTCGTTACTCTCATAAACCGGTTGTGAGAAGTTCGCGGCAAACGCCGTCTTCCGGGTGACTTCGAATGGGCAAGGCCTAGCCGGGCAGGACAAGCCTGTTGAGGTTCGCATCTCGACCGGTGACCTTTGTGATCAATGGATCGCGTCTTGGACGCTAGGCCCCAGAAGTGCCGGCGCAATCTGCTGGGCGATCAGCATGGCTTGCTCGACATGCTGCTCTTGATAGGCCCCTTCACTATCAAGCAGGTTCACCGTTCCAAGTAACAGCCCACCGAAAACGACCGGCAAGTTCATCACGCTTCCCAAACCAAGGCTCGTGATCGTCTCGTGATCGGGAAACAGCGGTGCGAACTCAGCAGGGGTTTTCGCAAGAAATGGCTTCATCTCAGCGCGCACACGCTGAGTGTGCGCATTCGGTAGCATCGGCTTACGACCGCCAACGGGATAGATAGTGATGTTCGTCGAGTATATGCGCTCGACCTCAAGTCCCCCGCTCAACATTTGCGTTACGGTATAAAGACGATGTCCGACTGTTTTGGCAAAGGCTTCTCCCGCGGCTTCGAGCGTCGCACTGGGCTGATTTGGTGCAGCCCAAGCTCGCTGCACTCCTAGAGCAATCTGTAGAATATCAGACATTTGCTTGTCATATGGGCTTTTCACAGCTTGGTTCATTGATGCAGCTCCGCGCAGAGCGAGGTGGGTATCTCAGGCTTAAGCGCACAATAGCGTACTTCACCCTGAACGCACTATGACATAGGCTGACGTACGGACAGAGCCTGCAAGAGCATTTTTTGACATGTCCTTTGGATGCAGCGCCTAAAACGAGCAGGCGTGCTATCACCGACACGTCAGCCTCAACAAAGCAGCGTCGTGATGTTGAGTTTAGGCATCTCCTCTGCATCTTGAGCAGGTCACTCTCAGCCTAAGTATCCTGAAGGTGAGCAATTTTAGTTCGCCTTACCACCCCTCGCGACGTTTTCCATCCCTAAGAGGGCAATCCGCAGACAGAAGCTCGCGCCTCGATTGACATTTACTGCTCATGCTGTTTGTAATTGTATTACTTTTTACGGCCCTCCCCCCAGGCAGCCTTTAGCGCGGTACTGTTGAGTATGCCGAACCGCATGAAACCCTTTGATCCTGACCAGCGGAACCTCGTTCGCTCTCCCCTCGACAACGAGAACATCCTCAGCGGTCAGTTCTGGGGCGAGTTGCGCGTCTTTTTGGCCGTCGCGAAAGCCAAATCCTTCAATCGCGCGGCTGAGATCCTCAACACCAGCCATCCCACGGTCAGCCGCCAGGTCCGGCGACTTCAGGACCTGATGGGATCGCAACTCTTCGTGCCGACCCAGAACGGAGTGAAGCTAACGCCGAAGGGGCAAGCTCTCGCTCAAGCCCTAACCGCACTCGATCATTCACTTTTTGCACTGACCAACGACCTCAGGGCAGAAGGCAAAGACGCGGAAGGCGTTGTCCGAGTCAGCATCACGGATGGCCTGAACACCTTCTTTGTGGCTCCCGCCGTTTCAATCTTTGCGGCGGAGCACCCCAAAATTCAGCTTCATCTCAAGAGCCCAGCCAACGTCGTCAGCCTTCGGGACAATCAGACCGATATGATGATCGGTTTTAGCCCCATCGAGGCGGCGGACATCACGATGCAGGAGCTGGGATATCTTCACTTCATCCCCATCGTTGCGAGGTCCTACATTCAGCAGCACGGCATCCCAACTCGGTCGAACTTGGCACAGCACTTCTTCCTGCAGTCCGAGTTTTACACGGCAAAGACCGGCTTATGGGGCAACTGGAACCGCGCCGTCGAGCAAGGTCAGATTGCGCATTTCTGCGACAATTCCATGGCCTATGGGATGCTCGTCAAAGCGGGGCTCGGTGTTGGGCTGCTCGGGAGCTATACGATCCTTGAGCCCAATGCCGTGCCGCTGGAATTGGACGTGAAAGTATCCGTGCCGCTCCACGCCCTTGCTCTTACCGAACGCCTGAATGCGCGGCCTGTCCGCTTAGTCTTTGACTGGCTGTGTGAAATGTTTGGCCCGGCGAATCCTTGGTTTAGCCCCAGGCTCCGGCTTGACCCGCCGCAGAGCCGGTTCGACACCGGCATCAAGCTGCTCTTCAACCTGTGAGGCCTTGCGCTGAAGGCAATGCCTGCTGATGCTTTCCGAGATCCTGATGTAGGTATTGCCTGCATCCTCGAACAGCTCCGCCATCTCGAGTGTCACCCCCTCTCCCTCAAACAGCATTTTCTGGAACGCGGCGGTGTGCAGGGTGACCACCTGCTCAAGGTAATTTCGAAAAAAGTCCATGATGGTGGCTGCGTCGGCGTGCTTCAAATCGGGAAGGCTTGGAACGGTGGCAGTGCTCATGATTCTACCACCTCGAACTCGGACTGCGCGTCCCAATAGCCCTCAATCCGAAACAAGATCGTAGCGTCGGTTTCCGGCGTAATCGCATTCTGCGGCGGGGACAGATCCCTGACGAGTTCGATGAGGGGCTCGCCGTGCCCTTCAAAGTGGACAGGTTCCTTACCGGGAGCAGGCTTGAACCCGAGCATCCTCTGCCACAGGCGGGCATAGATCGGCTTGGCATGGGTGATCACACGATCATAGCCCTTGCGGCTGATATGCTCGAAGATGAACTCGGCGCAGCGTTTGATGACCCTGGGATCGCGCAATGCCTTACGGAAGCTGGTCCGCTCCATCTTGGCGAAGTCCTTGAACCAGCGGATCCGCGCGGTGCCGACCGGCTCATTCCCAGCGTAAACGATGATGTGCGTTGCCTGGTAGTCGTTCCCGTCATAGGTCTGACGAGCCGCCACGCCGTGCTCTTCCATGAAGCAGATTGCCCGAATCGCGTGGGCATGAAGAAGCTGCTCAGGCGTCGTGACCACCTCGACCCTGATGAGGTTGTCCTGCCGGTTAACGTCGGATGGCGTCTGCTGCATGAATTTGCCTCTCCAGACCAATAGTTTTTCGTGTCGTTCAATGAGCACAGGTGCCTGGAGGCTTTGTAGACGCTAAGATGTGGGGCGGTTGTTCACCAGCGTTGAACGGAAGAGGGTTATGCACCCAAGCAATGATCATAGGACTGCCACCTTAGCTGAGCTATGTCAGGAAGCCGTGCAACGTTATGGCGACGACTGGGGGCGGATCCGGGCCTATGTGGCTGAGCGCATCGCTCACTTGCCCAGTGAGGACCGTAAGAGGCTGATCGAGGACATCGATCGGCTTCTGTCCTTCCATGCCCCGTCCCGCCCGAGCGTCCTGCACTGAGCGCGGGTAGGGCTAAGGGGCCAATGAAGAAGTCACCGAACGATGCCGACCGTCATATCGGCAGCCGAATGAGAGCAAGGCGGACGTCCATCGGGATGAGTCAGGAAAAGCTGGGCGGCATGCTCGGCCAGACCTTCCAGCAGGTCCAGAAATACGAGAAGGGGATGAACCGCGTCGGCGCGGGCCGCCTGCTGGATATAGCGGCGATCCTGAAGGTGTCGGTTGCTTACTTCTACGAGGGCCTACCGGAAGACAATCGCGAGGCCAGTCCCGAGGACAATGCGGCCACGTTGCTTCTTGCGACGACGGAAGGGCAGCGACTCATCAAGGCGTTCTCGACGATTACAAACCCTCAGCTTCGTCGCAAGGTCGTCGATCTCGTGGAAGTAATTTCCGCCCCTCAATAGTTTCGACTTTCGCAGCCTCCAATAGGTTGACGGATGAGAGAAACTCGTTCGGAACATGCACAAACGTACTCGAATTCGATAAAGTGAATCTTGCGGCAATATTGCGACGAGTCAAATTCGTTCAAGCGTGGCGCAAAGCAACTGTTTCCTCGGCGCAATTCGCAGAAGTCACACTGTGTTACGAACCGGATGCAGGTGCCTTATACGGACAGTAAAACGCGATCGTTAGCATGGCCGACATTACGTTGCGAAGCATTCGTTAAGTCCGATCAGAACATCAAACTTATATAGTATGTTCCCTGCAAATCTATCTTGAATCTGCCATATACATATGTCAGCGCTAGATACGCCTACGCAAAATTAATCTTCTCGTGCCATTATTCTGTCACATCCCGCCAAAATACGACACGGACCGCGTTGGCCGACGGGTTGTAGGCAAGAAGGGCCTCCCTTTTTACCGTAACACCCTCAGACTTTGCTTCAGCACGAGCGCGATAGATTGGCCGGTTGCCCCCCAAGAGAGACCCAAAGCGCGTCACAAAGGGCGAGAGATCGGAATGCGCCCGGCGAGCGCTGGCTTGTACGAGCAGCTCCGCTTCACCAGGCTGCAGACCAGGCATATTCCGAAGTACGATTGCAGGCGCGGACTTTGGATCGACACCTCGAAGATTTGTCCAGACTGTGAAAACCGCTTCTAGATCGCGGGCCAGTCGCCCAACACGATCGGAAGGCTCGAGAAGACCACGCACGGAATCCAGGTACTCACCGGCACGGCGCATCTCAGCCAAGCGCCGTAGCATCCTATCGGTCTTGGCACTGTTTTCCACTGCCGCTTTCAAGACGTTGGCCACAAGAGCGGAATCACCCGCGTTCAAATCGACCTTGCTAGCTTCGGGAGCCACCGAAACGGTCACCTCCTGACCTGCAATCTTCCACCGAACCGGCACGGAGAAGTCAGACAAAAAATCATCATTTGTCACTTCGATCATCGCAATGATGCGCGTCAGACCAGCATCGGCAAGCGCGATAGCCTGCGTCAGACGCCGTTCGGTTGCGGCGCTCGACCGATGCGCACGAACGGAAATGGTCAGAGAAATGAGGGTTGCCGATATGATCCCAATTACGACCAGCACCGATAGCAGAACGAAGCCTTCGTTCATGCCCGAGCTCGTCGGTTTCCGCTCAAGGGACGTCATTAGGAGGATCCAAAGGAACATCGACGTGATGCCCGGCACTCTCAAGTCGAATCCGGCGGGGCTCGACAATCGTGATCTGCCATCCGTTTACATCACCTCCCTCTTCGACACGTAATGTCGATCCATCAAGCTCTATTACTGCAACTTGTCGCTCAGCAGTGCGCACGATTCCCAGAAGTCGTATATTCGGCCTGGAGCTGGAAGCAGATGACGATGAATTTGGCTCGGAGAGGATTGGCTTCGTGCGGAAGAGCGACCGATCCAGCGCAGGCACATCCGGCCTGAAGCCGGGCGCCGGTAGAGAAACAGGGTTTCTCTTGTACGTCGCATGATCCGAACCGGGAATGAATTGCAGCTCACTAGCGAGCGCCCAGAATGCCGCAAGAAGCGCAAGGTTTGTCACAATGAGCACTATCCGCGTCAGTCTCATGGTGTCGGTCTTCCATCTGCTGGAATGCCGCGATAGACGAGGATGGAGGCGATCAGACCTACTCCGAGCGGCTCGGTATCGCGATCGGAGGAAGGTCTAAGTGCAATGCGAAGGCTGTCCAGGAAAATGGCTGGAGGTCCAGTCTCTAGAGCCTTTACAAAAACCCCAATGTTCTTGTCAGCGACGGTGATATGGAGCCTACCGCGAACGGTTGGGGGCGCATCTCCTGTCGAATTTGTCGTGAAGGAAATCGACTGTACTTCTGCTTGGTGATTCTCAGCAATTGAACGGATGATCGCCTCCAAGCGAGACGCTGCTTCGGCCTCACTTGCGATCAGAAGGCCTGATTGTGGATCAGGCCCAGCTGCCAATGCTCGCTTCATCTCTTGGCTATCGTGAGGGGCTACGCGTTGCGCGCGCAACTCTACCAAGCGAGCATGTGTCGATCTCAGATCATCGCGGCGGTCCGCTCCTGCCTTCGCGAGGATCAAGGCAATGGCCAAGAAAAGGATCGCGGCAGACGCGAGAAGCGCAGGTCGCCAACGCTTCATGACCTTATCCTGTCGGTCTCGAAGATTACCGTAACGATTCCCTGGTCGGTTGGCGGCTCAATCCTTAAGTTCCGAAACACAGGAATGTGGCGAAGCCCGCTCAGGGTTACCTCCGGGTCCGCACCGGAGAGATCGATCCGTCCTCTCACTTCATCTATCTCCAATGCCTGAATCAGAACGTTCTCGGGCAAGTGCCGACCAAGTGCGGCAAGGATCTCATATACGCCGACCTCTCTTGCGAGCCTTTCTGACACAACTGCCTGACGAGTAGAGAAACTTGCATAGGCTGCTTGCAGCGCCTCAGCTTGACGAAACTGTGCCAGCTCGGTCCGAAGGAGCCCTTCAGCCTCAGTGAGCTTTTGGGACAGAACCGTAACCCTCAGTGAGCCGAGAAGAAGGGCCAATGAAAGCGCTGTGATGGCTAGCGCTCCGTCAATTGTACGGTTTTTCCGAAGACGAGCGAGTTTAGGTGTCGAAAGTGCCACTACCTGATTGGACGCCATGTCAAGAATCAGGTGGTCTGCCGGGAACCCGGTAGCAGCGACGCGGGCGAGTAGCGGGTCGACCTTTGCCTTGCGCGCATAAGTGAGGAGAATTCTGGCATGTTCCGCCCGGATTTCGTCCACGCGTCCTTTCACATAAACCTCGTCAGCATCGAAGGGACTCCATGAAGAGAGCCCATAGCCGATAGCCTCCGACAGATTCGTCAGTGCAGCTCTGGGAAGCGTGATGGCTTGGGCTAAGGTCAGCTCCGGAGGCAGCTCTAGGATGATTGGTCTTTCATTGGCAGTCCTTGCGAGTCGACGGAAAGGCGCCTCAGGCTGCCAGGAGCTGCTTTCCTCTCGCCAATGGACGCGTGTTACCTTCTTCCAATACGGTACATAGAGATCCGCAGAAAACCCTCCCGATACCGGGCGGATGATGATGTGCGTCGAACCCCAAGGTGGAAGGCGCGCTGATACAGTTCCCAAGATCGGACCCCAGATGCCTCTCCACTTGGACAGCGCGGCGCGTAACCAACTGCTCCTTCTCCGTGCGGGTGCATTCATCGTTCCTGCCCTCTCGGCGCGCAACCAGCCTGTTGCGAGTTGCGCAGACAAGCGACTGACAGGTCCGCTTCGATGGGAATCACGACAATCCATGGCATCGCTTCTTGCTTAAACCGGATCACGAGTCGCAATGCGCTCAACTGTCCGTCATCGGCATGCCATCGTGGCTGCCACGCTTGTGTCCCAGAGATCGTGCCTTTCAGCCGGTCGAGAACACGCGGCAGATAGGCGAATGTCAGTTCGGCTATGTCTTGCGCAAGAATCTTGCGATGCACCTGCCTCGCATCATCAACCCACGAAAGAACCGCGTCGGATCCTGCGCGCCCGACATCCCGCCGCAAATGGAAAGCTGAAAGCTGCGGAAGACCTATAGCCGGAAGCCCGTTCGACATTACCTGTATCTCATGCTCATCGCCTGAGATGGACGATTTTGGTGAAGGTCCTGGAAAGACGGACGGAGCGCGTTCCACAAGAGCGCGGAGCATACGTTCCAGCACAAGGACACCCTCGTGTTCTCTCTCCCGATGAGTGGTTTCGACACGGGAGTATTCGGCGAATCTCGCCAGTCCGATCAGCACAGATCCGGCAAGCCCAGCTACGACGATGGCCATAAGAAGATCAACCAGTGCGAAACCTGCAGCCCTGTCGATATTCCGGCATCGAGCCGTCATCTTGGCATCCTCTTCAGGGAGACGACTTCGATTGAGATTGTCTTGCGCATAGCAGGCATCAAGCGGACCTGGACCTGTAGTAGGGCCGGATTCGTCGCTGTCATGTATCCGTCTGCCGGCGTGAACGGCGTTACTTGAACGGACCAGCTACCGCCGTCACCGAAAACTCCCGAAAGTGTGCCGACCTTGAGCGGGAGATCGCGACCGATCCGCGCAAGAATTGTCCGCGCTTCAATAGCTGCCGAGATATCGGCATGAGCCTCTGCCTGCGCTCGTCGGTTCGTTGCGATCAGCATCATAAGGGCGGCCGTTGCGCCTGCCAGGATCGTGAGGGCGATGAGTGCTTCAAGCAGGGTAAAGCCGGCTTGGCGCCCGTCAGGGATGCGCATGATGGATCGCCCCCGTAAGCCAATCGAGCTGATGCACGGAAGAATAGATGCCGGACCGGATGGTGAACTTTGCGCCCGAGCCAGTTCCGTCAGGCAGGAACGTCACCGTCTGAATCGGGGTAGGTGAACCGTGCCCCATTTCAAAGCTCCATAGGGTGCCCGTCGGCAATGCAAGCCAACCGCCATCGAGAAGACGGTAGCGTCCTGCAGCAGGATCGAAGTCGGCCCATGTCATGCGCCCCTCGCGCCTTGCTTGGGCACGCAGATTGGTCAGGGTACTTTCAAGCCAAGCCCCGGCTCGGACGAACCTGATCCGATCGCGCACACTGGGCAATCCAATCGCAGCCGCCAATCCGACAAGAGAGAGGACCGTTAGAACGACGAGCACTTCAAGCAATGTGAATGCGGATTCAGAGTTCCGACCAGCTCGCCACATCCTGATTCTCTTTCTCGCCTCCGGCGATCCCGTCGGCCCCGAAGCTGAGCAAGTCATACTCGCCGTGCTCTCCTGGTGCTCTGTAGTGATAAGGCCGGCGCCAAGGGTCCGTCAGAACAGCCCTGCTTCGCAGGTACGGGCCACGCCAGTTGGAACTGCCGGCAGGTGCCTGGAGCAAAGCCTGTAAGCCCTCCGCCGTTGAGGGAGCGCGGCCGACGTCAATGCGGTAGAGGTCGAGCGCCGTCATCAGCTCCTGCACCTGCAGCCGCGCCGTATCGCTTTTGGCACGGTCGAGATACCCCATAAGCTGGAAGGACCCGAGCGTGGCCAAAAGCCCTAGGATCACCATTACCACCAGAATCTCAAGGAGTGTCATCCCGCTCCGGTCCTGACGGATGAGGCTCGACGCCAGACTAACGTGGAGGCGGCGTAAGATGTCGTGAGGCTTCATTGGCTTGCAAGCTCGTTGATACCCAGAATGGTGGACAGCATGGCGTAAACGATCACACCGGCGATGATGCCGAAGCCGATGGTGAGGAGTGGTGTCAGCATGGCGGTCATCGCTTTCAGCTGCCGCGTGGCGCGCGCTTCATGCAGGCCGGCGGCTCGCTCAAGGGCAGCAGCGAGGCCACCCGTCCTTTCTCCGACACGGATCAGACCGACGGCGTCCTCCTGCAGCACTTGACTTGCGGCAATCGCATCGCCGATCGCCGCCCCGGAAAGGACAGAATGGTGGGCCACCTCAAGGCCACTCCGCATTCGACGGTTGGAAACGGTTTGAAATGCCATCAGCATTGCCGCTGGCAGAGCGATGCCTCCGCTTAAGAGTGCGCTCAGCGTCCTGGCGAAACGACCGGTTTCAATCACTCTTACGAGAGGACCCAACACCGGCGCCGCCAGAATCATGGCATCGAGTCGGGCACGCGCCGCGGGCGTGACGATCAGGAGGGAGGCCACTAAAATCAGGAGAGTGCTGACACCGAGCAACGCAATGCCGTAATCTCGGAGGGCATGGCTGACGGCGAGAACCAGTCTCGTTACCGCTGGAAGACGGTCCTCTCCGCCCTCGCCGATCAGACCTTCGAGATTGGGCACAACGACAAGCAAGAGGACGAGAATTCCGGCGCCTGCGGTCGCGAGCAGGAAAAGCGGGTAAAGAAGCGCGTTCCGGACATCTTCGATCATTGCTCGGCGGGCAAGCAGATCGTCCCCGAGCCGCCGAATGGTAGGCCCAAGATTACCGGCAGCCTCCCCAGCCTGGATCAGGGCCCGGTAGATCGGCGGGAAAAGGCGCGGGAATTGTCCAAGCGCCTCATGGAGCGGCATGCCCGCCTTCACCGCCTCTCTGATCGTTACGAGCACCTGCCGTGTGGGCGGGCGACACGTGCGCCCCATCAACGCGATACTTTCCTCGACGGAAATGCCGGCTTCCACAAGCCCTCCCCATTCCTGAGATAGACGTGCCAACTCGAGCCCGTCGAGGGGCGGCCTCAACATCACCTCCCGGTTGAGCATTGCCCAAGTGGAAGAGAGCAGCGAAGGATTGCCAATCCGAATGACTAAAAGGCCGCGGTCTCGCAAAACACTAATTGCGTCCTGGACGCTGGCTGCTTCAATGACGCCGTTGCGAGCTTCGTTGCCTGTCGTAGCGGCGAAATAGCGAAAACGGGCCATCATGTGGTTCCGACAACACGAACGAGTTCATGAACGTCGATGAGGCCTTCCGCGACCTTCGCCAATCCGTCATCGAGCATCGTTTGAAAACCGCTAGCTTGTGCCTCCTGGGATAGGGTCGCTTCATCGGCTCGGCGCAATAGAAGGGACCGAATTGCGTCGGTTATCGGAACGAATTCCGCCACAGCCACCCGTCCAGCGTAGCCCGACCCTCCACACGCCGTGCACCCTGTTGAGCGGAAGCTGATGTCCTTCTTTAGGCGCGCTCCCCAGAGATCCCGAAAGAAGGGTTCGACCGGATGAGGCTCGCGGCAATATTGGCACAGGCAGCGTGCCAACCGCTGCGCCATGGACGCACGGACAGTGGATGCCAGAAGATAAGGCTCCATCCCCATGTCGACCAGACGCGGCAGGGCTGCGATCGCATTGTTGGTATGGAGGGTCGCGAGAACCAGATGCCCGGTCAATGCCGCTTGGTTTGCGACAGCAGCTGTCTCGCTATCCCGGATCTCGCCGACCATGATAACGTCTGGATCTTGTCGCAGAACCGCTCGCAAAGTACCTGCGAAGTCGAGACCGATCTTCCTGTTGACCTGGATCTGATTGACCCCATCGATCTGATATTCGATCGGATCCTCGACCGTCACGACATTCTGTTCCGGGGAAGCGATAGACCTGAGCGCAGCATAAAGCGTCGTGGTTTTGCCTGATCCGGTCGGTCCTGTCATCAGCATCAATCCATGGGTCTGAGACAGAACCTGACGGAGCGACTGAATGGTCGACCGAGATAGCCCGAGAGTTTCGAACTCCAACGTGACGTTGGATCGATCCAGGACTCGCAGCACAGCGCCCTCTCCGCTGAGGTGTGGCATGGTCGAAATGCGCAAATCGATCTCACGTCCGCGCCAAGGCACACGGATCCGGCCATCCTGTGGCAGGCGCCGCTCGGCGATATCGAGACCCGCCATGATCTTAAGTCGTGAAATGATCGCGGCATGAAGATGTGATGGCGGCGCCTCGGCATCCTGCAGAACTCCGTCGATGCGGTAGCGAATGCGCATCCCTGTGCGAGTGCCGGAAATGTGAAGATCGGAGGCTTTGCGCTCGATCGCCTGGTCGATCAGCCGATGGACCATCCTGATGACAGGCGCATCGCTCGCGAGGTCACGGAGCCGTTCTGCATCGGGACTCAGCCCGGATCCTATACCCGACTGAACCTCGGCATCCGGCGCCATGTTTTCGGACTGATAAAGACGGGCAAAGGCAGCTGCAAAATCTCCTGGCCGCGCCAGAAGCGGCACGACAGACAGGCCAGTCTTTTCCTCAATGGCCGCAGGGCTGAACTTATCCAGCGGATCAACCACCGCAAGACGAAGAGTTGTTTCATTCGCGCTGATCGGAATGGCCTGAGCATACGCCAGGAAGGCTCTCGACAATGTATCGGAGAGGAGAGCTTCCGGCGGATATTCGTCAAGCGACACGATCCTGAGGCCCGTTACGTTCGACCAAGCCTCGGCCAGTGCGGCATCAGGCACGAGGCCGAGTTTATTTAGGACCCGGTCACAGCGTTCCCCACTTTCGGCGGCAGCCCGGCGTCCCCGCTCCAGTGCCTGTTCTGTCAGGATTCTACCGTTCAGGAAAAGCGTTAGAACTCGTTCGACGAGAACGTCATCGGGTTCAAGTAATACCTGAGTGATAGAACCTGTCACGGCACTATCCAGGGTGCATAGCCGACGGTCTGAATGATCCAAGTCGCCAGCATTCCGATGCATAAGAATGGACCGAACGGAAGCTCCTGCCTTAGATTGAAACTTTTTCTCGACATCCCGCGAATGGCTACGAACGCCAGCGCGGACAATGATGACAGCAGGAGCATGGGCGCAAGACCTTGCCAGCCGACCCATAAGCCTGCACCACCCATGAACTTGACGTCCCCTAATCCCAACCCCTCATGTCCTCTGATGCGTCTGTATGCGGTGCGAAGCGCTAGCAGCGTCGTGAAGCCGAGCACGCCGCCGATGAAACATGCAACGAATGATGTGGTGTCGAGCAATGTCGCGGAGACTAAGCCGCCACCGGCAATTGCAGCGTTCAGTCTGTTCGGGATAATCAGCCGTCGAAAATCGATGACGGACACCACCAACGAGAGGAAGGCCAGATAGGCTCCCGCGAGCCAAATGAAGTGGCTATTCTCTGTCACATGAGGCTCAGACGATGAAGAAGTCCTTTACCCCCAAATTCGGTTTATTCTTGAGGATCGCGAAAAGAACCGGATCTTTGCCCCCGCTACCATCCAGATCGACATACAGACGGCCCTTGCTTTGATCGTACAGGATTCGGTCATCGGTCTCCGATGCGGTCGGGGAGCCTTTGAACTTAACGAAAGCCTCGGCGTTCATCTTACCCTTACGCATGCCGAACACTTTGTCGACGAGATGGATCTTGTCTTCCTTCACTTTGAAGTCGAGAATTGTGTCAACCCCGCCGCTTCGGCTGTCGAAGACGAACGCGTCTCGCCCTTTATTGCCCTTGAGCATGTCGATCCCGCCTTTGCCATTGAGGATGTCCGCACCCATGCTCCCGAAAATGGATTGCCCAAGTTCATTTCCGATGAGCTGCATCGGACCGATACTCGAGTTCGCAGCTTGGAGCACTTCGATTGAAAGTTTCTTTTGAAGCGTGAAGCTGACAGTCGTGAGGATCGTGTCTTTGCCCTTTTGGGCTTCCACAATTCTATCTTGTACGTTGTCGACCAGGAACGTGTCGTTTCCGGCTCCCCCATACAGGAGATCGCTTCCCGTTCCACCGTCCAGCGTATCATTCCCGGCATCGCCGATCAGGATATCGGCACCATCGCCTCCTGTCAGGTGATCGTTACCTCCTAGGCCGTTGATCTGATCCGCCCCACGGCCACCGGACAATACATCGGCAGATGAGCTGCCAACTATATTCTCGTCCCAACCGACAACGGTGAAAACAAGGCGCGCAGTATCTTCATCGCCGGTATCATTTCGAGCCAAGTATGTAAAAATATCCGTACCTGTCTCTCCAGCAATCAGGTCGTTGGCGAAGTTGGCGGTGTAGGTGAAAGTGCCGTCTCGGTTGAGCGTGAGCGAGCCGTAGGTCCCTTTGAGAACCAAGGGGCCAGTTGCATCCTGTGAGACAGGCATTGCTACGCCGGCGGCAGCACTGCGGATCGTCAGCTCCTTGACCAACGGAGGGGGCCGGTCGGGATCGACATCATTTGCGAGGACGCTTCCGGAAACGCTTGCGTCCTCGACAGCTATGAATGAGTCATCTACTGAAAGCAGTGGATCGTCGACTGGAGCGATCTGGAACGTAGCGGTGCTTGCGCCGAAGGGCTGCTCGTTGAGACTTGCCGCAACCGTGAGTGTCCGTGCCTCTGACCGGAGAACCTCATTCGGGTTGTCGTATTGGACACTGCGCATAATCGCCGAAACGACTTCGTCGCTGGCAGCTCCGTTGAGAAGGATCTCGAAAGACGTTGCCGAAAGTCGCGCATAGCTCCCGACAATACTGCCTGAGTAGGTCAAGGTGGAACCTGAAAGGCCGAGCTGCCCAACGCCCGTTCCCAGCGCCCTCAGCGCGATGGCCTCCCCCGCCCCGGCCCCACCAAGCGCGATCAGGATTTTAACTCCTTCCCACCCGATCCCACCGGAATGGGCGGATACATCGTGATCGATGATCGTGGCACCGGATTGCTCGGCGTAATCCAGAGCATCGCCATCGAATCCAGTGAAGGTGAACAGAGGCTCCTGAATCGGATTCTCAACCGTGATTTCGAGCCGCGCGGTTGCTATGCCTCCGGCAGAGCTTGTGATGCTATATGTAAATACATCTTGCTCCGCGCTACCAGGCGGAATGGCGCCGGCATTATTGGCTAGGTATGTATACGTACCATCAGCGTTCAGTGTGAGAGTTCCAAATGTTCCCTGAATCGACGTACCGGCGGCAGCCTGTGGCGTTGTAGCCTCGTCGCCAGCATTGAAGCCGGTTACAGTCAGCACAGCTGCCGCATCGTCCGGATCGAAATCGTTTTCCGTCACGCTGCCTGCCAGAGAGCCTCCAGCCGTGACCGTTCCGATATCGCCGTCCGCAACCGGATCGTCCTCTTCAGGTTCCGCCGTTACGGCAACTCGGGAAACCGACAGCAGCGTTATTCCACTCGAAAGCGAGAAACTCACGACCTTGTCGGAAGGCGCATCGCTCGTGTTCGCATAGGCGATGCGTCGAACCAGAGCTGCGATCGCGCTATTTGTGGCACCGTCATTGAAGACGACGCTCAGCGCCCCCCCCTGCCCGCCCGCAAGGATTCCGATTTCAATTCCACCGAACGTGACGATACCGCCATCCTGAACGTCGATTTGACCGGCTCCACTGCCCTCAGCCATAACAGAAAAAATCTCTGTCTCGGACGCCTGATCCGACGCGACGGTGAGAACGACACCTTCGAGTGTCGGAATATTACCGACCACGCGAGCGTTAGCCCCTGCATCGAGCAGAAGTGGAGAGGACCCTTCCGGGTAGGTGAGAGTATCGCCGCCGAGATCTTCAAATTGAAACAAAGGGGGCGCTGTGACGTCAAAATTGAGCGTTGCCGTCGCTTCGCCCCCGTCCTCGTCAACAATGGTATAAGTGAATGTCTCCGTGACCGTTTCGTCCGGGTCTATGGAACTCGCGTTGTCGGCCGTATAGGTGAACGTGCCGGTCGCATCGATGGTCAGCGTGCCATAGGCACCGACAATAGTGATGGGCTCACTGCCGGAGATGGGGTAATCAACGCCTAAGGCATCCCTTACACCAACGACATAAAGCACCCCTTCGTCCGGATTGTCCGGATCGAAGTCATTCTCGGTGAGAATTCCGGTAACAGAATCGTTGGCGCCGAGGGAGAATCCGTCGTCATGGGCGACAGGCGAGTCGTCCGCTGAGATGGAATTCACGGTAACAACGGCACTCGTCAGCACGCTATCGTCGTCTGAAAGGTCGATCGTGATTTCGGCGATGGATTCCGGGGCATCGCCCGTGTCTTCATATGTCAGATTTCGCAGAAGGGCCGTGACCGCGCCGGCATCGTCCGTCGAAAGAGTGATGATCAGCGGTTCTCCGGCTCCGCCGATGACCTCACCGATCTGAACGCCTCCATAGGTGAGGATGCCATCCTCGAAGCCGATCTCGTCGTCATCGGTGCCTTGGTGGCGAATGGAAAGGACCTGTGTCGACGTCATGCCGCCGACGGAGACCATAAGCATCATTCCGGCGAAGCCCGGGGGATCGGCTGAAACGGAAACTGCAGCTCCCTGGTCGATCAGAACGGGCTCGGATTGCTCCTGGTAGTCGAAACTATCGCCGTCAAGATTGGAGATGGTCACGCGCGGCGCCAACGCGACGGCATTCGAGTTGGAAGTCGACGTCATGAATATACTCCGATCTTAGTCAGATCAAACTAAGACATGTTACGAAGTATCATAGCTTGTGTCGCGAGTTTTCAACAAGAAGTAGCAACTATCGCCCGACCACCTATCGTCAGAGGCACTCGCCCACTGACGGCTGCAGCCGGATGTCGGGATGCGGCGACACCGACCACACCGCCGTCGAGGCCGGACCGGGCGCGCGCTCGACATCGGGCCCGAGAAACAGGGTGGTGCGGCCCGCCGGAGCGGTCGGGTCGTCCTTGACGATCTTCTTCAGCCGCGCCCCGTCGGGGCCATAGACGAACTCGACCCGGCTCCTGTCGGTGTCGATCCGCTCCGGACGGTTCTGCCCGTCCCAGGTGATGAAGCGCCCGTTGCCCTGGACCAGGTTGCCGTTGTCGTCGTAGGTCTGGACCTTCCCGTTCACCATCAACGGCGCATGCGGGCGATCGGAGCCGGCCGAGGGAAAGCTCGCACCCATGGCCGTCGGCCCGGTCTGGGCCAGCATGTTGCCGGCATTGTCGTAGGAAAAGCCCTGCTTCTCCCCGCCCCGCGTGGACGACAACAGCCAGTCGGCGTCGTTGTAGCTGAAGGAGAAGGTCTCGGCCCCGCTCAGGCCGCGGATATTCAGGATCCGACCCGCAAGATCGCGATCGTAGATGAGATCGAGCCCAGGCCCCTGCTGGCGGTCGAGCCAGCCGCGCTCCGGATCATACTCCCGCGTCGTCGTGCCGCCGCCATTGGCATAGGTCGTGGCGAGCGGGCGATCGCCCGCATCGTAGATGATCGAGGCGATGTGCCTCGGGATCGACGCCAGGCGCCCACCCGCGTCGTAGGCCCAGCCGTCGAGCCGGCCGCCGATGCGCCCCTGCCCTTCCTGCAGGTCCCATTCCCGGCCGATGACACGGCCGCCCGGCTCGTAGGCGGTCTTGAGCACATGCCGCTCCGCCATGGTGCCGTCGGCGCGCTTGATCTCGTAGGTGTCCTGAACCCTTCGGCCGTTGCCGTCATAGGCATAGCGGATCGTCGCCGCCGCGTTCGACAGGCTGACCAGCCGGCCGCCGTCGGGACCGCTGCCCGCCGTCCCGTAGCCGCTCGCCGTCTCGTCCGGACGCGCCGTGCCGGCCCGCACCGTCCTGGTCTCGAGACGGCCGAGCCGGTCATAGGCGAACGTCGTCCGCTCCTTGCGGGCGTCGACCTGCTCCATAAGCTCCCCGGCCAGGTTGTAGTCGTAGCTCCACTCGCCCCGGTCCGGGTCCTTCTCGCGGATGCGCCGCCCGAGACTGTCGTAGGTGTAGGTCCAGGCACTGCCGCGCGGATCGCGCACGCCGATCATCCGCCCGAGCTGGTCATAGGTCGTGGCGGTGGTCAGGACGGAGGCGCCGATATAAGGGCGGTCCGTCTGGACCGTGCGGCCATAGGCGTCCCGGTGTACGCGGGAAACGCGGCCGAGCTCGTCCCGTGTTTCGATCAGGTCGTAGCCGGCGGGACTTGCCTTGTAGGCGCTTCTCACGACGGTCTGATCCGGCCGCGTCATTGTCACGACACGGTCGAGGCCGTCATATTGAAAATAGGTCAGATAGCGTGTCGCGCCCGAATAATAGGGCAAGGTGCGGCTTTCCGGCAGCCCGCGCTGGTTATAGTCCACGTCGACCCGGATGGCGCTGCCCGGGGCGCTGCGCAGAGTGCTGCGAACCCGACCGAAGCCATCGCGATAGGAAGAGCTGGAGACCGTGCCGCCGCCGAGAGGCGTCACGGTTTCGATATACTGCGCATCGGGATCTCCGAAGTAGTTGTAATTCCACCGAGTGATCTCGCCGCCGGGCTTGGTGACGGATTGGGGGCGGCAGAACGCGTCGTAGGTGTAATCGGTCCTCTGGCCGGTGAGATCCCTGGTGAGGATCGGCTTGCCGCATTGGAAGTCCCAATCTGCGGTCTTGACCGTGACGCCTCCCGCCGCCACGGAGACGGGAAAGATGTTGTAGGCGCTATCGTAGGCGGTCACCGTCGGGCGGTTGATCTCGTCCGTGACGGTCGTCGGGTTGCCGCGGGAATCGTAAGTGGTGGCGCGTTCGGCATAGGTTCCCTTTTCCTTGAGCCAGCGGCGGGTCAACGTCACGTCACCCTTGGAGGGGGGCAGAAGCTCACTCGTCCGATAGTCGTAGCGGAACAAGGTCTCGGCGATCTTGCGGGAAGGAACCGGCGCCGTTCCCTCATAAACCGTCTCCCAAGCGGGCCGGTTGACGATGTAGGCGGTAAGGTTCGGATTGAACCGCCAGGTCGTCGTACGTTCATCGCCGCTCAGGCCCAAACGGCCATGTTCGGTGAGCTGGGTCAGATTGCCATGGAAGTCGAAGTCGCGTTCGACCTTGCGGATGCGAGATTCACCGTCCAGCATGTCGGTGGTGGTGGTGGCGATGTTGCGGGCCCAATAGGGCTGGCTTTTGATATTGACGTCCCAGGCCTCATCCACCACGCGCAGCACCACCGGCGCATTCGTTGCCTCGCCCGCCTTGACGGTCATCTTCTCGATACGCCCGGCGGAGGCGACATCCTGGCGGAAAGTGTATTCGCGCACGGGGCAGCGGCTCGTGCTCTCGCCTGTGGTGCAGGGCAGCTTCATCGTGACGGTCTTGAACCCGTAGAAGCGCCGTTGGGCATGGCTGTAGAGACCACCCGCATAGGCGAAGCTCGTCCTCGTTCGATTGTTGCGCCCATCGTTGCGCTCGATGGATTTGACCCGTTGCAGCACGAAGGGCATGCGTCTATTCGGCGTGACGGTGGAGGATTCGTATGTAATCGTGGCAGTGCCGCCCCAGACATTGGTATGATCCGTGAGCAGATCCTGCATTGGGCCGGTCGACGTCCAAACCTTGTAGCTGAAAACATCGGTCTTGCCGTCGCCATCGAAATCGCCGGCGCGCAATGCGACTGTGGGCGTGTTCTGCGACGACGTGTCTTTAACGTCAGGCAGCGCACTGCGTACCAGGGCCGAGCCTTTGTAGCGCAGGATCGTACCGGCGACAGCGTTCTCTTTGGAGGGCACATAGAGATCGCTGCGCCCGTCGCCGTCGAAGTCTCCCACCAGGGCGCCCGCAGCAGCGCTCGACAGCTTTACGCTCGGCCCCTTGACCAGCACCCTGCCGTTCGACAGCATCACCCGGACGCTCTGAAAAGCCGGATTCACGAGAGCGACGTCGCTCTTACCATCGCCATTGAGGTCACCGACGACGAATTCCGAGGCAGGTTCCTGGGCGCCAGCGATCAGTACCTTCTCCTGAGCCTTGAAGCGCATGCCCCTATCGTCCCACAACAGGATCGCCGAATAGGTGCCCGAGACATCCGTCGCATGGCAGATGAGATCGGTGCGCCCATCGCCGTCGAAGTCGCCAGCTTGGAACTGATAGCTGAACAGGGAATTGCAGCTGGGAAATGTAGCCGAGATGTAGCGGGGATTGGGTGCGGACACGAGGTCTTTGTCGAAGAAGACCTTACTGATTCCCGTGCCGTCGAAATCCCCCGCGATGGCACGTCCGGCCAGATCGTCACGATCGATCTCGAACCAGTGCGTGGCGGAAAGCCGTTCGTTGTCATTCAGGCCGTAGAGAGCAGCCTCTGTCTTAGTGACCTGGCTGCAATTCCCGTTCGCGTTACAGGATCGGCCGGCCCAGGAAACGATGCGCATCGCCTGCTGGCGGCCACTCCCGGTAAAATCTCCTACGAGCCAACGGTCATTAGCAGTGAGATCATCGATTCTCTTTTTATAGGCGATGTTGGGGAGCGAAATCGTCGCATAGTCACCCTGCGCCGGATTCGTCGAATAGACGAAGGTACACATGGGGTTCGTCGGCTCGCATTTGTAGCCGAGCACATCGCTGCGCTGATTGCCGTCGAGATCAACGACCAGGCGCCCGCGCCCGTAGGCTGCCGCAATGGTGGCGGCAGAGGCCTGAAAACCGAGTGCCCCGGAGGAATAGGTGTAGGTCGTAGCCGGTAAGTATGCCCCTCCAGTCACTGTGCCGCTTTCATTCAAAACGACGGAGTCACCGAATTCCTGCACCCTCGAAAGCCGGGCCGAACCGGTCGACGACGAGGTGTTATAATCAAGCTTGTAGGCCCGCACATTCTGACCGCCCGTGCGGACCAGAATCGTCTTCAGACGGGCCGAGATCTGGCCCATCTTTCCGCCTCCGTTCGCGATCGACATGGCAGGGGCCGGCAATCGGTCCCGGTAGAAGCGGATCTCACCATAGGTGCCGTTATAGGTAATCTTGGTCGGATAGCAGACGGCGCCGGATGAACACGAGTAGCTATACTTCACCTCGTTGCCGTGCCGATCCGTGGCCGAGGTGAGGACAAAAAGGTACTTGTCTTCGAGGTTGGGGTCGCCTTTCAGGTTCGGGTTCACGACGCCCGAGGCCTGATAGACATAGACAGTGCCATCCCGCGCCGTGACCTTCCAGTCCTTGCGGGTGCCCGAATAGGCGAAGCGCCGGTAGCTCTCCACCTTGGACATATAATTGCCGCCGCTCGCGCAACTCGGGATCTTCGCCTTTTCCTTAGCATTGGCCGGGCAACGCACGATCTCCTCACCGTCGAGCAGGAAGATGTCCTTGTCGTCGAAGCGCGGAGTGCCGCGTCCGGGCGAAGCGCGGACGATGCTGGAGATCCCCTCCAACGACCAGCCAATGCCCAGAAATCCCGCGAGCGGGCCGCCGGCCCGCAGGCCGCGCCCAGAGTCATAAGTCAGGCGCAGCCTCGGCTCGAGGCCCCGAAAGCCCGGAACCGCAATGGGAATGGATGTGGAGTACGAACCGTTGTAAGGGGCGTCGGGCAGGAGCGCGGACCTGTCGTCAACCTCCCCGGCAGCCGGCTCTGGGGTGGTGTTCGCGTTGGTGGCCAGGCTATTTGACTTCGGAGCGGCTGGCGAAGCGTCGTCGGAAGCCCCCTCGCCTGAAGATACCGGCCCGGGCTTGACAGGCTCCGCCGCCGTATCCTCTGGGGAGAGCACCCCAGTGGGATTCACAGGTAGCGGCGGGCCACTCCGCCCCTCAACGTCTAACGCTTCGGCTGGCGCCTGCATCTCACCGCTTCCGTCGGAAACAACGACATCCTCAGAAGAGGCGCTTTGTGTCGGCACCTGCCCATAAGCCAGTTCGGTAGGTAGAAAGCCTCCTAAACTGACGAGCGCAGCCAGAACGATAGCAGGAAAGAGACGGCAAACAGCGGGCACGGGAGGCACTTTGCGGTTGTGGCAATCTAGGGTCTTTAATCCTAGGCTGCCACTGGATGCCCCCAAATGATAATGAATACTGATATATTGTTACTTTTATCCACAAGCTTCTGGCAACCCTGGATGGAAACATTCGTCGACTTATGGAGAAGATAGGAGCGTCCGCTACCCGAAAGCTGCGCGGACGCGGGGCGGATCGAATTGTCTCAAAATCGTTCTCTTAAAGGCGTAATCGGTATTGCCGCTATGGCGATTGCACTTGCCGGATGTGTCTCTCAATCAGCAACACCCGACGGAGACGGGCGATACAGTCTCTTGGGGCCCTATGCGCGCTATCTGACATCAGGACGTCCGGAAGCAGGAAGCGACGGACCGATCACGGCAAAGGGACCCAGTCAGCGAACGAGCTATACGGATTACGGACGTGAGCCTACGGCGACTAAAGAGGCGACGAGTGAGCCAATTTTAGTTAGCGAGAACGGCTCGAAGGTCACTCTGAACTTCGTCAATACGGAGATTCAGGATTTCGTCCGAGTCGTTTTCGATGAAGTCCTGAAGGAAAGCGTTATCGTCGATCCTTCGCTTAGCGGACGAGTGACGGTCCGAACCACGGAGCCGGTGACACGACAGGCTGCCATGTCTCTGGTACGCAATGTACTTCAGCTTCATGGCGGGACGCTGGCCAAAGCAGATGGCGCCTATCGGGTCGCAAGCCGTGGCAGCGGCTCCGAACAGGGATCAGCCGGAGAAAACATCCGCGTTGTGCCGTTGCGGTTCCTGAAGTCAGACCAAGCTCGCGCAGCGCTACAGCCGTTCGCCACGGCAGGCACCCAAATCGTTGCCAATACGGACGGGCGTTATCTCATTCTGGCAGGCTCTCCGGCGGATCTCGATCCGATGACTCAACTTCTTGATACGCTTGATGTCGACCAGATGCTAGGCGTGTCATTTGCGCTTGTTTCACTAAAAGATGCAAGCGCCACGACCGTCGCCACGGAAGTCACTCAAATGTTCGGCTCGGACAGTGATGGCGAATTTCGCGTGCTGCCGATCCAAAGAATGAATGCAGTCCTGCTTATGACCAGATCGGCAGAGACACTCGGTCGCGCAAGAGATTGGATCGAACGCCTCGACCAGGCCGATAACGATAACAGGCAGATGAGGGTCTTTCCGATTCAAAACCGCCGCGCGGCTGACCTTGCGAAAATTCTTAATGGCATGCTTTCATATGAGGATTCCCCGCAGGACAAGGGCATTACCGCGAGCGCAAATGACACTCCGAGGATTGAGCCCGCGTCAGTTAGGTCGACTACCAATGGAGTGAATGGGGAGGCAAGTAGTTCGCTCCAAGGTGCCCAGGTTCGCGCTGACACCGCCACGAACTCACTTGTCGTCATGGCACATCCTGAAACTTACCAGCTTATCGAATCCGCGATCCGTCGGCTCGACATTCTGCCGACACAGGTTTTGATCGAGGCTACCATCGCCGAAGTCGGACTGAATGATGCCCTGCGCTACGGCGTCCGCTGGTATTTCCAGCAAGGCAATCATAGCGTCTCAATGAACGATGGAGTCTCGAACGCCGGCGCAAATCTTCCCGGCTTCAACTACGTATTCAACGTCCCGCAGGGACGCCTCGTGGTCAATGCTCTCGAGAAAGTCACCAACCTCGAGATCATCTCGTCGCCGGCTCTTACCGTTCTCGACAATGAAACCGCAACCCTCAAGGTCGGCGATCAAGTCCCCATAGCGACGCGATCTGCCCGAAGTGTTACAAGTCCTGAAGCGCCTGTCGTCAACGAAATTGAGTTGAAGGATACGGGTATCATTCTCACGGTTACGCCGCGTGTGAACGCCAGCGGCCTCGTAATGCTCGATATTTCGCAGGAGGTCAGCGATGTGGTTCCGACCTCGACGTCAGCTATCGACTCGCCCACGATCCGCCAGAGAAAGATCAACAGCACAGTCGCTGTGCAGAGCGGGGCCGAGATCGTCCTCGGTGGTCTCATTTCATCAAACCGCCAGGTTGGGAAGGATGGATTTCCAGGATTGAAAGACATACCGATCCTGGGCGCCGTATTCACCAGCAACGCCGTCAACGATCAACGCAAGACCGAGCTTTTGGTCATCATCCGACCGACAGTGATCGCCAATCGCGTCGATTTGTTTCGCGTCACTGAAGAAATCAAAGCCGGCATGACAGGTATTTCGAGAATCAGGCGCCGGTAGCCGCTTCATTCGAAGCGTCCACAATGAGCAGCGCGGCTTCCGTGCTAATTCTAGAATAAGAACTTTGGAGGAACGATCAATGGCGACGATAACATTCAACTCGAATGCCAACCCGAATAGCGCGTTCCTGAACATTCCGACCGAGATCGATTCTGTCGTGGCGAGAACCTCAACGACATTCGATGTCGGCGACCCGCGGTTCACCGTTCTTCGACTTGAAGGAACAGGCTTTGCCTATTCCGATGCAGGAGTCCCTACCGCTGGTACTCTCACGGGATTTTCTCTACGCCAAGGGGGAGTGACGACTGTTGCCGTTACAGGACTACCGCCACTTCTATCTTTGACGCAAGCCGAGGCCCTGCGGCTCGAAGGCACTCCGGGTGCCTTGCTGAGGTATCTCCTATCCGGTGATGACGTAGCCTTAGGCGTGGACAGCGACGAAACCATTATTACAGAGGGAGGAAGTGATACGATCGATGGAGGTGCCGGCGCCGACTATATTATCGCAGGCGACGGCGATGACCTCGTCATCAGTCGGCTCGGTCAAGGTCCGAGCGGTGGCGCCGTCGAGCGTTTGATCGGCGGCGCTGGAATCGACCGGCTGATCATCGACCGCTCTGACAAGGCCCTCGCCTTCGTGTTCGATATGATGGTTGAAGGCGCGACGACGATGCTCGACGGTACGCTCCTCAGCGGGTTCGAGCAGATGCAGTTTCACTCTGGATCCGGCAGCGATCAACTCGCCGGTGGGGATCTGGCCGATTTCATTAATTCGAGTGGCGGCAACGACCGCATCAGCGGTCGAGGTGGGGATGATACCTTGCTTGGTGGCGATGGCGCAGACATCCTCGATGGCGGGCTTGGCAATGACTCAATAGCCGGGGAGGATGGCCTCGACGATCTCGATGGCGGCGAAGGCAATGATACCATTCATGGGGGTGAGCAGGCTGATAATCTCTACGGGGGCAGTGGTAGCGACCTCTTGAGTGGCGGCTCTGGCGCCGATAACGTCGATGGTGGATCTGATGATGATTTGATTTACGGCGACTCTGGCGTGGACATCCTGACAGGCGCATCTGGTAATGATCTCCTCGATGGAGGGACCGAAGCGGACTACCTCTCGGGTGGGGAAGGCAGCGACATCCTCAGCGGGGGGAATGGTGCCGACCAGATCGAGGGCGGTAATGGTGACGACGTGATCGACGGCGGAAGCGGGCCGGATATCCTGTTAGGCAATTTGGGTGACGATCTCTATTATGTCGATAACCCTGATGACATGTTATTTGAGGCATTCGACGAAGGGTTCGATACGGCCGTCGCCTTTACGTCTTTTACCCTTACCGCCGCTGCTTCCATTGAAATTTTGCGTACTGCTGATCCTAAGGGCAAAGGGGCGTTCAATCTCAAAGGGAATGGCTTCGACAACATTATCGAAGGAAACGCCAGCTCAAACACGCTCAATGGCGCTGGTGGAGCTGACGTGTTAAAAGGCGGTCGAGGGCGCGACACATTTGTATTCAACACCAAACTCTCCAAGAGCAATGTCGATAAGATTGTGGATTTCAGAGTCCAGGATGATACGTTTCAGCTGAGCCGCACAATATTCAAGAAGCTAACGTTTGAGGACAAAGGAAAGTATAAGGTCCTAAGCGAGGCATCCTTTTGCAAAGCCAGGAAGGCGCAGGATGCTGATGACCGTATTGTATACGACAATCGATCAGGTCGTCTGTATTATGACGAAGATGGGAATGGTCACATCAAGCCAGTTTTGTTTGCGAGGCTCGCTAAAGGCCTAAAGCTGACAGAAGCCGATTTTTGGGTGTGATGCCGCTCGGTGGATGGCGAGAATCACATGGCCAGTTATCTGGGATGGAAAATCGTGGAACTTCGGTCTAGCAAGCGCGATCGTACTAGCCTATCGACACCGCTCAATATCTTACATACGATGAAGGAATAACGCCTGAGAATGTAACTTGTCAGCGCGCTGAGTATCCGTGTTCAACTCCGTTAGGCCGCTTCAATCCAGAGGGCCGCCTCACGCTTTTGGGCCCTTCGCGAAGGTCCTCGCTTGCATGCAAGCGTTGAGTACGGGCCGTCAGATAGGGCCTGCCTAGTTGCGTTGACCTGATCGTCATGCCGTCCGTTCGGGAACGCCAGAAGCTCATCGAGTCAGCCGGCTAACCAGGGTGTATCCTGCGGCCGCCTGGATTCCCAATCCACGCGTCACCAGTTCCATCGCGACGGGCGTCGAGAAAACCTGAATGCGTCTGGGTGTATAAACTTTTCCTTGGCCAACAGGGCATCGAGCCAGAACTGCGTGCGATCGAGATGGTCACAGGCGATCAGGTCGCCATTCAGAAAAGTGATGCTTGTGCCTTAGGATCGTAGCCGCACGTCTACTGGCGCAGCCCACAAACAGCGCCGCGTTTATCCCGCCGTCTTTCGAGCGAACGATACTGCCCGTTTCGAGAATTACGAAGATTGATTCAGGTCAGTGAGGGGCGCGGACAGTTCATGGGTGAGCTTTCCGAGATCCGATGCCGACGTGCCCGTCTGTCGCTCGATCATTCGGCGTACGCTCGGGAGGCCTTCTCCCTGATGGAGCGCTCGAAGCTTGTCGCCGATCTCCGCATCGGCTTGTGTACGGCGCTGATTGTGCCGCACGTATTCCAGCCATGTCGGACTGTGATAGCGCTCGACCCAGATCTGTGGGTTTTCAATATCGCGCAAAAGCGTCCAGTGCCGTGCCCCGTCGCGACGCCGCGTGCGCCGCCTCTCCGCCATGATGGCAAGGAATGCTGTCGCGTCTGCCTCGCGGATGAGGTACTCGATCGTGATCACGATCGGGCCGCTTCGGTACCGGATATCAAGTGCAATATCAGGCTCACTCCAACGATTGAGCGGGTCGAGGTTGAGCGACTTCAACTCGGGGAGAGCAAGCCATCGTCCAAGGGCGGCTCCGACCATCAGAACAACGGCCGATGTAAGGAGAGCCTCCGCTGTTCCGAAACGCTCTGCCACGGCACCCCAGATCCAACTGCCTAGGGCCATCCCGCCGAATGTCGCCATTTGGTAGAGCGCGAGGGCCCGGCCAACAACCCAGCGCGGCGAGGATAGTTGTACCGTCGCATTGAAACTCGAGAGGGCCAACACCCAGCTCGCTCCACCGATCATCATAGCCGCGGCACTCAGAGGCAAGTAGGCGCTCAGACCTGCCACGGCAGCGCATAAGGCGAAACCAGCGAATGAGACCCGCACGAGGCCTTCGAGCGACAGGCTCTGCCGCAGGCGGGCGCTGAGCAAGGCACCGCCAACCGCACCAACGCCAAAGGCCCCAAGCAGCAGGCCATAGGTGAGCGGCCCTCCTCGGATCAGGTCGCGGGCGATGAGTGGCATCAGGGCCTGGATGGCAATGGCTGCCAGGCCGAATACGGCACCTCGCAAGAGTACCACGCCAAGATTGGGGGACATGGCGACATAGCGGATCCCCGCTGCCATGGCGGTCGCGAGGCCTTCCGGCGGCAGGGTCCTCGGGGACTGAATGTGCTTCCAGCGCAGCAGCACGCCGATCAATCCAATATAGCTGATGGCATTCACAGCAAAGGCGGCAAAGGCACCGATCGCAGCAACGATCACGCCCCCAAGGGCCGGGCCGACGCTTCGGGCAATGTTGAAACCCATGCTGTTGAGAGCAATGGCCGACGGCAGTTCCGACCGGGGGACCATCTCTCCCACCAGCGACTGCCAGGCAGGCCCGTTGAAGGCGGTGCCGCAGCCGACCAGGAAGGTGAAGGTCAACAAAAGCCATGGTGTGACGAGGCCGAGATAGGCGCATAGGGTGAGTGCGATCGACACCGCAAGCAGGAAGATCTGCGAAGCGAGCATCACTCTGCGTCGATCGAAGTTATCGGAAATGGCGCCGGCCATGAGAGAGAACAGCACGATCGGCAGTGCCGTCGAGGCCTGGACAAGAGCAACCAGGTCTGCCGAAGCGCCGATTGAAGCCATCAGCCAAGCCGCGCCGACCGACTGGATCACTCCACCAAAGTTGGAAGCAAGGCTTGCAACCCATACGGCAAGGAAAATGCGATACTTGAACGGGGACAGAGAAGATATCCTCCTGTCCGATGGCTCAGCGTCTTTTGTCGACATAAAGGGCTCGACTTTAGGCCAGTTCCAGAACCAACCTGAATACGACTCGGTCAGTCAACGGTACCGCCTACCGGTGACGGAGCCAAGCCTCGGCCGGCAGCCAAGATGAAGCTTGCTCCTGGCCTCGTCATCAGAGAAGCCCAGCCTGGGCCTCGCCGGAGACATCCGCGATCTTGCACGTGAGCCGATCGGGACCGGGCAGAACGGATGCCATGTCAACTTGTCGGAGATACATACGCTAGCTCCCCGAATACGCCCCTCTGGAACGGGTATGAAAATTCCCAAGCCGTCGGGGTCGGGATCCGTCCGAGTTCATCCTATCGCTCAGGAACCGATCTTGTTCCGCCGCGAAATCGCCTGAAGAAATTGTGTGACGCGCATCACAGCAGGCGGCGAAGCTTTGTGTGACTCTCTGAGTCAGCAACAGGAGGTTTCGATGAGCTTGAACATCCTTTCCCTGATCTCCGCCCCCAAGCTGTCCAACTGGCTCGAGGCGCTCTTCGCTGGTCGACAGCCGATCCCAGTCAAGGTTTCTACTCGTCCGCGCCAAGTCTCGCGCCGGCTTCCACTTGCTGGGATCTTCACGCTTGGTTGTTTGATCACGATTGCTCACGAGCCCGCTCATGCGCAAGGGGCATGTGGCCCTCGAGACAAACTCGTGGAGGCGTTGTCCGACCAGTATAAGGAGAGCCCCGTCGGAATCGGCCTGGCACAGTCCGGGCAGGTCCTGGAGGTCTTCGCCTCCTCATCCGGATCGTGGTCAATGGTCATGACGGCGTCAGACGGCAAGACATGCATCATTGCGGCCGGCGACAATTGGGAGATGATCACCAAGATAAAAGGAACCGGTATCTGACACCTCGTCGCGCAGCCATGAAGCTCCGTGACCTCGCTGTCCGGCCCCGCTGAGTGGTGGCTCAGCCCGAGTCAACGTGTCTAGGCAGGCGCCCCCCTCGCCCCCACGGATTCGGCTGCTGCCTCGATTTCTTCCCATGTCCTCGCGTCGATCGGGATGCCGTTGGCCTCCCGCCAGCGCTTGGTTTCTCGCTCCGGGTCACCGGGCATTAGGATTTGCGCGGTACGCGTTGCCTCCGACCGGGCCCATGAAACGAAAGCGTCGGTCTCGTCGTCGAGGTTCGCCCTTGTGCCCAGGCGGTCCGGTGAGACGAGGATGGACAGCATGGAGTTCACGATGGCGTTGCCCTGCTTCGGGCCAGACTGGGTTTTGCCGCCGATGAGAGCCGCGCCAAGAAGCTCGCAGGCAACGGACAGACCCCAGCCCTTATGCTCGCCGAAGGGCAGAAGGGCGCCCGGCGGATCCGAGAACAGGGCGGACGGATCGGTCGTCGGATGGCCGCCCGCGTCCAGCAAGGCCCCCTCGGGAAGGGAAACGCCCTTGTTGAACGCAACGTGAACTTTCCCAGCCGCCAGGCGGCTGGTTGCGAAATCGACGATGATGGGAGGCTCACCAGCCCGCGGGATCCCCACCGCGAACGGATTGGTGCCGACGCGCGCCTTTGTGCCACCAAACGGCGCGACCGCCGGGGTGCTGACGACATTGACGAAATGGATGGAAACCAGGCCGGCCGCAGCGCATTGCTCGGCCCAATGGCCGATGCGGCCGATGTGATGCGAGTTCCGCAGCCCTACGATGCAGGCGCCGGCATTCGCGGCCCGTTCGATTCCTGCTTCGATCGCATCATGGGCCATGACTTGGCCGATGCCCAAGCCGCCATCAAGAACGACGAGCGAAGCGCTGTCGAAGCCGACGGATAGCGTCTGGTTCAGGATCAGGCTGCCATCGCGTGCATTGGCGATGTAAGTGGGGATCATGCCGACCCCGTGAGAGTCGTGGCCGCGCAGATTTGCCTCGACGAGATGGTCGGCGACAAGCCGTGCTTCCCTGTCCGTCGACCCGGCCGCCGAAAAGATCGTGCGGACGATGTCGTGAAGCTTGTCCGGCGGGACGATCATCGAAGCGGAAGCGGAGTTCATCGACTTTGCTCAAGGAGTATCGCAATTGACAGGGATGCCGGACGTCCGGCATCCCTTTTGACTTGCGGGATCTAGAATACCGGCAGCGGGATCATGGGCTGGCCGCCGCGGAATTTGCGGGAGATCGCGTCCAACTCGCCGCTGTTCTTGATCTGATAGACGAATGTGTTCAGCCATTGCAGCAGGTCGGGATTTCCCCGGCGGATGCCGATCCCGAAATGGGCCGCCCTCAGGGGGAACTTCTGCTCGTATTCTTCGCCCTTGGCACCTTTCCGGAGATAGATTTCACCGTAATCCCCTCCTCCCATGGCATCGATCTGGCCGGAAAGCATAGCCTGCGCGACCGACGGTCCGTCATCGAATCGAAGGAGATTCATGCCAGGTGGGTTCATTTGCGTGAGGGCGCCGTCCTCAAGCGCGCCGCGCGTGACGCCGACCTTCAGCGTCTTGAGGTCATCCGGGCCCTTGATGCTGCTCGTTTTGGGAGCGATCAGCACGGCGGACTGACCTGCGTATGGGATCGAGAACGACACCTGGAGCGCCCTCTCCGCGGTGATCGAGAAAATCGCAACGACCATGTCGACACGGTTGCTGAGCAGGGCGGGAATACGCCCGGGCGAGTTCACCGTGACGAACTCGACGGGAACCTTGAGGTTCTTGCCGATGAGGTTCGCCACCTCGACGTCGATGCCGGTCGGCTGGTTGTTGGTGTCGAGCATGCCGTAAGGCGGCACCGTCGTGTCGATGGCGATGACGACCTTGCCGCGCTTGATGATCTCGTCGACGGTCTGAGCACTGCTGGGCGCTGCCGACAGTCCGATGATGGCCATCGCAGCCAGCGCGAGCACGGATTTAACAATTCCTCGCATATCCATGGTCTCCTCCCTCCTTTTCAGCCCGCCGTCGTGGCGGTCATACGTCGCGCGGGCTTCTCTCGCCCGCTACTCGTACAGCATTGGGTCACATGGCTTGGACGTTCACGTGACCGACCTTCAATTGCCTTTCCAGATAGCCGCTCAGGAGCGACAGGGGCCAGCAAATCAAGAAATAGATGCCTGCCACCGTCCCGAAGACGAGAACAGGCTCGAAGGTGATGGTATTGATCTGGGCGCCGGCCCTCGCGAGTTCCGTGAAGCCGATCAGGGCGGCAAGGGACGTTCCCTTCACGACCTGCACCATGTATCCGACCGTCGGCGGCAGAGCCATCCGGACCGCCTGCGGGATGATGACCAGGATCAGTGCCTTCGGAAAGTTCAGCCCGAGCGATCGGGCTGCATCCCATTGCCCTGCAGGAACAGCCTGGAGGCAACCGCGCCAGATTTCGGCCAAGAAAGCGCTCGTCGACAAGGTGAACGCCAACACTGCCGCAGTCCAAGCATCGATCCGAATACCGAACAGGTTCAGGCCGTAATAGAACAGAAGCAGGAGCATGAGGGCCGGTATAGCCTGCACGAACTGGATATAGCCGGACGCGATGTATCGCAGAAGCCTGAACGGCGAGATCCTCGCGATGGCGAGGATGAAGCCGACCGTTCCTCCACCAACGAAAGCCGCGAGCGACAGGGCGATCGTCCATCGGGCTGCCAGGACGAGAATCCAAACTTCGTGGAGAGTGAACGTTCTCAGCAATTCCCGTGCCTCTCGAAGTCATCCGCGCCTCGCGAAGGCATAGGCGTAGATCGATGTGAATATCGCCCTGAACCCGAACACGATCACCACGTACATGAGCGTCACGATCGTGTAGATCTCGAAGCTCCGGAATGTCTGCGAGTTGAGGGTGTTTGCGACGGCGGTAAGCTCGTCCGCGGCGATTGCGGAGACGATGCTCGATCCGAGCAGTACGAGGATGAACTGGCTCGTCAGCGCCGGATAGACCGCCTTCAGGGCTGGGAACAGAATCAGGAATCGAACGATTTGGAGCGGTTTCAGCCCTAAGGCCCGTCCAGCCTCGATCTGGCCGTGCGGGATGGATTCGACTCCGGCCCTTACGATCTCGGCCGAATAGGCGCCAAGATTGATCACCATCGCAAGCAGGGCCGAGTTGTTGGGACTGAGGCGCACGCCGAGGTGAGGAAGCGCGAAGAACACGAAGTAGAGCTGGATCAGGAACGGCGTGTTGCGGATAAGCTCGATGTAGGAGGTTGCCAGCCACCGGAGCGGTCGCGGACCATAGGCCTTGGCCACTGCGCATGCCATGCCGATGATCAGCCCAAAGACCATCGTGAGTGCGGACAGGCGGATCGTCAGCACGGCCCCGGAGAGAAGGTCCGGAAAGTAGTTCATCACGGTGCCGAACTGGAACGTATAGTTCAATGGGTCACCTATCCGCTTGCCCCGGCCCGGACGCCCGGGATCGTGCCGAAAGCCTGTTCATCCTTCTCCGGGTCACGCCGTGTGGCGCACGAGAAACTCCCTGTTGACGCAGTTGGAGAGATCGCCGCTCCGGAGGTGCCGGAGAACAGTCTCCACGCTCTTCACACGCATGTCGATGACGGATGAAGGCGAATAGAACGCAGCATGCGGCGTGAGAACCAACCGTCCCGATATCCACTCCTCCCCGCGACGCCACGCGTCGACCAGCGGATGCGCAGGATCGGCGGGCTCGACGGGAAGAACGTCCAGCCCGGCCGCCATGATCCGCCGCGCCCTGAGAGCATCATGAAGTGCGTCGAGGTCGACGATCGAGCCTCGTGCGGTGTTGATCAGGATAAGGCCAGGCTTGGCATGCGCCAAGGCCTCGTGGCCGACGAGACCACGGGTCTCCTCGCTCGAAGGTGCATGGACACTGACGACGTCGGAGACTGCCATTAATTCGTGGAGGCTCGCACATCGCTGCGCCCCGACGGCGATTTCCATGCCGGATGGAAGATATGGATCGTAGAAGGCAATCCTCATGCCGAAGGAACGGGCGCGGATCGACGTTGCCAATCCTATGCGGCCAAGTCCCACGATCCCGAAGACTCCATCCCGCAGGCGGCGGACGGCGGGCGCGATGCCTTGGGTCCATCCGGTCGCCGGGTTGGCCCTTATGGCGTCGTTGTAGGTGATCACGCCTCGGGTGAGTGCCAGCATCAGACCGATGGCGTGATCGGCGACTTCCGAGGTGCCGTAATCCGGGACGTTGAAGATGGCCGTGCCATTGCGGCCCCAGGCCTCGAGGTCCAGCCCATCATATCCGACCCCGGCTCGGACGAGCGCCCTGGCATTCGGATATTCCGATGGCAGTCCGTCCACGTCGGAGCCAGGGGGAGAGTGGATGATGCCGTCAATGCTTGCGCGTATATCCCTCGACAACATGGACCACGCGCCATCGCTGGGCGACTGGACGATGAGTTCGCCGTCGCTGCCCACTGTCTCCCGCTCGAGCCGATCGTCGGGATGCCGGAACTGGGACAGTAATATGCGCATCAGTTCGCCTCCCGGACGATACCGATCGGAGATCCCATGGCGACCGTTGCCCCGTCCGTCGCCAGTATCTCGGCGAGAACTCCACTGGCGGGAGACTCGATCTCGACCACGGCCTTGTCAGTCTCGATGTCCGCCACGTGGTCACCCTGAGCGACGCTATCCCCGAGATGACGATACCATTTCACAAGCTTTCCTTCACTCACCGTCAGGTCGCCAAAAGGCATTGTGATCGGCGTGCCTTCGACGGTGCTGCGTGCGAGCGCCACGACCTTGTCGTTGGGCCGGATCTGGCGCACCGGAAGATCATCCGCCGCGGGTGCCGGCATGCGCCCGGCGGCTGCGGCGAGTCTGCCCGCCCGATCGATGGGATCGGCCTCGCCACGCAAGAGGCGTTTGGCGGCGGCGACGATGCCGTCAGTGGACACCAGCATGGCGCGTTCGAGAGACGGCGCGAACGGATGCGTGACGGGCGCTGTATGGAGACGGGCGACGGGAGCATCCAAGTGGTCGAAGCAGAGTTCGTTCATGGACTGGCCGAGTTCGGCACCGACCCCGAACATGGCATAAGCCTCATCGACCACGAGAAGGCGATGGGTGCGCCTGACGCTGTCAGCCACGGTCTCGACATCGAGCGGCTGGATGGTTCGCAGATCGACGACTTCGGCGGAGATGCCGCTCTCGGCCAGGATCTCCGCAGCCTCGAGCGACTTGATGACGAGCTGTCCGGCGCTCGCGATGGTGAGATCGGTCCCCTTCCGGGCGATTCGTGCAAGTCCGAATGGCACGAGCTGCTCGCCTTCCGGCACAGGCCCCTTCGACGAGAACAGCGCCTTCGTCTCAAGCATGATGACGGGATCGCGCGCCCTGAGCGCCGTCTTCATCAGCCCCTTGGCATCGGCGGGAGTCGATGGGAGGCAGACGATGAGCCCCGGAACATGCGCCCAGACCGGATGATAGGTGCCCGAATGGTGCGGGCCCGCCGACCGCACCGCCCCCGCGCCGACACGGATGACCATGGGAGCCTGCATCTGGCCGTTGGACATGTAGCGCAGCTTCGCCGCCTGCAGAACGATTTGCCCGGCAGCCTCGAACAGGAAGTCGGCGAACATGAGGTCCGCGATGCAGCGGGTGCCAGTGGCCGAAGCGCCCAACGCCGCTCCGGTGAAGCCGAGTTCGGAGATCGGCGTGTCGACCATGCGGTCCCCGCCGAACTCCTGGTACAGGCCCTTGGTGTGCGCGAATGTGCCTCCGCGCTCGCCGGTTCCTTCGCCGAAATAGATCAGGTCGCGGTTGCGCCGCATCTCCTCGGCGATCCCGTCCCTGACGGCATCGAGCCAGCCTGTCTCGACCGTAGAACGACCGCGGGGCATCGGTGCCGTCGCCTCGGGCGGATTGAGCGGATCCGCGAAGACGTGAAGCGAGTAAGTGCCCGGCTCCGGCTCGGGCGAGCGGCGTGCGTATTCGATTGCATCCTTGACCGCGGCATCGACGGAAGCATCGATCTGGTCGAGCTCACGTCCGGTGACGATCGCGTAGTCCTCCAGGATCCGGCGCCTGAAGGTCTCGACCGGACACCGCTTGGTCCACTCGTCCACCTCCTCCTGCGTCCGGTAGATGCCGATCACGGGATCGCCCTCGTGATGACCGACGGTGCGATAGGTCTTCGCCTCGATCAGGGTCGGCCCGTGCCCGTCGCGGGCGCGCTCCACCGCGTCGCGAGCAGCCTGCCAGACCGCCACCACGTCGTTGCCGTCGACCGCGATGCCCGGGATGCCGTAAGCTGCCGCCCGGCTCGCGATCTCGGGATTGAGGGTGACCGACGAGAGTGCGGTGGCCGTCGCGTAGAGATTGTTCTCGCACACCAGTACCACGGGCGCCCGCCTCACCCCGGCAAAGTTCAGCGCTTCATGGAAGGCAGCGTGGTTGGTCGCTCCATCCCCGAAGAAAGCAACGGAAACGTCACGCGTGCCCCGGTACTTGGCGCTGATTGCCGCACCGACCGCCGAGGGGATGCCACCTCCCACCAAACCGTTCGTCCCGAAGAGACCTATCGCCGGATCGTACAGGTGCATGGTCCCGCCGCGTCCGCCGCAGCATCCGTCGTGTTTTCCGTAGAGCTCCGCCATGAGCACGCGCGGGTCCATGCCCTTCGCCAGTGCATGCCCATGCCCGCGATGCGTCGACGTGATCCAATCTGTCGGCCGCAGATGGGCGCAGATTCCGGAGGCGGTTGCTTCCTGGCCCACGTAGAGATGGAGGAAGCCCGGAGTTTCTCCCGTCCGGCAAGCGACCTGTGCCGCAAGCTCGAACTTCCGCAGGAGAACCATGCTTCTGTAGAGGCCGATCATTGCTTCGGCGGACAGCCCGTCCAGCAGCGGAAGCCGGTTGCTGAGTTCTTCGCCACCGGTTTTCCGCTGCGATTGCGCCATGTCTCAGAAATCCCGTGCGAAGCCGGCGGTCCATCCGCCATCGATAGGGAGGATATGCCCCGTGATGTAGGAGCTTTCCGGAGCCGCGAGGAAAAGCGCACCGTTCGCGATTTCCTGCGTCGAGGCGGGCCTGCCCAGAGGGATGTGCGACAGGAGCCTCGCATGGAGGTCGAGCTCTTCGCTCTTCGCGTCGCCGATCCAGCGTTTCCAGCCCTCCGTCGCCGTCGAGCCCGGAGCGATTCCATTGACGAGGATGCCATGGGGCGCCAGCTCGAGTGCCATCGAGCGGGTCAGGTTCACCACTCCCGCCTTTGCGGCGACATAGGAGCTTTGAAGGCGCATAGGGACGAGGCCGAGGACGGACGCGATATTGATGATCCGGCCTGAGCGTTGAGACTTCATGTGCGGAATGACGGCGCGACTGACGCGGAACACCCCGGTCAAGTCGATCCTCAGCATCTCGTCCCAGGTGTCGACGGGGAATTCGTCGATAGTCTTTCGATCCGTCGCCTTCACCCCGATTCCGGCATTGTTGACGAGGATATCGATCCGGCCTGTAGCCGCTGCCGCCTCGGCGACGATCCCGTCGATGCCGGATCCATCCGAGACATCCATTGCGAAGGCGAGATGACCTTCGTCGCATGGAGCCGAATTGCGTGCAGCCTCGGCCACACGATCAATGTCGAGGTCCGTATAGATGACCCGCGCGCCGTTTCGCGCCAGCGTATCGGCTATAGAGCGGCCGATCCCTTGCGCCGCGCCAGTCACCAGTGCGACCTTCCCTTGGAGGTCGACCTGCATGGCGTTTTCCTCTGGGGGCGCCCTGGCTTTCTGCCAGTTTATGCCCTCAACTTGTTATAACAACCTTTGTCCACGGGATTGTCAAGGATCTCGCACCGACGTTACGAGATGTGTAGATATTCGGGCCTCGGATGCGAGGGCGCGGCTGTAGGCGATCTCGATGAGCGAAGCGCTCTCGTCTCGGTAAAGCAGTTGCGTTGCCAGGATGGCGCTGCCCACTTCGCACCGGAGATCGCGTGCATCCTCCTCGGACGCGAGTTCCGCCCAAACGGTCATCCGGACGTCCTCGATGTGGACGCCGAGTTCCCGCTGGAGCACGCGGAAGACCACTGCGTCGTCAAACGCCCGGCGGGACAGCCGTGCCCCGATCTCAGGGGGGAAATAGATGATCGATCGGGCATAGGGTCGCCCATTGCGCGAAAGGATTCCGCGTAAACAGTGGAGTCGCGTCGCGAGCGGTAATTCGAAGTCCCTCGCGTCCGAAGCGGAGCGCTCCTGCCTCCAGCTCCCAATGTCGAGACGTGCATCGCCGACCATCGCGACGATGTCGGCCAGGGATTCCATGAACCAGCCTTCCCGGCGAGGCGGAGCCACCGCCGTGACGACGGGACGCCTGGATTGCGCCTTCCTGATATAGCCATCCGCCTCAAGGAGCCGGAGCGCATGGCGCGTGGTGATGCGGCTGACTTGGAACCGGCCGGACAGAACCGCTTCCGACGGCAGCGATGCACCGACCCTCCACTTGCCGGCCTGAATCTCGTCCCGCAGAGAGCCATATACGGCAAGATAAAGTGGCTGATGGGCCTCGGACTGGCCCTGCCGGCCGGCTTCGGCTTCCTGCCCTGAGATCTCCATCGCCTCTACCCCATGCGCCTTCTCGAAGTCGTACAGCTCGATATTAACCGACGAGACATTAGCGCAATTGGCGGCGGCGTGAACCATTTTGCACGCAGAGTCGCCCTCGGATGCCCATAACGGCGCATCCTAGGAGCGGACGGGGCAGTCCGTTCGGGTCAGCCTCTTGGCACGCTGCCTGTCGGCCGCGAGCGCAACCGGGTCCCCCACTCACCCGTCCGTTCCGGATAAGTGAATGGGCATCATCAATGAGGCGATGGATTCATGAAGCCTCACCAGGCGTCGACAAGCGTTCTGAGATAAGCCAAATCTTGCTTCAGGTAGGGAATGACATCGTCCCCCATGCGTTGCGACTTTCCCATTGGGTCGCTGTACTCGGCAGGAAGGCACAAGGTGCCGGCGAAACCAACTTTCTTCAGACAATCGGCAAACTCCCGCCACGAATATCCGCCGTGCTGATGTGTGGTCCACTTGACCTTGAATACCGCCTCGTCCTCCGGTCCGTTGACGCGGGAGTGATAGGCGCTCTTAAAGTTGGCCTGATGATGGATCCTCCCTTTGAGGATGTCCACCGCCATTGCCGTCGGTTCGCCGTCGACCGCGCAATGGGCCATATCAAGCACAGCAGAGATATGGCGTTGATCATACCTTTCGATCAGGTGAAGCAGCCCGACAGCGCTTCCGACAAAGTAGCCGTAATGATTCTGGACGCCGACAGCGACACCATGCCGATTCAGCGCCGGCAGCAATGCGTCGAACTGCCGACGATAGTTCTCGATCGATTGCAGATACCCGATGCTGAGATCGATCGGTGCCATAATCCGGATAAGCGGTATGCCATTCTCGCCGCAGGCAGCGATAATCTCTTCATCCGCTGTGCTCGCAATGCTCGTTATTCTCAGGCCACTTGCGCCGAGCACGCGCGTTGCCTCCTTCAAGCCGGCAGCCGCATTCTCCGGCGTCACCTGATAGCCGGGGCGCACGGGAAGTTCGATACCGTCCAGACCCAGGGCCGCTACTTTGTCGGCCATGATGGGCAAAGGCTCGGTCCAGGGCTTTGTGAATACGGAGATCAGAGGCTTTGACATTGAATGGGGCTTCACATGCTGCGGTTTTGATGAAGCGCCTCCCGCCATTCGGTAATGGCTAAGGGGCACTAGTTCTTGATCATTGCTGCTGCTCTCATCCCTTGAGGCCGGAGGCCGCGATGCCTTCGATCAGGCGGCGCTGGAAGATGAAGAACACAACGAACAACGGCACGAGCGAGAGGAGCGACATGGCCAGCAAGGGCCCCCACGACGAGGCGCCCTTCGATGACATGAGGAGGCTCAGGCCCTGCGGCACCGTATAGAGATCCATCGAAGTGAGATAAACCAACGGAGACAGGAAGTCCTCATAAGTCCAGATGAAGGAAAACACCGCCGTGGTCACCAGCGCCGGCGTCAAGAGTGGCAGGATGACCGACCAGTAGATGCGGAATGGTCCAGCGCCGTCGATGGTTGCAGCCTCATCCAGTTCGCGAGGGATGCCGCGGATGAATTGGATCATCAGAAAGATGAAGAAAGCATCGACCGCGAGGAATTTGGGCACGATCAACGGCAAGAAGGTGTTCACCCAGCCAAGGTTGTAAAAGAGCGCATATTGGGGGATCAATGTCGCATGCAGCGGCAGCATGATGGTGAGCATCATCACCCCAAACAGCGTTTTCTTGAAAACAAAGTTCAGCCTGGCAAAGGCATAGGCAACCATGCTGCAGGCGAGCACGTTGCCGACGACTGCCAGGCCGGCGATGATGAAGGAATTCAAAAAGAAGGCGGAAAACGGCATCGCCGCACCACGCCAACCATCGACATAGTTTTGCAGGCGGAACTTGGCAGGCCAAAGGCTGAGATCAGAGAAAATCAGGTTCGCTGGCTTCAAGGAGCTGCTCGCCAGCCAGAGCAGCGGGTAGATCATCACGAATGCGCCAAGGATCAGACAGCCATGCACGACGATACTGCGCCAACGGATTCTCCAATTTCTGGTTCCCTGTGTCGGCATCGAAGCTGTGGTCATGGCAGCACCCTTAACGCTCGTCACCATAATGGACCCAGTACCGGGCGGACTGGAAGGACAGGACCGTGGCCAGACCGATGATGGCGACGAGAACCCAAGCCATGGCGGAGGCATAGCCCATTTGGAAATTGGTGAACGCCTGCTCGTAGAGGTAGAGCGTATAGAATAGCGTCGCGTCCGCGGGCCCGCCCTTTCCATTGCTGATAATATAGGCCGGCGTGAACGCCTGGAATGCGCCGATGATCTGCATCACGAAATTGAAGAATATGATCGGCGTCAAAAGCGGCAAGGTAACACTGATGAATTTGCGCACCGGCCCAGCACCGTCGACTTCGGCAGCGTCGTAGATTTCCTGCGGAATCTGCTTGAGGCCGGCGAGAAAGATAACCATCGGGGATCCGAACTGCCACACGGCGAGCGCAACCAGAGTGTAGAGTGCGTAATCCGTGCTTGTGATCCAACTCGGCCCATCGATCCCGAACTTTAGAAGGATCTGATTGATGATGCCGTCATATGCGAACACCTGTCGCCACATGATGGCGACTGCGACACTGCCGCCGAGAAGCGACGGCAGGTAGTAAATCGAACGATAGAAGCCGAGACCCTTCAGGCCACGGTTGAGCAGCATTGCGACGCCCAGCGCAAAAGCCAGTTTCAACGGGACTGAAAGGAACACGTAAGTGAATGTGACGCGCAGAGCCTGATAGTAACGGGCATCCTCCGCAAACATCTTCACGTAATTGCTCACCCCGATCCACTGAGGCGGGGTGAACATGTCGTATCTGGTCAGCGACAGATAGAACGACGCCAGTATTGGACCGAGAGTAAGGCACAGAAGGCCAATCAGCCAGGGAGACAGGAATAGAAAGGCTGCACCGTTTTGGCGCGCATTGATTCCCACCAACTTCCGGCGGCGTGAGCGGGCCTTGGATGAAGTGTCCGATTCAAGCGAGGCTGCGTCGGACAGGGTCGTGCTCATGAAGTGCCTTCCACTGAGATCACGTTGGAGCGCGGCGCCGGTATGCCCACGTCGCGCGTCCTTATCGAAAGCCACCCGCTCAGGATTTACTTCAGCCTGGTGCTCACCTCATTGATGAACTGCTGAGCGGCCTGCTTGGGAGTGAGCTTGCCAAAGGCGACGCCTTCGTTGGCACGCGTCAACATTCCCGTCATTCCCGGCACGCCCGGGTACCGAGGAGGTGCCGGGTCCTTTTGCAGCAGGTCGAGATAGGCGATGATCTTTCGGTCGGCATCCGTTCCCGATGCAGCCAGCGCATCGCGACCGGCTTTCGAGCAGGGGATCATGCCGCTATCGGTATAATAGGTCTTCGCACCCTCCGGATCGAAGTGCATGAAGCGGATGATATCGATGACCTGCTTTTGATTGGGTGACTTGGCCGACACGGTGGTCGAGTTGCCCGCATAGCAGTAATGGCGTTGCTTCATTTCTCCCCCGCGGAAGCCGTTTGGCATCAAGTGGAGAATGAAATTGTCCTGCGACAAGGCCTGGAAGCCGACGAAGCTGTCAGTGAGCGTGATGTTCATCGCCGCCCGCCCCGCGACGATCCCGGCCGTACTCGGATCATCGTTGCCCGCAAGCGCCTGAACATCGCCGGGTGGCGTGGCTTTCGTATCGCGCATCATCTTCCAATAGGCATACCACGCTTCCATGTCTTCGAGAGCGAAGCCGAGCTTGTGATCCGGCGTGAACATCGACTTGCCGCGACCGCGCAGGAAAATATCGCACGGAATATAATTTCCGCCGGCATCTTCGACGCCCCAGAACCGGGGCCCGAGGGCTTTGCTGAGCGCCGCAGAGGTCTCCGCCAGATCCTCCCACGTCCACATCTGATCGGGAACCTTGATCCCGGCTTTCTCAAAGGAGGTGGCATTTGTGATGACGGTAGGCCCGATCGCGTCGTTAGGGATCGCATACTGCTTGCCGTCAAATTTGGCGGCATTGACGGCACTTTGCAGATAATCGCCCAGGTTGATCGGGTTGGGAACGTAAGCATCGAGAGGCGTCGTGACACCTCTCCTTGCGTACTCGGCCAATAGATCGACGTTGACGCTGAACATATCCGGCGCATTCCCGCCCGCAGTTTCGGTCGCGATCTTATCGGTGAACGCGCCAAAATTCGTGAATTCCGGGATAATCTCGACGCCCGGATTCTTCTCGGAGTACAATTTCAGAACGGCAAGCGTTTGCTTCAGTTGCTCCTGAGATTCGACATAGCCAGCGAAGCGCACGCGAACCTTAGACTGTGAAGCCGCCTTACTTAGAGGCAGCCCGGACAGTGTTGCAGCGCCCAGCAGGGCGGAGCCTTGGCGGAGAACCTCTCGCCGATTCATCTGCATCGACATCTCTTCCTCCCGATTTGCGAGCCACTTGCGGGCTTCGTTGGTGAAACGTAACACAAGCCATAGCGGGCGCGTCAACAACAAAAATTGGGCTGCCGGGCTAAGCTCTCCCGATATTCTTGTGCTTAGGCCAGATCTTTTCCCCTTTGACAAAAGGGCCACCCAGTCCTATTGGTAAATCGTTGCAGCAGCGAGATCACCTCAAAGGCTGCAGCGGACCAACGGAAGCGTCTATGTCGGGTATTCACGAGGTCGCGAGAAGAGCTGGGGTGTCGGCCAGTACCGTCTCCAATGTGATCAACGGCCGGCATGATAAAATGCGCCCCGAAACCAAGCGTCGGGTCCTCGAGGTTATCGAGCAGCTCAAATACACGCCCAATATTGCTGCCCGGCAATTGAAATCGGGTCAAAATCAAAGCCTCGGCCTGATCATCCCATCCGTGGCAAACCCGTTCTGGGGCCTGGTTGCCCATCACGTTGAGCGCGCAGCCAGGCAGCGCGGATACAATCTCCTGATCTGCAATGCAGAGCGGGATCCCAACGTCGAGACACATTATGCCGAGGCGATGCTGAGCTCTGGAATAACGGGCATCATTCTTGGGTCCTCGCCCCTGTCGTTTGACTATCTACGCGACGTAACGGCTCGCGGCCTGAAGGTCGCCGCCTTCGATCAACGCGTCGATCAGGCCAAGGATGTGATCACCTGCGGCGTGAGCGTTGATCAGGAGTTAGGCGGCATGCTTGCCGCCCAGCACCTGATCGGGCTTGGGCACAAGCGCATCGCGATGGTTTCCGGACCAATCAAGACGAAAAGCCGCATCGGCCGCAGGAACGGTGTCAAGATGGCGATGGCCCGGGCCGGGCTGCAACTGCCCGATGACATGGTCTGGCAGGGTGGTGACGTCGTTGGATTCGGCGATCTTGAAGGGGCGGAGCTCGGGCGGATCGGCATTCGCGAATTATTGAGTCGCGACGATCCGCCGACGGGAATCGTCGCGATCAACGACATGTATGCGCTTGGTGCCTATGCGGGCGCGCGCGATCTCGGATTTCACATCCCAGGGGACATTTCGATCGTCGGATTCGATGACATCATCCTCGCCGAAATCGCTCAACCTGCATTGACCACGATCCGTCAGCCCGTTCCAGCCATGGCTGAGATGATCGTGCGCATGCTCATCGCCGAAATCGAGGAATCTGGGAATGCCGATGATCCCTCCTTCATCAATGTCACGCCGCAGCTGATCGTGCGGGGGTCGACGACCGCCGTACGAGAACTCCAGAGCGCATGAACCAGGGAACGATTGATGGGTCGGGATCTAACCGGGCAGACAATCCTCATCGCCGGCGCGAGCAGCGGCATGGGACGGGCGACTGCCCTGGCTGCCGCGCCGGCAGGGGCCAATCTCATCCTGCTCGGTCGCAATCAAGCGCGACTTCTTGAGACAGCGACATCTGCGAGAGATCAAGCCGAGACAGTTCGGATTGAAACTGTCGTCGCCGACGCAACAAGCGCACCCGCCATCGCCGGGGCATTTTCGGACATTGATCTAAGCGCAGTTGATGTATTGATCAATTCGGTTGGCAACAATCTTACTGAACGCGCGTTCGATCAACTGACATCGGACTCCTGGTCCTCAGTCATCGACGCCAATCTGGTGGCGGCCTTCAACCTGTGCAAGCTGCTCGTGCCGCCAATGCGCTCGAGGGGAGCCGGGCTCATCATCAACATTTCTTCGACAGCGGCCCGAAAACCGGATCGCTCGGGGACAGCCTATCAAGCCTCCAAGGCAGGAGTGTTGGCGTTGACCCATGCGATCATGGAGGAAGAATGGGCAAACGGTATTCGCGCGACCGCCATTCTGCCGGGCATGACGAACACCCCCTTGCTTGATCGCAGGCCATTTCCGGTCAGTGCTGAGGCTCGCAGTGCTGCACTGCAGCCGGAAGACATCGCGGAGGCGTGCCTGTTCGTCATGCGCCTGCCGGAGCGTGCCCATGTTTCGGAACTCATGATCCAACCCAGTCGGCGGTAAGCGCAGAAGCTTATCGCCCTTAATAAAAAAGGACGCAAAAATGGACTTCTCGGGGAAGGTGGTACTCATAGCCGGAGGAGCTTCAGGCATTGGTGCAGCGACGACCCGCGCGTTTGCTGATGCCGGCGCGAAGGTAGCATTCACCTACATGACCAGTGCCGAGGAAGCTGCAGGCATCGAGAAGGAGTACACCTCGCAGGGCAAGCAGGTGCTCGGGCTCAAGGCGGATATGACGAAGCCGGACGAAGTCACTGAAGTGGTCCGGCATACCGAGCAGCATTTTGGCGCGATCGATGTCTTATTTGCCAATACCGGTGGCCTGTTGAAAAGGAGCCGCTGCGTCGATTCCACATTGGAGCTTTGGCAGGAGGCGATTTCCTTAAATCTCCTCAGCACTTTTTTGGTTGTCCAGTCCGTCCTTCGTTCCATGGAGCCCCGAAAGTCCGGTTCTATCGTGCTCATGTCGTCTCTTGCAGGCTTTGATGGAGGCGGCCATGGTGCCTCGCATTATGCCGCGACCAAGGGCGCGGTTGCAACACTAGTCCGATCGCTCGCAAAGGAAGTCGGACCACTCGGCATTCGCGTCAACGGCGTTGCGCCCGGCCTCATCGGCACACGTTTCCACGATACGTTCAGCACCACGCAGGGCAGAGCAGACACGGTCGCGCGAACCCCCCTGAGACGCGAAGGAACGCCGCAGGATGTCGCCGGATCCGTGCTCTACCTGGCGTCGGATCAGGCTGCATTCGTGACCGGCGAAATCATTCAAATCAATGGTGGAACTGGTTTCTAGGCAGGCACGGAAATACACGGCGGACACGGCGGACACGGACGTAGTCCGGAGTTTCAGCGTAAGAACAGTTTGAGGAAGCATCCATGAGCAAACCTACGGTCGTGATCCTGCTGACACCTGACATGCGTGCCAGACTTATCCCCAAATCCGCTGAAGACCGCCTCGCGGAAGTGGCAAACGTTCGTGCCCCCTCAGACGGGGAACTGACGCCCGAGAATCTTCCACGCCTGCTTGACGGCGCTGTTGCAGCGATAACAGGCTGGGGAACCCCGCCTCTAGATGAAACGCTGCTGGAACGGGCGAGTTCGTTGAAGCTGATCGCTCACGCTGCTGGCAGCATCCGTCATCTTGTTCCTTTCCCGGCCATCAGCGAGGGGCGTTTGCAGGTAACGCATGCGGCGATTCATATCGGAGAGGCCGTCTCCGAGTTTGTGATCGCGCAGGTTCTCGCATTCCTCCGTCACCCTTCAGAGCTCGCAAAAGGCATGCGTGACAACGAACCTTGGTTCGATCTGCGGACACGCTTTCTCGGGCGGCTTCTCGGCGAGCAGACAGTTGGTCTCGTGGGCGCCGGCTATATCGGGCGGATGATGATGCGCTTGTTCCGTGCCTTCAACGCTCGGGTTCTGGTCTACGACCCTTACTTTTCCGAGACCCAAGCTCGAGCCATGGACGTGGAAATATGCGCCCTGGATGAGCTTATGCAACGGAGCGACATCGTGTCTCTGCACGTCCCATCGTTGCCGGAGACCCGGCACATGATCGGGTCGGCGCAGCTCATGCTCCTTAAGAACGGCGCCTTATTCATCAACACTGCACGGGGGGCGATAGTCGACGAACAAGCTCTCATCGCAGAACTGCGCAAGGGGCGGTTTACGGCAGTGCTCGATGTTTATGAGAAGGAGCCGTTGCCGGAGGACAGCCCGCTGCGTACGCTGCCAAACGCTATCCTCGCGCCTCATGCCGCAGGACACAGCTATGAAACCTACCTGCGACAAGGTACATCTGCTGTCGATGAGGTCTGCAGGCTGCTCTCCGGCGAGCCGCTTCGCCATGAAATAACAGAGGCTTCCCTGGCGACGATGGCTTGAGCAGAAACAGACCGGCTAGCTCAGTGTCACCGCAAGCTGATCTCCACTCCGCTCACGTTGGCGTTGAATTCCAGCCCGATATTGCGGCCGCGCAGTTCAAGGATGACTCCCCTTGCATTCTGGAGCCGGATGCTCGACACGCCACCACCCGCGGCGACAGCAGCTCCGACGGACGTGTAGGTGCCGGCGATGTCGGAAGCCTGACGCAGGTTGTAGGCGCGCCCGACCAAATCTGCTTTCGACGCTCCGATGGTCGCGCCGACACTCAGGCCGCCGACCTTCAGGGGATAGCGTCGTCCATCGAAGGTGAGCGTTCCGCTTCCGCCGCCGACGCCTACGATGAAACCCGCCTTGACGATCTCGATACGAACCGTCCCGGTCGCAGCCCAGGCAGGTGATATCGGCAAAGGTGCAAAGGCCGCTGCGAGGGCAATCAGGCTGCAACGAAGAGCATACTGGAGCTTCATCATGGGTGTTTCCTTGTCCAAGGCCGAGCCAGCCTGGCATCAATCGTCAGCGCGAGGCTGGCACGCCTTTCCTCAATCGGCAGAAACTTCACTTTCGCATTGATCGGCCATCGCCGCTTGATAAGCAGGGACGAGTCCTTGGCAGTTTGGGCCATCGGCGCGTCATCCTCTCGCGTCGGCGGTTCGCCAAGCGGTGGGCGTCACACCCGACCAGCGCCGGAATGCACGTGTGAAGGCGCTTGCCTCCGAATAGCCGAGCGCGGCAGCGATCTGGCCAAGAGGCACTTCGGTCTGCTCCAGCAATTGGCGTGCAATCTCGAAGCGCGTCTCGTTCGTGATCGACCGGTAGCCAGCACCGCTTCCCTTGAGGCGCCGGCTCAGGGTACGGCGATTGATTGCCAGCAAGCCGGCGACATCATCGGCCGAGCAGCGCCGGCTCGCCAGCCGTATGCGCAGCAAACGCCGGATGTCGTCAGAGAATGCAGTGCCCGCGCCGCCTTTCATCTGCCTGATCTTTTCTTCCAGCATCGTCCGTAACATGGGGTCGGCGCCATCGATCCGTGCCTGCAAGTCGCGGAGAGGTAAGATGATCGCCGCATTTTCGTGATTGAATCGAACGGGGGCCTGGAAGTGTCGCCGGAACGGTTCCGGATCGATAGGCTGCGCGCGCGGCAGAAAGACCTCCGTCGGGCGCCAACCCGCTCCACACAAGTCGCGCAGTGCATTGACTGCAGCCGCAATCGCGCCGTCCGAGATCTGATCTGCGCTCTGAGCCTCCGGCTGATAGACGGCATAGCTCAGCAAAGCCATATCACCGACGATCGCGAGCGACGGGACGGCGAGCCTGTCCTGAACGCTCAAATGCGATACGAGGGCCTTCAAGGCATCGCCGACCGTCGCAGAATGCTGCATCAGGCGGCCGACCAAACCCAACGACTGGATGGTGGCACGCTTGCCGACCAGAAGCCCGAAATGAGGGCATCTGGTACGCGCGACGCAGAGGCCAAGCAAACGGCCCAGGGCTGCATGAGAAATGACATTCGTCGCATCGTTGAAGAGATTCGGATTGAGCCCTGCCTCTCGAATGAGATCGTCGGGATCGATGCCGAGATCACGCAAGGTTGGCGCGATCTCTTTGGCGATGCCAAGATGAATGTAGCCAGGAGGGAGCGGTCGGGCCCTCGACGAGGTCGAACCGGCATGCTGCCCTCTGGTACCCTCAGACAGAAGAACGATGTTACTGCTCATCGCTTCCTACCTTTGAACGCTCGGGGTAGAAAGGATCCCGATTTATGCGCTCTAGTCGGAAGGCTAACCAATGACGGATCGTTGCGGTATCCGGTAAAACCCTGAGCGCGTAATAGGCAATTACCCTGCGGTACTAAGGAGAAATACGCCGCTTGCGCGCAATCAGCGGAGCGGCGGCGCGTAGAGCACGCCACCCATGCTCCAAAGCTGGTTCAGGCCACGCGGAATGCCGAGGCGGGACTCGACGCCGAGGTTTCGCTCGTAGATTTCGGCATAGTTTCCGACCGCCCGCACGGCGCGCAGCGCCCAGGCATCGTCCAGCCCCAGCATCTTGCCAAACCCGCCTTCCACGCCCGCGAAACGGCGCACATCGGGCTTGCCGGAGCTCGTTGCCTCGGCCGCGTTCTTGGACGAAATCCCGAGCTCTTCAGCATTGACGAGGGCGAAATTCACCCACTTCACGAGGGTGAACCAAGCAAAATCATCCGCACGCGTCACCGGCCCGAGCGGCTCCTTCGAGATCACATCAGGGAGGATAATTGCATCTTTCGGACGGGGAAGTTTCAGGCGCTCCGCGTAAAGTGCGGATTGATCCCGCGTCAGCACATTGCACTGACCCGACTGGAAGGCGTTGAGAGCCTCCCCGGCAGTCGGGAAGGCACGCTCCTCGAAGGTCATCGAGTTGGCACGGAAGAAGTCCGCCAGGTTGAGCTGACTCGTGGTACCCGTCTCGACACACACCTTCGCATTGTTGAGTTCCAGTGCGGAGCTGACATTGAGATCGCGCATGACCATGAATCCTTGGCCATCGTGATAGGTGATGCCCACGAACGCCAAGCCGAGACCGGCCTCCCGTTCCAATGTCCACGTCGAATTCCTCGACAGCAGATCGACGCGGCCTGTGCGGAGAGCGTTGAATCGGTCTCCGGCGGAAAGCGGAACGAATGTGACCTTCGAGGGATCATCGAAGATGGCGCTTGCGACGGCGCGACAGAAATCGACGTCGAAACCTGACCATGCATCCTGAGCGTTACGTTCAGAAAACCCGAAAAGCCCCTCGCTGACACCACATTGCAGAGTACCGCGCTGCTTTACGCTATCGAGCGTCCCCGCCGCTGCAGGCAGAACCGACATGCCGAGCACCAAGGCTAGGAAGCTCGCCAGCGCGCAGCGAATGGCAATTTGGGATGCATTCAACATGATCTCAATCCCCGCTCGGTGATGCGTCCCATTCCAGGATCGCGATAACTTGCTTCAGAGGCTGGCGCCGTGCCGGACCACTACCTTCGTGCCGACAGGAACCCGCTCGTAAAGATCGATGATGTCGCCATTGGCCAGCCGGAAACAGCCGGATGAAATAGCGTGGCCGATCGTTTCCGGCTGGTTGGTGCCATGGATGCGGAAAACGGTCGACCCGAGATAGAGCGCACGGGCGCCCATGGGATTGCCCGGACCGCCTGCCATGAAACGTGGAAGATAGGGCTGCCGCGCGATCATCTCCGGCGGCGGGCGCCAGTCGGGCCACTCGCCCTTGCGGCTGACCTGCACCAATCCTGACCATTGAAATCCTTCACGCCCGACGCCGATGCCGTAGCGCAGCGCTCGGTTGTTGCCCTGAACGATGTAGAGAAACCGCTCAGACGTATGTATGACAAGCGTTCCAGGTGCCTCGTTGGATCTGAAAAACACCATCTGACGGGCATAGGGCCCGTCCGTGATGACGACCTCCTCGGTCGATATGCGCCCCGGCTCGTCAAGGACCTGAAGCGTCTCCGGCGCAGCGCGCGCCGCCTGCGCGTGGGCCTGCGATATCGCAAGACAGGCCACCAGCGCGAACCAGGCTCCCGCAATCCCGTAAAACAGCGGCAGCCGGCGAGGATTCATTCGCAGTTCTCGCAAAATACCATCCTCCACTTGTTGTCTCGACCGTCAGGCGCTACAGCGCACGAATACGAATGTTCCGTAGCGCCGGTTCGCATCCGGATCGACAAAGCGCATGAGCATCAGATTGTTCGTCGCCGAGATAATCTCGCGATCCTGCGGGTCGCCCGGCGGCGCTTCGAATCCGAGAAAAGTCCGGCCTGCCGTGTCGCCTTTCAACCTGAGTTCATAGAGCTTCGGGTCGTCGGCCACATGCATCATCACGCCATCGGTCGGACCCTTGGCAATCGTGTAGGGCTGACCGCATTGAGCGCGCGCCTCGCGCTCCGTTCTCGGCCGATCCTTGTCGGTATGGAACGACGCCACGCCCCATCGGCCGATCAAGCGCTCCCGCGCAAAGGCTGCGGGAGCTTCCACATTTGCGGCGGGCGCTGTCCCTTCCCCGGATGTGGTGCATCCGACCAGCACCGGCGCAACGATTGCCGCGGCCATCAACCCGCGGATTCCTCTTTGATAGAGCTGGAAGAAATGAGGCTTTTCAGACGAGTTCACGCCATCGTGGCGAAGGTCCTGACTCACTCTCGTGATAAGCGCTTCCGGCGGCACATCTTGCTCCTGCTTTTGCGACCAAGGCTCATCCCGGATCAGCGGCAGCGAAAAGCCCGTCCCGAGGATCACGCCCTCGGTCCGCATACGAGACTACGGATCGAAACTACCCGTGCCGATTGCTTCCCCGTTCACCCGCCGCCCATTCCTTCTGGAGCACCGACACTAAGCAGGTTCACGCGCTCACGCTTGACAATTTGAGACGCCCTTCTGGCAATTTAGGACAGGTGAGGCCAAACCTGCTTCCGACGGCGGCAATAGGGCAAACCGCTTTGATGGTATGCTCGTTTCACTCGACATCGGCATCTTCCAAGTCTGTCTGCGCGTCATTCATCACGCAAACATTAGGCAAGAATCCCAGTTGCCACGCTTGTCCCAAGCAGAATGCACCCCGCCGGGATACTACCTCGCTAAAGTATTGATTAAAAATCCTTTTCCATGAGCCCGGGCATACCTTTCCTAGGCTGAATTAGCATATCAATGACTAAAAATGCAATTATTCTTGCATTTATGAATCAATTTATGCAAAATAGCATCGATAATGCGCCCTGACCGACACGGCTTGGTGGCGAACTCGTTCAGGGAAACGCAGGAGGTTCGATGCGGGAGGATGCCGACATCATGGTCGCCGGGCGCCGCCATCGCATCGTCGACCTTCCTGCGGCAGCCGGCGGGGCAGTTGAGCGCCTGCCACATATCCTGCGGATCATGCTGGAAAACGTCCTGCGCAATGCGGGCGACGACGCCTCGCGTGCCAAGACGGCGATTCTGAACTGGCTTGAGACCGGGCGCAGCGAGGACGAAATCCCGTTTCTGCCCGGTCGCGTGATGATGCACGACACCACCTGCGGGCCTGCCCTGGTGGATATTGCCGGCATGCGCGCGTCGCTTGCGGAGGCCGGGTATGATCCGAGCCGGCTGAACCCCGTGCTATCGGTCGATGTCTCGACCGATCATTCGCTCGGTGTCGACGTGTTCGGCTCACCTGATGCCCTTCGCCGCAATATGGAGCGCGAGTATGGGCGCAATGCCGAACGCTACCGCTTCATGAAATGGGCCACCCGCGCGCTGGCGGGCTTCCGCGTTCATCCGCCTGGCACCGGCATCATGCACACGCTCAACCTGGAACGACTGGCGAGCGTCGTCACCACGGTAGAGCGCGATGGCGTATCCTGGGCCATGCCCGATACCCTGATCGGTACCGACAGCCATACGCCCATGATCAACGGCATCGGCGTGCTAGGCTGGGGCGTGGGCGGACTTGAGGCCGAAAGCGTCTTCTTCGGCATGCCCGTGATGATCCGAGCGCCGGACATCGTCGGCGTGCGCCTTAAAGGGCACCTGCGCCAGGGAGTGCTCGCCACGGACGTGGCCCTCACGATCACCGAGCACCTACGGCGCATCGACCTCGCTGATCGCTTCGTCGAATTCTATGGCGAGGGTGTCTCTGACCTCTCCGCCGGCGACCGTGCTGTTATTGCCAACATGACCCCGGAATTCGGCGCCAATTCCGGCTTCTTTCCCATCGACGGGCAGACGCTGCGCTATTTGCGGAACACCGGCCGCCCCGACGATCAGGTGCGTCTCGTCGAGGAATACGCCAAACGGCAGGGCCTCTGGTTTGACCCGAAGGCGTCGCCGCACTTCACGAACGTGATCGAGATCGATCTTGGCGAGGTCGAAGTCAGTCTCGCCGGACCCCGGCGGCCGCAGGATCGAATCCCGGCCGGTAGAACCATCGAGGCGCTTGCGCCGATGCTCGCTGCCCGCCCTGCCCCGTCCTCCGGCGAGCAGCCTGGTAATGGTGCAGTAGCGATCGCCGCGATCACGAGCTGCACCAATACTTCCGACCCGAGATTGCTGGTTGCCGCAGGTCTGCTCGCCCGTAAAGCGCGCGGGTACGGCCTCCTGCCACCTGCATGGGTGAAGACCTCGCTAGCACCCGGCTCGCCCACTGCCGAGCGATATCTGCGCCGCGCCGGCCTGATGGAGGATCTCGAAGCAGTCGGCTTTAGCATCGTCGGCTACGGCTGCACCACCTGCATCGGCAATTCCGGTCCCCTGCCCACGGTGATTGAACAGGCCGTGGCCGAGCGGGGTGTCCTTCCCGTCGCCGTTCTGTCGGGCAATCGCAATTTCCCCGGGCGTGTGCATCCGCAACTCGAGGCAGGCTTCCTGGCCTCGCCTCCGCTGGTGGTGGCCTTCGCACTCGCGGGCGACGTCAACCGCGACATCCTCGTCGATCCCATCGGCTGCTCATCAACCGGCACGGCGATTTATCTCGCCGATCTCTGGCCGACCGGCGACGAGATCGATGCAGCCCTTGCTCTGGCTATCGACACAAGCGACTACGAGACCTCATACGAGCAGGCGGAAGCCAGCGAAACCTGGCGCGTGCTCGATGCGCCGGCGACGCCCCTGTTTCCCTGGAACGAGAGCTCAACCTATATTCGCCGCCCGCCCTTTGCAGGCTTCGGCAAAGGCACGCTGCTCGGCACCTATGCGGCACATCCGCTGCTCGTGCTCGGCGACGACATCACCACCGATCACATCTCTCCGGCCGGGCTTGTTCCCTCCAAGGGCGAGGCTGCGGAGTACCTTGTCGCGCGCGGCGAGAACCCGCGTGACCTCAACGTGTTCGCTTCCCGCCGCGGCAATTGGGAAGCGATGGTCCGTGGCCTGTTCACCAACAAGTCGGTGCGCAACCTGCTCGATCCGCAGATCGCGCCGGGCTTCACCATCCATGCCGGGTCGGGCGAACACCTGCCACTGTTCCGCGCTGCAGAACGCTATGCCGATGATGGAGCCTCTGTGGTCGTCGTGGCGGGCGAGCGCTACGGCATGGGCTCATCGCGCGACTGGGCAGCGAAAGGCGTCGCACTCCTCGGGGCACGCGCAGTACTGGCCTCGAGTTTCGAGCGCATCCATCGCTCCAATCTGATCGGCATGGGTGTCCTGCCTCTGCGGCTTCCCGCAGATCGCCATCCGACCGGCCTGCACCTGCAACCGGGAGACCAGATCGTCATCGACGCCGATCCGGGCATGATCAGCCCGCGTTGCGCCGTTCCCGTCACGATCCGTTATGCATCGGGTACCACCGAAACCTTCATCGCCACCGCCGCCGTCGAGACCGGCCTTGAGGTCGAGCTCCTGCGCGGCGGCGGCGTCATTCCCCTCATTCTGCAGCGCGTCATCAACGCGGAGACCACAAGCCGCGAGACGTCCGCATCCGAGATCACCGGCAACGGTGAGACCACCCGGCGAGAGGCTTCGCCGAATACCAGGCGCTGAGCGGCAACGCCCGCTTCGCGCTCACAATCTCACGCAACCTTAAGGGAGGAACTCGTGAGCCAATTCACCAAGACGATCCGCGGCGTCGCCGTTGCCGCTCTCACACTCGTGGCGTCTTCTGCCTTTGCGCAGCAGGAACTCAAGATCATGGCGCCCGCAGGGCCCGGCGGGGGCTGGGATTCGGCCGCCCGCTCGATTCAGCAGGTGCTGACGCAGACCGGCCTCGCGAAGAGCGTTCAAGTGACCAACGTCACCGGCGCAGGCGGCACCATCGGCCTGGCGCAATTCGTCAACAACGGAAAAGGCGATCCGAACCAGCTGATGGTCAACGGCATCACCATGATCGGTGCCATTCTGAGCAACAAGTCGCCGGTCGGCCTCGATCAGGTCACGCCGATTGCGCGCCTTACCGGCGATCCGCTCGTAATCGTCGTGCCTACGAGCTCGCCGATCAAGAACGTCCAGGAGCTTGCGGCAGCCGCGAAGGCCGATCCGGCGAAAGTGACATGGGCCGGCGGCTCGGCAGGCGGAGCGGACCATATCCTCGCAGCCCTGTTCACCAAGGCGGCCGGCTCCGATCCGGCGAAAGTCAACTACATCGCCTTCTCGGGCGGTGGCGAGGCCCTGGCAGCGATGCTCGGCGGCCGGGTGACAGCCGGTGTTTCGGGCTATGGCGAGTTCGAGAGCCAGATCAAGGCTGGCAAGCTGCGGGCGCTGGCGATCTCGTCCGGCAAGCGTCTGGCTGGTGCCGACGTCCCCACCCTGAAGGAACAGGGCATGGATGTGGAGGTCGTGAACTGGCGCGCGATCATGGCTCCTCCGGCCATTACGGCGGACCAGAAGAAAGCGCATGCCGATACCGTCGACAAGCTGGTCAAGTCGAAGGAATGGGCCGAGATCCTCAAGCAGCGCGGCTGGGAGGACTTTTATTTGGCCGGCGCCTCGTTCGACTCGTTCCTGAAGGAAGAGCAGGCCCGCGTGGGCGATATCCTGAAGTCGATCGGCCTTGTGAAGTCCTGAGACAAAGCGAGGGGGCCCGCCTCGGGCTCCCTCTTCCCCTTCGACACATTCAAGTCGTGCCCAAGAGTACCATGGCCTCGACAAATCGGCTAAAGAAGGGTCGAGCCATCGTCTAAGGGTCCGAGGTAAAGTTCATGGGTTCAGCCGGGGAGCGCACGGTCAACGGGAAGCGAGAGTTGACCGAGGGCCTGGCAGCACAGATCCTCAACCATGTTCGCGAAGGTGGGCTGCAAGCAGGAACCCATCTGACCGCCCAGGAGCTGGCACAGCGCTTTAGCGTGTCCCGCTTTCCGGTCGGCCAGGCCTTGCAGCTGCTCGCGACCAAGGGCGCCCTCACCCATGAACGCAACCGTGGTTACTTCGTATCGGACGTCCAGGACGTGTCGCCGGAGAGCCTCGGCCTGACGACGCGGGACGATGCCTCCGATATTTATTTCAGGATGGCCGACGATCACCTTCACGGTCGTCTGCCCGATCCGGCCTCCGAGGCCTTTCTGAAAGAAACATATCGGCTGACGAAGGCGCAGTTGAACGCGGTGCTGGGCCGGATTGCGCAGGAGGGTTGGGCCGAACGTCGCCCCGGCTACGGCTGGTCCTTCTCGCCGATGCTCACAACCCCGGAAAGCCTCGAGCAGACCTATCGCGTGCGCCTCGCCCTCGAACCCGCGGCTCTCTTGGAGCCGACCTACCGTCTGGACCCCGATATCGCCGCCCGCTGCCGTGAGGCGGAGCTCAGGCTTCTTCGGGGCGCCATCGAGACGGACAGCGCCGACGCCCTCCATGAACGCGGCGTGAGGTTCCACGAGGCGATCGTCGGCGCCTCCGGCAATCCTTTCTTTCTGGAAGCAGTGCGACGCATCAACCGCGTCCGACGCCTGCTCTCCTATCGCTCGATGGTCGACCGCAAGCGCTACCGCCAGCAATGCGAGGAACACCTGCAGATCCTCGATCTCCTGGAAAGGGAGAAAAACGAGGAAGCCTCGCAGGCTCTGCGCCGGCATCTGGAACATACGATCGGGAACCTTCAAGAGATCAGGCCGATCCTGGAACGCTGAGCGCTGCCACAGACAGAGAAAGGGAACAAACATGACGGTCGAGGACACGAAGCCGCGAGAGGCCGTCATCCGGACGATTGCAATGCCCTCCGACACCAATCCGGCCGGCGACATCTTCGGCGGCTGGCTCATGTCGCAGATGGACTTGGCCGCCGGCAATGCGGCAGCAAGACGGGCCCGCGGGCGCTGCGTCACCGTCGCCGTCGACGGCATGGTCTTTCACACACCGGTTCACGTCGGCGACGAGGTCTCGGTCTACGCCGATCTGATCTCCACGGGCCGCACATCCATGAAGTTTCAGGTCGAAGCCTGGCGCCGCTCCCGTGATGGCGACGAACAGATCAAGGTGACGGAAGCGGTCTTCACCTTCGTCGCCATCGACAGCGGCTCACGTCCGCGGCCTTTGCCACCGGGCTGAGTAAGGTACGGAAGTTGGGGCGCAAGCAGGCGTGTAGAACCGATTGCGATGAGGTCCCTAATCTGCTCCGTCGTTCCGTTTCGGCGTGAGACCGAAATGAGCGAGCAATGCGAGTATGCCTAGGCTCGGCATGACAGTTTGAAGAGCCGTCAACGGATCGTTGAAGAGCAGCGCTGCCAGAGCGGTTCCCGCGAGCCCGATTCCAATCGGTAGGAACCCGACCAGAGCGGAGGCTGCCCCGGCGATTTTCGGGAAGCCCGCGAGGGCAATCATGGTGGCCCCGGGTATCACCAGTGCGCTGCCCGATGACCAGAGCGCGACGGAGGCGATCACGCTGTGCCAGGAGAGAGGCAGAAGGCGAAGGCCGATGCCGAAGCTCAAAGCCGCAACTGCAATGAGGGTCAGCCCCATTGGAATCAGTTTCGACGCCTCATACCGCCGCAGCAGGCGCCCCGTGACAAAGGCTCCGAGAGCGTAGGAGCCGGTTTGAAAGAGCATTACAAGGCCGAACTCGGTCGGGGTCAGCCCGACCACTTCCATCAAGACGAACGGAAGCATCGCGGCGAGCGTATAGAACGCACCGATGGCAAAGCCGAGGACAAGGCCGCCTGCCATGAACCGCCTGTCCGTGAGGAGCATCCCGTAGTTCCGCGCGACCTGGCTTGGATGGGCCTGCGCGGGATCGGGCGCGATGTTCGTCTCAACACACCAGAGGCCAATCACGAGCACCGTCACGATGCCGTAGACGGCCATGAGAAGGAAAATCGAATGCCACCCAAAGGCATTGAGCAGCACACCTCCGATGGTCGGCGAAATCGCCGGCCCGACAGCAAGAATCAGGCCAATCAGGTTCATGATGTGGGCCGAGCGCTGACCGGTGAACTGATCGCGCACGATGGCCCGCGAGATTGCGACCCCGGCAGCGACGCCGATACCCTGGAGGGCGCGTCCGACAAGAAGCCACCCGATGGACGGAGAGAGCAGTGCAACGACGCTGCCTATGAAGTAGATGGAGAATGAGCTCAGGGCGACCGGGCGGCGGCCGAATGCATCCGAAAGAGGACCGCAGACGAGCTGAGAAAACGCAAAACCGAACAGGTAAATCGACAATGACAGCTTGATTGCTGCAGGCGTGGTCTGGAGCACCTCCACCAGCGTAGGCATGGCGGGCGTATAAAGAGCCATGCTGACAGGCCCGAGGGCGACGATGACTGCCCCGATGGCCGCTGTCCGGGTTTCAGACATCAGGGTCTTCATTCCGGGTCCGCCCTCGAGCGCCGGCGCGGAAGCCGTTCTCCGCTACGGAGATATCGCAGCATCCCCGGCCACTTTCTTTTCAAGGCGGTTGAATATAGTAAGGCTCGCTGAACCTCGCCTTGTGGGTTTGTGCAGGGCGTTGGATTCATCGATCAGCATGGTGAGAGGAGGTTAGTTCATCCCACTCTTCATGGCGTGCTTCATGGCCCGAGAGATCTGCAGGTTCACTCAGAGAATAGCCGAGCGCACTGATGTCCCAAAGCAGGCGGGACATTTCATCGGTCAGCTGCCGGACCTCCTCTGGGCCAATGTCCATGTCTCCCACGCGCCAGAGTAGATGTGCGATCTTCTCAAAGCCAGCATCGGCAGCGCCACACGTATCGGCACTCACGGCCATCCTCCCATTGTTGAGAATTCATTGCCCAAATCAATCCGGGTCTGGAAGATGTAGCCACCGGAGCGGCAACTTCTCGGGGGATTCGTCTCGAATCGGGCAACGAACCTGGATTGCCATGAAGCCTTATCCGTCAGGATTATGCCCCAAGACGGCCGACTTGGTTGCTCGCTGCAATGCTCCAAGAACGGGCAATGATTTCGTCGGCAGTTTGCTCTTTAATGCCGCCGTAAATCGCGAGGGCCCTGGCTTTGGTCGTGATCTCATCCCGAGACAAGGTGTTGCCCGGGTCGCCCTTCGGTTCGTCTACGCGGGCGTCGAATACGTGGCCGTCCCTCGTCTCTACCGTCACCTTTCCAATCCAGCGATTGGGATAGGCGGAATCCACCTCGGAATCCATCTTCATCTCGACGCAGTCCAGGAAGCGCTTCGCCGCATCATCCTTCAGAACGCCGTCGAATTCCGTCATTCCTGCACGGCCATGGGTTGCGATCAGGCCGAGAGTTGCCCCCATGCAGAATTTGGCCTGGTGGACAGTCACAGGATGGCGCACAGCGCCCAGGACGTCGATGGCGCCCTGATGGACATGGGCCGTCACGCTCCGGATGTCTTTGGCCATAAGGCCGTTATCGGTGATGGCCTTCAGCAGTGCATCGGCGGCCGGATGGGTGTGGCGACAGGAGGCGTGGAACTTGAAGGAGGTCTCGGAGATCGTCCAACGCGTGCCAAGGCCATCGACCAGTTTCGCCGGATCCGCATCGTCCGACATGCCGGCTGCCATGCCCTGGGTCCCTTCCAGGATGCGCCGAGCGCCGGTGAAACCCTCCTTCGCCAGATAGGCAGCGAGCAATCCGTCGGAGGCGGCTTTCGCAGTGTGCAGCTGCTTGGAATCCGCAGCGTCCTTCAGGAACTCCCACAGGCCTGCGGCCTGCGTGCCCGCGGAGCCAAAGGCGTTCAACATCTGCTCGGATGAGAGACCGAGAAGATTACCGACAGCCGCGGCCGACGCAATGGTTCCGGCCGTTCCCGTGGTGTGGAACACCTTGTAATGCGAGCGCCCGAGAAACTCGCCGACGCGGATACCGACTTCGTAACCCGCGACCGAGGCCGTGATCAGTGCCTGGCCGGACGCGCCGATCGACTGCGCAACCGCGAGCACCGCTGGAAAAACGACCGTCGCCGGATGAAAGACCGAGCCATTATGCACATCGTCCTGTTCGGAAATGTGAGAGGCTGCGGCATTGATCATGGCCGCGAACAATGGCGTGCTCGATCCACCGCTTGTCAGGACTTCCGACGGGCCGTCCTGCGGGCCCATTGCGCGGGCAACGGTCTCGATGGCGGAAATCGCCCGCTGCTTCCGGCCCGAGAGGGCTGAGCCAAGCCAATCGACGAAGAGATCGACGCAGCGTTCCCGGGCTGCCGGGTCGATATGCTCGAACTTTAGACCCGCTGCGAAGGCAGCCAGCCTCACGCTCTCGTCACCGCTCGCGCCGGCCAGAAGGGGGTTGGGTGTGGATCTTGTCATGATGGTGACGCTCCTAGAAGGATCGTGGCAGGCCGAGGACGTGCTCGGCAACGTAGGAGAGGATGAGGTTCGTCGAAATCGGCGCAACTTGATAGAGGCGGGTTTCACGGAACTTGCGCTCGACATCATACTCCGCCGCAAAGCCGAAGCCACCATGAAACTGCAGGCAGGCGTTAGCAGCCTCCCATGAGGCGTCCGCGGCCAGCAGCTTCGCCATATTCGCCTGGGCACCGCAATCCTGATAACTGTCGAAGCGATGTGCCGCCTCGAAGCGCATCAGGTTCGCAGCTTCGATATTGATATAGGCGCGGGCAATCGGAAACTGCACGCCCTGGTTCTGCCCAATCGGACGGTCGAAGACGATGCGGTCGCTCACATAGCGAGAGACCTTGTCGATGAACCAATAGCCATCCCCGATGCACTCGGCGGCGATAAGCGTGCGCTCCGCGTTCAGCCCATCGAGGATGTAGCGAAAGCCCTTGCTCTCTTCGCCGATGAGATTCTCGGCAGGAATCTCCAGATCGTCGAAGAAGAGCTCGTTTGTCTCATGATTGACCATGTTGCGGATCGGGTTGACGCGCATCCCGCTGCGAAGCGCCTTGTTGACATCGACCAGAAAGATCGAAAGCCCATCAGACTTGCGCTTCACCTCGGCAAGAGGCGTGGTGCGCGCAAGCAGAATCATGAGGTCCGAGTGCTGCACACGGCTGATCCAGACCTTTTGGCCGTTGACCACGTAGCGATCACCCTTGCGGATTGCCGTCGTCTTCAGCTTGGTGGTGTCCGTGCCAGTGGTCGGCTCGGTCACGGCCATGGATTGCAGGCGCAGCTCGCCGCTCGCGATCTTGGGCAGATAGAACCGCTTCTGTTCTTCCGAACCATGACGCAGCAGGGTGCTCATATTGTACATCTGGCCATGGCAATGCCCGGCATTGCCGCCTGAACGATTGATCTCCTCCATGACGACCGAGGCCTCGGTCAGACCCAGGCCCGACCCGCCATATTCCTCCGGAATCATTGCGGCGAGCCAGCCTGCATTGGTCAGAGCATTGATGAACTCCTCCGGATAGGTGGCATTCTCATCATGCTTTCGGTGATACTCCGCCGGAAACTCAGCACAAAGATTGCGCAGCGCGTCTCGCATATCCTGGTGCGGGTCGACTCTTGAATTAGCCATTCTCGTCTTCCTGAATTCTTGGCTCAGCCTCGACGCAGCGGAAATGCTGCCTCCGCGGACATGACCAGCTGATCCTCTGCATTGGACGCCCAACATTTCACGACGCCATCTCCATCGGGCCGCGTTGCTCGAAACGTCAGCGGCTCGCCATCGAAGGCTGGAGAACTTGCACGGAATTGAAACCTCAATGGAGCTGCGTCACCGGCCGTTTGGCAGGCTGTGCGCAGCAACATGGTCGCGACCAAAGGTCCGTGAACCACGAGGCCACGATAGCGTTCTTCCTCAACGGCATATTTGCGATCATAGTGGATGCGGTGGCCATTGAATGTCACCGCGGAGTACCGGAAGAGAAGCACCGGATCCGGAATGCTCGTCAGACTGACAGCGGCATCCGCTGTCGGCGCACCGGGTGGCGTGCTGCCGGAGCCCATTCCGCGATAGACCAGATCCTGCTCTTCTTCGATAAGAATCGCTCCTTGCTCGTCGAATACAGTGTGAGCCACCGTTACGAAGACAAGCTCTCCGCTTCCACCAGCCTTCTCATTGATGCTTTTGATCGTCGAGCGCCTGACCAGATCGTCTCCGACCTTGACCGGCGCATGGAATGTCAGCCGCCCCCCTGTCCACATGCGCCTCGGCAGATGATCGACTGGAGGCAGGAAGCCGCCACGTTTCGGATGACCATCGAGTCCGATCCCATCCTGAGGCACGATGGCCGGGAAGAGCATCCAATGCGCGAGAGGGGAAAGCACGTCCGAGGACTTGGCTGCATCCGAGCCGAATATCGCTTCAAAACGGACGCGATCGGACGGGCGGGCTTTATCGGAAGCTTCCTCCGTCTTGCCGACCCATGCCTTGTAGGCATCTGAAGTGCTCATTGCCTGCCTTCCCCGAGCAGCCGATGGTGCAACGCAAGGGTCTGACGGGCGAGCTCGATCACAGGCCGATCCACCATCATTCCGTCGACCGTTATAACTCCCGAAGCCTGGGCTGCGCTGGCCTCGACGATCTTTCGGGCGCGCTCAACGGCCTCTTGGGTTGGGGCAAAGACCCGTTCGACAACCGGGACCTGGCGAGGATGAATGCACAGGACGCCGCCAAACCCGAAGGCGGCAGCGCGGCGCGCGTGACGGCGCAAAGCCTCGTCGTCCGTGATCTGCGTGCAGACGCCGTCAATGGGTGCCCGCAGCCCGGCAAGGCGGGATGCGAGGACCAGTTCAGTCCTGAATGACGCCAGCGGCTCGCCATCGTCGCGGATCTGCAGATCGGCGCAGAAATCGACAGTGCCGAATGCAAGGCGGGCAACGCCGGCAGCCGCGATTTCGCGGGCACAGGCCATTCCCTTTGCCGTCTCGATCAATGCGAAGATAGGAGTTCCGGCGTCAAGCGAAGAGCGCACTGCATCGACGTCGTGCGCCGTCTCCGCTTTTGCCAGAAGGACACCAGCGGGAGAAACTGAGCGAAGTACGGAAATGTCGCGCTCGAAATCCGGCGTCGTGCAGGCGTTGATCCGGACTATGGAGCGGGAGACGATCTCCGGCGCAACGGCGAGACATTGGCGCGCTGCCGCCTTGTCGCCGGGTGCGACCGCATCCTCGAGGTCGAGGATCGGCAGCGCGCCGCTTGCCATTGCCTTTTCAAATCGCTCCGGACGGTTACCCGGCACGAAAAGATAGGCAATCCGATCCTCGATCATTTCCATTGAGCGTCGCTCCTCCCGGCTGCAACTGGAGCAATCGTTCTAAATCGACGGCCACGAGAACACGTCGCGGGATTCCTCCGGCGGCGTGAAGCTGGAAGAGAACGCACCCTTCAGCTGCTCGCCGAGGCTCGCCGGCGTCCAGCCTTCTGAGCGATGGATCGCGCGGATGGGACGTGGCTGATTGAACAGGAACACCTCGTTCTTACGGACGCAGAAGATCTGTCCCGAAATACCGCTCGCAAGATCGGACAGAAGGTATGTCACGAGAGGGGCGACGGTTTCCGGCGTCAAAGTCTTGGCGCGTTCCATCCGAGCCTGCATCTCGGGGGTTTCGGCCGGGACCGAAGACACCATGCGGCTCCAGGCGAAGGGGGCAACCATGTTCGAGCGGACATTGTAGCGCGCCAGATCGAGCGCAATGCCCCTGCCCAATCCGACCAGACCCATCTTCGCGGCCATGTAGTTGGCTTGTCCCGTCTGACCGACCAGACCGGAGGTCGAGGTCATGTGGACATAGGCGCCGCTCTCCTGCTTGCGGAACTGTTGCGCCGCCGCGATGCTGAGATTGAACGAGCCGTTGAGGTGGACATTGAGCACATCCAGCCAATCGGATTCCTGCATCTTGTGGAAGATGCGATCACGAAGGATGCCGGCATTGTTCACGACGGCATCGAGCCGACCGAACTCCGAAAGGGCGTGATCGACGATGGCGCCGCCGTTCTTGTATTCGGTGATGGAGAGCGTGTTGGCCGCAGCCTTGCCGCCGGCCGCCTTGATTTCCGCGACTACTTCCTCGGCGGGGCCCGCGCTACTGCCTTCACCATCGAGGCTTGCGCCGATATCGTTTACGATAACGCTGCCTCCCTCTTTGGCAATCAGCATCGCGATGGCACGCCCGATGCCACGGCCCGCGCCGGTGACGATTGCGACCTTGCCCTCCATGGAGCGGGATTCACTTGCCATTGCTTTTAACCTCACACTTCAAATCATTGCTATTGAAGGTATAGGGACTGGTGCAAACTTCTGAGAAGTATAGCTGATCCTATGGGCCTATTATATGTTCCACTAGGCTGTGGATTCGGAACTGACAAGGATATCCCGGAGCGATTCGCCGGGCATCAGCAGGCCTGCCGAAGACACATTTCGGCAGAGGGTGCGCGGCCGGAAGTCAAGATCGGCAGCAGGAATCCTGGATTGAAAAGCCTGTGGTGCAGCCGCTAGGCCACATCGAGAAGACCGCCTAGTTTTCCGAGGGACCGCAGGTGATGATCCGAATCGCCGAACATGACGTCGATCATCGTCATCCGCTTGAAGTAATGGCCGATGGCGAACTCCATTGTCATGCCAACGCCGCCGTGAAGCTGGATCGCCGTCTCGCCGACAAGGCGTCCGCTGCGGCCGATCTCGGCTTTGACTGCGTGCATCGCACGCGCGCGCTCCTTCTCATCTGCCTCTTCGGCCATCATGGCGGCATAAAGCGCCATCGATCGCGCCTGTTCGATGGCGACGTACATGTCGACAGCCTTATGCTGCAGCGCTTGGAACGAGCCGATCGGCATCCCGAACTGCTGGCGCGTCTTAAGGTAGTCCAGTGTGAGTGCCTGCATAGCAGACATCACGCCGACCGACTCCGCGGCAAGCGCTGCAATGCCTATGTCGACCACGTGCTGTATGATCGGCATTGCGCTTCCAGGATCGCCAAAGACGGCCGATGCGGGAACCTTGACCTTGTCCAGTGTCAGATCCGCGGCACCCAGGCCGTCATGCAGCCTGTAGCTCCGCCGCGAAACTCCTTCGGCATTGACGTCGACAAGGAAAAGGCCGATGCCCTCTCTGCTGCGGGGATTGCTGGACGTTCGCGCAGTGACAAAGATCTTGTCTGCGCTATCGCCGTGAATGACGATGCCCTTGGCGCCTGATAGCACATAGCCATCTCCATCCCGCTGGGCCGATGTTTCGACATGGGAAAGATCGTAGCGCGAGTGTCGCTCGGTGTGCGCGAATGCGATTTTAAGCAAGCCTTCGGAAATGGCCGGAATCAATTCTTCCCTTTGCCGTGAATCGCCGCCGAGACGAACGAAACCGCCTCCAAGCACGACTGTGGTGAGATAGGGCTCCAGCGCCAGCTTCTCGCCGAGCGCCTCCATGACGATCATCGTTTCGACGGAGCTGCCGCCATCGCCGCCGGTTGCCTCCGGGAAGGGCAGCGCCATCAGTCCCAAACCGGCGTAGCGGGCCCACATGGACTGGCTCCAGCCTTGAGCGCTATCGAGATGGGTGCGACGGGCCTCAAAGCTGCAATGATCCCCGAGAAGGCGGCCCAGCGTGTCCTTCAGGATGGACTGTTCCTCGGTCAGGCTAAAATCCATTGTCCCCTCACAGCCCCAGCACGGCCTTCGCGATGATATTCTTCTGGATCTCGTTCGTGCCGCCGAAGATCGAGAGCTTGCGATAGTTGAAATAGAGTGGGGCAGCATGCGCTGCGTAATCCGGACCGACCGGCTCGCCTCCGAGCGCCTCCCCATCCGCTATGCAGGGCATCGCGTGGGGGCCTACGACCTCCATCAGCAGGCGGGTCGTTGTCTGCTGCAGTTCGGTTCCCTTTAGTTTCAGGATGGAAGAGGCTGGATCGGGTTTGCCGGTATTGCCTCGCCTCATATCGGCCGCGATGACACGCAGCTGCGTTATCTCCAGAGCTTTAAGCTCAATCTCGATCGATGCCAGCTTCTCACGGAAGCGATGGTCTTCGATCAACGGCTTTCCGTCCACCATCTCCTTCGCTGCGATGTCGCGAATGCGTGCGATCCGCTGCTTCGATGCTCCGACTCGGGCAAGATTGGTGCGCTCGTTCCCAAGCAGGAACTTGGCATAGTTCCAGCCCTTTCCCTCCTCGCCGACAAGATTTGTGACGGAAACCCTTACATCCGTGAGAAAGACTTCGTTGACTTCGCGCTCGCCCTCAATCGTTACGATCGGCCGCACATCAATGCCGGGCGTTTGCAGATCGATCAGGAGAAAGGAAATTCCCTCCTGCTTTCTGGCCTCCGGATCGGTCCGAACAAGGCAGAACATCCAGTCCGCATGCTGAGCCACCGAGGTCCAGGTTTTCTGGCCATTGACGATGTAATGGTCGCCGTCGCGAACCGCTTTCGTCTTGAGGGACGCAAGATCGGAGCCCGCTCCCGGTTCGGAGAAACCCTGGCACCACCAATCGTCCAAACCAATGATACGCGGCAGAAAAAAATCCTTCTGCTCCTTGTTCCCAAATGTATAGATGACCGGTCCAACCATATTGACGCCGAGCGCCAGTGGCTGAGGCGCCGGATACTTCTGCATCTCCTCAAGGAAGATGTATTGCTTCATCGGATCCCAGCCGGTGCCGCCATATGCGGCCGGCCAGTGCGGAACGGCCCATCCCTTCGCCTTGAGAACGCGCGTCCACGAGCGGAGCTGTTCCTTGTTCGGCAGTCTGCCGTCGGCAACGACCTTCCGCATGTCGTCAGGTAGGTTTTCGCGCAGGAAAGCGCGGACCTCTTCACGGAAGGCGACTTCCTCATCGGTGAAGCGGAGATCCATCTCGTATACCTAAGTCCGGAATGCAGCCTTGCTGCGATATGCGTCGTGAAGCCGAGCGGGGCCGGATATCGGCCCCGCTCCTGATCCATGCATCAATCGGGAATCACTCGGTGGGATAGGGTGCGATTGTGCCGGGGGTCCAATCCGGCTTCGGCTGGCCGATCGTCCACACGGGAGGAGTAATCGGCAGAAGCTTTTCGCGAGCCTCCTCGATCGTGATGACCTCGTCCGGATGCGCCTTTCTTAGAGTGCGATCGGCGCCGCGGTAGACACGCTCCTCCCGGAGGCGGCCGAGATCGTCATAGGGCCACCACATCATCTGCGTATTGGTGACGATATAGAACGCTTCCGGATCATCGATGTCATCCCCCATCTTACGGAGCAGCCATCCCGGCCAGAAGCGGTGCGTGACGTATTCGGTCATGAAGCCGTCATCCTTCACCGTGACATGACCATCGGTGTGGTAGATGACCGTATTCTGCAGATCGACATAACCCTGATACTCGTCACGGACCGCCTGCATGCCCTCGATGACACGCAAGCCTTGCGGCGAGTGGAAACGGTAGATCGGGTGCTCGACCATCATGTCAGGCGCGACGATGCCGTGCCAGAGGCCGCAGACCTCGAGATTGGCATGGCGGACATAGTTGTTCAGGATAGCGAGGTGACGGGGGTTCTCCGTCCGGGCGATGCATTCATCGACCTCTGCCAGCCGCTGGGTAATATCGAACTTCAAGGCGTTTCTCCTTCCATTCAAACCGTATGATCGGTCAATTCGTTATTGGCAGGTTGCGCGATCTCACCATGTATCGATCCAAGGCCGCTTTTTGCCTTCTCGCTGCGAGGGCGAAGGAGTGGCTCGAAGGGCTTCGACAACCATTCGCCGAGTTTCAGCAGGATCGATCACATCGTCGATCTCGTAGACCGCGGCATTGCTCAGCGCTTTGCCGCGTTCATAAAGCTTGCCGACATAGTGCTCGTACAGCTTGCGTCGCTCTTCAGGATCCTCGACGGCGGCAAGTTCGGCGCGCTTGCCCAGCTTGATGGATCCCTCGAGGCCCATGCCTCCGAACTCGCCGGTTGGCCAGGACACCGCAAGGATGGGCTCGCGGAAGCCCGCCGCCGCCATACCCATCGCACCAAGGCCATAGGATTTGCGCAGCACCACCACGATCACCGGGACGGTGACATTCGATGCGATGACGAAGAGACGGCAGCAATGGCGCACCAGGCCTGTCCGCTCGTGTTCCGGACCGACCATGTTTCCTGGCGTGTCGCAAAGCGACAGGATCGGGATGTCGAATGCATCGCAGAGCTGCATGAAGCGTGCCGCCTTGTCGGCAGCATCGCTGTCGATCGCACCGCCAAGGTGATTCGGATTGTTTGCCATGACGGCCACCGGCCGCCCCTCGATGCGCATGAAGGCCGTGATGATGCCAACGCCGAAGTTCTGGCGTAGCTCAAGAACCGATCCCACATCGGCGACAAGTTCGATCACCTTACGGATGTCATAACTGCGCAGCCGGTTTTCCGGGATGGCGTGCCGCAAGAGCCGCTGGTCCTGGCATTCCCAGGCATCCACCCGACCCTGGAAATAGGAGAGGTACTTGCGTGCGACCGCAACGGCCTCTTCCTCATCCTCGACCACGACGTCGACGACTCCGTTCGGTGCCTGAACACTGATCGGTCCGATCTCCTCCGGGCGATAAACGCCCAGCCCGCCACCTTCGACCATGGCAGGGCCACCCATGCCAAGCGTCGTATTGCGAGTTGCGATGATGACATCGCAGCAGCCCAGAACAACCGCATTTCCGGCAAAACAGCGTCCGGATACGACACCGACCAGGGGCACCAGAGCGCTCATCTTGCCCAGTATATGGAAGGTTTCCACGACGAGACCGCCGCCATGACCCGTGTCGGTATCGCCACCGCGTCCGCCGCCGCCTTCCGCAAAGACCACGACGGGCAGCTTGAGCTTCGTCGCCAGCTGCAGCATGCGATCCATCTTCACATGGTTACGCTTGCCCTGCGTGCCCGCATAGACGGTGTAGTCATAGGACATCACCGCGCAGCGCGCCTTCTCATCCTCGAAATGCTCGCCGTTGACGCGCGCCAGTCCCATCACGAGTCCGTCACCCGGTGCGACCTCGGTCATTTCCCGGTGGGTGGGCTTCGTCTGCTTCAGCGGAAGCGCGAGGCCGCCATATTCGACGAACGAATCCTCGTCGACGAGATCGGCAATGTTCTCACGGGCGGTGCGCTGACCGGTTTTGCGACGCCTTTCGATCGCCTGCGGACGGCTCTGATCGAGGGTGAGTCCCTTGCGATCGAGAACCTCGGCGAGGTCCGGCCGGATCACGTCGAGATCGACATCATCGGCACCGCTCGCGGAGCTGTCGACCTCATGCCCCGAGCGGTTGACATTCACCAGTGGGCTGTTCTCGCTGACTGTGTCGCCGGCTGCGACGCTGATGTCTCGAACGAAGCCTGCATGCGGCGCACGCACCTCATGCTGCATCTTCATGGCTTCGATGACGACCATGAGATCGCCCTTGCGGACAGATGCTCCGGGCTCGACACAGACCTGCACAACGCTGCCAAGCATCGGCGCGCAGACTTGATTGGGGTCGGTCGGCGCGGCCAACCGCTCCGGAGCAGCAGTCGAAGAGAGGCCGGAGCTGCGGCCGTAATCGATGACGGCAAGCGGGTCGTTGCTATTGACCCGAGCGCCCGCCAGACGTGCTGCCGCGGCCGGCTCGAGGAAACGGGAGCGCGGTGCGGTGGATTCCACGAGAGCGGCGATATTCTCCGCAATGAAGGTTGTCGTGAATTCACCCGATGCGAAGCGCGGATTTCCGAGGATTGCCTGGATGAACATGATGTTCGTATCGACGCCGGAGATCCGAAACTCCGACAGAGCCCGCCTTAGAGACCGGCAAGCCCGTTCGAAATCTCCATCCTGCGCCGTTGCGACGACCTTCGCGAGAAGCGAGTCGAAATTCGGATTCCAATTGTAGCCCGCATAGCCGCATCCATCGACACGAATGCCGGGGCCGACCGGAGGCTGAAAAGCGGAGAGAGTTCCGTGCGAGGGACGCGCGGAGCCGTCGGCCATCATCGTTTCCGCATTGACGCGGGCCTGTATCGCAACGGCCTTGGGCGGAGCGACGCCGGGCCGGATCGCGATATCGTCAAGGCTTCGACCACCGGCGATCTGCAATTGCGCTGCGACAAGATCGAAGCCGGTTATCTGCTCCGTGACGGTGTGCTCGACCTGCAGCCGAGGATTCGCCTCGATGAAACGGACATCGGCATCGCCGTCTCCAGAGGCGGAAACGAGAAATTCGAAGGTTCCAAGGCTGGAATAACGAGCCTCGGCGGCAAGACGGAGGGAATAGTCTATCAGACGCTCCCGAACCTTCGGCGCGATGAAGGGAGCCGGTGCGATCTCGACCACCTTCTGGCGCTGTCTCTGCAAAGAGCATTCCCGCTCCCACAGATGGGTCAGGCCGCCATGGCGGTCACCGACGACCTGCACTTCGATATGCCGGGCATTCTCGAACAGCCTCTCGACATAGACCTCGGCGCTTCCGAAGGCAGCCTTCGCCTCCGCCTGACAACGGCGGTATGAATCGGGAAGCTCTTCGGCGCTGCGAACCGGCCGCATGCCACGGCCACCGCCGCCGGCCAGCGCTTTGATCATGACCGCGGCGCCATCGCCGAGCCGGGCAAAGAACTTCTCGACTTCGGCGAGCGTGGTTGGCCCTTGCGTTCCTTCGATGACAGGAACTCCGAGCTTGATCGCAAGGTCCCGGGCAGCGGCCTTGTCGCCGAAGAGCCGCAATGTCTCAGGGGACGGACCAACGAAGGAAATCCCGGCCGAGGCGCAGGTCTCCGCGAAGGCTGCATTCTCACTCAGAAAGCCGTAGCCTGGATGTATGGCGTCGCAGCCTGCCTCCAAGGCCAGTTCGACAATGCGAGCACCGTCCAGATAGGCTGCGACACCTGGCTTGCCGATGGCCAATGCCTCGTCGGCCATCGCGACATGCAGAGCCATCTGGTCGTCATCGGAATAGATCGCCACGGTTTCGAGACCAAGATCCGACGCGGTTTGAATGATCCGAACCGCGACCTCACCGCGATTGGCGACAAGCACCTTCTTAAGGCTCAAAGTACGGCCTCCCCAACTCGATCGTAGCGGCTTCTGTTCTGTGCATTACAGTCCGCGCGGCGCTGTGGAGCGTCCAATATTTTCCGCCTATAGGGCTATGAGCTGAATCCAGCGCGCAGATATAGACGCTGAGTATAGGGGGTACGCGAACCGCTATTTCGCGGCGCGCAGCGGAACCGTTACCTATTACGTAGGAAGGAGCGAATGGCGCTTTACGCCAGCCGCACCGACGGGTTTCGGTATCGATCGAGGAAATCGTGTGAGCCACATCGATGGGGTGCCCCGCTCTGGACCGGCGCTGCAACATTCCCGCCGCCGGCACGGATTTGGGACTTTTATCCCGTCGAATGGCTTCGCTGACCACAGGCCGCGCGCCGAGACAGCTCGCATCAGGAAATCCCCATGAATATTGTTAGCGAAATGCCCATTCAAGCGGACCCGTCGAGCGTCGGCTCGGTCAAGGAGCTGGAAGCCCTTTGGGAGAAAGCTTGGCCGGCCAGCCTTCCGCGCGAGTTGCGCTTTCCTCATGGGCGGCGGGCAATCTGCGATTATCTGCGCGAGTGGGCGAAGGTCCACCCCGAGAAGCCGGCCATCATCTATTACGGGCGCGTCATCAGCTTCGGCGAATTGGATACGTTGAGCGACAAGTTCGCCAGCCTCCTCCTCGCCAACGGCGTCAAGAAGGGCGACAGGGTTGCGGTTCTGCTTCAGAACTGCCCCCAGTTCAGCATTGCGTTCTACGGCATTCTCAAAGCCGGCGCTGTCTATACGCCGATCAGCCCGATGTCGAAGACCTTCGAGCTGTCGCACCAGCTGATGGATTCCGGAGCCCGGGTCATCGTTGCACAGGATCAGCTCATTCCTCTCGTCAGACAGGCCCGCAAGACGGGCCTGCTGGACACCGTGTTCGTGACATCGCTGGCGGATGTCTTGCCGGCCGCCCCCGAGCTGCCGCTGCACGCCGACATCGCCCGGGATCGCATCGCCTGCGCCGATGCAATCGATCTGATGCCCGCGCTCGCTGCCACGCCGGTGAACGGCCGCCTGCCGTCCATCGATGTCGATGATCTAGCAGCGCTCAACTATACCGGCGGCACGACGGGCATGCCGAAAGGGTGCATGCATACCCATTTCAATATGCTCTATACCGGCGCGGCCGGCCGATTTGCCGCTCAGAATCCAAGCTCGGAGCTCCCCCTCGTCTTCGTGCCTCAATTCTGGATCGCAGGCGAGAACACGAGCCTCGTCGCCCCGATGATCGATGGCAACACGATCGTGCTGCTGACACGATGGGACGCGCAGGCGGTGTTGAAGGCCGTTGAGCTCTATGGCGTCACGCAGCTCTCGCTGCCCGTCGATGCCGCGATCGAGCTCATCGATCGTCCTGATTTCAGCGAATACAACCTGTCTTCGTTGAGATCGGTCCGGGCAATCAGCCTGATACGAAAGCTGACGATCGAGCTGCGCAGGCGCTGGGAAGAGGCAACGGGGTTGACACTGTACGAGGCCTCGTATGGCATGACGGAGACTCATACCAGCGATTCCTTCACCCTCGGCATGCAGGGCGACGACTTCGACCTCAAGGCGCGGCCGACTTTCGTCGGCCTTCCGGTTCCGGGAACCAAGTTCAAGATCGTCGACTTCGAAACCGGCGTACCGCTCCCAATCGGCTCGGAAGGTGAAATCTGCGTGCTCACGCCGTCTGCTACCAAGGGGTATTGGAGCAACAGCGAGGCAACTGGCAATCTCATCCGAAATGGCTGGATCCATACCGGTGACATTGGGATGTTCAACGAACAGGGACATCTGCACTATCTCGGCCGGCGCAAGGAGATGATCAAAGTCAAGGGCATGAGCGTGTTTCCGGCCGAGATCGAGGCAATTCTCAGGCTGCATCCCGCTGTTCTCAACGTGGCCGTGGTGCCCCGCACCGACGCCGACAAAGGGCAGGTTCCGGTAGCCTTCGTCATTCCGCGCAATCCGGTCGAGGTCAATGAGCTTCGCGTATGGTGCAAGGACCGTCTTTCGACATTCAAGGTGCCGGAGGTCAGGCTTGTCACCGAATTTCCAATGACCGGCACGGGCAAGATCAAGAAGGCACAGCTTGCCGAACTGGCGGATCAAGCCGCGCAATAGCCGGCCGCATATTTGGGTATCGCAGCAATGGGATCGAACACCGCCTCCAAAACCAAAGCTGCCTCACACGAGGGCAGGCTCCATTTCCCCTTCCCCGAACCGCCTGGCCCTGGGGAGGTGCAACAAGTTGCGCCGGGCCTGTTGTGGGCTCAGATTCCACTACCCTTCCAGCTCGACCACGTTAACGTCTATCTTATCGAGGACATTGATGGCTGGGCCATCCTCGATACGGGAATCGATAATGACAAGGCTCGGACGGCGTGGGAGGCGTTGCTGGCTGGCCCACTAGCCGGATTCAAGTTCACGAAGGTTATTGCCACCCACTATCATCCGGACCATATCGGCCTCGCAGGCTGGCTGTGCGAGCGGTTCGATGTTTCCCTGTTGACAAGCCAGTCCTCCTATCTCGGGTGCCTCAACATCGCGCTCAATCCAGGTGCTCTCGAAGCCGCATTCTATCAGGATTTTTATAAGGAACATGGGCTGACAGCCGAGATGGCAAAGCTGATCAGCGGAAGAGGTCATTCCTATCTGCGCATGATTTCGCCGTTGCCCCTCACCTTCAAGCGCATCGTGGCAGGCGACACCCTGACCTTGGGAGGGCGAGCGTTCGATGTCCTGTCCGGTGACGGGCATGCGCCGGAGCAGATCATGCTCTATTCCGACGAGGACAAGCTTTTGTTGGCCGCTGATCAGGTCATCGCAACGGTTTCTCCGAACATCAGCGTATGGGCGCCCGACCCGGACGGAGACCCGCTCGGCCTCTACCTGCGCTCGCTCGCCGCACTCGAGCGGACGCTACCGGAAGACACGCTCGTGTTCCCTGGGCACCGGCTGCCTTTCCGTCGGCTGCACGAGCGCTGTCGTGAACTGGCAACTCATCATGAGGAGCGCTGTCTTCGGATTGCCGGGGCCTGTCGGACAGAAGCCAGAACTGTCGCCGATATCGTGCCCATTCTGTTCAAAGGCCCCCTCGATCCGCATCAGTTCACCTTCGCCTTCAGTGAGGCGCATGCCCACGTCAATCATATGGTGGAACGGGGCGAACTGACTTGGTGCGCGAAAGACGGAATACGCCGGGTTATTGCCGCCTGATAGGAGGGATACCGAACAGAACTCAGTCGCTCAAGACATCGTCTTCGACATTGTAGCGCGGGGCCGAAGGTTGGGCCCGTGATGTCACGCCGACATACTCAGCGGGCCAAGTGCCCGCGTTGATGAGCTTTCGGATCAACTCCCCAGTCATACGGTGGATTGCAACCGCCGCATTGGACAGCGGCTTTTCCGCCGAATGCGCCAGGAACAACTTGCGTGTCGGCGTGGGATCGACAATGCGGATAGCCTTCAAGGTCCCTAAGACCACCTCCTGGCTGACCGCCATTAGGGGCAGAATGGAATAGCCCATCCCACGCTCCACCATCAGCTTGATCTGGGTAGCGGAGTCGATCTCCATATGGGGATTGAGCGCGATCCCTTCCTTGGATGCAAAGTCGTCGAGAATGGTGCGCAGACCATGGACCTTCGTCGGGAGGACGAGATCCAATTTGGCGGCTTCCTGGAAGCTGATCTTCGACATCGGGAGCGTCGGAAGGTTCTTCCGGTTTGGTGCTATGACCCAGAGTTCCTCGGTGAGAATATGGATCGAGCTGATCAGCTGTGCGTCGGCCGTGCGATAAATGATGCCGAGATCGACTCGCCCTTCGCGCAGCCAGGAAAGAATGTCGCCGCTCATAGCCTCGGCGACGCTCAGGCGAATCAGCGGAAAACGCGCGCGAATTGCCTCGACCATTGGGAATGCAAGCACATTGGCAACGGTCCCTGGAAGAGCGAAGCGGACATGGCCGACTGGCTGTTCCTGACTGCTGATGATTGCATCGCGGGCCACCTCGACATGGCCAAGGATGATTCGCGCATGATGCAGGAGTGTTTGCCCAGCTTCCGTCGGCTCGACCCCTTTCGGGCCTCGGAACAGAAGCTGGCACTTCATTTCGGCTTCTAGCTGGCGCACATGCTGACTGAGAGAGGGTTGAGCGACGTGAACCTTCAGTGCTGCTTTCGATAGAGAGCCTTCTTCAACAATAGCAACAAAAAATTGCAATTGCCGGATGTTCACGCAATATCCCTTCGTTTCGAAGCCCTTGATTGAAGCATTGTGGTTACAACGATTCTAAGGGGCTGAAAAGCAGAATGTTTTGGCCTGTTTTCGATGGACGGAACACTGCCTTGACTCTCTGCCCGATCCTTAGCGAATCCGGGTCGCAATCGACGATATTCGTCATCGCTTTGACCCGGTCCGCAATCTCCACATACGCAATGACATAACGCGGCAGATCCTTGCCCGCGGTCACCACGCTGAAGGAATAGATCTCGCCGTGGCCATCGGTCTCCTTCCATTCGAGATCCGCGGAATAGCAGTGAGGGCACATGGCGCGTGGATAGTGATGACCGCGTCCGCAATCCCTGCAGGTATGAATGACGAGCTTGCCCTTGTTGGCCGCATCCCAAAAGGGACGTGCTTCCGGGGAAATCTCCGGATGAATATATTCGCGTGTCGTGCTCATCTCTCAATCCTCGCGGGCCAGAATTAGTGTCGCGGCACCATGCCGTGTTCCAAGACTGCCACCGGTGCCGTGCACTAGGGCGATCTTACAATCCGGGACCTGCACGGCCGGATGAGCCTCGCCACGCAGCTGGCGAACCGCCTCGATCACCTTCGTCATTCCACCTCGGTTCGCCGGGTGATTGCTGCAGAGACCTCCTCCATCGGTGTTGAAAGGAAGCTTGCCCCTTCCGGAGATCAGATTGCCTTCTGCGACGAACCCGCCACCATGCCCGGGCTTGCAGAAGCCAAGATCCTCAATCTCCATAAGCACTGTGATCGTGAAACTGTCATAGATCGACGCATATTGAATCTGGTCGTGCGTTACGCCCGACATGTCGAATGCCTGCTTGCCCGACCATTTTCCTGCGCTGAATGTCAGGTCGATGTCGCCGGCACTCTGATGCTTGATCGCCTCGCCTGTCCCGAGAATGCGGAGGCCCGGCTTCGCCAGATCACGCGCGATCTCCTTGCGAGCAACGATGAGCGCCCCCCCGCCGTCGGTGATGACGCAGCAATCGAGGCGGTGCAGCGGAGAGGCTACCATCGGAGAGGAGAGTACATCCCCTACCGTGACAGCCTTCTGAAGCATCGCATGAGGATTGTACTGGGCATGGTGGGAGGCTGCGACTTTGATCCAGGCGAGTTGCTCGCTCGTCGTGCCAAATTCATGCATATGGCGTGCTGCGCACAGCGCGTAATTCGCCGGAACGGTCGGGCCATAAGGCACTTCGAAATCCCGCTCCGGTCGGTCTGCCGGGAGCGCGAGCGCGACGGAGCTCGCCGATTTATTCTCACTCCGAGGCTTACCGGCGAGTGTGATCAGGGCGATGTCGCAAAGCCCCGCGTCGATCGCCCGCGCCGCATGGGCCACATGCGCAACGTAGGACGATCCACCGGTTTCGGTGGTGTCGACATAGCGCGGAGTGATATTGAAGTAGTCGAGAACACTCAGCGGGCCCAGGCCCGGTGCATCGCCCGCGCAGAAATAGCCGTCAACGTCGGATAAGGACAGCCCCGCATCCGCGACAGCGCCAAGCGCCACTTCGGTGTGAAGCTGCACGAGGGATTTGTCCGGCGCAAACCGTGTCGGATGCTCATAGGCTCCAACGAGCCTTGCTTGCAGTTTTTCCATTTCTTGAGGTCCTGTTCAGATCACAGCAGAAGTGTCAGGCCATGAAGGCGCCGCCATTCACATCGATTGTCGCGCCGGTGACATAGGAAGCATCCGGAGAAACCAGATAAGCCACGGCACCAGCGATATCCTCAGGCAGGCCGAAGCGACCGAGCGGCACCTTCTTCGTCACCTCTTCTCGAGTCTCGGCGGAGAACCCGGCGAGCTTGATGGTGTCGATGAAGCCTGGAGCGACGCAGTTCACGGTTATGCCATACCCGGCCACCTCGTTCGCAAGCGCCCGTGACAGCCCCAGAAGACCGGCCTTCGACGCGGTATAGTGGCCCGATGTCTTGTCCGGTTTGGTGCGGGCGGCCTGCGAGATGATGTTGACGATCCTACCGCCTTTTCCGCCCTTGCGCATGACCGGAAGCACCTCGCGGGCGAAGACGAACGGCGCGGTCAGATTGACGTGCAGAATTTCGCTCATCATCTCGCCGGTCGTCTCCTCGAGGAGGAACTTTCGGCCGTTGTTCTTCGGCGATATGGCGGCGTTGTTGACCAAGATATCGAGCCGTCCGAACTTTTCATCGGTTTCAGTCACAAGCTGGCGGATGGCAGCAAAATCGGTCGCATCCATCCGGATGGCCTCAGCACACCCCCCGCCGGCAACGATGGTATCGCGGGTCTCGTTTCCCTCATCAGTGATATCGACGACGATGATATGGGCACCATCGGCAGCAAGCCGGGTGCAGATCGCGCGGCCGATGCCCCGGCCGCCACCGGTCACCACCGCAACCTGCCCTTTCAGTCGGCCATCGCTCATGCGGCGGACTCCTTCGCTTCATCCGCCAGCCAATCGGCGAGAACCTGCTTGCGCACCTTGCCTGTTCCCGTCATCGGCAACTCGTCGGCAATTCGGATTTCCGGAACCTTGAAGTCGGCAAGCTTGTCCAAGCACCAGCGGCGAAGCTCCTCCGGTTCGACCGCCTCTTTCACACGGACGAAGGCGACGGGAACCTGGCCCTTGTGCTGATCGGGCCGTGGCGCAACGGCCGAGATCTCCACCGCCGGATGCATCGCAAGAACGACCTCGATCTCCGCCGGGAACACGCTCATGCCGCGAACCTTGATCATCTCCTTGCGGCGACCGAGGTAATGCAGGTGCCCTGTCTTGCCGATGAAGCCGAGATCGCCGCTGTGCAGCCAGCCATCGCGGACGAGTTCCGCAGTCGCATCCGGCCGCTGCCAATAGCCCTTGGTCAGAGACGGGCTCTTGCAGCAGATCTCCCCCTCCTCTCCGATCGGCAAGGTCCTGCCGGTTCCGAACTCCGCGATCTTGAACCGTGTTCCGACGACGGGCAGCCCGACGAATGTACGCGGCTGCTTGAGATCGAAATCGTCGTCCTGCATTCCGAATGTAAAGGTGTCCGAGGCATGGGTTTCGGTCATGCCCCAGGAGCTTTCGATGAGCGTAACGCCGATCTTCTTCTGCCAAAGCCTCCGCAGATCTATGGTCAACTTGTTGATGAGGCCGATGACCCGCACGCTCGTCAGGCTCGACAGGTCATACTCATCGAGATCCGTGCGCTCGGCAATCTCGATAGCGCTGTCGACCGGAAGCGTGAACTGAGTGACCCGATACTTTGCAATCGCCTTCAGGACAGCGGGTGGATCCCATCTCGCCATGAGTACGACCGTCTCACCATAGAGCAAGGGGCCGATGAGACTGCCGTTCTCGCCGGCAATCCAGAACTGCGGCAGGAAAACGAGCGTGCAGTCTATTCTGTCGTCGCGGCCGATGAGCGAGCGCGAAGAGGATGTGGTGTAGAGCATGTTGCCGTGGGTGTGCATACATCCCTTCGGCAATCCGGTTGTTCCGCCCGTGTAGTTGAGTGCGGCCAGATCATCCAGCCCGACGTCGTTATCAGGGTACCCGCGCCGCACGGCAGAAAGCGCCGGCATCAGATCGATGGCACTCTCACAGGCGATCTTGTCCCGCGGGATGGAGGGATGGATCGGAATCTCCGGATCCTCGGGAAGAGCATCCGCAAGCGAGGTCACGAAAATATGGTCAAGGAGCCCAGCGTCCCGCGCTTCCTCGGCAAGCTGCATGGCACGATCCTGGACGACGAGGACGCGCGTGCCGCTGTCACGCAATTGGTTTTGGATCTCAAAGCTCTTCGAAAGCGGGCTGATTGCCGTATAAACGGCACCAAGCTTCATGATTCCGTAAAATGCAAACATGTATTGCGGGCAGTTCTGCATGCAGATCCCGACGCGATCCCCCTTTTGCACACCACGTTCGGCGAGAAGCGCCGCAAACCTGTCCGACATTTCATCGTATTCGGCATAAGTCCAAGTTCGGCCATAATAGATGATGGCTGGACGCCCCGGGTCGCGCTTGGCCCATTCCGTGATGTAGCGGAAAAGCGGAATCTGACCCATCGGGTAGTGGAGATTGCGCGAGACCTCGGCCGGCCACGCCTTCCCCCACAAGGTGTCGAGCTCCGCGAACTGGACCTTTTCTTCTTCCGGATTCATGCTGTTTCCTTCTCGAGAGCAGCAGCCGTAGCCCTGTCATCCTTGTGCAGGTAGCAGGCGGACCAATGCTTTCCGTCCAGTTGATAGCGCGGCGGGAATTCCGTGGTGCAGATATCCATCTTGAACGGACAGCGCGGGTGAAACTTGCAGCCCGATGGCGGGTTGACGGGACTTCCCACCTCTCCGCGGATCATGTCCGCGGGATTGCGCATGTCAGGATCAGGATTGGGAACCGAAGCGAGAAGGGCCTGCGTATAGGGATGGCTGCGCTCGGAGAACACCTTCTCGACGGGACCGAGCTCGACGAGGTTCCCGAGATACATGACGCCGACATTAGTCGAGAACTGCTCGACCAAGGCAAGGTCATGCGCGACGATCAGATAGGTCAGTCCGAACTCTTTTTGGATATCCGTCAGAAGATTCAGGATCTGAGCCCGGATCGAGACGTCGAGTGCCGAAATGGGCTCATCCAGCACCATGAAGGGCGGCTGCGGCGCCAGCGCCCTCGCGATCGCAATGCGCTGCCGCTGTCCTCCCGAGAACTCATGCGGATAAAGGTCCGCTGCGCTGGCCGGGAGACCGACGATCTTCAGCACCTCCCTGACCCGGTCCATGCGTGCGGCGCGATCGCCATAGCCTTGCGCCTGCAGCGGCTCGGAAATGATTCCCTTGACCCGCAAACGAGGATTGAGTGACGAATAAGGGTCCTGAAAGACCGCCTGTGCCGCACGACGATAGCGGGCCAGATCGGCACGCGATGCGCCGACCAGCTCGATGTCGTCGAAGACGATGGATCCGGACGTGGGCGTCTCGAGTGCCAGAATCAACTTCGTAAGCGTGGTCTTGCCGCAACCGGACTCGCCGACCAGCGCGAAGGTTTCGCCTCGGTTGATCTGAAAGCTGACATCTTCCACTGCGCGGACGACGGTCTGCTTGCCGAACATGCCGGTGGCGAAGTGCTTGGTGAGGTTGCTGACCTTCAGGATAGGACTGCTCATGCCTTGCTCTCCAGAAGCCAGCAGGCTGCGGAATGTCCGCTCTCCAACTCGACCGTCGGCGGGTAGACATCGCATTTCGGCATGCGATGCGGGCATCGATCGGCGAACCGGCACCCCTTCGGGGGATTGAACAGGCTCGGCGGCTGCCCTGGGATCGCATAGAGGCGCTTCTGCCGCTGGCCGATCTTCGGGATCGATTGGAGGAGCCCTTGGGTGTAGGGGTGCGCAGGGCGCTTGAAGATGTCCCGCGCATCGCCGATCTCGACAATGCGGCCTGCATACATGACCGCCACCCGATCGCAGAGCTGCGCGGCAACACCCATGTCATGGGTGATCATGATGATCGAGACGCCGGTCTCCTCCTGCAATTTGCGGAACAGGTCCATGATCTGGATCTGAATTGTGACATCGAGCGCACTCGTCGGCTCATCCGCAATCAGCAGCTCGGGCTTGGCTGCGATCGCCATGGCGATGACCGCCCGCTGGCGCATGCCGCCCGAGAACTGATGCGGATAGCTTGCGAGCCGCTTTTCCGGTGCGGGTATCCGCACCTTCCGCAGCATCTCGATCGAGGCATCCCTGATCTCGCGGCGGCTCATATCCTTGTAATGGTAGCGAAACGGCTGCCCAAGCTGATCCGCGATGCTGTAGACCGGATTGAGCGAGGTCAACGGATCCTGCAACACCATCGAGATCCGATTGCCGCGCCAATTCTTGGCGATCTCCTTCTCCGGCAAGCTGACGATATCGACCCCGTCGAACTTGATCGAGCCGCCGACAATCCTCCCGCTTGGCTTTGGCAACAGTCGAATGATCGACATGCTGGTGAGGGTCTTCCCGGAGCCGGACTCGCCGACGATTCCCAGAGTCTGCCCCCGGTTCAGGCTGAACGACACACCGTCGACCGCCTTGAGCGTTCCGCGACCCAGCACAAGGTGTGTCTGCAAGTCATTGACTTCGAGCAGCGGCTGACTCGTCTGTTGTCGATTGTTTGCTAGCATGTTCAGAGCTGCCTGCGCTTGGGATCGAAGGTATCGCGCATCCAATCCCCGAAAAGATTGGCGGCAAGGCACGTCAGCATGATCGCGATGCCTGGCATCGTGATAGCCCACCAGGCGACAGTGATGTAGCTGCGGGCATCGGCAAGCATCAGCCCCCAGGAGACGTCGGGATTCTGAATGCCGAGGCCAAGAAAGCTCAGCGAGGCCTCGAAGATGATGACCTGGCCAACCTGCAGCGTGGCGAGCACAAGAAGCGTGTTCATGATGTTGGGCAGCAGGTGCCGGATGAAGATCACCGGGGTGGACACGCCTGCGATGCGCGCCAAAGCCACATAGTCACGCTGCTTGAGCGAGATCACCTCGGCGCGGACGATCCGCGCATACCAGCTCCAGTAGGTAATGGCGATGACGATGAGCACCGTGCTGAGACTCGGACGAAGCAAGGTCGCGAGAACGAGCGCCAGCGCCAGGGCCGGCACGGACATCTGGATGTCGACGATGCGCATGATCACGGTATCGACGGTACGACCGAAATATCCCGCCATCATGCCGAAGACCGCACCGATTCCACCTGAGACGATGATTGCGTAGATCGCCACGATCACGGAAATGCGCGCGCCGGCAATGATGCGGCTCAGGATATCGCGGCCGAGATTGTCCGTTCCGAGGGGATAGGCCCAGCTCCCCCCTTCGACCCATCCCGGCGGCTTGAGGGCCATCCCGAGATTGAGCGCGGTCGGGTTATGTGGGGCGAGCTGGTTCCCGAAGATGGCGCAGATCACCAGGACGCTCAGAATGAAGATCGGGATGAAGGGCAAGCGCATGATCGCGCTCAGATTCAGCCTCGCACGCGGCGCGGAGATGGTGGCGGTTTCGACGCTAGACATTGACTCGAGCCCTCGGATCGATGACGCCGTAGCTGAGATCAACCAGCAGGTTGACTGTCACGAAGACGACGGAAGTGAAGAGCACGCCAGCCTGGACGACAGGGAAGTCGCGCGCGAATACGGCTTCGACCACGGTCCGTCCGACCCCGGGCCAGGCGAAGATGACCTCGACAACGAAGGTTCCTCCCAACATCGCTGCAAAGTAGACGCCGAGAACTGTGATCAGCGGAACCGCGGCGTTCCGGAATGCATATTTCCAGACGAGCACGCTCTCGCTGGCGCCGAGGATGCGCCCCATCTTGATGTAATCGCTGTCCAGCACGTCGAGCATCGACGAGCGCACGATGCGGGTCTGCGCCGCGACGGGATATGACCCGAGCGCGATGGCCGGCAGGATCAGATGCCTGAACGTGCCTGAGCCATAGGCCGGGAGCCAACCCAGGGAGACTGAAAAGACGAGAATGAGGATAAGGCCCACCCAGAAATTGGGCATGGCCTGCCCCGCCATGGCGAGCGTCTTGCCCACACGGTCAATCCAGGATCCGCGATAGACGGCGGACAGAACCCCAAGCGGCACCGCAACGCTGATGCTGAACAGCAGGCCTGCGGAGGCAAGCTGGATCGTTGCCGGCAACCGATCGAGCAGGAGGGTCAGTGCAGGCATCTCCCACCGATAGGACATGCCCAGGTCACCCTGCAGCGCATGGCTCGCGAAGATCAGATACTGCTCCCAGATCGGCCGATCGAGACCGAGGGTGGCGCGCATCTGGCGCACCATCTCCTCCGTGGCCTCGGGCGGTAGCAGCATGGCGACGGGATCGCCCGTCAGGCGGGTGATCACGAAGATCAGCAAGCTCGCGCCTATGATGCTGAAGAGCCCGTGCAGCAGTCTTTTGAGGATGTAAGTCCACATTGTCGCGTTTTCCGCTCCCGATCAGCTAGTCGACGATGTCGACGAGTTGGAAGAGATGCCAGTAGCCCGGATAGGCCCAGGGCGTGAAATCGATCCGCTTGTTCCAGGCATAGGTCGTCCGCGGCTGATAAAGCGAAATGCCGCCCAGGACCTGTTCCTGGCGATAGCGGGCAGCCTCCTGGATCAACAATCGGCGTTTCTCCATGTCCATGATCTGCTGGATCTTCTGGACATACTCATCCGCCTTCGGGTCAGCCGTTTGCGAGAAGGTGCCGAAGCCGATTTCCGGCGCGTAGCTGTGAAGGGCCGACGAGGACCAGGAATTTCCCGGATCGGAGGGGATGCCCTGCGCGGACATATGGATGGAAAGGCCGTCGAGATGGGGAGGGTTCGCGCGGCGCAGTAGATCGAGCCACGCGCCGAACTCCACCGCGCGGATCTGGCATCTGATCCCAGCCTGCTGGAGATAGGCATAGATCGCCTCACTGACCTCCTTGATGTTCGGCTCACGAGGCGTCGTCAGGCTATAGCAGGGAATATCGAGACCATTCGGGTATCCTGCCTTTGCCAGCAGTTCTCGCGACTTCGCCGGATCGAATTCGTAAGGCTTCAAGTTCGGATCGTAGGCATTGCTGTCTGTGCCGATGCCCGCAAAGCGATTTCCCTCTCCATAAAGGACGACCTTCAGGATTGCATCCATGTCGAAGCCATGGGCAATCGCCTGGCGCACGGGGAGCTTGGCGAAGGGCAAGGCCTTGTTGTGGCTCGGGAAATCCAGATAGACGAAGTTGCCGTTCTGGACGCTGAAGGTGTTGAAGCGCTTGTCGGCCTTGAATTCCGAGATCAGGGGAAGAGGAACGTTGTCGATCCAGTCGACCTCGCCGGCGCGCAGTGCGGAGACCCGCGTCAGATCCTCCGGGATGATCTTGATCGTGAGGTTCTTGGCTTTGGGGCCATTCTTCGCATTCCAGTAATCGTCGTTTCGAGTGAGGTTCAGTTCCCGTTTGATCTCGCGCGATACGAATTTCCAGGGGCCGGTGCCGACGGGCTTGGCACCGAATGCCTCCATGCTGCCGACCGTCTCGAAATATCGCTTCGGCATGACGACGATCTGCAGATATTCTGCGAGATAGTTGCCGTCAGGCTGCTTGAAGTTGATGCGGAAGTAACGGTCGTTGAAGATTTCAAAGCCTTCGACATTGCGATGACGCGAGGCGGTCAGAGAAACCTTCGGATCGCGCTGGCGCTGCCAGGAAAACTCCACATCCTGAGCGGTCATCGGATCGCCGTTGTGAAACCGCACGTCGTCCCGCAGCCAGACGTCGATATAGGCTTTGCCGTCCTTCTCGCCCACTTCCCATTTCGTGGCGAGCCAAGGAGACATGTTCCCCTTCGAATCAGGGATTACGAGCATTTCGAACAAATGAAAATAGTAGAACCGATCGACGGTTCCCGAGCTGCGCGCCGGATCGAGCGTCGTAGTCTCTGCAGAGAAAGCGGCAACGACGGTATCGGCATCACGCGAGAATGCGGGCAGGGACGCCAGAGCGAGCCCCAACGCAAACCCCATACTCGTGACAAGTCTAGCAGCGCGCAATTTCATTTCCTCTCCCCGCTTTATTGTGAAGACGCTCCATGGAAGGGCGCTTTAGGCAGTCGCTCGGCACTCGATTCTTTGAAGCGACGTGAGAATGTTTCCTCTCATCGCCGCCCTTCGAGGCACAGCCTTAGTTCTTGAAGCCGACCTCCTGGAACGCCCGCCAATAACCGGGGAATGGCCAAGGCTTGAAATCTACATTGTCACGCCAGGCCATCGTCATGACGGGCTCGTATGTCGGAATTCCACCGAGCAGGTTCTGATACTTGTAGCGTGCGATCTCCTTGATCAGCACATCACGCTTCTCCGGCTCCATCGTCACCTGGAGCTTTTCGACCATCTCATCGGCCTTTGCATCAGAGGTATGAGAGTAAGCACCGAAACCCTCGTTCGGCTGGTAGCTGTGCAGTGTGGACGACGCCCATGTATTGCCGGGATCCGCGGGGATGCCCTGAGCCGACATGTTGGTGGTGATACCATCGAGCTTGTTGCTGTTGCGCCGGATTAGATCGACCCAGGCGCCGTACTCGACGTTGCGGATCTGGCAGCGCACGCCGATCGTCTGCAGATAGGCGTAGACGGCCTCGCCCATCTCCTTGATGGACGGCTCGCGTTGCGTCGTCATGTTGTAGCACGGCGTATCGAAGCCGTTCGGGTAGCCGGCAGCAGCAAGCAGCTCCTTCGCCTTCACCGGGTCATAGGCATAGGGCTTGATGCTCGGGTCGTAGGCCGGGCTTGAGGTCCCTACCCCTGTATAGCGCCTGCCCTGCCCGTAAAGTACGCTCTTGATGATGGCATCCATGTCGAAGCCCATGGCGACGGCTTGGCGAACGCGGACATCATGGAAGGGCGACTTCGTGTTGTGCTGCGGGAAGTCGAAATAAAGATTGTTGCCGCCGTTTACGCTGAGCGTCGTGACGCCCTTCATCGACTTGAATTCCTGGACCAGCGGCAGAGGCACGTTATCGATCCAGTCGACTTCGCCGCTCTTGAAGGCGGCGACCCGCGTCAACTCCTCGGGAATGACCTTGATGACGAGGTTCTTGACCGTCGGCCTATGATCCTTATTCCAATAATCTTCATTCAGGGCGAGCCGCAATTCATCGCCCTGCTTTCGCGACACGAACTTCCAAGGCCCGGTTCCGATCGGCGCCTTGTTGAATCCCTCTTCGCCCACTTTCAGGATATATTTCTTAGGCACGGCCGCGAGGTGGAGGAAGCTTGCGACATAGTTCCCGTCCGGCTCGCTGAAGTGAATGCTGAAGCGGCGATCGTCGATGACCTCGAAGCGCTCGACTTTCCGATGGCGCGAGGCGACCCGGGAAACTTTGGGATCGGATTCACGCTGGAAAGAATATTCGAAATCCTCGCTGGTGAGTGGGTCGCCGTTGTGAAACCGGACCCCAGGACGGAGTGTCACGTCGATGCGGGTCTTGCCGTTCTCCTCCACAACGTTCCAGCTCTCGGCAAGCCAGGGCATCGGCTTGCCATCGCGGTCCGGCTGAACAAGGAGCTCGAACATCTGATAAAGGAAGAAGCGGTCGGCGGTGCCGGCCACCTTGTTGGGATCGAGCGTTGTGGCCTCATTCGTGAAGCCCACGACCAGCGTATCCTTTGCGGCCAGGGCAAAAGCTGATCCGACAAAGGCGATCGAGGATGCAAGCAATCCCACTGCAAAGCAGTTGCGGATCTTCGCCGCCATCACGTCCTCCCATATTTCAATAATTCTATGATCGAGCTTCCCCCATTCTCCCTATAGGTTTCCAATAGGAGTTCGCTTTCTGCCTATACAGACACCTTATGGCTCGGCGCTACCGATGACGGCGAAGAACATATGTCTATGGAGTAGAACGAAGAAACCGATGGCCAATGCAGCATTTCGCCTGCTACCCGTGGCCATCGGATCCTAGGGGATTGGTGATTGCTCAAGAGCTTGCGGGCGTAGCCTGCATGCAGCCGCTTAGATCCCAGCAGAACCGGGCGGAAAAGCATCTCAGGCTTTTCCGCCGCAATCCATTCAGTTTTTAAGGCCGACCTCCTGGAACGCCCGCCAGTAGCCAGGGAATGGCCAGGGCTTGAAGTCCACATTGTCGCGCCAGGCCATCGTCATGATCGGCTCGTAGGTAGGAATGCCTGCAAGCACATTTTCGTACCTGTAGCGCCCTGCCTCGCGGATCACCTCAGCCCGCTTCTGCGCATCCATGGTCGATTGAAGCTGCTCGACATACTGGTCCATTTTTTTGTCTGCGGTATGGGAGTACGCGCCAAAGCCCTGTTCCGAATCATAGCTGTGCAGGATCGCAGCCCAGGAGTTGCCAGGATCGGCAGGTATTCCTTGAGAGGACATGTTGGTGGTGATGCCATCCAGCTTGCTGTTGCTCCGCTTGATCAGGTCGATCCAGGCGCCGTACTCGACATTTCGGATCTGGCAGCGCACGCCGATCGTCTGCAGATAGGCGTAGACGGCCTCGCCCATCTCCTTGATCGACGGCTCGCGTTGCGTCGTCATGTTGTAGCACGGCGTATCGAAGCCGTTCGGGTAGCCGGCAGCAGCAAGCAGCTCCTTCGCCTTCACCGGATCATAGGCGTAGGGTTTGATGGCCGCATCATAGCCGGAACTCGACGTTCCGATCCCCGTATACCGCCTACCCTGCCCATAGAGCACATTCTTGATGATGGCATCCATGTCGAAGCCCATGGCGACGGCTTGGCGAACGCGGACATCATGGAAAGGCGACTTTGTGTTGTGCTGCGGGAAATCGAAATAAAGATTGTTGCCGCTATGAGTGCTGAAGGTTTTGACACCGTTCATCTTTTTAAACTCAGCCACGAGCGGCAGCGGGACATTGTCAATCCAGTCCACCTCCCCGTTGCGGAAGGCGGCAACCCGCGTCAGCTCCTCGGGGATGACGCGAATGACGAGGTTCTTGACTGTCGGCCTATGGTCCTTGTTCCAATAATCTTCATTCAAGGTCAGCTGTAATTCCTCACCCGGTTTTCTCGACACGAACTTCCAGGGGCCGGTTCCAATCGGGTGCTTGAGGAAGCCTTGATCTCCCACCTTCTGGAAATATTTCTTTGGAAGTGCTGTGAGATGCAGATAGCTGGCGATATAGCCGCCATCAGGTTCCTTGAAATGAATGCTGAAGCGGCGGTCGTCGATGACCTCGAACCGCTCGACCTTGGTGTGACGCGACGCGCCACGCGAAATCTGCGGATTGGATTCACGCTGAAAGGAAAACTCGAAGTCCTCGCTGGTGACGGGATCGCCGTTATGAAACTTGAGCCCAGGCCTTAACGTCACGTCGATGCGGTTCTTGCCATTCTCTTCGACGACGTTCCAGCTCTCGGCGAGCCACGGGATCGTCTTTCCATCCCTGTGCGGCTGAACCAGGAGTTCGAACATCTGGAAGAGAAAGAAGCGATCGGCCGTGCCGGCCATCTTGCTCGGATCCAACGTGACCGCTTCATTCGTGAAGCCGACGACGAGTGTATCCTTCTTGTCTTGTGCGAGGCCTGGCGTCGCCAGCCCCACCGATGCTGCGAGCAAGGCCGACAAGGCCCCGCCACAGAGTTTCGCGATCATTGATGTCCTCCCTTGGATACTCAGATCCACGCCTTGAGCATCGCCCCTCTGCGGATCCGTTTTCCAATAGGAGATAGTTTTCGTATTATAGCCAAACCATATGACTGCGTTTCAAGAAGACCTGTTGCCATCACTGAAATGGCACCTTCTTTGTCCGCGAGACTCTATGCTGGTCACCGAGATTTTATTATTTCGGCGACATTGCAGGCACCATTGTCAATCCAGTCAGCCGGGAAGGCAGATCGACTGACTGGATCGGGCCGGAACTTTCAGCCTACGGTCGCTTCCAGCAAAACCTTGTCGCGGAGCATCTTTCGCGAGTACTTGCCAACCGACGTCTTGGGGATCTCAGGGAGGAACGCGAGCAAGCGAGGCATCTCGTGACGTCCCAGCTTGTCCTTGAGAAAGACTTGCAGTTCCTCGATCGTAAATTCCGACGCCTGCGGACGCAGCACCACGAAGATCTTAGCCGATTCACCCCGATAATCGTCCGGCACACCGATTGCCATCGCTTCCGCAACCGACGGGTGCTCCATGACGGCATTCTCGATGGTAAGTGGATAGACATTGAAACCGCCGGAAAGGATCAGGTCCTTTTTACGATCCACGATGTAGAAATAACCGTCTGCGTCCATACGGGCGATATCACCGGTCATAAGCCAACCATCGACGAAGACATTTTTCGTCTCCTCCGACTTGTTCCAATACCCGGACATGACGCATGGCCCACGCACGCGCAGTTCCCCAACCTCACCGGCCTGCAGGACTTTCCGCGGGTCATCGGCAGCGACGATCTGCATGTCGATTCCGGGAAGAGGAATTCCAACAGTTCCGTTCTTCTCCCGGGGCCACTCTCTTGGGATGGTCGTTGCGCCACCGAGCTCGGTCATGCCCCATCCGCCACGCAATCGATGTCCGGTCAGGGACTCAAGCCGGCGTGACACCTCCAGAGGCAGGGGAGCTGCCCCGGAGCCAAGATACAGGAGGCTCGATAGATCTCGCTTCTCGATGCCGGGAAAATTGGCGATGGCGATCCACATGGTTGGAACGCCGGCAAATGTCGAGATTCGCCGCTTCTCGATCAGATCGAGGGCATCCTCCACATCGAAGCGCTGACGGATGATGCTGAGCGCGCCCTCTCGCAACCGGCGCAACAACCCGGTCAGGCCGAGTGCATGGAACAAAGGCGAATAGCACAGATAGATATTGTCCGGCCCGCCACCTGGCGCCTTCTTCCACCACTCCACCGCGATCAGCGTTCCTGCCGTGATGTTGCGCTGGGACAGCATGGCGCCTTTCGGCAGACCCGTTGTCCCTCCAGTATATTGCAGCAGCGCCAATTCCTGCGGATCCCTGTCGGGAACAACCAGCTCTCTGCTGGCACCTGCAGCGAGTTCATTGTAGCGCACAAATCCTTTCGGCAAGTCGCCGATGGCTCCCACTGCGGCAGCCGATACGGGGTCCTCGCAGACGATGACCCTCTCGACGGCACCACGTCTCAGAAGTTCCATCGCCTTCTCGGCGAAAGTTTTGGTCGAGAGCGTCACGAGCACGCGCGCGCCGCTGTCCCTGAGTTTATGCTCGGATTCACGGATGGCATCGAGAGGCGACAGATGAACCGCAGCCCCGCCTGCGAACTGAGTGCCGAAGAAGAAGAATGGGTGCTGCGGGCAGTTGGGCAGGAATATGCCGACACGATCCCCCTTCTGCACGTCTGCCCTGCGAAGAACCTCGGCAGCCACGGCCACCTCTTCACCGAGGTCAGAGTAACTCAATGTGTGGCCGAAGTACTCGATGGCCGGGCGCTCCGCGAACCTTTCAACGGATTCCGCAAGGAATTGCGGAAGGGTCATCGGCTGCGGGTCAAAACTGCGGCTGACGCCTTCGGGATAGTGCTTCAGCCAAGGACGATCGACGTGGATTCTCATGCCGGTGTGCTTTCCAATTCCCTTGCTGCAAACCCCAGTTCGGCGATGCGGTGAGCTGCGGCCCGGTATTCACGATGCAGTCGATTGATGAGATCGGCAGCGGGCACGACTGAAGTCAGAGCGCCGACACCTTGCCCTGCGCCCCATATATCCCGCCATGCCTTCGGCTTTTCGCTCTTGGCCGAGAAATCGAGATTCCCCTCTCGCTTCGGCAAAGCATCCGGGTCGAGACCGGCCGCGCGGATCGAGGGGGCAAGGTAGTTACCGTGAACCCCGGTAAAGTAGTCCGTGTAGAGAATGTCCGACGCAGCCGCATCGACGATAGCCTGTTTGTGGCCGGCGGTCGCATTCGCCTCTCTCGTGGCGATGAAGGCCGACCCGACATAGGCGAGATCTGCGCCTAGCGCTTGTGCGGCCAGAATAGCATCTCCGCGCGCGATCGCGCCGGAGAGCGCAAGCGGGCCATCATACCAACCTCGGATCTCCTGGATCAAAGCGAACGGCGAGAGTGCACCTGCATGACCGCCGGCACCGGCGGCAACCGCAATGAGACCATCGGCCCCCTTTTCGATCGCTTTGCGGGCGAAGCGATCGTTGATCACGTCATGCAGCGTGATGGCGCCCGCGGCATGCGCCGCATCGTTCACATCGGGACGAGCGCCGAGCGACGTGATCCAGATCGGTACTTTCCAGCGTGTAAGGATCTCGATATCGCGTTCCAGGCGGATATTCGACCGATGGACGATCAGGTTGACGGCGAAAGGCGCAGCGGGATTTTCCGGACTTTCTTGGTTATGACGGTCGAGTTCCTCATTGATCCGCTGAAGCCAGAGTTCAAGCTGAACCGGGTCGCCTTCCTTCTCGCGCGCATTGAGGGCCGGAAACGAGCCTACAACTCCGGACTTGCACTGAGCAATGACGAGATCCGGGCCGGAGACGATGAACATGGGCGCCCCGATCAGGGGCAGCCGAAGGTTCCTCAACAAGGATGGCAGCGGCATGGCCTAGCGCCCTACGAAGCGAGCTGGCCGCTTCTCCGCAAAAGCCATGACACCTTCGACAAAATCCGCACGGAACCCGGCGGCCCGCTGAGCCGCAGCTTCTTGCGTCAGGGATGCGGCAAGGTCGCTTTCGAGCGAGCGCTTTACGCCCTGCCGAATGGCGGCATAGGTCGCGGTCGGACCTGCTGCGATCCTCGCTGCTATATCGGCAGCGACGGCCTCCAAATCTCCGTCGTCGACAACCCTGTTCACCATGCCGATACGGTGTGCCTCATCGGCAGGAACCTTCTCGGCGAGATACATCATCTCCAGGGCCCGCTGACGGCCGACCAGGCGAGGAAGTTGCCACGTGAGGCCGGCATCTGCGACGAGACCTACTTTTGAGAAAGCGAGCATGAAATATGCGGACTTTGCCGCGATCAGAATGTCTCCCACGAGCGCCAGCCCGACGCCGGCGCCGACGGCTGGCCCGTTGATCGCCGAGACGATCGGCACCGGAATCGTCAGAAGTTTCTCGATGAGAGGGTTGAGAATCTTCTCCAGCCCCTCCCCCATGTCCTTCTCCCCAGGCTTCTGACCTCCACCCTTGAGGAAAGCTCCAGCGCAGAAGGCGCGTCCGGAGCCGGTCAGAACAATTGCCCGGGCTCCGCTGTCAACAGCATGATCGAACGCCAGCGCGAGCGCGGGTACCATTCCGGGAACGGTGGCATTCAGCGCCTCCGGGCGGTTCAGGGTCAGCGTGACAACGTCGCCCTTTCTGGAGGACAGGACCAATGGCCTATCATCATCGCTTAGCTGCTCAGTCATTGGGATATCTCTGCACGACCATTGGAAAGAACGAGCGCATCGCGCTCGACGACTTTGGCTTGGAACCGGACGACATCGTCTTCAAGCCAAATCTCCGTGCGGATCGTTTCCCCCGGGAAGACGATCGATGAGAATCGGGCATCGAAGCTCTTCAACCGGGCCCCGTCATAATCAAGGGCGGCAGCGACAACGGCATGCGCGCAGGTCCCGTAGGTTGCAAGCCCGTGCAGGATCGGCTTATCGAATCCCGCCTTGCGCGCGAATTCCGGCTCCGCATGAAGCGGGTTCATGTCCGAGCTCAGACGATAGATCAGTGCCTGTTCCGGGCGCGTCGGCAAGTCGACTGCATAATCCGGTGCGCGCTCCGGCACGGGTGGAGCTTTCGGCTGCGACTTCTGAGGGCCGCCGAACCCTCCGTCACCGCGACAGAAACTGACATTGCCGACGGTTGCGTAATGCACGCCCGTATCCGCGTCATGGAGTTCGCGAGCCGAGTAAAGGATAGCTCCCTTTCCTGCCCCCTTGTCGATGATGTCGACGACTCTCGATTGGGCGACCAAGTTTCCGGAGACCGGCATCGGCGCATGAATTCGCAGTGTCTGCTCGCCATGTACGATCTTCGTCCAGTCGATGCCGGTATCGAGATCGCGCATCCAGAAGCCAGGCGAGCCGAGCACTACCGGCGTTGTCGGGAAAATCTGCTGATTCTTCTCATAGACATAAACCAGCTGGCGTTCGTCCAGAGAGTCGTATCCAAGCCCGATGCCGAGCGCATAGAGAATGGAGTCCTTGAAATTGTAGGACGCGCGCACTTCCGGAATGCGCAGATTCATGAGCTTGTCGTAATCAATCATATCTGCAGTCCTAAAGCATTGAGCGGCCGCCGTTGACGTCTACACAGGCACCGGTGATGAATCCGGCCTCCTCCGACGCCAGGAACGCGGCTGTTGCACCGAGTTCCGCTGCCGTTCCCGGGCGGCCGACAAGCGTGCCGTCGAGGAGCATCTTGAAGCGCTCCGGCGGAAGCGCTCGTGTCATTGCGGAATCGACGAGCCCAGGCGCGATAGCATTGCAGGTTATTCCATACGACGCGAAGTCGCAGGCCAGCGAGCGCGTCAAGCCCAACACGCCGGCCTTGCTGGTCACATAGGCCGGACCAGAGGTGCCGACATTGGTGCGGCCCGCGCGCGAGGAGAAATTGACAATGCGCCCCCATCCCGAAGCCTTCATATCCGGGATGAATGCCCGGGCCAGAAGCAGCATTGCAGTCAGATTGACATGGATCGTGTGGTTCCATTCCTCGAGGCTGACCTCGAGCGCACCTGCGACCTGGCCATTGCGGCGTGGGGAAATTCCGGCGTTGTTGATGAGAATTTCGGCAGGGCGCCAGCCGAGCGAGGCAATGAACTCGCGGATACGAGCTCCTGAGGATTCATCGCCAATATCACAGTCGATCGCAGTAACTTTATCGCGCGGGAAGCGTTCGGCGGCCTCGTTAAGGCGACCGCCATCGATATCGACCATCACGATGCGACGTGAGTGCCGGAGCAACTGCTCGACGATCCCGCCGCCGATTGTACCTGCCGCGCCGGTCACTACTGCAGTACGCTTCTCCATTTTACCTCCCGAAGAGCAATATTTATTGATTGTTTCCGATACGAGCCGACTTACGCTCCATTTCAGGAGGCGACGATCCGAACTCCGCTAAAATGGAATCAGTGTCTGCTCCGAGCGCCGGAACGTCTTTCTTGACGTTCATGAGGCCATTGAACGACGCACCCGGAGACAGCATGCGGATCGATTGACCCGTCGATGTAACGGCATCGACGTAGCGGTTCTGCGGATGATCCGCCAAATCATCCATTGTGCTAATCCGACCATAGGCAACCTGTGCAGCTTCGAGCCTCCGAATTGCCTCATCCCGGTCAAATCGGCCGAAGATATTCTTGATGATCGCGTCGAGTTCCGCCCGATTCTCGACCCTGCTTGTATTGCTCGCGAAGCGAATCTCGACCGCGAGGTCGGGGCGCTCGAGCACCCGCTCGCTGAACACTTTCCATTCGCGCTCGTTCTGAATCGAAATCAGGACTTGGCGCCCGTCCGAGCAGCTGAAGGCTCCGTAGGGAGCAATCGTCGGATGCGCGAGACCGGTTCCTTCCGGATTTTTTCCGCCATAGACGTATTGAAGCAGAGGCACATTCATCCAGTCCGCCGTCGCGTGGAAAAGGGATACATCGATGTGCATCCCCTTCCCCGTAATCGATCGTTGCAGCAACGCCTCGAGGACAGCCTGATAGGCTGTCATCCCCGCGGCGATGTCGCAGATGGAGACACCTACACGCGCAGGGCCGGCTGCATTGGCCGTAAGAGACGAGAGACCGCTCTCAGCTTGCACGAGGAGGTCATAGGCCTTCAGGTGACTGAGATTACCTTCTGCGCCGTATCCGGAAATGGAGACGGTGATGAGCTTCTCGTTTTCCTCCCGGAGGTCGCAAAGCGCAAGGCCAAGTCTCTCCATCGCACCGGGAATGAGATTCTGGATCAGAATGTCAGCGGTTCTCGCGATGCTACGCAGCACCTCGACATCGTCCGGCTTTTTAAGGTCAAGGCAGATGGATTCCTTGCCGCGGTTCAGCCAGACAAAATAGGAGCTGTCGCCCAGCACATAATCGTCGTACCGGCGGGCGAAGTCACCATCGGGGCGCTCGACCTTGATAACCCGTGCGCCCGCTGCGGCGAGACGGCCGGAGCAGTAAGGCGCGGCAACTGCCTGCTCGACAGCAACAACGAGAGTACCGGCTAGGGGTTGGATCATATGCAATGCTCTCAAACGTTATGAGCTACAGTCGAAAATTGCGCGGCTCTGGGCCAATATATCCTTCTTCGCACCCTATATGAGTTTGCTATGTGGCGGCTGGCGCCGATGCTTCCGGCGCAAGCAGCACTTCGGCATTTCGCTCGATGAAGGTCGTGCTGACGCCTCCGGCGGTGAAATCCGGATGGTCGCAGATGCGCTGAAGCAGAAGACGGTTTGACTTCAGGCCCTCCACCTGAATAATCTGCAGCCTATCCCCGAGCGTGCGGATCGCCTCATCGCGACTGGCGGCATGAACGACAAGCTTTGCCAGCAGGGAATCATAGTAAGGCGTGACTTTGTCGCCCTGGCGCAGGCCGGTCTCAATACGCAGCCCGCAAACCTCGCTGCCGAGATCAAACCTCGTCAGCTCGCCGGGAGAGGGCAGGAACATCTTTGAGGGATCCTCCGCGCAAAGCCTCACTTCCAGAGCATGCCCGGTTCTTGTAATTCCCTCGCGATCGAAAGGAATGGCTTCCCCTGCCGCCACGCGCAATTGCCACTCGACGAGGTCCAGGCCCGTAATCATTTCGGTGACGGGATGCTCAACCTGCAGCCTTGTATTCATCTCCAGAAAATAGAAGCGGTCGACGCGAAGCCCAGCGCTGACATCGGCAACGAACTCTACTGTGCCTACGCCCTCGTATCCAACCTGCGAAGCCAGTCGAACCGCCGCCGAGATCATTTCCGCGCGCATGTCCTCAGGCATGCCCGGCGCCGGGCTTTCCTCGATAACCTTCTGGTGCTTGCGTTGGATCGAACAGTCACGCTCAAAGAGCGAAACAACCTTACCGTGAGAATCGGCTAGAATCTGAACCTCGATATGACGAGGCTCGACGAGGAATTTCTCAAGAAGAACCTGATCGTTACCGAAAGCCGACTGCGCCTCGCGCCGCGCCGCCGCCAGGTTGCGTGGGAATTGCGCCGGAGCGTCAACCCGGCGCATCCCTTTACCGCCACCACCCGCGACAGCCTTTATGATGATTGGCCAACCGATCCGCTCGGCTTCAGTCGCGAGGAAGGCTTCATCTTGCTCGTCACCGTCGTATCCCGGCAGTAAAGGCACTCCGCAGGATTCTGCGATCTGCCGCGCCGCGCCCTTGTAGCTCATGGAGCGTATCGTTGCCGCGGAAGGCCCGATGAAGCAGATGCCGGCAGCGTCGCACGCCTCGGCGAAATTGGCATTCTCCGAAAGGAACCCATAGCCAGGATGGATAGCCTCGCAGCCCGTCTTCCTTGCAGCATCGATGATGGCAGCGATGTTGAGATAGCTTTCAGCCGCGCGCGCTCCTCCGATCAGAACGGCATCATCGGCCATCAATGTGTGAAGGCTCCCCTCATCGGCGTCGGAAAAGACTGCAACGGTCCGAACGCCAAGCCTTCTGCAGGTGCGGATGATCCGGCAAGCGATCTCACCCCGGTTGGCGATGAGGACCTTGGCGAAGGGTGGCGGGGAAGACGTCACAACGCGGCCTCGATGCTGACCAGCGGCTGGTTCTCTTCAACAGAATCACCTTCCTTGACGAGGACTTCACGCACGATTCCCGAAAGCGACGAGTCGACGGGGATCTCTGTCTTCATCGATTCCAAGATGATAAGGGGATCGTATTCCTCGATAGGTTGCCCAGCCTCCACTTCGACCTTCCAGACGAGAGCTTTGATCGGGCTGTGTATGAGCTTCAGCGACATCAGGTCTTCCTCGTTCAGGGGCGGAGCGCGGTTGCCACGGGCCCGGGCTCGCGCAGCTTGGCCACATTGTTCGCAAATTCACACAGGAGTGGGCGTGTCTCGCGGGGATCGATGATATCCTCGCAATCGAAGGCCATGGCCGCACGGAATGGCGAGCGAACCTGATTGAGGCGCGCTTCGATCAGGCTGAGCATCGCATCCGGATCCTCTGCCTGTGCAATCTCATCACGGTAGGCGGAGGCAACACCGCCTTCCACGGGAATCGAGCCCCAATCCCCGGAAGGCCAGGAGAAGCGATAATGATAGCGGGCGTGGTTGGCGTGCGATGCACCGGCAACGCCGAATACCTTACGCACGAGCACGGTGCACCAGGGAACCTTCGCCTGAAATACGGAGCTCAGCGCCCGCGCGCCTGAGCGGATGGTGCCTGCCATTTCCGCGTCGCGCCCGATCAGAAACCCCGGTACATCGACGAGATTGACCACCGGAAGATGGAAGGTGTTGGCAAAATCGACGAAACGCTCGACTTTGGCGTTGGATTCCGCCGTCCAGGCTCCGCCATAGCGATAGGGATCGCTTGCCATGACGGCAACCGGCCAGCCATCGAGCCGGGCAAGGCCGGTTATGACCGACGCGCCATAGCGCTGTGTCATCTCCATAAATGAGCCGCTGTCGAAGACCGACTTGATGATGCGCCGCATGTCATAGACACGCCGCCGCTCCTGCGGGACGGCCTTGATCAGCCATTCGTCCTTACGGTGTGGATCGTCCTGGGGAACGGTTCTCTCAGCGAGCTCGTAGACGGAGGACGGAAGATAGGAAAGGAAACGCTTGGCGCAGGCGAAAGCTTCCTCCTCAGTATCGACGACCTCGTCGACGCCACCTGCCCTCGCCTGCAACTCGGCGCCACCAAGCTCTTCCTTGGTGACCACTTCACCGAGTCTCGCCACCAGCGGCGGACCGGCCATGAACATGTGGGACCGCTCACGAACCATCACGGCATAGTGGCTGAAGACCATCTTGGCGGCGCCAATTCCGGCAACCGGGCCGAGGCCGAGCGCCACCACCGGGATGGTGCCCATGTTCTCGATGACTGTCTCCCACCCTTCCATTTGGGGGATATAGGTGCGCCCCAATTGTTCGAGCGAGCGGCTGTTGCCGCCGGTCGATTCCAGAAGACGGACGAGCGGAATACGCAGCTCATTGGCCATCTTCTCGCACATTGCGAATTTGCCGGGAACCGTCGCCCCGCCAGCGGAGCCGACGACGGAGTAATCATCCCCTGCCACGCAGACAGGCCGGCTGTCGATCTTCGCACGACCGAAGATGAGATTGCCCGGCGCGAGATTCGAAACCCGGCCGCCTTCGTCGAACTCGGGCCGGCCGGTAAGAGCGCCGACTTCTCGGAACGAGTCTGCGTCGACAAGCTTCTCGATACGTTCGCGGACGTTCAGGCGCCCACTGGAGCGTCGGCGCTCAAGAGCCGCTTCGCCGCCCATGGCTGCGGTCATTGCCTTGAGGCGATTGAGCTCTTCTACTTCCTTTTCCCAACTCATTTCCGCGCCGCATCCTCGCCGAGATAAACGATATTCTTTTGCGCCAAGGCACCGATCTTGTCCGCCTCATAGCCCAGCCACTCAGTCAGGACCTCGGCGCTGTGCTGCCCCGGATTTGGCAGTCCGCGCCGAATGCTCGTTGGTGTGTCGGAGAGCGTTACAGCCGTATTCGCCACCGGAACGCTCGCACCGCTCGGCTGATCGACATAGACAATTCGACCACGGGCCAAGAGATTCGGGTCGGTTACCACGTCATCCACAGTCGCGCATTTGGCGCAGGGTATGGCCGCTTTCGCCATAGCCTCGATCACCTCTTCGACAGGGTGCGCTCCAATCCACTCCGCCGCAAAGCTCTCAACGTCCTCGACATGTTCATTGCGCAATGGCGACGTCAGATATCGAGGATCGTCGATCAGTTCCGGCTTTCCAATCAGGCGGGCAAGCCTCTCCCACATCTGCTGATTGCCGGCGAGAAGCATGATCCAATGACCGTCGCTCGTGCGGAACGTGTTGGCTGGGCTTGTGTGACGATCGCGATTGCCCATGCGCTCAGCACTGCGACCATTGATCAGCAGATCCGCAATCGTGCCGTGGAGCATGGGAAGCGCCGTGTCGATCAGGCTTGCTTCGACGACCTGACCACGCCCGGTCGCTTGGCGAGCATAGAGTGCGCTGACGATGCCCAGCGTGGCATAGATCCCGGTCGTGTAGTCGCACATATAGACACCGGCCATTGTCGGGGGGCCGTTGGGGTCGCCGGTGAGATGCATGATACCGCTCATCGCCTGCCCGATCATGTCGAGGCCGGGGCGTGAAGCGTAGGGACCGTCACTGCCGAAGCCGGAGATGCGGGCCATGATCGAGCGCTCGTTGATCGCGTGAACGTCATCCCAGCCGAAGCCCATCCTCTCCATGACGCCGGGTCGAAAATTCTCTACCAGAACATCACTGGTGGCGATCAGATCCCGCAGGACCGCCTTTCCCTCCTCGCTCCGAAGGTCGAGGACGAGGCCGCGCTTGTTACGGTTGACCGCCAGCGCATAGAGACTCTGGCCCGACGTCGACGGCTCGAGCTTCCGCGAGCGTTCGCCGACCGCCGAGGTTTCGATTTTGACCACGTCGGCACCCAGATCACCAAGCAGGGTACCGCAAAACGGCCCGGCCAGGGCCCGCGTCAGATCGAGGACGCGAACCCCTTGCAACGGACCCGGTCGATGCTGCCCTTGCACCCGTGAAGGAGCCTCTGCAGTCATGTTACTCTTCCTCCCACAGCCGATCCCGGCCCGCGATTCTCACGACTTCAGCGTACCGACTTCGTGGACGGAAGGATGCCGACGGTAACAAGTGACGCGACAAGGAGAATCTTCAAAGCGTCGCCGAGAAGAAATGGCAGAACGCCTGCGGCCAAGGCCTTGTCGGCACCGATCAGAACCGCGAGCCAGGCAACGCCGGGTACGTAGAGAATAACGTTTGCGGCAACCAGGACCAGGACCGATCGACCGAAAGTCGACATGAGACCCGTTTCGGCAGCCCGGCCGACAAAATAGGCAGCGAGGACGAAGCCAAGAAGGTAGCCGCCCGTCGGACCCAGGAGGTAGAGCGGCCCGGCCGATCCGTTCTGGAACACCGGCAGCCCCATGACGCCCTCGGCGATGTAAAGAAGGACTGCCGCAACAGCCATACGCGACCCGAGTGCGATCCCGATGGCGAAGACCACTGCGGTCTGCATGGAAATCTTCACCGGCCAGGCAGGCACCTGCATATAGGCTGACGCGGCGAGCAATGCCGACGCAAGAGCGAGGATGGCGATCCGCAAGAAGATGGATGTGTCGGCCCTGCGAGTTGCGACGGTTGCCAGCGTTTTCGTGTTCATGCTTGTCCTCGTTCTTTGGAGAGAGCAGCCGGCGTGGTTCGCCAGCCGCGTTCGCGAGAATTGCGCGGGGGCTTTTCAAGTCGCCTTGAGACCAGGGCTATTTCTTGAGACCGATCTCCTGGAATGCGCGCCAATAGCCAGGATAGGGCCAGGGCTCGAACGTGACATTGTCACGCCAGGCGAAGGTTAGGATAGGTTGATAGGTCGGGATGCCGGCCAACAGGTTATCGTACTTGTATTTCCCGATCTCGCGAATGAGCGCGACCCGCTTGTCGACATCCATGACTTTCTGCAGCCGCTCGACCATTTCATCGGCTTTGGCATCGCTTGTCTGCGAATAGACGCCATAACCGGTGCCGGGAGTGTAGCTGTGGAGCGAAAGCACCCATGCGTTGCCAGGATCGGCAGGCATTCCTTGCGTGGACATGGTCGAGAGAATGCCGTCGATGTCGCCGGAGGCGCGGCGGAGCTTGTCGACCCAGGCACCATATTCGAGGCCGACGATCTGGCAGCGGACGCCGATCGTCTGAAGATAGGTGAAGATTGCCTCGCCCACCTCTTTGACATTGGCTTCACGCTGTGTCGTCAGGTTGTAGCACGGAGTATCGAAGCCGTTCGGATACCCGGCTTTCGCCAAGAGCTCCTTCGCCTTCTGAGGGTCGTATTGGTAAGGCTTGACCGCAGGATCATAGGCCAGGCTGTCGGTCCCGATCCCGGTATACCGCTCGCCCTGCCCGTTCAGAACCGACTTGATGATCGCTTCCATATCGAAGCCATGCGCAATAGCCTGGCGAACTTCGAGCTTCGCGAAGGGCGAGTTCTTTTTGTGAGCCGGGAAGTCGATGAACAGATGATTGCCGCCGGGCAGGCTGACAGTCTGAACCCCTTTCATCTTCTTGAACTTCTCGACCAGAGAGACCGGGACGTTGTCGATCCAGTCGATCTCACCCGATTCGAAGGCCGCGACGCGCGTGATGTCCTCCGGGATGATCTTCACCACAAGGTTATCCACCTTGGGCCGATGTTCCTTGTTCCAGTAGGCTTCGTGCTTCTGAAGCTGCAAGTCAGAACGGATCTTGCGCGAGACGAACTTCCACGGACCCGTGCCGACCGGCTTCTGCGCGAATGCCTCCTCGCCGACCTCTTGATAATACTTCTTCGGCACGGCGAAAATCTGCAGATAAGCCGAGATCAGGTTTCCATCCGGCTCCTTCAGATGCAGCTTGAAGTGATGGTCGTCGATGATCTCGAAGCGCTCGACATTGCTCAGGCGTTGGGCAAGGCGGCTGACCTTAGGATCGCTCTGCATGCGGAACGAGAACTCGAGATCCTCGGTCGTCAGTGGCTGACCATTGTGGAAGACGACATCCTTGCGGATCTGGACGTCGATGATCGGCTTTTCGGGCGTTCCTTCGATCTTCCAGCTTTCCGCCAGCCAGTTCACCATCTTGCCGTTGCGGTCGGGCCGCACCAGCATCTCGAACATCTGGCTGATGTAATAAAGGTCGGCGGCGCCCCCATATTTGAACGGGTTCATTGTCAGCGCTTCCGTCGCGAGAGCGACGGTAAGCGTGTTCTTCTGCTGAGCCGAGGCTCCCGACAGGGCGAAGACCGAGGCAGCAGCCGACAGCACCAGCACCCGGGCGAGTTTTGCCGGAGTCTTGGCACCCTTGGGGATCGTTTCCATCATTCGAGCGGGCATCATTTCCTCCCTAACGTGTAGTTGCACTGCCATCGGCCTGGCCCCTCGACTGACTTGAATCTCGAAAGCTGGCTTTTTCCTCGCGGCAGATCTTTTTGGTTCTTGAAAGATTAAGGCGAAGGTGACAGTTGAGCCGGAGCCCGTCCAATAGCGGACTCGTTGGGCGCTATAGATCGGCGTTATAAGGCCTGCAGGCGAGCTATAGACGCCTCCTATACCCCAAGATTCAAAAGCGGATTAGATCCGCGCGCGATAGCATCTACAGTCACGCTGACCTGCCGATCGGCTTTCATCGATAAGGGTGAAAGCTGCCGGGCTTCGCGTGCCTTCGGCGCGGCGGGACAATGCGCGCATGGTCGTCACGGATCGAAGCGTGATGGAACGGCAGACCGGAAGAGCAGAGGCCTTCATGGCAAACGCGTTCATCAAAGCAGAGTCTTTCGGTTCCATCCTGGTCGTCACGCTGAATCGCCCCGAAGTTTTGAATGCCATGCATCCGCCCATGCATCAGGAGCTGTCGGCGGTTTGGGATGTGTATGCAGCCGATCCCGCACTCAGGGTCGCTGTCCTCACAGGCGCGGGGGGGCGGGCGTTTTCCGTCGGAAACGACCTGAAGTACACCGCGCAGGGGAACAGGGGCGCTATGCCCTCATCCGGGTTCGCTGGATTGACGTCGCGTTTCAATCTCGAGAAGCCGATTATCGCCGCGGTGGACGGCTACGCGATGGGGGGAGGCTTCGAAACTGCGCTGAGCTGCGACCTCATCATCGCGACAAGATCCTCAAATTTCGGGTTGCCGGAGGTGAAAGTCGGCCTGTTCGCGGCTGCACTGGGCATACAGCGTCTGAGCCGGCAGATCGGTCGGAAGCCCGCGGTCGAGATCATGCTGACGGGTCGCAGAGTGCCGGCCGACGAGGGATGGCGTCTGGGCTTTGTCAACGAGATCGCGCCTCAGGACGGGTTGATGGACCGTGCGATGGAGAAGGCTCGCGAAATCGCTTCCGCATCTCCGTCGTCCGTGAGAGCGACGAAGCGTGTCTTGAACTTCATGGACGATCTGGACAATCTCGGCGCGAGCCTGCGTTACAGCAAGATGCAGATGGATGAACTGCGCAACACTGAGGACTTCAAGGAGGGGATCGCCGCTTTCGTCGAAAAGCGGGAGCCCGAATGGAAAAACAGATAGCGACGCACCTGTATCGGATCGCGGCCCCTGCCATTCTCCGAACCCGGTATATCCGAAGCCTATTGGCGGGGCACGCGGCTACATTGCTATCCTCTCCGGACTTGGAGAGAGAACACCTAGAGTATCGGAGACGCGCATGACATCGGATAGGGTTCGCTTGGAGCGGGAGGGGCCGGTCGCGCGGATTGTTCTCGATCATGCCTCAACCATGAATTCGATCTCTCCACTCGTGGTGGAGACCCTTCGCAGCATGATTTCAGAAGCGGAGAAATCTGCGCGCGTGCTTGTCATCACGGGCGCGAACGGCAACTTCTCCTCCGGCGCGGATCTCTCTCCCGATCGTCCAGTCGGGCAGAAAGGTGTTGACGCAGGGCTGCGGCTTGAGACTCACTTCAACCCGTTGATGACGGATCTCCGGAACCTCTCCATTCCCTGGATATCCGCCGTCCGGGGGGCTGCTGCAGGTGTCGGCTGCTCGATTGCCCTTTCCGCCGACCTGATCGTCGCAAGCCGATCAGCATACTTCCTGCAGGCGTTCCGGAGGATCGGCCTCATCCCTGATGGAGGATCGGCGTTCGTGCTCTCGCGCGGCGCGGGGCGCGTCCGTGCGATGGAAATGATGCTGCTGGGCGATAAGGTGCCTGCTGCCACTGCACTCGAATGGGGCCTGATCAACCGATGTGTGGACGAGGGCAAGTTTGACGCCGAGGTGGAATCGATAGCAACGAAACTCGCCTCCGGGCCGACATATTCCCTCGCTCTAACGCGCAAATCCGCCTGGGCCGCTATCGAAAGCGAGTACGCTGCTTCGCTCGCCCTCGAGCGGAAATATCAATGTGAGGCGGGAAACTCCGAGGATTTCATCGAGGGTGTGAAGGCATTTCGTGAAAAGAGGCCTGCACGCTTCGTCGGACGATAAGGTGATACGGGTTGGACCTAACGGCGATAGAGCGCTGGTCCGACCGTGTGAATCGATGTGCCCCGACAATCGACCGCCACCATGACAGGCATATCTTCGACAACCATGCGATAGATCGCCTCCATGCCGAGATCCTGGTAGGCAACCGGCTGCGCCGAACGAACGGCCTTGGAGACCAGGTACGCTGCACCGCCGACGGCGATGAGATAGGCAGCCTTGTTCTTCGCGATCGCTCGGATGGCGCTATCGCCGCGTTCGGCCTTTCCGATCATGACCTTGAGCCCGGTCGCCGGCAGAAGCTCATCGAGAAACCGGTCCATGCGCGTGGACGTGGTCGGACCTGCCGGCCCGATGACCTCGTCGCCGACAGGATCCACGGGGCCTACATAGTAAATGGCCTTATTGCGCAGATCCACCGGAAGGGGTTGCCCAGCTCTCAACGCTTCGAGCATTCGTTTGTGAGCGGCATCGCGTCCGGTAAAAAGCGTACCGGACAGAAGCAGCGTTTCGCCCGGCTTCCAGCCTGCAATCTCGTCATCCGTCAGGTGATCAAGATCGACCCGCCTTCCTGAAGAGGCGGTGTGGTCGATAACGACCTGCGGCCAGTCATCGATATCCGGCGGCTCGAACTGCGCCGGGCCGAATCCATCCAAGGAAAAATGCACATGCCTGGTCGCAGCGCAGTTTGGAATGAGCGCAACGGGCAGCGATGCCGCGTGAGTTGGGAACGAACGGATCTTGACATCGAGAACGGTCGTCATGCCTCCCAAGCCCTGCGCACCGATGCCGAGCGCATTCACCCGTTCATAGATCTCGACCCGCAACTCCTCGAGCTTGGATGACGGTCCGCGACGGAGAATATCCCACATATCCAGCGGTTCATTGAGAACCTGCTTTGCCATCAGCATCGTCTTCTCGACGCTTCCCCCGACGCCTATTCCAAGGATTCCGGGAGGGCACCATCCCGCACCGAGTTTTTCTACCGTCTTCACCACCCAGTCGCTGACGGAATCGGAGGGCTCCAGAACGGCAAACTTCGTTTTGTTCTCGGAGCCGCCGCCTTTGGCCGAAACATCGAATTCCAGCTTATCTCCCGCCACGAGTTCGACGTTCACCATGGCGGGCGTGTTGTCGCCGCTATTCCTTCTTGCGAAGAGCGGGTCGGCGACGACGGAGGCGCGCAGCGGGTTCTTATCGGAGAGATACGCTCGCCTGGCCGCTTCGTCGATAAGCTCCTGGAGAGGCTTTTTGCTTGCGATACGAGCCTCTATGCCCACCCTCGCAAACACATTGACGACGCCGGTGTCTTGGCAGAGAGGCCGCTTGCCCATCGCGGCCATTCTGGAATTGACGAGTATCTGCCCGATGGCACTGCGCGCACTTGGGCTCGTTTCGACGGAATAGGCACGAGAGAGGTATTGTACGAAGTCCTGCGGATGGAAGTAGGAGATGAACTGGAGAGCGTCAGTGACGCTGTCGACGATATCCTTTTCAGCAATCCAATTCGTCACGGCCATCTGTCCCGCATACTCTTGTTGATGCACACAGCGTTGCAGACGTTGAAGAGCAGATCAAGTCGAACAGATGTGACGTCGCGAAACTGCACGCGGTCGGATCGACGATCGGCCACGCTTGCCGCAATCGGTTACGTGCCCACTCAACGACGACGCTGCCCGCCCACCATGCTGGAACGACGAACACGATAGCCTTCCGGGCGTGCTTCAGATGCCGGCCAATGCGGGAGCGGATCACTCAACCTATGATTTATAGAAGCGAGCTCTCTGCGCGAGGCGGCCACGGAAATCCACTATAGAAGATTTTTCCCATTGCTTGGCGCGGTTCTACTATGGTAGATCATATAAACATAATAACAATACAGTACGTGCTAGGCAGGACGCAAAGCCTTCAGCCGAGCATGTGCTGACCAAGGGGGAGGCTTTCGCGTGGGATCCACAAGCGTCGGAGCAGCGCCGCTCCAGGACTTCCGGATGCTGATCGGAGGTGAGCGGTGCGGATCGTCGTCCGGTGACTGGTTCGAGACCAAAGACCCGTACAGCGGAAAGCCTTGGGCGCGCCTGCCGCGCGGCAATGCGCATGATGTCGACCGCGCTGTGCGTGCCGCCCATGCCGCTTTCACCGCGGGGCCCTGGTCGACGATGATCGCCAGCGACCGCGGGAGGCTTCTGTATCGCCTTGCCGATCTCATCGAGCGGAATGCCGAGCGTCTGGCCGATCTGGAAGTGCGCGACAACGGCAAGCTCAAGGTCGAGATGCTGGGGCAGATGCGCTACATCCCGCGCTGGTTTCAATATTATGGCGGCCTTGCGGACAAGATCGAAGGAGCGGTGACGCCGATCGATAAGGGCGATATGCTGCATTACATCCGCTACGAGCCGGTGGGCGTCGTAGGCGCGATCACCCCATGGAACTCACCGCTTCTCCTGACCGTCTGGAAGCTTGCACCCGCCCTTGCGGCCGGCAACACAGTGGTGATCAAACCTTCCGAGCACGCCTCCGTCTCGATGCTGGCATTCCTCGAGCTCTTCGAGGAAGCGGGCTTTCCTCCAGGCGTCGTCAATGTCGTGACGGGCTTCGGCCACGAGGCCGGCGCAGCCCTGGCGGAGCATCCACTCGTCGACCGGATCGCGTTCACGGGATCGGATGCCGGAGGGCGGATGGTCTCCCGCGCGGCAGCAGAGAGCTTCAAGCGCGTTTCGCTGGAACTCGGCGGCAAGTCGCCTCATATCATCTTCGATGACGCCGATATCGATGCGGCGGTGAAGGGGGTCATTTCCGGCATCTTCGCCGCGGCGGGGCAGACCTGCATGGCCGGCTCACGCCTCATCGTCCAAGACAGCATCCATGACAGCTTCGTCGAGAAGCTGGTTGAGCGCATGCGGCAGGCGCGCCTCGGCGATCCGCGCAGCGAGACCACCGATGTCGGCCCGATCGCCACCGAGCCCCAGCTGGCGAAGACGCTCGAGTTCATCGACATCGCCCGGTCGGAGGGAGCGGTTTGCGCGCTGGGCGGCAGGCGCCCGGATGCGGAGGCCTTGAAGCAAGGCTGGTTCGTCGAACCGACGATCTTCACCGGCGTCGACAATTCGATGCGCATTGCACGGGAAGAGGTTTTTGGCCCTGTTCTCTCAGTTCTCAAGTTCCGCACCGATGACGAAGCGGTGGCGCTTGCCAACGACACACCCTATGGGCTTGCCGCCGGATTGTGGAGCCAGAGTCTCGAGCGGGCGATCACGCTGCCGCGCAGGCTGCGAGCCGGTACGGTCTGGGTCAATGCCTATCGCGTCGTGAGCTACATGGCACCGTTCGGCGGCTTCAAGTCTTCGGGAATCGGGCGCGAGAACGGCAAGGCCGCGATCTACGAATACCTCGAAGCAAAGAGCGTCTTCATCAATCCGAAATCGAGAATCTCCAACCCGTTCACCCTGCAGTGAAGGAGCCCAACGCCTCGAAGGCAGCGGGTTCGGAGGACCTGAACAGAAAATCGATCCGGGACAAGGCAGGCGATCCCGGTGGTGAGCGGAGGAAACAATCCGCCGAGCTTGCCGAAAAAATGAGGGAGGACGACGTGAATAACAAATGGAAGACACTGCTGAGTGCCGCACTTCTATCATCGGTCATGCCCCTGACCGCACTCGCACAGGGCGGTCCGCTGAAGATCCTGGTGCTCGACGACATGTCCGGCATCTTCGCAGCGAACGGCGGCCCCGGAACGCTGATGGCAGTGCAGATGGCCGTGGAGGATGCGGGCGGCAAGGTGCTGGGCCGCTCCATCGAAATCCTGCAAGCGGACCATCAGAACAAGCCCGATGTGGGCTCGGCCCAAGCCCAGCGCTACATTCAGGAACAAGGCGTTCGCGCCATAACCCTCGGCGGATCGAGCGCCGTCGGCCTTGCCGCACAGGCCCGAGCGGCTGAGGCGAAGGTGTTCACGCTCGCCAGCGGCGCCTATGCCCCCAACTTCTCCGAAGCGCAATGCTCGCCCTACGGCTTCCAGTTCGCGCCTTCCACCCAGGAGTTGTCGCGTGCCGTGACCTCGCGCATCGTCGGCGAGGGCAAGAAAACCTGGCACATGATCGTCGCCGATTACGTGTTCGGTCACTCGCTGAGGGATGACGCGACCAAATCGATTACGGCCGCCGGCGGCAAGGTGCTCGGGCAGACTCTGCACCCACTGAACTCGAACGACATGGCCTCGGCATTGCTGACGGCTCAAGGATCGGGCGCCGACGTGATCGGCCTCGCCAATGCCGGCACGGACCTCGAGACGACGGTGAAGCAGGCCGCCCAGTTCGGGCTCGGCGGCAAGCTCGCGGCGATGATGGTTTACGAGAACAACATCGAGGCGCTGTCTCTCGCAGCCTCCAAGGGCATGCGCATGTCGGTCTCGACCTACTGGGATCTGAACGACAAGACACGTGCGCTCGCCAAGCGGATGATGGCGAAGAACGGCGGCAAGACTCCGACCATGGGCCATATGGGCGCCTATGGCGCGGTCACGCATTATCTCGAAGCTGTGAAGGCCGTCGGCACCGACGATCCTGACAAGGTAGCCGCCAAGATGCGCGAACTCCCCATCACCACCGGCATCTGGGAGAACCCGCGCATCCAGGCCAATGGCCGCGTGACTTACGACATGCTGCTGGTCGAGGTGAAGGATCCATCGGAGTCGAAGGGTCCGAACGATCTCTACAAGATCATCGCCAAGATCCCGGCCGAAGGCCTGTTTCGCGCAGCCAAGGACAGCGGCTGCCCCTTCGTGAAGTGATCCCACTCGGCGGGCTCGCCCCGCCTCAGCCTCCAGAACCGCTTGGACCTGCTCTCGCGCGAGCAGGTCCCCCGTGAGTGGAGATTTATCATGAGACTCTATGTCAGTCCGACATCTCCCTACGCACGCTTGGCATGCGTGATGTGCCTCGAGGCTCGCCTCAAGGGTCTGGAGATCGTGATCCTCGACCCCTGGCAGAACCCGCCCGAGCTGCTGGAGCATAATCCTGCTGGGCGGGTCCCTGCCCTGGTTCTGAGCGGGGATCAGCCGCGAGCCATAACGGAATCGCTTTTAATCGCGGATTTCGCGGTGCGCCGCGCCGGCGAAGCGGAGCATCTCTGGTTCCGGAATGATGCCGAGCAGCAGCTCGGCGGTGTTTGCTTCGGGATCATCGATGCCGCGGCTGCGATCATGGCCGGCCGCATGGTCACATCAGGCTCGGTCAATGAGACCGCATTCGATTCGTCGCCGGTCGCCCGCCGCCGGCAGGCTGCCATTGGGCGCAGCCTGGATCGTCTGGAACGATTGCTGCCCGATGGGAGCAAGACGCTGATCGAGAAACCGGGCATCGCAGCCTTTCTTCCTGTGATCGTGGTCGAGTATTTGCAGATGCGCTTTGGAAGTACATTCGACTCTGCTGATCGATGGCATCTCGCCGATCTGGTGTCCGTGCTTCGGGATCGCCCTACCCTCGCCAGAACCCGGCCGCTCTTCACCAAATTCGTTCCATTCGACCGTGCGGGGACCGAATGAGCATCGTTCTCGAAGCCCGAAAGGTCAGCAAGAACTTTGGCGGTTTTTATGCCGTCAAGAATGTCGATCTCAAGGTGGAAAAGGGAAGCGTCCACGCACTGATCGGCCCGAACGGTGCTGGCAAGACCACGCTCTTCGGCCTTCTGACTCGGTTCCACGCCGCGAGCTCCGGCAATATCTTTCTCGACAGCGAGAACATCACCGGAGAGGGCCCGGCGGACGTTGCCTTGCGCGGCCTTTGCCGCTCGTTCCAGATCTCGTCCATATTTCCCGGCCTGACGCTGCGGGACAACGTACGTGTCGCTCTCCAGCATCGTCACGGGCTGAGCCATCAATTCTGGCTGCCGTCGCGCACGCTTTCCCGGTTCGATGACGAGGCTGATCAGCTTCTGGATCGCGTTGGGCTGGCGCCGCTGGCCGACAGGCTTTGCTCGGAGGTCTCCTACGGTCGCAAGCGCGCGCTCGAGATCGCTACGACGCTCGCCATGCAGCCGAAAGTTCTGCTTCTCGACGAACCGATCGCCGGTATGGCGGCGGGAGATATCCCGATGATCGTCGAGCTGATCCGCAGCGTTGCCAAGGACTGCACGGTAGTGATGGTCGAACACAACCTCTCGGTCGTCGAGCGTCTCTGCGACAGGGTCACCGTGCTGGTGCGCGGAGAGGTGATGGCGGAAGGCACCTATCGCGAGATCCGCGACAACGCTGCCGTGCGGCAGGCCTATATAGGAGCTGGCTTTGAGGTATGAGCCCCCCCTGCTTTGGATCGAGAACCTCGAAGGTTGGTACGGCGAGAGTCATATCCTCCACGGCGTGAATCTCTCTGTGCCGCACGGCCGCACGATCGCCATACTGGGGCGGAACGGAGTCGGAAAAACCTCCACGCTGCGCGGGGTCGTAGGCCTCCTGACACGTGCCACCGGCTCCATCCGCATGAACGGCACCGAACTGATCGGCATGCCACGCCATCGCATTGCGTCTAACGGCATAGGCTATGTTCCCGAAGAGCGCGGCATCTATGCGTCTCTGTCCGTGCAGGAGAACCTCGACCTGCTGCCCAGGATCGGCGACCGTGGCATGAGTCTGGAGCGGATTTTCGATCTTTTCCCGAACCTGAGGGAGCGTCGGCATGCTGCCGGAGGAACTCTTTCCGGGGGCGAGCAGCAGATGCTTTCCATCGCACGCGTGCTGCGGGCGGGTCCCGAACTGCTTGTGCTCGATGAGCCGACCGAGGGGCTATCCCCCGTCATCGTTCAGCATATCGGCCGCGTTTTGAGCGCTCTGAAGCAGGATGGGCTGACCATGCTCCTGGTCGAACAGAACTTCCATTTCGCACGTCACCTGGCGGACCATTTCTACCTGATGGAAGAAGGACGGGTCGTGGATGAATTCCCCGCTGGCGAACTCGACGCGAATCTTGAGACCGTCTCCAGCCTGATCGGAGTATAGGCCGTGACAATGATCTTCGGCGTCCCTCTCGTTGCTCTGGCTTCTCAGCTCGTCCTTGGCCTGTTCAACGGTGCCTTCTACGCTCTGCTCAGCCTTGGTCTCGGTGTGATTTTCGGCCTGCTGCGGGTTGTCAACTTCACCCACGGCGCCTTCTACACCGTAGGAGCCTTCACGGCTTTTCTCCTCACCAATCAGGCAGGCTTAAGCTTCTGGGCCAGCCTTCTCATCGCTCCGTTGATCGTTGCCGCGCTCGCCGCAGTGCTTGAGCGGAGCCTCTTGCGGAAGCTCTACGGCCTCGACGCCCTCTACGGCCTGCTGCTGACATTCGGCATCGCGCTGCTCATCGAGGGAATGCTTCAGATGTTCTTCGGTGTGGCCGGCCAGCCCTATCAGGTACCAGCCGTCCTCAGCGGTACAAGCAATCTCGGCTTCATGTTTCTTCCGCATTATCGGGCCTTCGCTATCGGCATATCGCTGCTCCTCTGCCTGCTGACCTGGTTGATCATCGAATACACTTCTCTCGGGGCGAAGCTTCGTGCCGCGACAGAGAACAGCTCCTTGCTTGAGGTGTTCGGCGTCAACGTTCCGCTCCTCCTGACATGCACCTATGCCTTCGGCGGAGCGCTGGCGGGCTTCGCGGGAGTCGTTGCCGCCCCCGTCTTCCAGGTCAGTCCGCTGATGGGATCCAATCTCATCATCGTTGTCTTTGCGGTTGTCATCATCGGCGGCCTCGGCTCGATCACCGGCGCCATTGTCAGCGGCCTCATGCTGGGCGTTCTGGAAGCTCTGGCGAAGGTCTACTGGCCGCCTTCCGCCAATCTCGTGCCTTTCCTCATCATGGCCGTAGTGCTTTTCCTGCGTCCGCGCGGCCTCTTCGGAAAAGGGGAATGACTGCCATGCTCGCCAAAACGTCAACATGTCCCCTGCACCGGCGCATGTATGCCAAGCTCGCGCTGATGGCTGCAGGATTGGCGCTGCTGGCCGCAGCGCCCATGTTTCTCTATCCGGTCTTCCTGATGAAGCTTCTGTGCTTCGGTCTCTTCGCTGCGGCTCTGAATCTCGTTCTCGGCTATGGCGGCATGGTTGCCTTCGGCCATGCAACCTTCTTTGGGGGGGCAGCCTACGTCACCGCCCACGCAATCAAGGAATGGGGCTTCGGCGCCGGCTCCGGCCTTATGATCGGCGTCGCCTTCGCCCTGGTGGCGGGATTTCTGATGGGGATCATCGCCATCCGCCGGCAGGGCTTCTATTTCGCCATGACGACGCTTGCACTGTCTCAGATGGCCTATTTCGCCTTCTTCCAGGCACCGTTCACGAATGCCGAAGACGGCATCCAGCGCGTGCCGCGCCCGAATTTCCTCGGCTTCGTGCCGCTCGCCGACAATCTGGCGCTCTATTACTTCGTCGTGGCCGTGTTCCTGATCGGCATGGCGGTGATCTGGCGGGTGATCCATTCGCCGTTCGGCGCCTCGATGACGGCGATCCGCGAGAACGAGACGCGCACCTTGTCGCTCGGCTATCGCGTCAACCGCTACAAGCTGACTGTCTTCGTCATATCGGCAGGGCTCTCGGGGCTCGCAGGCTCGCTCAAGGTGCTCGTCTTTCAGATTGCGACACTCACCGACGTCGCTTGGCAGATGTCGGGCGAGGTGATCCTCATGACGCTTCTCGGTGGCGTCGGAACCTTCCTTGGCCCGGTTATTGGTGCAGCACTCGTTCTGACCATTCAAAACTATATGGCCTCCACCTCCGTGCCGGTCACGATCTTCATCGGAGCGGCCTTCATCATCTGCGTCATGCTTTTCCGCAAAGGGATTGTCGGCGAGATCGACGCCTTCATGCGCCGCGAGTGGGCTGCTGACTCGATCCGCAAGAAGGTCGAGCTGCAATGACGGTCGCAAAGCCCATCACCCCCGAGGGCCTGCCACTGGAAGGCTTGCGAATCCTCGAGATCGGCCACTACATCGCAGCGCCCTTCGCCACACGTGTGCTGGCCGATCTGGGTGCCGAGGTGATCAAGGTCGAGCCGCCTGTCTCGGGCGATCCCGTGCGAAATTGGGGAAAGTCGCGCGATGGCCGCAGCTATTGGTGGTCGGTTCACGGCCGGAACAAGAAGTGCATCACGCTCAACCTCAAATCCGAGGAAGGCCGCGCCCTGCTGCACGAGTTAGTGGCTCGATCCGACGCGCTGGTCGAAAATCTTCGCCCCGGACAGCTGGCAAAGCTCGGCTTCGACGACGCGCGGCTGCAGGCTATTCGCCAGGATCTGGTCATCTGCCATATCTCCGGCTACGGCCTGACCGGCCCCCTGGCCGACCGTGCCTGCTTCGGCGCCATCGGCGAAGCCTTGGGCGGACTACGCTACCTGTCGAACCACACGCCCGGCACGTCGGACCTTCCGCCTGTGCGGGTGGGCGTCAGCATCGGCGATTCCCTCGCCGGCCTTTACGCCGCAATCGCCGTGCTGGCCGGACTTCGGTCCAAGGCGCCGGCCGGCAGGATTGCGGATGTGGCGTTGACCGAGTCGGTCTTGAGCGTGATGGAAGGTGTGCTGCCGGAATACGGCGCCACGGGCATGGTGCGCGAGCCCTCCGGCGGCCGCATCAGCACTGCCGCACCGACCAACGCCTTCCCCACGGCGGACGGGGGCTGGGTGCTGATCGCAGCGAATTCCGACGCTCTGTTCCGCACCCTGTGCAAACTGATGCAGCGTCCGGATCTCGCAGACGACCCGCGCTGCCGTGACAATCCGGCCCGCTGCAGAAACGTCGACGCGCTCGAAGCCGAGATCTCCGCATGGACTCGTCAGCACGACGCACGGGATCTCGAGCGAAGGTTGGCCGAAGCCGATATCCCCTCCAGCCGCGTCTATACGGCTGCCGATATCGCAGAGGATACGCAGTACAACGCCCGACAAATGGCGCAGTGGGTGGATGATCCGTGGCTCGGCAAGGTCCTGCACCCAGGAACCGTGCCGATGTTCGGCGCATCCTCGCGCCAGGTTCGCTGGACCGGCCCTGACATCGGCGCACACAATCGCGAGATCTATTGCGGCCTCATAGGCGTGGATGAGGCACGGTTGGAGCAGCTTTCTCGCAATGGGACCCTATGAGCCGTGACACGCTGGCCCAATCGCGTTTCGATTACGGAAGTCGGCCTTCGAGACGGACTGCAGATCGAGCCTCGCATCCTGTCCACGCAGGAGAAGCTGGACTTGGCGCATGCGTTGATCGACGCAGGACACACCAGCCTGGAACTGACATCCTTCGTCTCCCCTGCCCGCGTTCCTCAGCTGGCGGATGCATCCGAATTCCTCGCGGCGCTGCGTCATGTGGGGGGAGTCGAGTTCAGGGCGCTGGTCCCGAACATTCGCGGCGGCGAGCGCGCCATCGCGGCGAAAGCGGATGTGCTGGTGTTCGTCCTTTCGGCCAGCGACACTCATGGAAAGCGCAACCTGAATCGGACACCTCGCGATTCACTGGCCGAGTTGCGCGAGATTGTCGGAATGGCCGCAGATGCCGGCATTCGGGCCGAAATTTCGCTCTCTGTCGCCTTCGGATGCCCCTTCGAGGGCGATGTCCCGGTCGAGAGGGTCATCGACCTCGCGCGCGAGTTTCAGGAGATAGGCATTACGAGAGCGACATTCTGCGACACCACGGGCATGGCCACCCCGCGCCGGGTTCAGGCGCTCGCTCGGGCCTTGAAGAGCGAGCATCCGACAATCGAACCGGCGTTCCATTTTCACAACACGCGCGGTCTCGGACTTGTTGGTGTGCTGGTCGCGCTGCAGGAAGGGATTGAACGCTTCGAAAGCAGTGTCGGAGGATTGGGCGGATGCCCGTTCGCGCCGAATGCCGCCGGCAATGTCTGCACGGAGGACATGGTCCATATGCTGCATGAAATGGGCATAGAGACCGGGCTGGATCTCAATCGCTTGCTGGAGGCCGCACGCTTGGCCGAGAATCTGGTCGGTCACAAGCTCGATGGGCAGGTGATGAAGGCAGGCCCGCGCCTCAATCGGAGTGACAGCGGTGGTGAGTAATAATGTATTCTCATCTCCCGCGGATACTCTTCACCCGGCAGAGCGACCTGTGGCACTTCCTTGCGATGAGGTGAAGGTCGTGCAAATTCACGAGTTCCTTCCATTCATCAGCCCTTTTGTTCCGATCCAGGCCTAGTCCGATGCAAACACGCCCTCCGGTGATCAAGGATGCCGAAGATGCAAACGAGTCCGCAAGCGAATTGCTCTCCAGTCTCGGGGCCCGTCTTCGCGATCTGCGGCGGAGATCGAATCTGACACTTGAGATGCTGGCTCAGCGTGCTCAGGTCAGCCGGGCCATGATCTCGAAGATCGAGCGGGGAGAAAAGATGCCGACGGTGGGCATTCTCGTTCGCATCGCCACGGGCCTCAACGTCTCCCTGTCCGCGCTGCTTGGCGAACAGGTGCCATCCGCCGCCATCCAGCTGCAGCGCGCCGACCGCCGCAATCGCTTCCGCGATCCCGCGACGGGCCTAGAGCGGGAAGCGGTATTCTCTCCTGCCGAAGGTGACGACATCGAGCTGGTCCGGCATGTCCTGCCTGGCTTTCAATCGACAGGTCCACTTCCGCCATACCCCATCCCAACCCGCAAGCTCATCTTCTCGCCGAGCGGCCCGCTCATCGTCGAGATCGGCGGCGAGAGGTATGGCATGGAGCCAGGCGATGCGCTGCGCTTCGACGTGACATCGACCTACAGCTTCTCCAATCCTGAAGCGACACCCGTGAGCTACTACCTTTTCATGTCGCGCCTTGGAAGCGCGGTCAGATCCCTACCATAGGCCTGCGCCGAGAATTTAGCTTCGGAGAACCGCTTCGGCTTCTGCGAGGCCTCAAACATCCTGCGCGTCGGTCCTGAGGAAGAAGATCGATTCGGCGACGCCGAACTACTTCAACTCAAGCATCAGCGGTTGATGATCGGATGCCGTCGTCTCGACATCCACCTGCACCTGCGCGACACGTTCGGTCAGGTTCTCCGTCACGAAGAAATAATCCCGGCAATGGGGTCCTTGAGGCCATTGCTTGAAATCCGCCACGCCGGTGGTCGGGGCGTGCGGCGTCCGACCGTGAGCAACGGTCCAGGCATCGAGAAGTCGAGGCACGCCCCGCGCGAATGGCTCCTGAATGTCGCGATAGAGCTTCTCGTTCGGCCCGAGATTGAAGTCGCCGCATATGACGGTTCCGACTGGCCGCGGCATGGTGCGGTATGATCCTTCGGAGAGATCCTCGAACCCGATCTGGCTTCGCTTCTCACCCTCCTCGTGAATTGTACGCAGATAACCGATCTGCGCCTCCCGATGGATTTCGGAGTGGTATTCCAGGTGAGTGGTGATCACGCGCAGGGCGCCGAATGAAGTCTCCACGAGAATCTCCAGCGCCTGGCGCTGCATGCTTTTGCAGGGTGTCGCCGGCCAAGGTAGCATATGGCTGGTGATCTGCAGCACTGGCAGGCGTGACAGCATCATGTTGCCGAAGACCTGAAGCCTGCCGTTCTCGTCGAGCTTCTCGACAGCGGGACGGAAAATCGGCCGGTAACCCGGCAGCAGCGAGGCAATGATCGCTGGCTGATCCTCGCCACCGTCATGGGCGGCAAAGCCACTGGAGATCTCCTGAAAGCAGAAGACATCCGCATCGCCCAACTCCTTCGCGGTCCGAACGATGCGGGCGAGATCGATCCGGCCGTCGCAGCCGAGCCCCCATTGAATGTTCCACGTGACGATCTTCATCAGCGGATCCCTGCGCGCATGAAGGATTGAACGAATTGGCGCTGGAACAGCAGGAAGGCAAGAAGCAGAGGCGCCATCGTCATGACGGTGGCTGCCGTGATGACCGACCAGTCGACTCCCGTTTCAGGGGCCCCGAAGACAGCCAGGCCGACGGTCAGCGGGCGGCTCTCCACGGAGTTCGTCACGATGAGCGGCCAAAGAAAATTGTTCCAGTGATAGCTCACCGAGACGAGACCGAAGGCAATATAGGTAGTCTTGCCGAGAGGCACGAAGACACGCCACAGCACGCCGAAGGACGAGGCACCCTCGACACGTGCCGCCTCGACCAGTTCGGTCGGTACACCCTTAAAAGTCTGGCGCAGCAGGAAGATTCCGAAAGCCGATGCCATGTAAGGCAGTGCGATGGCCGGTATCGTATCGAGGAGGTTGAGCGCACTGATGACCCGATAATTCTCGACGATCAGCACGTCCGGCATGATCATGAGCTGCACGAGGACTAGGGCGAATAGAACGTCCCTACCAACGAACTTGAATCGGGCAAAGGCATAGGCGGCCAGTGTCGCGATGACGAGCTGACCAGCCAGCACCAGACTCACGAGCATGAGCGTATTGAGATAGTATCGCGCGAAAGGCGCCTGGTTCCAGGCCTTGACGAAGTTATTGAATGTAAGGGGCGCAGTGAGATCGAAGCGTGTCGCGTATTCCGACGGATGGAACGCGCTCCAGAGGCTATAGGCCAACGGCAGAAGCCAGAGAAGAGCAAGTGTCCAGGCGGCGAGAGTCTCGATCGAGTAGCTGTCTCTTCTCATTGGTAGTGGATCCTGCGATCGAGATAGACGAATTTGGTAAGAGCCACTGCTGCCAGGATGGTGATGAGAGTCACCGTCAGCGTCGCGGCATAGGTGGTATCCCAGAAGTTAAAGGCCACCTCATAGATGTAGTAGAGCAGCAGGGAGCTGGCGTTGTTCGGCCCTCCCTTGGTCATGATGACGAGCTGATCGACCAGCTTGAACGAGTTGATCAGCGCATTGATGGAAATGAACAAAGTCGTCGGCATGAGCAACGGAAGCGTCACGCGACGGAAGAAATACCAGCGGCTCGCCCCTTCGACGGATGCCGCCTCCTTCAGTTCCGGCGGGATGGTCTGCAGGGCGGCCAGATAGAAGATCATGAAGAAGCCGGCCTCCTTCCAGACCACCATGACCGCGAGGCAGCTCATGACGGTTGCTGGATCGCCGAGCCAATTGTGGCCGGCGAACCCGAGAAACCTCAGGAACTGGTCGAGGAGGCCGTAATCCGGCGTGTAGAAGAACAGCCAGATATTGGCCACCGCGATCATCGGAAGCACCGTCGGCGTGAAGAATGCGAGGCGCAGGAAGGAACGGCCGACGATCTTCTTGTCGACCCAGACGGCCATTAGGAGCGCAAGCGCAATGCTCGTCGGAACGGTCGCGATGGCGAAGATGAAATTGTTGCGCAGCACCTGCCAGAAGACGTCGTCGTCCAGCATGTAGCGGTAATTGTCCAGGCCGATGAACTCGGCAGGGCCGCTCCGGCCGAGGGAGAAGAAGCTGTGATAGAGCGTGGCGAGGATCGGATAGTGCGTGAAGGTCGCAAGAAGAACGATGGCCGGCAGCAGCAGGAGCCAGGCATTGATGCTCGTCGTCCAGGTTCTGCGCTTGGCAGCACTCGGCGCGGCATCGCTCATCACGGCGGCGACCATCGATCTCTCCTGATGCAGGACGATTGCGTCGCGGCAGGCATCGCCGCGACGCATGGATTGCTGACTACTTGTAGCGGCTGAGAACCCGCTCGGACTGCTTCTGAGCGCTCTCCAGGGCTTCCTGCGGGCTCTGAGAGCCCGTGACGGCGGCTTGCACGGCATCGTTGACGATCTTGTAGATGCGTCCGTTGTCATGCACCGAGAGCTCGGCAACGGCGTGCTTGAGCTGATCGCGTGCGACGATCGCCTGCGGGAAGCCCTTCACATAGGCCTTCATCGTTTCGGTCTCGTAGGCGGCCGGGGTGACGGCCACATAACCGGTCTTGATGCTCCAGTCGGCGGCCCGCTCGGGAGCGGTCATCCAGCGGATGAACTTCACCGCCGCCTTCTGCTGCTCGGGCGTGGCGCTCTTGAAGACATAGAAGTTGCCGCCGCCCGTCGGCGATCCGCGCTGCTCCTTGGCGGGCAGCATGGCGACGCCGAAGTTGAACTTGGCGCCTTCCTTCACGGCCGTGAGATTACCGGTCGTGTGCCACATCATGGCGGTCTTTCCTTCGAGGAAGTCGGTGCGAAGGGTTCCCCATTCCACGGCACCCTTCGGCATCACGCCGTCCTTGGCGGCCAGATCGACCCAGTACTGCAGGGCCTCGACCGTCTTCTTCTCGTTGAAGAAGGTCTTGTTGCCGGCCTCGTTCATGAGCTTCTGCCCATTCTCGATGGCGAGCGCCTGCAGCATCCAGTAGCCGTATCCCGTGGAGGGAATCTCGACGCCCCAGCGGGTCACGTTGCCGGAAGCGTCCTTCTTCACAAGCTTCTTCGACACCTCAGCCATCTCGGCCCAGGTCGCCGGTGGCTTCTCCGGATCGAGGCCGGCTTCCTTGAAGGCGTCCTTGTTGTAGTAAAGCACGATGGTGGAGCGCTGGAACGGAACGCTCCAGGTCTTGCCGCCGACCTGACCGTTCTCCATGAACGCGGGATAGAAGCTGTTGAGCCATTCCTTGCCGTCGGACCCGGCGAGCTCATCGATCGGCACGATGGCCTGCTCGTCCATCAGCGTGAACAGGTCGGTGGAGAACAGGACCGACAGCTGCGGCGGCTGCCCACCCTTCATGGCCGTCATGGCTTTGGTCATGGTGTCGGTATAGTTGCCGGCGTAGACCGCCTCGATCTTGATATCCGGGTTTTCCTTCTGGAAACCCTGCACCATCTCGTCGATGATCTTCGTGACCGGACCGCCGACCGCGACCGGATAATACATAGTGAGATCGACCGCTTGAGCGGTGGTTGCGCCCAGGCTCGCCAGCGTCATGAAACCTGCGGTGAGCAGGGCCTTCGACTTGAACTTCATTCTACCCTCCCGTTTCGAGCTTCTTTGAAGCTTCGCGCCTGCGGCTGTTGCCGCCTGCGTTTCTTCAGAAGAAAGCGATCAGTGCGGCGAGACACCGCCGGTGCGACGCTTTCCGCTGTCCTTGTCAAACAGATGTATATGACAGTTTTGCCACCCCAGCTCGACTTGCGCACCGGCTGGCAGCGAGCAGTATCCTGTCTGGCGGACGCAAACCGTTCCTCCGTCCGTGTCGCAGAGAATGATGCTGTCGGCGCCGAGATACTCGACCGCTTTGACCCTCGCCGATACTCCGTCGCGCTCCACCAGGGAAATGTGCTCAGGGCGGACGCCCAGGAGCGATCCGTCGCGCCACCCGATGATGTTCATGGGCGGAGTGCCGATGAAACGCGCGGTGAAATCGCTCGCCGGCTCGTTATAGAGTTCGTGCGGAGCACCGTTCTGCTCGATGTGACCGTCGCGCATCAGGATCACCCGGTCGGCCATGGTCATCGCTTCGGTCTGGTCATGGGTGACATAGACCATCGTCATGCCGAGCCGCTGCTGCAGGCTGCGGATTTCCGTGCGCATCTCGTGGCGCAGCTTGGCATCGAGGTTGGAGAGAGGCTCGTCCATCAGGCAGACCGGTGCCTCGGCGATGATCGCGCGCCCGAGAGCGACGCGCTGGCGCTGACCGCCGGACAATTGCGACGGCTTGCGCTCGAGCAGATGCGATAAGCCGACAATGTCGGCGACCTTCTTCAGCCGCGCCTCCCGCTCGGCACGCCCGACACGACGAACCTTCAGGCCGAAGATGATGTTTTCGGCGACGTTCAGATGGGGAAAGAGGGCGTAGGACTGGAACACCATTGAGATGCGCCGTTCGGCCGGTGAGAGATGAGTGACATCTCTGCCTCCGATGGTGATCGTGCCGGAATCGACCTCCTCGAGCCCGGCGATGAGCCGCAGGGTCGTGGACTTGCCGCATCCGGAGGGACCGAGCAGGACGAGAAGCGTCCCCGCCTCGGCCTTGAAGCTGATCCGGTCGACGCCTCCCACGCCTCCCCAGGATTTCGACACGGCATTGACAACGATTTCGGACATGAGCGTCGAACCTATGGCTTTCTGATATCAGGCAGTCTTCTCTCGTGCCCCGAGCAGCACTTCCGCAAGCTGGATGAAGCCTTCCCCCGAATGGCCCTGCGCGATGAAGGCCGGCTTGTGCCTGAGCCGATGCGCGAAGGCCTGGATGTTGGCGACGCCGACACTCAGCGGAAACGCCGCGAACATCGGCTCGTCATTGGGCGAGTCGCCGGCATAGACGACGCAGGCCCTGGCCTCGTCCCAGTCGATCCCGAACTCGTCGGCGAGCACGACCTTCGCCATGCTCAGCTTGTCGTAGTCGCCGAACCAGCCGTTGACGTGGATCGAGCTGACCTTGGCCTGCGCTTTGTGGCGTTCAAAGATCGCGACGATCCGGTCCACCTCCGCCTCCGGCAGCGGCGGCACGTCCTCGCAGAAATCGATGGCGAGATCGGCCAAACGGTAAGGCTGGTCGCTGGCGAGCGCCGCCCCCGGCACATTCGCCAGCACTTCCTTCTCGATGGCATCGAGCTTGGCACGATTGTGCTCGAACTCCTCCGGCTTGGCCCAGAAGCGCTGGCGCATGGTCTTGGTGGCCCGGTCGTAGCGGAAATAGAAGGCCCCGTTCTCGCCCACCACCCCATCCACCGGCCACATGCGGGCGATGTGATCGCACCAGCCGGCGGGGCGGCCGGTGACCGGGATCAAGAGGAAACCCGCCTGATGCAGGCGCTCGAGAGCGGCATAGGCATCAGCGGTGAGCTGCCCGTCGGTGGTGATCGTGTCGTCGATGTCCGTCAGCACCACACGGATGGAGCGCGCCGCCTTCAGAGACAGCGCGGACAGGGGCTTCATTCTCTCAACCTCTCGATCGGCGTCCGCGCCATGGGCTGCATCTGAGTACATCTCACTCCCTTTAGCCGGCTCACCGTATTTTCTGTGGACCTTAGGAATAGAAATTTGGAAGATCAATCATACTAATGTGGAATGTCCAAAATTTTTGAGGAAGACCACACAATATGGCCGCTCGACTGTTTCAGGATTTTGTCGATGTCATTCTCGGAAGGGAAAAAGGCCATCCGCCAGCGGGTCATCATGACCGAGCTTGCCCTCAGCCCCAGCGTCAGGACCTCCGAGCTCGCCACCCGTCTTGGTGTCTCCGCGGAAACAGTCCGGCGCGATATCGAGGAGATGACGCGCCGAGGCCTCGTCAGCCGCACCTATGGCGGCGCGACCGGTCTCCAGCTCGGCCTGCAGCCAGGATTTCAGGATCGTGACGCAACGGCAGTCCAGGAGCGCGACACCATCGCCCGCATGGCCGTCCAGATGGTCAAGCCGGGCGACGTGCTGATGATCGATTCGGGCTCGACGACGGCCCATTTCGCACGAGCCCTGGCCTATTCCATCGACGGCCTGACAGTGATCACCAACTGCCTTGCCGTCGCGCAGGCGCTCGCGCCGCAGAAGAAGACCCGTGTCGTCCTTTGTCCGGGGGAGTTCTCCGCTCACGAGGGCGGCGTCTACGGACCTGAGACCTGCGCGTTTCTGGACCGGTTCAACGCCGACATCGCATTCATCGGCGCCAGCGGCCTGACGCCCGACGGGCCCAACGATGTGGAATCAGGTGCCTGCTGGGTCAAGCGCAAGATGCTGGAGCGGGCAGAGAGGCGGGCTCTGCTCGTTGCCTCCGGCAAGTTCAACCGCCGTCATCTCGAACTCATCTGTCGCTTGAGGGATCTCTCGGACATCGTGACTGAAGCCCTGCCCACAGGGCCTTTGGCCGATGCGCTGCGGATAAGCGGCGTTACCCTTCACGTGCGCGAGGACAGGCTGTCCGAAGCGTCATGAGAGACTTCGGAATGGGCTCTGCCAGCAGATGCCGCGGTCTACCTTGCGCCGTCAACCTGCCCCTGCCACGGCCTGTCTGACTTTCTCGGCTACGATTTCCGATGTGGCCGCAGACAAGGTCCAGCCGAGATGTCCGTGACCCGTGTTGTAGAACACGTTCGGCCGCCGGCTCGCCTTCGTATAAGGCAGCATGCTCGGCATCATCGGTCTCAAGCCGCTCCACGGAACGACCTTCGTCATCTCGATTCCTGGGAAGAGTTCGCGGGTCCAATCGGCCAGGGGCCTGATCCGATCGGCTCTGATATCCTTGTTGAACCCGTTGAACTCGGCCGTGCCGGCGACGCGGAACCGATCGATCCCGAGTCGGCTCGTGACGATTTTTGCCTTATCGTCAAGGAGACTGACCCATGGGGCACTGTTCTGACTCTGTTCGGAATCGAGATGGACCGTGATGGAATAGCCTTTGACGGGGTAGACATTGACCCGGTCACCGAGATGGTTGGCGATGGCCCGGCTGGCGGTTCCTGCGCACACGACGACGCCATGAGCCGCAATGCTGTTCGATGCAGCGGGACAGGCGGAGTCATCGGCTGCCTTGGGAGACCTCCATGTAATCTCCACTCCGGATTTCAGATGCGCGATCCGCTCGAAAGCCGCGTCATAGATGAACCTTCCGCCCAAGCGCTCACAGGCGCCCGCCAGGCCGCGCGTGAACTTGTGGATGTCCCCTGTTGAATCGGAGGGCGTGAAAAAGCCGCCGTAATAGGTTCCATGCAGTTCCGGTTCGATCGCATGGATCTCCTCCGGGGTGACGGCATACCTGTCAAGCCCGCCCTCACGCAGAAGGGCATTGACCGATGCCGCATGCTCGAAGCTCTTCCAGTCGCGATAGATATGAAGAATGCCGCGGCGCTCATGATTGAAATCGATCTTCTCGTGCTCCGCGATCTCGAAAAGATAACGGCGGGCTTGAATGGCCAGACGTGTCGTCTCGACCGTATTTCGGCGGTAATGCGGGATCTGCGCGACGAATTCCGATATCCAAGAGAGCTTGTGCCAGCTGGGAAATGGATTGAAGAGAAGCGGTGCGTCCTTGCGCATCATCCAGGACAGCCCCTTGAGGATGGTCGAGGCACTGTTCCACACCTCCGCGTTGCTCGCGGACAATTGGCCTCCGTTGGCGAAGGAGGTTTCCATCCCGGCATAGCGATGCCGCTCGACGACGGTTACGTCGAAACCGCGTTTGAGAAGCGCGTAGGCTGTGGCGACACCGGTAATTCCGGCTCCGATAACGACGATATGAGGCATATACATTCTCCCAAGCAGCAAGGTCTCTGAACCGCCCTGCGGCAGTCAGACGATCCCCATCTGTCTCGGGTACCTGAGAGCTTAACCGGACCGCCCCATCGACGCCCGGTATCCCCTTCGGTGGGCGGAGCACCGCCTCTCTCCAGATTGTCCAGCGATACGGTCCTTGAGCCTGAGAGATTCCGGGGTGTTGCTCCGTCGGCGCCGATCTGGATCATTCCAGATCGGACTCTCCCGCATCGCCTTTCCAGACAAAACTATTTCTTCCGCATCTCCTCTGAAGATCACGCAGAAGCCGAACCGCGCCTTGACACGGCACGATAGATGCAGCGCACACACCAAGTGGCATGCGTCAGCCTTGAGTGGCAATTGGTGCCTATAACATCTGCGACAAGAACTCCCTCAATCTGTCCGACGATGGTGCGTTGAAAACTTTGTCCGGCGGCCCGCTTTCGACAATGCGTCCTCTGTCGAGGAAGACGACCTGATTGGCAGCCTCGCGGGCGAAACGCAGCTCATGGGTGACCACCATCATCGTCATGCCGGACGCCGCCAAACGCTTCATGATCTCGAGAATGCCCTTGACCAGTTCAGGGTCGAGTGCGGATGTCGCTTCGTCGAAGAGCATGACGTCTGGCTGCATCGCAAGGGCCCGGGCAATGGCGACGCGCTGCTGCTGGCCGCCAGAGAGCTGGGATGGGCGCCGATCCTTCAAAGCCAGGAGGCCGACCTCTTCGAGTTGGGCCTCTGCAACGGCAACCGCCTGATCCCGCGGCATTTTCCGCACGCGCATCAAGGCCAGCGTGATGTTGCGGAGAACGGTCATGTGAGGGAAGAGATTGAAGCTCTGGAACACCATGCCGACACGCGAACGAATGGCATCGATGTCCGCATCATCGCTCGTTATGTCTTCCCCCCCAATCACAATGCGGCCTGCCGTCGGTTCCTCCAGCCGGTTGATGCATCTCAGGAAGGTCGACTTACCCGATCCCGATGGACCGATGATGCAGGTGGTTGTCCCGGGCTCGACCTTCAGGCTGACGTCCTGGAGAACGGGATGGCGGTCGAACACCTTGGTAATGTTCTCGGCGTGCACGCCGACGGGATGGCGGGATGAAGACATGGCAGCCGACCTCGATGCTAAGATTGATGCGCCGGCGTCAATGCCGGCTCCGGTGTGGGCCGCGCGCCGTCACGGAGGCGCCTGTCGAAAGCATTGACCGCATAAGTCAGAGGAATGGTGAGGCAGAGATAGACGATTCCGGCCGCCACCATCGGCGATAATGTCCCCGAGATATGCGATGCATCCGAGGCGATGCTGAAGATCTCGCGCTGGTCCGGCAGCAATCCGAGAAGGTAGACAAGCGACGATCCTTTGATGATGTGGATGAACTGTCCGGTCAGAGCCGGCAGAACCCGCCTGATGCCTTGCGGAACGATGACCCAGCGCATCGTTTCGAAATAGGAAAGCCCGAGGGAACGCGATGCTTCCATCTGACCGCGCTCGACGCTTTGTATGCCGCTGCGAAAGATCTCGCTGATATAGGCGCCCTCGATCAGGCCGAGAGCGAGCGCGGCATAAGCATAGCTGTTCCCGCCGAAAATGCGGATGCCGGCGATCGGCAGGCCCTGACCGACAAGGTAGATCGTCAGAATCACGGGCAATCCGCGGAACACATCCACGAACGTGCGTGCCGGCATCCGCACGATAGCGTTGCGGCTGATCAGCATCATGGAGACGACCAGTCCGATGACGGTGCCGATGACCACGGCCACCAGAGCCAGGATGATGGTGTTCGGCACACCGACCGCCAGCATCTCGGGAAGTATGGCCATGATCTGGTCGACATCGAAGAATGTGCGCCAGAGTCGTTGCAATCCCTCAGGCATTTCGCTCCCCCTCCCATGCTGCCGACGCTCTCACCCGCACTCAGGCGGCGATGCGCGCTCCAAGATTCTCGAAACCGCTGAACAGATCTTCCGGTCGGGCAGCGCGGGAAATCAGCCCCTGCGCGAACTGCTCATGGCAGATCATGGCGAGCATGCGCCTGTGCGCGGCCGTCTCGGTTCCGAAAGGCGGCGTATCGCCGGAGAAGTCGCGAACCATGGTCTCGATCTCCTCCATGGCCCAAGGCGAACCCTCAGCGAACTTCTTGGCCTTGGACCACCAGATGTCCCAGGACTTCCGCAAAGCATTGTACAGGGTCATCACGGCTTCCGGATGCGCCTCCGCGAACTCGCGGCGCACGGCAACGATATGAAAGCCCGGATAGACGCCCGTGCGATCATGGAATTCACGCTCCACGTCGCGGTAGTTGCGCACCAGGCGACGGAACTCGCCATTGGGCTGAAAGACGGGTTCCGGCATGAAGGCCGTGGTCACGGCATCGATGCTTCCGTCGCGAAGCTTGCCCATGAGCGTCTCTCCGGAACGCAGAAAATGCGTCCCTTTCGGCGGATCGACGTCAAGCGCCGTCGGAGGCTTCAAAGGGGTGGCCTCGTCGAGATCGCCGATCACCCAATCCACTTCCGAAACCTCGACTCCGGCATCGCGCATCGCGGCGCGCGCCCACATGGTGCCGGTATCGCTCCAGGAATTCGTCCCGACCTTGCGTCCGCGCAGATCCGCCAGCGTTTCTAGCGGACTGTCACGGCGCACGATGTAGTTCCGGTGACGGAAGCCGCGGAGAATGAAGGCGGGCAGACCGATGATGCTGTCGTCACCCTTCGCGGCAGCGAGGACATAGCGATTGAACGAAACCTCGGCGGCCGCCAGCCCTTCAGGGAAGGCGCTCGTCAGCGGCGCCCGGTGATCCAGATTGAGCTTTACTCCCGGTGTTGGCACATCGCCCAGGAAAAGCGGAGTCAGGTGATCGTAGGCGCGAAGAGTCATGTTCAATTGCAGGTCGGACATAGGTTTCATTCTCCGATGGGTGAGTTGGAATAAGAAGACGACAGCGCAGCGCTACCCGGTCCGCGTCCGACGGCGCCGCCGCGGGGATCGGCTCCGGGGATGAGATGGCCATCATCTGCGATCTGGATGGCCTGCACGCGCGCCTGATAGATGTTCCAGCGCACGCTGCAGCCTCTCGCTTCGAGGCCTAAGCGGATGGCGTCTGGCCATCCCGGCTCGAGATGGACGAGGAGATCCTCCTCGCTGTGAAAGCGCGGCAGGCCGACGGCTACATCCGCCGCAATGTCCCGATCCACGACATTCAGCAGAACCTGGAAGATCGAGGTGATGATGCGGCTTCCTCCGGGAGCGCCGATCACCAGCTTTGTGCGGCCATCCTTGCGCACGATGGTCGGCATGCCGCTGCCGATGCGGCGGCCGGGGAGAATCGACATCTGCCGTCCCGGACGAGGATCGAAATGGCCGAGGAAGTTGTTGTGCAGGAAGCCGAGCTCCGGCGAGATCGTTCCGGATCCCGCGACGGAGCCGATCGAATGGGTGAAGCTGATCGCGAGGCCATCGTCGTCGACAACGACCACGTGCGTCGTCCCGGTGCTCTGCCGCTCGACCTCTCCCACGACGCGCTCGCCCCGTGCAATGCGGCCCGCCCATTCATCGATGCGGTCTCTGGCCGTCACGCGACGCGTCCAGGCCTCGGCCTCCGAGAGCAGAACCGCCTTCACGTCGCGGTTGTCGACGAAACCGGCGCGCATGACCTGCGCAATGCGGTCCACGGCTTCAAGGCTGTCGCGTGGATGTGACAGGAGATCCAGCTTCTCGAGAACGCCGAGCATTTCGACGAGCTGGACGCCCGGGCTGGGCGGCGGCGAGGTATAGATGTCATGATCGCGATACCGGCTGTGCAGCGCGTCCTGACGGTGAACCCGATAGTTCGCGATATCGTCCTGCCGGATCAGGCTGCCCTTCCGCTCCAGATCGGCACCGAGACTCTGCCCCACGGCACCGCGATAAAAGTCCTCCGGCCCCGCATGCGCGATCCGGTCCAGCGTCCGCGCCAGGAGCGGCTGGCGCAGCGTATCGCCCGTCCGATAAGGCTTCGATCCGTCTTTGAGATAGATCCGTCGTGCCTGATCGTCGCGCTCGAACTTCGCCATGATGGACGGATAGCCCGGAGCGGCAGGGCCGCGCCCCTCGAATTCCCGGGCCCAGATCTCGGCAATGTAGGGATAGACCTCGAAGCCGGCAGCGAGGCGGATCGATGGTGCGATCAGCTCGGCCCAGGACAGCCTGCCGCTTCCATGCCGGCGGTGGAGTTCGGCGCAGGCAGCGACGAATCCTGGGACCATCACCGACTTGGCGCCGATCTGATTGTCCTCCCCGTCGACGATGAATCGGCCGATCGCCTCGGAGCGTCCTTGGAGGTTTTCGATCCAGTCGGCGGGAACGGGGCCGGACCCGGTTTCGGCCTCGCCGTTGATCACGGTCGTCTCGCCATGCCGATCCATGGCGAGAAGGATCGCCGTGCCCCCAAGCCCGCAGAGAAACGGATTCGTCACGCCCTGGGCGAATGCCGCAGCAATTGCCGCATCGGCCGCGTTGCCGCCGCGATGCAGGATTTCCGCGCCGACCGCAGCCGCGGGCGGCTCAGGACAGACCACCATCGAGCCCATGGGTCCCTCGAAGTAGTTTTCTGGTGACGGGAAGCGGCCTTGGAAATGCCGCCGTGAATAGAGACGTGGGGGATCGGATGCCGCTGCATGCGGCAGCGGCATCAATTGCGATCCTGCCCTTCCTTCGGACGCTTAAGAGCGCGGAGAGGCTACGCCGGGAGCGCGCTGGGCCTCCAGGCCGGGATAATCCTTGTACATGGGATCCGGCAAAGCATCGCCCGCATGCCACTTGTCGAAGATCTTGACGTAGGTGCCATCCTTGACGAGCTCGCGCAGCCCGTCGTCGAGAGCCTTGCGGAGGGAATCGTTGCCCTTGCGCACCGGGAAGGCATTCGGGTAGGGCGTCGGCGTGCGTGCCGCCACGGCCAGATGCGGAAAGCGCTTCAGGGTCTCACCGAGCAGCGCACTGCCCGTCAGGACGCCATCGACCTTTCCGGCATTGAGCGCTGCGACGGCTGCAGTGTCGTTCGGAAAAGCCATCAGCTGAATGTTGGGATGGTTATCCAACATGTAGCGTTCCTGGATGCTGCCCTTGTTGATGCCGACCGTCTTGCCCGACAGGTCCTTGTAGCCGTTCAGGCCGGCACTCTTGTCCACGATCAGCGGGAACCAGCCATAGTACCAGGAACCCGAGAAGTCGACGACGGCCTCGCGCTCCGGCGTCCTCATGAGGCCCATGGCGGCAAGGTCATATTGCCGGTTCGATACAGCCGGCAGGGCCCCCGCGAGATCAGCATGCGCCTTGAATTCCACCTTGAGATTGTGGCGCCTCGCAATTTCTTCCACGATCTCCACGGCCATGCCCGTCGCCTTGCCGTCCTTGATGAAGGATGTCGGCGGCGAGGCCGGATTGAAGAGCACCGTCAACTGACCCGGAACGACGGTCTCGACCGCGGCATTCTGCGCGGCGGCGGAGCCAGCGAACGCCGCGCTCAGCGTGAGTGCACAGGCACCGAGCCAATGCCGGAACGACTTTGAATGTCTCATCTGCCTCTCCCGAAGGTGATCCTCATTGAGACGCCGGATGCGATTGATCTGTCTCTTGGCCAAGATCATTATGATGGTCGGTCCAGGCACGATTGGAGCCCGAAACCTTCCTGAACTTGGTCAGTGCCGGCGTCTTCAGGTCATCTTACGCAGGAGAAAAACTGCGAAAAATTCAAACATTTGGATGAAGTATAGGTCAGGGCTATATGCTCTCGCGGCCAAGCTCGGACCCTCGGTCCCGCTCATAGAGTTGTCGGACATAATTTCGATGCCGAGGCTTCCGTCTTCGGTCGTCTCTAAGATCAAGCCGACGCGCGAACCGGGATCATGCTCTTCGGATTACCGGCAGCGGCCACACTCTCCTGTGCGGTCAAGCGCTCCGCATGATGGCATGCCACCACATGGGCGGACCCAAGTTCGCGGAGCTTCGGCACGCTCTTCCGGCATTCCTCCGTCGCCGATGGGCAGCGGGTGTGAAACGGGCAGCCGTCGGGAATGTTCATGGGGCTCGGTGGATCGCCCTGCAGCTTCACCGCTTTCCTGCCGCGCCGGGGCTTCGGCACCGGTACGGCGGCGAGAAGGAGCTTGGTATAGGGGTGGAGGGGATTGGCAAAAATCTCCGCAGTCGGCCCGCTCTCGACGATGCGCCCGAGATACATGATGGCAACTTGGTCGCAGAGATATTTGACCACTGACAGATCGTGAGAGACGAAGAGATAGGTCAGTCCGAGCTGGCGCTGCAGTTGAATGAGAAGATTGAGAATCTGTGCGCGAACGGACACATCGAGCGCCGAGACCGGCTCGTCGAGGACGATGAAGTTCGGGTTCGAGAGGAGCGCGCGGGCGATCGCGATACGCTGGCGCTGACCGCCCGAGAACTGGTGCGGGAACCTCTCCAGAGCAGCTTCCGTCAAGCCGACAGCCTCGAGACTTCGCACGATCCGCTGGTGGCGCTCCGCGCGGCTCAAGGTTTCCATGGCCCGCAGGGGCTCATCGAGAATCGTCTTCACGCGCAAACGCGGGTTGAGTGCCGAATAGGGATCCTGAAAGACGATCTGCATCTCCCGCCGCAAGGCACGCAGCCTGCGCGGGCTCAGCGCGGTTAGTTCCGTCGCCGCATCGTCCTGCCCCTCCGCCCGGAAAAGGATTCTGCCTCCGCTCGGCTTTTGCAGCTGAAGAATGGCTCTCGCGAGGGAGCTCTTGCCGCAGCCGCTCTCTCCGACGAGGCCGAAGGTTGCGCCGGTCGGAATCGACAGGCTCACACCATCCACCGCCCGGACCGCGCCGACGACCCGCCGCAGCAAGCCTTTACGAACCGGATAATGGACCTTGAGATCGCTGATGCGAAGCCGGTCGGTCATGGGCGAGCCTCCGCGGCAGCAGGATACAGCCAGCAGGCCACCGACTGCTCGGAGGAGATTGCGCCAAGGGCAGGCATCGTCTCACCGCATTTCGGCATGACATGAGGGCACCGGCTGGCGAAGGGACAGCCGACGATATCCTCGGTGATCGCTGGAACCTGGCCGGGGATGGGCGTCAGCTCGATCCGCTCTCCATCCGCTGGCGGCAGGGACGCCATGAGACCCTGGGTATAGGGATGAGCCGGATTGTCGAACAAAGCATCGACACCGGCCTTCTCGACCACGTAACCGCGATACATGACGATGACCTCGTCCGCATTCTCGGCAACGACTCCCAGATCGTGGGTGATGAGAAGGGTCGCCATTCCAAGGTCTTCGCCAAGCTCGCGCAGAAGTTCCAGGATCTGAGCCTGGACGGTGACATCGAGTGCCGTGGTCGGCTCGTCTGCGATCAGGACACTTGGAGAACAGGCGATCGCGATGGCGATCATCACGCGCTGGCGCATTCCGCCCGAGAGCTGGAAGGGATAGTTCCTGGCGCGCTGCTCGGGCGCCGGGATGCCGACTAGCCTTAAAAGCTCGACTGCCCTTTTCCAGGCATCCTTGCGGGACAGGCCGAGATGCTGGCACAGGCTTTCGGTGATCTGATCGCCGACGGTATAGACAGGATCGAGCGCCGTCATCGGATCCTGGAAGATCATCGCGATGCGGCGCCCGCGAATGGACCGCATCTGCGATCCCGAAGGGTTCAGCTTCGCGATATCCTCTCGGCCGGCCTCCGTTTCGAGAAGGATGGAGCCCTCGCTGATCCTGAGCGGAGCCGAGAGGAGATTCATCGCCGACAGGGCCGTCACGGATTTTCCGCAACCGCTTTCACCCACGAGGGCCAGCGTCTTGCCGCGATGCAGTTCGAGATCGATCCCGTTGGCGATCCGGCGTGAAGGATTCTTCAGGCTGTCGAGGTCGATGCTGACATTGCGCATCTGAAAGACCGGCGCGTTCATCGCAGCACTCCCTGCAGGCGCGGATCGAGACGATCGCGGATCCAATCTCCGACGAAGTTGTACCCGATGGCGGTCGCCATGATGGCGATCCCCGGAGCCGCCGTGAGCCACCAGGCCGTGTCGAGCTCGTTGCGCCCCTCTTGCAGCATTCCACCCCAGGACGGCGTCTCCGGTGGAGCGCCCAGGCCTAGGAAAGAGAGACCGGATTCCATCAGGATCGCATAAGCGAGCTCAAGGGTCGCCACCACCATCAGGGGTCCGACCATGTTGGGCAGGACGTGAACGGCAAGCGTCCGCGGCAACGAAATGCCCGCTGCCTTGCAGGACAGGACATATTCCTTTTCCCGCAGCTCGAGGGACAAGGAATAGGTCACCCGGGCGAACTGCGCCCAGCGCACGACGGCGAAGGCGATGATGAGGTTGGTCAGGCTGGCGCCGAGCACGCTCATGAGAACGAGAGCAAGGAGGATGAACGGGATCGAGAGGACAATGTCGGTGGCGACGAGGACCAGCGACTCGATGGTGCGATTCATGAACCCTGCCGCAAGCCCGAGCGGGATGCCGATCAGTGCCGACACCCCGACGGCGCCGAACGCGACCGTCAGCGACACCCTTGTGCCATAGATGATGCGGCTCATGACATCCTGCCCCAGCCGGTCCGTGCCAAGGAGATGAATCCCACCTTCGCTCCCCTCAGCGAGAGGCGCAGCAAGGCTATTGATGATGTCCTGGGCATTGGGATCGAATGGAGAGATCCACGGCGCCGTGATTGCCGCAACGATCACCAGGAAAAGGATGCCAAATCCGACGAGACCTTTCTTCGACATGTCGATCCCCGTTCAATTCAATCGGATTTGAGGGTTGAGCATCGCGCAGAGTATATCGACGAACATGTTCACAAGTGAGAACGTAATCGTGACCATGAGCGCCACCGACTGCACGAGCGGGAAATCGCGGGAGTAGACGGCATTGACGGCCAGTCTCCCGACGCCCGGCCAGGAGAAGACGGTTTCGATGAGGACGGCGCCGCCGAGAAGGCCGCCGAGCTGCAGCCCGATCAGCGCAACGATCGGGACCGCAGCGTTGCGCAGGCCGTGCTTGAACAGGATGGTGTATTCGGGGATGCCCTTGGCTCGGACCGTTCTCACGTAGTCCTGACCGAGCACATCGAGCATCGACGAGCGCGTGATGCGCATGATGCGGGCCATGGTGTTCAGGCCCAGAGTGATAGCGGGGAGGATCAAGGCCAGCCATCCCTCGCTGCCCATGGATGGGAGCCATCGCAGCGTGGTGCTGAACAGCAGGATGAACAGCAGCCCCGACCAGTATACGGGCATCGCCTGACCTATCACGGCAATGCCGCTCGCGAAGGTGTCGACCCAGGTGTCGCGCCTGAGCGCTGCCAGAATACCGAGCGGAACGGCCGTCAGGATGCTGAATGCAAGGGCCGACGTGGCAAGAAGGATCGTGGCGGGAAAGGCCTCGAGCACGATGGGCAAAGCCGGCTGATTGTACTTCCACGACAGGCCGATATTCCCGGTCGCGGCATTGGTCAGGAATGAAATGTATTGGATGATGAGAGGCCGATCGAGGCCGAGCTGCCGCAGGAGGTTCAGACGCTCGGTTTCCGTCGCCTCGGGCGGAAGGAGAAAGATGGTGGGATCGCCGGCGAGCTTCTGCAGACCGAAGAGGATCGTCATGACGCCGGTGATCGTGACGATGACGAGGAGGCTCCGTCTGGCGAGATAGGTCAACATCGTTTGTCTCGCTGATAGCGGGAGAAGCGGTAAAAGAACGTCGCCACCGATTTCATGAACGGCACGATGTCATCGACCATGATGTACTCGTTCGGCCCATGCGATCCGGCGCCGTGACCGATTCCACCGAATGCGTAAGGCAGGCCCAGCACCTGCGAGAACAGGTACATGGGCGCAGCACCCGCATGGAGCGGATAGATCCGCAGATCGGCGCCGTGGTCGCGGCATGCCTCGGCCAGGGCTCTCACCACCGGCTCGTCCGCCGCGCTGCTCGATGCCGGATATGCGGATCGAACGATAATCTCCACATGCTCGAAGCCGCGCCTGTCGAGATGCTGCCGGATTAGGTTCACCACCACGTCCGGATCCATGCCGGGCAGGACGCGCAGATCGGCATATGCGCTGGCGGTGCGGGGAATGATGGTCGCCGGATCGTGTCCCTCCTCGACCTTTCCCGCTTTGAGCGCGTCGATGTTGAGCGTGCAGGAGAACATGAGATCGGTCAGGAGATCCCGAGGCGGTGCATCGGATTTCAGGCGCGCGCCGCGGATTTCCGCGCGATAGGCCTCGAAATCATGGACCTTCGCCACGGTGTCGATGAGCCGTTGCTCAAGCTCGGTCGGATGCGGCGTCACAGCGTCGAGGCCGTCGACAACGATCCTCTCCTGACGGTCAACGAGCGTTGCGAGCGCCTGTACAAGCTGCCACGAGGGGCTCGCCACGAGGGCGCCATGCAGGGCATGAAGATCGCCCGCGACCGGTCCGCCCCAGGCGCCTCCCGTAACCTTGAACTCCAGGAGGACAAGACCTTTGAATCCTAGACGCAGAATCGTATGGCCGGCACCCGTCGTGCCGAAATAGGGAATGAAGGCGGCATCGCATCGCGTAAGCGCATCCCGGTTCTCGTCGATATATCCCGGCAGGGATGGGCTACCGATTTCCTCTTCACCTTCGATCAGGAAGCGGACATTCACCGGAGGTTGGATCCCGGCTTCGCGAAAAGCTTTGAGAACGGCGAGCGTCCCGAACAGAGGCCCCTTGGAGTTGAAGGTGCCTCTGCCGACAAGGCGCTGCCGCCCGTTCGCCTCGGGAACGATCTCGGCGGCGAAGGGCTCCACGTTCCATCCCGCCTGGCCTGCGGCCGGCTGCACGTCATAGAGGTCGTAGAGCAGCAAGGTCGGAGCCTGCGGATCGGCGATGAGTTCGCCTTCCACGATCGGAGCATGGCGGCCCGGCACCAGCCGGGCCTGCGCTCCGAGTTCCTGCAGATAGGCCCGCGTCCATTGGGCCATCTCCGCGATCCCCTCCCCCGTCTGGCTGACGCTCGGCTGCCGGATCGAGCGCCGGATCTCTTCAAGAGAGAGATCCGCCCTTCGCTCGATCCAGGCGATCAGCCTCGCCTCGTCAGACGCCTCAAGGGTCATCCGATTTCCTCGGCGACGATGAGGTCATCGGCCCGCGGGCGCCATTTCAGCGAGGGCGCGGCGGCGTAGACGACCTCGTGCGCGAACAGGGGAACTGCGGAGGCATCGTCCCTGAGCTTCTTGATCAGCTGCCCGACGAGGGCAACGCGCTCGGGCCCGTCCGCCTGGTTTGCCTTGTCGATCATGGCGTCGAGAGCCGGCTCCTTCCAGCCCGACCAGTGGCCCTTGCTGTAGAAGAAGGCGATGATCTGCGGCAGAGGATCGAGCCAGACATTGCCGTGCGGCTGGATGAAGATCGGCGCGACCGTATTCGACTTGATCTTGGTGGCAAAGGAACCGTACTCCTCCGTCCGCACTTTGACATCGAGCCCAACCCGCCGCAACTGAGCGCCGACGGCAAGCGCGGTTTCTCGGTCGAGAGGATAGCGCCCAGCGGCGCCTGCCAGCTCGATCTCTTTCCCCTTGAGCCCGAGATCTTCGATGATCTTCTTGGCCTCGTTGGGATTGTACGGGAAATCGCCCTGCGCGTCGGCCGGCACGCCCTGGATCGACGATGCGTAGATCGTCTTGACCGGGCTCGCATAGCCCTTCATCAGGCCCTTGATCAGTTCGTCGCGGTTGATCGCCAGCCCCACGGCGCGGCGGAACAGCGGGTTCGTGGCAGGTTCCGCAAAGGGGTTGAACTGAACCACCATGACGCGGTTGCTCTCGACCTTGAGCACCTGGACGTCCTCGTTGCTCGACAGGCTCGCGGCCTGATTGGGCGACAGCGACGTTACGAGATGCGCGGCACCGGTCTTGACGGCCGAGATGCGTGCGATTTCCTCCGGCACCGGGCGGAACACGATGCGCTTGTATTTCGGCTTCACCTCGCCGCCATAGGTCGGGTTCGCAAGGAGGACAACCTCCTCGTTACGGCGCCAGCGGTCGAGCGTGTACGGGCCGGAGCCGATCGGCGCCTCGTTGAACTTCAGGCCGACGCCCGCTGTGTATTTCGGCGGCACGAGCTGCAGGTTCGTCATGCGCGCCTGGAACAGGGCGTCGGGCGCTTCGGTTTCGATCGTCACGACATAAGGCGACTCTATCTCGACGGTTTTCAGGTTGACGAAGAAGCTCTTGATCGGAGATTTCGTTTCCTCGGCATTGAGACGCGCGATCGTATATTTCACAGCCTCCGCATCCACGGGCTCGCCATTGGAGAACTTCATCCCTTCGCGCAGCACGAGACGCCATTTCGTCGGCGACACGCGCTCTGCCGTCTTGGCAACGCCCGGCCCGACGCTCATGTCGGGCATGCGGCTCAGGACGGAGGAGTAGAGATGCTTCTGCACGATGCCGGTCAGCGTATCCAGGCGGTAGGCCGGATCGAGCGACATGATGTCCCCGGTCTGGCCCACGACCAGCGTATCGCCGACGGCCTGGGCAAAGGCGATGCCGGACCCTCCGAATGTTGCTGCCGCCGTCAGGGCACTAAGACCGCCGAGAAAGTGCCGGCGGGTGAAATCTGGGTTGCTTGCCATTCGCTCTCTCCACTTTCGTTCAAGGACAGCCGTCCGGATTCCTCTGTCGAGCGTTCGCGCCTGTTACCGGCATCTTCTTCGCTCTTTGGTCTCATGCTCCTTTATGCGCGGGAGAACGAGCTCCCGCGCATTCGCCCTGCTCTTATGCCGCCGAAAGCTTGGGATCCCGGTAGATCTCCCGGAATGCCTTGACGTCGACGAGCGAGCCGTCGCGCAGGCGAGCCACGTCGCTGCCGGCGTTCACAAATTGATACCCGCGCGCGAACATATCCTTCCACGTGCAGCCGGGATGCGGGACGGTTCCCATCGGCAATCCCTTCGCCTTGATCCGGCTTTCCGCATGCTCGATCGCCCGCGCCACCTCGGGATGCTTGATGTTGCCCAGATGCCCCATCGTGCCCGAGAGATCGTAGGGCCCGATGAACATGACGTCGATTCCCTCGACTTCGAGGATCTCGTCGATGTTCTCCACGCCCTTGGCCGACTCGATCTGAAGAACGATCAGCAGGTTGTCCGCACAGGTCGACACGTAGTCCGGCGCCATGCCGTAGCTCGAAGCGCGCACCGTGCTGGCGGCGGTGCCGCGGCGGCCGAGGGGCGGATAGCGGCAGGCCGCCACCGCGGCACGGGCCTCCTCCGCCGTCTCGACGCTCGGAATCATGACGCCTTCGACGCCGGCATCGAGCACGCGCTTGAGATAGACGTGATCGTTCCAGGGCACGCGCACGATCGGCGTGGTGTTCGTGGCAGATGCAGCCTGCAATTGCAGCGACAGGGATGTCGGGTCGCCGAGGCCGTGCTCCTGGTCCAGGATGAGATAATCGAAGCCCGCCAGCGCAAGGATCTCCGTCACATGCGGATTGCCCAGCATGGTCCAGCAGCCGAAGACATTCTCCGCGTTCCGCAGGCGCTCCTTGAGGGTGTTCTTTCTATACATGGGCCGATGTCTCCGTTGCTTCGGCTGATGCCTTTGACCGTAGGGAAATTTGAGATTGCAGCTCGGTGTCGGGCCAATACTGATTTTGGAATCTTCGATAAGGTGAGCCTATGGTCCTTCGACAGGGAGTTCGGATTGCACCAGCCGGATCCAGAACTCGGCGCCGAGCGCAAGCAGCCGGTCGTTGAAGTCGTAGCGCTCGTTATGGAGCACATGGCCGTCGGCGGTCGGTCCGGCCCCGAGCCAGACGAAGCATCCCGGTCGTTTCTGAAGCATGTAGGAGAAATCCTCGGCTCCCATGGATGGCAAGGCATCCCTGACGACATTGGCCGCTCCGAACAGGGAGGCGGCAATTCTTGCCACCGTTTCCACGGCCTCGGGGTGATTGACCGTGGCGGGATAGCGCCGGTCGTAGTCCACCTTGACCGTGACGCCGTGCGTCTGGCCGATTCCGGCAGCGATCGTGCCCATGGCGGCTTCGATGCCGTCGCGGACGCCCGGATCGAAGGAGCGCACGGTTCCGCGTAAGACGACTTCTGCCGGCACGCCGTTCCAGGTGTTCCCGCCGTGGATCTGCGTGACGCTGACCACGCTCGGCTCCGCCGGGTGAACGCGCCGGCTGGGGATGGTCTGAAGCGCGGCCACGAGGGCGGAGGCGGCCACGATGGCATCCGAGCCCATATGCGGCATGCCCGCATGGGTGCCCTGCCCCGTGACGGTGATCTCGAACATGTCCGAGGCCGCCATGATCGGCCCGGACCGGACGGCCATGTGGCCCATTTCGATACCGGGCCAATTGTGCATGCCGAAGACCGCATCGACCGGAAACCGGTCGAAAAGACCGTCCTCGATCATGCGCAGCCCGCCGCCCTCGTTCTCTTCCGCCGGTTGAAAGATGAAACGGACTGTCCCGCGAAACGTATCGGAAGTCGAAAGATAACGTGCCGCGCCGAGCAGCATCGCCATATGGCCGTCGTGGCCGCAGGCATGCATCTTGCCGTGATGGCGCGAGCGGTAAGGAAGATCTCGAACCTCTTCGATATCGAGGGCGTCGAGCTCTGCCCGCAGACCGATCGTTCGCCCTCTGCCGCGCGTGAGCGTTCCGACGACCCCGGTTCCGCCGATTCCCCGAGCGACATCGAGCCCGAACTCCGTGAGCAGACCCGCTACATAATCGGAGGTCTTGAACTCCTCGAAGGCGGTCTCGGGGATGGCATGAAGGTGATGCCGCCAGGCCTGCATCTCGGCTGTGAGGCGGGTGGAGGCAATGCTCGTCAACAGCGCTTCTCCCAATCGGAATCTCGATGCCCAGGATCATCGGTTGCCGCTTCCGAAGGGGCAAATTGGAAAATGTCGCAGATCGATAGTGCGAAGCTATGGGACCGTGCGCAGGGAATGTTCGATTTTTGTTCTTAGAAATGGCCAGGAAATCGGCCTCTCAGATGTGGTTTAGGCAAGGTTGGCTCAATTATAGCCTTCCCATCGAAGGGCGACTTCGCCAATCTGGGCCATAATCTCAGCCGGGGCCTGGGGACACGCCGCACCATGAATTTGCGTCAGATGGAGGTTTTCTACGCGATCATGGTATCGGGTACGGTGACCGGTGCGGCCAAGATGCTCAACATCTCCCAACCGTCGGTCACTGGGGTCTTGCGCTACACGGAAGATCGCCTGCGCTTCAGCCTGTTCCAGCGCGTCAAGGGCAGGCTCGAGCCGACGCCGGAAGCGCGGATCCTCTTCAACCAGATCGAGCATGTCTTCGACCGGGTCGATGTGGTCAAGCGGACCATCCAAGGGTTGCGCGAGGCGAAAAGCGGCACGCTCAATATCGTGGCTATCCCGGCGATCGGCACGACCCTGCTGCCCTCAGCCGTCGGTGCGTTCCTCGCGAACCGGAGCGACGTGAGTATTCGGTTTCAGATGCATTCGCGACGGGAAGTCATGGAGTTGGTGTCGACAGGTGCTGCCGATCTCGGATTCGGCTTCCTGACCCCCGAGCTTCCGACGATCAAGGTCGAAGACATCGTCGAGAAGAACCTGATCTGCATTATCCCGAAGGGACATCCTCTGACAGCATTGGACTCGGTGTCTGTCGCGGATATCGCACCCTATCCCCTCGTCAGCTATACCAGCAGTCAAGGCCTGGCGCCGATCATCAATGGGATCTTCGCCGAAGCGCGCATCAACTTTCAGCCCGCCGTCGAGGTTGGCCTCATCATCAATGCCTGGGCCATGGTGAATACAGGTGCCGGCATCGCCATCGTCGATCCGTACTCGGCCTTGTTCAGCATGTTCCCGAATGTCGTCGTGAAACCCTTCGCTCCCGAGACGCCGATCATGCTCGAAGCGATCCGGTCGGAACAGCGGCCGTCATCCCTGCTGGCGGAAGCTTTCATCGCCGAGTTCCGCACATTCGTAGGAACGGGCCTCGAACAGGCGTCGATGCCTTAAAGAGCAGGGCGGCCCTTACGAAGGAAGCGCAGGATATTGAATGCCGTGAGCAGGCCTGCGGTGCAGATGAAGACGCCGGCGATTTCCGATGCGCTCGGCCATTCGCCGAGCAACGGGATAGCCAGCAGGAGTGCGCCAGACGGCACGAGGGCGGGAAACAATGCGGCTTCCGACGCACCGATATGCGATACGGCCTTGGCGAAGGCAACGGGTGCCAGACAGCCGCCGAGAACGCCCTGGTAGAACGCCTGGCTGAGCCAGATGCCTGCGGGTATGGCATCACCGGTGTGCCAGACCAGGAAGAAGGGCAGGAAAGCGAGCGCCGACAGAACGGAAACATGGCCGATGCCCGCGAGAGGATCGACCTTCCAGCGCCCGAGAAGATAGGTGAAGGTCCCCCAAAGCGCCCCCCCGGCGGCGAAGCACAGATCGCCCAGCCATACATGTCCTGAGGCTCGTGCCTCCTGTGCCTCCTGATCGGACGCAATCACCAGCAGACCTGCGATGAGGATCGCCATTCCGACGCTTCTGAACAGCGGCGGGCTCTTGCGATCGAGCCTCCAGGAAAGAGCGGTGGCACTCACCATCGTGCCCCCCGCCGTCAGCACCACCGCATGCGACAACGGTGCCAGCCCGAAGGCGGTGTTGATCAGCAGGCCGAAGAGCGGTCCCGCGAGAGCGACGAGGCACAAGAGACGCAGCCAGCCGAGCGGATGCCCATTACGGCGCGACGCGACGAAGGGTACCAGCAGCAGGGCCGCAACCCCGAAGCGAAGCATGGACATGTCGGTCGGCGAAAGACCATCGAGCCGCCCGAGGCGTGAGCCGACATTGTAGCCGGACCAGGCCAAAGCCGCAACGAGCCCCCAGAGAATGCCGACCGCAACGGCCTTCCGCTTGCCTGCTTGAAGACCGCTCGTTCCGGCAAGAGACATCGATGCAACCTTCGCGCAAGCCTTCAGCGTCCAGGGTATGAACGCACGTTGCCACCGAGCGAGCGAGAGTCCCATTATCGACCATCGCTCGCTCAGGATCGTTTGAAAGGATCTCTTTAACCCTGCAGCGCGGCCCACATTTCGCGGTCGCGCTCGGCGGTCCAGATCACCGGATGATCGATGCCGGAGGCCTCGTCGAAGGCACGCGAGACGTTGAACGGCAGGCAATGCTCGTAGATCGCGAACGAGCCGAATTTGGGATCCATCACCTCGCGCGTCGCCGCAAAGGTTTCCTTCAGCGACCGCCCCTTCGCCACCGATATCTCCGCCGCGCCATAAAGGCTCGTCACGAAATCGCGCGTCATGGCAATGGCCTCGCGAACCTGGCGCTCGCCCTGCAGGGCATCGCCGCGGCCGGGAGCAATCGCCTTGGGCTGGAAGTCCATGATCGCATCGAGCGTCTGCGGCCATTCACGCAGGTGAGCGTCGCCGCAATAGCAGGCAGAGTGGTATTCCACGAGGTCGCCGGAGAACATCACCTCCGCATCGGGCACCCATGCGACGATGTCGCCTGCCGTGTGGCCTGCACCGAGATGGAACAGCTTGACTTCGCGCTTGCCGAGAAACACCGACATGCCGCTCTCGAAGGTGAGCGTCGGCCAGGTCAAGCCTTCCGGAATGCTGCTCTCGCCGCGGAACAGGCGCGGGAAGCGCCCGATCTCGGAAGCCTTGTCCTGCTCGCCGCGCTCGACGATGAGATCGTAGGTGGCGTTCGAGGCGATGATGCCTTGCGCGTTATAGGCCGAGGCGCCGAGCACGCGCACGGCGTGATAGTGGGAGAGGACCACATACTTGATCGGCTTGTCGGTGATCGTGCGTACACGAGCGATCACGTCTTCGGCCATGGCGGGTGTTGCCTGCGCATCGATCACCATGCAGCCGTCGTCGCCGACGATGATGCCGGAATTGGGATCACCTTCCGCCGTGTAGGCATACAGATCCGGCCCAATCTCGGTAAACGATACGTTCTTATCCGAGAGATCACCTGTCGAAGCGAAGGATTTGGCGGTCATGTCTGTTCTCCCGTTTTTAGCGACCCGAGCCGTTCAGGCTCCTGGTGTTGTTATCCGTGAATTGGAGTTGCTCCATGAGCGGTGCGCGCTTTGCGAGCCATGGACCATGCTGGATCGGCCAGCCTCCGAAGCGAAGATCATAGCCCAAGGCGTGGGCGGCATGGTGCGCCCAATAGGGATCGTACAGAGCCTGTCGTCCGACGGCGACCAGATCGGCACGTCCCTCCTGCAGAATGGCTTCAGCCTGATGACCGTCGAGGATCACGCCGACGGATTGGGTCATCACATCCGCCTCGCGGCGGATGCGCTCCGAGAACGGGACCTGGAAGCCGAGCCCGCGCGGAACGTTCGTATTGCGCGTCTCCTCGGATAATCCGCCCGACGAGCAGTCGATCACGTCGACGCCGACCTCTTTGAGCGCGCGCGCAAGCACGACGGAATCGTCGAGCCCCCACCCGTTCTCCGTGCCATCGACGGCGGAAATCCGCACGAAGAGCGGCTTTTCCTTAGGCCAGGCCGCGCGGACGTCGCGCGCAATCTCGAGGGCGAGCCGCATCCGATTGTCTCGCGAACCGCCGTAATCGTCCTCGCGACGATTCGAATGCGGGGACAAGAACGATGCGACGAGATAGCCGTGGCCGAAATGCAGCTCCAGAACATCGAAGCCCGCGCGTTCGGCTCTCTCCGTCGCAGCGACGAACATCTGTCGGATGTCGGCAATGCCGTCGAGGCTCAATGCTTCCGGCTCGGACCATTCCGGCCCTGCCGCGACAGCGCTCGGGCCGATCCGCCGCCACGGCTCACCGGTCGCCTGCAGCTGTTCCATGGTCAGGGCTCGGCCGCCTTCCCACAGCGCCTGCGATCCCGCCTTGCGGCCGGCATGGGCGAGCTGAACGCCGATGGCGCCGCCGTTCTGATGCACGAAGTCGACGATGGCCTTGAAGGGCGCCACCTGCTCGTCAGACCAGAGACCAAGGTCGCGAACGCCGATCCGCGCCCCCTGCTCCACCGCCGTGCTCTCGACGAAGATCAGTCCCGCCCCGCCAAGCGCGAACTTGCCCAGATGGACCAGATGCCACGCGCCCGCGCAGCCGCGCTCCAGTGCGGAATGCTGGCACATGGGCGAGATGACCACGCGGTTCTTGAGCTCCAGCCCGCGGATCTGCAGGGGCTGGAAGAGATGAGGCCGTTGCGGCGATGACATCGCTATGCCGCCGGACGATCTGCAGCGGCGTTGCCCGTCTCGGCGACGCCCGCCAGATGACGGCCAGCGATGTAGCCGAATGTCATGGCGGGGCCGAGCGTGATGCCGCCGCCGGGATAATTGCCGCCCATGATGCTCGCCATGTCGTTGCCGGCGGCATAGAGGCCCGGGATGACCTGCCCGTCCTCATCGATGACCCGTGCATTCGGATCGGTCCTGAGCCCGGCGAAGGTGCCGAGATCGCCCGGCACCACTTTGACCGCATAGAACGGGCCGCGCTCGATGGGACCGACGCAGGGGTTCGGCTTGTGATCCGGATCGCCGAGATAGCGGTTATAGGCCGTGCTGCCGCGCTTGAACTGCGGATCGTCGCCCTTGCGCGCGTCACGATTGTAGGTTTCCACCGTCTGCTCGAAGGCGGAAGGATCGATGCCGGCCTTGGCTGCGAGTTCGCGCAGGGTGCGTCCTTTGAGCAGATATCCGTTCTGCAGCACGGGCGTCAGCGGAACCGGGAAGGGCTTCACGAAGCCGAGGCCGTAGCGGCGGATCGTCGGGTGATCGACGATGAGCCAGGCCGCCTTTTCCGGATCATCTCCGCAGGCGCCGACCATGGCCTGCACGAAGTCATGATAGGAATTGGCCTCATTGGTGAAACGCTTGCCACTCTTGGTCACGGCGATCACGCCGGGCTTGCCGCGATCGATGAAATGCGGGAATGGCCCCGCAGTCCCGTCGCGGCGCGGAACGAGCGACACCGGAACCCAGGCGGCCGCATTCGGCAGTCCAGCGATGGCACGCCCGCCGACCTTTTCGCCCAGCCGAATGCCGTCGCCGGTGTTGCCGGGAGGTGCGGGCGACCAATGCTCCTGGCCCGAAGGCGCATGCGCGAACAACTCCTTGCGGCGCAGCACATCCTGCGGGAAACCGCCGGCGGCGAGAACGACGCCACGACGCGTGCGCACTTCGGTCACGCCGTCTTCGGTCTGCACGAGAGCGCCTTTGACCGCATTGCTCTCGACGATGAGATCCTTGACCGGCGCCGAGGTCCAGATCGGAATATTCTGATCGATGGCCGATTTCGCGAGCCGGCCGATCAAGGCATTGCCGTTGGTCAGGCGCATCGCGCGTCCATGCGAGACGAGATCGCGGCCATATTTCGCCAGCAGCACGCCGACATAGGCGGCCGACTTGACGGAACGGGTCACGTTGAAGAAGTGCAGCAGCTCCTTGCCGGAGCCGATCATCATGCCGAGGAACGTGATCTCCTTGAGCGGCGGCCTCAGGCGGGAAATTTCCTTGCCGAGCTTGCGGCCGTCATAAGGCGTCGCGACGATGGAGCGTCCGCCCGCCATGCCGCCGGGAGCATCGGGATGGTAATCCGAGAAGGCTGGGCCGAGGGTGAATTCCATCTCCGTATTCTTCTCGAAGAAATCGACCATCTTCGGGCCGTTGTCGAGGAATGCATCGACGCGCCCGGCATCGAAATGGTTGCCGGCCTCGTGCTGGAGATAGGTGCGGGCCGCTTCCCTCGAATCCTTGAAGCCCTCTTTCTGCGCCAGGGGGTTGCAGGGGATCCACATCCATCCGCCGGAGCGCGCCGTCGTCCCGCCGAAGACCGGCTCCTTCTCGGCCACGATCACCTCGAGCCCGTGATGACGGGCCGTGAGCGCGGTCGCAAGACCGCCTGCACCGGATCCGACCACGAGAACATCGCAGGTAACAGTCTTCGTCGGCTTCATGGCGTTCCTCTTGATCTCGTACCGGCCGCTCAGCTTCGCCGGGAGGACATTTGCTTCAGCATTTGCGAATGCGTTCGTTAATTTGTTTTAGACGAACGCATTCGTTAATTCAAGATGTTTTGCGCTTCTTACGCGCCCGCTGCCGGCAGCGGATCCGCCTTCACGATCTCATGCGTCTCGACGAGAAACGTCGTGATCTCCGCGATGAAGCTGAGCGCATGAGTCTGCGAGACTTCGGCGGCCGGAGAGCGGAAAGCGGTCTCGATAGCGGCGACGGAGCGGAACCACATTTCCACCATTCCATCGATGGGAAGATCGTCGTGCGAGGCCGGCTGACCTAAGCCTGCGCTGCGTTCGACGACGAGGTTCTGCGTGTAGCCCATCAGGTTCGGGAACTTACGCACGGCCTCGGCATGGAAGCCCCACCACTCATGCTTGAACTGATCAGGGGTGAGGCCTCGCTTGCGCGAGAGGATCGACATCCGCTTCACCAGCGGCCCAGCCGTGAGATCGACGGGCACGACGACGTTCTGCACGGCCGTGATCAGACCCGTCGTGCCGACAAACGTGTGATGGTCCTGCGCAACGGCCTTGTATTCCTCCGACGACACGGCCTTGTTCATGTCGTCCAGGCTGTCGAACCACAGTTCGGAAATGCCGTCGACGGACCAGGAGCCACGCGCGTGATCGATGGCGAGCTGGCGGCTGTCGACGACGTGGTTCTGGTGATAGCCTCGCAAGCCGGGCAGACGCGCGGCCAGAGGTCCATGCACCTCGCGCCAATGGCGCCTGAACTCGGCACTGCTGATCTCGGGCCGGCGGGTGAGAAGTCCCATGCGTACGATCATGATCGTCTCCTCACACGGCCAGGTAGCCGCCGTCGACGACGAGCGTCGTTCCGGTGACGTAGCTCGACATGTTTGAAGCCAGGAATACCGTCGGACCGACAAGCTCCTCGGGCTCGCCGAAGCGGCCGAGCGGAATGCGCGACAGGAAGCGCTCGGCACGCTCCGGATTGGTGCGCGTCGCTTCCGTCATCGGCGTGTTGAGAGTCCCCGGCGCGATGGCGTTCACGCGAACGCCGTCCTTGGCGAGTTCCTGCGCCAGGTTCTGGGTGAGCATGCGCACGGCAGCCTTCGAGGTCGAGTAGCTGATCGATGTGGAGGTCGACACGAAGGATGCGATCGAGGCCATGTTGATGACCGTTCCCTTCGTCGCCCGCAGCGCCGGAACGAAAGCCAGCGTCACATTCAGCGTGCCGTTGAGGTTGACCTGCATCGCGGCGTCCCAGAGGCGCATCACGTCGGGGCTGTCGATGGTGTTGCGCGGACAGATGCCCGCATTGTTCACGAGGATCGAGACCTGGCCGATGGATGTCTCGACATCCCGTGCCAGCGCCTTGCATGCCTCGGCATCGGCGACATCGAGCGTGTAGGCCCAAGCTTCGCCGCCACTCTCGACGACCTCCCTGGCCGTGCGTTCGGCGGCCTCGCCATTCAAATCCGTCGCGATGATCCGCGCGCCTTCTTTCGCAAGACCTTTTGCGATGGCTGCGCCATTGCCCTGCCCGGCCCCGGTGACAAGTGCGATACGCCCTTCGAGCAACATCCGTTTCGGCTCCCTGAACTGAATTGAGAAAACCACCTCTTCTGATGTCGGTGGAGGCTGAGATTAGATAAGCATATGGCGAACGCATTCGCAAATAGCGAATAGTCGTAGACTGCAAAATTCCGCCATTCCCGTGACGTGAAAAAGCGCGCGCTTCGCAAGGCAAAGCACGCGCTGGAAAGTGTTCGATAGCGCATCGTGCGATGCGCTCTTCAAAGAGTGGAGCATCGGATTGGATCCCAAAAGTGGGTCCACTTTTGGGTCCGATGCTCTAGGGTCTGTTAAGCCAAAAAAGCTTAAGCGCGGCGGCGACGCTTCGCCGGTGTTCCGGTGCTCGCGGCAGACGCGACTTCTTCCTGACTCGCCCCGTCGACCGCGTGCGGGGTATAGCCGAGCTGCGCCGACAATCGATGGGTGAAGGCCAGAAGCGCCTTGGTGTAGGCGCTGTCGGCACCGACATCGAGAACGCCCATCGGACCGATGACGGTAATGACGATCTGCATCTTCCCGCTGTAATCGAAAACCGGCGCGGCGATGGCATTGATTCCGGTGACGGGCTTGCCCTCCGTCGGAGCGTAGCCGAGGCTCCGGGCGCTGGCGATATCGGTCTCGAGTTCCTTGCGCGACGTGGCCGTGCCGATGCCCTGGATGCGTGCCCCCTTGCGCAGCTCTTCCGTCACCTGCGCCTCAATGACTTTCGGCGGCATGAAGGCCGCAAAAACCTTTCCGGTCGCGGTGCCGGTGATCGTGAAGACGGTGCCGGTGCGCACGTTCACGTGAACCTGGTCGCTGCCCTCCTGCACCTGCACGATGGTCGGGCCGTGCGTTCCCCATACGGCAATCGTGACCATGAGGCCGATCTCTTCCGAGAAATCGATGATGGCCTGGCCCGCGAGCCGCAACGGATCGAAGCTGCGCAGCCGTGCGATCCCGAGCTGCAGCGCGAAGGGGCCGAGCTGATAGCGCCCGCTCGCCGCCTCCTGCTCGACGAGTTCGAGCTTGCGGAAGCTCACGAGATAGGCATGGGCCTGGGCGGGCGCCACGTCGGCCAGGGTGGCGAGTTCGCGCAGCATCAAGGGCTTTCCGGCACTGACCAGAGCTGCGAGGATCCGCCCTCCGACCTCCACTGACTGTACGCCGCGTCCGTCTATACTCATCGTCTGCTCAATATCGTTGGTCCGCGCCGCTTCATGCGGCGCTGTGGGACACCCCGAGATACGCCGCGCGGACCTTGGGGTCGTGAAGGAGCTGCTGCCCTGTTCCCGACAGTGTAACACTGCCCGTTTCGAGCACATAGGCCCGATCCGCAATGGCCAGCGCCATATTGGCCATCTGCTCCACGAGCAGGATCGTGATGCCGGACCGGCGCAGGGAGACGATGATGTCGAAGATCTCCTGGATGATCTTCGGCGCCAGACCCAGAGACGGCTCGTCGAGCAGGAGCAGCCGGGGCTTGCCCATGAGCGCCCGCGCGATGGCGAGCATCTGCTGCTCGCCGCCGGAAAGGGTGACGGCGAGCTGATCGCGCCGCTCCCTCAGGCGGGGAAAGAGCTTGAACTGCTCCTCCACCTCCGCGTCGAGCGCGTCGTTCGGCAGCTTCCGGAAATAGGCGCCGAGGGTGAGATTGTCGTAGACACTCTGGTCGGGAAAGACCTGCCGCCCCTCGGGCGAAAGGGCAATGCCGCGCGCCACCCGCTTGTGCGGCGCCAGCCGCGAGATGTCCTCGCCCTCGAATATGATCTGGCCTGAGCCTACGGGCATCAGCCCGGCAATGCCCTTGAGCAGGGTGCTCTTGCCCGCGCCGTTCCCGCCCACGATGGCGACGACCTCTCCCGCCTTCACGTCGATGGAGGCGTTGCGGACCGCCGCGATCGGACCATAGGCGAGGTGAACGTCCTTCAATGTCAGCATGTTCGTCCCCCTCCCCTACGCCGCCTCGATGGTGGTGCCGAGATAGGCTTCCATCACGCGCGGATCGGCCTGGATCTTGCCGGGCGTGCCTTCGGCGATCTTCTGGCCGTAATCGAGAACGATCACGTGGTCGGAAATCGTCATGACAAGGTCCATATGGTGCTCGATCAGGAGGATCGTGATGCCTTCATTGCGGATGCGCACCAGAAGCTGGCCGAGCTCCGCCGTCTCCTGCGGGTTCAACCCTGCCGCGGGCTCGTCCAGCAGTAGCAGGATCGGCTCGGACGCAAGCGCGCGTGCCAGCTCGACGCGGCGCTGAAGACCGTAGGCGAGGCTTCCCGCGGGAGCATCGGCATGGTGCGAAAGGCCGGTGAAATGCAGGATATTGTTGACCTTCTCGAGCGCCTTCGCCTCCTCCCGCCGTGACTTGGGCAAGCCGAGGAGCGAGGAGAGAAAACCGTTCTGCATGCGGGAATGCTGGCCGAGAAGCACGTTCTCGCGCACCGACAGATCCTTGAACAACCGGAGATTCTGGAAGGTTCGCGCAACGCCGTCGCCGCAGATGCCGTGCACCGATTGCTGCGTGATGTCGCGTCCTAGGAACGTCACCGTGCCACGATCCGGCGGAATGATTCCGGTGAGCATGTTGATGAACGTGCTCTTGCCGGCACCGTTCGGCCCGATCAGCGCATGGATATGCCCTTCCGTCAGATTGACGGACACATCCTTGGCGGGAACGACGCCGCCGAAGGCCTTGTTGAGGCTGTCGGCCGTCAGCAGGCTTGCATTGGCACTACGCGCGACGGAGCGGGTCGGCAGCCTGGGCGCGATGCGACCGAGTTCAGCGTCCGCGCGGGTGGTCACGCCGCCGAGCCCGAACCTCTTGAACAGTGAACCGAACACTCCGGCCAACCCCTTCGGCATCGCGTACAGGGCGAACAGCAGCAGCGCGCCGTTGACGAAATGCTCGATCCACGTCCAGCGCGCGACGAGCGCGCCGATGATCACGAGCGTCACCGATCCGAGAAGCGGCCCGTAGAGCGAGCCGCTGCCGCCGAAGAGCACGAGAAGGAGAATGAAGATCGACAGGTGGAAATTGATGAAGTCGGAATTGATGTACTGGTTCTGCTGCGCCACGAGCGCGCCGGCAAGGCCGCAGGTGACGGCGGCGATGACGAAGGCGAGGACCTTGTAGCGATAGACCGCGACGCCCACCGCGCCGGCTGCAACCTCGTCCGCCTGGAGCGAGAGGAAGGCGCGGCCGAACCGGCCCTGCAGAAGGTTGCGCAGGAGAAGATGGGTGACGAGGCAGAGCACCAGGCCGAACCAGACCCATTGCAGCATCGTGAACGGCACGCCGGCGATATTGAGCGGCTGGATCGAATAGATGCCCATGGCGCCGCCGAAGACTTCCGATCCTTCGGTAACCACCTTCTCGATGACGACACCGAAGGCGAGGGTCACCATGGCAAGGCTCGGCCCCTTCACGCGCAGCGAAGGTACGGCGATGAGAACGCCGAAGAACGCCGACACGCCGCAGGCGAGCAGAAGAGACAGCCAGGGCCCCACCTCGTAGCGGGTTGTCAGCAGCGCGACCGCATAGGCGCCTGCAGCGAACAGACCGGCCTGTCCAAGCGACTTCTGCCCTGCAAAGCCCAGCAGCACGTTCATCCCTGCAGCACACAGGAAGTAGATGCAGATCATGAACATGGTGCGCAGATAGAACTCGTTCTCGATGAACGAGGCGACTGCGGCAATTGCGGCAACGAGAGCGACGGATCCAATCAGATGGCGCATGCGAGCTACACCTTGTCGACAGCAGCCTGGCCGAAGAGGCCCGCCGGGCGAATTGCCAGAACCAGAATGATCAAGCCGAACACCACGATCTCACGCCATTGCGCCTGCCAGAGCCCGATGCCGGATTCCAGAACGCCCAGGATGAAGCCGCCATAAATGCAGCCGCGCGGATTGTTGAGCCCGCCGATGATGGCGCCGGAGAACGCCTTGAGCGCGAATCCCATGCCCATGAAAAGCGACGCGGAGGCAATTGGGGCGATCAGAACGCCTGCGACGCCGGCAAGCCCGCTCGACAAAGCAAAGGCGCCGATCATGACGAGGTTGACATTGATGCCCATGAGGCTTGCCGTCTGGGGAGAATGGGCGACGGCCATCATGGCCTTGCCGATCCGCGAGCGGCGCATCACCAGATCGAGCGCCACCATGATCAGGATGGCACAGGCCAGAACCAGAAGCTCCTGCGGGCGCACGCCGGCCCCGGCAATGCGCAGCACATTATCTCCGAGCGGTGACGGCACCATGACGGGAGCCGGTCCCCAGATCGCGAGACCGAGGCTCTGCAGCATCACGCCGAACCCGAGGGTGCTCATCACCCAGTTCATGCCGCCCTTGCCGGCAAAGGGTTTGACCGCGAGCAGGAAGATGAGAATGCCCATGAAGCCGGCCACGGCTCCAGCACCGATAACGGCTGCAGGATAGCGCCAGGCCGAAGCCGCCTCGCTGGGAACGGCCGTGGTCGTGCTCGCCAGGCCCGACAGCAACAGGAGCATCGTCACGCCGATGAAGGCGCCGAACGAGATGAACTCTCCTTGCGCGAAATTCAGCGTCTTCGTGGTCGTGAAGGTGATGCTGAAGCCGAGCGCGATCAGGGCATAGACGCCGCCGACGGCAAGGCCGCTCAGGAGTGTCTGGAGGTATACGTCCAGCATGGGGGCTCCACCGGTACGGGATATCAGGGCCTGCCGGCGCTTCTAGCCGGCAGGCCCACAAGCCTATGTTTTACTGCGTGAAGTCGGAGGGCTTGAGAGCCTTCACCACGTCATCGGTGTAGGAGACCAGACGTCCGTCCTTCCACACCGTCCAGCGATAGTCGGAAGCGGTCAGAGCCTCGTGCTCGGTCGCCGAGAAAGGCTTGGTGTAGGTCTTCATGATGCCTTCGACGGGCGCCTGAAGATTCTCGAGCGCCTCGCGCATCTTCGCCCCTTCCGTGCCGCCCGCCTGCTTGATCGCGGCAGCGGTGATCATCAGCGCATCGTAGCAATGCGCTGCGAAGCTGAAGGCGCTCTTCGAGGTCATCTTGGGAGCGAGCCGATCGTAAAGCTGCTGCTGCTTCGGCGTGCGGTCTTCCGTGATGGTGCGCATGAAGACCGGCTTCTCGGCCAGATTCTTGCCCGCCGTGTCGTAGAAGCTCGCGTTGTCGGAGGACCAGGAGGTCAGCGTCACGGGGAAGTAGTTGATCTTCTCCATGCTGCGCACGAGCTGACCGATCGGCGTACCCTGCGCCCAGACGAGAACGGTATCGACGCCGGCAGCCTTCAGCTTGTTGAGCTGCGAGGTCATGTCGGTGTCGTTCACGCCGAACTTCTCGGTTGCAATCGGCTTCAGGCCCTTGGCCTCGGCGAGCTCCTGAAGATCCTTCAGACCGCCCTGGCCGTAGCCCGTGGTCTCGACGAGGAAGCCGACATTCTTGGTCTTGGGATTGCTCTTCGCATAGGCGATGAGGCCGGCGACCTGTGCCCGGTCCACCATGGAGACGCGGTACATGTAGTTGTCGGCACTGGCGCTCATCGGCTTGGTGATGTCGGTCGCGGATCCGATGCAGCCGATGGAAGGATTCTTCTTCTGGTTGGGAATGTGCTTCCAGGCGAGCGCATTGCCCGAATTGGTCGGGCCAAGCACGGCCACGACCTTCTCGTTGTCGATGAGGTCGCTCATGTTCTGGATCGACTTCGGCGGCTGCGAGAGATCGTCGCGCACCACGAGAGTCAGCTTGCGGCCGAGCACGCCGCCGGCGGCATTGATGTCTTCGATGGCGGCCTGGATGCCGAGCACGCCGGCCTGTCCGCTCTGGGCGGAGGGCGAAGCCGAAAGGTCGCCGTTGAAACCGATCTTGATCTCCTGGGCATAGGCCGCCGAGGAAAAGGCGAGCGCGCTGCAAAGAAGAGCGGCGTTCAGAGCTTTGGATTGTGGCGTCATAATCTTCCTTCCCTCAAAGGGTACGATTTCGGCTGCGGGTTCGGCGCTCGATGCGCACGCCCCGCCCAGGGCTTTCGGGCAGGAAGGCCTGCCACTTCCGAAGGTCGAAGGGAGGGAATGAGGAGCGGACCTTCGTCCGCCGACAACAGCCGCGCTATCGCCCGTCATTGCCGGGCTCGGCCGTCGGATGTCCCTTCCCTTCTGCATTTCTCATGCTGTCGCTCTTTTGCCAGAGCTTGCCGATATTCGTACATAACAGCGAACGCGTTTGCAATAGACGAATGATCTGACTTTGGTAGCGGTCCGGTGGAATCGGTGTCCGAACCCTCGATTTCCGGGAATGCGGGCCCCATGCGAACGCGGCCGCTCAAGGCATGAGCGGCCGCTTGGATTCACAGGGCTGGGATGGGGTTCAGCTTATTCCGCGTCCGGTTGGGCGGAGGGATGCGCCTTCAGGAAGGCCGCATGCTCGCCCGCAAGCGCCTCCACGCGCCGGATGCGCGGATAATCCTCCAGGGGCACCGCAAACCGCCGCGCGGCATAAAGCTGTGGCAGAAGGTAAACGTCGGCCATCGATGGCTCTGAGCCGAAGCAGAAACCTTCATCTCCGATCAATGCCTCGACGGCGGCAAGCCCCTGCCCGACCCATGTGGCGATCCAGGCTGCCACCTCCGGCTCGGATCGGTCGAACGTTTTTCTGAGATGGTTGAGCGGACCGACATTGTGCAGGGGATGGATATCGCAGCCGATGAGCGACGCCACAGCCCTGACCTTGGCCCTGGCAGCCGGATCGGCAGGAAGCAGCGCCGGAGTGGGATATGCTTCCTCCAGATATTCCAGAATTGCCGGCGATTGAACGATGACCGTGCCGTCATCGAGTTCGAGCGCAGGCACGCGCCCCTGCGGGTTGATGGCCCGGTAGCTCAAGGAGTTCTGCTCGCCGCCGTTGCGGACCAGATGAACGAAGGCCTGCTCGGGCTCGATGCTCTTCAAGGCAAGAGCGATGCGCACACGGTAGGAGGAGGTAGATCTCCAATAGGTATATAGCTTCATGCGTCTGCCACTATGGTGCCGGTAGGATCGCAGCCCGGCATTCGCCGAAGCCGATGGAAGCGTAGCCCTGCCGGTTGCCCCGCGCTTTCAGGATGATCTCGTCCCCATCTTCCAGAAAGCGCCGCTCCTCACCGGAGGCCAGAACGACCGGGTTCTTTCCACCCAGCGTCGCCTCCAGGATACTGCCGCAGCTTTCCTGATCGGGGCCCGAAATCGTTCCCGTACCGAGCAGATCGCCCGGCTGGAGATTGCAGCCGTTGCTGGTGTGATGAGCGATCATCTGAGCCACCGTCCAGTACATGTGCCGTGCATGAGACAGGGCGAGCCGATGCGGCGCCAGCCGCTTCGCTCGCATGGCCGGCGTGAGAAGCAGAACCTCCAGTTCGAGATCGAAAGCGCCTTCCCTCTGATCGCCCGCATCGGTCAGGTAGGGCAGCGGCGCAGGATCGCCTTCCGGCCGCTGCGGCTGCGGAATGCGGAAGGGCGCAAGCGCCTCCGGCGTCACGATCCACGCGGAAATCGTGCTCCCAAAGCTCTTCGAAAGGAAGGGGCCGAGTGGCTGGTACTCCCAAGCCTGGATGTCGCGTGCCGACCAATCGTTGAGCAGGCAGAAGCCGCCCACGTGACTTCCCGCTTCCCCGATGCCGACCGGCTCTCCCTGAGGATTGCCGGTTCCGACCCAGACACCGAGTTCCAGTTCGTAGTCGAGCCGGCGGCTCGGGCCGAAACCCGGGCCCTCGGCATCCGGCGGTTTCGTCTGGCCCTTCGGACGGCGCACCGGCGTTCCCGTGACGTTGATGGATGACGCACGGCCATGATAGCCGATCGGAACATGCTTGTAGTTCGGCAGCAGCGGGTTATCGGGGCGGAACTGCTTGCCGACATTGGTGGCATGATGAATGCCGACATAGAAATCGGTGTAGTCGCCGATATGAGCTGGCAGATGAAGGGTACATGCTTCCACCGCGTGCAGGCACTGCTCTGCCTTTTCGCGATCGGGACTGCCTTTCGTCAGAAGTTCGGACAGCCGCAGCCGCAGCGCCTGTCGCGGCCCGGCTCCGAGTGCCAGAAAGGCATTGAGCGCCGGGCCGGATGCGGCCTCGGCAGCCCGCGCCGCCTCGCCGGTGAAGAGGCCGGCGGCGAGAGCGGCCGACAGATCCAGCACCTGGTCGCCGATGGCGACGCCGCCCCGCTTGCCGCCGGCACGCGGGCTGAAGATTCCGAAGGGCAGGTTCTGGATCGGAAAGTCCGGATGGCCATTGGCCGAAGGCACCCAGCTTTCGAGCTTCGGATCATGGGTTCGATCGAGTTGAGCCATGATCCCGCTTATCTCTTGTTCGGGTTGAAGTGCTTCTGGAGCTTGTGCCCGTAGGAGGCGTAGTCCTTCTGCAGCGCGGCCGTCTGCGCGGCGAAGGCGCTCACCTTCTGCGGGAAGCGTGTCTCGAACATGAACGCGAGCGTGCCTTCCAGCCGATGCGGCTTCAATTCCACGTTGCTGGCCTTCTCGAACGCATCGACGTCCGGCCCATGCGGCAGCATGGTGTTGTGCAGGGACATGCCGCCGGGCACGAAGCCACCGCCGGTCTTGGCGTCGTAGACGCCGTAGATCAGCCCCATGAACTCGCTCATCACGTTCATGTGGTACCAGGGCGGACGGAACGTGTTCTCCGCTACCAGCCAGCGGTCCGGGAAAATCACGAAATCGATGTTGGCCGTGCCGGGCGTCTCGGAGGGCGAGGTCAGCACGGTGAAGATCGACGGGTCGGCATGGTCGTAGAGGATCGGCCCCACCGGCGAATAACGCCGCAGGTCGTACTTGTAGGGCGCGTAATTGCCGTGCCAGGCCACCACATCGAGGGGCGAATGGTCCATGTCCGCCACCCAGAGCGTGCCCCCCCATTTCACGTACATCTTCGACGGCGCGTCCCTGTCCTCATAGGCCGCCACAGGGGTGTGGAAGTCGCGCGGGTTGGCGAGGCAGTTCGCCCCGATCGGTCCACGCTCCGGCAGGGTGAGGGCGCCGCCGTAATTCTCGCAGAGATAGCCGCGCGCCGGCCCGTCCTTGAGCTCGACGCGGATCTTCACCCCGCGCGGAATGACGGCGATCTCGCCCGGCTCGATGTCGATGATGCCGAACTCGGTCCACAGGCGAAGGTCTCCCTGCTGCGGCACGAAAAGCAGCTCGCCATCGGCATTGTAGAAATACTCGTCCGCCATCGAACGGGTCACGAGATAGACGTGCGAGCCCATGCCGGCCTGCGAGCCGGCATCGCCCGCCGTGGTGATGGTATGGATGCCTTCGAGGAAGGAAACCGGGCGGTCCGGAAGCGGGATCGGATCCCAGCGCATGGGAGCAAGCGGCACCTCGACCTCAGCAGCGGGCGCGGTGCGCCACAGGCCGATATCGGCCTTCTGGAACTGGCCCCAATGGGTCACCGTCGGACGGATGCGGTAGAGCCAGGAGCGCTCGTTGGTGGTGCGCGGCGCGGTGAAGGGCGATCCGGAGAGCTGCTCGGCATAAAGGCCGTAGGCGCATTGCTGGGGTGAATTGCGGCCGATCGGCAGCGCGCCGGGCAGTGCTTCCGTCTCGAAGCCGTTGCCGAAGCCTGACATGTAGCCCGGCTGGATGGCGCTTTCGGCCCGGTCGGCGGCCTGGGATTTCAGGGCTGGATTCTGGACATTCATGGGCATGACCTCCATAATTGGTCACGAATGTAACTGTCGATTTTGTAACCAACAACACCATGGCCGATCTCGAGCTCGAAACCTTTCTCCCCTACCGCCTGAACAGGATCGCGGCCGCCGTTTCCCAGGATTTCCGCTCCGTCTACGGCCCGCATCATGATCTCACCATCCCGGAATGGCGCGTGCTGGCGACGCTCGGCCAATCCGAGCGGATCAGCGCCAAGGAGATCGGCCGGCATTCCTCCATGCACAAAACCAAGGTGAGCCGGGCCGTGAGGGCGCTGGAGGAGCGGCGCTGGCTCACCCGTCGCGAGAGCGAGGAGGATCGGCGCGAGGAGATTCTGTCCCTGACCGCCCAGGGCCGCAAGGTCTACAAAGATATCGTGCCCAAGGCACTCGCCTTCGAGAAGCAGATCCTCGACCGGCTCGGACCGGAAGCAGAGGATCTCCACGCCGCCCTCCGCCAGCTCGAAACGATCTTCAAGATTCGATAGGTTTTTCCGGGCCGATCAAAGCACGGATACCGCCCGCCTGCCGATGGCAGATCAAATGGTACCTCGTACCTGATAGATGGTATCGAGAGCTACCTGAACTGCAGCCTCTCACGCCGGTCCGTCTCCGACCGGAGCCAAACCGAGCAGCGAGGCTCGCAATCTCGTCGGACATGGAACCTTAGCCTTAATCAGCCGTCATCTTCCCAGCATGCGATGGGGAGACCGGCCGATGTACAGGGCAAGCTTATCTGTGATGGCTGTCATTGCGTCCCTCGCCGCCCTGTCGACAGCGGCGGCAGCTGAGGTGCGCATCACGGTCGACAAGAGAACCCAGCGCATGACCGTGACGGTCGATGGCGTCGAACGCCACGCGTGGCTCGTCTCGACCGGCCTCGAAGACTATGGCACACCGACGGGCGCGTTTACCCCGTCGCGGCTGGCAAGGCACCACTTTTCGCGGGAATGGGACAACGCGCCCATGCCGCACTCGATCTTCTTCACAGATGCGGGACACGCCATCCACGGCAGCAGCGCGATCGGTCGCCTTGGCCAGCCAGCCTCCCACGGCTGCGTCCGTCTCGCGCCGAGGAATGCCGAAGCGCTCTTCAGGCTGGTCCTTGCGGAGGGACTGGAGAACACGAAGATCGAGATCACGGGAGACGAGCCCATCGGGATCGCTCTCGGGGGCGAGCCCGGATCGCCGAGACGCTACGGCCGGCTGACCAGCTTCGATCCGCTGACGACCGGAATCATGGCCGGCGGATCCGGGCCGAGAGCCAGAGTGAGTGAAAGCCCAGGCTCGTCCGAGAAACCTTTGGCCTCAGCGACGCAGGCTCCGATGGCTGCCACAGGCACGCCATGATAGATTGATGCGATAGGAACCGGCCCAGCTCTTCGCAGATGAATTGAAGCATCGCGCCTCCGCAGGAGATCGACCCTATGACCAAGACAGTCACGTCTCTTTTCCACACCGATCAGCATGCGGCATCTGCAGCGAAGCACCTGGAGCAGGCGGGCATCCCGAAGGACGAAATCGACATCTGGTCGACGCCGCATAATCTCGCTCCCCTGCTGGAGGATCTCGGCGTGTCGCGGGCCGATGCCTATGCGTATGCGGAAGGCGTTATTCGCGGCGGATCGGTCGTCATCGTGAAATGCGGCGCGGCCGAGGTCGGCCAGGTCGTCGGCATCCTGGACCAGGAGGGCGTTCTCGACCTGGACGAGCAGCGGGAATCCTGGCGTTCGGAAGGATGGGTCGCCGGCGAAGCGGTGGACGAAGCGCGCTCAGCTCCGTCTGATGATCTCGGGCACGGCCGGGTTCGAATCCTGCGCCGTAAAATCGAAGGCCCGGCAAAGCCGTAGAATGGTCGGCGCCGGCCGCTCACCTGATGCCTGACGCAGCCGCGAACCCTGCCGGGGGTGGAGCATCGGGCGCTCTTTCTGCTACACGACCTTGCTTCATATGCCGTGGGCCGGCTCCGGCGGACGGCCACGGAGGGAGGGTAGAATGACATCGAAGACCTGTATCGTCCTCGGCGCTCCGGTTCAGGAAGGCGCGGGCCGTCTCGGCTGCGATATGGGCCCGAGTGCGTTCCGCACCGCCGGTCTGCAGACGGAGCTGCGCAGCCTCGGCTACGACGTGGAGGACCGGGGCAACATCGCTCCCAAGCCGCACCGGGAGATTCACCACCCCAACGCGGCGATCAAGGCCCTGCCGGAGACCGTCGCCTGGACCGAAGCCATCGCGGAAGCAGCCTATGAGGCGAGCGGGAAAGGCATCCCGATCTTCATCGGAGGAGACCACAGTCTCTCCGCAGGCTCGATGACGGGACTTGCCCGTCGCGCGGCGGAGGACAATCGCGAGCTGTTCGTCCTATGGCTCGATTCGCATCCGGATTTCCACAGCCTCGCAACGACGACGAGCGGCAATCTCCATGGCGTGCCCATGGCCTATGCCACGGGTCTGAATGGGTTCGAAGGCTATTTCCCTCCGCTTGCCGCAGCGATCAAGCCGCAGAACGTGTGCATGATGGGCATCCGCAGCGTAGATCCCGCAGAGCGCGCAGCGTTGAGGAGCTCCGGCGTGACGGTTCACGACATGAGGGCAATCGACGAAAACGGCGTCGTTACTCTTCTCAACACATTCCTGAAGCGCGTCGCGGATGCGGACGGCATTCTACATGTCAGCTTCGACGTCGATTTCCTCGATCCGGCAATCGCACCAGGCGTCGGCACCACCGTGCCTGGCGGCGCGACGTTCCGTGAAGCCCATCTCATCATGGAAATTCTCCATGACAGCGGCCTTGTGCGAAGCCTCGATGTGGTCGAGCTCAATCCGTTTCTCGATGAGCGCGGACGCACGGCGCTGCTCATGGTCGATCTCGTCGCCAGCCTCATGGGACGAAGCGTTCTCGACCGCCCGACCCAAAGCTACAGCCATACGCCGAAGACGAGCTGACGTTAACCTACCGCTTCGACCACAAGCTCGAACGTGACGCAGACGGGATTGTCGCCGCGCACCAGCTCGCCGGAATGAATCGCACCGTCCATGTCGACGACATCGATCTCGAGCCGGGATCGCAGCTCGCCGCCGATCCTGGACACGCGGCCGCTCCGGATCAGGACCTCGGTCGCATAGGAATCAACCGCTCTGCCGTCGGTGAAGCGCACCTCGTTCAGGCTGCCGATGCCGTAGACATTCGCCGCAGCAAAGCCGTGTCGCCGGCAGATCTCCTCGATGGCAAGATCGATATCCTCGTTGGGGCGCACTTTGGCGAGCAGCATCCGCGGATGCGCGGCGCCACCATGAGCCTTGTGAACCGGCTCGAAGAGGGTGAAGTTCGTCTCGGCATCCGGCATCGCCTCGAAGGTGGCATCCGCGAATCCGATGCCCGTGACCTCGATCGGCTCAGCCACAATCGTCTGAGGAGCAAGCATGTGACCCGCCTTCAGCCCGTCGGCCGTGCGCCAGACGCCGTGGCAATGCAGAAAAGGTTTTCCATCGCGGATGCCGATGATGGCGCAAGCGCGGGTTACGTCGACGGGGCCCGCGGGCTCATAGGTCTCGCTGTACCAGGCGGCATAGAGCGGATCGGTGGATCCTGCCGGCATCACATACCGGAAGGGTTCGCATGTCCCGCCCTTGAAGGCGACGAAGCCTCCGATGCAGCCGGCAGCCTTCATGCCACCGGTGACCGCTTCGTCCACCGTCCCGCCGGGTTCGAGCACGAAGCGCAATGGAACGCCTGAACCCATCACGGCAGCAACGCGCTCAGGTGCGATAGGTCCTGGATGTCGAATGTGTCTCATGAGGCGTTCAATCAATCAGCGAAACTTACAATCAGCGAAACGTGCAATCAATGGAACTCGGAGACCGCGCAGCTCTGCCCGCCGTCCACGGGCAGACAGACACCCGTGATGAACTGCGCCTCGTCCGAGGCGAGGAACACCGCGGCATTGGCGACATCCCAGGCCGTTCCCATGCGACCGACCGGGACCGCCGCGTTACGGGCCGCCACCATCTCCTCCACGCTCGCATATTGCCCGGAGATCTGCCGATAGATCAGCGGCGTGTCGATGAGGCCGGGCATGATGCAGTTGGCGCGGATTCCCTGGCGGGCATATTGCATGGCAAGCGCCACGGTCGCCTGGTTCACGGCGGCCTTGGTGGCGTAATAGGCGAAATAGGGATAGCCGGTCCAGCGGATCGCAGCGAGCGACGAGATGTTGACGATGGTGCCCCTGCCCTGCCGCAGCAGGTGCGGGATGACAGCCTTCGCCGTGCGGTAGACCGGCCCGAGATTGAGCTTCACCGCGGCCTCGAACTGCTCCTCGGTCAGTTCGACCGGGCCGCCCATATGAGTCACGCCCACATTGTTGTGCAGGATGTCGATGCCGCTGAAACGCGTGATCGTCTGCATGACTGCCGATTCAACGGAACCGGTGTCGGTCACATCGGCTGCAACCGCGATGGCCTCTCCACCTTCATTCGCGATGATGGCGGCGGTTTCCTCCGCCGTCTCAAGCACGAGATCGACGCAGGCAACCCTTGCGCCTTCGCGGGCATAAGCCACCGCCGCCGCCTTGCCGTTGCCCCAGCCGGGCCCCGAGGAACCGGCCCCGAACACGATGGCCGTCTTTCTCTTCAGACGGTCGACCATGAATGTCTCCTGCGCCACGATCCGGCGCTTTGCCTTTTAGCGACCGGCGGATGCCGCCGGTCGCCAAGCGAGAGAGCTGACCCGATCAGCTCAACGAGCTGCCGACGGACTTCTCGAGAATCGCCCAGGCCTCGTCGCCATACTTCTTCTTCCACTCGGCATAGAAGCCGGCCTTGCGCAGAGCGTCGCGGAAAAGCGTCGGATTCGGGTCGTTGAACTGCATGCCCTTCGAGACGAGTTCATCCTTGACGTTTCCGTTGAGCTTTGCCACGTCGGCACGCTCTTCCACGGCAGCGGCATTGAGGTGCTTCGCCACGACGGCGCGCAGATCCTCCGGCAGACGCTCCCAGGCGCGGCGGTTGGCCAGGAACCAGAAGCCGTCCCACATATGGTTGGTCATGGAGGTGTATTTCTGCACCTCGAACAGCTTCGCGGTCGAGATGATGGCGAGCGGATTCTCCTGGCCGTCGACCACCTTGGTCTGAAGGGCGGTGTAGACCTCCGCGAAGTTGATGCTGGCCGGTGCCGAGCCGAAGGCGCTGAACATCGAGGTCCAGAGCGGGCTCACCGGAACGCGGATCTTGAAGCCTTTCAGATCCTCAGGCGTCTGGATCGGCTTGTTGGAGCTCGTGATCTGACGGAAGCCGTTGTCCCAGATCTTGTCCATGACCACGAGGTTCGCCTTGGCGATCTGGCCGCGAACATAGGCGCCGAGCTCGCCGTCCATCGCCTTCCAGACCGTGTCGTAGTTCGGGAAGGCGAAGCCGATGCCGCTGATCGACGCGTTCGGCACGAGCGTCGACAGGATCAGGGGCGAGAGGGTGAAGAACTCCACGCCGCCGGACCGGACCTGGCTCAGCATGTCGGTGTCGGAGCCGAGCTGGTTGTTCGGGAAGATCTGGATCTCGACGCGTCCGTTCGTTTCCTGCTTGATCTTGTCGGCCGCTTCCTTCGCGCGCAGGTTCATGGGGTGCGTGACCGGAAGATTGTTGGCGTATTTGTAGGTGAACTCGGCCGATTGGGCGCGGGCCCCGAACGTGCTGACCATCGCGACGGAGGCAGTGCCCTGCAGCAGGGTGCGGCGTGAAATCGTCATGTCTTCTCTCCCTTTCGGCTGTTTTGGTGAACGGTTTTGGAGGCTGGCTCCGGTCACAGGAATGCGGTGGAAATCCCCGGGATCGCGGCGATCAGCACGAGGCCGACGAGCAGCGCCAGGATGTAAGGCCAGATCGCGCCCATGGCTTCGTCCGGCGAGACGTTGCCGATCTTGCAGGCGATGTAGAAGCCGATGCCGATGGGCGGCGCCATCAGGCCGATATTCATCGCGGTCACGACCACCATGGAATAATGGATGTCGTTGATGCCGAGATTCTTCGCGATCGGGAACATCAGCGGCGCCATCAGCACGATCGCAGGCAGACCCTCGAGCACGCAGCCGAGCAGCAGGAACACCACGATGGTCACGGCCATGAAGATGATCCAGCCGCCGGGCAGGCTCGCCATGAAGGTTGCGAGCTGCTGCGCAAAGCCCGTCTGCGTCAGCGCCCAGGCCATGGCAAGCGCCGTGCCGAGGATCAGCAGGATCGCTCCGGAGAGCGCCGCCGTCTCCACCAGCATCTGGTAGAACTTGCGCAGGCCGATGCCGCCATAGAGGAAGATGCCGATGATCAGCGCGTAGAGCACCGCGATGGTCGACACCTCGGTGGCCGTCGCGATGCCGCCGCCGACGGCGCTGCGGATGATGAAGGGCAGCACCAGGGCCGGCGCCGCGATCAGCATCGTCTGGCCGATGACCTTGAGCGGAGCGCGGCGCACATTGCCGAGTTCCTCGCGGGCAGCCTTGATCCGTGCCAGCACGGCGAGAACCGCAAGCAGCACCATGGCGACCACGAAGCCCGACGTGAACAGCCCGGCGATGGAGACGCCGGCGACTGATCCGAGCACGATCAGCACAATGCTCGGCGGAACCGTATCGGCCATCGCCGCACCCGTCGCAAGCAGCGCGATCATCTCGCGCGGCTTGTGCCCGCGCCGCTTCATCTCCGGAAAGAGAGCCGGAGCGACGGTCGCCATATCCGACACCTTGGAGCCGGAAATGCCCGAGACCAGGAAGAGCGAGCCGAGCAGCACGTAGGACATGCCGGCCCGCACATGGCCCAGGAGCGAGGCGAGGAAGTCGACGATGGCCTTGCCCATGCCGGTCGCATCGAGGATGCAGCCGAGAAAGACGAAGATCGGAACCGACAGGAGGATGATGCTCGACATGCCCTCATCCATGCGGCCGATCATCACGAAGATGGGCACGCGCGTGCTGAAGGCGAGAAAGGCGAGCGTTCCGATGCCGAAGCAGAAGGCGATGGGAACGCCCATGACGAGGCAGAGCGCCACGACGCCGACGAGGAAGATGAGGATGTTGATGTTGCCGAGCCGCAGGAGCGCGGGCGACAGAAGCCAGAACGCTCCGGCAACGGCCGCGACGAGCAGCACGGAGGCGACGATGTCGCGTAAGGACGATGTCTTCACCGCCTGCGTCACGGTGAAGCCCAGCATGGCGAAGATGCCGAAGGCGATGGCCGCAACGCGAAAACTGTTCGGGATGTTGAGCGCGGCGGAGGTGACGAACCATTCCTCCTCCACATACTCGACGGCCGGCTGCAGCATGACGAGCAGGAACGTCGCGGTAAGGACGAGGCCGAGGGTCTGGATGAAGCCGCGGATCCTCTCGGGGAACATCCCGAGGAACAGCGTCAGCTTGAGATGCTCGTTCCGGTCGATGGCGATGGCGGCGCCCAGCATGGCGAGCCAGAGGAAGGAGATCGAGGCGGCCTCGTCGATCCACACAACGGGATAGGAAAAGACATAGCGCGAGGCGACGCCCGCCAGCAGCAGGACGATGATGACGGAGAGAAGCACCGCCGACACCACTTCGAGCGGCCGGACCAGCAATGAGCCGACGCGGTGTGTCACCTCTTCGTCGGCATTCGGCAGGGCGATCGTGTCGCCGGCAGCAGCCATCGTGCTCTCCCCTATCTCAGCTCAAGCCGGCGCGTTCGAGCATTGCGCACCGGCCGGCGGATATCCCTGCTGCCGTGACTGGGAGGGCCTCCATCGCGATTCCTTCCCGTTCTTGCGGCAATCGCAACGAATGCGATCAGACAGGTCCATTCTATGGATCTTTATTTCCTAACGGATGACGGAAAAGATACACTTCTTACAAGTCATTGCAACCTGGGTCGAAGCAATTTAGCTTGCGACTGAAGTCTGAGCATGGAATCTAAGGTCCACAATATGGATCTCCGACGCACGATGGATGAAGCCTCCGTATCGACCGGCGATCTGTCAGGATCCCAGAGCGTCGACCGCGCCCTGCGCCTGCTGGCGCTCGTCGGGCGCGAGGCCGAGGGCGGCGCCAAGCTGAGCGATATCGTCGAGGAGAGCGGCCTCAACAAGCCGACCGCAAGACGCCTGCTTCTCGCCCTGATGCGCGCGGGCCTCGTCGAGCAGGAGGCGCGCACGCGGCGCTATTTTCTGGGCGAGGAGGCTTATGTTCTCGGCACCCTCGCCTCGCGGCGTCACGGCCTGCTCGAGCTCTCGCTGGAGAGCCTGCGCAACCTGTCCGAAGTCACGATGGATACGAGCTTCGTCTCCGTGAAGCGCGGCAACTATGCCGTATGCCTTCATCGCGAGGAGGGCACCTATCCCGTTCGCACCCACGCGCTGCAGGCCGGCAACCAGCATCCGCTCGGAATCGGCGCCGGTTCCCTCGCCATGCTGTCCGCTCTCGGCGACGACGAAGTGGAACGCGTGCTGGCCGCGAACCGGAAGGCTCTGGAGACGCAATACGCCTATTACCCGGAGGCGCAGATCCGCGAGGATGTGGCGAAGACACGCGAGCGCGGCTACGCGCTCAATCCCGGCCGCATCGTCGCCGGCTCCTGGGGCCTTGGAATGGCGGTCCGGTTCCCGGACGGTCGGGTGGCGGGCGCACTCAGCATCGCGGCGATCGACATCCGCATGAGCGCCGAGCGCCAGCCCGAGCTCGTCCGACACATGAAGGTCGAGGTGGAGCGCATCGAAGGCAAGCTCCGCACGATGTTCCTTTAACAATCGCGATCCTGGAACGAAGCACATGACCGACAGCCTCTCCCCTAAAACCGGCATCAGGCGCGAATCGAACCGGGTCATGAACCTGTCCCATTTCCTGCGTCAGGCGGCGCGCCGGCATGCGGAGGAGATCGGCTTCGTCTGGGGCGAGCGCACATGGACATGGTCGGATCTCGACCGGCGCGTCGACGCAATGGCCGCGGCGCTTGCCGCAAAGGGAATCGGCAAGGGCGACCGCGTTCTGGTGCAGTCGAAGAACTGCAACCAGATGTTCGAATCGATGTTCGCCTGCTTCCGGCTCGGAGCTGTCTGGGTGCCTACGAATTTCCGCCAGACGCCGGACGAGGTCGCCTATCTGGCGCAGGCGAGCGGCGCCTCCGGCATGATCTGCCACGGCGACTTTCCCGAGCATGCGGCAACGGTTCCGCAGGCCGCACCGGCGATCCGCTTCGTCATCTCCATCGGGCGCTCAGGCTTCGGCGAGGACTACGACGCGCTCGTCGAGTCTCACATGTCGCAGCCCGTCGCGACAGCCGGTGTGGAGCACGACGACCCGTGCTGGTTCTTCTTCACCTCCGGCACGACCGGGCGCCCGAAGGCCGCCGTGCTCACCCATGGCCAGATGGCCTTCGTGATCACGAACCATCTCTGCGACCTGATGCCCGGCACGACGCATGCGGACGCCTCCCTGGTGGTCGCGCCGCTCTCGCACGGGGCTGGCGTGCATCAGCTCGTGCAGGTGGCGCGCGCCGTGAAGACGATCCTTTTGTCGAGCGACCGCTTCGACATCGACGAGGCCTGGAGCCTGGTGGAGCGCTGGCGCGTGACCAACCTGTTCACCGTGCCGACCATCGTCAAGCTGCTGACCGAGCACCCCTCCGTCGACGCACACGACCATTCGTCCCTGCGCTACGTCATCTATGCCGGCGCACCCATGTACCGGGAGGATCAGAAGCACGCGCTCAAGAAGCTCGGAAAGGTGCTGGTGCAGTATTTCGGCCTTGGCGAGGTGACCGGCAACATCACCGTGCTGCCGCCGGCGCTGCACGACCCCGAGGACGGGCCGGACGTGAAGATCGGGACCTGCGGCTACGAGCGTACGGGCATGCAGGTTTCGATTCAGGACGATCAGGGGCGCGAGGTGGCTCCCCTCGCAACGGGCGAGATCTGCGTCTGCGGCCCCGCCGTCTTCGCCGGCTATTACGACAACCCGGAGGCCAACACGAAGGCGTTTCGCGACGGCTGGTTCCGCACCGGCGATCTCGGCCACGTGGACGAGGAAGGCTATCTCTACATCACCGGGCGCGCCTCCGACATGTACATCTCGGGCGGATCGAACATCTATCCGCGCGAGATCGAGGAGAAAATCCTCACCCATCCCGCCATCGCCGAGGTGGCGGTGCTCGGCGTGCCCGACCGGACCTGGGGCGAAGTCGGCGTTGCGGTCTGCGCACTGCGCCCCGAGACAACCCTCGATGAACGCGAGCTCATCGCTTGGCTCGAAAGCAAGATTGCCCGCTACAAGCTGCCGAAGAAGGTGTTCTTCTGGGAGGCCCTGCCGAAATCGGCCTATGGCAAGATCACCAAGAAGACGATCCGTGAGGAGCTGGATGCGAAAGGATGCCTGCCGCTCGAACGATCCACTTGAGCTTCCGCCTGCCGTCTCGCGGGTCTTTTCGTAGATCGCCTCAGCCTGGAATTTCCTTGCGGCTTCTGGATTGTCGCGATCGAGGGGCAATATTCGATTAGGCCGATGATCCTGCGGTGGCATCCCATCCACCGAGCGAAGCCAAGGAGATCGAGCCATGAAGGCGCTGGTGCTGGAGCGCAAGGACGAACTCGCCTTGAGGGATTTTGCCGTCGAGGAGAACCTCGGACCCAGGGATGTCCGGGTCGCCCTTCGCACGATCGGCGTCTGCGGCAGCGACGTGCACTACTACACGCATGGCGCCATCGGCCCGTTCGTGGTCCGGGAGCCGATGATCCTCGGTCACGAGGCCGCGGGCCAGATCGTCGAGGTCGGATCGGAGGTCACGGAGCTCAAAGTCGGCGACAGGGTCTGCATGGAGCCCGGCATTCCCGATCCGGCGAGCCGGGCGACGCGGCTCGGCAAGTACAATCTCGATCCGGCCGTTCGCTTCTGGGCGACGCCGCCCGTGCATGGCGTGCTGCGGCCGAGCGTCGTTCACCCTGCCGACTTCACCTTCAAGCTGCCCGACCACGTGAGCTATGCCGAGGGCGCGATGGTGGAGCCGCTGGCGGTCGGCGTGCATGCGGCCACCAAGATCCAGGTCCAGCCGGGGGATGTCGCCGTAGTCATCGGCGCCGGTCCGATCGGCATGGTGACGATCCTGGCGGCCCTTGCCGCCGGATGCGCGCGAGTCATCGTCAGCGATGTCCACGAGCCGAAGCTGGATCTCGCGAAAAAACTCGGGCCCGTGCTCCCGGTCAATGTCAGGAGCCGGGACCTCCAGGAGGTCGTCGGCCAAGAAACAGACGGCTGGGGCGCCGACGTGATGTTCGAATGCTCAGGCTACGGGCCCGCCATGGCCGGGATGTTCGATCTCGTCTGTCCCGGCGGCAAGGTTGCCCTGGTCGGCATTCCGCTTGCCCCCTTCGCCTATGACGTGAGCAAGGCGCAGGTGAAGGAGGTCAGGGTCGAGAATGTCTTCCGCTACGCTCATGTCTATCCGCGCGCCGTTGCGATGATCGCTTCGGGCAAGATCGACGTGAAGCCGCTGATCACGGACCGCTTCGCCTTCGCGGACAGCGTCGCGGCGTTCGACTTCGCCAAGGCGATGCCGCCGAGCTCGGTCAAGGTACAGATCGACATGCCCGCCTGAGAGGCTGGTTCGTCAATCATTCTCCTCATCCTGAAAGTTTGGCTCGAAAAGGATTGCCGCGCCCCTCAGAGTCTGGCTCATAACCCTCACACCTCATCCTGAGGAGCAGCGAAGCTGCGTCTCGAAGGATCGTCCAGTGGTCTCTGGAACCGCCCTCGTCCTTCGAGACGCGAGCAATGCTCGCTCCTCAGGATGAGGGCTATCGGGGCGCAAACCCATTACCAGCCAGCTCTCAGCAGGACGAACGCGTTCACAAACGCTCACCGTTCAGATAAAGCTGCAGCGTCGCCCGCACGCCGCGCCGCCACAGGCTGTTCAGGGCGACCTCGAAATGCGCGCGGAACGGCCGCGCATCGGCCACATCGCCGAAGATGTCGCGCAGGTCGAGGAACTTCGCCGGATCGTCCTTCGCCGCCAGCGCCAGGGGCACGAGCCGGGCCGCATTCGGATCGTCGAGCCGCACCACATCCCCGGTATCTGTGGTCGCGGCGCAATAGCGGCACCACAAAGCGGATTCGAGCGCCAGCCCCGTCACGTCGCCGCCGGCCTTCAGCCGGTCTCGTGTCGAGGGCAGAATGAATTTCGGCTGCCGGTTGGAGCCGTCCTGCGCCAGGCGCGGAATCGTGTCGCCCACATCCGGATTGGCGAAGCGCTGCGCGATGGTGCGGTAATAGGCCTGAAGATCGACGCCCGGCACCGGCGGTACATGCGGGATGATCTCCTCCGTCTCCAGCTTGTCGAGGAAGCCGCGCACCAGAGGATCGGCCATGGCGTCGTGCACGAAGTGGATGCCCATCAGCGCAGCGGGATAGGCGATCGCCGCATGGCCGCCGTTGAGGATGCGCAGCTTCATCAGCTCGAAGGCCGCCACCTCCGATGTGAAGGTGACGCCGACCTCCTCCAGGGCCGGGCGCCCGGTGGGGAAGTTGTCTTCGAGCACCCATTGCCGGAACGGTTCGCAGAAGACCGGCCAGTTGTCGCGGATGCCGAAGCGCTCCTCGAGCATATTGCGCTCGCGGTCCGTGGTCGCGGGCGTGATGCGGTCGACCATGCTGTTCGGAAACGCGACCTTCTCGCGGATGAAAGCGGCGAGCGCCGGATCGGTGAGTTCGGCAAGCCCCGCCACCGCATCCATCGCCACGCGCCCGTTATGGGGGATGTTGTCGCAGGACATCACGGTGAAGGGCGCAGCGCCCCGGTCGCGGCGGCGCTTCAAGCCTGCGACCAGCGCGCCGAACACGCCCTTCGGCCTGTCGGGATGCGCAGCATCGTAACGGATGTCCGGATGCTCGGGATTGAAGGATCCGGTTGCGGGATCGATGCAATAGCCGCCCTCGGTCACGGTCAGCGATACGATGCGCAGGGCTGCATCGTCGAGCGCGTCGACGATGGCGGATGCATCCTCGCCCACCGGGACGAAGCCGGTCATGGCCCCCGTCACCCGCGCCGAATTCGCTCCCGGCTCCAGCTCCACCACCGTGGTAAGCCAGTCCTGCGGCTCCAGGGCTTGGCGCATGGCCTGATCACCCGCCCGCACGCCCGCCCCGAGCAGCGCCCAGTCGAGATCCCTGCCCCGGTTGAACAGGTCATCGAGATAAACCGCCTGATGGGCCCGGTGGAAATTGCCGGTTCCGATATGCAGGATGCCGGCGCTTAAGGAATCGCGGGCATAAGTCGGCCGTGCGATCGTGGACGGCAGGGCGGCAAGGGTTTTGAGATTGAGAGGCTGGCTCATGACACCTTAAACCTGATTGGCATGGGAGATGCGTCTGAGGGAAACAGGCTGGCCTGCATCCCTGCCGACGGCGCGACCCGTCATGATATCGACGGCCTTGTCGGCGATGGCAAGCACCGGCGCGTTGGTGTTGCCGCTGGTGATCGTCGGCATGATGGAGGCATCGACGATCCGCAGGCCCTCGATGCCGCGCACCTTGAGGTCCGGCGTGACGACGGCGTCGCGATCCGTCTCGCGACCCATCCGGCACGTGCCGACGGGATGATAGTTCGTCTTGACGGTGCGCCGGCAATGGGCGGCGAGCGCCTCGTCCGACATGACCTCCGATCCCGGAAAGATCTCCCGGTCGATCATGTCGCGGACAGGGTCCGTCCTCAGAACCTCCCGCGCATAGCGCAGCCCGGCGATGGTCAGGCGCAGATCCTCCGGGTCGCCGAAGAATTGCGGGTCGACCTGCGGCGCCGCGAGCGGATCGGACGATGCGAGGCGCACCGACCCGCGTGCCTTCGGCCGCTGGAGGCAGGGGTTCAGCGTCACGCCATGGGTCGGCTCGACGCCGGAGACATCGCGGTCGAGATAGACCGTCGGCACGCAATAGAGCTGCAGATTCGGCCGCGCGCTTCCGTCGGGATCGATGAAGGCGCAGGCCTCCACGCCGGTCGTGGTGACGGCGCCCGACTTGAACAGCATGTATTGCAGGCCGTGCCCCATCATGGCGAGGCCGCGGTCCTGGCCGAAATAGCCGAAAGCACCGATCGTGCTTGCGACGATGGGCACCTCGTGATGGTCCTGCAAGTTGCGTCCCACGCCCGGCAGCTCCGCGCGGACGACGATGCCGTGATGCGAGAGCTCGTCGGCCGGACCGAGGCCCGACAGCATCATGAGCTTCGGCGTCATGTAGGTGCCGGCTGCGAGAACAACCTCGGAATTGGCGTGGAACGTTTCGACACCCGAGGGGCACTTCGCCTCCACGCCCGTCGCTCGCCCGTTCTCGATGCGGATGCGTGTCGCAACTGTGTCGGCGAGAACGGTCAGCTTCGGATCGGACAGGACCGGACGAAGGAAGGCGTCGACGGCGCTGCAGCGGCGGCGCGTCTCCCAATCGATGGTGTGCTGCATGAATCCGACGCCGGCCTGCCTGGCGCCGTTGAAGTCGGAATTGTAGGGAACGCCCTTCTCCTGCAGCGCCTGCACGAAGGCACGGCTCATCGCCGAATGCTGCCCGAGATGCGACACCTTCAAGGGGCCGCTCACCCCATGATAAGGCTTGCCGAGATGATCGTTGCCTTCCTGGCGGATGAAGTGCGGCAGCAGATCCTCATAGCTCCAGCCGGCACCGCCCAGCGTTTCGTCCCAGGAATCGTAGTCCTCCGCCTGTCCGCGGATATAGACCATGGCGTTCACCGCACTGCCGCCGCCCAGCACCCTGGCCTGCGGCACGATGGGCGCGCGCCCCTCGAGTTGCGGCTGCGGCACCACCTTGTGCATCGTCAGGTAGGTGTCGCGGGCGAGAAACTTCATGTAGCCCGCAGGCATCGCCAGGATGCGGCTGACCTTGCGCGGCCCCGCCTCGATCAGCAGGACGCGGGCCTCATGCTCGGCGACGAGGCGGCTCGCCACGACGCAGCCGGCGCTCCCGCCGCCGACGATGATGTAGTCGAAATGCTGCGAGGCCATGGCCAGCCCCCGAGTTGCTCAACTCGCCTTGCGCGTCGGCAGCCGGCGCAGGTTTGCCAGTGGATGGCGCTGGATGCGCTCGACCGCCAGACCCTCGGCGTCGAACAGATGGCAGGTCGCCGGATCGAGCTTGATGGCGATGCGCTCGTGCACGCCGGTCGGAACCTCGCCGTCGGCCTGGACGATCAGCATCGCACCGTCCGGAAGCTGCGTGTAGAGATAGGTCTCGCCGCCGAGCCGCTCGACGACCTTCACCTCGCCGGAGATTTCGCCCTCCGCGCCCAGGCGCATATGCTCCGGTCGCACGCCCAGCGTGACGGAATCGCCCACCTTGTGGCGGCCAGCACGCACGGGAACGACCAGCGTGGCGCCGCTTGCCAGCTGAACATTCGTTCCCGCCTCGTCGATCGACACCACCTTGGCCGGCAGGAAATTCATCTTGGGGCTGCCGATGAAGCCCGCCACGAACAGATTGCGCGGGTGATGATAGAGCTCGAGCGGCGTGCCCGCCTGCTCGATGATGCCGCCCTGCAGCACCACGATTTTGTCGGCCATGGTCATGGCCTCGACCTGGTCGTGCGTCACGTAGATCATGGTCGCGGCGAGTTCATCGTGCAGCCGGGCGAGCTCGATGCGCATCTGCACGCGCAGCGCGGCGTCGAGGTTCGAGAGCGGCTCGTCGAAGAGGAAGACTTTGGGCTTGCGCACGATCGCCCGCCCGATCGCCACGCGCTGCCTCTGGCCGCCCGAGAGTTCCTTGGGCTTGCGCTCGAGCAGCGCATCGAGATGCAGGATCCGCGCTGCCTCGGCCACCTTGGCGCGGCGCTCCTCCTTCGAGGCGCCGGCGAGACGTAAGGAGAAGCCCATATTGTCGGCGACCGACATATGCGGGTAGAGCGCATAGGATTGAAACACCATGGCGAGCCCGCGCTCGGAGGGCGGAACGTCGTTCACCCGCTGCCCATCGATCATCAGATCGCCCGAACTGATCTCCTCGAGGCCGGCGATCATCCGCAGGAGCGTGGACTTGCCGCAACCTGAAGGCCCGACGAACACGCAGAACTCGCGATCGTCGATGGAGAGATCGACGCCCTTGATCACCTGGACGGCGCCGTAATCCTTCCGGATTCCCTTGAGCGTTACCGTAGCCATTCTGTGTCTCCCGCTTACTTGACGGCGCCGAAGGTCAGGCCGCGCACAAGCTGGCGCTGGCTCATCCAGCCGAAAACGAGGATCGGCGCGATTGCGATGGTCGATGCTGCCGAGAGCTTGGCCCAGAACAGCCCTTCGGGGGCGGAGAACGACGCGATGAAGGTCGTCAGCGGCGCCGCCTGCGACGTGGTGAGGTTGAGGCTCCAGAACGCCTCGTTCCAGCACAGGATGATCGACAAAAGAGCGGTGGATGCGATGCCGGGCAGCGACAGCGGCATCAGCAGCATCCAGACTTCCTGCTTGGGCTTGGCGCCGTCCATGCGGCCCGCCTCGAGGATGTCCTTGGGCACTTCCTTGAAGAAGGTGTAGAGCATCCACACCACGATCGGCAGGTTCATGAGCGTGTAGACCACGATCAATCCCCAGCGCGTATCGATCGCACCGGTATCGCGGAACAGCAGGTAGATCGGGATCAGGACGCCGACCGCCGGCATCATCTTCGTCGAGAGCATCCAGAGCAGAAGATCCTTGGTGCGCTTGCCCGGGAAGAAGGCCATGGCATAGGCCGCCGGCACGGCGATCAATGTTGCCAGGAACGTCGCGCCGACGGAGATGATGATGCTGTTGAGGGCGAAATGAACGTAGTCCGCGCGCTCGCGCACGGTGACGTAGTTCTCGAGCGTCGGGGTGAAGAAGAGCTTCGGCGGCGTCGCGATCGCCTCGACCTCGGTCTTGAAGCTCGTCAGGACCATCCAGAAGATCGGAAAGAAGATCACGCCGGCGGCGAGCCATCCGACCAGGGTGTAGATGAGTTTATCGCGCGTCTTGGGATGCATGGCCTAGGCCCTCAATCTGCGATGTTCTTGGCGATCGAACGGACCAGGAAGATCGCGACGATATTCGCCAGAATGACCGCGATCACGCCCGCAGCCGAGGCTCCGCCAACATCGTATTCGCGAAGCGCCCTCAGATAGATCAGGAAGGCGAGGTTCGTGGAGGCGAGCCCCGGTCCGCCGGAGGTGGTGACGTAGATTTCCGCGAAGACCGAGAGCAGGAAGATCGTCTCGATCATGATCACCACGCTGATCGCGCGGCCGAGATGCGGCAGGATGATGAAGAAGAACATCGCGAACGGCCCGGCGCCGTCCATGCGGGCCGCTTCCTTCTGCTCGCTGTCGAGGGATTGGATGGCGGTGAGCAGGATCAGCAGGGCGAAGGGCAGCCACTGCCAGGCGACGATGATGATCACCGATGTCAGCGGAAAGCTGCCGAAGAAATCGATGGCCGGCAGCCCGAGGGAGCGCGCGAAGAACGCGAACAATCCGTTGACCGGATGCATCAGCATGTTCTTCCACACCAGCGCGCTGACGGTGGGCATGACGAAGAACGGCGCGATGGCCAGCAATCTTGCGATGCTTCGCCCATAGAATTCCTGATCGAACAGGACGGCGAGCAATGTGCCGAACCCCACCGTGATCACCAGAACCCAGAACACCAGAAACAGCGTGTTGGCCATCGCCGTCCAGAGCGACGGATCGGTCAGGAGGAAGGTGTAGTTCTCAAACCCGGCGAACCCTCCCACGGAAGGATCGAGCAGGTTGTAGTATTGGAACGAGAACCACAACGTCATCGCCAGCGGCACGATCATCCATAGGAACAGGAGGATCACGGAGGGAGCGATGAGCGGCAGGGTCCTCACATTGCGCTGGCTTCGCTTGCCGGCGGAAGCCGAGGCGCTGGGGAGCGTCGCAGTGGTGGTGGTGCCAGCCATGTCCTTGACTCGCTTCTGGAGTGAGCAGCCGGCAGGCGCTAGACGCGCCTGCCGGCGATATGGCCGTCAGCTCACTTCGGATATCCAGCCTGCTTCATGGTGCGCTCGGTCGAGCGCTGCGCGCTCTCGAGAGCCTGGTCCACGGTCGACTGGCCGGCGAGGGCAGCGGCAATCTGCTGCCCGACCACCGTGCCGATTCCCTGGAACTCGGGAATGGCCACGTATTGGATGCCGATATAGGGCACGGGATCCTTGGTGGGCTTGGTCAGGTCGGCATTGGCGATCGACTCGTAGACGACCTTCGCGAAGGGTGCGGCCTTCTGGTACTCGGGATTGTCATAAGTCGATTTGCGCGTTCCGGGAGGAGCGGACACCCATCCGGCCTCGGTGCCCACGAGGGTGATGTAGTCCTTCGAGGTTGCCCATTTCACGAACGACTTGGCCGCATCGGCCTTCTTGGTGGATGCCGGGATGCCCAGCGACCATGCCCAGAACCAGCCCGAACCGTTGCTCGTCACTTCCACCGGCGCCGGTGCGAAAGCCGTCTTGTCGGCGACCTGGCTTTCCTTCGGGTTGTAGATGTATCCGGCAGCCGACGTGGCATCGACCCACATGGCGCAATGCCCGGTCGCGAACAGGGCGCGGTTCTCATTGTGCCCGTTGGCAGTGGCACCCGGAGGACCGTATTCGCGCATGTTCTTGACGTAGTAGTTGATCGCGTTCTTCCACGGCTCGGTGGTGAGCTGCGGCTCCCATTTCTCGTTGAACCAGCGGCCGCCGAAGGCATTCACCATCGGGCCGACGAACGCCATGTTCTCGCCCCAGCCCGGCTTGCCGCGCTGGCAGAAGCCATATTGCTCCTTGGACTTGTCCGTGAGCTTGGCGGCATATTCGGCGATCTGATCGTAGGTCGGCTTGTCCGCCATCTTGATGCCGGCCTGATCGAACAGATCCTTCCGATAGAAGGTGAAGGAGCTCTCGGCATAGAACGGCACGGCATAGAGCTTGCCATTGTAGGAAAGACCATTCTTCACCGAAGGGATGATGTCGGCGTAGTCATAATCGGCGCCGAGGTCGTCAACCGGCAAAAGCCAATTCTGCTTGCCCCAGATCGGGGCCTCGTAGGAGCCGATCGTGATGATGTCGAACTGTCCGCCCTTGGTGGCGATGTCCGTCGTCGCGCGCTGGCGAAGGACGTTCTCTTCCAGCACGACCCAGTTCAACTTGTTGCCGGTCGCCTGTTCCCATTTCGGCGACAGCCGCTGCATGATGATCATGTCGGCATTGTTCACCGTGGCAATGGTCAAGGTTTGACCTTGAGCAAACGCAACACCTGTACTCACAACAAACGCAACGGCCGAAAGTAGAGAAACCTTCCTGAAGCGCATCGTTTCCTCCAGCACATGTGATTGGCGTTTATTTTATCGTATCTACTGTCGCGGCCACCTTTTCTCGCCGACCGTAGTCGTGCTTGTGTCCAGTCGGATTATTTACGTAAAATATTCTCCGATCCTACCATATCCTTAAGAGCTATTGCTTGAAGGCGCAGGCTCTCTAGATATCGCCGGCTCGCCTCAGGAGAAAATAGAGCAAGCCTTCTCCGCTCATCAGCCCCTTACCATTTCGACAGCAGGACCCGTGCATTTCCCACCCGACCCAGGACATTGAGCGTCACATCCTGATCATGCCGGTGGATTCGCAGATGGAGCTTCGATCGCCCGATGCGGAGCTTGCGAACTTCGACATCATGAAGAAAATCGGGGAGGATGGGGTCGCTCAAGCGGACGGAATTGTCGTCCCAGTCGAGATTGAGCCCCAGGCAGGCGGCGAGCGTCGCGAAAGGTGTCGCGGCCGCCCAAGCCTGCGGCGAGCAGGCGACCGGGTATGCCGTCGGACCGCGATGGCGCCGGCGGGTGAAGCCACAAAACAGTTCCGGAAGGCGGCGCAGTTCCTGATAGGTCGCGACTTCGAAAAGGGCCTGGCAAATCTCCGCAGCCTCCTCCTTCAGCCCGTATCGCGCCATTCCCAGTGCAATCATCGCATTGTCGTGCGGCCAGATCGAACCGTTGTGATAGGACATGGGGTTGTAGCGTGCCTCGCCGCGCGCGACGGTTCGTATTCCCCAGCCGCTGAAGGAATCCGGGCTCATGAGCGTCGCCGTGACCCGGCGCGCCCGCTCCGGCGCCGCTATGCCCGCGAAAAGCGCATGTCCCGCATTCGATGTCCGTACGCGGCAAGGCCGCTTGGCCCCGTCCAGCGCCAGAGCGTAAGTGCCAATATCCTCGCACCAGAAAGCCGCGTCGAAATTCTCGCGAAGAGCATCGGCCTCCTTCGCCAGCCTGTCGCCGAGGTCGGGTTTTTCCAGGACATAGGCGAGCACCGCGGCCGCCTGTTTGGCCGCGAAGACATAAGCCTGGACCTCGCATAGCGCGATGGGTCCCTCCGCCCCGCATCCATCCGTATGGAAGATGGAATCGTGGCTGTCCTTCCAGCCCTGATTGGCGAGGCCCTTTTCCGTTTCGCGGTGATACTCGACGAAGCCGTCACCATCGCGGTCGCCATACTCGTCGCACCATTGCAGGGCCGCTTCGATATTGGGCCAGATGGCTTCGATCGTTTCCCGATCGCCCGTACGCTCGAAATATTGGCCCGCCAGCATGATGAAGAGCGGCGTCGCATCGACGGTGCCATAATAGCGTTTGAAGGGAACCTCACCCAGCTGCGCCATCTCGCCGAGGCGGCGCTCGTGCAGGATCTTGCCGGGCTGCGCATCCGCAGCGGGATCGATATCGGTCGCCTGCGTTGCAGCAAGGTAGCGCAGAACGCCCTTGGCGATGTGCGGATCGGCCCACAGCATCATCATGGCCGTGATGATCCCGTCACGGCCGAAGACCGTGCTGTACCAGGGAATGCCGGCATAGGGATAAAGACCATGCTCGGTCGGCGTGACCAGCATGTACATATCGGAGGCGGAGCGGGCCAGAACCTCGTTGAACAGCTGATTGGAGGTTTCGACCTTGGCCATTTCGCGCGTCGTTGCACGCAGAGCCCGGCGGGTGTCCCGAAAACCCTTCAGAAAGTTCTGCTCCTCCGAATCGACGGTTGTCGAGGACGCTCCCTCACGGCAAGCAACGGTGATCAGGACCGATCGACGCTCGTTCGGCTCGAGCCGGATCTCGTAATATACGCGATTGGCGGTAAGCCGTGTCGGCCAGGGTTCAAAGCGCAGCTCGCTTTGCCGAGCCACGCCGTCGATCCCTTCATATCGGAACAGGACACGATCAGGGGACTGCACCTCGACGGAAGTGGTGCCACGCTTGGCCCGCTGCATTCCACGAACTTCGAACAGGTCGCGGAAATCCGCATCGAACCGGAACTCGAGGCGAAACGTCCTCGACTGGAGGTCGTAGTTCCTGAGGCCGATCCTTTCGTAGAGAGTGCCCTGCCACAGAAACTTCGTCCGGTTGATGGCGATGATATCTCTCGGAAGAGCCGTCTCCTCTCCGGGCCTTATGTCGGGATTCGTCAGATCGACGGTCAGGGCAGCGTTGTCGTCCTGGATCGCGGACCCCAGCAGCAGCGGGCGCTTGCCGTCGATGCGCATATCGAAGCGTGACAGGTAGCGGGTATCCTGAAAGAATACGCCCTCCGGGCTGTCTGGGACCGAACCGCAATCTCCGTTCGTGTCGAGAACGGCAAAGGCATCGCCGCTTTTCAATGTCCTCAGCGCCCGCTCGACCAAAGAGGTCTGGGCTTCGATGTAGTGCTCGGACAGTGGCTCTGACGTAGGCTCCAGATGATCCGCCGGTCCCGTGGCGTATGTGCTCATGCCAATCTCCTCGCTTTCTTGACGCGCTGTCGAGATTCGAAACTGCAATGGCCGGATAGGCCAGTGGCTATCGCGTGCTCGCGGATCACTCCGCAGCGACGAGCCGCATCCGTTCGCCGATTCCTCCGGCAATCAGCTCCTCATAGGCCCTGACATAATCCTCCGCCATACGCGCAGCCGTGAAGCGACGTTCGAAGGTCTGCCTGACCTCTGCTCGGCTCAATGAACGGATCCGGCGTGCGGCTTCCACCGCCTCATCGACGCTCTCGACGATAAAGCCGCTGACACCATCCGTAATGACCTCCGGCACAGAGCCGTTGCGGAAGGCGATCACCGGCGTGCCCGCGGACATAGCCTCGATCATCACGAGACCGAAGGGCTCGGGCCAATCGATCGGGAACAGGAGCGCTAGAGCCTTTCCCAGAAAGTCGCACTTCGCGCTTTCGTCGATTTCGCCGATGAACTCGACCAAGGGATGATCGAGGAGCGGCTCAATGACCTCTTCGAAATAAGCACGATCCGCGGAATCCACCTTTGCCGCGATCTTTAACGGAATGCCGGCCCGCGTCGCGATTGCAATGGCGCGATCCGGCCGCTTCTCCGGCGAGATGCGGCCGAGGAAGGCCAGATAGTCTCCGCCCTTATCCTCGAAGGGGCAGATTGATGACGGCAATCCATGATGAACTGTTGCAAGCCAGTTCGCATGGGGCGGCATGGGCGCTCGCTGGCTGTCTGAGATGGAAACCAGCGGCATTTCGTTGAAGATGCGAAAGACCGGCATGAAGTCGGGCAGATCCAACCGGCCGTGAAGTGTCGTGAGGCATTTATGCGCAAGATCCTGGAACAGGACATGCTGCAGGAGATCGACATGGAAATGGATGACGTCGAACTGGTCGGCGCGCGACCGCACCTCGTTGAGCATCACGAGGTGGCTGGCAATGTGATCGCGAATTCCGGCCAGTCGCAATCCCTGCGGCACGCAGGGGACAAGCTTTGCCGTTGTCTCGGAATCGCCGCTCGCAAACAAAGTTACATCATGACCCTGGCGGACGAGTTCCTCGGTCAGCCAGGAGACCACCCGTTCGGTGCCCCCATAGAGTTTCGGTGGAACGGCCTCAGCCAGGGGGGCAACCTGCGCAATCCGCATCGGTTCTTCTCCATTGCCGCAGGTCGCATTCCCTGCCGGCGTCAACCGATGACAGCCACGTCAGTTCCTGAGCTGCGACAGCTTAGGCAGGCGGCTTATCTCCATTCACATCAGCCGCAGCGGAGGCTTGTCACGATACCGGCGCGGTCGACCTCGATGTTCAGACGGTCGGGACTCAATTCCATCGTGTAGGCGCCTCCGGGCTCGATCTTGCGAACCTCGCGAGCCTCAGCCGCTTGTCGCGCCTTGTCGGCGAGCTCCAGGGAATAGAGTTGCCCGACGACGGACTGAGCCTGGCCGGCGGCACAGCGCGCCTGCGCCAGGGGGGCCGCCGGCTGCGCGTATCCGGGCCGGGGAGCGACGGCCAACAAAACGAGGGTGAGAAAGCTGGACAATTGGCCGATGAGGACGAGGGCGTAACGGGCCTGCACGACGCGCTCCTGATCTGGTTCCAACGAGGCTATGCGCCAGATCGGAATCTGTTCCCGTCCGCCATGCGGGCCGATCGGCGATTGGAGCGGTTCAGGATGTTGGGCGATCAACCCTCGGCCACGGCCCCGTTTCTGCGCTCGAGCTCGACGAGCAGGCCGCTGTGATCGAGATCGCCGGCATTGGCGATGAGGCCGCGGAACAGATCGGCGGTCAGCGCCGTATAAGGCAGCGAATCCATGTCGATCCGATCTGCCGCATCGAGGGCGTTGTCGAGATCCTTGAGGTGGGTGACCGAGCGGCCCTTCGTGACGAAGTCGCGCTCGACCATGCGCTGTCCGTGAAGCTCGAGGATCCGGCTTTCGGCAAAGCCGCCGCGCAGCGCCTCCCGCACCTTGGCCGGGTCGGCTCCTCCCCGCTGCGCCAGCAGGAGCGCCTCGGCGACGGCGCCGATCGTCACGCCGACGATGATCTGGTTGGCAAGCTTCGCCAGCTGGCCGGCGCCGTGCGGCCCCACATGGACGGGACGCCCCATGACCATCAGGATCGCTTCGACCTTGGCGAAGGTCTCGGCCTCTCCGCCGGCCATGATGGCAAGCGTCCCCTGTTCCGCGCCGAGCGTTCCGCCGGACACGGGAGCGTCGATGTGATGGACGCCGCGCTCCGCGAGATGCCGGGCGTGAGCTTGCGCCTCGGCCGGCTTGATGGAACTCATGTCGACGACGATGGCGCCCGGCTTCAGGGCCTGCGCCGTTCCCTGCGCGAACAGCACTTCGGTGACGATGGCGCCGTTCTCCAGCATGAGGATGACGACGTCGGCACCGGCGACGGCTTGCGATGGCGTATCGACCACGCGGGCTCCGAGTGGGGCGAGCGCCTCGGCTTTATCCCGAGACCGGTTCCATACGGTCAGGCGATGGCCGGCATCGAGCAGCCGCCTCGCCTGGCGCGAACCCATGAGTCCGATGCCTAGGAACGCAACCGTGCTGATACCGGATGCCGTCATCGCAAGCTCCTTCAAACCGATCGTGTAATGCCGGGCTCTCACGCCACGGCTGACGAAGCCTTCGGCCGCATACGTCCGACGAGCGTGCTCAGGACGGGCCCGAGGGCGAGTGCGAGGCCGATGAGCATGAGCGTTGTGACGAGACCGTTCGACCAGAAGATCGAGAGCGAGCCGCGCGACATGATCATGGATTGGCGGAAGGCATCCTCCGCCTTGTCGCCGAGCACCATCGCCAGCACGAGCGGCGCGATCGGGTAGTCGAGCTTCTTGAAGAGATAGCCGACGATGCCGAAGGCGAGCGCCAGCCACAGGTCGAACGGGCGACCTGCCACGGTGTAGGCGCCGACGAAGCACACGACGACGATCACGGGCCCGATGATGGCAAACGGAATGCGCAGGATCGAGGCGAAGAGCGGAATGGTGGCGAGCACCATGAGCACGGCGACGATGTTGCCGAGATACATGCTGGCGATCAGACCCCACACGAAATCCGGACGCTCGATGAACAGCATCGGCCCCGGATTGAGACCCCAGATCATCAGCCCGCCCATCATGACAGCCGCGGTCGCGGAGCCCGGAACGCCGAGCGCCAGCATCGGCAGAATGGCGCTGCTGCCGGCGGCGTGATCCGCCGTCTCCGGAGCGACGACGCCTTCAGGCTCGCCCTGCCCGAAGTTGTCCTTGCGGCGGGAGAGGCGCTTGGCGATGCCGTAGCTCATGAAGGATGCGGCAGTCGGTCCGCCCGGCGTGATGCCCATCCAGCAGCCGATGGCGCTGCTGCGCAGAAGCGTGACCCAGTAGCGCGGCAGGGTCGCGATGGTCTTGAGGACGTCGCGAACCTTGACCCGGGCACGGATGCCATCGAAGCGAAGCCCTTCCTCCATGGTGAGCATCAACTCGCCGATGCCGAAGAGGCCGATCACCGCGATGAGGAAGCTGATGCCGGACAGAAGCTCGTTGAAGCCGTAGGTGAGGCGCAGGCCGCCGGACACGGTATCCATGCCGACTGCCGCGAAGGCGAAGCCGAGGCCCATCGAGACGACGGTCTTGAAGGGCGATGCGGCACCGAGGCCGATGAAGCTCGCGAAGGCCAGGAAGTAGACGGCGAAATATTCCGGCGAGCTGAAGCGGAGCGCGAACTTGGCGACCCAGGTCGAGAGCACGGTGATGAGGATGACGCCAACCAGAGCGCCGAAGCCCGCCGACAGGAAGGCCAGCGTCAATGCCTGCGTGGCCTGGCCCTGGCGCGCCATGGGATAGCCGTCGAACGTGGTTGCGACCGATGATGGTTCGCCTGGAATATTGAAGAGGATGGATGTGGTCGAGCCGCCGAAGAGCGCGCCCCAGTACATGCTGGTGAGAAGGATGATCGCGGCCACCGGATCCATGGTGAAGGTCAGCGGCAGCAGCAATGAGACGCCGTTGGGAGCGCCGAGTCCCGGAAGCACTCCGACGAGAATCCCCAACAGGACTCCGATCATCATCAGTGCAACGTGATAGGTCGACAGCGCGACGCCGAACCCATGAAGAAGAGATGCAAAATTTTCCACGGCCTGTCCCCGTCAGGTTTAGAGGCTAGTAGAGGCCCAGAGCAGCTTCGAGCGGGCCTTTCAGGAGCGGAACCTGGAACGCCACTTCGAGCACGAGATAGAAAGCGATGGCTGCCGCAATGCCGGAGGCAACGGATATGACGAGACGGTACTTCCCCTGCGCCCACATGACGAAGGAGATGTAGAGAGCCGTCGCCACATAGAGCCCGAGAAGACGGGCCACGATCACGAAGGCGAGCATCGGCAGGAAGAACGATGCGACGCGCTTGGCTTCCTCGCGATGGATGAAGACGGATTGCAGCCCATGGCGGCCGACAGTCGTCTGGATCAGAGTTCCCATGCTGGCAGCGATGACGAGAAGTCCGATGTAGAAAGGAAATGCGCCGGGCTCGGGCCCGGCATCGCCCCATCCGATCCCGAATTCCAGTGCGCCGACGACGGCGGCAAGACCGAGGCCTGCCGTCAGAGTCGCGGTTCCGATTTCAGCCGCAAAACGAGAAATCATGGCGTCCGTTCCGGTTCCGTGGGTGCCGCAAAGAGAAATGCCGGCGGAGAGAACTCCGCCAGCAATGAGGGTCTCGCAATCAGCGGACGACCCAGCCTTCCTGCTCGAAGACCTTGCGGTTCTTCGCATCGTCGGAAGCGATGAAGCTCTTCAGCTCGGCGCCTGCGATGAAACGGTTGGTCTGGGAAGTGCGGTCGATATATTCCTTCCACTCCGGCGTCTCGCTCACCTTCTTGAGCACATCGGCATAGAAGGCGACCGCCTCGGCCGGCACGCCGCCGGGCAGCCACACGGTGCGCGGCATCTGGAACTGATCGATCGGAATGCCGGCTTCCTTGCAGGTCGGGATATCGGCCCAGCCCATGGTCGCCGTGACCTTCGGGCCGTCCTGCAGGCGCGACGGGCTGAACACGCAGAGCGGTGTGACGGCACCGGCCTTCCACTGCCCGGCATTTTCGTTCGGGTTGTTGGTGTTCGAGTCGATGTGCCCGCCGGCAAGCTGCACGCCGGCGGCGCCACCGCCCTGGAACGGAACGTAGATGAACTTGGTGCCCGTGGCATCCTGGATCAGGCTGGTAAGGGTCTGGTCCGTGTCCTTCGACTGGCTTCCGCCCATCTTGAACGAATCCGGCTTCGCCTTCACGGCTTCGATATAGCTCTTCGCATCCTTGTAAGGGCCATCCGCCTTCACCCAGAGCAGGAACTCGTCCAGCGCCATGGCGGCGACCGGTGTCAGCTCATCGGGCTTGTAGGCGAGCTTTGCCACGTAGGGCAGGAGATAGGCATTGTTCGTGCCGAAGGTGAGCTTGTTGGCGTCGCCCGCCGCCACCTTGGCGTAGATGAAGCCTTCCGCACCCGAGCCGCCACCCTTGTTGGTGACCACGACCGCCTGGTCCATCAGCTTGTGCTTGGCGATGATCGACTGCACGACGCGGGCGAAATTGTCGGTGCCGCCGCCGGGAGCCGACGTGACGACGAACTCGACGGGCTTCGTCGGCTTCCAATCGGCCTGCGCCGCTCCTCCGAAAGCCACCGCGAGGGCCGTAGCTACCAACAGGGACGTCTTTTTGAGCATCGTTCTTTCCTCCATTTTGATATTTCCGACCGATGGCGTCGGTCCTGCGGAACGGAATGTTTAGGAATTGACGGCCGACAGACGAGGCTCGCTCTGAGCCTCTGACCGACGGGCACGCACTTCCGTGCCCATGCGGATGGCGAGCAAGAGCGCCTCGCGGCTTGCGCCGAGATTGGCGATGCCACGGCCTGCGATCTCATAGGCGGTGCCGTGGGCAGGCGTGCAGATCGGGAACGGGAAGCCGCCGATCATCGTCACGCCGCGATCGAAGCCCATCAGCTTCATCGCGATCTGGCCCTGATCGTGATACATGGTGAGAACCGCATCGAAATCGCCGTTCTTGGCGCGCAGGAACACCGTATCCGACGGGAACGGACCCTCGACGGTGAAGCCCTTTTCCTTCGCCTGCATAACCGCCGGCTCGATGACGTCGATTTCCTCGGTGCCGAAATTGCCGCCGTCGCCTGCATGGGGATTGAGCCCGGCGACGGCGATGCGCGGAGGATTGAAGCCCGCAGCGCGCATGCACTGATCGGCGAGCGTCAGCGAGCGCAGGATCGATGGCCCGGAGATGGCGGCCGAGACCTGCGACAGCGGGATATGCGAGGTCACGCGCGCATTCCAGGTCTTGCCCAGAACGTTGAACTCGCTCGCGGCCACCGATGTCTTGAGCACATCGCGCACGAAGCGGATCTCGTCGTCGTAGCCGTCATAGGCGAGGCGCATGGCCTTCTTGTTGAAGGGCGTGAAGAACACGGCGTCCGCGCGGCCCGACTGGGCGAGCAGCAGCGCGCGGCGGAAATTCTCGGTCGCGAAAAGACCACCCTCGAGGGTCGCCGTCGCCGGCGTGACCTGATCGGGGCTCAGATTCTTGAGATCGACGAAGACGGGACGGGCAGAGCCTTCCGGAACCTCATTCTCCGACGCAACCACCTCGACGTCCACATCGACGCCGGCGACCTTGGCGCCCTGCTGCAGGATCCGCAGATCGCCGAAAACGACGAGATTGGCCCCGGCGCGAAACTCTTCGGCGGCAAGAAGCTTGGCAGCGAGCTCAGGGCTGATGCCGGCGGGATCGCCCATTGCGAACGCAACAGTGGGCTTTTCTGACGTGGTCGATGACGTGTGGGCGTTCACAGCAGCCTCATTCTCAAGATGACGGAGGGACACTAGCAGTCCGGAATGCCGTACACAAGTATGCTGTATGCAGAATTTTGTTTGCATGGATTTAGGAAAGGGTTGTATAAAAATCCGGCGCCCGTCCGACACGGGAGAACAAACAACGGAACCAGTCATGGCACTTGAGGCTGCAGACCTGCCGATCGGCGACTTCGATACGCGCGGTCCGATCCTCCGCCCGACGCTTCATGACGCCATCGTGGCGCGCGTCCGCGACATGATCATCGAGGGCGAGCTCGCCCCCGGCACCCGGCTCCATGAGGGCAACCTCGGCAAGATGCTCGGCGTCTCACGCACGCCTCTGCGCGAGGCGGTCAAGTTCCTGGCAAGCGAAGGCCTGCTCGAGCTGTCGCCAGGCAAGGGCGCCGTGGTGCGCCAGTTCACGGCGAAGGACGTCCACGACAGCCTCATCGTGCTTGGCAACATGGAAGGACTTGCCGGGCAGCTCGCTTGCCAAAACGCCAGCGACGCCGACATCCGCGAGGTGCGCAACCTGCACGACCGCATGATGGACATGTACGCAAAGCGGGACCGCCTCCCCTATTTCAAGCTGAATCAGAACATCCATTCAGCCATTCTCCGGTTGTCGAAGAACGAGGCGCTGATCTCGGTTCACAACATCCTGCAGGCTCGGCTGAAGCGGATCCGCTACATCGGCAACGAGGGGCCGGAGAAATGGGCCGGCGCGGTGGCGGATCACGAGGAGATGATCGAGGCCCTCGAGGCACGGGACGGCGAGCGCCTGTCCAAGGTGCTGATTGCGCACATGGACAAGACCTGGGAGCGGGTCAAACACGCTGTCTGACTCACAAACCTAACTTGCCACCTTTAGCATTCAGAGAGCCTCGACATGAGCGCTGAGAGCGAACTTCGCGAGATGATCTGCCGGTTCGGGCGCTCCCTGTTCGAGCGCGGACTTACGGCAGGATCCTCAGGCAACATCTCGGTCCGGCTGAGCGACGGGGGTTGGCTCGCAACCCCTACCAACTCTTCGCTCGGCTTTCTCGACCCCGCGCGCCTGAGCAAGCTCGACGATGAAGGGCGGCTTCTGTCGGGCGATGCTCCGACGAAGGAGCTGCCGCTTCATTCGGCGCTCTATGCGACACGCCAGGGTTCCGGCGCCATCGTCCATCTGCATTCCACCCACTCCGTCGCGGTCTCGATGCTGCCGGATGTCAACCCCGTCAATGCGCTTCCACCCATGACGGCCTATTATGTCATGCGCGTCGGCCGCACCGCGCTCGTGCCGTATTACCGGCCGGGAGATCCGGCGGTCGCCGACGCGATCCGCGGGCTTGCAGGACGATACAGTGCCGTTCTCCTCGCCAATCACGGGCCCGTGGTCGCCGGCAAGGATCTGGAAGCCGCGGTCTATGCCACGGAAGAGCTGGAGGAGACGGCGAAGCTGCGTCTTCTCCTGCATGGGCTCAATCCCCGTCTCTTGAGCCGGGCGCAGGTTCGGGACCTTGTCTCGCATTTCAATCTCGACGAGGCGATCGCCGAGGATAGCCCCGAGGACGAGCGGAATTGCTGCGCTCACGCCCATCACCCTTCCCACACATGCGGATGAATTCATGCCCCGCTTTTCGGCCAATCTAGGCTTTCTGTTCACTGAGCATCCCGAAATCGAGCGCGTTGCCGCGGCTGCGGCATCGGGCTTCAAGGCCGTTGAAATGCACTGGCCCTATCAGGTGCCGGCGGCGGAGATGCGCAATGCGCTCGAGCGCAGCGGGGTCACGATGCTGGGGCTGAACACGCCCGTCGGCAATGCGGCCGCAGGCGATTTCGGGCTCGGTGCCTTGCCCGGACGGGAGAGCGAATTCCAGCAGGCGGTCGACCAGTCGGTCTCCTACGGCCATGCCATCGGAGCATCGGCGGTTCATTGCATGGCCGGTGTCGTATCGGCCGATACTGTAGCTGCTGCAGAGCGCACCTTCGTCGAGAACCTCAAGTCGGCAGCGGACAAGGCCGCCCAGGCGGGGATGATCGTTCTGCTCGAACCGATCAATCACCGCGATCGGCCGGGCTATTTCCTTCACACGATCGAACATGCGGCGGCGATCATCGGTCAGGTGGGACGGCGGAACGTGAAGATCATGTTCGACTGCTATCACACGCAGATCATGCAGGGCGATCTGACGCGGCGGCTCAAAGATCATCTCGACCTGATCGGCCATGTGCAGATCGCCGCGGTGCCGAGCCGTGCCGAGCCCGACGAGGGCGAGATCGACTACCACACCATCTGCCAAACCCTCGACCGCATAGCCTATGACGGTTGGGTCGGCGCCGAGTACAAGCCCCGCGGCCGGACGGAAGACGGCCTCGGCTGGCTCTCTGCCTGGGCCGGACAATCGATATCCCGCGGAGACGCAGCATGAGACTTGGATGCATCGCAGACGATCTGACCGGCGCCTCGGATCTCGCCCTCATGCTGGCCCGTGAAGGGCTGCGGACGATCCAGACGATCGGCGTGCCGCGCGAGGATCTCGATCTCGCCGGTGCGGATGCCGTCGTCGTCGCCCTGAAGTCCCGGACGATCCCGCCGCAGGAGGCCATCGAGCAATCACTTGCGGCGGCGACGGCTCTGCGCAAAGCCGGCGCCTCCCACCTGTTCTTCAAGTACTGCTCTACATTCGATTCGACGGACGAAGGCAATATCGGCCCCGTGACCGAGGCGCTTCTCGCCTTCACCGGCAGCGATTTCACCCTCGCCTGCCCTGCCTTCCCAGCCAATGGCCGCACAATCTACAAGGGCCATCTCTTCGTGAACGGCGTGCCGCTTCACGAGAGCAGCATGAAGGATCACCCGCTCACGCCGATGCGGGATTCCAACCTCGTCCGCGTCCTGCAGCGACAGACGAAACTCTCCGTCGGCCTCGTCGCATATGAGGATGTGGAGGCAGGCCCGGATGCCATCCCCTCGGCATTCGCGCGTGAGCGTGCGGCCGGACATCAGGTCGTGATCGTCGATGCGGTGAGCGATGCGCATCTCCGCTCCATCGGCGCGGCGGCAGCCGATTTGCCACTGATCACCGGTGGCTCCGGCGTCGCGATGGGGCTTCCCGCCGCTTATCGGCAGGGCGGCACATCCTCTGTTTCTCCGAGCAGCGGTGGATTTGATGCACCCCAAGGGAGACAGATCATCCTGGCAGGTTCCTGCTCCAGCGCGACGCAGGGCCAGGTCAAGGCGGCCATCGACGCCGGCGTTCCGGCTCTCCGGCTCGACCCGATGGAGCTTGCATCCGGCGATACCACTGCGCAGACCGCACTCGACTGGCTGGCGGACCAGCAAACGAGCGGCCCGGTTCTGATCTATTCCACATCCACGCCAGACGATGTGCAGGCGGTGCAAGGCAAGCTCGGTCGCATGAATGCCGGCGAGATCGTCGAGAATGCCCTCGCGGACATCGCGCGCGCTCTGCCCGGCCTCGGCTTCACGCGGATCATCGTCGCAGGCGGCGAAACATCCGGTGCCGTGGTGAATGCGCTCGAGGTTCAGGCGCTCACCATCGGCCCCGAGATCGATCCCGGCGTGCCGTGGACCCGCTCCCTGGGCGGTATCGATCTCGCGCTCGCCCTCAAGTCTGGCAATTTCGGCGCCCCTGACTTTTTCCTCAAGGCCTGGACCATGCTTCGGTAGGGCCGAAGCGACAGACCTTCACATCTCACAGACACGACAACCGGTGAAGCCCTGCACACCGGATGGGAGAATCACGCCATGAACTACCACGACCATTATGCGAAGGCTGATCGCCCCGTCGAAACCTGCGTGGTCGGCACGGGCGGGTTCGGACAGAGCTTCCTTGCGCAGGCCCGGCACGTGCCGCTGATGAATGCGCGCATCGCGGTCGATCTGAACGCGGAGGCGGCCGCCGCAGGCCTGAAGGCGGCCGGCATCGATCCGCGCATCATCCGGATCTGCGAATCCGCGAGCGACGCGAAAGCCGCCTGGGACCGCGGAGACTTCATCGCCGCCAGCGATCTCGCGCTCGTCACTGAGCTTCCCTTCGATGTGGTTGTCGAAGCGACCGGACGCCCGAGAGCGGCCGCCCGCCACGGCCTCCTTGCGATCGAGGCCGACAAGCATCTCGCCCTCGTGACCAAAGAAGCCGACAGCGTGATCGGCCCTGAACTGAAGGCCCGTGCAACCGAGCGTGGCCGGGTCTCGACCACCGTCGACGGCGATCAGCCGAGCCTGCTCATCGGGCTCGCCACCTGGGCGGAAGTCATGGGCTTCCACCTGGTCGCGGCGGGAAAGTCGAGCGAGTACGACTTCGTTTTCGATCCTGCGACCGGCCGTCTCAGCAGCAATGAGCACTCCGCCGACAATGTCGACCTCGCTCCTCATTGGGATCTTGGAACGAGGAAAGTCTCGGAGCTTCTCGAAGCCCGCCATGCCGCGATCTCCGGCTTTCCCCAGCGGGCCGTGCCGGATCTGTGCGAGCTCATGGTGGTCGCCAACGCCACCGGCCTGCAGCCGGACCGCCTCGAACTCCACGCTCCGCTTGCCCGCATCGGTGAAGTGCCGACGATCTTTTCTCATCGGGAAGGTGGCGGCATCCTCTCGGGCGATCGCCGCCTCGACGTGTTCCATTGCCTGCGCAAGCCCGACGAAATCAGCTTCGCGGGGGGCGTCTTCGTGGTCGTGCGCTGCGACGATGCGACGAGCTGGGAGATGCTGGCCCAGAAGGGCCATATCGTGAGTCGCACCGGCGCAACCGCGATGATCTTCCTGCCGCGCCACCTGCTCGGGCTCGAGGCTGCCACAAGCATTCTCGACGCCGCAATCCATCGCCAGTCGGGCTACGGCTCCGACTATCGGCCGCGCTACGACCTCGTGGCCGTGGCGACGGAAGACCTTGCGGCCGGCACCGTGCTTTCCATGGGCGGGCATCACCACACGATTGCCGGCGTCACCGCCGAATTCCGACCGGCGCAGTCTCTTGTGCCCTCCGCGCCGGCGCCGTTCTACCTCGCCTCCGATTGCCGGCTCGCCGCACCTGTTGCGAGAGGACAGGAGATCCGCATGCGCGATCTTGAGATGGAAGACGGACTGGCGCTGATGCAACTCCGCCGCGACCAGGACTCGCGGTTCTTCGGACATCGTGCACGGGCCGCGATGTGAGTTCACGGGCGATGTCAGTGCTGTCCCTTCTGCGTCCCGACCGCTTCACACTCGCTCTTGTGGCGACGGCGATCGCCGCCACGATCCTGCCGGCAACGGGAGTGGGCGCTCCTATCCTGAAGGTCGTGATCGCAGGCTCGATCGCTCTCCTGTTCTTCCTGCAGGGGGCTCGCCTCTCCCGCGAGGCGATCATTCAGGGCGCCGTCCACTGGCGCCTCCACCTGATGGTGTTCGCCGCGACGTTCCTGCTCTTTCCGGTTCTGGGACTGCTGACCAAGACCTATCTGCAATCCTACCTCGCGCCCGGCATCGCCCTTGGCGTCCTCTATCTCTGCCTTCTTCCATCAACGATTCAGTCCTCGATCACCTTCACGTCGATTGCCGGCGGGAATGTCGCCGCAGCCGTGTGCAGTGCCTCCGCCTCCAACGTCATCGGCGTTTTCCTCACACCGCTCCTCATGGGATTTCTCATGCAGACGCAGGGCGGCGTATCGCTCAATGCCATCGGCGAGGTGGTGCTGCAGCTCCTCGTGCCGTTCCTCATCGGGCATCTCATGCGTCCCTGGATCGGAAGGTGGGTGGAACGACAGCGGACTTTGACGAGCATCGTGGATCGCGGCGCGATTCTTCTGGTCGTGTATTATGCGTTCGGCGAAGCGGCCATCGCCGATCTGTGGCATCAGCTCGCCCCGAGCGATCTGCTCGTCCTCGTGGTTCTCAACTGCGTGCTTCTCGCTCTCGTCCTGATCATCACGACCGGGGCAAGCCGTCTGCTCGGCTTCTCGAAGCAGGATGAGATCGCGCTGGTCTTCTGCGGCTCGAAGAAGAGCCTGGGCAGCGGCGTGCCGATCGCGAGCATCCTCTTCCCGGCAAGCATGATCGGCGCCGTCATACTGCCGCTGATGCTGTTTCATCAGATTCAGCTCCTCGTCTGCGCCGTCCTGGCCCGGTCTTACGCCGAGCGCCGCTGATCGCGAGGCGTTTGCTCGCGTTTCAGCCGGTTTGAGCGGCAGCACCTGTCGGCGTATCGCGCTGAACGCGATCGAGGAGCCTCCGCAGCACTGCCTTCACGTGCTCTTTAATGGCCTGGCTACTCGGTTCGGCGGCGTCCGGCTTCGGTTGTGTCATGCCCCGCCCCCCAAGATCTGCAGCGAGTTGATGATCTCTCAAAGATAGATGGGCATAGAAGCCTAGCTGTGCTGCAGCACACATACTTTGGGGTTAGGCCTCACCGGGATGCCGGAAACTATCCCTTCGGTCGTCGGGCTACCACCTCCGGAATGCTGCAGATGCGAGATCATACTGTTACGCTACTGGGACTAAAGGGGGACGGGATATGCAGCGTTTTGAAGTCGTTCAAATGCGTGAAGATCTCTGGTCTGTGATTTTCCAGGGGCAAACTCTGTACCAGTATACGACAGAGGAAGAGGCCCGTTGGGCCGCTTTGGCTCTTGCGACGAATTCCTGCGAGACGGGATCCCAGGCATCGGTCGTCATTACGCCGTCCGGCATGAGCGATCGGATCTAGCTCCCGCACAGTCCCTCGCCGATCAAGCCTCATCGGCATGGAGTACGAAGGTGCGGGGCTTCCTGCGTCCTAGTCCACTCATCACGCGGCTTAAAGCGCCGTGAAGCGGGTCGTTTGCACGGATCGCCATATCACCGGCACAGGACCGCTTCGCCGACGTCATAAGAGTATCGTTGCCATGAAACTGGTCCATGCCGATGTCTTCGAACTGCTTTTCCAACTGGTCCTGGTCGTCAGCGGCGTGGCAGCGTTTGCGATGATCACCATAGCTGGCTACATGGTTTAGAACGCAGCTGCTATCTCCACGTCCACAATCCTCGCATTGACCGCTACCTGACCGCACAGCCGAAGAACCGGGTCGCGATGCGTGCTGAGCAGAACCCCGCGCCGGCGCCAATACTTGCCTTTGGCAGCAAGGCACAGAGCCTCCCCACACAATGATGCGCACAGACCCTATGCCCGACGGCTATGGGAACTCTTGACCTTGCCCTCGCACTGGCTCACTATCTCATAACTAAAGCAACTAATCCATAATTATAGAGCAAGAGGGTGAGAAATGAGGATCAAGGAAGTGTTGCTGTCCAGCCTGGTCATCCTTGGATCAGGACCAGTCCTGGCTCAGTCAGGAGGCGTCATCAACGTGGCGACGATCGGCGAGCCGCCGACCCTCGACCCGATGGTTTCGACCGCGGATCTCGTCGGGATCGTCACCCAGCACTTCTTCGAGACTCTGTTCACTTTCGACAAGGATTGGAAGGTCACGCCCCTCCTTGCAGCGAGCATGCCCGAGGTTACCGACGGCGGAAAGGTCTATACGATCAAGCTGCGGGACGGCATCAAGTTTCACGACGGCTCGGACATGACCTCCGAAGACGTGGTTGCCTCGCTGAAACGCTGGATGGAACAGGGCTCCCGCGGCAAGCAGGTCGCCGGCAATGTCGATAAGCTCGAAGCGGTCGACCCCTCGACCGTGCGGCTGACGCTGAAGACGCCCTACGCTCCTCTGCTGGCCCTTCTGGCCTTCAACAACTCCGCAGCAGTCATCATGCCTGCGGAGAAGATGGACGTTCCGATGAAGGACCCGGTCGGGACCGGGCCCTACAAGCTGAAGGAGCGCAAGCCGGATCAATACATCCAGCTCGTTCGCAACGAAGCCTACAAGCCCCTCGAGGGCGCCGGCAACGGCTATGGCGGAGCGCGCAAGCCCATCCTCGACGAGATCCGCTTCGTTCCGGTTCCCGATCCCAATACGCGCGTCGAGGGCGCGATTTCCGGGCAGTTCGACTATGTGGATTCGCTCCCGGTCGAAGCCTATGATCGCATCAAGAACCTGCAGACATCCAAGCCCGTCATTCTCAAGCCGTTCGGCTGGCCGGTCTTCGTGATGAACACGAAGCAGGGTGTGATGGCGAATGTCGACGCGCGCATGGCCGTGCGGCTTTCGCTGAGCATGGAAGACATGCTGGCAGCTGCCTTCGGCAATCCCGAATTCTATTCGCTCGACGGCGCCATGTATCCGAAGGGCTATGTGTGGAATTCGGATGCGGGTGTCGAAGGCCGCTACAATGTCGCCGACCCCGACAAGGCCAAGGCGCTGTTGAAGAAGGCCAATTACTCGGGCGGGCCGCTGCGCATCCTCACCAGCCGCCAGTACGAGTTCCACTACAAGATGGCGCAGGTCGCGGCGGAGTATCTCAAGCAGGCCGGCTTCGCGGTCGATCTTCAGGTCGTCGATTGGGCGACCCTGACGCAGCGGCGCGGCGATCCGGCGCTTTGGGACATCTACATCACGCACAGCCCGTTCCTGCCGGAGCCGGCTCTCATCGGTCAGCTGTCCGAGAGCTCCCCCGGCTGGTGGTCGTCCCCGGAACGCAAGAAGGCCGTCGATGCCTTCAACACCGAGAGCGACCCGCAGAAGCGCCCCGCTCTCTGGGCCCAGGTTCAGAAGGTCATTTACGACGAGACGCCCAGCGTCAAGATCGGCGATTTCAACGCTCTCTCGGCACAATCGCCGAAGCTTGAAGGTGTCGTGCCCGCACCCTGGCCGTACTTCTGGAACGTATCGGTCAAGAAGTAACACCACAGCAAACCGGGGAGCGCATCTGCGAGCGCTCCCCGACTCCTCTTTTATGCATATGGACGCATGAGCCGTTACGTCATTCAACGCTTTCTCGGCATGCTCGCCGTGATGTTCGTCGTGGTCACGATCGTCTTCATCATCGTGCGCATCGCCCCCGGCGATCCCGCGGCCGTCATGCTCGGGCCGGATGCCACCGCACAGGATGTTGCGTCCCTGCGCGCCCGCCTCGGCCTCGATCAGCCGCTCATCGTGCAGTACGGCATCTTCTTCGGCCAGCTGCTGCAAGGCGATCTCGGCGAATCGATCTTTCTCAACCGCCCCGTGCTCTCCGCATTGGCGGACCGCGCGGAGCCGACCTTCTTTCTGACGCTGTTCTCCATTTTCATTGCGGGCCTGATCGCCATTCCGGTCGGTATCCTGTCGGCATATTGGCGCGGATCGCTCTTCGATCAGGTCTCAACGACCTTGGCCATGCTCGCCGCATCCGTTCCGAGTTTCTGGCTCGGATTGCTGCTGATCCAGTTCTTCGCGGTGCGCCTCGGCATCTTCCCGGTTTCCGGCTATGGCGGCCCCGGCGCGAGCCTCGCCACGCGGCTTTCGCATCTCGTCCTTCCGGCTCTCTCGCTCGGCATCGTCTCGTCCGCGCTGATCCTGCGCTTCACCCGGGCCAGCATGCTCGACGTCCTCAATGACGATTATGTCCGCACCGCGCGCTCCAAGGGCATGGGCGAGTTTCGCGTCGTCATGAAGCACGCCTTCAAGAACGCACTCATTCCGGTTCTCACGGTCATCGGCCTGACGGCGGCGCTTCTCGTCTCCGGCGCCGTGGTGACGGAAACCGTGTTCGGCCTTCCCGGCGTCGGCAATCTCGTCGTCTCTGCCGTCCTGCGGCGCGACTATCCCGTCATCCAGGGCGCTCTTCTGATCGTTGCCGCACTTTATGTGCTCATCAACTTCCTGATCGACATGCTCTATCTGCTCGTCGACCCGCGGGTGCGCTACTGATGGCCGCCGTCAGCTCCCCTGCCATTACTGAGGCCAGCTTCGTCTCGCGGCTGATCACGCGCAGGACGGTCATGGCCGGCATTCTCATCCTGCTGATTGTTGCGACGCTGGCGATCCTGGCGCCCTTGATCGCGCCCTACTCGCCGAGCCGCCTGTCGGTAGTGAACCGTCTGAAACCGCCGAGCGGAATCTACTGGTTCGGCACGGACGAATTCGGCCGGGACGTCTTCAGCCGCACCATCTATGCCGGCCGCCTTTCCCTGCTCGTCGGCGTTTCGGTGGTGGCGTTCGCAGCAATCTTCGGCGTCACGCTCGGCCTCGTCGCCGGCTTCTTCCGCCGTCTCGACACGCCGATTGCCCGCATCATCGATGCGATGATGGCCTTTCCCGACATTCTCCTGGCGATCGCGCTCGTTGCCGCATTGGGCCCGTCCCTCGTCACGGTCATCGTAGCGCTCGGGATCGTCTATACGCCGCGCCTCGCCCGCATCGTGCGCGCCTCGACGCTCGTGATCCGCGAGTTGCCCTATGTGGAGGCTGCCCGTGCGCTCGGAGTGCCCACATGGCGCATCATGAGCCGGCACGTTCTACGCAATCTCGTGTCTCCCATTCTCGTCCAAGGCACCTTCATCTTCGCCTATGCGATGCTGGCGGAAGCGGGCCTGTCGTTCCTCGGGCTCGGCGTGAGCCCGGAGATCCCGACCTGGGGCACGATGATTGCCGCCGGACGGCAATATATCGGGCAGGCCGACTGGATGACGCTGTTTCCCGGCATTGCCATCATCCTCTCCGTTCTTTCATTGCAGATGGTCGGCGACGGCTTCCGAGACCTTCTCGATCCGCGCCTGAGAAAGGATCTTTGATCTCATGACTTTTCATGCGGACGCATCTCCCCTGCTGATTTCTGGCGCAAAGCCCGTCGGCTTCGGCAAGGGTGTGCCTCAGGAAGCGACCGACATCCTGATCGGCGCGGACGGCAACATCGCCGGCGTCGGCTCGTCGCTCGCCGCACCCGATGGAACTCGCCGCATCGACGCCAGGGGCGCCTATGTCTCGCCGGGCTGGGTCGATCTGCATGCCCATGTCTGGCACGGCGGCACCGACATCTCCATCAAGCCGCAGGTCTGCGGCATCGAGCGGGGCGTGACGACCATCGTCGATGCCGGATCAGCCGGAGAAGCCAATTTCCACGGCTTCCGCGAATACATCATCGAGCCGGCCAGGGAGCGCATCAAGGCGTTCCTCAATATCGGCTCGATCGGCCTCGTCGCCTGCAATCGCGTCAGCGAACTGATCGACATGCGATCCATCGACATCGACCGCACCATCGCCTGCGTCGAGGCCAATCGCGACATCATCATCGGCATCAAGGTGCGTGCGAGCGGCGTGATCGTCGGTGCGTGGGGCATCACGCCCGTGAAGATCGCCAAGAAGGTCGCCAAGATCCTGAAGCTGCCGCTGATGGTGCATGTGGGCGAGCCGCCTCCGGTCTTCGACGAGGTTCTCGAGGTTCTGGGGCCCGGCGACGTGGTGACCCATTGCTTCAACGGCAAGGCGGCGGCCAACATCATGGAGGACGAGGACCTGTTCCAGCTCGCGCAGCGCTGCGCGAAGGACGGGATCCGCCTCGATGTCGGCCATGGCGGCGCCTCGTTCTCGTTCAAGGTCGCCGAACTTGCGATCCAGCGCGGCCTTCTGCCCTTCTCGATCTCGACCGACCTGCACGCGCGCTCCCTCGACAACCCAGTCTGGGACATGGGCACGACCATGTCCAAACTTCTGTCGGTCGGCATGCCGTTCGAGGCGGTCGTCGACGCCTCCACGCGTGCGCCGATGGAGGTGATCGGACTTCCAACCGAGAACCTGCTCTCGCCCGGCACCCGCGCCGAGTTCACGCTGTTCGAGGTCAACGACAGCGATCTGCGGATCGTCGACTCGATGGGCTACAACGCGCATCTGCCTCGCCTGATCGAGCCGATCTGGACCGTTCTCGGCCAGGAGGCCGTCAAGGCGAGCCGCTATGTCCCGCCGCGGAAATCCGCTCTGGAAAGCTCCGCCTGTCCCCATTGCGGGTGGATCAACGCCCGATGACGGTGCTTCCCGACGATATCGTGCTCAAGGTCTCGGATCTGCAGACGCATTTCGAGCTCGGCAGCCGCGTCGCCAAGTCGGTCGACGGCGTGAGCTTCGACGTGCGGCGCGGCGAGACGGTCGCGGTCGTCGGCGAATCCGGATCGGGCAAATCCGTCACCAGCCTGTCGATCATGCGGCTCCTGTCGTCGCCGGGACGGATCGTCGGCGGCAGCATCCTCTACCGCACGAGCCAGGGCCAGGTCGTGGATATCGCGACCCTGCCCGAGAGGAAAATGCGCGCCATCCGGGGCCGGGAGATCGCCATGATCTTTCAGGAGCCGATGACGAGCCTCAACCCGCTCTACACGGTCGGCGACCAGATCATGGAGATGATCCGGCTTCATGAACCTGTCTCGGCGGCTGAGGCGCGCCAGCGCGCAAAGAAGATGCTGGATCTTGTGGAGATTCCGGCGGCAGACCGTAGATTGGACGAGTACCCGCATCAGATGTCGGGCGGCATGCGCCAGCGCGTGATGATCGCTCTCGCACTCTCCTGCAATCCCAATCTTCTGATTGCGGACGAGCCGACGACCGCTCTCGACGTGACCATCCAGGCCCAGATCCTCGATCTGCTCCGCAGGCTGCAGCGCGAGATCGGCATGAGCATCCTGTTCATCACGCACAATCTCGGCGTCGTGGCGGAGATCGCCCACGACGTGGTGGTGATGTATACCGGGCGCGTGGTCGAGAAGAGCCCCGTCTCCGGTCTCTTCGCGCATCAGAAGCATCCCTATACCCGCGGCCTTCTCGCCTGCATCCCCAATGCGTCGCGGGACCGTGGTGCTGCCGGAGAAAGGCTGCGGCTCAATCCCATTCCCGGAAACGTGCCGAGCGTGACCGCCCTGCCGCCAGGCTGCAGCTTCGCGCCGCGCTGCTCCTACCGCATTCCCCATTGCGATGAGGCACCGCCGCTCATGACGGCCGGCCCGTCGCATCTGAGCCGGTGCTGGAGGCATGAGGCCCTATGAGCACGGAAACTCTCTTAAGCGTCCAGGGGCTCACCAAGCAGTTCCAGACCCGCAGTGGCACAGTCAGGGCTGTCGATGGCGTGAGCTTCGACGTGAAGCGCGGCACCATCGTCGGCCTCGTCGGTGAATCCGGATCGGGCAAGACCACGGCCGGCCGCTGCACGCTCCGGCTCGTCGAGCCGAACGAGGGCCGCATCGTCTTCGACGGTGTCGATCTGCGCACGTTGCCGGAGCGGGAGATGCGGGCCTATCGCAGCCGGCTCCAGATCATCTTCCAAGACCCCTATTCCAGTCTCAATCCCCGCCTGCGCATCGACCAGATCATCGGCGAAGCGCTGGATATCCACCGCCCCGTCAAGGGCAGCGCCCGGCGCGACCGCATTGCGGAACTGCTCGAGCGGGTGGGCCTCAACCCGGATGCGGCGCGCCGGTTTCCGCATGAGTTCTCCGGCGGTCAACGCCAGCGCATCGGGATTGCGCGGGCGCTCGCGGTCGAGCCCGATTTCATCGTGGCGGATGAGCCCGTCTCCGCGCTCGACGTGTCGGTGCAGGCGCAGGTTCTCAACCTGATCCAGGATCTGCAGCAGAGCTTCGGCCTGACGATGCTGTTCATCGCGCACGATCTGTCGGTGGTGGAATATCTCTGCGACGAGGTCGTCGTCATGTATCTCGGGCGCGTCATGGAGCGTGGGCCGAGCCGCGAGATCTATGCCATGCCGCGCCATCCCTATACGCAGGCGCTTCTCTCCGCGGCTCCGATCCCCGACCCGGCGGCGAGCCGACAGCGCATCGTTCTGAAGGGCGATATTCCAAGCCCGATGAATCCGCCATCCGGCTGCGTTTTCCGCACGCGCTGCCGCTATGCGGTCGAGGCCTGCGCCGAGATCGTTCCTCCCCTAGAGGATATCGGATCGGACCATCACGTCGCCTGCATTCGGCAGGGCGATTCTGAAGTGATTTCTCAAGGACTGACATTGTGAACGAAGTTCAATATCTGACTACGTCGAACCCTTACGAGCGCCTAAGGGAGCTGGGTATTGCCCTGCCGAAGCCCCCGAGCCCGATCGCCAATTTCGTGACCCATGTGCAGGAAGGAAACCTCCTGTTCCTGTCGGGACAGGGACCGCAGGAGATCGATGGCTATCTCCATACCGGAAAGGTCGGCCTCGATGTCGATCCCGACGAGGCCTATGAGCACGCCAAGCTGACGGGGATCAATCTGCTTGCGGTCATGCAGGATGCGCTGGGCGACCTGTCGCGGGTGAAGCGCGTCGTCAAGCTGCTGGGCATGGTGAATGCGACGCCGGAATTCGGCGAGCACCCCAGAGTGATCAACGGGTGCTCCGATCTCATGATGGCGGTGTTCGGAGAGGCCGGGCGGCATGCCCGCTCCGCCGTCGGCTTCGGCTCTCTGCCCAATAACATCACCGTCGAGATCGAAGCCATCGTCGCCGTCGAGGAATGAGGCTTTTCCTCATGCGTGGATCAGCGCCAGCCCAATGTTGCCTCGATCCTTTCGGACGCTGTGCGCACGGCCGTGGTGTAGCGCTCGCGGTCCTGCACCACGCGATGCTCAGGCAACACGATGGAGATCGTCGCGATGCATTCGCCGGAAGGCTGACAGATCGGCGAGGCAATGCAGGCCACCGAGAAATCGGATTCGTTGATCTGGATCGACAGGCGATCCCGCAAGGCAGCCACCGAGGCTTCCGACAGGGTTTCAGGATTCGTATTGGCGCGGCCGGTGGGCGACACTTTCGCCGCGTGCCTGAAGACGCCGAGGCGCTCCGCATCGGGAAGGTGGCCCAGGAGAAGGCGCCCGGAAGCCGTCCAGTTCAGCGGCACGCGCGAGCCGACCTTGGACGTCACCCGGAAATGCCCCGGTCCGTCGGCCATGGCCATCACGACCATGTGGTCGCCGTCGCGCCCGCAGATCTGGATGGTTTCCTCCACCTCCCGGCACAGGTCCTGCATCTCGTGCGTCGCGATGTTGAGAAAGTCGAGGGACTGGGCATAAGCGAGGCCGTAATGATAAAGCCGCGGCCCGAGCCAGACTGTCCCGTCGCTGCGGCGCTGCAGAAGCCGCTTCTCGACCAGGTCCTCGATGATCACATAAACCGTCGAGAGCGGCGCCCCGACGGCCTTGGCCACCGCATAGGCGCCGACCGGCTTCATTTCCGCCTGCAGAAAATCCAGGATCTGCAAGGCACGGTCGATGCCGCTGACGCGCGCCCCACGGCTGCGCTTCTCGGGCGCGGCCTTCGCAACATCGGGGAACTTGGTGTCCACTGGATCTCCTCCGAACTTCGGGAATTGCGACCCGCCATCACGCTTGGCTGCGTCCCGTTACATACTTCCTCAATAGTGGAATAACCGCCATTCCGGCAACATAAAACGTAGAGACAAAGAGCCCCATGACCCAGCAAGACATCCGCCCTGCCCTCGGCCTACGCCCCATCATCAACGTCTCCGGCACGATGACGTCGCTCGGCGCCTCCATCGTCGTCCCCGAGGCTGTCGCGACCGTCTCGGGGATCCTGCCGCAATTCGTCGAGATCGGCGATCTTCAGAAGAAGGCGAGCCGGACGATTGCCCGGCTGTGCGGCACCGAGGCCGGGTTCGTCACGGCGTCCTGCTCTGCCGGCATCACGCTGGCCGTTGCCGGCGCCATGACCGGGTGCGACCTGGCGGCGGTCGAGCGGCTTCCCAATACGGAAGGCCTCAAGAACGAAGTGCTGATCATGACCGGCCACATGGTCGGCTATGGTGCGCCGGTCGAGCAGGGAATCCGCCTGTCGGGCGCGAAGGTCGTGCCTGTCGGACAGGCCACGTCGGCCCATGGCTATCAGCTCAACGGCGCCATCAACGAGCGGACGGCCGCTGCGGTTTATGTGGTCTCCCATCACACGGTGCAATACGGGCAGATCCCGTTGAAAGAATTCGTCGAGATCTGCCACGCGCGCGGCGTGCCGGTGATCGTCGACGCAGCGTCGGAATACGACCTGAAGGGCTTTCTCGCCACCGGCGCCGATATCGCGCTCTACTCGTCCCATAAGTTCCTCGGCGGCCCCACAGGCGGCATCGTGGCAGGGCGGACGGAACTCGTGCGTGCAACCTACATGCAGAACATGGGCATCGGCCGCGGCATGAAGGTCGGCAAGGAGGGCATCCTCGGCACCATCATTGCGCTCGAAGCCTGGGAGAAGCGCGATCATGCGGCCGTCCGCGAACGGGAGACGCGCTATCTCGAACTCTGGGAGCAGACACTTTCCGGCCGCCCCGGAGTGACGCCGATCCGCGAGGCAGACCCGACCAACAATCCGCTCGACCGTCTCAAGGTCGCCATCGAGCCGAAGGGCGCACATATCACGGCCTGGGATCTTGCCGATGCGCTCGCAGCCGGACAGACACCGATCATCGTGCGCGATCACGAGGTCGAGCATGGCTATTTTTATCTCGATCCCTGCAATCTCCATCCCGGTCAGGAAAGAATCGTTGCAGAGCGGCTCGTCGAGGAGTTGGAGAAGGCTCGGCGGTCGAACGAGATCATAGCAACCCCGCTCGAGGGCCGGCGGAATCGGGCTTCGCGGGCCATCATGCACTGGCCGGACTGATTGAAGAAGTAAAGGGCGAGCCGCATTGCCTTATCCGGTCACGCGCTCGCCCCGCCCATAGACGAGCAGCATCGAGATGATGACGGTGCCGTAGATGATCTGGCGGCCGGCCTCGGGCATCTGCATGATCGAGAGCACCGAATTGAGCAGCACGATCAGGATGACGCCCACGAGCGTACCGAGATAGCGCCCGCGCCCGCCAAGGATGTTGGTGCCGCCGATCACGACGGCGGCAATCGCCGGCAGCAGATACGGATCGCCCATGCCCTGATAGGCTTTCGTGGAATAGCCGGCGAGAAGGACGCCGGCGAGGCCCGCCGCAGCGCCCGAAAGGGCAAAGGCGATGAGGATCACGCGGTTCGTGTCGATGCCTGAGAGATAGGCGGCACGCTCGCGATTGCCGATGGCATAGATCGCACGCCCGAGGGTCGTGCGTGTGAGAATGACGACGACCAATGCCGAGACCGCGAGCCAGACAAGGAGCGCGACCGGGATCACGCCGCCGATGCGGGCGACCGCGAGATACTGCATCAGGTCGGTCGCCGCAGTCTGCGGTGCGAAGCCGCCGGTATGAGCCACCATGAGACCGCGCATCACGGCGTTCATGCCGAGCGTGAAGATCATGGACGGCACCCGCAGATACGCGACGCCGAGCCCGTTGACGATGCCGACGAGAAGACCGATTCCCAGCCCAACAGGAATGGCCCAAGGCCCGCCGACGGCGGTTGCCATCATGGCGGCTGCGGTCAGGGTCCAGGGCACCGATAGATCGATGTGGCCGAGCAGGATCACCAGCATGAGACCGGCTGCCACGATGCCTAGGAAAGATCCCACCTGGAGCTGCTGCAGGAGATATTGCGGCTGCAGCAGCGGCGCGCTGCCCTGCGTTAGCACCGTGTAGCCGGTCCCGACGAGCAGGATGAGCAGCACGAAACCGGCTGCGAAAATGACAGGCTTATCGTCCGGCTTCAGGCGGAAGCCCTGCAGCGCAGGTGTCATTGCAGCCCTGCTCACCGGAACACCTCTAGCTTGTTCTTCAGGCGCAGCAGTTTCAGACCGCCGAGGCTCACGGCGGCGAGAAGAACGAGCCCCTCGAAGAGCGGCTGGAGAAGAGGTGCCACGTCGAAGATTCGGAAATTGAACGAGATGGTGCGCAGCACCAGCGCGCCGATCACGGAGCCGATGGCGCTTCCGCTGCCGCCCACGAGGGACGTGCCGCCGATTACCACGGCAGCGATGGAGTTCAACGTATAGGCTCCTGCCTGCGGAATATCGGCATTGCCGGAGGATGTCTGGAGCGCGAGGAACAGGCCTCCCAGGCCGGCGAAGAGTCCGGCGAGCGTGAAGGCAGCGAGCTTCGCCCGGTTGATCGGCAGGCCCGACATATAGGCCGCGCCCTCGGCAGATCCGATGGCATAGACCGTGCGGCCCGTGACGGAACGGGTGAACGGCACCCAGACCAGAAGGATGATGAGGGCGAGCAGGATCAGCGGCACCGGGATCCACGCGAACGGCTGGAGCCAGAGTGCTTCGCCATCGGAGAAGAGACCGAAAGTTGCCGCGAACTCCCTCACATCGCTCGTGACCGCCCAGGACAGGTCCTCATGCACTTTGCCGCCGGGCGTCGGCCGTAGGATGAGGGCGAAGCCCATATAGATTGCGCTCGTGGCAAGCGTTGCGATGATCGGCTGGATCCGTCCATAGACCACCACGCAGCCATTGGCGAAGCCGCAGACCGCGCCTGAAGCGATGCAGATGACGATGCCGAACGCAATGTCCGCCGGGCTGCCGTTCACGAGATGGCTGGCGATGCAGCCGACGAGCGTCATCACCGCGCCGACGGAAAGGTCGAGGCCCGCCATGAGAACGGGCACCGTTTGAGCCATGGAGACGAGAGCCAGTGCGAAGGCCTCGTTGGCGTTCTGAATCAGGATCTGCCCCGTGAAGCCGCGGGGATGGTTCGCCTGATAGAAGAGGTAGAGCGCAAGGAAGAGCGCAAGCCCGCCGAGCATGCCCGCATGCTGCCGCATCCGCGCGGCGAACCCCCATCGCCTTCTTTGTGCTTTCTCCAACGGCTCCGCTGCATCGGAGGTAAGGGCCACGTCAGCCATGAGCCGGCTCCCGCTGACCGACGATGTTGAGCGCGCTCGCGATGAGGTTGCGCTCATTGATCGCCTCGCCCTCGAGTGCGCGAACGATGCGTCCGTCATACATGACGCAGACCCGGTCGCAGCAGCCGATCAGCTCCTCGTAATCGGTCGAGTAGAACAGAATGCAGGCACCCGCGTCGGCAAGCTCGCGCATGAGGCGATAGAGCTCCTGCTTCGTGCCCACATCGATGCCGCGGGTCGGATCGTTGAGAAGGACCACGTCAGGCCCGGTGGCGAGCCATTTGGCGATCACCACCTTCTGCTGGTTGCCGCCCGACAGAGTCGCGACCGGATCGCGCGCATCGCCGATCTTGATTCGCAGCTGCTCGATGGCCTCCTGCACGACCGCGCGCGTGCGCCGCGCACTGAGGAAAGGACCGTGGGCAAGGCGGTCGAGAGAGGCCATGGCGAGGTTGTCGGCAATCGACATCGAGAGAATGAGCCCTTCGCTCTTACGGTCCTCCGGCACCAGCGCCATGTGCGCACGGCCGCTCTTCGCCGTGCGCGGCGAGGACATGGCCATGGTCCTGCCCTCCACCGTCACCGTACCGCGTACGCCACGCAGCACGCCGAAGAGAGCAAGGAGCAGTTCCTTCTGTCCCTGCCCGTCAAGACCGCCCAAGCCGACGATCTCGCCGCGTCCGGCTTCGAGCGTCACCCCATTGAGGCGGCTTTCCCATGAGAGATCGCGGATCTCGATGAAGGGTGCCGGGCGCGGCCGCTCGGGCTTTGGCGGGAACTGCCCTTCGATCTCGCGGCCGATCATGAGGCCGATGATCTCGTCGCGGCTTCGCATCCCCTTCGTGAAGGTCTCGATATGCCGCCCGTTGCGGAAGACGGAGCAGCGATCCGCCAGAGCCTCGATCTCGTGCATGCGGTGGGAGATATAGAGAATGCTCAAGCCCCTCGCTTTCAGGTCGAAAAGCATGCGATAGACCAGGTCCACATCGGCCGCCGTGAGTGCGGAAGTCGCCTCGTCGAGAATGAGAAGCTTGGGGTCGCGCCCAAGGGCCTTCGCGATCTCCACCATCTGCCGGCGGGACAAAGGCAGATCCGCGACACGCGCCGACGGGTCGATGTCCTCGCAGCCGACGCGGGCGAGAAGTTCCTCAGACCGCCGGCGCTGCGCGCGGCCGTCGATCAGCCCGAAGCGGCGTGGCGGGCTCGACAGAGTGATGTTGTCGGCCACCGTGAGCTCCGGCATCAGCGAGAGCTCCTGAAAGATGCAGACGATGCCGGCGCGGTTCGCCGCCGCCGGACCGGGAAACATCACAGGCGTGCCCTCGAGGGTCATGCGACCTTCATCGGGCTGCACGACGCCTGCCATGATCTTCATGAGCGTCGATTTGCCGGCGCCGTTCTCTCCCAGAACCGCGTGGATCGAGCCGCGGCTGCAGGCGAAATCCACATCCCGCAAGGCATGGACGCCTCCATATCGCTTGGAGACGTTCTCGAGGGCGAAGAAGGGCGCAGGTTCCATAGGACCCCTTCGATGCTCGGAAGCTGAAGCTCCCTCCCCGACATATGCCGGGGAAGGAACGGATGCGCGTTGGCCTTGTGGCTCTACTGGGTGTTCTTAGCATCCTTCGCCATGATTTCCGGTGCGGTGACATTCACGCCGCAGGCAGGAAATTCATTGGCCGCGAAGAAGTTGTCGGTGAGGTTCGACCAGAAGTTCACATTGTCCTTGAGCGTCGTGTAATCGACCGCCGGGATCGGGACCGAGATGAGTTGAGGCATCGGATTGCCTTCCAGCGCCGAGATCGCGGCCTTCATGGAGATCGACACGAGCCCAGGCGACTGGCTGTAGGAGTAGCCTTTGAGGCCGTCGCCCGCATGCTTCGCGATAAGCTTGCGATAGCCGTTCTCACCCTCTCCCGCCATCGGCACGAAGGGATGCTTCGCATCCATCATGGCGCGCACGGAGCCCGTGGAGCCTCCTTGCGTGAACACCGCCTCGAACTTGCCGTGCACGGCGAGCGCATCGGCGGTGGCCTTCTGCGCCGTGCCGTCGTCCCAGTTGCCGACGACTTCTACGATCTGGAACTTGCCTTCCTTCTCCATCAACTCCCTAAAGCCGAGATGACGGTCGCGGTCGACCGAGTTGCCGGGCAAGCCACGCACCTCGAGAATCTTGCCGTCGCGCTTCTGACCCAGCTCCTTCAGAAGGAAGCGTGCAGAGGAGCGGCCGATCTCGAGCTGATCCTCGTTCACCTGCATGACCTTGTCAGTATCGAGCACGTTGTCGAACGGGACGATCACCACATTGTTGCGGTCGGCCAAGCGAATGACGCGGTCGAAGCCGTCGGGCGCCACGGCGATGGTGATGATCGCGTCGAAGCCCTGATTGATGAAGTCCTCCATGGCGCCGAGCTGCGCGGCCACGTCGGTGCCGGTGGAGACGACCTTCAGCTCCTTGATCTTGTCCTTGATCCCGGCCTGCTCGGCAAAGGCCTTGGCCGTCTGGATCATCTGGATGCGCCAGGTATTGCCGACGAAGCCGTTGACCACCGCGATCCGGTAGGGTCCGGGCTTCTTGTCCCATTGCATGTACTTGGTCTGAGCGTTCCAGGGCTTGAAGCAGTTCGGATCCGGTCCTGGGCCGGAGACCGATTTCGGAGCCGCGACGGCGGCAACGGATGAAAGCAGGAAGCCGGTGAGTGCGAGAGCGGAGAGGCGAGCGACACGAGTCATCTGATCCTCCTAAGGCAACGTTCTTCCCTGGTCCGGTTCGTCTGTCGCGAACCCGAACCAACTAGCATGTTAGGGCATCGCAGAGGTGGGACAAGCGGGGCCCTTCCGCGATCGACCATATAGTCATCGGTGGAAAGCGGGCCGGTTCTTGGTAAGGGAGAAGCCCTGCAGTGATGGCTTCGCTTTGGTGCTGACAGGAGGGTCAGCCAGTAAGGCCATTGACCTCACGAAACATTCTTCTCCCCAAAATCCACAGCTACCGCTGCGTGCATTTGACTCACCCTCGAATGAGAACATAATAGGAACATCATCAACACGAGATTGGCTATTGGCGCGGATCCATGGAACCCGGGCGACAGGACAGGCTTGCCGATTTGCGGCTGCAGATTGCCCGGCTGGAAAGGCCTCACAAGGCCAAACCCCTGCCCTTCGGTCTGCGCCCTGTCGATGGCCATCTGCCCGGAGGCGGCTTGGCCCGAGGCGTGCTCCACGAGATGATCGAAGCGGGGCCTGCTTCCGAATTCGCCGGCTGCACAACGCTTTTCACGGCCGGCATCGCCGCCCGCCTCAAAGGGCCGGTCCTCTGGTGCCTGACACGCCGTGATCTGTTCGCTCCCGGCCTCATGCGTGCCGGACTGCATCCGAAGCAAGTGATCTATGCCGAAGCCCGGCGCGAGCGGGAAGTCCTTCCCCTCATAGAGGAAGGCCTGCGCGAGAAGGGGCTTGGGGCCGTCATCGGCGAGGTTTCGCGCCTGGGCCTGACAGCCTCGCGCCGCCTGCAACTTGCCGCTGAATCGACCGGCGTGACCGCGCTGGTCATCCGGCGCTGGTGGACGGTTTCCGAAAAGGAGCTGGTCGACAGCCCAACGGCTGCCGTCACCCGCTGGCGCATCGCCCCTGCCCCGTCCGAAGCCATCCCCACCCCCGGCATAGGCCGAGAGCGCTGGCAGATCGAGCTTCTGCGCTGCCGCAATGGTGAACCCCATACCTGGATCCTGGAGGCCTGCGATGAGAAGGGTCGTCTCGCTCTACCTGCCGACCTGGCCGACCGACCGGATCAGGCGCCGCAAAGGCGCACCGCCGCAGGATGAGCCCCTTGTCACCGTAAGAACCGAAGGCTCGCGGCGTCTGGTCGGCGCCGTCGATCAGGCCGCGCATGCACTCAGCCTGCGCCCCGGACAGACCATTGCCCATGCTCAGGCCATGGTGCCGGGTTTGCACATCGTCGATGCGACGCCGGAGGAGGACGAGGCTTCTCTGCATGAACTGGCGCGCTGGTGCATCGGCTATTCGCCCATCGTCGCCCCCAACCCGCCCGACGGCATCTGGATCGATATCGCTGGCGCATCTCACCTCTTCGGAGGCGAGGAGCAGCTCGTTACCGATCTCGTCCAGCGTCTCCGCTCGCAGAGCATCAAGGCCGATGCCTGCGTCGCCGATGCACCGGGCACAGCCTGGGGCATGGTGCGGTATGGAAAGCAGGCCATCGTTCCGCCGGGGCGCTCCATCGAAGCGGTCGAGGGACTGCCGCTTCCGGCTCTGCGCCTGCCGCAGGCGACGGTCGAGGCGCTTCATCGTCTCGGGATCGAGCGGATCGGCCAGCTTGCGGCAATGCCGCGTGCGCCAATCGTCCGACGTTTCGGGAAAGAGATCGTGCTCCGGCTCGATCAAGCCTTCGGGCACGTCGTCGAGCCGCTCAACCCGCTCTTGCGCAAGGATGTGCCGGCGCGACGTGTCACCTTCGCCGAGCCGGTCGGGCGGCTCGAGGATCTGCAGAGCATCGTGAGGCGGCTTGCAGATGGGCTCTGCCGCGATCTCGAACGGCTCTCCCTCGGCATACGCCGCCTCGATCTGGTCTTCGAACGGATCGACCGCTGCAGCGTCGCCCTTCGTATTGGAACCGCAAGAGCGACACGTGAAGCAGACCATCTCGCCAGGCTCTTCGACGAACGCCTGCAGACAATCGATCCCGGCTTCGGCATCGAAGCTGCCGTGCTCATTGCCGGCAAGGTCGAGCCGTTGAGCGAGCGGCAGATCGAAGCGAAGGAGTTGAAAGAAGGTGATGCAGACCGGGTGGATTTGAGCCGTCTCGTCGACCGACTCAGCGCACGTCTCGGGCCGAAGCGTGTCTATCGCCTCGCTCCAGTCGAAAGTCGCGTGCCCGAGAGGGCGATGAAGCGCATTCCGGCTCTCGCGCCCGCGCCGGATGCCCATTGGCCTGAGGATCTGCCGCGACCGGCCCGCCTCCTCGATCCGCCGGAGCCCGTGACGGCAATGGCCCTTCTGCCGGATCACCCGCCGGCCTTCTTCGTCTGGCGCAAGGTGCGCCATCGCGTGGTCAGAGCCGACGGTCCGGAGCGGATCACCGGGGAATGGTGGACATCCGAACGCGAGCGCTCGTCCTTGCGCGATTACTACCGCGTCGAGAGCGAACAGGGCACGCGCTTCTGGCTCTTCCGCGACGCGCCGACCGCCGAGGGCGGACGCTGGTGGATGCATGGGTTCTTCGCATGACCTATGCGGAGCTGCAGGTCACCACGCATTTCTCCTTCCTGCGCGGCGCCTCGAGCCCGCGCGAGCTGTTCGAGCAGGCCAAGCTCCTCGGCTTGTCCGCGCTCGGGATCGTCGATCGCAATACTCTGGCCGGGATCGTGCGCGCCTATGAGGCATCGAAGGAAACCGGCGTGCGGCTTGTGGTCGGCTGCCGGCTCGACCTCACCGACGGCACCTCGCTTCTCGTCTATCCGACCGACCGTGCCGCCTATTCCCGGCTCTGCCGGTTGCTGAGCCTCGGAAAGAGCCGGGCGGGCAAGGGCAAATGCAGCCTCGATTGGGAGGATGTGGAAGCCTGGAGCGAGGGCCTGCTCGCTGTGCTGCTGGGAGATCATGTCGATGAGGCCATGCAGATCAATCTGCGGCGACTGAAGCGCGCGTTCGGGAACCGCGCCTACATGGCGCTGATCCGGCGCTTTGCTCCCAACGAGCATCTGCGCCTGTGGCAGGTCGAGCAGGCGGCTCAAGTCGCAGGCGTGCCGAGTGTCGCGATGGGTGATGTTCTCTATCACCATCCCTCACGCCGCATGCTGCAGGATGTCGTTTCCTGCATCCGTCAGGGCTGCACCATCGACGAGGCCGGATTCCGTCTTGAGCGGCATGCGGACAGGTTCCTCAAGGATCCGGCCGAGATGGCGCGCCTTTTCGAGAGACATCCGGAAGCTCTGGCTCGCACGGGTGAAATCGTCAGGCGCTGCCGGTTTTCTCTCGATGAGCTTTGCTATCAATATCCGAGCGAGACGGAGCCTGGCGAGACTGCACAGGAGAAGCTGGAGCGCCTGACCTGGGAAGGTGCCAAGGGGCGTTATGGCGAGGACCTGCCGAAGGAGGTGACCCAGCAGCTGAAGCACGAACTCGCTTTGATCAGAAACCTGAACTACGCTCCGTATTTCCTGACCGTCCATTCCATCGTGAACTTTGCTCGTAGCAAGGACATTCTGTGCCAGGGGCGGGGCTCGGCGGCGAACTCCGCTGTCTGCTACGTACTCGGCATCACCTCCATCGATCCCATCCACACCTGGCTTCTCTTCGAGCGCTTCATCTCCCAGGAGCGCAACGAGCCGCCCGATATCGACGTCGATTTCGAGCATGAGCGGCGCGAGGACGTGATTCAGTGGATCTATGACACCTATGGCCGCACGCGGGCCGCACTCACGGCAGTCGTGATCTGCTACCGCACCCGCGGTGCTGTGCGCGAGGTTGGCAAGGCGTTGGGAGTGCCGGAGGATGTAACAAGTGCTCTGTCCGGCCTCGTGCGGGGCTGGAGCACGGAGGGCGTCAGCGCCAGCGACCTCAAGGACTTGAACCTCAACCTGGACGACCCGCGTCTTCGCCTCACATTGGAACTTTCGCGCGACCTGATCGGCGCCCCGCGCCATCTCTCGCAGCATCCGGGCGGCTTCGTCCTGACGCAGGACCGGCTCGACGAGCTCGTGCCGATCGAACCGGCAGCCATGGAGAACCGCCAGGTCATCGAATGGGACAAGAACGACATCGAGATCCTCAAGTTCATGAAGGTCGATGTGCTGGGCTTAGGCATGCTCGGCTGCATGCGCCGATCCTTCGAACTCCTGCAAAAGCACAAGAACGTCGGTCACGATCTGGCTTCCATTCCTCCCAACGATTCTGCAACCTACGATATGATCTGCCAGGCAGATACGCTCGGCGTGTTCCAGATCGAGAGCCGGGCGCAGATGGCGATGCTACCGCGGCTGAAGCCGAGAGAGTTCTACGATCTCGTGATCGAGGTCGCGATCGTCCGGCCCGGTCCGATCCAGGGTGACATGGTTCATCCCTATATCCGCCGGCGTGAAGGTCGTGAGGAGGTGTCTTATCCAACCGAAGAGCTGGAACGGGTGCTCGGCAAGACGCTGGGCGTGCCGCTGTTCCAGGAGCAGGCCATGCGTGTCGCCATCGTTTGCGCAGGCTTCACGCCCTCGGAGGCCGATCAATTGCGCCGGGCCATGGCAACCTTCAAGGCCAAGGGCGATGTCTCGCAGTTCCAGACCAAGCTGCTCCAGGGCATGCGGGAGCGCGGCTATACGCAGGAATTCGCCGAGCGCATTTTCAAGCAGCTCGAAGGTTTCGGCTCCTATGGCTTTCCTGAAAGCCATGCTGCTTCCTTTGCCTTGATCGCCTATGCCTCGTCCTGGATGAAATGCCATCACCCCGATGTTTTCGCTTGCGCCCTCCTCAACTCGCAGCCCATGGGGTTCTACGCCCCAGCGCAGATCGTCCGCGATGTCAGGCAGCACGGCGTCGAGGTTCGACCCGTGGACATCAATCTCTCGCATTGGGACTGCACGCTGGAACGAACTGGTTTTGAGAAGTATCTCGCTCTCCGCCTCGGGCTTCGGATGACAAAAGGCCTGTCCGAAGCTGATGCCGATGCGATCGTTCAGGCCCGCCAGGACAAGCCATTCGCATCGGTCGAAGATCTATGGCTCAGGGCGAAGCTGCACATCGCTCCTCTCGAACGCCTGGCCGAGGCCGATGCGTTCGGCTCCTTGAGCCTCAATCGACGGGATGCTCTGTGGAAGATCAAGGGATTGAGCGATACACAGCTTGCACTCTTCGGAGCCGCGGACGAGCGCGACGAACAATTCCGCCCGGAAGCGATCGAGCCGGATGTCTCCCTGACGCCGATGACAGCCGGACGTGAAGTCGTCGAGGATTATGTCTCGAAGGGCCTCACGCTGAGGCGTCATCCCATCGCCTTCCTGCGCGAAGAGCTGACACGCCGCCGCATCGTCCCCTGTGCCGATCTCAAGAGCCTTCGCCCCGGCCAGCGCATCACAGTTGCCGGGCTCGTTCTCGTGCGTCAGAAACCGGGCTCCGCCAAGGGCGTGATGTTCATGACCATCGAGGATGAGACGGACGTCGCCAATCTCGTGATATGGACATCCCTGTATGAGAAGCACCGCCGCCTGATCCTGTCATCCGGCATGATCGGCTGTCGCGGCCAGCTTCAGCGCGAAGGCGATGTGATCCATCTGGTAGCCGAGTACCTGATCGACCTGTCGGATCTTCTGCGCTCGGTCGCCAATCGTGACGATACACTCCATCTGCCTCAAAGCTACGGCAGCAAGGAGCCTGTCATTAAACTAACCACACGGGACTTCAGGTAACGGAGGACAAGGGTACAGGTCGCCGATGATCAGAAAGTCGGCTCTTGTGACCGCTGCCATCGATTTGGCTCAAGCTTCGGCGCAATGAAGGGAACTCAGCTGGACGAGACCTGCGTATCGATCAGGTGCCGGATTCGCTGGACATAGAGATCGTAATAATCGTCGAGCCCGAAGCTCTTGCCGAGTTCCTTGCAGAGCAGGATCATTTCGAGCGCCTGTGACCATTCTGCCGCGCGATAGGCCGCAAGCATCGTGTTGTTTCTCTCGTTCAATGTCAGATAGGCAGCGCTCTCAGCCACTTCCACACGTCCTAGGAGTGTGAAAATGCGCTCCAGCTCCCACTTTCCCCGCACCTGAAGATGATCGATTTCGAGAACGGCGAACTGACCCCGCACAGCCTGGGCAGTTCTCTCTCCGATGATGATGGGAACGCCGTAATGCTTCGTCAGCCCTTCGAGGCGGGATGCCAGGTTGACCGTATCTCCGATGACGGAATAGTTGAAGTGAAGCTCGGATCCGAAATTGCCGACGACACATACGCCTGTGTTCAGGCCGATTCCGATCTTCATCGGTGGAATGGATTCACTCTCCTCGCTCTGGCGCTCTTCGTTGAGCTCGTTGAGGCTGTCCAGCATCGCGAAGGCGGCCTCGCAGGCGTTTATTTCGTGAATTGGGTCGTCCAGCGGAGCGTTCCAGAACGCCATCACCGCATCGCCCATATATTTGTCGATCGTCCCGCGATGCTCGATGATGTCCTTCGTCAGCGGCGTGAAGAGCCGGTTGATGAGGGTGGTCAACCCCTGAGGATCGTCCTTATAGTGTTCCGATATGGTCGTGAACCCACGGACGTCGGAGAAGAGCACCGTCAGCTCGCGCTGCTCTCCGCCGAGCGTCAGCTTCTCCGGCGAATGCGCCAGCTGCTCGACCAGATCGGGCGAGAGGTACTGGTTGAAGGCCGACCTGATACGATAGCGATCAGCCGATACGCTCACGTAGTTCGTGCACACCAGAACCGCATAGACCAGAAGGCTTGCCATCAACGGGAAGGTACAGTCGATGAGGAGATCGCGGAACGTGAAGAAGTACCAGGACAGGCTCAAGGTCACGACCGCGGTCGTCCCACCGAGGAGGAAGAGCGTACCCGCATTCAAGCGCGGTGCGAAGGCAATCAGGATCAAACTCAGCACGGTCGCCAGAACGAGTTCGATCACGGCGGTGTAGCTCGGCCGGCTCAGCGTCGTTCCGGTCAGAGCACTCTCCAGAAGTTGGGCGTGCAATTCGACTCCGGGTAGCGCTGGATGGATCGGAGTGACCTTGAGATCGAGCAGACCGGCGGCCGAGGTCCCGATCAGAACCATTTTCCCGGCAAGGCTGCCGGCCGGTATTCTCCCCTGCAGCAGATCGATCGCCGAGACGTATCGTCCCAGATTGGGAGGCGAGAAGTGGACCCAGACGCGCCCTTTGCCGTCGGTGGGAATCTCGATCGCGTCGACGCCGACACTCCGGACGCCGCTGGCATCGGTTTTGATGAGAACCGCACTCGATCCGGTCAGGACGCGCAGCATCTCGAGCGAAAGGGATGGCACGATCGTGCCGTCTGCAACCGCAACCACGGGCACGCGGCGGACGACGCCGTCTCGCTCGGGTATGATGGAGAAGATGCCATGTCCGTCCGCGGCCCCATCGAGGAGGGGTAGATTCCGCAACAGGTGCGGAAAATCGACGAGGTAGAGGCGCGGATCCGGGCCAATGGTCGCGATCCCGGTCTGGATCGGCGGATGCGCGATCGGCGCTCCTCCCGCGACACGATAACCCGACTGCCCGAGCACAACCTTTGACCGGCGAATGGCATCCGCGAAGATCGCGTCGTTGCCGGGCAGACGACTGAGCGCTTCGCGCATCGCAGGGTCGAGACCTTGGAATGTCTCGGCGGCAACTTCCGGAGAGCTGCGGTCCGGCTCCGGAAAGAGAACGTCGAAGCCGATGACCGTGCCGCCCTGCTCGGCGATCTTCGAAACCATCTCCGCCATCACCGTGCGCGGCCATGGCCATTGCCCCAAGGCCTGAAGGCTGCGCTCGTCAATATCGATGACTGCAACCAGCTCCTGCCGAGCCACGCGCGGATACATCAGCTGATAGATGTCGAAGGACCTCAGGCGCGTCGTCTCCGTGAGACCCGGGTCCCAGATTCTCAACGCGAGCAGGCTTAAGAGGAGCAGAAGGCCGAGAATTCTCCCGCCCCCGAATTGGCGCGTCCTCTTCAGAAGATCGATCACAACGGCCAATCCAGAAAGCGACAGGCCCGCTCCGTATCGGCCCGAGATCCGCGCGGCGAATGTCGCATCTCCTGCTGGACGAACCCTCTCATACTAAGCGGATACGCCATGCGATGCATCGTATCCTCACAAGATGAAGTCGGTGGAACGGGGCAGTGCGCCCGCGATGTTCAACTGCGTCGAAAGCGTTTCCCCGCTCGTGAAAGTGATGGTCGCTGATACGACATTTGCGTCTCCGGCAAGTCGCCTGAGCTCGCCGATCGGAGCATTGAGGACCAAGCCATTGGGCGTTGCGACAAGATCCTCCGGTCCGATCTCGATGATTTCCCTTCCATTGACGAAGACATCGATATCGGCCACGGCCCCACTCGAAAGCGGCCGTCCGAGAACCGAGATATCGATCTGTTCGGGCGAGGTGAGAACGGAGGCTCCGCCCGTATTATCGATCTCGTTCAGCCGGGAGAGGTTGGCATTCTCGCCGACCCCAAGGGCGGTGATCTTCGCTCCATACACGTCATTCAACGTTGCAAGTTCGCCCCCGATCGCACCCTGCCCGGCACCGTCGGACAGGAAGCACAGGAAGTTGCTTTCCCCACCCTGATCGAGGATTCCCAATCGATCATTGGCTGCCCTGAGGGCATTGGCAAAATCCGTTTGTCCTCCCGCATCGAGGCCTCTCAGGTAATCCGCAATCGCAGCATCACCCGTTTGGCCGAGACTGAACGTCGCCGCGCTTACATTTCCTTCCGCCGCGGCATTTGCGGGGTCAGAGGCACCGTTGAAGGGAATTACGGTGACGGAGACGTCGGAGGGCGAGAATCCCAGTCCCCGGACCCTGTCCGTCAAAGCGATCAGGCTCGCTATTTCGGCGTCGAGGATCGTATTGGACCTTCCGTCGCCGTTGAGATCGCCGACCGGTGCACCATCGAAGGCGGCGGAAGTGCTGCCTGAGATGTCGATCAGGTAGACGATGTTCATCTGCGGCTGCAGAACCTGCCCGAGACCGATGGCCAGACCGAGATTTGCCGTCGAGGTTGTCGTCGCCGTGGGTGCGTCCACCGTCAGCGAGACCGACTGGCCGTTGAAGCCGAGAACGGCATTGTCCGAATCCGATTGACTTGGCGATGTGAAGGTTCCCGTGCCGCGGACCTGCAGGGTGACGCTCGCGGTATCCATCGCTCCATGAGCATCGGAGAGCGTGTAGGTGAAGGACACCGTCGCGGTTTGTCCGGCGCTGAGAGCCTGAAAATCATCGCCGGGATCGAAGACCAGATCGCCGGAGGAGTTTCGAATGAGGGAGCCTTCGAGCAGAGCCGTCCAGGCAACGACGCGAACCGAATCGCCGTCCACGTCGCGATCGTTGCTCCTCAATGCAAGGAGCGTGCGCCCCGTCTCGCCGATCGCAGCGATATGATCGGCTGCGGCAACGGGGGCATCGTTCTGCCCCGTCACGGTCCAGGAGGCCGTAGCCGGAACGCGGGTGCCATCTTCACTCACCAAGGTATAGGAGACAGTGACAATCTCCCTCTCACCTGCACCGAGATGCTGATAGGCCGGATGTGACGGGTCCAGGGTGAAGCTTCGCGTGCCGGCCATATACCGCACGCCGGGAGGCAGGTCCGCCGACAGGAGAACGACAGGGGCCGCCGATGAAGAGGCCGCATCCGTCAGGGCGCTCAACCGTATCAGCGGACCGTCTTCGATACCCCTGCCGCGAATCGTTTCCGTGACCGACGGCTGCGAGGGCAGGACGATATCTCGGGGCGCTGCCGTCTCTCGGATGAAAGGCGAAACGGCCAGTTGCGAGGGATCGAGCGGATTGAGCTTCTCCAGCAGATTGACGGGGATGATCGGTTTATCGCTGGGATCGCTGCTGCCGCGCCTCTGAGGCTCAGGCGAGAAGACCTGAAAGAGATCCCTCACCAGGTCGTTCTCACCGCGGATTTCGTCGGTGGATTTCGTGATTTGCGTGATGCGCGGATCGGTGCCCGCGACAGGCGTCAGGAGCGTGGAGACCCGGGCATCAGAGATCGACGTTATCACCCGCGAGGGGTTCGTTCTGTCCAGCAGAAGGAACGACCCCACGGTCCCGTCCGGCTCGGTGAGGAGGGAGAAGCGGGTCTCTCCGCTGAACGCCGAGATCTCTGTGTGAACCGCCGTGCCCCTGATCGCCATGGTGGCGACGGGGGTATCGACCTTGAGATCGCCGGTCTTGGCAATCCGCCCTGCCACGAACCCGATGACACCCTGGACGAGCGTGAACAGCGCCGAGTTCGCGCTCGAATCCGCAGCGTAGACCATGTCGTTCAGCACCATACGGGCATTGGACGACAGGCTGAAGACCGTTCCATCGTTGAACTTGATCGTCAGGGACGAGCCAGATCCCGTCTGGACGACGTCGCCCTTGGCAACAGCATCGCCGAGACGCAGCTCAACCGATACACCGTTGCGCATGACCGTGACGACGCCGGATGCTTTCTCAACGCGCCCAATGACGATCCGCCCGTCCGGAACGCTTGTTATCTGAGCATATTGTCCTGGCGTCTCGGACCCCGCCAGAGCATCGACCGTCGCCCCGGAAAGACCCGACCCTTCGCGCGTTGCAAGGCCAGGTCGCCTTTCATCCTTGTAGTAGCCAAGAATGACAGCGTTCTTCTCGGGGCCGAGGAGCAGAAGATCGTCACCCGATTTTTTGTAGTCAGCTGTGAAAAGCAGGTCTTTGTCGGGAAAAAGGATCGAGGAATCCGGGTCAGCACCACGACTCGACGCGTCTGCAGCATCGATCTGAATGTCGAAGGCGCCGGCGCCGTCCCCGGATTGGTACACAGCGGATCCCTTGGGTTTCCAAAATGATATCCTTTTCGCTGCGCCATTCCTACCGGAATGAAATCTCAACTCGCTAAGTAAATCAGGAATGATACCTTAAAATTTCTGGAAGCGAGAAGTATTATACCACGTTAGAGGTAAGCCAATAGTAGAGCGCCCAGTGTTTTTGCTCGCTCCCACCTGCGGATATGCGGCACGAATTGTCTCGCGCTACTTTGCTACTATTCTTCCCGGAGCAGCCCAAGCGGAAGGCTCGGTACAATGGCACCCTTGTCCTGCTCGACCTTCCTTAAGCACGGCACATGGTAAGATCAGGCCGTCGGCGTGATCCGATAATAGGCGTCGACGCGGGCGCCATACTCGTCGTCCGTGAAGGGATCCTCATCGGCTCCATATCGAGGCGCACCGGCGAGACGATCTTTATCGATGTCCACCACATAGCCTCCAAGCCGCGTGTCGTAGGTCAGCGCCCGCCAGGGTAGCGGATGATAGCTCTCTCCAATGCCGAGAAACCCGCCGAAGCGCATGACGACGTAGGCGACTTGGCCCGAAACCTTGTCGACCATGAAATTATACACCATTCCAAGCTGCTCCTCTGCCCGGTTGAACACAGGCGTGCCTTCGACCTTGCTGGAAGCGATCAACCGCCGCGTTTCCTCGATGGCGACACCCTCGCTCGACGGATCGAGTTCCATGGATCCCGGCTGGCGCATCTCTCTTTCGTTCGGCAGCTTTGTCGGCATAACGTTCTCCTCCGGTGAGAACGCCACGGCGCTGGAACCCGTTCCGATGTCCCGACGCGACAATGTTTTGGCTCAAGCCAGCAAGACTGCCCCTTTGCCTTTCTTTATTGGGCCGCATGGGGGATGGCGATGTTCTGCGTACCCCTTATCCACCTCGCTTAAGCTCTCCGCCTGCCCTTGAGCCACCTCTCGGCGGGCGTTGCCAGCATCGTGGTCAGGATGACGATCACGGCGCCGATGCACAGAGACAACGACGGGATTTCGGCGAAGAAGAGCCAGCCTGCCAAGCCCGAAAAGATAATCGAGAGATAGCCCAAAGGTGCGAGGAGCCGCGCCTCCTGCTTCTGGTAGGCTTGGAGCCAGCAATATTGACCAAGCTGTGCCAGCACGCCGACAAGGATGATGCTCGGCGCTTCCGACCACGGGATCGGCACCCAGACGAGAGCTGCAGGGATCGACGTCAGCAGCGTCAATCCCACCGTATAGAACAGCATCAGGACAACGGTGTTCTCACCGGCGAGGCGTCGCGTCTGTACCACGGCAAGAGAACCGAAGAGCACCGATCCGAAGGCGGCGAGCAATCCCACGTCCCATGAAATCGCATCCGGCCGCACCATGATGATGACACCGATGAAGCCCAGGACCGTGAAAAGATAGCGTATCCTGCTGACGCTCTCCCCCAGCATGATTGCGGCCATGACCAGAAGCATGAGTGGTCGGGTAAACCCGATCGCCGTCACCAGTGCGAGCGGCAATGCGGCAAAGGCGGCAAAATTGAGGGTCAACGCGATCGAGTTGAATCCGACCCGCGTGAGATGTCCGCGAATGTTGGACAGGTTGGTCAGCTTCGCGCGATGACGCCATACGAGCGGTGCCACGGAAACGAACCCGACAAGCGACCGGAGAAACACAAGCTGGATCGCGGGATAGGTCTCGCCTTCTGCCTTGACGATCGCCTGCATCACGGTCACAAGCGCCATGTCGAGGAGCAGCCACCCCGCACTGCTCCACAGCGGCACGGGAGGCCGAATCGGGCTCGTTTCGGCTTCGGTCGTCATGTCCTCTCAGGCAGGCTGAACCAGATTGGCGAGAAGACGGAACGCGCCAGGCACCAGCTTGTCCAGCTGGTGATGCAGCACGAGCGCCACATGGGTGTGGCGGCCTTGGCCGATGCGGGCGGAGATCAACGCACCCTTGAGCGGCTGCTCGCCTGCGTCGTTCATCGACAACAGCTCTTCATATGCAGCGTCATACTCAGAGGCGAAATACAGGCCTCTCTCCTTGTCCCATCCGTGCCAGTCACCGGCCTCGATGCGGTTCGGATAGGTCAGCAATGAATTTTCCGGCAGAAGAACCGTGATGGGCGCGTCAGGATCGGTCACGCGCCAGCGAAGCGAGGGCGAACCGATGACGAGACGGCGAGGCGGCGTGCGCTCCGGATCCCAGGCATCGGTCGGGCGGTGATAGAGCGTCACCAGATGGCCACCCTCCTCCACGAACCGGTGCAGCCGCTCGGTTGCGACCTTGAGATCGCGCCTCAGACCAAATGCGAAGGTGCCGACGACAATGGTGGTGAAGCCCGCAAGCGATCCCGCAGTCAGGTCCGCCTCCCCGAGCTCCGCGACGTCGAGACCGAGGCGACGCATATGCGCGCCGACATTGTCGCTTCCGCCTCCGACATACCCGATGCGTGCGCCGAGAGGCAGAGCGACGTCGAGCGCCAGAATCCGGAGATCCGCTGGCGCAATGAAAGCGCGCTGCTGAATATGAGGATAGGCGATTGTCCGCACGGCGTTTGCCGGCCGGCCGTCCACCATCGGAACCAGCGTGGCAAGACCAGCGACGCCCTGCTCGGGCGGCTCGACAATCCACTGTTCCTCATGCCGCCGCACAGTCCATCCGTCAGGTGCCTGCCAGCCTGATATCTCCGTGCCGACGGATCGAAGAGAGATGCTCGACCGCGGCGCTCCGACCCTGACGATCACAGTCGATGGATCGAGGGATAGGGATTGCGAAGGTCCGATGATGAACGGCTCCTCCGGATCGAGATCGACCCTGACGATGCGTCCGTCGATCTCGCCGGAGACGCGGATGCCAGCAGCGCCGTTTCCCCCCAACGAGTCGAAGGCTGGAGGATAATTCCCGGTCAGGGATACCGATGCGGGAATCTCGATTGCATAGTCGGTATTGCTGTCAGAAAGCGCAGTGGCTGACACCCCATCGGGAAGTCGTGGACTAATCGCCAGGTTTGCCAGAGCGGGCGCATCGATGCGAACTTCGAGCACAGGCCGGGATCCCGGATGAGACGAGCCCTTGAAGACCGCACGAGCTTCGTTGACGCTCGCCTCGAATATTGCGACATCGATCTCCCGCAGCTTGCGCTCGAGCCGATGCCTGATCTGATCGATTGCGTTCGGAGCAATCCCGTCTCGTGTCTCTTCGATAAGGGACGCGGCCCAAACGAGTGCCTTGACGATTTTCGTTCGATCAGGAAATGCCGCAATGGCGGCATCGATATGCTCCTGAGCCTCCCGCAACTTCACGGCAACCGCATTCGGCATATTATAGGTGGCGGCGAGATCGGCGAGCGTCCCGGGCAGATGATCGCGGATATCTCGCTCGTCGACGGGTGAACCGCCTGCCCGCAGCTTCACGTGCAGGCTCCATCGGTCAACCGGGTTGTCGCGCCATACGCCCATCCCCTGGGATGCATGCGCCGCGCGAGACCATTCGCCAAGCTGTCGGTAGGCGAGGCCGGTCACCTCGTCTCGGCCGGACGCTTGAACGATCAGCGTTGCCGGCGGAGGGGGCACCTCGTCATCATAGGCATAGCCGGCGCCCGACCAGGCAGGGAGATAGAACTTGCAAACCTGCCACGGCCGAAGCCCCAACTTTTCATGCTCTGGAAACGCCGCGGCATCGGCTGCCATGAAGAATGCCTTTTCAGCGGCGCGCGTCATGGCACGGTGGTGGCCGTGCTGCCCTGGAACATCCAGAAATGTCGGGATGACGATGTCGGGTCGATACTGCCGATAGGCCCGGACGAGACGCTCAACGATACGCTCTTCGCCCCATCGCCGCAGCGTGTCCTCGCCGTTCTTCGAGAAGCCGAAATCGTGAACAGGGTCATCAGGTCCGTGGCCGAGCCATGCCACATCGGCATCCATGCGGCGCGCAGCCTCCTCCATTTCAGCGGTTCTGAGCACGCCAAGCGCCGCACCGCGCTCAGCCCCCAAAGCATTCTGCCCGCCCTCCCCGCGCGTGGAACAGGCAACGACGACACGCATTCCCATTGCAAAACGCAGCGCCGACAACATGCCGTTGATCTCGTCATCCGGATGCGCACCGGTATTCATGACGGTCAGCACCGACCGCAGGCGGCTCAAGGAACGGTGCAGACGGACGAGCGCCGGCTGATGAACGGCACGGGCCAGACGGCGATGATCATCCAGCAAGAGACATCTCCTCATTCGGTTGTTCACGGCGAGCCGCATGAGCGGTGTCGAGCCGGGGGGTCATGGTTTCCAAAAGCGGCAGGGCGGCGGCTCCAAGGGCCGCGGTCAGCCGGCCCGTGCGCCCTTGGATGAGGCGAGCTTCGTTGCGATTCCTACGGCTCGCTACGGACAAGGGGAGCGGCTGCATCGCCTGGATCAGATCGTCCAAGAGGCTGGGCGGTAGAGCACCGCCAATCACGATGGCTTCAGGATCGAAAAGGTTTTCGAGCATCGCGACCTGAGGCGCGAGATAGCCGGCGGCCTCCTGAACCCACTTAGCAATGACGGGATGCTTCTCGCGGTGAAGCTGCTCCAGCCGCGCATAGTCGAGATCCTCAACCCCGGCCGCAGACAGCTTCTCCGTCAGCGCCTGAATGGACGCATAGGCCTCGAGGCAACCATGCTGCCCGCATGAGCAAAGGTTGCCTCTCTTCTTCACCAGCACATGACCGATTTCGCCCGCATTGCCGTTGGCGCCACGGAACGGACGCCCGTCGATCATGATGCCGAGACCGAGCCCTTGGCCGAAATAGATGAGACAGAAATTCTTCAGGTCCTTCGCCGCGCCATGCAGCCGCTCGCCAACGGCGGCGGCAGTCGCGTCGTTCTCGAGGGTAATAGGCGCGCCCATCATGTGCCCGATGCTGCCGGCAGCATCGAAGTCCAACCACCCTGATAGAGTCGTCGGGCCGACCGACGACATTCCCTCGACATTGAAAGGGCCCGGCATCACGACACCGATCCCGAGGAGTTGCGGCACGGGAGGGTTCAATTGCGCCTGTGCCGCTTCGATCTCTGCCTTGATGACCGGAAGGACCGCCTCGGGATTATTGCGTCGGATCGGAACGCTTCGCTGCGCGCGAATACGGCCGCCGATATCGACGAGAAGGGTGCAGATATGGTCAGCGGCGATCTCCACGCCGGCGGTCATGCCCCCATTGGGATTGACGGTGAATTGCATCGGCGGCAGGCCACGGCCTGCTCGCAAGCGTCCGGCCCCGATCAGCAACCCGTCGGCGACGAGTTCCTCGACGATATTGGACACCGCCTGCGTGCTGAGATGCGCGTGCCGCGAGATCTCCATGCGTCCGACCGGCCCGAATTGGCGAACGACATCGAGTACCACCCGACGGTTGTGTGAACGGTTGCGCTCCGGGTTGCTCCCGATTGTCGACGGCGTTCCTGCTTTCGATTTTCTGGGCATCACCATCACTCCAGGGCCCAACGATGGCGCGCCTCAATGAATAACTCAAGTGAATTATCTTATTGACAGGCCGCCGAGTCTGGGGGAGCCTTCAGGCCGGAACGGTCCTTCGGAAGGCCGCTGCCAGAGAATGATGGGCGTCCAGAGCCCAGCAATAATGGAGAGGGATATGCGTTTTCGTCACATGCTAGCGAGCGTCGCCATAGGCGTCGCAACTCTCGCTTCGACCGGCGTCAAGGCCGTCGAGATCGAATACTGGCAGTATGTCTTCGACACCCGCGTCAAGGCGATGACCCAGCTGATCGCCAAGTTCCAGGAAGCCAATCCGGATATCAAGGTCAAGCAGACGACCTTCCCCTATGCGGACTACCAGACCAAGGTTGCCGCAGCGATCCTCGCGGGACAAGGCCCCGACGTGGTGCAGCTCTTCTATGGCTGGACCGACACTTTCATCGCCGGCAAGATGATCCGCCCCTTGCGCGCGGAAGCCTTCCCCTCGGCCGATATCGAGCGTGACTTCTTCCCGATCGTGAGCGCGATGAAACGCGGCAACGATTATTACGGCCTGCCGACCGCCGTGCGTTCCCTGGCGCTGTTCTACAACAAGAAGATCTTCAAGGATGCGGGCCTCGATCCCAACAATCCGCCCAAGACGCTCGACGAACTCGTCGCGGCCGCCGAAAAGACCACGAAGCGCGACGGCAGCGGCAACATCGTCTCCGCCGGCATGACGCTCGACATGGGCGGGCAGGATCACCAATGGTGGCGCGAGGTGCTGATCCGCCAGTTCGGCGGGACGCCCTACACGGACAACGACACGAAAGTCACCTACAACGATGAGGCCGGCCTGAAGGCTCTCACCTTCTACACGGATCTGCAAAAGAAGCACAAAGTCGGCCAGACCGGATTCATGGACGAAGGCCAGGCCGCCTTCCGGGCCGGCCTCGCCGCCATGACCATCGACGGCACCTTCCGTCTCGGCTCCTTCGGCACGATCAAGGCCTTCGAGTGGGGCGTGGTCGAACTGCCCGCCAACGCCCAGGGACTTCGCAGCAACTATGCCAGCTATTTTGCCAACGCGATCACCAGCAAGGCGGAAGGCGAGAAGCTGGCGGCGGCCGAGAAGTTCCTGAAATACGTCTCCTCTCCCGAAGCCATGAAGGTCTGGATGGAAGTGGTCGGCGAACTCCCGGCCCGTCGCGCCGCGGCGCTCACGCCTGAAAACGCCGCTCACCCGATCTATGGTCCCTTCCTCAAGGGATTGGAATACGCCCACACCACCCTGTTCAAGGACGAACTCGCCCAGCGGCAGGTCGCTATCGATATGGTCAACCGCGTCATCATCGGCGGCGAGGAGCCCAAGGCGTCGCTCGCCAAGGCGGCCGAGGCCGAGCAGGCGATCCTCGACCGCGCCAAGCGCTGATCCACGCCGCGAGGATCGAACCATGTCCGTCGTCGCACATCGGGAGGCCGCCGCCCCAGGCGGCCTCTGGTCGAGAATGAGCCTGGGCCAGAAACAGGTGATATGGGCGTGGGGCTTCCTCGCGGTTCCTCTTGTCTTCTATGTGGTGATCCGTTTCTGGCCGACCTTTCAGGCCTTCTATCTCTCGGTCACGGACTGGACCATCACGAAGCCTGCCTCCTTCGTAGGTTTGGAGAACTACAAGCGGCTTCTTGCCGACCCGCTCTTCTGGCAGGTGTTCCGCAACACCTTCATGTACCTGATCCTCGGCACGCCGATCAGCCTGCTGATCTCGTTCGTCATCGCCTATTATCTCGATCGGGTGCGGTTCATGCACTCCTTCATCCGCGCCCTGTATTTTCTCCCGTTTCTCACGACGGCGGCGGCGATGGCATGGGTCTGGCGCTGGTTCTATCAGCCGGTTCCGATCGGCGTGATCAACGATATTCTGTCCTCTTTCGGTATTCCGCAGCAGCCCTTCCTCCGTTCCACCACGCAGGCACTTCCGGCGGTGCTGGCACCGGCGGTCTGGGCGGGACTCGGCTTTCAGATCATCATCTTTCTCGCCGGCCTGCGCGCGATCCCGGTCACCTATTATGAGGCGGCGCGGATCGATGGCCTGTCGGAGGGAGCGATCCTTCGAAAGATCACGATTCCGCTGCTCAAGCCGACGCTCGTCTTCCTGGTGGTCTTTTCGTCGATTGGCTTCCTGCGCATCTTCGATCAGGTCTACAACATCAACACGAACGATCCCGGCGGGCCGCTGAATTCGACGAAGCCCCTCGTGCTGATGATCTATCAAACGGCCTTCAGCTCCTACGAGATGGGATATGCGGCGGCTCAGACCGTCGTGCTGTTCGTCATCCTGCTCGTGATCTCCCTCGTCCAACTGCGCATCATGAGAGACCGCTGATGAAGGAATCCGCATCCTCCCCGGCTCTTGCCCTGTCGCGCGTACGGCCCGGCAGGATTGTCGCCTGGACGCTTTTGTTCATCGGCGGCGTCATCATGGTGACGCCCCTCCTCTTTATGCTATCCACGTCGCTCAAGGATGCCTCGCAGGTCTACGATCTGCGTGTGATCCCGGCAGCGCCGACGCTCGACAATTATGTCGAGATCCTGGGAGATGGCCGCTTCACGCGCTGGTTCATCAATTCGACAATCATTGCGGTGATCGTTACTCTCTCGAACGTCTTCTTCGACAGCCTCGTAGGCTACACGCTGGCGAAGTTCCAATTCCGTGGCCGCTACATCGTCTTCATCGCCATCCTGTCCACCTTGATGATCCCGACCGAGATGCTGGTCCTGCCCTGGTACCTCATGGCCAGCCAGTTCGGATGGATCGACAGCTATTGGGGCATCATGTTCCCCGGCATGATGACGGCCTTCGGGACCTTCCTGATGAAGCAGTTTTTCGAAGGCGTGCCGGACGACTTTCTGGAAGCGGCCAGGATCGACGGGCTTAACGAGTTCACCATCTGGTGGAAGATCGCCATGCCGCTCGTGACCCCTGCCCTGTCGGCGCTTGCTATCTTCACATTCCTCGGCAACTGGACGGCTTTCTTCTGGCCGCTCATCGTCACTACGAGCGCGGAGCTCTATACCCTGCCGGTTGGCCTCTCCAGCTTCGCGGTGGAGCAATCCATCCAATGGGAGAAGATCATGACCGGCGCGAGCATCGCGACTCTTCCCACCCTCATCATCTTCCTGTTCCTTCAGCGCTATATCGTCCGCGGCGTGATGCTGGCCGGACTCAAGGGCTAAAGCCGATGACTACAGGCACCTTCAACGACACGTCCGTCTTTCCCGATCCGGTCTACAAGGAAACCGTCCTCCGTCCTCTCTTCGACGGGGCGAAGGATCACCACGTGGAAGGATTTCGCCTCATCGACCGCGCCCATCTGGTGATGCTGCATGAGACGGGCATCCTGACCATCGAGCAGGCGAGGCCGATTGCGCAGGCGCTGGAATCCATCGACCGCGAAGTCGACGTCGGCACGCTGACCTATACCGGCGAGGTGGAGGATTTCTTCTTCCTGATCGAGAAGGAACTGCGCAAGCGCCTTGGACCGGATCTCGCAGGCCGTCTTCATACCGCACGCTCCCGCAACGACATCGACCACACCCTGTTCAAGCTCGGTCTCAAGCATCGCATCGATCCTCTGCTGGAACGGATGACAAAGCTTGCGGAGACACTGGCCGCGGTGTCGGAGCGAGAGAGCCATACGCTCATCGTCGCCTATACCCACGGACAACCGGCGCAGCCGACCGTCTTCGGCCATTACCTCTCTGCCGTCCTGGAGACGCTGCTGCGCGATATCGCCCGGCTCGAAGCCGCGCGGGATATCGTCGACCGGTCTCCCATGGGTGCAGCCGCCATCACCACGAGCGGTTTTCCCATCGACCGGGACCTGGTGGCCCATCTCCTGGGCTTCAGCCGGCCGTTGCAGAATTCCTATAGCTGCATCGCCTCCATCGACTACATCACCTCGACCTATTCGGCGATCGAGCTGACTTTCCTGCATCTCGGCCGCTTCATTCAAGACCTGCAGTTCTGGACGAGCTTCGAGGTAGGCCAAGTCTATGTGCCCAATGCCTTCGTGCAGATCAGCTCGATCATGCCGCAGAAGCGCAATCCCGTTCCCATCGAGCATATGCGCCATCTAGCGTCGCAGACTGTCGGACGGGCACAGGCGATGCTCACGATCCTGCACAACACGCCCTTCACCGACATGAACGACAGCGAAGGCGAAAGCCAGGGCTTCGGTTACGGCGCCTTCGACAGCGCCAGACGGGCTCTCGATCTGCTCGCTGCGCTTGTTCCGGCTCTGCGGATCAATCCGGATCGCGTCCGGCAGAACATCCGCCGCAGCTGCATCACCGTGACGGAACTCGCCGACAGCCTCGTTCGCCTGGAGGGATTGTCCTTCCGCCAGGCGCACGAGATCGCAGCCGAGGTCGCCCGCGCGGTCGTTGCCGTCGAGGGCGACATCGCCGTTGACGGATATCAGGCCTTCCAGGAAGCTTTCCACCGCTGTGCCGGACGCCAGACGCAGGTCGATCCAACGCGATTCGCCGAAATCGTCTCGCCGGAGAATTTCGTCGCCGTTCGAGACCGTTTCGGTGGCCCCGCCCCGAAGGCGTTGTCTGCCGCGATCGACGGATACAATCGCGAGATCACGGATATCCGCAGCCGGATGCGAAACACCGAGCAGCGCGCCAAGGCCTCGGCGCAGGACCTTCAATCCCGATTCACCGCCCTTCTCGGAGCCCGCTAATGGCAACCATCGAGCTCGACAGCCTCGTCAAGCGTTATGGACAGACAACCGTCGTCCACGGGATCGACCTTGCGATCCAGGAATGCGAGTTTGTGGTCCTGGTCGGGCCGTCCGGATGCGGAAAGTCGACCACCCTGAGGATGATCGCAGGACTTGAAGAAATCAGCGGTGGCCGGATCCGGATCGACGGGCGTGTCGTCAACGAGCTGCAGCCGAAGGACAGGAACATCGCCATGGTGTTCCAAAACTACGCCATCTATCCCCATGTGACGGTGGCCGACAACATCGCCTTCGGTCTCTACCGCTCGAAGCTTTCGAAGAGCGAGAAGCGGCAACGCGTCGAACAGGCAGCGGAAACGCTCGGTCTCTCACACCTCCTGGAGCGCCGGCCCTCGGCTCTCTCGGGCGGACAGCGCCAGCGCGTCGCCATCGGCCGGGCGATGGTTCGCGACCCCGCCGCCTTCCTGTTCGACGAGCCCCTTTCCAACCTCGATGCGCAATTGCGCACCCAGATGCGCATCGAGATCAAGCGCCTCCATCACCGGCTCGGCACCACCTCGGTCTTCGTGACCCACGATCAGGTCGAAGCGATGACGATGGCCGACAGGATCGTCGTGATGCGGGACGGGCGCATTCTTCAGGTCGGAACGCCGTTGGACCTGTACGAGAAGCCGGTCGATGTCTTCACCGCGCGCTTCATCGGCAGCCCGACGATGAATCTGGTACCCGCCACTCTGCGTGATGGCCGGGCCGATTTGTTATCAGGCGGATCCGTTCGTGTTCCGCCATCATCCGCCAAGACGCCGGATATCCTGGTCGGCGTGCGTCCGCAGGACCTCGTCCCGACGCAGGCGGATTCGGCGGGCCTCACCGTATCGGGCCCGGTCGCCGTCGTGGAGACCCTGGGCTCGGAGACGCTGGTTCATATCGAGACCGCGGGTCAGACCCTCATCGGTTCTGCGCCCGGGCGGCAGATCCCGCAGATCGGCGAGCATCTGACGCTTCATGCTCCGTCCGAGCGGCTCTATTATTTCGACAAGGTCACAGAAAAGGCATTGGCAGCCTAATGATCGGGAAGCCAGCGGGGCGGCACAAGGTTTTGTGCCTTGGACGGACCTATTGCGACATCATTTTCACGGGCCTGCAGGATATGCCGGTGCTCGGCCGGGAGCGTTTTGCCGAGGATGTCGCGATCGCGGCAGGCGGCGGCGCCTATATCACGGCGGCTCATCTGTCTTCCCTTGGGCGACCGGCGGCACTCCTCACGCGCCTTGGAACCGATTCTCTCTCGCGCAGCCTTGATCCCGAACTCGAAGCCAGTGGAATCGATCTCTCCTTCATCGAGCGCTCCGAAGATGCCGGCCCGCAGCCGACCGTCGCGCTGAGCAAGAGCGGTGAAAGGGCCTTCATCTCCCGACGCGCCGGCACCTCCCGCCCGGCCACACTGGAAAGCGCCCTGTCGGCATCTGATATCGCTCACCTGCATATCGCGGAGTTCGCGACGCTTCGGGACAACCCGGATGTGATCGCACTGGCGCGTGACAGAGGCCTGACGATCTCGCTCGATCCGAGCTGGGACGACCAGCTGATCCGGCGGGATTCGGATTTCTTCCGCATCTGTGAGGGAATCGACATCTTCCTCCCGAATGTCGAGGAAGGCGAGGCTCTGACCGGCGAGACTTCTGATGACATGATTCTGCGCCGGCTGAGCGAAAGCTTTCCTCTCGTCGTGCTCAAGCGCGGTGAGCAGGGAGCCTTGGCCCGTCATGGATCGACCGTTGCCAGTGCCGGCGCTCGCCCTGTCGACGTGGTCGACACGACAGGCGCCGGCGATGCATTCAACGCCGGTTTTCTCCATTCCTGGCTAGACACATCCGATCTCGAGGCGAGCCTGGCAGCCGGCGTCGAAGCAGGCTCCCTCTCCGTGCAAACGGCCGGCGGCGCTCCACCAAGACGACGCGACTGAGCACTTTGTCCGAGCTGCCGTCACACGCTGGTGACGGCGCTACTCGTCCGAGGGAAGCTCCCGGTAGCGCAACGCACTGCTCCATGCCTGCTCGAGCCGTTTGAGCGTGCGGAAAGTGGATTCCAGTTCACGGGCTTCCGCCTCGTTCCGCACGACGAGCTGGTAATAGCCCTTGTCGATCTGCCGGATGAGGTCGCAGAGCTGCCGGCCCTTTTCCGACAGACGAATGCGGGCCGAGCGCCTGTCTCGCTCAGAGGCGGTTCGAATGATGTAGTCGGCCTCGACGAGCCGCTTGAGGCTGTATGAGGCATTCGAGCCCAGATAATAGCCGCGCTCGATCAGATCCCGAACCGATAGCTCGCCCGGTCCGATGGTGAACAGCATCATCACCTGCGAAGGGCTGAGATCGTCGACACCCGCCTGGATCAGATCGGCTCGGATCAGATCGAGCGATCGCCTGTGCAGGCGCTCTATGGCGCGGACGATGTCGATATGCGTAACGCTGGACGTATCCATGCGAGGCAACCCCTGACTCGAAGCCGAGGTCCAGGATGCCATGTCTCCGGCCGAACCGGACCGGGGCACATCGGCACCTCGTACTTCTCTATTGTCAGATTCCCGCCCAGATCCGGCAGTCAAGACGTCGAATGGATCTCGCATCTTAATTCCCATGATTTCTGAATAAAAAATAGTTCGAAATTCGAATTAAATTCAGTCACGGGTCTGTAACATAGTTATTCATGACACTGCCCCTATATAATACGCTGCATTTACAGCTCTCTTTTTATTCGAAACTTTCATTTAGTTTTCGAATCATACTTTATGGGTAGACGCTTTACCATTCTTGTCTCATAACTCACCTCGAATAAGTTTTAGGCAAAATTTAGATTTGCCGGAAAATTGCCTCTTTTGGAGTCAGCTTTGCATGACCAAGCCGGCCAATACGGAAACCATGGATCTCCTTCATCAGGGGCGTAAGGCATTCGTCTCTGGTCTTGCTTACGCGGCCATCCTCAGTGCGATCATCAATGTGCTTCAGTTGACGGTGCCGCTATTCATGCTGCAGGTCCATGACCGTGTCGTGAACAGCCAGAGCACCGACACGCTCATCATGCTGATCGTCGTGGCGGCGGTCGCGCTCGCGACCTATTGTGCCCTCGACTATGTCCGCGCGCTGACCTATCAGGTGATGGCCAGCAAGCTGGTGCGCAAGCTGAACCTCCCCATCCTGCAGGCTGCGGTATCCGCCTCCGTGAACCAAAGCGTGACGCAATCGGCTCAGGCGATCCGCGACCTCAACGACATCCGTTCCTTCGTCGTGGGAAATGCCATCAGCGTCCCGCTGGAGGCGTTCTGGGCCCCAATCTTCCTCGGAGTGCTTTTCGCCCTTCACTGGCTTTATGGCCTCGTGGCCCTGATCTCGGCGATCATCATCCTTTCGTTCAGCCTGCTCTCCGATTTCCTGACACGGCGGGCGACGAAGCGCGCCAACGAATCCGCTCTTCAGAACATCGGCGAGATCAGCGGCAGCCTACGTCACGCCGAGGCGATCGAGGCGATGGGCATGCTGCCCGCCCTTGCCGGTCGGTGGCGCCGCAGCCAGCTCCACACCCAGGATCTTCTCGACGTCACGACGCGCCGAAGCCGCGCTCTCGCATCGGTGACGCGCACCTGCCGCTACATGATGCAGATCGCCGTTCTATCGGTCGGCGCGATCCTCGTCATCAACCAGGAAGCCAGTGCCGGCTCGATGGTGGCCTCGAGCATCATCATGGGTCGTATGCTCCTGCCGTTCGACTCGATGGTTGACGGCTGGCGGCAATGGGTCATCGCCATGACCGCATGGAAGAACGTGCAGGACCTCCTGCAGAACCAGGCGCCCAAGCGGGAGACAAAGCCTACGCCGAGAACTCAAGGAGATCTCAAGGTCGACCGCCTCGTCTTCGCACCGCCCGGTTCCGACGTCCCCGTGCTGAAGGGACTGTCGTTCCAGCTTTCTCCTGGAGAGGTTCTCGGCATCGTCGGCCCCTCGGCCGCGGGAAAATCGACCCTGGCGCGCATGCTCATCGGCGTCACGAAGCCCACGACAGGCGGCGTCTATCTCGATGGCAACAATGTCTATCTCTGGGAGAGAGGCTCTTTCGGCGACATGGTCGGATACCTGCCGCAGAGCGTTTCGCTGCTTGACGGAACGATCAGGGACAACATCGCCCGCATGCGTGATGCAGATCCCCGTCTCGTTCTCGATGCGGCACGCCTGGCCGACGTCCATGACATGATCGGACGCCTGCCGCTCGGCTACGACACCCGCCTCGGCGACGGCGGCTACCTCCTGTCCGGCGGCCAGCGGCAGCGCATCGGTCTCGCTCGTGCCATCTATGGGCGGCCGCGGCTCGTCGTCCTCGACGAGCCCAACGCCAATCTCGATACGGACGGCGAACGGGCTCTCATTCGCGCCATCGAGGCCCTTCGGGCCGATGGGGCGATCATCGTCCTGATCGCCCATCGCCCGTCGATCATGCAGGCGGCCGACAAGATCATGGTCCTGCAGGAGGGCAAGATCAGCCAGTTCGGCCCGCGCAGCGCCATCGCCGGCATGATTGCGCCAGGTGAAAAGAGCGTCGCCGCCGTGACCAATCTCAGGGGGACCGCATGACGAAAGCCGTCGAAATCGTCAGAAAGCCTTCTTCGAGCGTGACGCCGTATGTGAAGGTCGAGCCGACACCCTGGACGGACCGCATCGTCGAAAACGACTTGCGTGAGCCATCCTATCGCGGACCGCTGATCGCCGGCTTGGCAACGATCTTCCTTGGCATCGGCGGACTGACCACCTGGAGCTTCTCGGCCCAGCTCGACAGCGCGGCGGTGGCATCCGCGACCGTTGTGGTGGATTCCAAGCGCAAGACGATCAGCCATCTGGAAGGCGGAATCCTCAAGTCACTGATCGCGCATGAGGGCGCTGCGGTGAAAGCCGGCGAACCATTGCTGCGGCTCGACGATACGCGGGCGAAGGCTGACCTGGAGCAGTTGCGCTCGAAGCGGATCGGCCTCGAGGCGCGCCTTGTCCGCCTTCGAGCCGAGCAGGCGAACGAGACGGGCAGTTTGAATTTCCCCGCCGACCTCCTCACCTCCGGCGGCCTGACGGCAGCAGATATCCTCAATGCCGAACGGCGTTACTTCGTGGCGCGGCGTGAGATGTTCGAGCGCAAGGTCGATATTCAGCGCAAGACCATTGAGCAGCAGATTGCCGAGCTCGATGCCGTGAAAGCTCAGACCGACGCCAATACACGGCAGGCGGAACTGCTCGATCGAGAGCTAAAGGCCGTCGCGTCCCTGGTCGAGAAGGGCTACGCGCCGCGGCCGCGCCTGACGGAAATGCAGACACGAGAGAGCCAACTGGCCGGACAGGCCGGCGAACTCGCCTCTCGCCGCGCCAAAGCCGATCAGGCCAGGGCCGCCGCAGAACTTGAGATACTCTCCCTTGGCAACGACTTCCAGCAGCAGGTCGCTTCCGACGTCCAGTCTGCGCAGTTGGAACTGGCCGATACGCTCGAGCGCATGAATGCCGCCAGAGACGTCCTGCGCCGCATCGAGGTGGTTTCGCCAGAGAATGGCATCGTCACGAATATCCGCTATCACACGCCGGGCAGCGTGATCACCGCCGGCCAACCGATCCTCGATATCGTGCCGGAAAACGAGCCGCTTATCGTCGAGGCCAAAGTGGGCCTACGAGATATCGACTCGGTTCATGTCGGCGCTCCGGTGCAGATCCGGCTCACCGCCTACAACAATCGGAGCACTCCGCCGCTTGCCGGAAAGCTCACCTATCTCTCGGCCGATCAGCAGATCGACGATCGCTTGAACGCTGCCTATTTCGTCGCGCGGGCGGAGATCAATTCCGAAAGCCTCAAAGCCAGCCCGGCCACGAGTCTCTATCCGGGAATGCCGGCGGAGATCCTGATCCTCAACAAGCCGCGGCGCGCCGTCGACTATCTTCTGGCTCCCATCACCGAGAGCTTCAACCGCGCTTTCCGCGAGGAATAAGCGCAGCTTCACTTAACCATTATTGTCAAATTTCCAAGGTCGTGCGAGAGCAATCGCACGACCTTATTGCATTTCTATCGGCTGAAACAAATTTGAATTTCGAACTAAATTAGTTACTCATAAAATTTAAATACAAATACATTTGCTACTACTATTTCAATACGCTCCAATCCCGTCATTTAATCTATAATTTGTGCGTTGCGAACATTTACAAGACGCAATTCTACATTTACTAATATGTTTGTTCGGCACTGCAACATGCAATTTCTACCGCCGGACCTCTCCTCTGCGCAGTCAGCGCTTCAACAAAGCTCGATGACAAAACCGGGCGTGCGGTCGCGCGCCTCGGTTGAAAAACAAGGATACGAGACATGGCAACAATTGGAGGCGGTGCTTTCGACGACACCCTGCACGGAACGTCAGGTCCGGATGTGGTGTTCGGTAATGCCGGTGATGACTTGATCTTTGGTGGCGGCGACAGCGATGCGCTCTCCGGAGACGACGGCAATGACATCCTGTTCGGCGGTAACGGCGACGACTGGATGTCCGGCGGCAACGGCGACGACATCCTGTTCGGCGGCGTTGGAGCCGACGTGCAGCAGGGTGGCGCCGGTGACGACATCCTGTTCGGCGGCAACAGCGACGACATTCAGCTCGGTGGCGCCGGAGATGACTATCTTCGCGGCGGCAACGGCAACGACATCCAGCTCGGCGGCGACGGCAACGACGTGATCGAAGGCGGCTCCGGCGACGACATCATGCAAGGCGGCGCTGGCGACGACATCCTGCGCGGCGGCTCCGGCGACGACATGCTCAGCGGTGGCGCAGGCGACGATGTTCTCCACGGCGGTTCGGGTGGCGACACCTTCGTCTTCACCGGCGGCGGCGGCAACGACGTGGTGCTCGACTTCAAGGCCGGCCAGGACATTCTGCAGATCTCGAAGGGCATCAATGGCACCGATATCGCATCGGCCGAGGATCTCGCGAGCCGTGTTCATCAGGTTGGATCGAACACCCTCGTCGATCTTGGAAATGGCGACAGCGTCACTCTGGTGAATGTCGACGCCGACGACGTCAACACCAACCCGAACGACTACTTCTTCGTCCACTAGGGTCGTCGGCGCGCTCCGAATCATGGATGCCGCGGCCCCAAAGCCGCGGCATCGCTTTTTTCAAGGCTAGCTTGGCAGTAAATGCATGTCCGACTGTGCCACGATGACCACGCCGACGGATCACATCACGCGTCCAACGGTTTCCAGCCTGGGCCGGGATGCAATCCTTATCGCATGGGATGTTCCGCAATCAGCCCGCTTCACCTCTCCGAAACTGAGCGGAGATACCGATTCGATTTCTCCGCTCGCCTCCTTAAAGCTCTCGCGCGGCGACGGCGGATTTCGGTTGCTCTGGGTCATCCGCCGTCCGAAGCACGACCCGCTTGACATCGAACTGGCAACCGGGCCTGTCGGCCTGCGGACAGGCGTCGTTGTCGAAAGCGACACGATGGTCCCCACCGTCGCTGCCGACGATCTGCTCGAAGATCTGACCGATTCGAGCCGCGTCGCGCTCATCTCCGCACTGTTCAACGTGTGGAGCGCCATGTTCTCCCTGCAGAGAAACGCGACATTTATCCGCATTCTGAACGAGATTCTCGCGCAGGCCGCGCCGCATCCGGGAGCGGCTTCGGCAGTCGCCGTCGTGGCCGACGATCTGATCCTGCTCGAGACCGCAATCTCCAAATCGTTCGGCAAGATCGACGCCATCTATATCCTTGGATCGAGGGGGCCCGAACGCGTAAAGTGCCGTTCACACAAAACCGCTTCCGGGCGAGGCGAGCGGGAAGCCGTTCATGTTCTGGCCGAGCGTGATCTCGTTCCCGCGCATGGCGCCCTGCTGATTCTCATCGGTCCGGACGGCCTTTCCGTTCGCAGGCTGCAGCAGAGCGCCACGCGGCTTCCGTCGATCGAGCATTGGTTCCGAGCTCACGCATCCACGGCTTCAGGCCTGCGTGAGTCTCTGCTTTCCGATATCGCCTTGCGCTCCGCGTCGGGGCGCGCGCTGGCACTTGAACTGCAGCTACGGTCGCCGCTCAAGCCGATCCGTGTCTCAAGCACCCTCAACACGCCATCCGCGGAAATCGTATCGGCTCTGTCGACGGCGACAGGGACGCTCGTGACGGGATGGTATCGGGATCCTGCCGACCTGTTGGCAGGAGTTGAATTCATCGATCCAGTTCGTGGGCCTCGGGATCTCACGAACGAGTTGCACCGTTTTCCCGTCGAGGTCGCAGGCCACAAGAAAGGATCTCGCCTCCAGGCGACAGGCTTTGCCGTGCTGGCGCCCGCCGCCGAGATCTCTGTCCCACTCCTACAACCTCGCTTTCGCCTGCGCCTGAAATCCGGATCCTACCACTCGCTTGTGCCGCCGGTTCAGCCTGCCGACCCGGTCGAAGCGAGAGCGTCGGCCCTGCGAGCGGTACCGCCGCAGCATGTGAATGATTCCCTTCTGACAGATGTTCTCTCACCCGTGATCGCCAGCCTGCACACGCAGGCGCGGCAGCGCATCGGAGCGCCTATCGTGCATGAGATTGGGCGACCGGTTGCGCGCCCGCGTGTATCCGTCATCATTCCCCTCTACAGAACGTTGGAATTTCTCCGCTTCCAGATCGCCGCATTTGCGACCGATCCCTGGCTTCGAGCCAATGCAGAGATGATCTACGTTCTCGATTCTCCGGAGCAGGCACAGGAAGTTCAGCACCTTCTGGGTGGACTCCATCTGATCTATCGCCTTCCGATCACGCTTGTGGTCATGGAGCGCAACGCCGGCTACGCGCGCGCCAACAATGCCGGCGTGTCGCAGGCTCGTGGTGACGTGTTGGCCCTCGTCAACTCCGATATCATCCCCACGGGACCCGGCTGGCTCGAGATCTTGACGGCCCGCCTGAACGGTCGCCGCCGCATCGGAGCCGTCGGTCCGAAACTCCTCTTCGAAGATGACTCGATCCAGCACGCAGGGATGTACTTCTCGAAGGATCATCGCGGGCGCTGGCTGAACCAGCATTTTCATAAGGGCATGCCGCGCGATTACGCACCTGCCTGCGAGGAGCGGCTCGTGCCGGCGGTGACGGGGGCTTGCCTTGTGACGCTGCGCAGCGTTTTCGAGGCCGTTGGCGGCTTTACCGAGGATTATGTGGTCGGCGACTACGAGGATAGTGACCTCTGCCTCAAGATCGCCATGACTGAGCGCAAGATCGCCTATGTACCGGATGTCGAGCTCTATCATCTCGAGCGCAAATCGATGTCCCTCAATGCCGAATACATGCGCGGCATCGCCTGGCAGTACAACTGCGCCCTGCACACAGAGCGGTGGGATTCTGCGATGACCGCAACCATGCATGTCAGCCGCCAGCGCAAGACGAGGAATGCAGCAATATGAATGCCCATTTCGATGCCAGAACGGGAACGCAGGAAGTCACGCCGCCTGCCGACGATATGTCCCAACTGGCGGAATTGATGCAGAAGATCGCGCAGGACGATTCGCTTCCGGCACCGGCTCCCGAGAGTGTTTTCGTCGGAGATGGCGACTATCGTGCCATCGGCCTCGAATATCTCGGACATTACGTCAATATAGGCGGCCTGAAGCCGACCGATCGTGTGCTCGACATCGGCTGCGGCATTGGCCGCATGGCCGTTCCTCTGACGCAGTATCTCGATCCAGGCGTCGCTTTCTATGAAGGCGTAGATCCCGTCAACGAAGGCATCGAATGGTGCGTTCAGAACATCACCTCGGATCATCCGCATTTCCGGTTCTGCCGCGTGGACGTCGCGCATGAACTCTACAATCCGGGCGGAATGATTCCCGGGCGCGAGATCGTCCTCCCGTTTGCGGGGGCAAAGTTCGACTTCATCACCATGGTCTCGGTGGCAACGCATCTGCCCGCCGACGAAATCGCTGCTTATGCCCGCGAGGTCATGCGGCTTCTGGCCCCTGGCGGCCGTCTCTTCCTGACTGCCTTCCTCGTCGCCCCCGAGGATCTGGACCGTGCGAATGCCCGTCCGCGCTTCCTGAAAGGCAAGGATGCGGGCAGCTGGATCGCGGATCCTGCGGCGCCTCTCGGCGCCATCGGCTTCGACGCCGGTCTCGTCGAATCGCTTGTTCGGCGGGCCGGTCTCGACATCAGCCGCATCAGCCTCGGCCATTGGCGCGGGATCGAGAGCACGCATTACCAGGACATCATCATCGCCGTGAAGCCGGAGGATATCGCTTGACCTTGCGCGTCCTCGTCGTCGCTCACAACCATCCGGACTTCCACCCCGGAGGAACGGAAATCTTCGCGCACGATCTCTTTCGCGAGTATCGTGGCCGCGCGGATGTGGAGACGCTCTTTCTGGCAGCGACGAACCGCCTTCATCGTGAGCAGCGGCCTGGTACGAGCTTCCAGGCGGTGGGGCAGGCAACCGACGAGGTCATTCTCTGGAGCGGGCATTTCGACCGCTTCTACATGAGCCAGATCGACAGCTACGGCACCGTACCGCATCTCGTGAGCCTCCTTGAGGAGTTCCGGCCGGACGTCGTGCACATCCATCACATGCTGCTGATCGGTGCCGAGTTCATCGCTCTGGTTCGACGCGTCGTACCGAATGCACGCATCGTGATGACCCTGCACGACTATTATGCCATCTGTTCGCATGACGGACTGATGATGCGAACGAAGGGCCGCGAGCGCTGCGACCGGGCGAGCCCGACCCGCTGCAGCACCTGTTTCCCCGACATCTCCGCCGACAAATTCCTGCTCCGGGAGCGCTTCCTGAAAACGCTTCTCGGCCAGGTCGATCTCTTCATCGCGCCGAGCCGGTTCATCAAGGAACGCTTCGCGGAATGGGGATTGCCGGCCAATACCATCGATGTTCTGCCGAACGGGCGTCCCGCAGCCGAACCGGCGGCGCATCGGCCGTCGCCCGATGGGCGCCGGCAGGTCTTCGGATATTTCGGAAACCTCAATCCCTGGAAGGGAGTTCCAAGTCTTCTCAAGGCGGCTCAGAGGCTGATCGCGACGGGCAACGAGGATTTCGAGCTGCGGCTCCATGGCGGCGCGCCGTTTCAGGCGAAGGATTTCGTCGACAGCATCGACGCTCTGATCGAGGACACCGATCCCCACGTCGTGCGCCTGGGCCCCTACCAGCGCAGTGAAATCCCGAATCTCATCGCTGCCGTCGACTGGGTGGTTGTTCCGTCGATCTGGTGGGAGAACGCTCCACTGGTGATCCAGGAAGCCTTTCTCCACCGCCGTCCGGTCATCACCAGCAATATCGGCGGCATGGCCGAGGCGGTCCGGGACGGGATCGATGGCCTGCATGTCAGGCCGGACGACCCGATCGCCCTCGCCAACACCATGCAGAGAGCCATGGATTCTCCCAAGCTTTGGGACGACCTCGTCTCCGGCATCAAGCCTCCGGCAACGATCACTGAGATCGCCGACCAACATCTTGCAGCCTATCGCGGCATCGGGCGGCGCGGAGAAGTCATCCAATTGAAGGCGAACGCGGCATGAGCGCATCACCGTCCAAAAACGTCGTCGCCAAAAGCGTCGTTGCAGTCAACGATACGCCGGCACCCTCTCAGATCCAGGGACGGCTCGACGCCATCGAAGGCCGCAGGCTTTTCGGCTGGGTCTGGGATCGCGCCTATCCCAACGAGCGTCTCCTCGTGCGCATTCTGCTCGAAGGACGAATGGTGGTTTCGGCGACGGCGGACCTGCCTCGCGTCGATCTGCGCCGCAACGGCATCGGCGATGGCGGCCATGCTTTCGAGGTCGAGCTGCCCGAAGCCCTGGCCGGCGTCACGGAAAGCCTGACGGTCGTCGCCGTGTCCTCCGTCACCGGCGAGGAGATCGTGCTTCGTTCGCCAAGCCAGGATGAGCGCGCGGCGGAGGCGGCTGTCAGCGGCCCCCTGAATAGGGTTCTCGACCGTCTCGAAATCCTGATCGAGGCGCAGCGCCGGTCTCAGATCCTGCAGCGCGAGGTCGTCGAATCGATCCGCACGACGTCCAAGCAGGTTGACGAGATCGTCAGCCAGGAAGACGGCATCGGCGCGGCTCTGGAGCTGGTGCGATCCAGCCAGACGGAAATCACCGAGAAGATCTCGGGCATCGAAGTGTTCCATATGCGCTTCGACAAGGTTCTCTCGGATTTCGACAAGCGCATCGGGGAGCTGACGACGGCAGCCGATCGCCCCATGCGCCGCGCCGTCGCGCTTCTGATCGCCTTCGGCGGCCTTTCCGCCGTCAGCACCATTATCACCCTCGTGGTCGTTCTCCGCCACGGGCTGCGATGAACATTTGAGAGAGATCCCGAACCGGGACCGAGGAAGAGATGGACGGGGCAGTGTCAGTGGAAAGCCAACTTCACCTTCCGATCGATGGCGAAACCGCGCTCGCCACGCCGATCGGCGACGATCTCGCGCTGATCGCCGGCGTTGCCGATGTCATGTCGGACAATGTCGAAGTTCTTCTGAACGGCGATCCTTCCATGACGATGCGGGCGCGGGTCATCAGCTGGACGCGTCACGACGCGCCTGCGGAGGCCGCAATCGGCTTTCTTGCCGTCGTGCCCATCCGGCTGGTGGGGCGGGTTCGCCTGCGCTCCATCGTCATGCGCCGGAATGGCCAGCCGGTGCGCTATACGCTCGTGCGCTCGGCCCTGTCCCTGGCCGGCCTGATGCAGATCGTATCCGAGGATGCGGCAACGCAGTTCGCGGACATCGCTGAGGGCGTCGTGCAGACGCTCGCCCTGGATCGGACGAATCAACGTCGGATGGCAGCTGCCCTGTCGATTCTAACGGATGTCGCTAGGAACGACGGTTGGATCGAGGTCATGGGTTCGATCGATACGGGCGAGGTCTTCCTTCAAGGCTGGGCTGTCGATCTTCCGTCGGAACAGGTGCGCGTGCTCGTGGCGCATGACAGCGTGCTGCCCGCCGAGTTTCGGGCCGCCTCCGTCGAGCGAAGCGATCTCTTGGGCAAGGGCCGCGGCTTCATCGGAATGCTCGATACGGGACGCACGACACTCGACCCGGAAAAGATTCAAAAACTGTTCTTCCGCGCGAAGGACGGCTGGCGATGCCTCGATGTCTACAATCGCCGCGTGCTCCTGCCGACCACGGATGTTCCGGCCCATGTCCGCGACGGGCTTGCCCGCGCATCGGCCAGCCCCGAGACCTTGCGCATCCTTCGCCAAGCCGGTGAGCGCTTTGACGGGCGCGACACGGTGTCGGTTCTGAAACAGCCTGTGCGGATCGGCATGGACATGGTGGTCGAGGTTCCAGGTGGCGGCTTCCTCGTCGCCGGCTGGATCCTGGATCCGGAGGGCCATGCGGAATCGATCTCGCTGCGAACCGGCTCGGACAGCGCCAGGATAGACGACAGCTGGACGCGGCTGCCGCGACACGACGTGACCGCAGCCTTCCTGCATCATGAGCTGTTTGCCGGACGGCTCGACCCGCAACGAGGCGACCATGGTTTCCTCGCCTTCGTGCCGGATCTCTCGCGAGCGGGCGATGCACCGGTCTATTTCGAGTTCAAGATCGGCGAAAGCGCTGCATTCTATCCCCTGAACCCTGCGCGCAACCTGTCGCGACGTTCTCTCGAGCGTCTCATCGCACCGTTGGATCCGCGAACTGCGGCGGCCGGTACGGCGATCGAACGGCACATCGGACCGATGATGCAGGCCCTGGCGGCGCCCGCGATCAGCATCGTCGAGATCCGGGATTTTGGCTTCGACGATACCGCGGCCTCCAAGGCGATCGTCGTGGGAGCAGGCTTCGATGTAGAAGAGGTCAGCGCCGCACTCGTGCTGCTGGCACTCGACCCGGAAACCTGCGGCGTCCCCATCATCGTCTCGGCTCCGGTCGAGGTCTTCGGCAGCATGGCGCCGGAGGTGGAGCGGCTGACGCGCTTCTACGGGCTCACCGTACGGATGATCGGAGCCGAGGGCGTCCAGGACCCCTGCGATGCCCTCGAGGCCGCCGTTCAAGCGACGAGAGCGGATGCGCTGGTATTTCTGTCGGCGGGTGTCCTGCCGCGCCAGGCCGGTTGGCTGTCGGTTATGGAACGGGCCTATCGGGCACGGAACGGAAAGGCTCTGGTCAGCCCGACCATCGTCTTCGAGGACGATTCGATCCGGTTTGCGGGAACGTGGTTCGACAACGAAGAGCAGAAGCTCGTCGACCGCTTCATCGGATATCCGCGCGACGTGGTGCATGGTTCCGAGCCTTCTGAGGTCATGGCCGGCTCCACGGCCTGCTGCATCGTCTCGAAGAGCGCCGTCGAGGCGGCAGGCGGTTTCACCCGGTCCTATCTCGGGGTGAGCGACAAAGGACGCGATCTCTGCCTCAAGCTGCGGCTTGCCGGAACCATGTCGGTGTGGCTGCCGGATGTCGAGATGATTTCGGCAGAGGATGAAGCCAGCGGACCCAACCTTCCCATGCGCCGTCTGGCACAGCGGATCGACCGCTGGAGCTTCGACCGGAAGTGGTCCCTTCTCGTGAACAACATGCGGTGACAACCATGCCCAAGACCTTCCCTCGCGTTCTGGTCGTGTCGCACGGCCACCCCAGCTACTCCCTCGGCGGCGCGGAGATCGCTGCCTACAACCTGCACAAAGGCCTCAATAAGATCGACGGTGCCGAATCCCGCTTCCTGGCCCGCGTCGGCTATCCGGTTGTGCGCCACAGCGGCACCGCGCTCATGAGCCTGCGCCAGAATGGTGGAGACATCCTCTACCACGCCGATGAATATGACCACTTTCTGATCTCGAACCGGAATACCGAGGAAATCGAGCGCGACTTCCTGCGCGTCTTGCGAGACCTCAAGCCGGACGTGGTCCATTTTCACCATTTCATCGGTCTGGGACTTGAAACCGTCTACGCGGTTCGCCGCGCTCTTCCGGACTGCGTGATCGTGATCACGTTCCACGAGTTCCTGTCCATCTGCCACCATCACGGGCAGATGGTGAAGACCGGCGGCACGAAATTGTGCCAACGATCCTCGCCGGCGGATTGCAACAGCTGCTTTCCCGAAATTTCCCCGGCCCGGTTCCTGCGTCGCGAGCACTTCGTGCGCGGGCTCCTGGAGGTTGCGGACTACTTCGTCTCGCCAAGCCAGTTTCTCGTGGACCGCTATGTCGACTGGGGACTCGATCCGTCGCGGTTCATCGTGATCGAGAACGGTCTAGACATCGCGGAACCGACGCCTCCGCGTCCCCTGCCGACGAAGAAGGATCGCCGGTCCCGCTTTGCCTATTTCGGCCAGATCACCCAGTTCAAGGGCGTCGACGTGCTCCTCGATGCAGTGGCGCGAATTCCCGACGCCATCTGGGGCGACGATGCGCAGCTGATGATCTTCGGCGGCAACCTCGAGCGGCAGCCCACCTCCTTCCAGGAGAAGATCGAGAAGCTAGTGGAGCGGGCAGGAAACCGCGTCCGCTTCTACGGCGCCTATCAGAACAGCGAGATGCCGCGGCTGATGCGGTCCATCGACTGGACGATCATTCCCTCCATCTGGTGGGAGAATTCGCCCATCGTCATTCAGGAATCCTTCTTCCACGGCCGCCCGATGATCTGCAGCAATATCGGCGGCATGGCGGAAAAGATCACCGACGGCGTCGACGGCCTGCACTTCCGCGTCGCCTCCTCGGAAGACCTTGTCGACCGGATGTCGGAGGCTCTCACGAATCCGGGGCTTTGGGATCAGCTCCGGGCCGGCATCAAGACCCCGATCAGCTACGAGGAATGCGCCCGGCAGCACCTCGCCCTCTACCACGATCTTGCAGCTCAGAAGGCAAAGGGAATTCCCGCCGCCGCCCTGACCGCTTGAGACACATTGAAAACACTTAATTGGAGATCAACCCATGAAGCGCGTTCTCGTCATCAGCCCCTCCGGTGAAGTCTACGATCACGACAACGTCCGTTGGTACAACTACAAGGACGTTCAGCGGAGCATCAATCACTATCACAACATCGGCGACGCCTTCGTCTTCGATTCATCCCTCAAGCTCTTGAACTTCAGCAAGCTCAGCGCGCTCGAGATCATCAATCCCAAGCTCGAGGACACGGACCGCATCAACGCGGAGTACGACTTCGTCTTCCTGCGCGGCTCGAACTACGTTCACAAGGACATGCGCTGGAGCCAGACAGCCGAGGTGCTCAAGCGGCTCAAGATCCCGGTGATCGCCTGGGGCATCGGAGCCCAGGCACCGGTGAAGGGCAAGATCGAGTTGTCCGACGAGACGAAGACCGTCCTGCGCATGATGGCGGATTCCACGACCTCGATCGGCGTCCGCGGCGCCTATTCGGCTCAGGTCCTGTGGGACATCGGCATCAGGAACGTCCGCATCGTCGGCTGCCCGACCGCGTTCCGCCGCAACAACCCCGACCTCAACATCCAGCTTCCGTCCCTCGACAAGATCCGGACGGCAGGCATCACTCTTCGCCGCGAGGTGTCCTCGACCTATGCGCAGGACATCAAGCAGTATCTCACCTTCCACCGCGATCTGGTGAAGGATCTCGCCAACCGCTTCGACGTGGTGCTGATGGCGCAGGGCGAGGTCGAGGAGAAGAAGATCGTTTTCGGCACGCCGGAGCAGAAGGAAGAGGCATTCGCTGCACTGAAGGCCAACAAGACCGTCAAGGACTGGTATCTCGACGAGACGATGGAGAAGCTGCATCGCGAGCGGCTGTTCTATTCCGACGTCGTGGCGGATTACGAGAACCTGGTTCAGCAGAAGGATCTCGTGCTCGGCTATCGTCTGCACGGCAACCTGATGGCTCTGGCGAACAACGTCCCGTCGATCTACTTCACCTACGACAGCCGGACGGTCGAATTCGCCGAGACCTATCAGATCCCGAGCTTCGACGTGTTCTCGGGCAAAGAGTTCCGGCTCGAGGATTACTGGGATCAGTCCCTCTTCGACAAGTTCAACCGCGCCTACCACCACACCTACCGCGAGATGCGCCAGTTCCTCGTCGAGAACGGTGTCGACACCAAGATGGTCGACGTGATGGCAAAGCCTGAAAAGGCTCAGCTGAAGGCGGCGTAATGGCTTTCCCGCGCAAGGAGAAGCGAGGATATCTCGTCGCCATGCTCCTGGCGGCGGGATGCCTTTTCACCTCACAAATCAGAGCGGAGGGAGGCGGCCTGCCTCCCCTCGCCGTCAAGCCGTCCGGCGCCATGGAGACCGTGTTCGACTGGTCCCAGGATGCCTGCGTCAAGTCTCACGTGCCTGATGCACCGGCGCGCGCCTTCCGGGATGCGCAAGGTGAGATTCATCTCATCATCAGCCACAACGACAACCGGGCCCATATCGGCCCGACCCTCTACACGGTCAAACGCAACTGTTCCGTGATCCACGAGGCGCACCGCTCGCCCGTTCTGGCGCAGTTCGACGATCTGAGCTGGATCAGCGGGGTCTATACCAAGGACGGAAAGACCGTCTACGCGCTGGCCCACACGGAATTGCGCGGCGAGCGGATTCCGGGGCAATGCCCGGCGGGCAAGTATTCCGCCTGCCTCCTGAACACGGTAACCGGCCTCGTGTCCACCGACGGCGGCCGTTCCTTCCTACCTGCCAGTAATGGTGGACGTCCTCCGGTCGTGGCGACTTTGCCCTATTCCTATCCCACCGACCGGACCTCTCGGGTGGGATATGCCAATCCGACGAACATCATCGAGCGGGACGGATGGTACTACGCCTTCATGTTCGCTGACGGCTACAGGGGCCAGAAACGCGGCAACTGCCTGATCCGCACGAAGACGCTTGAGGATCCCACCTCCTGGCGTGCCTGGGACGGGAAGGACTTCTCCGTGCGCTTCGTCGACCCTTTCCGCGATACGGCGCAGGATCCCGAAGCTCATGTCTGCGCTCCCGTCGCACCGCAGGTCATCAACCGCATGATCGGAGGACTCGTGACCCATAGGGAGAGCGGAGCGGTCATCGCCATCTTCGGCGACAAGCGACCGCAACCGGATGGGCGCGTCGTCGAAGGGATCTTCACCACCACCTCCCGCGACCTGCTGACCTGGAGCGAGCCTTCGCTCGTCATGGAAGCGGAGCTGCTGTGGGATCTGGGGTGCGGAGAACGAGAGGTCTTCTTCTATCCGAGCCTGATCGATCCGGCAGCCAGGACGCCGTCTTTCGAGGATTTCGGCGAGAGCGGATTTCTCTACCTCGCTCGCTACCAGAATTTCAAGAACTGCAAGGTGACCTGGGACCGGGACCTCGTCCGAGTGCCTGTCCGCCTTCAGCAGAACCCATAAGCGACATCTCCTCCCTGCTCTGGGCTCAGAGCCGAAAACAAGGTGAAACATGACCGTATTGGTGACCGGCGGCGCCGGCTATATCGGAAGCCACATGGTTCTTGCTCTGGTCGATGCCGGCCAGAGCGTCGTCGTGCTGGACAACCTGAGCACAGGGTTTCCGTGGCTGGTTCATCCCAAGGCCCATTTCGTCAAAGGGGATTGCGGCGACGAGGGTCTTGTTGCCGAGATCATCCAGGAGCACGGCATCGATGCCATCGCGCATTTCGCAGGCTCGATCGTCATTCCGGATTCCGTCACCGATCCCCTGGGCTACTATTTCAACAACACAGTGAAATCGCATGCCCTGATCCGGACCGCAGTCCGCAACAAGGTCGGCCGCTTCATCTTCTCCTCGACCGCGGCGGTCTATGGCGATGCCAAGGACAACCCGATCAGGGAAACCTCGCCTCTCAACCCCGTCTCGCCCTATGGCACATCGAAGCTCATGACGGAGCTGATGCTGCGGGACACCGCGGCTGCCCATGCGCTGAACACCGTGGTGCTGCGTTACTTCAATGTGGCAGGAGCCGACCCGCAGGGACGCAGCGGGCAATCCAGCCAGCGAGCGACACATCTCATCAAGGTTGCGACGCAGGCCGCTCTTGGCGAGCGCAGCCACCTCGACGTGTTCGGAACGGATTATCCGACGCCTGATGGAACATGCCTGCGGGACTATATCCACGTCTCGGATCTCGCGCACGCCCATATGCTGGCGCTCGACTATCTTCGGGCCGGCGGTGCCAGCACGACACTCAATTGTGGCTACAGCCGCGGCTATTCGGTGCTGGAGGTGATCGAGGCGGTGAAGCGGGTCTCCGGCGTCGATTTCGAAACGCGCCTGCAGGACCGGCGCGCAGGCGATCCGGCGATGCTGATTGCAGGAGCCGAGCGAATTCAGCAAACGCTCGGATGGAAGCCTGCTCTGGACGACCTCGAAGCCATCATCGCTCATGCACTCGCTTGGGAGTCCTCGCTCAAGGAGCGCACGACGCAGGCGGCATAGCACCCGGCTCCAAACGCATCGCGGCGCCGGAGTGGCTTTTGCTCCGGCGCCGCAATGGAAATTTATCTTCCTACGTCAGGCTGTCAGGCCGCTCGCTCAGCGAGGCGTGACGTCGAACCCAAAGTACTTCATCGAGAGCTTCTCGATCGTCCCGTCGGCCTTCGCTTCGGTGATGGCCTTGTCGAACAGGGCCTTCAGCTCCGGATCGGACTTGCGCAGGCCGACCGAGCTGCCGCGACCGAGCATGCCGCCCTGGAAGCGCGGTCCCACGAGGGTCATTTCCTCGTTGCCGGATTTCGCGGCCGAGCCGGAGAGATAGGCGGTCGACGCCATGATCGCATCGATGCGGCCAGCGGTGAGGTCGAGATCGTGCTGTTCGGTGGTCTTATATTCGCGGATCTCGGCTGTGCCCTTGAGATACTTGTCGAGGAAGTTCGCCGCGATCGACGAGCCCTGCACACCGATCGTCTTGCCTTTCAGGACCGGCTTCAGCTCCTCGATGGCGGCAGCGGCACCCGCTTCATTGGTCGCCAGCGAGAAGACCTTGCCGTTCAGGGGCATCTTCGCAAGCTCGCCGGTCTTCAGCACGGCGAAGGTCTGGCCGGTCGTGCCGTAGGCCTGGGTGAAGGCCATCACCTCTTCGCGCTTGGCCGTCGCGGACATGCCGGCCATGATCGCATCGAACTTGCCGGCATTGAGAGCCGGAATGATACCGTCGAAGGACTGCGCCTCGATCGTGCACTCGACCTTCATGCGGGCGCAGAGGTCCTTGTAGAGATCGATCTCGAAACCGTCGAGCGTGCCGTCCGGCTTGGTGAAGTTCCAGGGTGCGAAGGCGCCCTCCGTGGCGATGCGAACCTTGGTCCAGGTCTTTTCCTGCGCGATGGCGCCCGATCCGAGTGCGAGCGTGGCGCCGGTGAGCGCGAGTGCGAGAATCTTGCCGATGGTCTTCATGGAATGCCCTCTGTTGGTCGTGTCGTGTAAAAGGTTGAGATCGGTGTTCTTAAGACGCGAGACGTTCCGCCTGGTCAGCGACCGGCGGGTTCACATCGTCGGGAATCGGATTGACGAACGGCGTGCCGGCGAGCCGCTCACGGAAATCGGCCTTGGCGGCATCGATCAGAGCGGGATCGCGGAGGAGATCGACGGCCGTGCCGGCCATGACCTTGGCGGCGTGCTCCATGCCCTTGTGCGCGGCAGGCGCCTTGCCCTGGGCCACGAGCTGCCAGGAATGGCCCGGCGTCCCGATGGCGTAGGTGGCGCCACGCATCTGGACGGTGGGCACGACCCAGCTGACAGTGCCCACATCGGTGGAGCCGACGAGCGTTCCATCACCGCTTTCCGGCGGGAAGATCGTGTCGCAGAGCGAAACACCCATGCGCGGCTTCAGGCCGAACCGGGCGAAGGAGGATTTGATGTCCTCGTCGGTCAACGTCTTCTGAATCTCCGCCGCGAAAGCACGATCCTGGTCGTCGTAGACCGGCGGGCCGAGGCGCTCGAGGTTCTGGTGCATCAGCTGCTCGAGCGGCGTATTGCCGACGAGATTGGCATCGCCGCTGACGATCTCGCTGCGCACGCTCGTTTCCGTCATCAGCGCCGCGCCCTCGGCGATCTTCTTCACCCGGCGGAGCAGCCCCTGCATCTCCGGCAGGTCGCGGGCGCGGATCAGGTAGCGCACCGTCGCATTGGCCTGCACGACGTTCGGCGCCGATCCACCCGTATCGGTGATCGCGTAGTGAATGCGGGCCGTGCTCGGCATGTGCTCGCGCATGTAGTTGACACCCACGTTCATCAGCTCCACCGCATCGAGCGCGCTGCGCCCCAAATGGGGCGATGCCGCCGCATGGGAGGCGCGGCCGCTGAAGTGGAAGTTGATCTCGTTGCAGGCGAGCGAAATCGGGTTGTTGACGCCGGCAAAAGGCGCGGGATGCCAGGAGATCGCGACGTCGACGTCGTCGAACACGCCGGCCCGCACCATGAAGCCCTTGGCGGAGCCGCCCTCCTCGGCCGGGCAGCCATAATAGCGCACGCGCCCTTTCAGGCCGTGAGCCGCGAGATAGTCCTTCACCGCCGTGGCGGCCATGAGGGCACCGCTCCCGAGCAGGTTATGGCCGCAGCCGTGACCGTTGCCGCCGGCGACGATGGGCTTCTGCTCGGCCGTCCCTGCCTCCTGGCTGAGACCCGGCAGGGCGTCGTATTCGCCCAGGATGGCGATCACCGGTCCGCCCTCGCCCGCTTCGCCCATCACGGCCGTCGGGATGCCCGCCACCCCGTGCACGATCCGGAAGCCCTGCTGCTCGAGCATTGTCGTGTGCTCGGCGCAGGAGCGGTGTTCCTCGAAATTGAGCTCCGGCATCTCCCAGACCCGGTCGCTGAGAGCGAAGAAGGCCTCTCGCTTGGATTCGACCAGATCCCAGATTTCCGAGGAATTCTTTGCAGACACGATGGAATCTCCATTAGCCGGACGACGGCCTCTTCCCTCCGAGATGAGCGCGGGAGGCGTGAAGCGGCTAGATGTTTGCCAAAATTGGTGCCAATATGATGCACGCTCAAAAACGGAGGCGCAAGGGGCTTCGCGCCGATTGATTTGCGGTCCTTGCAGACTTCGCCTCATGATCGGCCTTCCCCGGGAGCCGCAGGGATCGATGGATATAAAGTATCGCCCATGGACGCATTGACGGACGCACCTCGGAAGAAGGCATGGATGGCCGTCGCGGACGATATCGCCCGCGACGTCAGGTCCGGCGTCTTTGCGCCCGGCATGTGGCTGAAGCAGATCGATCTGGAGCAGCGCTACGGATGCGGACGGCCGGAGGTGCGGCGCGCATTGGACTATCTCGCGCAGAAGCGCCTCGTGCAGCATGTCCCCAATCGCGGGTACCACGTCTTCCTGCCGGATGGCGACCGCGCCGCCCATATCCTGGAACTTCGCGTCATCCTGGAAACGGCCGCCGTCGACAGCATCATCGCGCAGTCGACGGCGGCCGAGATCGAGCGCATCCGCGGCTTGGCCCGGCAATTCGACGAAGCGATCCTCAACGGAACGATCTTGGATCAGTACGAGGCGAACCTCGCCTTCCATCGCGGGCTTCTCGGCCTTTGCCCCAACCCGGAACTCCTCAATCTCGTCACGGAGCTTCGCAGCCGGACGTCATCGGCTCTGGCCGGGCAATGGAGCACGCGGGCCCGCGTCGAGCAATCGAGCCGCGAGCATCATGACATGGTCGATGCGCTCGCGGCCGGAGATGCGGAGCGGCTGAGAGACCTCATCGCCACCCATATCCGCCAGCCGCAGCGAAAGTGAGTGCGCCTCACTCCGCCAGTTCGCGCATGACCTTGATCAGGTCCGACTTGCCTTCGAAGCCGATGCCGGGCAGTTCCGGCATGATGATGTGGCCGTTCTCGACGCGTACGCTGTCCGGGAAGCCGCCATAAGGCTGGAACAGATCCGGATAGCTCTCATTGCCGCCGAGGCCGAGGCCGGCCGCGATGTTGAGCGACATCTGGTGGCCGCCATGCGGGATGCAGCGCGAGGGCGACCAGCCGAACTGCGCCAGCACATCGAGCGTGCGCAGATATTCGACGAGGCCGTAAGCCAGGGCGCAGTCGAATTGCAGCCAGTCGCGATCCGGGCGCATGCCGCCATGGCGCAGCAGGTTGCGGGCATCCTGATGCGAGAAGAGGTTCTCGCCCGTCGCCATCGGGCCGGGATAGAATTCGGAAAGCGCTGCCTGAAGCGAATAGTCGAGCGGGTCGCCCGCCTCCTCGTACCAGAAGAGCGGATAGTTGCGCAGCATCTTGGCATAAGCGATGGCGGTTTCGAGATCGAAGCGCCCGTTCGCATCGACCGCGAGTTGCGCCTGGGATCCGATCTCGGCGAGCACCGCCTCGATGCGGCGCTGGTCCTCGGCGATCGAAGCGCCGCCGATCTTCATCTTCACGACATTGTAGCCGCGATCGAGATAGCTGCGCATCTCGGCGCGCAGGGCGCCGTCGTCCTTGCCGGGATAGTAGTAGCCGCCGGCCGCATAGACGAAGACCTTTGGGTTGGCCTCGCGGCCCTGGCGCTCGGCCAGCAGGCGGAACAGGGGCTTGCCGGCGATCTTGGCCGTGGCATCCCAGATCGCCATGTCGAGAGTGCCGACCGCCACCGAACGCTCGCCGTGGCCGCCCGGCTTCTCGTTCTTCATCATCGTCGCCCAGACCTTGTGCGGGTCCAGGTTGGCGCCGCTCTCATCGAGCAGGCTCTCAGGATTGGCTTCCAGGATGCGGTCGCGGAAACGCTCGCGGATCAGCCCGCCTTGGCCATAGCGGCCATTCGAGTTGAAGCCGTAGCCGACGACGCGACGCCCGTCGCGGACGACGTCCGTCACCACGGCGACGAGGCTCGTGGTCATCTTCGAGAAATCGATATAGGCGTTGCGGATCGGGGATGCGATCGGCTGGGTGATCTCGCGGACGTCGACGATGCGCATGGGAACTTCCTTGATGTGAGGCTGTCTGCGAAGGTCTTTCCCGACCCCGCTCCGTTGCTGTAGAGCGCGATACCCCTGGACGCGGCCGTCTGGCCAATGCCAAGATCGGTTCGCGTCATGCGTAATCGGCATCGGTATGGATCTCGACTGGCTCAAGGATTTTCTCGCACTGGCGGAGCAGAGAAGTTTCTCCCGCGCGGCGGAGGTGCGGAATGTGACGCAACCGGCCTTCAGCCGCCGCATCCGCGCTCTGGAGGACTGGATCGGCACGCCGCTCTTCGTCCGGAGCGCCCAGGGTGCCAGCCTGACGCCGGCCGGTACTCATTTCCAGCCCATGGCCGAGGATCTGCTGCGCAGCCTGCAGCGCATCCGTCGCGAGACGAGGACGGTGGGCGAGCGCGCGACCGGCGCCCTTTCCATCGCAGCGACGCATGCGCTCTCCTTCACGTTCTTCCCGGGCTGGATCCGCCGGCACATGCAGTTCGAGGCGCTCGGCGCCCTCAACCTCATCTCGGACAGCATGGAGGCCTGCGAGCAGATCATGCTCGCTGGCGAGGTGCATTTCCTTCTCTGCCACCATCACCCGGAGGCTCCGACGCGGTTCGAGGCCGGCCGTTTCGAGAGCATATCCGTCGGGCATGATAGGCTGGTACCGATTTGCGCGCCGGATGCGGACGGCCGGCCACGCTGGTCGCTCCAGAACAGGGCGACGCCGCACCTCGCCTACAGCCCGGCCTCGGGCCTCGGCCGCATCCTCGCGGCCCGACAGGCGGAGAACGAGGAAGCGCTCAAGCTGGAAACCGTCTTCACCTCGCATCTTGCCGCCACGCTGATGACCATGGCCCGCGAAGGGCATGGCCTCGCCTGGCTTCCCCAGAGCCTGGCCGAGGACGATCTCACGCGATTGCGTCTCGTGCGGGCAGCACCGGGAAACTTCGACATCCCGGTCGAGATCCGGCTGTTCAGGTCCCCCGATTGTCGCAACCACGCCGCCGACGAATTGTGGGATCGGCTTCGGAGCCAGGACTGATCTCGGCCGCCACGCTTCGGCATTAAGAGCACGGCTCGGCCCGTCAGAATTCACCATCCGCCGCCGTCGCCCCGAAGAGTCCCCGCAAGTATTCGCCCATGAGCCGAGAGTCGAAAATGATTCGGAACGACTCGTCGAAGAGTCGCGTTTGAGTCGAACCCGAGGCCGCTCGACTCAGGCACGAGCCGAAATGACTCTGGGATTAAAGTATTCTTCAGGAGTTCATCATGGCGCCGCGCGCAAATTGGAAGGGATACTTGAAGTTATCTCTGGTTTCCTGCGCCGTCGCACTGTATCCGGCGACCTCGGCATCGGAGAGAGTCCGGTTTCATACGCTCAACCGGGAGACGGGAAACAGGGTAAAACGCCAATTCATCGATGCCGAGACCGGCGAAGTCGTCGAATCCGACCAGCAGGTCAAAGGTTACGAGATCGGCAAAGGCTCATTCATCATCATGGAAGACGAGGAACTGGAAGCGATCCGGATCGAGAGCACCCATACGATCGACATCGAGAGCTTCGTGCCGCGCGAGCAGGTGGATGAACGCTATCTCGATACGCCGTACTATATCGCGCCGGACGACAAGGTCGCGCAGGAGGCCTTCGCCGTCATCCGCGACGCCATGCAGGAGAAAGGGCGCGCTGGCATCGCCCGCGTGGTCATGGCGCGGCGCGAGCGGATGATCCTGCTCGAGCCGCTGGGCAAAGGCATCGTGGCGACGCTGCTGCGCTACCCTTACGAGGTTCGCAGCGAGGACGCCTATTTCGAGGACATCCCGTCCCTGAAGCTGCCGGCCGAGATGAAGAACCTCGCCGGACACATCATCGAAACCAAGGCGGCCGATTTCGACCCGTCACAATTCGAGGATCGCTACGAGAAGGCGGTCGTCGACCTGATCCAATCGAAACAGGGCGGCCGCGCCCCGAAAACACCCCAGGCCCCCAAGCCCTCCAATGTCGTCAATCTGATGGACGCCCTGCGCAAAAGCGTCGATGCGGACCGGCCCAAGGGCAAGACGAAGAAGACCGCGCCTCAAACGAGCGCGCGCCGCGCTCCTGCCAAGTCGGCAGCCCGCAAAAGCCGCACGCCAGCGCGCGGCCAGACCCGGAAGGCAAGCTGAGGGTTGAGTCCCGTCGATGGCCCGCGCAACGAAGCCTGCATCCTCGAGCAAGACCACCTCGCGGCGCAGTGCCGCCGATCCTGCGCGGCGTTCCGCCCCGCTCGAAGCCTATGCGGCGAAGCGAAATTTCGCCGAAACCTCCGAGCCGCAGGGCAAAGTCGCGCGACAGCGAGCGAACCGCTTCTGCGTTCAGCGACACGATGCCCGCCGCCTGCACTTCGACCTCCGGCTCGAGCTCGACGGCGTCTTGAAAAGTTGGGCCGTGACGCGAGGCCCGAGCCTCGTTTCAGGCGCGAAGCGTCTCGCCGTGCACACGGAAGACCACCCGATCGAATACCTCACCTTCGAAGGCGTGATCCCGCGCGGCGAATATGGCGGCGGCACGATGATCGTATGGGATGAGGGAACATGGAAACCGATCGGCGATGCGCATCGAGGCTATGCGAAAGGGCATCTCGAATTCGAGCTGGCCGGACAGCGGCTGAACGGCCGCTGGCATCTCGTTCGCATGCGCGCGAAACCACGCGAGAGCAAGGAGCAATGGCTTCTGATCAAGAGCGACGACGAATTTGCAAAGTCCAAAGGCGATCCGGAGATCGTCTCCATCGAACTGACTTCCGTCCTCACCGGCAAGACGAATGACGATCTCGCCAAGGCCGATCAGATCAGGCCGGACCATGCGGCGCGCGCGAAGGCAACCGGCACGAAGCCGAGGCCGCTTCCCGCACTCGCACGCATTCCGAATGCGCGCAAAGGGCTGCTGCGGACCTTCCTCGAACCCAGCCTCGCCACTCTGGTCGATGAAGCTCCCGATGGGGATGAGTGGATTCACGAGATCAAGTTCGACGGCTATCGCCTGCAGGCGCGGATCGATGGCAAGGGCATCAAGCTCCTGACCCGCAAGGGTCTCGACTGGACCGCAAAATTCAAGCCGGTTGCAGCCGCGCTCCGAAACCTGAAGCTAGGCTCGGCCCTCCTCGACGGGGAACTCGTCGTCGAGGAGGAATCCGGACTCTCGAGTTTCGCATCGCTGCAGGCCGATTTGAAATCGGGGCGCACGGATCGGATGGTGTTCTACGCCTTCGATCTGCTTTATCTCGACGGATTCGATCTGACGAGAATGCCTCTCATCGAGCGGAAGACGCTTCTTGCGACACTGCTGGAGGACGCGCCTGCCGGCGGGATCCTGCGCTACAGCTCGCATCTCGAGGGTGACGGCGAAACCATGATCCGCCACGCCTGTCGGCTAGGCCTGGAAGGGATCGTCTCGAAGCATCGCGACAAGCCCTATCTCGCCGGTCGCGGCATGCACTGGCAGAAAACCAAATGCACGCAACGACAGGAATTCGTCATCGCAGGCTACGTGCCCTCGACCGTGTCGCCGAAGGCCATCGGCTCGCTCGTTCTCGGCGTCTATCAGGACGGTCGCCTTGTGCATGTAGGACGCGTCGGGACCGGCTTCTCCGCCACGCTCGCGCGCGATCTCTGGACCGATCTGGAACGCTTGAAGCGACCCGCCTCCCCTTTCTCGGCGGCGCTCTCGCGGGACGCCGCACGCGGCGTTCGCTGGGTGAAGCCGGAATTGGTGGCAGAAGTCGAGTTTCGCGGATGGACCAATGACGGCATCCTGCGCCACGCGTCCTATAAAGGTCTCAGGGAGGACAAGGAGCCGAGGGAGATCGTTCGCGAGACGGCGAAGTCTGCCCCGCCCCACGCAAACTCCCTGCCAACATCATCGTCGTTTCACCTCACCCACCCAGACCGGGTGCTCTGGCCCGATACGGGTCTGACCAAGCAGGGGCTCGCCGAATACTACGCGGATATCGCGGGGTGGATCCTGCCTCACGTCGCGAACAGACCCCTTTCGCTGGTCCGCTGCCCGTCCGGAACAGGAGGATCCTGCTTTTTTCAGAAGCACGCCTGGAACGGCATGAGCAAAGCCGTGGGACACAAGATTGTCGCCGGCGAAGAGGTTCTGTTCATCGACGACGTGGAGGGCCTGATCGCGCTGGTGCAGTCCGGCGTTCTCGAGATTCATGCCTGGGGCTCTTCGATGCAAAAGCCCGAGGCGCCGGATCGGATCGTCATGGATCTCGATCCGGCAGAGGATGTGCCCTGGACGGATCTGATCGATGCCGCCCTGGAGGTTCGCAAGCGGCTTGCCGATGCGGGCCTGGAGAGCTTCGTCAAGACGACCGGAGGCAAGGGACTGCACGTCGTCGCGCCGCTCCGGCCCAATGCCGGGTGGGACGAGGTGAAATCCTTTGCGCAATCTCTTGCCGTCGCCATGGCGGGCGACAGCCCCGACCGCTATGTCGCCACCATGTCCAAGCGCGCCCGCGCGGGAAAGATTTTCGTCGATTTTCTGCGCAACGGGCGCGGCGCGACGGCCGTCGCGCCCTATTCCACACGAGCCCGCCCGGGCGCCCCCGTATCGACACCGCTGGCCTGGAACGAGCTCTCCGCCTCGCTCCGGCCGGATCACTTCACGGTCTCCAACATTCCGACCCGCCTTGCCCATCTGCGAGGTGATCCCTGGGCAGGTTTTCTGGAGCCGGATCAGAAGCTTCCGTTACGAAATGCCTCATCTCGGAAGCGCGATCGGAGCGGTTCAGGATCGAAGAATCGATGTGAATCCAGTGGAAAACGGGGATAAGGCTCCGGCCGAGCGAAACCACCCTGACCGTTTTGCCGACGAACAACGTTGCAGACTCGATGGCACAACGTCTAGGGGGCCGGGGGAGCACATCGATGCGTTATCATTTTCATTGTACAGACGGCAGGGAGCTGATCCTGGATCGTCGCGGCCGCCACCTCCGCGCCGATGGCGATGCGCAAAGGCAGGCCGAGGCGGTCGCGCGGCGCCTCATGGCCGAGCTTCTGATCGCGGCCGATTGGCGCCGCTGGATGGTGTGCATCCATAACGAGCTCGGCGAGCAGGTTGACATCGTGCCGTTTCCGACGACCTCATTGGACGATCAGGAATGGAACGCGATCTCGGATTATTCCAGTTCAGCCAAGCGTCTGATCCTTCGAGGAGGGATGAATGACAATCCAGTCCGTTAGCCTTCTGGACCTGTCGACCGACTCCTGCCGGTGGCCCATCGATGACGGTTCCGCCACCTTGTTTTGCGGCGATACCGCGCTGGTGGGCTGCTCCTATTGCACCACCCACCGAGCCCTTGCCTACACGCCGGATCGGAAACGGCAGGCTTCCGGCATTCATGGAGGGCGTGCGAGCCCGAGCCGCTCTTAAATACCCGTCTTCAGGCGGCCTTCTGAGCAGTCCATCTACGACTTTTGGCGTAAGGACTTTCCGCAGTTTAAGTGTTGCCCAAGTGGCGCTGCGTGAATACTCTCTCGCCAAGAAAAAGGGCCGCTCACGAAAGCGGCCCGAAGTTTAGGGAGGAAACGCCCTAGAAAGGGCGGGCAGTCAGATAACGCCAATTACCTGTGCTGCATTGCAAAAAGATACTTCTTGCCGCAAAAAGCGGCAAGTATAAACAGGCGGCTTAGCCGCCTTTCTTTTTGGGCTGTATCTCTCCCGCAACAGTTTCTCCGGCCCGAAACCGCGACGCGGCCCATTGCACCGCGAACGCGTAATCCCTACTTCAGCTTTGCCTTAGGGTCCGGGCCCCTCTGGCGAGCGGGTCGCCGCTCGCGATGTCGGACGCCTTCTTTTGCCCTTGCGCCCACGAGCGCGACAGCAACGGGAGGATCCGCTTATGGATTCCATCTCTCGAAGAGCATCCGATCCGGCCGTCTTCGCGGCTCGCCTGCCCTCCCTCCGCGTCCACCTGACATGACGGAGGAGGCGAAAAATTTTGGCATGCGTCCGGATGAAGATCCCGTCGGGCTTCGTATACCTGCCATGAACGACAAGAAGCATACGGATGTCATCGGCCTGCTCGGCCCGCTGCGCCGCTATGCGCGATCGCTGACCCGCGACGAGACCCAGGCGGAGGATCTCGTGCAGGATGCGCTCGTGCGCGCCTATGAGCGGCAGGGCTCGTTTCGTTCGGGCGGAAACCTGCGCGGCTGGCTGCTCTCGATCCTGCACAACACCTTCATCGATGGCCGGCGCCGCCATCAGGCAGAGGCGCGCCGCGTCGAGCAGGCTGCCGTCACGATCGAGCGAATGGCGCCTCCGGAGCAGGAAAGCCGGGTCCGGCTTCAGCAGATCCAGGCCGCCTTCATGAGTCTGCCCGACGAGCAGAGAGCGGCTCTGCATCTCGTTGCGATCGAGGGGCTGCCTTACCAGGAAGCCGCGACGGCTCTCGGCATTCCGATCGGGACATTGATGTCCCGCCTGGGCCGGGCCCGCGCCGCCCTGCGCGCCTTTGAGGCCGACAATGCGATTCAGCAGACGCATCAGGGCACTGCGAGGCCCAACTTACGCATCATCGGAGGATCCGATGTCTGATCCCATCACCGAAACCGATCTCCTCGCCTATGTGGACGAGCAGCTGGATGCCCCGCGGCGCATCGAGGTCGAGGATTACCTTGCCCACAATCCGGAAGCTGCCATGCAGGTCATGGCGGACCTGAAGGACCGCGATGCCCTCCGGCTGGCCTATGCCGCCCCGCTGCCGCGCCCCTCGGAAGCCATGCTTCACGCCGCCCGCCGGCTGGAGCGGGGCCTTGCCTGGCAGGGGATCGGCTTGAAGCTCCGCCGGATCGCCGCCGTCGTCGCGCTGATCGGGTTCGGCTGGTTCGCCCATGGGCAGGTCGGTCTCGGCATCACGGACAGCGAGGCCTCGCCCAAGCCGCCCGCCTTCGTCGAGGATGCCCTGCATTCGCACGAGACGGCCCTGCTGCGCGCGCGCATGGCCTCGCAGCCGCAGACGGCGGCCTACGACCCCGCCGAAATTCTGTCCGAGACGGGCATCCAGCTCCCGCAGCTGCCGAAGGAATGGCGCGTGCTCGATGCGCAAGTCTTCCCGTCCCGGGACGGCCACAGCGTCGAGATCGCCATCGAGGCCGGGGATCTCGGACGCGTCTCGCTGTTCGCATCCCGCGTGCCGGTCTTCAACGTCATCGCCCCGACGCTCGCCCGTTTCGACGGCGCGACGGCGGCCTACTGGCAGACGGGACCGCTCGCCTATGCCCTCACCGGCACGGGCAGCGACAAGACCATCGAGCGGGCTGCGATCCAGCTCTCCCGCAAGCTTCAGTAAATCCAACAGGAGGACCAAGGATGAATTCACCCTATGCCTGGCAGGCCGCGACGGCCCGCCCCAGCGGCGCGATCTTCGACGAGGGCCTGCGCCAGCACATGCTGCGGGTCTACAACTACATGGGCATCGGCCTGGTGGTCACGGGCCTCGTCGCCTTCTTCGTGGCTTCGACCCCGGCCCTTTACGTGCCGCTGTTCCAGACGCCGCTCAAATGGGCCGTGATGCTGGCACCGCTTGCCTTCGTGTTCTTCTTCTCGTTCCGCATGCATGCCATGACTGCCTCTGGCGCCCAGATGGCCTTCTGGGCCTTCTGCGCCGTGATGGGCCTGTCGCTCGCCTCCGTGTTCCTGGTCTTCACCGGCACGAGCATCGCGCGCACCTTCTTCATCACCGCCACCATGTTCGGCGCCACCAGCCTCTTCGGCTACACCACCAAGCGCGATCTCTCGAAGTTCGGCTCGTTCCTGATCATGGGCCTGATCGGCGTCATCATCGCCTCGCTGGTCAACATCTTCGTCGGCTCGAGCGTGCTGCAATTCGCGATTTCGATCATCGGCGTGCTCGTGTTCACGGGACTGACCGCCTACGACACGCAGGCGATCAAGGAGCAGTACGCCGAAGGCTACGGACACGAGGCCAACAGCAAGATGGCGGTGTTCGGAGCGCTCTCGCTCTACCTGAACTTCGTCAACATCTTCCAGCTCCTGCTCAGCCTTACGGGCCAGCGGGAAGAGTAACCGGCGCATCTTGCGCCAGCCAACATTAGGAGCATCGGAATCGATCCCGAAAGTGGGTTCACTTTTGGGGCCGATGCTCCGGCGTCCATTTCAGAAAGGATCGATTTTCATGGACCATCAGGATCGTCAGGCCATCGAGCAGCTTTTCGGCAAGATCTCGCAGGTCGAGCGCCAATCCACGGCGCCGGATGCGCAGGCTGCGGATTTCATCCGCTCCCAGATCAACCAGCAGCCGAACGCGCCCTACTACATGGCCCAGACCATCGTGGTGCAGGAGCAGGCGCTGAGCGCCGCGCATGGCCGCATCCAGCAGCTCGAGCACGAAATCGCCAGCCGGCCCGCGGGCGGAGGCGGTTTCCTCTCCGGCCTCTTCGGCGGAGGCGCCCCGCAGCAGCGCCGCGCACCGCAGCCCAACCCGATGATGCAAGCGGGGCAGCCATCCGGTCCCTGGGGCGGTGCTCCGGGCGGCCATCCGCAGGGCATGATGCCCCAACGCGCAGGCGGCGGCTTCCTCGCAGGCGCAGCGCAGACGGCCATGGGCGTCGCGGGTGGCGTGGTCCTCGGCAACATGCTTGCCAGCGCCTTCTCCGGTGGGGATGACGCGAAGTCAGCCGATTCCGGCCAAGCGGAGCCGCAGCAGGCGGCAGCCGACGATTTCGGCGATGGCGGCGACGATTTCGGTTTCGACGAGGCTTAAGTTTCGATGACTACGGGACCGGGCGCCGACAGGCGCCCGGTCCCGCACCTACCAGACACGCGTTGCCAACCGAAGCGGACGCAACGCCGCCTCTTCCCGCTTCTCACACTATCCCGGGATCTAGACGCGCTTTAGGCTGTTGGATGGTACGGACCTGAAGGCAAGATCGCACGATGAAGGCTGCCCCATCTCCCGTCCGATCCAGAGAGGATCTTCGCGTGCCTCCGCCTGTCAGGAGCGCCGCGCTCCCGGCGTCGCGCATTCTCGCCGCCCGACCGCGGGACGGCGATAGAGTGCCGAACAGGCAGGACATTTCTCCCTATCCGCCGACCGAACCGATGTCGTCCGGCCTCCGGACCGAAAGGAACATCTGAATGGACTTCTCCTGGCTTTCCGATCCGACGGCCCTGGTGGCGCTCGCCACCCTGGTCGTGATGGAGGTGGTGCTCGGCATCGACAACCTGATCTTCATCTCGATTCTCACCAACAAGCTGCCCGAGCATCAGCGCTCGAAGGCCCGCCGCATCGGCATCGGCCTGGCGCTGATCCTGCGCCTCGGATTGCTCGGCACCATCGCGATCATCGTGACCCTGACAGAGCCGATCTTCACCCTCTTCGGCCATGCCTTCTCCTGGCGTGACCTGATCCTCATCGGCGGCGGCCTCTTCCTGGTCTGGAAAGCCACGAAAGAGATCCACCACAGTGTCGACCCGATTCCGTCCGACGATGTGTTCGACACAGCCAAGGCGACGATGACCTTCGGAGCGGCGATCACCCAGATCCTGCTGCTCGACCTCGTCTTTTCGCTGGACAGCATCATCACCGCTGTCGGCATGACCGATATCGTGATGATCATGGTGATCGCGGTCGTTGCCGCGGTGACGGTGATGCTGCTCGCCGCCAACCCGCTCGCGACCTTCATTCACAACAATCCGACGGTCGTGATGCTGGCGCTGGGCTTCCTTCTGATGATCGGCATGACGTTGATCGCGGAAGGCTTCGGCGCCCATGTGCCGAAGGGCTACATCTACGCCGCCATGGCGTTCTCGGCGCTGATCGAGGGCCTGAACATGCTCTCGCGGCGTGCCTCCCGCCGCAAAGCACCGGGCACGACGGCGCCGAAATCCTAAACGGCAGACGGAGGCGCAATTCATTGCGCCTCCTCCTCGTCCCATCAGATCGCTTCTACAAGGAAACAACTCGATGTTTTTCCCGAAGTCTCTCGGCATGGTTGCCGCATGCGCATTTGCCGTCGCTCCGCTCGGGACGGGAGCCGTTGCGCAAAACAACACCACCCACCGGAGCGCGGATGCCGTCGCCGGCAAAGTCCATCGGCTGGGTGTCTACGGCAATGTGCAAAAGGATTGCACCGCGGGCTCGCTGCCGACAATTCGCGTCGTCACACCTCCCAAGAATGGCGAATTGAACGTCAGGAGTGGAAAGCTCAAGGCCGGTCGCATTGCCCGCTGCCCCAGCCTGCAGCCGACGGCACAAGGGATCTTCTACAAGGCCCATGCCGGCTACAAGGGAACGGACGAGGTCAGCTACGAGGTCAAAACCGCCAGCGGCAAGGTCGAGTTGCATAATGTCAGGATCATCGTGGCTGCTGCAGCACCGGCCGAATCCAAACCTGACCAGGACGGCGAATTCTGATCCCTCTATGCGGTCGAGGTTCGATCACTCCTTGACGGTACAGGACGCATGCCCGAAGCATGGGATGTCAAACTGCGAAGTGCCATGATCGCTCTCGACCTCGACAAGGATCAGCTGCGTGTGCTCAGGCGGGCTCTCGAAGCGCGGGTGCGCGACATGCAGCTGCGCCTGGGCGGCGACCCCGGCGATGACGGGTTTCGGCGCGAAGTGGCCCTCGCAACAACCCTTCTCAGACGGGTCGAGGCCCTGGAGCGACGCGCGGGACTGAGCCGATGGAGCGCGGGCGACAGCGAATCCTGACCGATGGCGTCCAGGTCCGGCGGTGTGCAAGTCCGGCGGTGTGCAAGTCCGGCGCCGTCAGCGCCGGCCCTCGGCGACCACGTAATCGAACAGGCTGTCCTTGGGCTCGACACCGAGCCCAGCCCCGGCCGGCACCGTGTAATGCCCGTCGGCGCAGCCCATATCCCCAGTGGTGAAGCTCAGATTGCGGTCGAAAACCGAGTGCTGGTACTCGTGATAGGGAACGCGCTGAAGCGCCGACGACGTCACGAGGCTGGCCGCCATGAAGATGCCGACGCTGATGGAGGCGTGCGGGATCGTGTTGATGTGGAAGGTCTGCGCCATCCGGCCGATCTGGATGAACTCCGTGATGCCGGTGTGGCCGATCTCGGGCTGGATCACGCCCATGCAGCGCGCTTCCAGCCGGGGGCGGTATTCATACACCGTCCGCCACTCTTCGCCGAGCGCCAGCGGCACGCCGATGCCGCGCGCCACGCGGGCCTGGCCTTCGAGATCTTCCGGCTGGCAGGGCGCCTCGGCGAAGTAGAGATTCGAGGCTTCGAGCCGCCGGATCAGGCGCACCGCTTCGGATGCCTCGAATTTCCAGTGCAGGTCGACCATGAGATCGATGTCGGGACCCACGGCTTCGCGCAAAGCCTGCATCTCGCGGACGATGCCCTCGTCCGACACCACCGCCGCGAACTTGATGCCGCGATAGCCCTTCTTGACCCATTCGACGGCGAGGTCGCAGCGCTCCTGAAGGGTGGCGCGGGGCAGGCCGGAAACATAGGCCGGAATGGTGGAGTGCCGCCGCCCGCCGAGCAGGGTGGAGACGGACACGCCGAGATTCTTTCCGGCGAGGTCCCAGAGCGCGATGTCGACGCCGGCAAGGGCATCCACGTAATAGCCGCCGAAGAACCCGCGAACCCGCATGAGGTCGTAGAGATCCTCGTGGATCACGACCGCATCTCCAGGGTCGCGCCCGATGATGACGGGGCCGAGCACATCGTCGATGATGGCCTTCGTCGCCTCCGGTGCCACGATTCCGTAGCACTCACCCCAGCCGACGTGTCCGCTCTCGCCCGTCACCTTGATGAGCAGGGTCATGTCCGTCGAGGGATAGATCGTGCGGTTGCCCTTGCGCACCAGATAACCGCGCTCGTTGATCCGCTCGCCGTCCTTCAGAGGCCCGAGATACGGCACCTCGCGCGGGATCGAGATGATGAAGGTTTCAACCTTGACGATGGCGTCGACTGAATTACTCATGAGCGTTCATACCGGGCGGTGATGCTTGTAGGGAAGCAGCGCCTCCTGAAGAAGAAGTGAAAGCTCGGCGCGATCCCCGTCGTCGAATTTCGGCCCCTTTCCGCGAACGAAGGTGTTGCGGATGACGCCGCGCCGGCGCAGGACTTCCTTGGTCATGTGCATGCGGAAGATCGCCTGGAAGTTCAGCAGCGGCAGCGAGGCGGAATAGAGCTTGCGTGCGGTTGCGATGTCGCCCTCGCGCCATGACTTCATCATCATGGCATGAATGTCGGCAAGCTCGCAGGCCGGCATGGTGCCGGCTGCGCCGCGCGCCATCTCGTCCATCACGTAACGCCCGCCGGCACCGCCGAAAATCGCATCGACGGAAGAGCCGGCTGCGTTCTTGATGCGCGTGAGGTGCTGGCCGCAGGGAGGCGTTTCCTCCTTGACGTAGCGGATCATGTCCACGGCGGAAGCCACGGCCGCGACCTCCTCCGGCGTCAGGCCAGCGCCGATGGGCTTCGGCTGGTTCTGCAGCATGATCGGCACGCCGGCATCGGCTGCGACCTGCTGGAAATACTCCGTCTGGGCCGCAATCGAGTTGCCGAGATGCCCGGGCGCCATCACCATCGCCGCAGCGGCACCGATTTCAGCTGCATGGGCGACGTGACGGGCGGCGATGGCGGGATCGGGATCGCTCGCGCCGATGATGATCGGGATCCGGCCGTCGATCTCCTTTGCCAGGAGGTCGACCTGGCTTCGCCGCTCCTCCTCGCTCAAGGTATCCACCTCGCTGGCGACGCCCGGATAGACGACGCCGTCGACGGCGCTGTCGACTGCGAATCGAATGAGTGCGATGAAGTCGGTCTCGTCGATGGCCCCGTTGGAGCGGAAGGGCGTGGGAAGAACCGGAAAGGCTCCGGCAAGCGGGGTCTTCATTTAACAGCTCCTGCTGTAACGCCTTGAATGAAATAGCGCTGGAGGAAGAGGAAAGCGGCAACGATCGGAGCCGATGCTAAGAGCGAAGCCGCCATGGCGCCACCCCAATCCGAGTTGACCTCGTTGAGATAGGTGAGCAGCAGGCCCGGCCCGATAGTGCGCTTGTCGTCGGAGACGATGAGCGTCATCGAATAGAGGAGATCGTTCCACGACCACATGAAGGAATACAGGAATACGGTCACGATGGGCGGGATCGAGATCGGGATCACGATGGTGTGGAAGATGCGCAAGTCACTCGCCCCGTCCGCCCGCGCCGCCTCGATCAGCTCGTCCGGCACCTGCGAGAAGTAGCTGTAGAGCATGTAGGTGGAGACCGGCAGCGCGAAGACGATGTAGCTGAGGATCAGGCCGGGCCTCGTATCGAGCAGGCCCACTTCGCTCATCAGCGGATAGATGCTGATCAGGAGCAGTCCGAACGGGAACATCTGCGCGGAGAGCATGAAGAGCATGACCGGCTGACGCCCGGTGAAGCGGTACTTCGCGAAGCTGTAGCCGGCATAGAGCGCCAGCAGCGTGTTGAGGGCCGCGCTCGACCCCGACGCGATCAGGCTGTTGACCAGATACATCGGCAGCTTGCCGGTCGTCAGGGCGGTGATGAAATGCGTCAGGGTTGGCGCCAGCGGAAACGGCGTCGGCACGATGCTGTAGAGCTCCGCATTCGATTTGACCGAGGAGATGATCAGCCAGTAGAGCGGGAAGAACAGGAAGAGGCCGATCAACGCGAGCAGCAGGCCGAAGACCACCTTGGAGACGGTGCTGGACAGATCGAACATGTCAGGCGCCTTTCACCAGCATGCGCAGATACAGGAAGGCCGGCGGCAGCAGGGTCGCGACCCAGAGCACGCCGATGGCGGAGGCAAAGCCGATATCCCACTGCTCGAAGGCGCGGCGATAGACCTCGACCGAGAGAACGGCGGTCGCGCGCACCGGACCGCCGCCGGTTAGGGCGTAGATCGTATCGAATTGCTGCAGATTGCCGATGACGCCCAAGACCACCACCACGATGAGCACGGGACGCAGATGCGGCAGAACGTGATCGCGCAGGATGGCCCAGTTGTTGGCGCCGTCGACGCGGGCCGCATCGACCTGCTCGCGGTCCATGTTCTGCAGACCAGCCAGGAAGAACGCCATGAACAGCGGGATCGACAGCCAGATCTTGGTGATGATCACGGCGATCATGGCCCCGGTCGATGTGGACAGCCAGGCCTGCGGCATGTCGATGAAGCCGAGCTCCAGCAGCAGCGCATTCAGCACGCCGTAGCGGCTGTTGAAGATCCAGCCCCAGATGAACGCGCTCACGGTGCTGGGCAGCACCCAGGGCAGCAGCGACATGGAGCGCAGCAATCCCCGGCCGCGGAAAGGCTGGTTGAGAATGAGCGCCCAGGCGAGACCGAGGATCAGCGTCCCCGTCGTCGTGAAGAACACGTAGATCGCCGTGGTGGCGAAGGCCTGCCAGACATCGGGCGTTGCCGCGATCTTGGCGAAATTGGCCAGGCCGGTGAAGCGCGGCGCCGGGGTCTCGAGCGTGTACTCGAAGAGCGAGAGCGCCAGCGCCTGCAGGAACGGATAGAGAATGACGAGACCGAAGGCGATGGCCGCCGGCAACAGCAGCAATACGCCGATGCGACGCTGGCCGGCCTTCAGCCCGCCACGCACCGCGTGAGGGGAAACACTGGCCGAAGAAGGCGCTGTCGTGATGTCGGCGGCTAGGCTCATGGGATCATCATCTGCAAAGGAAACTGCTTGAGGAAGTCGGCTGGCCGCACCGGAGAGCGCAGCCAGCCGAGAAGATCAGTTCTGCTTGTTGACGTTGGCCATCGACGTCTCGAGGCGCTTCTGCATCGCCTGGATCGCATCGTCGGCGCTCTTCTGGCCGAGCAATGCGCCCTGCACTTCCTCGCCGATGATCTGCGTCAGCTCGGCGGCGTTCGACCAGATGCCGACTTCGTTGCGCTTCGGCTTGCCGGCCGCCTTGGCCCAGGCGGCGAGGAACGAATCGCCCGTCACCTTCGGATTGGCCCGGCCCGATTTCGTCACAGGCAGAGCGCTCTGCTCGAGCGGGAACGTGGCCTGCGCCGCATCGGAGGTCAGGTACGAGATGAACTTGCTCGCCGGCGCATCGGCATTCGCCTTGCCGTCCGCCGCGAACTGAACCAGCAGGTGACCCCACTGGATCGAGGCTGGCTCCTTGCCATTCGCCGTTACCGGGGTCGGCATCGGCAGAACATTGGCATCGAAGGCGGCGCCCTGGCCGGAGAAGCTGCGCAGGTGCGTCCTGGCCTGCGGCGCGTCGAAGAAGAAGGCGGAGGCGTTCTGCGCCACGAGACGACGGGCATCCGGCCGGTCGATCTCGGGAGCAGCGAGGCGGTCCTTCATCAGGCCGACCATGAAACTGAGCGCCTGCTTGCCGGCGTCGCCGTTGCCGACTTTCACCTTGCCCTGCTCGTCGATGATCTCGCCGCCAAAGGTCCAGTTCCAGATTATGAAATCGAGCAGGATCGAGCCGTTGTTCTTGGTCGCCATCGTGTAGGGCACCGAGTTCGGCACCTTGTCGCGAACCGCGACCAGCGCAGTGCGGAATTCATCGACCGTCGACGGCAGCTTTGTGATGCCGGCCTTCTCGAGCACCGCCTTGTTGCCGATGAGGCCGATGGAGCCCGAGATCAGCGGCAGCGCATACTGCTTGGAACCGATCTGACCCATGGCGAGCGCATCCGGCGCGAAGATCTCGGCGAGCTTGTCCTTGCCATAAACTTCGTTCAGATCGACGAGGCCGGCGACATTGGCGAAGCTCGGTAGCCAGCGCTCGGAGAGCTGCGCGACGCCAGGCAGCGTCTTGGAGCGTGCGCGCAGAAAGATATTCTTCTGCATGTCGCCCCAGGCATAGCCGAGCGGCTCGACCGAAAGCTTGGTCTGGGCCTCAAAACCCTTCAGCAGCGCCTCGACGGAAGGCTTGGCGGCCTCCTCGGCATAGCTGAAGCTCATGAAGCTGACATCGGCCGCCTGCGCGGCCTGGCCGGAGAGGCCAAGTCCCGCTGCCATCACGACGGCTGATGCCATCGACTTGAAGTTTTTCATCGTTTGTCCTCCCGATACGGAGCCTTGACTCCATATTCCCGCACACGCTTTTTCCCTTGAGGGCGGCCGTGCGCTACACCACCCCTCCGTCGACGATGAAGGTCTGCGCGGTCACGAGACGTGAGTCGTCGGCAGCAAGCCAGAGAGCCATCCGGGCGATGTCCGGCGGCAGAAGATGTTCCTTGAGGCACTGCACCTCGAGATATTCGGCGAACTTGCCTTGATAGATGCGCTTGGCGCGCTCGACCTGGCGCTCGGTGAGAACCCAGCCGGGTGCGATGGAATTGACGCGGATGTTGCGCTCGCCGACCTCACGCGCGAGCGACTTGGTCAGGCCCATCACGGCCGATTTCGCCGTCGTGTAGAAGATGAGGCCGGCGGCGCCGCGCATCCACGAGATCGAGCCCATATTGATGATCGAGCCGCCGCCCGCCTGGGCCATGGCGCCGATCACCGCCTGCGCGGCGAAGAACTGGTGGCGCAGGTTGGTCTGGAAGCGCTCGTCCCAGTAATCCGGCGTCACCTCCTCGATTGGAAGCCGGTCGTCGTTGCCGGCATTGTTGACGAGGACCCGGATGGTCCCGATCCGCTCCGAGAGCGCGCTGATGGCGGAACGAAGCGCGCCGATGTCGCGAAGGTCCACGGCTTCATAGTGCGGCCGGTTTCCGGTTCGTGCCTCGATGCCGCGGGCGGCCTCTTCCGCATAATCCGGGTTGAGCTCGATGAAGCCGACGCGAGCCCCTTGCGCGCAAAAATGCTCGACGAGCGAGGCTCCGATCCCCGATCCGCCGCCTGTGATCAGCACGCCCCTGCCCTTGAGGCTCGGATAGACCGCGCCCTCCACCGATACGCGCGGGATGAGTTCCTGATGTACGGTCATGCCGCGTTCCTCGCCATCGGCTTGGCGGAAACCAGCGTGCGCCCATCCGCCGAGAACACATGCACCGCATCGGGATTGACGAAGACGCCCACAGGCTCGCCCTGCCTGATCGAGCGCTCGCCTTCGAGGCGGACCACGATCATCTCTTCCGCTCCTTCGAGCGACACATAGGCGTAGGTGTCGCTTCCCAGATGTTCGGTCATGGCGATCCGTCCGTCGAGAGCGTTGCTGCTGCCCGGCGTGCAAAGCTCCAGATGCTCGGGACGAACGCCGATCTCGCTCGGCGTGTCGTGCGGAAGCGTATTCAGGCTCACCGTCCCACCGTTCACCCGGACGCGGCCACCCTCGTGACGCCCGCCGTGCACGGCGAGGAAGTTCATCCGCGGCGAGCCGATGAAGCCGGCAACGAAGCGGTTGACCGGGGCGTTGTAGAGGTCGAGCGGCGATCCGATCTGCTCCACTTTGCCGGCATTCAGCACGACGATCTTGTCGGCGAGGGTCATGGCCTCGATCTGGTCGTGGGTGACGTAGATCATCGTGGTGCCGAGCCGCTCCTTCATGCGCGCGATCTCGATGCGCATCTCGACCCGGAGCGCGGCATCGAGATTGGACAGGGGCTCGTCGAAGAGGAAGATCTGCGGTTCGCGCACGATGGCGCGACCGATGGCGACGCGCTGGCGCTGGCCGCCGGACAATTGCCGGGGCTTGCGCTTGAGATAGTCCGAGATGCGCAGGACCCTGGCTGCCGCCTCGACACGGCTTCGGATCTCCTCCTTCGACGTCCCGGCGAGCTTGAGCGCGTAGCCCATGTTGTCGGCGACGGACATGTGCGGATAGAGCGCGTAGGACTGGAACACCATGGCGATGCCGCGCTTCGCCGGCGGCACGTCGTTCACCACCTGCCCGTCGATGATCATCTCGCCGGAACTGATTTCGTCGAGTCCGCAGATGAGACGGAGAAGCGTCGACTTTCCGCAGCCCGAGGGGCCGACGAAAGCGGTGAACTCGCCGTCTTCGACGGTCAGGTCGATTCCCTTCAGGACATCGACAGGGCCGAAGGATTTGCGGATCTGTTTCAGCTCGAGCCTGGCCATTTCGGTTGTTTTACCCTCGCAATATGTCTCAGCCGCCGAAGAGGTTTTCGGGCAGGCCCTTGATTCCGGTGTCGATGGCGAAGACGCTGCCCGACATCGGCGCATCGGCGATCTGCGCGGCGGAAAGCCGGATGCGCGCGGATGTGACGAACAGGGTCTGCATGTCGGCGCCGCCGAACACGCAGCTCGTCGGGCGCGGCACGGGCAGATTGATGACGCGCTCCACATGCCCCTCGGGGTCGTAGCGCGTGACGCACCAGCCATCCCAATGCGCACTCCACACGAAGCCTTCGGCATCGATGGTCAGGCCATCCGGCTTGCCTTCGCTTTCCGGCACGGTCACGAAGACGCGGCGGTTTTCGATGGCGCCCGTTTCGCTGTCGAAATCGTAGACGTAGATTGTCTGCTTCGCCGTGTCCGTGAAGTAGAAGAGCTTGTCGTCGGGGCTCCAGCCCAGGCCGTTCGACACGTGGAAGCCGCGATCCATCTCGTGCACCTTGCCGTCGGGATCGAGTCGCCAGAGCGAACCCTGGCCCGGGGTCGTGTCGATGGCGAGCGTGCCCGCCCATAGCCGCCCGCGCCTGTCGCACTTTCCGTCGTTGAAGCGGTTGCCGGGCCTGCTGGTTTCGGGCCTGGCGAGCGTCACGCTCTCGGTCATGGTTGGGCTGATCGCGCGCAGCTCGCTCTGCATGCCGGCAACGAAGCCGCCTCCTTTGCGCGGAATGAGGAAGCTCGTGAGCTCCGGCATCGCCCAGGACCGGTAGGATCCTCTTTCCGGATCGCCGATGCAGACCGACGGCGCGAGGATGTCTACGAAGGAGAGCTGCTGATCCTGCACGGACCAATGCGGCCCCTCTCCGAGAAAGAGGCTGGCGGGAATGGCGCAACGCACGTCCTCCCGGTCGGGCCCGAGCGGACGCGGGTTGATATTCAGCGACATCGCCACCTCGCCAATATTGCCGGAAATCCGCCGGGCCGCCTCGATGACGTCGCGCCCGAGAGCATGCAGGCGCTCCGGCGGCAGCCGGAAGGACGGACCGATGACGCCGATGGCGCCGAGAGGCTTGGCCTCGTGATCCAGGATGGGAGCTGCAACGGAACTGATGCCGACATTCTGCTCGTCGATCGAGATGGCATAACCGCGGGCTTTGGTGAGATCGAGCTGGCTGATCAGCTCGCCGAAATCCGCAATCGTGTGCGGAGTCAGGCGCGCCAGCTCCGCATCGCCGAGAAGCTTGCGGCGCATCTCGAGGGAGAGATGCGCCAGGATCGCCTTGCCGAGGCCGCTGGCATAGGGCTTGGCCCGGCTGCCCACCCCGTTGCTGAGGCGCACGGGCTGCGGCACCTCGCGCTGATCGATATAGAGGATCTCGTCGCCGTCGAGGATGCCGAGACGCACCGTCTCGCCGGTGAGATCGCGCAGACGCTCCAGCTCGGGCTCCGCCGCCCCGCGCAGGTCGAAATCGTCCCAGACCCGGTGCGCCCACTGGAACAGCCGGGAGCCGAGCCGGTAGGTCTGGTCGCGCCCGTCGAGCTTGAGCAGCCTCTCGTCGACGAGCGCCTGGAGGATCCGGTGCAAGGTGCCCTTCGGCATGCCGGTGAGGTCGAGCAGGTCCGTGAAGCGCGGCGGCGTGGCGGCCGAGGCGACGAGATCGAGAAGCTGGATGCCCCGCGTCAGCGCCTGCACGCCGGGCACGGGCCCGGAGGCGCCCGATTCGGCATCCTCGTCGATTTTCAGCTCTGCCTGCGTGCGTGCCATCGAAGCTCCGTCCAAAGGATGATCCGGCTGCCGGATTGACCCTTCGTGATGGCTGCGATTATGTTGGAACTCAGTTCCAAGTCAACCCGCCTTTCGTTGAAGAGGCTTTTTGCGATGAAGATCACCGCCATCCACCACACCCTCGTCAGGGTCCCGTTCACGGAAGATATTCTCTGGGGGTCGGGCCGAAGGATCGGGACGACGCGGCTCATCTGCCGGATCGAGACCGATGCCGGAATCGTGGGCTGGGGCGAGACGATCTCGCTCATCGCGGCCGTTCCGGCGGTCTTCTCCGACATCGTCGCCAAGGTAGGGCTTGGCTATCCGGTGGCCGACGTGGAGCGCCTGCACCGGCATGTGCTCGGCGCCGGCTATTACCACCACAAGCGTGCGGCCGTGATGGCGATCGCGGCGCTCGAGATGGCCATGTGGGACGCTCTCGGCAAGCAGGCGAAGCTGCCTCTGTCGAGCCTCTGGGGCGGGCGCTGGCGCAAGGACGTGGAGGCCGCAGCCTATCTCTTCACCAAGGATACGAAGCAGCTGAAAGACCGGATCGGCCGCTTCCTCGATGCCGGCTACGAGACCTTCAAGGTCAAGATCGGCTTCGACGAGCCGAGCGACATCGCGCTGGCGCAGGCCTCCCGCGAAGCCATCGGCTCACGCGCCTTGCGACTCGACGTGAACGGCGCCTGGACGCCGGGCACCGCCAAGCGACAGATGGAGCACCTGCGTGCTTTCGATCCGGCCTATGTCGAGCAGCCACTCGAACTCGACGACCTTGCCGGCCACGCCCTCCTGCGCCAATCCACATCGATCCCGATCGCCCTCGACGAGAGCGCCTACACCCTGTCGGATATCGGCAACATCGTGCGCGCCAATGCGGCCGATGTGGTTCTGCTCGACCCGCATGAGGAAGGCGGCTTGTGGCAGACGATCAAGGCGGCCGCCATCTGCGAAGCGGTCGGCATTCCCGTCACCCTTCATTCCGGCGCGGAGCTGGCGCTGTCGCAGGCGGCCTATATTCACCTCGCCGCCTCGATCCCCAACATGTCCCTCGCCATCGACACGGAGCGCGCCTATCTCGGCGGCGACATTTCTCCCGCACCGCCCGCGATGCTCTCCGGACGCTTCCAGGTTCCGGAGGCGCCAGGCCTCGGCGTCGAGGTCGATGAGGATGCCGTGCGCCGCTACGCCGTCGACGGCATCGTCGGAGCCTATCTCGACAGCGAACGGCAGGACTGGTTCCCCGTCAAGCCGGCTTATTGAAGGAGCGACCTCGTGATTCTTGCCATCGAATGGACGTCCGCAGCCTTTCACGCTTTCCTTTTCGGAGACGATGGAACGCTGATCGCTCAGCGCCAGCATGCGCGCGGCATCAACCACATCACGGACGGCGCCTTCGAGGCAGCATTGAGGGAGATGGCCGGCGATTGGGCGGCGCAGGCAAGCCGTGTCTATCTCGCCGGCATGATCACCAGCCGCAACGGATGGGTCGAGACGCCTTATGCGCAAGCACCAGCATCGCTCAATGACATACTCGCGAAGGCTGTCACGAAAAAGGTCGATGGCCTAGCGCCGCTGATCTTCCTTCCTGGCGTGTCCGTGCAGCATCCGCTTCCGGACATGATGCGCGGCGAGGAGCTCAAGATCATCGGCGCCATGGCCCAGGGCAGCGGCCTCGTTGCGCTGCCGGGCGCTCATACCAAATGGGCGATTGTCGAGGACGGATCCATCGCAGGTTTCGCCACCTACATGACGGGCGAAATTGCGGCCCTGCTCAAGGCGAATTCTCTCGTCGGACGCCTCATCCCGGCGCAATCCGCCGACAATCCGGAGGCTTTCCTGCGCGGCGTGAAGCTTGCCAGGAATCGCGGCATCGGCGGCAATGTCCTGCGCCGGATTTTTTCGGCTCGCAGCATGGTCCTCTTCGACGAGCTCGCCCCCGCCGACATCAGCGATTATCTCTCGGGACTTCTGATCGGCGCGGAGATCGACGAAGTTCTTCAGGAATTCGGGCAGCCCGACAAGCACGTCACTCTGATCGGCCCTGCCGCTCTCTGCAGTCGCTATGCGCTTGCCCTCCATGAGGCAGGCATGACGTCGACGATCGTGGAGAATGCCGGCGCATCGGCTTTTCGGACCCTTGCTCTCAGCGACCGGCAGCTGCAACCCGTCGCCTCGACAGCATGATCCTTCGGGGATGCCCCCTCGTCTTGCTTGAGCGATTCCGCTGACGCTAAGATGGCGGGATCGCCTGCTCGCCTCTGATCGCACCTATTTGACTCTCACTTTGCGGAGGGGTGCGCTACATCGGGCTTTCAGTGAATCGCTGCGTTCGCACGTCAACAAGGGGAAGGCCATGCCCATCAAAGCGACACCGACACCGGGCTCGACGCTCATCAATCCTGACGATCACGTTCTGATTCTCATCGATTTCCAGTCGCAGATGGCCTTTGCAACGAAGTCCATCGACGCCGTCGCGCTGCGCAACAATGCTGCGCTGATCTCCCATGCGGCGGCCGGATTCGGCGTGTCCACCATTCTCACCACCGTGGCGGAGAAGAGTTTTTCCGGGCCGATGTTCAGCGAGATCACCGAACCGTTCCCGCAGCAGGCACTGCTCGACCGCACCTCGATGAACACCTGGGAAGACGCCGCCGTGATCGAGCGCGTCAATGCCATCGGCAAGGGCAGGATCGTTCTCGCCGGGCTCTGGACATCCGTCTGCATCGTCGGCCCGGCCCTGTCGGCCCTCGATCAGGGCTTCGAAGTCTATGTCGTCACCGATGCCTGCGGCGATGTCTCGGAAGAAGCACATGAGCGCGCCGTCGAACGGATGATCCAAGCCGGTGTACGTCCCATGACGTCGCTGCAATACCTGCTCGAACTCCAGCGCGACTGGGCGCGGGCCGAGACCTACGATCTCACCACTGGCATCGCCAAGAAATACGGCGGCGCCTATGGTCTCGGCATCATCTATGCCAAGACCATGTTCGGCGCGAGCGAAGGCGGGCACGCACAGGCGGCCGAATGAATGCCCGGTTCGGCAGCGGCCGGGACCTGCTCGCTGCCGACCGCCTGCTTTCCTCCTTGGCAAAGGCTCCGCAGGAGACCGACCATGGCGAGCACACCTGACCGGCGGAGCATTGTCGGCGGGCTCGGCGCCTTGGCGGGAGGCCTCGTCTTTCCCGATTATCCGAAGGCACAAGCGATGAACGAACCGGCGGATCTGATTCTCTACAACGGCAGGATCACGACCCTGAACCGGCAGCAGCCGGAGGCCTCGTCGGTTGCCATCCGCGACGGCCGCTTCATCGCGGTCGGGACCGAGCAGGAGGTCATGCAGCTTGCCGGGCCCGAGACCCGCCGCATCGATCTCGAAGGACGGCGCGCCATTCCCGGTCTGATCGACAGCCACATGCACATCATCCGCGGCGGGCTCAACTACAACATGGAGCTGCGCTGGGACGGCGTACGCTCGCTCGCAGACGCCATGCGCATGCTGAAGGAACAGGTCGACCGCACGCCGGCTCCGCAATGGGTGCGCGTGGTCGGCGGCTTCGCCGAGCATCAGTTCGCGGAAAAGCGCTTGCCGACGCTTGAGGAGATCAACGCGATCGCTCCCGATACGCCCGTCTTCATCCTGCATCTCTACGACCGCGCGCTGCTCAACGGCGCAGCCCTGCGCGCGGTCGGCTACACGAAGGACACGCCGAATCCGCCCGGCGGCGAGATCCAGCGCGATGCGGCGGGCAATCCAACGGGCCTGCTGATCGCCCGGCCCAATGCCACGATCCTCTACGCGACGCTCGCGAAGGGCCCGAAGCTCCCGCCCGAATACCAGAAGAACTCGTCGCGCCATTTCATGCGCGAGGTCAATCGCCTCGGCGTCACCGGCGTGATCGATGCCGGCGGCGGGTTTCAGAACTATCCGGACGATTACAAGATCATCGAGGAACTGCACCGGGAGGGGCATCTGACCGTGCGCCTCGCCTACAACCTGTTCACCCAGAAGCCGAAGGAAGAGCTGCAGGATTTCGAGACCTGGGCAAAGCAGGTGAAGCCGGGCCAGGGCGACGATCTCTACCGCCACAACGGCGCCGGCGAGATGCTGGTCTACACCGCTGCCGATTTCGAGGACTTCAAGGTCGAGCGGCCAGAGATGCCGCCTTCCATGGAGGGCGATCTCGAGCCCGTCGTGCGGCTGCTCGCCGAGAACCGCTGGCCGTGGCGGATGCACGCCACCTACAACGAGACCATCACCCGTGCCCTCGACGTGTTCGAGACAGTGAGCCGGGATGTGCCCTTCGACGGCCTGCACTGGTTCATCGACCATGCCGAGACCATCGACGAGCGCAACATCGACCGCATCGCGGCTCTCGGCGGCGGCATTGCGGTCCAACATCGCATGGCCTATCAGGGCGAGGATTTCGTCGCCCGCTACGGCAGCCGCGCCGCCGAACGGACTCCGCCGGTCCGGCGCATGCTGGAGGCCGGGGTGCCGGTGGGCGCCGGCACGGATGCGACCCGCGTCGCCTCCTACAACCCTTGGGTCTCGCTCTCCTGGCTCGTGACCGGCAGGACCGTCGGCGGATTGACGCTCTACCCTGCCGCAAACCGTCTCGACCGCGAAAGCGCCCTGCGCCTATGGACGGAGGCCAACACCTGGTTCTCGACGGAGCAAGGCAAGAAGGGCCAGATCAAAGTCGGGCAGTTCGCCGACCTCGCCGTGCTCTCCGACGATTACTTTTCCGTCCCCGAAGACCGGATCCAGGACATCGCGTCGGTTCTCACGCTGCTCGGCGGCAAGCCGGTTCATGGCGATGGCGCGTTCAAGAACCTCGCGCCGCCCCTGCCCCCGCCCATGCCCGACTGGTCGCCTGTCTCCCGCTTTGGCGGCTACCGCCAGAGAGCAGAGGCAGACGAACGGCAGAAATATGCCTTCGTGACAGCGGCCTGTGGCTGTGCCAGCTCCTGTGGCGTCCATGGCCATGCCCATGCGGGCGCCTGGGCCAGCAGCCTGCCGGCATCGGATACACGAAGCTTCTGGGGCGCCCTCGGCTGCTCCTGCTGGGCGTTCTGAGGGAGGCAGGTATGAGCAGTGCGGCCGAGACGGCGTCGCCTCCCCCATCGGGCACCTTCACGCCTCTCCGCCACCGCCTGTTCGCGGTGCTCTGGGCCGCGACGGTTCTCGGCAATATCGGCACCTTCATGCGCGACGTGGCATCGGCCTGGATCGCGACGGAAATTTCATCGTCGCCGGCAGCGGTCGCCATGATTCAGGTTGCTGGCACATTGCCGGTCTTCCTATTGGCAATTCCTGCCGGTGTTCTGTCAGACATCCTCGATCGCCGCCGGTATCTCATCGGCATTCAGATCGCGCTCGGATGCGTCAGTTCGCTCCTCGCCCTGCTTGTCTTGGCCGGCGGCATCTCCATCGAGAGCCTTGTCGCGCTCACTTTCCTCGGCGGCGTCGGCGCCGCATTGGCGACGCCCGCGTGGCAGGCCATCACACCGGACCTCGTTCCGCGGTCCGACCTGAAGGGCGCCATCGCGCTCAATTCGCTCGGCATCAACATCGCCCGCTCCATCGGGCCGGCCCTCGGCGGCTTTCTGCTCGCCGCTCTCGGTGCCGCGGCTGTCTATGGCATCGACGTTCTGACCTATGTCGTCGTGAGCTTCGCTCTCCTGTGGTGGCGCCGGGCAGCCGATGCCGATGACGGTCTGCGGGAGCAGTTCGGAGGCGCGCTCCGCGCGGGTCTGCGCTATGCCCGTGCCAGCAGCGATCTTCACCGCATCCTGTGGCGGGCCGTTGTATTCTTCGCCTTCGCCAGCGCCGTCTGGGCGCTCCTGCCCCTCGTGGCGCGGCAGGAAATCGGCGGCGGCCCGGGCTTCTATGGCCTCATGCTCGGCAGCGTCGGCGCAGGCGCCATCGCCGGCGCGATCCTGATGCCGCGCGTGCGGGCGAGGCTCGGACAGGATGGTCTCGTCCTCGCCGCAACGCTCCTGACCGCCGCATCGACGGCCCTGCTCGCCCTCACGAACTCGGCCATCCTCGGAATCGCATCGACATTCGCCCTGGGCATCGCGTGGATCGCGATGCTGACCACTCTCAACAGCACCATGCAGGCGATCCTGCCGAACTGGATCAGAGGCCGCGGCCTCGCGATCTACCTCACCGCCTTCAATGGCGCGATGGCGGCCGGCAGTCTCGGCTGGGGTCTTCTCGCTCAGGAGATCGGGGTCGACATGACCCTGGTTGCCGCCGGCCTCGGCCTTGCCGTCGTCGGCATGCTGGCCCATCGTGCGCCCTTGCCAAGCGGCGAAGGCGATCTGACGCCCTCGATGCACTGGCCCGAACCGGCCGTGTCCGAGCCGGTGGCGCATGATCGCGGGCCGGTCATGGTGATGGTGACCTATCGGATCCAACCATCCGACAGAGAGGCCTTCCTCACGCTTCTCAAGCGTCTCTCGGAGGAGCGCCGGCGCGATGGCGCCTATGCCTGGGGCGTCTCGGAGGATGCGGCGGATCCGGAGCACATCGTCGAATGGTTTTTCGTCGAGTCCTGGGCGGAGCATCTGCGCCAGCACCGGCGCATCTCGAAAGCAGATGCGGATATCCAGGCCGAGACGCGGCGCTTCCACCGCGGCGATGAGCCTCCCGCTGTCCAGCACTTCCTGGCCCTTGCCCCACGCCGCGACAGTTAATTTGCAATAATGCAATTTAAGTGATGCGATCATCACCGTTGAATTGCACAACGGAAAAGATCAGGTTCTGCCCAAGCGGACCACAGGGGTCCCGGAGACAAAACCATGATCGACACCCGTCTTGCTCCTTACGGCGCCTTCGCCATCCGTGCGGCTCTGGGCGTCATGTTCATCGCTCACGCCTATCTGAAGATCGCCGTGTTCACCGTGCCCGGATTCGCCGGCTTCCTGACGCAGACCGGCTTTCCCGCCTTTCTCGCATGGCCGATCATCCTGGCCGAGCTGATCGGCGGCATCGCCATCCTGCTGGGGATCTATGGCCGCGCCGTATCCGTGGCGCTGCTGCCGGTCCTGCTCGGCGCCGTTTTGGTGCATGCCCCGAACGGCTGGCTGTTCAACGCCCCCAATGGCGGCTGGGAATATCCCGCCTTCCTGGCGGTGGCGGCCATCGCTCATGTGCTGATCGGCGACGGCGCCTGGGCTTTGAAGCCCCTCGCGTCTTCCATCCAGCCTGCCGTCTCGCTGCGGCCGCGGGTCGGCTAAATTTCGTACAATCTCAGAAATGGCCGCGCCTCGCTGCGCGGCCATTTCCGTTTTAGCGAAACCGGTCCCAGACCAAAGCCGCGAGAGGCATGACGTGGTTTCGCCTCAGGGCGATGATCAGGACGCCACACAGCGCGATGCTCGTGCCGAGAGCCATGCGGCCATCGAACTGATCTCCCGTCACCAGAATGCCCAGGACGACAGTCAGCAAGGGATTCATGATGGTAAGGGGTGCGATCAGGTTGGCAGGGTACTTGCCGATAAGGCCGTAATAGATCGAGTGGGCGATCAGCGACACGATCAGGGCGGAAAACATCAGGGCCGCCACGAAGGTCCATCCCGCCTCCGTCGCCTTCGAGATCTGCCCCGTCTCGAGGCTCAGGGTCAAAGCAGTCAGGGGCACGACGGAGGCCATCCCGATCCAGGCCTGGAACTGTAGCGGGCGGACGCCTCCGATCTGCTTCATCATCACCGCCGCGAGCGATCCCGTGAGTGCGGAACCGAGGATGAGGATCAGCCCGAGCGAGAGCGGAAAGCCGCTGCCCGGATCCCACATCACGATCACTCCTCCGATGAAGGTCAGCACGATTCCGAGCCCCCTCCGCCAGAAGATCCTCTCCCCCAGCATGAAGACCGACAGAAGGGTGGTCATCGGAAGCCCGAGCTGGCTCACGACGGCAGCCGTCGACGGACTCGCCGTCTTGATCCCGAGGAAGAACAGGGCAAAGCCGCCGCCGCCCATCAGGAACCCGACGACGAGGATGCGCCAGCGCGGCCTCGGGGCAGGCAACAGCCAGGGGATTGCGAGGAGCGCCACGATTCCGAAGCGGATGGCCGCGTAGAACAGCGGCGGGATTTCCAGATCCGACACGACGAGCTTGCTGACGACGGTATGCGCCGCCCAGACAAAGCAGACCAGAATCATCAGAAGGAAATCGCGGAGGGCCATCGCTCTCCCGATTACTGCAACTTTGCAGCGAGTCGCAAATACCGGAACCGGAGGTCTGGTATGACACCCATGCCGCCGGTCGCCGGCCCTTGTTCATGTGCCATTAGGAAAGAGTCGGAACGCTTCAGGCTCCGACTCCTTAAAAACCTCACTCCTCGAAAACCTCATTCCTCGCGGAAGGCTCTCGCCATGTTGTCCGCGACCGGCTTGGTCAGGTAGGAGAACACGGTGCGATAGCCGGTCTGGATCAGGCCCTCGACGGGCATGCCCGGAACGAGCTTCACGGCGCCGAGCCGGTCCCGTTCGCCCGCGGCGAAGGCCACGCGCACCGGGTAGTACTGAACGCCCGAGCGCTGATCGGTCACGAGGTCGGCCGCGATCAGGCTCACCCGCCCCTTCAGTTCCGGCGTCGTGCGCTGGTTAAAGGCCGACAGGCGCAGCACCGCGGCCAGACCCGGCTGCAGCTGGTCGATATCCTGCGGCAGGACCTTCACCTCGATCGAGAGTTCGTCGGATTCGGGCACGATCGTCATCAGAGCCTCACCGGCGTTGATGACGCCACCGACCGTGTGAACGATCGACTGGTGCACCAGGCCGTCCTGCGGCGCGCGGATGTCGATCCGCTTCAGCTGGTCCTCGGCCGCGACCCGGCGTTCCACAAGCTCGGCGATCCGCCCCTGAACCTCGCGCAGCTCCTTCGAGACCTCGCTTCTGAGATCCTGGTCGATCTGCATGACCTGCAGCTCGGTCTCGCTGATCTTGCCCTTGGCCTGGGCCACGTTCGAGATCAGCTGCCCGCGCTCGCCGCGCAGCCGCGTCTCCTCGCGCCTGAGCGCGGTGACGCGGGTGATCGGCACGAGGTTCTTCTTCCACAGCTGCTCGACCCCGGTCAGCTCGTCCTGGATCAGCTGGATCTCGTCGCCCTTCGCCGAGGCCTGGAGCTTGAGGCCGTCGATCTGCTCCTGCAGCTGCGCGATGCGCTCCTTGAGCTGCGCCTTCTGGCCCGCCCGCGCCTCGCGGCGGGTCTCGAAGAGATGGCGCTCGCCGCCGACCAGGCCGGCAAGCTCGGGCTCGGCGAGACGGCCGGTCAGGGCCGGCGGGAACGACACCTGATCCCGGCCGTCGCGCTCGGCCTCGAGCCGGCCCTGGCGCGCGGCGAGCTCGTCGAGGCTCTTGGCCACCATCGCCAGGTTCGCCCGGGCGACCGTCTCGTCGAGGCGGATCACGATGTCGCCGGCCCGGACGCGGTCGCCGTCGCGGGCAAGGATGTCGCCGACGACGCCGCCGGTCGGGTGCTGCACCTTCTTGACGTGGCTGTCCACCACGACGGCGCCGGGCGCGACGACCGCGCCGGACAGTTCGGTGATCGCCGACCAGCCGCCGAGACCGACGACGAGGAAGAGAGCGGCGGACAGGCCGAGCCGAGTGTGGCGGCGGATCGAGGAGCGGGCGCTCATGCTCTGTTCGGTCTTCATGATGCAACTCCCAGATCTTCAACCACCTTCAGAGGCGTGACCGCCGCATTGCGCGCCGGCACCGGCCGCAGCACCTTGCTCAGAACCTCGTCCTTGGGACCGAAGCTCTGCATGCGTCCGTCGCCCATCACCAGCACCAGATCGACGCCGGCAAGGGCGCTCGGCCGATGCGCGATCACCACGACGATGCCGCCGCGGGCCCGCACGTTCATGATCGCGGCGGTGAGCGCCTGCTCACCCTCGTTGTCGAGGTTCGAGTTCGGCTCGTCGAGCACCACGAGGAACGGCTCGCCGTAGAGCGCGCGGGCCAGGGCGATGCGCTGGCGCTGGCCACCGGACAAAGCCGCTCCGGCCTCGCCGACCTGAGTCTCGTAGCCGTCCGGCAGCTGCAGGATCATCTCATGGACATTCGCTGCCCGGGCGGCCGCGATCACCGCCTCGGCCTTCGGCTGCGGCTCGAAGCGGGCGATGTTCTGCGCCACCGTTCCGGCGAACAATTCGACATCCTGCGGCAGGTAGCCGATGTGCCGGCCGAGATCCTCGGGCAGCCATTGCTCGATCGCCGCGCCGTCGAAGCGCACCTTGCCGCGCCAGGTCGGCCACACGCCGACGAGCATGCGGGCAAGCGAGGACTTGCCGGAGGCGCTCGGGCCGATGATGCCGACGCCGCTGCCGGCCTTCAGCTCGAAGGCGACATCCTGGATGACGAACTTCTGGGCGCCGGGCGCGCCGACGCCGGCATTCTCGACGGAGAGAACAGCCTGCGGCGCCGGCAGCTTCAGCGGCTCGTCGCCGCGGGCCTTGCCGTCGAGCAGCGTCGTCAGGCGGGCCCAGCCCTGACGGGCGGAGACGAAGCCCTTCCAGTTGCCGATCGCGAGCTCCACGGGAGCGAGAGCGCGCGAGGTCAGGATCGAGGAGGCGATCATGATGCCGCCCGTGGCCTGGCCGTCGATGACGAGATAGGCACCGACCGCGAGCACGGTCGATTGCAGCAGCATGCGCAGCACTTTCGAAATGGCGCCGAAGCCGCCCGACACGTCCGAGGCCTTCTGCTGGAACGCCAGGTAGCGGGCATTGGCATCGCCCCAGCGCGTGCCGATGCGCTGCGCCATGCCCATGGCATGAACCACTTCCGCATTGCGGCGCGCGCCCTCGGAGATGCCGTTGCGGGTCAGCGCCGCGCCGACGGCGGATTTCGAGGCCTCGCGCGTCATGAATTCGGTGAGGATGGTGATCGTCACGAGGATGAGCCCGCCGCCGAGCGCGACGATGCCGAGCCAGGGATGGAAGGCGAAGCACATGAACAGGTAGAGCGGCATCCACGGCAGATCGAACAGAGCCGAGGGACCGCCGCCGGCGAGAAAGGCGCGGATCTGATCGAGATCGCGCAGCGGCTGCTGGCCGTCGCCCTCGACACGGCCGTCGATCGGCGCGCGCAGCTGGCCCTGGAAGATCTGCTGGCTCAGGTCCTCGTCGAGCGCCGCGCCGACGCGGGCGAAGATGCGGCCGCGCAAGGTGTCGAACAGGCCCTGGAACAGGTAGAGCACGACGATGATGACGGAGAGGCCGACCAGCGTCGGAATGCTTCGGCTCGGCAGCACCCGGTCATAGACCTCCATCATGAAGATCGAACCGGAGAGATAGAGCAGGTTGATCAGGCCGCTGAGCACGGCGACGCCGAGGAGCGCACCGCGACAGGAGGCCATGATGCTGAAGCTTTTGTTGAGGGAGCGGGCCATGGACGTTGCCTCGAAGGAGTGCGGCGCCTCTGGTGAGCGCCGCGTTTCTGCTGTCTGGGATCCCGCCGGGAGCAAGGGGGAATGCTCCCGGCGGGCCATCCAATCTCAAGTCAACCGCATCAGAAGATGAAGTCTGCGTTGTCGAGATCGGATACGTTGACGCCCTTGAGGACGAGGATGTCGGTGCCGTGCTCGATGACGGTGTCGTTGTCGACCTGCATGACGCGGAGATCCGCCATGCTGTCCACTCCGGCAAGCCGGCTCGCGTCGATCCGGTCGTGATCGGCCCGGAAGTCCGTCACCACGTCGCGGCCGCCGCCCTTCTGGAAGACGAAGGTGTCCTCGCCGGTACCGCCCGAGAGGGTGTCGTTGCCGGCACCGCCCTTGAGCACGTCATTGCCGCCACCGCCGGAGAGACGATCATCGCCGGAACCACCCGCCAGCTTGTCATTGCCGGCGTTGCCGGAAAGACGATCGTCACCATTGCCGCCGTCGAGGTTGTCGTTGCCGCGTCCGCCCTCCAGTCGGTCGTTGCCTGCCCCGCCTGAGAGACGGTCATCGCCCGCCCCACCGGAGAGCTTGTCGTGGCCCTTGCCGCCATCGAGGCGGTCATTGCCGGCGCCGCCGTCGAGACGGTCATTGCCATCGCCACCCTTGAGCGTGTCGTTGCCGGATCCGCCCAGGAGCTTGTCGTGGCCGCGTCCACCATCCATCCGGTCGTTGCCGTCGCCGCCGCGCAGCGTCTCGCTGCGGCCATTTCCGGTGAGGACGAGATTGGCCGGCGAGACCGGGCCGGAATTGGCCGGCGGGATCGGATCGGCCGGGGTGACCGGGTCGACCGGGGTCACCGGACCGGGCTCCACGGGATCCACCGGATCCATCGGCTGCTGCGGCTCCTCGGGGACCTGGAGGTCCGGCCGGCCGCCCTCACACTTGAAGGTCACCTTGTGGGTGCCGCAGGTGATGGTGGTGGTGCCGTCCTCGTTGTCTTCCCACTCGTATTCCTCGACCGTGCGGCCGGGCTCGAGCTCGATCACGTCCTGAGGCCGCAGCGTGCCGACGATGGTGTCATTGCCGCCGCGAGAGCGGAACACGATCCGGTGCGCCGAGGTCAGATGCGAGATGTCGACCGTGTCATCACCCGCATCGCCATCGATGGTGATGGTGCTGAGGGCAAGGCTCGTCTGATCGAAGTTGCCGAAGATCCTGACGGTATCGCCGGGACCGGCACCGCCGGGGACGGGATCGGTCGTCTGCGTGCCAATGCGGATCTCCTCGATGTTGTCGAGCTCGGCGATGATGGTCGCCGGCCCCTCAGTACCGTTGGTGACGACGGCACGGGTGATGACGATCTCCGTGTCGCCCCTCAGATCGGTGAAGCCGGCAGCGACGGCTGCGGCGTAGGTATAGACGCTGTAGACTTCGTTCTGACCCTGACGGGTGTTCACGTCGAAGGTGTCCGTTCCCGCCTGACCGTCGACATAGTCCCGTCCGTCGGTGTTGCCGTTGGCATTGGCATTCCACACGATGGTGTCGTTGCCGGCGCCGGCGAGGACGATGTCGTTGCCCGTGCCGCCGTCGAAGGTGCTTGCAGAGCCGTCGCCGACCAGGATGTTGTTGCCCGTCGTGCCTTCGATCGGGCTGGTGTCGCGGGTGACCGTGACATTGGCCGTGTCAGTGCGGACCGGGCTGCCGCCGTCGCTGACGGTGTAGGTGAAGGAGCCGCCGGCCGTTCCCGTATCCGTGAAGGTCACGGAGCCGGGGTTGGTGGTCAGCGACAGGCTGCCGAGGCCATTGGCATTGCTGAGACCAGTGATATCCAGAGTCGGCCCATCGGCATCGGTGTCGTTCGCTAGCAGCACCCATTCCGGGATCACGATCGAACCGGTCGTGATGTTGGTGATGATGCCGTCATTGCCCGCGTTCGGAGCATCGTTGACCGAGACCACGTTGACGGTGGTGACGGCGACGTTGCTGTCCATGAAACCGTCGTTCACCGTCACATGGAGGATGCGGTCGACCGTGCTCGGATTCTGCGACGTGCTGGTGAATTCGACCTGCTGAAGGGCGGATTGCCACTGGGCGATCGTGCCGGTCCCGGTCAGATTGACGATGATCTGGCCCGGCACCGAACGGTCGATCGCGCTGTCGATATTGCCCGGCAGGTTGCTCGGGATATCGAAGTCGTCGCCGTCCTGAGCGTTGGTGAGCACGATCCGGGCCGAGACGATCTCGCCGCTATCCTCGACGATCAGCGGATTGACGGCGATGTCCTGATCGGCACCGTCTTCCGTATAGGTCGTCTCGTAGTTCACGACGGGTGGAGCGGTCGGGAACTCGATGGAGAGATTGTCGATGATGACGATCTCGTTGGTGTTGTCCATCGCGCTGCCGACGAAGCGGATCTTCGCATTGGCGGCGAAAGGCCCGCTCAGCACATGCTCGTAGTCGACCGCACCGCCATTACCCGTGATCTCGTTGAGCGACACGAAGTTCACGCCGTCGGCGGCAAACTCGACGCGGACATACTCGCCGGGATCGAGGTTGTCGGGATTGCCCGAGTAGCGGATGGTCGCGGTCGAGCGTCCCGAGAGATCGACGTCACGGGTGATCGTGGCGCCGTCGCTGGTGGCACCGCCCACGAAGCGCAGCTGGTTGGTCGAGAAGAAGATGAGCTGCGTCTCGTCGATGCGGATCTGACCGCCCGTGACCGTGTTGCCGGTGGTCGTATCGCCGCTCTCGACCCAGTCCGGCCCCCAGTTGACGGTGCCGTTGGAGTTGCCCCAGCTCGCCGTCTCGAAGTTGTCCGCATAGCGACTAACCGTCGGCCCCTGCAGATACAGCTGCGGAGGCGTGAGTTCCACATCCCCGTCGGCGAAGCGCAGGACCTCGATGTTCCAGAGCTTGTCCGTGCCGTCGGAGACCAGGTTCGCGCCATCCGGGACGTTGTCGGGATCGAAACCGGTATGGGACACCAGGATCGAGCCGTCGCTGTCGCGGGTGATCGTGTAGTCGTCGCGATTGCCGGAGAACACGGCAACGTCCTTGTCGCCCACGCCATCGTCCTTGACGACTTCGCGGAGGATGGAGAGCTGGCCCGGGTTGAGGGTGCGATCGAGCATCAGCGCGTCCAGCGTCTTGCCGCCGAACTGGGCGACCGCGCCGGCCCTGACCACGCCTTCCACGACGTCGCCGGCCAGATACACCTTGCCCGCCATGCTGTCGGCGCTGTAGACGCCTCCGTTCGCATCGATCCGGATGCGGACGTTGAGCCAGCTGTCGCCGTCGATCACGTCATTGCCGCCGCGGCCTTCGATGATGTCGGTGCCGCCGCCGCCGAGCAGGATGTTGCCGTCGTCGAAGGCGATCTGAGCCTCGCGGTCGCCCGCCGTCGGAGCACTGACCCAGCTGCCGAGCAGTTCACGCATGCCGTCGATGCGATCGACACCGGCCTGGGTCAGCTCCTGCTTGACCATGGTGGCTTCGGCGCCTGCAAGGTCCGGATTGCCTTCGACCTCACCGCCCTCGTCCGGCGCCGCAGCGCCACGATCGTCGCCCTTCAGGACGTCGTTGTGGTTCCAGCCCGACAGACCCTCGACCTGATCGTAGCGGTTGCGCAGGATGTCCTGCTGGTCCGTGGTGAAGATCGGGCGCTTGAGATCGGCGTCGGCAGCCTTCGTGGTGCCTTTATGGATGGCCCAGTCGAAGCCCCACATGCCCTCGTTGCGCATGACGCTGTCGCCCTGGACCATGATGTCGTCGCCGGATTCGGCGTCGAAATCATGTTCGTTCTGGCCGGCGAACATCACGTCGTGGCCGATGATCGTGGAGTTGAAGAACAGCTCCGAGTTGTCGCCGGCCGTGGTGTCGAAGCCGTTGCCCGCCTCGAGCCAGTCGTCGCCCTCGTTGCCGAGCAGGAAGTCGCCACCCTCGCCGCCGAGGATGAAGTCGTTGCCCGTGCCGCCAAACGCCTCTTTACCGTCGGGGCCGGTGATGATGAAGTCCTGACCCTGGTTGCCGAAGACCAGTGCGAGGCCGCTGCCGCCATGGATGACGTCGTTGCCTTCCTCACCATGCAGCATGTCGACTTCGCCGATATCCGTGCCGGAATTGGTGATGATGTCGTCACCCTTGCCGCCATGGATCTTGTCGACGCCGTAGCCGGCCTCGATCCTGTCGTCGCCGTCCCTGCCCCAGACCGAGTCGTCGCCGCCGCCGGCAACGATATGGTCCGCGCCATCGGTGCCCTGGATCAGGACGTGGTCGTTGGTATTGACGCGAATGTACTCCGCGATCCCATCGTTATTGGCGTCGATGCGCTCCACAAGCTTGGAGATCGCCTGGAGGTAGGGATCGTCATGGACTGGATCGGCATGGCCGAAGCGGACCTGCATGTTATGGTCGACATAAAGGACGTGGTCCGGAACCGAGAAGATGTCGCCGGGCACCGCGTAGCCGGTCTCGCCCAGATCGGTGTTGTTCAGCACCATCTTGGCGAAGGAGTTGTTCTCCAGCTCGTTGAGCAGGTTCAGGCCCTGGACGCGCGAGAGGTAGTAGAACCGGTCGCCGTTCTGCAGGTTTTCGAGCTGCAGTTCGAAGACGAACGAGAAGGTGGAGCCCAACATGCCGCCGAATGCCATCTTCTTCTCGGCGAGGCCGCCGACCCAGAGGTCCACGTCCTCGAGGCCGCCGAGCTTGCCGCCGGCATAGGCACCGGTCGCATTCAGGAAATCGAGACGATCGGTATAGGTCACGCCATTGATGGTGATGCCGTCGGCATCGTTGCCATCGCCGAACACCAGCGCCATGGCCGCATCGCGCTTCGCCTCAGCCGTCGTCGCGGACGTGATCGATGCATGCGTTCCATAGGCGGCGATGAAGTTGACGATGGAGGCAGGGTTCTTGAGATTGAGGGCAAAGTCGGTCCAGCTCGTATAGGGATCGAGCTGAGTATCGCCATTGGCCGCCTCCTTGAACTGGCGGCGCGCCTCGTTGAGCGGCGGGATTCCGGTCTCGCGGCCGCGGGCGATGTTGATGGCGGCAAGATCGAGTGGAATGCCGACGAGCTGGTTGCGCAGAACGTGGGTGACGAACTCGTCGATCTCGTTGCCGCGCTGTGCCGTCATGCCGCGCACGATGGCGCCGGCGGCGGCGGCGTGATCCATCGTGTCGGAGCCGAAGGCCAGCGGGTTCAGGAAGGCGTCGAACAGCGTCATGCTGCTGTCGGAGCCATCCACATTGATGCGGTCCACCGTCTCGTTCAGCATCGAGTGTCCGAAGCGGTAGATCACGTGGGCGAACTCGGCGAAGATCGCCGGGTCGATGTCCGTCGAAGGGTTGAACACGAAGGCGTCGACGTCCGGCTGCACCTTGCGGGCGAATTCCTCGAACACCAGGTGCTGATACTGCATCTCGGTGGTGAAGCGCGCAGCCTGGAACAGGCGCTCGCCGTCCCAGACAAGGCCCTCAGCCGAGGTCGGGAACGTGGTCACATCGACTGCGAGCCACTCGTTCAGGAAGGCGAGATCGCCCGACTCGAGCGCCTGTGCCTTGATCTGATCGACCGTGTGGTTGTGCTCCGAGTGGAAGACGTGATGGACGGCCGAGAGACCGATATTCTCATTGCCGCGCCCATCGCCCGTGATGTAGTGCGCATCGAGCATCTCGTTATCGTAGAAACGATTGGCCGCCAGATATTGCGGGTTGCTCGCGCTGATCGGATTTGCGCCGTTGAAGGCGGGATTGGCCGCCACAAACTGCGTTGTCTCCATCAGATAGGTCGGCGCGCCGACATGCGCCGGGTTGTAGTTCGGATTGGCGATCAGAGTGACGCCCACGCCGACAGCATTGTCATCGTCGGCATACATCACCTGACCACGGTCGTTCACTGTCTTGGCCGCGTGAGCGATGTCGTCCAGGAAGGCATGGTCGGTGCGGATCGCGCCGGTATAGGTGACGCCATTCACCACCGTCGACACGGTCCAGGGATTGACAGGAGCCGCCGGGTTGCCTTCGACCATCACGTCGTCGCCGCCGCCGAACTTGCCGTCGGCGCCGAGGCCCAGGATCAGCTGCGGATAGCCGTTCGGACCGCGGATGAATTCGCCGTAGGCGTCCATCGCGAACATCGGAACATTGCCGACATCGGCATCGGTCAGGTCGATGCCGAGCATGGTGCGGGCCTGCTCCTTGACATCGGCCCAGGTCGCAAGGCCGCGGTCGCCCTCGAGCAGATGACCGGTCGAGACGGGCTTGCCGTTGCCATCGAGCGCGTATTCCCGCAGGAACATCTGGTGCGAGGCATTCGACGTATAGGTCTGGTTTTGATCGACGTAAGGCGTCGTCAGGTTCTCGGCATCGGGATCGGTGCGGGTGAGAACCATGAAGTTGGTGCGCGGGCTTGCCGGGTTATACAGTGGATCGTCCGGGCTGAGCGGAATGTAGATCGTGCCGCCTTTCTTGGCGACCAGATCGAGACCGTGATCGAAGAACTGGCCGAACAGCGTGAACCAGGAATTATAGGGAGCGGACAGGCCTTCGTCCGGCGCCACGTTCGGAATCAGGATGCTGTTGCCCTGCATCTCGATTCCGTAGCCTGCGGCAACGGTCTTCGCGTTTTCGAATGCGGCCGGAGCAGCGGATTCCAGCGCATCCGCCGCGGCATCGAGCGCTGCCCACGCGACCGGATCGATGGGCTGGCCGGTGGCGGGGTTCGTCGCGGCATTGGCTGCTGCGCGGGCGATGGCGGCGTCCTTGACCGGTTCGTAGGCCGCGATGATCGCGTTCATCGCGGTCGTCAGCGCAGCGCCGGATAGGCCGGCATGCACGAGACCCGCATAGATGGCAGCGGGATTGCCCAGGGTCTGGTCGACGATCAGGTTGGAGATGAGGCGCGGATCCGCGTCGACGACGCCGCCCGCCTGGCCGTAATTGTTGTTCTGGTCGTTCGGGCCACTGGGAATCGTGTTGTCCGCAGGCACGTAGCCCGGAAACGGCATCGCGTCGTCGTCCTCGTCGCGCCAGTACGGATCGGTGATGCGCGGGAACGGCTGGTCGGAGGAACCCCATTGATCGCGGTCGGCCGTGAGATTGTTGTAGCTGCCGTCGACCGTGCGCAGGCCGTAGGGAACGAGCGGATCGCTGATCGCCAGCACTGCGCCGGGTGTTCCGGCCGGTACCACATTGCCGTTTGCATCGATATAGATCTCCGACAGCGGCGTGCCGGCCGAATGCGCCTCGGCAATCTTGATCTGCTTGAGGATGAATTCGAGGTCGTGTTTGACGAGACTTACCATAGTCGTTCCCTCCAAATGACTGCCGCAATGTCGACGGCACCTGGACACATTCTGGGCAGATTGAGGGGGGCTTAACTATACGGGCTGAAGTCCCAGTGGCGGAGGCGGCACCAAGGTCTCGGGCCGACCTCGGACTTTGGTCGGGCTACCGACGATGGTCGCATGAGCCTCGTCGACTTGCCTACGAATGGCTCCCGTAACGCCGCGCGATATGAGACTTTAATCCGCAAACGCCGCTCGATGTACGATGCATTTGGCGTGAATTTTCGGGCATCGCACCCGTTTGCTCCGGAGGCACTACCTCCTTGGTATAGGCTTTACCTGTTTGTGACAGGAGAATTACCTTAGAATGCCTCCAGCTCCCGGCGTCACGTGACGGCTCAAGGGTTGGCGGCCGGGGGGATGGTTACAGTGTATGCTTCTTATGACGTGGCGCTCGGTTCGTCTTCGGAAGCGCAGCCGCGGAAAAGAAGAAGCCTCGCCAGCCAGTTCCTGATGGTGGCCTTCGCGGTCATGCTGCTCGGCATGCTGGCTTTGGGAACTCTCGTCTCATGGCAGATCGAGAAGAGCGTGGCCGAGGTCAAGGCCTCCTCGACGGCGCTCTATATCAACACCGTGCTTGCGCCGCATCTGCAGGAGATTGCGCCGGACGACGCCCTCTCCGATCAGACCATCGATGAACTGCGCCTCGCCCTGAGCCGCCCGGACCTCCAGGCCCTCGTCGCCTCGGTCAAGGTCTGGAACAAGGCCGGACTGATCGTCTACAGCAGCGACAGGGATGTCATCGGAAAGGCGTATGCTCCCGGCATTCCCCTGAAGCGGGCCTGGGCCGGCATTATTTCCGCGCAGTTCGACGAATCCTATGACGAGGCCGATGCCGGCCCGCATTCGACCGGCCGTCCGATACTCAGAGTTCTCGCTCCGATCCGCGATGTGAACACCGGCAATGTGATCGCGGTCGTCGAGTTCCACGAACGAGCCGATGCGCTGAAGGCGGAACTGGCGGCATCGGAATGGAAAGCCTGGCTTACGACTGCTCTGATCACCCTCAACATGATGGGCTGTCTCTTCGTCATCGTCGCCAACGGCAGCAAAACGATCGACCGCCAGCGCGAGGCCCTGAGGCGGCGCGTGGCGCAGCTCTCCGAGCTACTGCATCAGAACAGCGTCCTGCAAAGGCGGATCGAGCGCGCCGCGCGCAATGCCACGGAAGACAACGAACGCCTTCTGCGCCGCATGGGCTACGATCTGCACGACGGCGTCGCGCAGCTGATCAGCCTCGCGCTTTTGCGGATCGACCGCGTCAAGGGCACGAAGAGCGACCACGATAACCTGGAGAAGATCCAGAAGGCGCTCTCGGACGCACTCAACGACACGCGCAACATCTGCAGGGGCCTTCTGCTGCCGGAAATCCAAAGGATGACGCTTCAGGAAGCGTTGATGTTCATGATCCGGCAGCACGAGCGCAGGACCAATGCCGATATCGCCTGCAACATCCGCACACCCTTGCCGGATCAGGCGCCGCAATTCGTCAAGATCGCTCTGTGCCGCCATATTCAGGAGAGCTTGAACAACGCCTTCAAGCATGCCGGCCGGCGCGGGCACGAGGTCAATATCGAATGGGACGGCACGGCCATCTCGGTGGAGGTGGCCGACAAGGGCCCTGGCATCTGCAGTGCCGGAACGAGGCATGACGAGCCGCGGCTGGGATTGTCCGGTCTCCGCGACCGCATCGAAAGCATCGGTGGGGAGTTGAGCATCAAGAGCGCACCGGATGCCGGAACCCGGATCCGAGCATCTCTACCCCTTGGAGGACAGGATGCCGCCTAAGATCCGGGTCGGTGTCGTCGACGATCATTCCCTTTACCGGGACGGCGTGGTGTTCGCACTGGAATCGGAAACCGATATCGAGGTTATCGGCCAGGGCGAGACGGCAAGCGACGCCATCCAGATCGCCCATGAGCACACCCCCGACGTGCTCCTGCTGGACATGAACATGCCGGGCGGCGGGGTGAATGCGGTCTCCAAGATCGCGCTCAAATATCCCTCGACGAAGACCCTGATGCTGACGGTCGTGGACGACGAGGACGAGGTCCGCAGCGCCCTGAGGAAGGGCGCGAAGGGTTACCTGCTGAAAGGCACCAGCAGCTCGGAGCTGGTGAATGCCGTCCGTCTCGTCAGCAAGGGACAGAACTATGTATCGCCGAGCTTCGCCGCCAAGCTCATCGTGTCGAGGCGGGAGGAAGCCGATCCCGCCAGCATGACGCGCCGGTTTCCCGAACTGACAGTGAGGGAAGAGCAGATCCTGATGCTGATCCTGCGCGGCCTCAGCAACCGGCTGATCGGCGAAGAGCTGGGCCTGTCCGAGAAGACCGTCAAAGGCTATCTGACCGCCATCATGGAGAAGCTCCATGTCCGCAATCGCGTCGAGGCGGCCATGCTCGCCTCCGAGCGCGTGTCGGAGAAGCGCTGATCCGGGCAATCCTCCCCTATCGGATAAGCGCCCTACCCCTTCCGTGATAACACCCAAGAGGCCCCTAAGACAGGTTTCCCCTCTCCTTGGAGACATTGCCTAACGGAAAGTAAACTCAGTATTCTTACCTAAGGCACTAGAGCTTCATGGAAAAAGCTATAGCGCCAAGGACAATTTAGCGCCGCTCTTGCGGTGGGACGTGATTGGATCTGGGGGGCTCCAATGGCAGGGGGAATTCGTGTCGGTGTTGTGGACAGACACCCGCTCTATCGCGACGGGGTTGTCCTGGCACTGAACGCCCAGCTGGATATCGATGTCGTCGCGCAGGGCGTCTCGGTCTGGGATGCGTTGGAAATCGCTCAGGAGAAACAGCCTGACGTGATCATTCTCGATGCGGGCACGCTCGATCGCAGCATGGGCGCGGTGGAATCGATACTCCAGCAGCATCCGAACATCGGAATCCTGATCGTTGCCGAGGCCACCGACGAGGAGCAGGTCTATGCCGCCCTCAAGCGCGGGGTGCGCGGCTATCTGCTGAAAGGCACGAGCGCCGGCGAGCTGGTGCAGACGGTCCGCGTGATGAGCCAGGGCCAGAGCTACATTGCGCCGAACCTCGGAGCGAAGCTTCTCATGCGGTCTGCTCCTGCGGCCGCCCGGGACGCAACGAGCGAAGGCCGGCTTCCGCATCTCACGCCGCGCGAGCAGCAGATCCTGTCCATTCTTGCTCAGGGGCGCTCGAACAAGGAGATCGGCAACAAGCTGGAACTCAGCGAGAAGACGATCAAGCACCATCTCACCAACATTCTTCAGAAGCTGCGGGTTCGCAATCGCGTCGAAGCCGCACTCTTCGTTTCCAACCACATGCCGAACGGCCTCCTGGCCTCCTGATCGGCTCCCTATCGCTATCCTTGCGCAGCGATCAGTCGGCGTGCATCCGCAACGCTGGCGCTTGCGGCATTGGCGAGAAGTCTGACATCGTTGGGAAGCGTGACCAGGTCGAAGCCCCAGCCGACCGCCTTCGCCGCATAAACCGGAGAGCCGCAATGGAGTGCGGCGCGGATGCCGGCCTGGTGCGCTTTCGCCAGGATCGCATGGATGGCTTCGAGCATCTCCGGCTCTTCCCGATCGAAGCCGACGGGATGGCGCTTTCCGGTCAGGCCGAGCGTCAAGTCGGCCGGGCCGATATAGACGCCGTCCAGCCCGGGCGTCGAAACGATGTCGTCGAGATTGCGGAAGGCTTCAGCCGTTTCGATCATCGCAAAGCAGAGGATCTCGCCGTCGGCCTCGGCCGCATAGTTCGAACCGGCCGAAAAATTGGCGCGCGTCGGTCCGAGGCTTCGCGTTCCGTCCGGCGGATAGCGCACATAGGAAACGAGCTTCGCCGCTTCCGCGCGATTGTTGATCATGGGACAGATCACGCCATAGGCACCCGCATCGAGTGCCCGCATGATCGCGGCAGGATCGAGCCAGGGCACGCGAATCAGAGGCGTGACGTCGCTTGAGCGCATCGCCTGCAGCATTCCGACGGCCTCCTGATAGCCGATGACGCCGTGCTGCAGATCGATCGTGATCGAGTCGTAGCCCTGCTCCGACAGAATTTCTGCCGTGAACGCGTTGGCGATCGACAACCAGCCATTCAGCACCGGCTTGCCGGATGCCCATTGCGCCTTGATCTTGTTAGGCTTCATTTCGTCTCCTCGCGTGCGATCGGAACCTCGTGCTGATGATCACCGGCCCGTCGCCTTGCGCCAGGCTGCAAAGTCGACATGGGTCTGCTCATCCGTCGGCGGATAGAGGCCGAGAAGCGAGCGACCCTTCAGCACCTCCTCCTGCACGAAATCCTCGAATGCGGTCATCTCCACCGCCTCGGTCGCAATCTCGTCCGCCAGATGTGCCGGAATCACCACCACGCCATCACCATCGCCGACAACGACATCGCCGGGCCAGACCGGAACGTCGCCGCAGCCGATCGGTACGTTGATGTCGAGCGCCTGGTGATGCGTGAGGTTCGTGGGGGCGGAGGGACGGTTGTGATAGGCAGGGATCGCGAGTTTTGCGATCTCGGGCGAGTCGCGGAAGCCGCCATCGGTCACGACGCCCGCAACACCCCGCTTCATAAGGCGCGAGACCAGGATGCCGCCGGCGGAGGCTGCCCGGGCATTCTTTCGGCTGTCGATCACCATCACCGCGCCGGGAGGGCACTCCTCGACCGCCTTGCGCTGCGGGTGGGCGCGATCCTGAAACACGCTGATCGGATTGAGGTCCTCACGGGCCGGGATGTAGCGAAGGGTGAAGGCCTCGCCCACCATGGTGCCGAGATCGGGATTGAGAGGGTGCACATCCTGGATGAACTGATTGCGCAGGCCGCGCTTGTAGAGAGCCGTGCAGAGCGTCGCGGTGCTGACGCTCTTGAGCTTCTTGCGGGTTTCCGGCTTCAGCGTGGTCATCGTTCTCTCCCTGTCCCGGTTTGCCCGGATCAAGGGAGGATCACCATAGGATTGCCACGCTGTCCAGATTCCCGCTCAAGATCCTGGCGGAGGCCGGACGATGTAACGCTCCGCCGATCTAATGCTCGAGGCAGGATCGCCGGATCAGGTTGCCGCCAGTTCTATGCCAGCATATCTGCGTGCCCACAGCGCCGCCTGCGTGCGGTTGCAGACCCCGACCTTCCTCAGGATGGCCTTGATATGGACCTTGACGGTGGCCTCGGACAGATTGAGCCTGCGCGCAATGACCTTGTTGGGCGACCCTTCCTTCAGGAGGGCGAGGATTTCCACCTCCCTGTTGGACAGTTTCCCGCGTTCCAGATGGACGTCTTCCTCATGCTCGCTTGCGATCGCGAGAGCGATTTTGGAGGGAAGAATGGACTCTCCCAGCATCACCAGCTCAAGCGACGTGACGAGGATGTCGTGCGGATAGGTGGACAGACAGAAGCCATCTGCTCCCGCTCTCCAGGCGGCGGACACGAGCGCAGGATCGAATTGATCGGCCAGCAGAACGATCTTCGCCTCGGGAACGTGCGCCTTCGCCTTCCTGATCAGATCGACTGCCCCTTCGGCAAAACGGTTGGCATCGATAACGAAAAGAACGGGCGATTCCGTTGGAACCTCCGGTAAGCCAGTATGATCGTCGATCATATCGCGATGGACGACATAGCCAGCATCCGTCAGGGTCGTCTCCAACCCCAGACGAAGCAGCGGGCTTGTGCAGATCGGGAACACGGCGACCTGAGCCACCTGCTCATTGGCAGCCATCAGCCTGTGTCCGTTCAAGCTGTGCAATGACATGAGTTCCTCGCACTTTCTCCAGCGGAGCGCCTGGTCTCGAGCGCCCGTCGTTTATCGGATGACGTAGACGACTTTGCGGGACATCGCGTCGACGACGAAGCGATGGTCGTCGACGACGGCGTAGCGATAGGTTTCATGGTTCGGTATGGAATGCAGTTCGACCGTATCAGGCAGGCTCTCTCCGACCGACAGGCCCCTGCCGAAACCGGCCTCGGATGCGAGTTCCCTTGCATTGAGCCTCGCCGAGAAATCGGCAGCGATATTGCGAACGGCCTCGGGTATTTCGGTCAGGGATCTCGCCGTGTTGGTCGCGTTCGGCGCCGTGGTGGGCATTGCAGCGGCGCCGAGGGAGAATACGGCAAAAGCCAGATAGGACGCGGCTCTCATTCTCATTCTCTATCACTCGCCAAGTTGAACAGAGAACGGAACGGCGAGCGGGTTTATTCCCCTCACCCTAGAAAAATTCTCAAAGCTGCGAAGGCCTGGAAAAATGCAGCTTTCCGTGAACTTACCGGGCAATGTCCATCATTGCTTTGGTCTCGGCTTCGTCCACGAGCGGCTCCCCTGCTCCGACCGATTGCAGATAGGCCGTCATCGCATCGCCGCCGCCGTCGCTCGGCACATAGCCTGAGCCGGCGGTCTCACCGGTCAAAGCGAAGGTCACATTCCATCCGTCCCGGCGGCAGGCGACGGCATCGGCAGCCTCAGCAGTCTGGGTGAGTTTGAACTCGCGACAAAGAACGCCATCCTCGAGCCGATAGGACGAGATTACGCGCAGGCGGCCGAACGGCAGATCGACCTCGTTCCCGGATGCAACCCTGCTCAGTTCGCGATGGACGGCAGGATCCTCCAGCCGCGCCATGAGAGTGTCGGTTCGCTTGCTGGCGTACGAACCTGTCCAATAGCCGATGCCGGCCGCGACGACGGCGAGCGAAGCTGCCAAGGCCATGGGCGGAAACGAGAGCGCTCCCCAACGCCTGGTATCACGTACCTTTCCTATGTCCGTGACGACGGCCCGAGGCTGCTTCGCCTCATAGGCTTCGATCTGGGCCGACACGGCGGCATGCAAGGCTGGCGGGACCTCCGGCATAAGCGCGCCGGAAAAGGCAGACCGCATGAGCCGTCGGCTCTGTTGGAAATCGACGATCCGGCGCGCGATCCCCGGATCGTCCACCATGGCCTTTGCAACCGCCGCCGCGACGGGTTCGTCCAGCTCGCCATCGGCGAAGGCCATCAGGATCTCATCAGTGAGATGCAGCTCTGACATGATCATGGCTCCATGCCTGCGTACCCGGATTCTAGGCGGCCGCCGTCAGTTCCACGAGCCGCTTGCGGGCTCGCGCGAGGCGGCTCATCACCGTGCCGATGGGAACGTTCAGAATTTCTGCTGCCTCCCGGTATGTGAGGTCTTCGCCGCAGACGAGAGCCAGCACCTCACGCTGGTCCTGAGGCAGGCTGTCGATGGCGCGCTGCACCTCGGACAGAACCAGCCTGCTGAGGATCGGCCCCTCACCGGGGTCGCCGATCAGTTGCGTCTGGGTTGTGACATCTTCCGCCATGCCTTCGGCTCTCATTCGTCTCAGGTGGTCGATCCAGTGATTACGGAGGATACGGAACATCCAGGCGTCGAACCGGGTCCCCGGCGTCCAGCTGTCCGCATTGGCCAGCGCGCGCTCGCATGCCCCCTGGACGAGATCGTCGGCAAGAGATTGAGAACGGCAGAGCACCAATGCGAAACGCCGCAGCCGCGGCAGAAGCGCCACCAGTTCCTGTCCTATGGCTGTCGGCATTCCTGCTCCGCCTGGCCCTTTGGTATCATAACGGAAGAGGCGGCGGTTTTATTCCACATTCGGGAGAAGAGATCGACGCGGGCGCAATAGGAACACGGCTCATCGCGCTTTTAAGACAGCGGAAAAGAAAAATGGACGGCCCGAAGGGCCGCCCATCCATTCAACCTAGGATCTTTCGATCGTTAGCGGATGATCTGTACGATCTTACGGCTGCCCGGCTCGACCAGAACGGGGGTGTTGTTGACGACCGTATAGCGGTAGCCCTTCACCTTGTACTGGGCAGGAACCTCGTGATAGGTCACGCCGGCCTCGGGGAGGACCGCACCGACGCGCACCTCTTCGCGATAGGCGTAGGACGGCACTTTCTGCGTGGTGACATATTGGCGGAACTCAGGCTGCTGCTGGTCGGCGATGCCGCCCACGATCGCGCCCGTCACGCCGCCGACGGCAGCACCGACCGGGCCGCCGACGATGGCGCCACCCACCGCGCCCGTCGCGGCGCCGGCGGCGGCACCACCGGACTGAGCGAAGGCAGCAGCAGGCGTAAGCGCAGCAATGACAATACCGGCGAGAAGGATCTTCTTCGACATAAGCTTACTCCTGTATGAACATGTGGGCTTGTCGCCCCGCAGCAAACAACGCGCAATCATCGGAGTGGTTTCATAGCAAGAGGCGACATTTACACGTAACATGGCAGGTTATTTTCAACATGAATGGAAGATGAATATTTATTTTCTCCAACATTCACCTTCCATTCACAAAACACTGCTTGGCAATATAGCGCACCGCCCGACGATCCCGTTAATATGGACGCTGACATACCCTCTGGCTTTCCGCGCGTTTATCGAACAAACCCGCTGCTCAACGATTGTCTAGCACTGAAGGCATTTTCCGGATCCCCACTGCTGAACCCGTTGCGTGTTGGAGAGCGACCGGCGAAGGACGAGCATCATCGATGATGGCGAGACGACGGCCCCTCCTGATTGCGGTTTCCTGCCTCGCGTTAGCCTGTCCCGTCAGGCTTCAAATCGATCTCGGCCAAAGCTTGAGCATTGCACTCGCGGGATCAGCCGCCACGGCCAAAGAGGGCAATAACGGCAACGGGAATGAAGGCAACGGAAACGGCGGCAAGGGGAATGGCAACGGAAACGGGAATTCCGATAATAACGGCAACGGAAATGGGAACGGAGGCTCGAAAGGTAACGGGAATAATGGCAGCGGCAACGGGAACGGGGCCAAAGGCAGCGCGGGTGGGAACGGCGCCGACAACGGAAATGGCAGGGGTAATGGGAATGGCAACCAGGGCAACAGCTCGAATGCCGGGCAATCGAAGGGAAAGGGCCAATCTTCGGGACAGAACAGCTCGTCCAACGGCGGACAATCGTCCGGTCGGAAAGCCTCCAATTCACAAGGCGGTCTCCGCTCGTCGCAATCACCTGTAACCGGATTGTCGGCGCTCTTCGGCGCCATCGCCGCAAGCCTGCGCGCGCCTCCCCCTGACCCCGTGACGTACAAGCGGACGAGCACGCGCAAGACCGAAAAAGCCAAAACCGCACGGACCAGATCCGCCTCTGCCAAGGTCGGTTCTCAACAGGCACCCGCGCGCCGGGAGATGCAGGAGAATCGAACGAAAGCGGGCAGAGCCGTCGATCGATCGGGCATGATGGCAGGTGGCGCGGGCGCCGCATCGTCGGGGCCGGCTGCCCCCTACACGCCTGCCGGCTCGGCTTTGCCGAAGCCTGCACGGGCGGAGCGCTCGATCATCGCGGCGGAACTTTCGCCGCTGGGATTGAATCGTCTGAAGGCTCAGGGCTTCCACGCGGACCTGCAGACGCGAGGAACGCTCGCCAGCGTGACCCGGCTGGTTCCCCCGCGCGGCATGTCGCTGAATGAAGCGCGGCGCAGGGTTCTTGTGACCGATGCGGGAGCGACAGCCGATTTCGATCATTTCTACTACACCGACGAAGGCCAGGCCTGCACCGGACCCGGCTGCGAGGCGGTGTCCCTCGTCGGCTGGAACATGCCGCCTCAGCAATGCGGCCCCGTTCCCACCATCGGCCTCATCGACACGGGCATCGACCGAAATCACGAGGCGCTGCAAGGCCAGTCGATCGATGTGCTGCCGATGTCGCAGTCTCGCGGCGCCCCGTCGCAGCGCGAACACGGCACCGCCGTCGCGGCGCTGCTCGTCGGGCGAAGCGGCAGCAGCGCTCCCGGCCTTCTCCCGCAGGCCGATCTCGTCGCAGTGGATGCGTTCTATCGCGACGGTGGAACCGCCGACCGCACCGATGTCACGACCCTCGTCGCGGCCCTGGAGGCCCTGAGCGAACGCAATGTGCAGATCGTCAACCTGAGCCTGTCGGGTCCTCCGAACGAGGTGCTGAAACGCGCCATCGCATCGGCCCAGGAGAAGGGCATGATCATCGTGGCTGCCGCTGGCAATAACGGCCCGGGTGCAGCGCCCTCCTATCCCGCAGCCTATCCCGGCGTCATCGCCGTAACCGCCGTCGATCGCAAACTCGCCATCTACAGCCGGGCAACGCAGGGCGAATACATTGACCTTGCGGCACCGGGCGTGGATCTGTGGGTTGCCGTCCCGGGCGGAGGCGGCACGGCGAAAAGCGGCACGTCCTATGCGGTGCCCTTCATCTCCGCTGCCGCTGCCATCCTGAGCGCCTCCGACGCCTCACCGGATGCCGCGAGCGTGCGGAGAACGCTCGAAGGCAGAACGCTGGATCTGGGCAAGCCGGGACGCGACAAAACGTTTGGATACGGCCTGCTTCAGGCAGCGGACCTGTGCCGGCCCAGCCAAGACGAGACTCCGGTGGCGCAGTCGACAGCAGCACCGGGCATCGAGGTCCCCTGACGCCGCGTTCTTCGGCAGTCAGATATGGAGCTCTTGGCCCAAGGCCTTGAGGGCAGCTTCCTGGAAGGCCTCACCTTCCGTCGGATGGGCATGGATGGTCCCGGCAATGTCTTCGAGCCGCGCGCCCATCTCGATTGCCAGCCCGAAGGCCGCCGCCAACTCAGAGACTCCCTGCCCCACGGCCTGGATGCCGAGCACCAAGTGATTGTCGGCGCGGGCAACGACGCGCACGAAGCCGTCCTCGCCCTGCTTGGTCATCGCCCGGCCGTTCGCAAGGAACGGAAAAAGGCCCAGCTTGGTCTCGCTGCCGGCCTTCTTCGCCTCGTCCGGGGCCAGCCCGACCGAGACGATCTCCGGATCGGTGAAGCAGACGGCCGGGATGGCGCGCTTGTCCCACGTTCGTTTGTGCCCGGCGACGATCTCGGCCACCATCTCGCCCTGGGCCATGGCGCGATGGGCCAGCATCGGCTCACCGGTCACATCGCCGATGGCGTAGATCCCGCGCATGGAGGTCTGGCATCTCTCATCGATCCGAATGAAAGCTCCTTCCATATCGAGGACCAGTTCTTCCAATCCCCAACCCTGGGTAACCGGCCTGCGACCGACAGTGACGAGGATCTTGTCGGCCGGGAGCGATATCTCCGTGCCGTCCTCCGCCTCGACCAGCAAGGCTCCACCCGACTTCGCCAAACCGCGTGCCTTGGCACCGGTCATCACTTCGATACCAAGGGCCTTCAGCCTTTTCGAAACGGGGCGGGTCAGTTCGGCATCGTATTGCGGCAGGATACGGTCCTGCGCCTCGACGACGCTGACCTTTGCGCCCATCTTGGCGAAGGCGATCCCGAGTTCGAGGCCGATATAGCCACCGCCGACAACGACAAGGCGGTCAGGAACGGCGCTCAGCGACAGCGCCTCGGTCGAGGAGATGACCGCGCCTCCGAAGGGGAGGAAAGGCAGCTCGACCGGCGCAGATCCGGTCGCGATCACCACATTCTCCGCTCGAATGACCTGACGGCCCGTCTCCGTCTCCACCTCGACCGTCTTCCCGTCGCGGAAACGCGCCCGGCCTTGCACCACCTTCACCTTCGCCCGCTTGAGCAGGCCCGAGACGCCGCCGGTGAGACGGCCGACGATGCCGTCCTTCCAGGCGATGGTCTGAGACAGATCGATCGCAGGCTTCGTTGTCGTGATACCGAGCGCATTTCGACCGGACGCGAGGTGCGCGATCTTGTCGAATTCCTCCGCCGCGTGAATGAGCGCTTTGGAAGGAATGCAGCCGATATTGAGGCAGGTGCCGCCGGGCTTCGCCATCTCGACGATCACCGTGTCTATGCCGAGCTGTCCGGCACGGATGGCACAGACATAGCCTCCGGGGCCGGCGCCGATGACGAGGAGTTTGCAGGAAATGTCCTTCATCGGTCAGGCCTCTACGAAGATCATGGCAGGTGTCTCCAGGAGCGTCTTGATGCGCTGTATGAAGACGGCCGCATCCCAGCCGTCGATGATGCGGTGGTCGAAGCTGGATGACAGGTTCATCATCTTGCGCGGAACGAAGGTCGAGCCGTCCCAGACCGGCCGGACCACCATCTTGTTGACGCCGACGATGGCGACCTCCGGATAGTTGATCACAGGCGTCGTCACGATGCCGCCCATGGCGCCGAGCGACGTGATCGTGATCGTCGAGCCGCTCAATTCCTCACGGCTTGCCAATCCGGCCTTGGCGGCTTCCGCAAGCCGGTTGAGCTCCGCGGCGCAATCCCAGAGATCACGTGCCTCCGCATGCTTCACCACGGGCACCATGAGGCCTGATCCCGTCTGCGTCGCAATGCCGATATGCACCCCGCCATGCTGATGCACGATGCCGGCATCGTCATCGTAGATCGCATTCAGGTGCGGCTGCTCGGCGATGGCCTTCACCATAGCGCGCATCAGGAACGGCAACAGCGTCAGCTTCGGCCGCTCGGCACGCTTGTTGGCATTGAGCGCAGCGCGCAGATCCTCGAGCGCCGTCACATCGACCTCCTCGACATAGGTGATGTGGGGGATGCGCGACTTCGCAAGCGCCATCTTCTCCGCAATCTTGCGGCGCAGCCCAATGACCTTGACGTGCTCGACCGAATTGTTCTGAGCAAGGCCCGGCGCCTTGGCGACCTGCCGCCCATGGGTGAAGAAGGCGTCCAGATCCTCATGTGTAATCCGGCCCGCCGGGCCGGAGCCGGGAATCTGGCGCAGATCGATTCCAGCCTCGCGTGCCCTCAGCCGTATGGCGGGCGAAGCGATGGGCCTCTCGCCCTCCGCGCGTGCAACCGACGGCAGATGCGTGCGCACCGGAGGTCTCTGCGGCGGCTCGGGCGGGCGCGGTGGCGGGGCGCTCTTGCCCTGCCGTTCGACGATGGCCTCCGATGATTTCACGGCACCATCGGCCTGAGCTTCGATGTCCTTGGGCCTCGCGGGAGGCTCGGCCGCCTTCTCGTCCTGGCCGGCGGGAGCGACGCTATCCTCTCCCTCCACCTTCAGGCGGATCAGGGGCGAACCGATCGCCACCACATCGCCGATTTCCGCGCCGAGCCAAAGCACTTCCCCGTCAACCGGCGAGGGAATTTCAACGGTCGCCTTGTCGGTCATGACGGCAGCCAAGACCGCATCCTCCCGGACGAGGTCGCCGACCTTGACGTGCCACTCGACGAGTTCCGCCTCGGCGATGCCTTCACCGACATCGGGCATCTTGATCAGGTGCTCGCCCATGTCAGGCCTCCATCGTCTCGACCAGAGCCCGCCCGACACGCGCAGGCCCCGGGAAGTAGTCCCATTCCTGGGCGTGCGGATACGGCGTGTCCCAACCCGTCACGCGGACGACCGGCGCTTCCAGATGGAAGAAGCAGGACTCCTGGACGAGGGCCGACAATTCCGCGCCAAATCCGGAGGTGAGCGTCGCCTCATGAACGACGACGCAGCGCCCGGTCTTGCGGACCGATGCGGCAATCGTCTCCATGTCGAGCGGCAGCAAGGTTCGCAGGTCGATGATCTCTGCGTCGACACCGGTTTCCGCGGCCGCGGCCTGCGCGACATAGACCATCGTTCCGTAAGTCAGCACCGTCACAGCCGTCCCCTCGCGCACGATCGAGGCCTTGCCGAGCGGCAGACTGAAATGGCCATCCGGCACCTCGCTCAGATCGCTCTTCGACCAAGGCGTCACAGGTCGGTCGTGGTGGCCGTCGAAGGGGCCGTTATAGAGCCGCTTGGGCTCGAGAAAGATCACCGGATCCGGATCCTCTATGGCCGCGATCAGAAGCCCCTTGGCATCATAGGGATTGGACGGCACCACCGTCTTCAGCCCCGACACATGGGTGAAGAGCGCCTCGGGGCTCTGGCTGTGGGTCTGCCCACCGAAGATACCGCCGCCGGTCGGCATGCGCACCACCATCGGGCAGGTGAATTCGCCGTTCGAGCGGTAGCGCAGGCGCGCCGCCTCGGACACGATCTGGTCGTAGGCCGGATACATGTAATCGGCGAACTGGATCTCGATGCAGGGGCGCAGGCCGTAGGTTGCCATGCCGATGGCGGTTCCCACGATGCCCGCCTCGCTGATCGGCGCGTCGAAGCAGCGCGTCCTGCCGTACTTCTGCTGAAGGCCCGCCGTGCAGCGGAAGACACCGCCGAAATAGCCGACGTCCTCGCCGAAGACCACGACCTTCTCGTCACGGGCCATCATGACGTCCATAGCGTCGCGAATGGCCTCGATCATCGTCATGCGCGCCATGGATCAGACCCCCGCCTGCTGACGCTGCCGGCGCAGATGCGGCGGCATCTCGGCATAGACGCCCTCGAACATCTCGCGCGCCGACGGCTTGGCGCCTGCGTGAAGCGTGCCGTAGCTCTCGGCCTCCTTCTGCGCCGCGATCACCGTGTCCAGGATTTCGGCCTCCGCCTGCTTGTGCCGCTCCTCCGACCAGGCGCCGCGCAGGATGAGGTGGTTCTTCAGGCGGATGATCGGATCGCCGAGCGGCCAGGCATCGGATTCCGTCTTTGGGCGATAGGCCGACGGATCGTCCGACGTGGAATGCGCGCCGACCCGATAGGTGACGTATTCGATCAGCGTCGGCCCGAGATTGCGCCGGGCGCGCTCCGCGGCCCATTTCGCGACCGCGTAAACGGCAAGATAATCGTTGCCGTCGACCCTCAAGGACGGGATGCCGAAGCCGAGCCCTCGGGCGGCAAACGTCCCTGCCCCGCCCCGGGCGATGCCTTGGAAGGTGGAGATCGCCCATTGGTTGTTGACGATGTTGAGGATGACCGGGGCCTTGTAGGTCGAGGCGAAGACGAGAGCGGCATGGAAGTCCGATTCCGCCGTCGAGCCGTCGCCGATCCAGGCCGCAGCGATCTTGGTGTCGTTGGAGATGGCGGAGGCCATCGCCCAACCGACGGCCTGCACGTATTGCGTCGCGAGATTGCCGGAGATCGTGAAGAAGCCGTGCTCCTGCGAGGAATACATGACCGGCAGCTGGCGGCCTTTGAGCGGATCGCGGGAATTGGAATAGATCTGGCACATCATGTCGACCATGGAATACCCGCCCGCGATCAGCAGCCCCGCCTGCCGATAGGTCGGGAAATTCATGTCTCCCGGCTGCAGCGCCATGCGGAAGGCGCAGCTGACCGCCTCCTCGCCCAGATGCTGCATGTAGAAGGAGGTCTTGCCCTGGCGCTGGGCGATCAGCATCCGGGCATCGAAGGTACGCAGCGTCATCATGTGCCGCATGCCCGCGACGAGCTCCTCGTCGCTCAAGAGCCCGGCCCAGGGACCGACAGCCTCGCCGTTGCGATTGAGGACGCGGATGATGGAGAAAGCGAGATCGCGGATGGTTTCCGGTTCCACGTCGATCTCCGGCCGGGGCACGGCCCCGGCCTTGGGGATCTTCACGTTCGAGAAATCGGGCGTTCCTCCCGGCCGAACGGCCGGTTCCGGCACATGAAGCGTCAGCTTTCCGTCTGTGGTCATGGTTTTTCGCTCTCCCGCGCTAGAAACTAGAAGCGAAACACCATCCGGCCATAGGCTCGGCCGTTTCTTATCCACGAGGATCTCGCTTACCGCTCCTTCACACCGACAGGTTCACCCGAGCGAGAATAGCTATGGCTTCACGCTGGCCAGGACCTCGCCGACGGTGATCTGCGGCTCTCCTTGGATCAGGTCCGCCAGGCTGGCACGGATCCAGGTCATGGCCTTCTCGTTGGCGGCGAGAGCGGCCTCCTTGCTGTCGAACAGGGTGATCGACCCGCCGGTGCCGTTGCCACTGTCGAACACGTGATAGCCCTGAAAGCCTGGAGACTTCCGCAGGATCTCGCCGAGCCCGCTTTCGGCCCGGCGCGCAGCCTCGGGGACGGACCGCATGTGGTCGAATTTCCGAATGACGACATACATCGATGCCTCCCATCGCAGTCGACGATCGCCCCTGGCGCCCCATTGTCGTTGAAGCTTCCAGCCTTGGTGATGCAGATCCTGCTAACGAGTCCGGCGGCCTTCTGCCGCCGGTCGATCGGGCGCGTGGTAAAGCCGATAAAGTTCGAAAGCGGCGATCCCGACGATGCAGAACCCGACGGCGACATGAACCCAGCGCGCAGCGAGCACGCCGTCGAACCAGAGGAGCCAGGGCGCTCCGATGATCCAAAGGCCCGCGATCACGTTGAGCCATTCCTCCCAATCGTAAGTGCGGACCGTTGCGAGGAGCGCGAGCAGGACCACGAAGCCTCCGGCGAGCCGCGCGTTCAGGACGGCCCATGGCTCGCTGCTGAAGCCGAACAGCCAGGGGGATATGAACAAGATGATTCCGAGAACCATATTGGCCGAGTTGATGGCCATGTCGGAACGGTTGTTGGCGATGTTCATCGACGCCTCCTCTCGACGCGCCGTCTCAGCAGGCCCCGGGCTTAGAGCCGTTTCCACTCGCGTCGAATCGGCTCTCTTCTTTGCTTTGCCGCATTTTTGACGGCGAACCGGAGCCACTTCGCCGAAAAATGCTCTAGTGAGCCATCAGGACCGGGAGCTCGGCATGGGCGAGGATATGGCTCGTCGCTCCGCCGAAGATCATCTGTCTCAGGCGGCTCTGGGTATAGGCGCCCTTGACCAGCAGATCCGCACGAAAGCCCGCCGCCTCCTCCAGAATGGCCTCGCCCGGGTTGCGCGTGTTCAGCCGGCGTGTCACGGCCTCCGCCCGGATGCCGCTCCGGGAGAGGCGCGAGGCCAGTTCGGCGCCGCTCGGCCCGTCCACGTTCCAGCCGTCCAGGGTCAGCACGATGACGCGCTCGGCCCTGGTCAGGATGGGCATCCCGAGCGCTACCGTCCGGGCCGTCTCCGTGCTCGCGTTCCAGGCGATCATGACCGTTTCGCCGATGACTGCCGGAGATCGGGGCGGCACGATCAGGACGGGGCGCCCGCCCTCGAACAAAGCCGACTCGAGGGCGCTCTGGCGCGGCGGCTCATCGTGCGCCCCCGGCCGCCCGAGAACGATCAGGTCGAAGACCCTGCCATAACTTCCGATGGAACTGTCGCCGAAGAGCTGAGGCCCGACCCAGCTGCAGGAGGGATCGTCTGGCCCCCTGCTCTCCCGCGGCACGGCGCAGGACGCCATGAACTCCTCGAACAATTGGCGGGAGCGCTCGATGAGCTCACGCTGCTCCTTCTCGCTCAAGAGAGTCCAGCCGACCGGAACGTCGAAGGCGATGATGTCGGGGATGTCAGGGCCGAGTGCGAGACCTTCGATGTGGCTCCCGAAACGACCTGCGATCAGCACCGTCGCGTCGAGGACCGAGCGCATGAAACCGTGTTGCTCGACTGGAACCAGAATGGCCTTCATGGCAACCACCTCGGCAGCCGTTTAGCCCTCTACCGGAAACACTATACTCCCGAAACCTGGATCAAGCATGTCTATTCTTCGGTATCGTCAGACATGTACATTGCCGAAGGCCAGCTCACCCTCCCCGACCGGCTTGCGCAGGCTGGCATAGAGGATCCAGCTATAGAAAACCGCCACGGCGGCAATCACGAACCATCCTGGCAGCGGACCAATGGCGGCGTTTCGCATCCATTCCCCGACCGACGTGACGAGATGGGCATCGACGGCACTCTCCTGCATCCGGATGAACGTGGTCTTGACCAGCCAAGCGAAGAGAAGAATCAGAAACATCCAGCAATAGTTGCGCCTCAGGCGGCGCGACAGAGCCTGGCTGGTCGATGTGAGGAACAGGGGCTGCCTGAGATCCTCGCCGAGCTTCACGATCCAGTCGTTCGTCGTGCCGTCCTCTGGCGCGAAGATCTGCGCGTAATAGTTGCGTTCCAAGCGGCGCACGCGATTGCGGTATACGTCGAAGAAGCGATAGCGGCGCGCCTCGATCACGAGGAGCAGCAGGACCAGCACCATCGCGAAGATCAGCACGCCATGATGCGCTGTCGGTGTCGACAGGGAAACCGACAGCATGGCAGCGACCACGGTGATCGCCCAATTGGTCGTCCTGTCGATCCGGTCGCGCCAGCCTGCCATGCGAGCGATCTCGGCGCGATGGTAGTGCGCCAGGACGTTGATGAATTCGGTCGAGGTGCTGGGAAAGACCGGCGCCGTGATCGGCGGGCGGAGATTTTGGACGACGTTCTGATCGTTTTTCGGCAGCATGGCATCGCTCCCTGCGGAGACAACGTTCCGGCAGGGGCTTCCGATCCCACAGATGTCCGACTATGAGGCTAATCCCAGACGGCGTAGGGCAGTGCGTCGAGAGGAATCTTGAGATAGCGCGTGCCGTTCGCCTCGGGCGCCGGCAAATGTCCGCCGGTGATGTTGACCTGGAGGGCGTGCAGGATCAGCTTCGGCATCGGCAACTTCGCATCCCGCGCCTGACGCAGCGCAGCAAACTCGTCCTCGTTGCAGGCCTGCGCGAGATGGACATTTTGGGCCTTTTGGCTGGCGACCGTGCTCTCCCAGGCCGGCGAACGGCCTCCCGGCATATAGTCATGGCCCGAGAACAGGCGGGTCTCGTCCGGCAGGCCGAGAATGCGCTGGATCGTGCACCATAGGGCTCTCGCATCCCCGCCGGGGAAGTCGCATCGGGCGGTACCGAAATCCGGCATGAAGAGCGTATCGTGGATGAACGCCGCATCCCCGACGACATAGGTGATCGAGGCCAAGGTATGGCCCGGAGAGAAGATCACGCGCACATCGATCTCGCCGATATGAAATATATCGCCGTCGGCGAACAGATGGTCCCATTGCGAGCCGTCCGCCTTCAGGGAGTCGAAATTGTAGATCTCCTTCCACAGCTTCTGGACATCGACGATCCGTTCGCCGATGCCCGTTCTCGCGCCCGTTCGCTCCTTCAGATAGGCGGCCGCAGACAGATGATCCGCATGCGGATGCGTGTCGAGGATCCACTCGACAGTGAACCCCCGGTCGCGCACGAAAGCCAACAGGGCGTCTGCCGATGCGGTCGCGGTGGATCCCGACTTCTCGTCGTAGTCGAGAACGGGATCGATAATGGCGCACATCCCTGACGCGGGATCGGCGACCACATATTGAACACTGCAGGTCCGCTTGTCGAAGAAGGCTTCGACAAGCGGCCTGCCTCGCGAATGGCCGGCCGTCGATTGCGGGAAAGCCGCTGTACTCATTGCTCCTGCTCCCTGGAGACGCACGTTTGCGATCGCATCGGCGTTGAGCCGTTCGGTTCGAAGAAACGTCCCGTCAGCCCTGAGGATGCGGCACAATTCGGATATAGGGTTTCGGCGCTTTCCAGCCCTGCGGATAGATCTTTTTGGCCTCGTCGTCCGACACCGAGCCTGCAATGATCACGTCCTCGCCCTGCTTCCAGTTGGCAGGTGTCGCAACGCGATGCTTGGCGGTCAACTGGAGCGAGTCGACGACGCGAAGCACCTCATCGAAATTGCGACCCGTGGTCATGGGATAGACGAGAACGAGCTTGATCTTCTTGTCGGGCCCGACGACGAAAACATTGCGCACGGTCTGGTTGTCCGCCGGCGTCCGGCCCTCGGATGTCCCGCTCGTGCTCGCAGGCAGCATGCCGTAGAGCTTGGAGATCGTGAGATCGGAATCGCCGATCATCGGATAGTTCGGCGCAGTCCCCTGCGTCTCCTTGATGTCCTCCGCCCATCGCGCATGATTGGAGACCGGATCGACGCTGAGCCCGATGACCTTCACGTTGCGCCGGTCGAATTCGGGCTTGATCTTGGCCATGTATCCCAGCTCCGTCGTGCAGACGGGCGTAAAATCTTTGGGATGAGAGAAGAGCACGCACCAGGCATCGCCGACCCAGTCATGGAAGCGGATTCGCCCTTCGGTCGTCTCGGCTTCGAAATCCGGCGCAACTTCGCCGATCTGGAGTGTCATTGGTCATTCTCCTGCAAGCGAGGTCCCTTACCGGCCGATAGGTATATACCCGAAGAAATCTGCGGTGAAGTGTCGCTTCCGAGGGAGAAATCGCCGAGTTCAACCGGCTTCAAACGTGAACGAAGACCTCTGCGTGCTCGACTGAGAAGCGCCCCAGTTCCTCCATGACGGCCTCCAGATGCGCATCGACCGCGCGCCGTGCCGCCTGCGCATCGCGAGCCTCCAGCGCTCGGAAAATCTCCCGATGTTCGGCGAGCGTCACCGCATGGCGGCGAGGCGAGGACAGCAGACGCCGCACACGGTCGATATTGGCGCGTGACGCATCGATCGCGGCGGCGACGCGCGGCAGCTGCAGCCCCTGGACGAGGATCATATGGAAATCGAGATCCAGCACGTAGAAGCCGGGACGGTCGCCACGCGAAACAGCCTCCTGCTGTGCCTCGAGGTTGCCGCGGAGCGCCTGAAGAGTCTCGGGCGGCAGGCTCCTCGCAGCGATCTCGGCCACCATGCCCTCCAGGGCCTGGCGGATCAGCATAGATTCCTTGATCTCCGACAGGCGGATGCGGGCGGCGCGTGAGCCACGCTGCGGCAGGATCTCCACAAGCCCCTCTGCCGCCAGGCGGGCCAGAGCCTCGGACACGGGAAAGCGGGACACCCCGAGCGCGGCACAAACCGCCCCTTTGTCGATGAATTCGCCGGGTGCAAAATCAAGGGCCACGACCGCGGCGCGGAGCGAGCGCTCCACCTGCTCGGTCGTATTGCCCCTCGGCCCGCGCTCCAGGGGAGCGAGGAAAGCGTAGTTTTTTCTCTTGTCGAGCGCGTCCATTTGCCTAACATGTTAGTCGAGCCGATGGGCGAACGCCACCAGCCTGTCGGATCTCTTAAGCGAGCACAGCCGCTCGTGGGAACTCGAAATCCGGCCCCAAAGCCGGAGCTTTGGGAGGATTTTCGATATGATACACCATACGAGACGCTTTCTGCTCGGATTATCCGCTGCTGCCGTGCTCGCCCTGCCTGCAGTCCCAGCTGTGGCACAGACCAAGCTCAAATGGGCTCACGTCTACGAGACATCCGAGCCGTTCCATACCCAATCCGTGTGGGCCGCGCAGGAAATCGGCAAGCGAACCAACAACCGTTACCAGATCGACGTCTTTCCCGCCTCCCAGCTCGGCAAGGAGAGCGATATCAACCAGGGCCTGTCGCTCGGCACCGTCGACATGATCATTTCCGGGCCGAGCTTCGCCGCCCGCAGCTACCCTCCGATCGGCATCGGCTATTACCCCTACATTTTCCGCGATGCAGCCCATCTGCTGGCCTTCGCCAAGAGCGACGTGTTCAAGGAACTCAGCGCCGGATATACGGACAAGACCGGGCACCAGATGCTGGCGCTGACCTATTACGGCATCCGCCACAGCTCCACCAACAAGCCCTTCAAGACTTGCGCCGAGATGAAGGGCCTGAAGATCCGGGTGCCCGATGCGCCGGCCTATCTCGCCATGCCGCGCTCCTGCGGCGCAAACACCTCGCCGATCGCCTTCGCGGAGGTCTATCTGGCGCTCCAGAACGGAACCGTCGATGCGCAGGAAAACCCCCTGACCACGATCGAGGCCAAGAAGTTCTACGAGGTCCAGAAGAACATCGTCCTCACCGGCCATATCGTCGATCATCTTGCCACCATCGTCTCGAAGCAGCTCTGGGCAAAGCTTTCCGATGAGGACAAGAAGATCTTCGGCGCCGTCGCTCAAGAGGCGGCCGCCCGCGCCTCGGCCGAGATCCAGGCGAAGGAGAAGGAGCTGGTCGAGACCTTCAAGCAAAAGGGCCTGACAATCACCGAGGTCAACAAGGACGACTTCAAGGACGCGGTGATGAAGAGCGTATCCCTGGAATCGCTCGGCTACCGCAAGGCCGATTACGACAAGATCCAGGCCTTGAAGGCGGAAGGTCTCTGAGGCTTCACGAGCGGGCCGCCCCAGGCGGCCCGCATGCCGTTTCAAGCCCCAAGGGTGACCGACATTGACCATGAAGACCGAAGTCCATACCCAGGTCAGCGCCGAGGAACTGGCGCACACCTTCGACGAGAGCGAACATGCGCCGGTCGACCTTTCCGGATACGCCTTCGAGGATTGGCTGGCCCTCGCCCTGTTCTGGGCGATGGCGCTCGCGGTATTCGTCCAGTTCTTCTCCCGCTATGTGCTGAACGATTCCTTCGCATGGACCGAGGAGATCGCGACCAACCTCAACGTCGCTCTCGTCTTCGTCGGCTCCGCCATGTGCGTGCGCATGAGCCGGCACATACAGGTCGATTTTCTCTACCGCTATCTCTCGCCCGGCATCGGCCGCTTTTTGGCGACTTTCATCGACCTTGTCCGCATCGCATTCTTCACCTACGGCGCCATGCTGATCTGGCAGTTCATGAGCATCGTCGGCGACGAGAAGATGACGACGATCGAGCTGCCGAAAAATCTCAGCTATGCCTTCGTCTTCATCGGCTTCGTGCTGATGTGCTTCCGTTCCGTTCAGGTCGCCATCGCCAACTGGCAGCGCGGATATTCCGTGCTCGAACGTCCTGAAGCTTTTGACGCTCCCTTACCGGCAGAAACCTGATGCTCATCCTGATCGGCTCCTTCCTCGTCCTGATGATCCTCGGCCTGCCGGTGGCGCTGTCGATGGCCGTCGCTTCCCTGCTCTACATCCTCGCCAGCGGCACGGTCCCCGACGTGATCGTGGCGCAGCGCATGATCGCCGGCGTGGAGAGCTTCCCGCTCCTCGCCGTCCCGTTCTTCATCCTCGCCGGCAATCTGATGAACATCGCCGGCGTGACCGGCAGGATCTACTCGTTCGCGGTCGCTCTCGTCGGCTGGATGAAGGGTGGTCTCGGGCAGGTGAACATCATCGGCTCGGTGATCTTCTCCGGCATGTCGGGAACGGCGATCGCCGACGCCGCCGGCCTCGGGACCATCGAGATCAAAGCCATGAAGGACCATGGCTATTCGACGGAATTCGCGGTCGGCGTCACCGCAGCCTCAGCGACGCTCGGGCCGATCATTCCGCCCTCGCTGCCCTTCGTGATCTACGGGATGATGGCCAATGTCTCCATCGGCGCGCTCTTCCTAGGCGGTCTCATCCCAGGCATCGTGATGACGCTTTTGATGATGGCGACCGTCGCCTATTTCGCTTACCGGAACGGCTGGGGCGCGGATACGCCCTTCTCCTGGCGCCAGCTCGGCAATGCCAGCATCGAGGTGATCATCGTCCTCGCCTTTCCCGTTGCCGTGTGGCTGATGATCCAGGCCGAGATCTCCCCGAACATCGCCATCGGCATCGCCCTTGCCGTTTTGCTCGCGCTCGACTGGTATTTCGACTTTTCAGCCGTGATGGCGCTGATGGCACCCGTCATTCTGATCGGCGGGATGACCTTGGGCCTGTTCACCCCGACGGAAGCCGCCGTCGCGGCAGTCATCTGGTCGCTGTTTCTGGGTCTCGTCCGCTATCGCTCGATGACGTTCAGGAGCCTTGCCAAGGCAACCTTCGACACGATCGAGACCACCGCCTCCGTGCTCTTCATCGTCACGGCTGCCTCGATCTTCGCCTGGCTGCTGACCGTCACGCAAGCGGCCCAGACCCTGTCGGATGCGATCCTGGGATTTACGCAGAACAAGTGGGTGTTCCTGCTTCTCGCCAACATCCTCATCCTATTCGTCGGCTGCTTCATCGACACCATCGCGGCTATCACCATCCTCGTGCCGATCCTGCTGCCCATCGTGCTCAAGCTCGGCATCGATCCGATCCATTTCGGCTTGATCATGACCCTGAACCTGATGATCGGCCTGCTTCACCCGCCCCTAGGGATGGTGCTCTTCGTGCTGGCACGGGTCGCCAGGCTCTCGGTCGAGCGCACCACGATGGCGATCCTTCCCTGGCTCGTCCCCTTGATGCTCGCACTCATCGCGATCACCTATATTCCGGAATTGACACTGTGGCTTCCGCAGAAGATGGGTTTGGGACGGTGATGGCGACCTTAATCAACCCATCCATTTGAAACATGTGACACCCATGAGCACTCCGCGCACCATCCGCCTTTCGCCCGACGACAACATCGTCATCGCCATCGACCTCGTGAACCAGGGCGCCGATGTCGCCGGTCTGACCGCCCGCGAGCGGATCCTGCGCGGCCACAAAATGGCCGCTGAGCCGATCCGCGAGGGCGAGCCGATCCGTAAATTCGGCCAGATCATCGGCTTCGCCAAGACGCATATCGCGCCGGGCGAGTGGGTGCATGAGCACAATGTGGGCCTGCACGATTTCGAGCGCGACTATGCCTTCTGCGTCGAGGCGCGGTACGACGACCTGCTCGCGCCGGAGTTGCGCGCCACCTTCCAGGGCTACCGTCGCGCGTCCGGACGCACCGGCACTCGCAACTATATCGGCATCCTCACTTCCGTGAACTGCTCGGCCTCCGTGGCGCGCTTCGCGGCCGCCGAGGTCGAGCGCTCCGGCATCCTGCGCGACTATCCCGGCATCGACGGCATCGTGGCGATCGTCCATGGCACGGGCTGCGGCCATGCGGCCTATGGCGAAGGTTTCGACATTCTCCGCCGCACCCAATGGGGCTATGCGAGCCATCCGAACTTCGCCGGCGTGATCATGGTCGGCCTCGGCTGCGAGGTGTTTCAGATCGGGCGGATGAAACAGGAATACGGCCTGACGGAAACGGACACCTTCCGCACGCTGACGATCCAGGAGACGGGCGGCACGCGGCGCACCGTTCAGGCCATCGTCGATGCGGTGAAAGATATGCTCCCGATCGCGGCGAAGGCGCAGCGCGAAACCCGTCCCGCCTCCGAGCTTGTGCTGGCCCTCCAATGTGGCGGCTCTGACGGCTATTCGGCGCTCACGGCGAATCCTGCTCTCGGCGTCGCCTCGGACCTGTTGGTCCGGCATGGCGGAACATCGATCCTCTCCGAGACGCCGGAAATCTATGGCGCCGAGCACCTGCTCACCCGCCGCGCCGCCACCCGGGAGATCGGGGAGAAGCTCGTCTCGCGGATCAAGTGGTGGGAGGATTACACCGCCCGCAATGGCGGCGAGATGAACAACAATCCCTCGCCCGGCAACAAGGCCGGCGGGCTCACCACGATCCTTGAAAAGTCCCTGGGTGCCTCGGCCAAGGGCGGACGCTCGACGCTTCGCGCCGTCTATGAATATGCCGAGCAGGTCAGGGACCACGGCTTCGTCTACATGGACACGCCCGGCTACGATCCCGTGGCAGCGACCGGTCAGGTAGCCGGCGGGGCGAACCTGATCGCCTTCACCACCGGGCGCGGGTCAGCCTTCGGTTGCAAACCGGTGCCGTCCCTGAAACTCGCCACGAATTCCGACATCTATCGCCGCATGACGGACGACATGGACATCAATTGCGGCGATATCCTCGACGGCATTTCTCTTGAGCAGAAGGGCGAGGAGATCTTCCAGATCCTGCTGCGCGTCGCATCCGGCGAGCATACCAAGTCGGAGATCCTCGGCTACGGCGATCTCGAATTCGTTCCCTGGCAGGTCGGCGCCGTCATGTGATGGCGCCGCAATAATAGATCGCGACAGAAGCAGGCTATGCACGGGTCTGCGCTCGAATATTCCCTAGAGGAAGATTCACGTTAACCGATTGTTAACCGTGCCTGGCCGATCATCCTCTCGACCGATCCGGCAAGGGGGTCGGGGACTCTCCCAAATGCGAGCGGGGCGCGGATGTACCGCCTCGTTTCGCTTTGGGATGCAGGCCCGCCGATGTTCACCCCAGGACGTAGAACGCTGCTCCGACGGCGGCGACCGCGACGGCGAAAGCATAGGGAAACCAAGTGGGAAAAGGTCTGTCGTGACCGTCGAAGCTCACGCGGGATCTCCTGACTTCTGGATCGGAAATCCCTCCTCACCCCGCAAAAACGGTATTTTCGTGGAATCCGTTCGCGCTGCTCACAAACGATTGATCGCAGTTGTGGAATAGCCTCGCAGACGACCAGTTATCCATGCGCTGGCCGCGCATCAGGACAGTCAAGACAAAGAAAATTACTTTCAAATCCTTTTAAAGAGGCGAATTCTTCGCCGATCTCAACGCTATAGCACCTGTTTTAGAACGCCTCTTATTTTTCTCTAAGCCCTTGATCCATCTGAATTCTTTCAGATATCTGATCCCGTTGCCCGCGGGAAACCTCCCGGCTTTGGGCGAGGCTGGACGTGCTGATCGCTTCCGATACCGGCGCCCTCGTGAGAGGCCCGGATATGCGTATCGCGTCCGGTCGCTGTTTGCCTGCACGAGGAGAATGTACGCATGGGCATGAGCACATGGAATGAGCCTGGATTTGCCGTCGGCAGCGTCTTGACCTGCCTGGCGCTGCTCCTGCCCTTCAGCGGGACGGCTCTGGCTCAGGACAAGGCTCCGGCTCAAAGCCCCCTGCGCATCGAGTTGAACAAGGTCGAGGCGGCGGGCGAGAGCTGTCGGACTTACTTTCTCATCGACAACCAGAAGGGCGAAAACTGGAAGTCTCTGAAGCTCGACCTGTTCGCCCTCGACACTGACGGCATCGCGGCCAAAAGACTCGCCGTTGAAGTCGGTCCCGTGCCGTCCCGCAAGACCCTCATCAAGCTCTTCGACTTTCCCGGTCTCAGCTGCTCCCGTTTCGGGCGCGTTCTCCTCAACGACGTCCTGACCTGCGAAGGCGCGACGGCATCCCGGGAGGATTGCCTGTCGTCGATCGAGACGGCGTCCAAGATCGACGCCATTTCCTTTGTAAAGTGAGATTGTCCCGATGAACGAGATCGTTCCCGCAGCAGCGCATGACATGTCATTTCTCGGCCTCTTCCTGCAGGCCGACCCCATCGTCAAAAGCGTCATGATCCTGCTGGTGCTGGCTTCCCTCGGCTGCTGGACCATCATCTTCGAGAAGCTCCTGCGCATCCGCAGCATCCGTCGCCAGGCGCGCGCTTTCGAATCCGCGGCGCGCTCGGGCGAGAAGCTTCATCCGCAGATGGGCGGAGCCACGGGCCGCATCGTTGCTGCGGGCCTTGAGGCCTGGCGCGATCAGGATGCCTCCGAGAGCCGCGCCGAGCGGCGGGAGCGGATCGAGCGGGCGATGCGCGCGTCCCTCTCCGCCGACATGCGCCAGCTCCAGGTCGGCCTGCCGTTTCTCGCGACCACGGGTTCGGCGGCGCCGTTCATCGGCCTGTTCGGCACGGTCTGGGGCATCATGAACTCATTCTCGGCGATTGCCGCGAGTCAGGATACGAGCCTCTCGGTCGTGGCGCCGGGCATCGCGGAAGCACTGTTCGCCACCGCCATCGGCCTCGTCGCGGCCATTCCTGCGGTGATCGCGTACAACAAGCTGACGACGGATCTCGGCCGCCTGCAGCAATCCTTCGGCGCCGGCATCGTCGTCCTCGGCGATCGTCTCGCCCGCGACCGCAAGCCCCATGTCCGGGCGGAGGCTGCCGAATAATGGGCATGGGTTCTTTCCAATCGCAGGACACGGACGACGAGTTCGGCGCGCCGCCACTGTCGGAGATAAACGTTACGCCGCTCGTCGACGTGATGCTTGTGCTGCTCATCATCTTCATGGTGGCAGCCCCCCTCATGACGGTCGGCGTCCCTGTGCAGCTGCCGAAAACGGCTGCCGCGAAGGTGTCGCAGCCGAAGCAGCCCGTGGTGGTCAGCATCGACGCACTGGGCCAGCCCTTCCTCGACAAGGAGCCGCTCGCGCCCGAGACCATAATGCCCCGTCTGCGCCAGCTTGCGGGCGTGGACCCGAGCCAAGTCGTCCTGGTTCGCGGCGACAGGGCAGTGCCCTATGGGCGCATCGTCGAGATCATGGGGCAGATCAGCGCTGCCGGATTCAGCAAGGTCTCGCTGATCGCGCAGGCGCCGAGCGGTACCCCCGCCCCGTAGGATCTGCAGCACATCCAATGTCCGTTCAGACCCTCAGACCGCCGCAGGAGCCAAGCCGTCTTGGATTGGCCTTTCTGACCGCCCTGCTTCTGCATGCCGGTGCGCTGACAGCCGTGACCCTTTGGCCGCACGACAAGGCAGACCTGCCGGGCGAGCAGGAGATCACGATCGATCTTGCTCCTGCCATGGAAGAGCTGGCGGCCACTGCCCCCGACGCGCTGGCCGCGCCGGAAATTCCGCCCGTCGAGACGGAAGCCTTATCGGTCGAGGCGGAAGCAATCGAAACGAAGCCGCCCGAGGAGATTGTCGAGGTCCAGCCTGAGGAGCCGGTCGAGGTTCAGGAGCCCGAGCAAGTGACGGAAGCAGCGCCAGTCGAAGCACTTCCGCCCGAGCCTGAAGCGCAGGAGACGGAGACGGCCGTCATTCTTCCTCCGCCGGATGCCGTCGTTGCAAAGCCGCTTGAGGAGCCTCCGCCACCCGAGAAGAAGCCGCCGCCGAAGCCGGTGGAACGCAAGCCTCCGCCGCGACCCACCGTCGCCGAACGCAAGCCACCTCCGTCTGAGCTGCGCCAGGGGCAGGTCTCGTCCTCGCGCGAGAACACCGGCGGCCAGGCGGCCGCGGCCGATCCGAATGTCCTGAACCGCTACAAGGCGAGCATCGTCTCCGCCCTGCGGAGCCGGCTGCGCTATCCGAACATCGCGAGCAGCCAGGGCGAGACAGGCATCGCGACAATCAGGTTCACCATGAGCCGTTCGGGGCAGGTCATCAGCGCGACTCTGGTCGACAGTGCCGGTCATCCCCAGCTGGATCAGGCAGCCTTGGCCGCGGCGCGGCCGGGCTCGTCCCTGCCGGCCGCGCCGGATGCGATACCGCAGCAGCAATTCACGTTCTCGGTGCCCCTGCGCTTCAACCTTCGCTGAGCCTCGGTTCAGGCGTGATCGCGCAAGGTTGACGGTTACATATTCGCGCCCGACCCTGCCTCTCAACAATGGGAGCCATCCGCTTTAAGATCCGTCCCGGGCACAAGGGCCGGGCTTGGCTTCGCATCTCGCGAGAGGGAGAAACGCCATGGCTGAAATACTGTCAGCGTTGCCGACAACATTGGTGTCGGGAGCGACGTCGTGAATACCCGCAAGGTTCTCTACCAGTTCGGCTATCAACGCTGCCGCGATCAGGACAGCCCCTCTCCCGTCCGTCATCCCGTCGTCGTCGTCGGGGCTGGTCCCGTCGGGCTCTGCACGGCCATCGATCTGGCGCAGCGCGGCGTGAGGGTGGTGCTTCTCGACGATGCCGACCGGATCGGCGAGGGATCGCGCGGCATCTGCTACGCCAAGCGCACGCTCGAAATTCTCGACCGGCTCGGTGTCGCGGAACCATGCCTCGAGAGAGGCGTGACCTGGAAGCTCGGCAAGGTCTTTCAGCGCGCCGAATTGCTCTATGCCTTCGATCTACTGCCGGAGGACGGGCATAAGATGCCGGCCTTCATCAATCTGCAGCAATATTATCTCGAGCACGCTCTCGTCGAACGCGCGGCCGAGCTGCCCAATCTCGACATACGCTGGCGCAACAAGGTGATCGCCATCGAACGCCGGGACGATGGCGCCATGCTTACCATCGAGACGCCCGAGGGTGCCTACAGCATCGATGCCGATTGGGTCGTGGCTGCGGACGGAGCGCGCTCGGCCCTGCGTGACATGCTCGGCCTCGCCTTCCAGGGCGAGGTCTTTGAAGACCGCTTCCTGATCGCCGACGTGAAGATGCAGGGCGACTTTCCGCCCGAGCGTTGGTTCTGGTTCGATCCGCCGTTCCACGAGGGACGCTCGGCTCTGCTGCACAAGCAACCGCATGATATCTGGCGCATCGACCTGCAGCTTGGATCCGACGCGGATGCGAAAGCAGAGCAGGCGCCCGAGCGCGTGATCCCCCGCATCCGGCAGATGCTGGGCCATGACGATTTCGCGCTCGAATGGGTGTCGGTCTATACGTTCCAATGCCGGCGCCTGGAGCGTTTCACGCATGGCCGCGTGGTCTTCGCAGGCGATGCCGCGCACCAAGTCTCGCCGTTCGGCGCACGCGGCGCGAATTCCGGTATTCAGGATGCGGAGAATCTCGCCTGGAAGCTTGCTCTCGTGGTGAAGGGCGAAGCACCGGAAGATCTGATCGACAGTTACGATCTCGAACGCTCCGCGGCAGCCGATGAGAATATCGGGCATTCGACCCGCTCGACCGACTTCATCGCCCCGCGCTCCGCTCAGGAGCTGCGCTTCCGCGATGCCACGCTTGCACTCGCGCGCCATGCGACCTTCGCCAAGCGGATGGTCAACTCAGGCCGGCTGTCGATGCCCTCGACTTACGAGACGCCTTTGTCGACACCGGATGTGGATGACTGGTCGGGCTCGGCTCGCCTCGGCGCTCCGCTTCCCGATGCGCCGATGCGCGATCGCGACGGCCAGCCTGTCTGGCTGCTCGAGGCGGTCGGCAACGAGGAGACGCTTCTGCACGTGCCGAACGGCGAACCGCCGCCGGCAGGCTCGAACGTCATCGTCATCGGCAGGGATCTTATCGACGAGACAGGGCTTTTTGCGCAGCGCTTCGATGCACGTCCGGGCAGCACCTATCTCGTGCGCCCCGATAATCATCTCGCCGCGCGCTGGCGGCATGCGACGCCTGCTCTGATCGCAAAGGCCTCCCGTCGTCTCCGGGGTTTTGAGGGAGAACAAGCATGAATGCGCTCGTCACGGAAAGCCGCTTCGCCGATCCCGACCGGGCCTATCGCGCGCTCATCGAAGCCCATCGCGGATTGACGGACGAGGAGAGCGCCGCCTTCAACAGCCGCCTCGTGCTGATCCTCGCCAATCACATCGGCGATCAGGCCGTGCTGCAGGATGCGCTTGACCTGGCGAAGCGAGGTGAAACCTGTTCTGAGACTCGCTCGTGAATTTCCCCACAAGCCTTCCGTAGATATATCCTGGATGTCATGGCCGGGCTCGTCCCGGCCATCCCGATACGGAAGAGCGCAGCGCTTCATAATTATCGAGATCACCGGCGCAAGGCCGGTGATGAGGCGGCCAATGATTTTCGATGCCGCAGCCGGTCAATCGATGCCGAGATAAGCCGCTTTGACCTGCGGGTCGGCCAGCAGCGCGGAGCCCGCTCCGCTATAGGCGACCTTGCCGGTCTCCAGCACATAGCCACGATCGGCGATGGCGAGGGCAGCAGAGGCATTCTGCTCGACGAGAAGCACGGTGATCCCGTCCTTCTTGAGCGAGACGATCGCGTCGAGGATCTGATCGACGAGAAGTGGCGACAGGCCGAGGGACGGCTCATCGAGGAGCAGGAGCTTGGGCTTACCCATCAGTGCGCGGCCGATCGCCAGCATCTGCTGCTGGCCGCCCGACAGACCGCCGGCCAGAAGGCTCCGCTTCTCCGCCAGCACGGGAAACATGGTGAAGACGCGGTCGCGGTCCTGATCGATTGCCTTGTCGCGCCGGCGATAGGCGCCGAGCCGCAGATTGTCCTCCACGGTGAGCGGCCCGAATACCTGCCGGCCTTCCGGCGATTGCGTGATGCCGAGTTGCACCCGTTGATGCGGCGGCAGGCGATCGATGCGCTGGCCGTTGAAGCGGATTTCACCGCCCGTGGCTGGCTGGACGCCTGAGAGCGTGCGCAGCAGCGTAGTCTTGCCCGCACCGTTCGATCCGACCAGCGCCACGATCTCGCCGGCCTTTACGTCGATGCTGACGCCCTTGAGCACCTCGATGCGGCCATAGGCGCTTTTCAGGTTGACAACCTCAAGCACGCGCAGCCTCCCGCGCTCCATGCTGTCCGAGATAAGCTTCGAGCACCCGCGGGTCATCGCGCACTTCACGTGGCGTTCCCTCCACAAGCGGGCGCCCCCGTTCGAGCACGAGAATCCTGTCGGAAATCTTCATGACGAGCTTCATGTCGTGCTCGACGAGCACGACCGCCACGCCCCTATCGGCGACCTGCCGGATCAGGTGATCGATCTCTTCCGTCTCGACCGCATTGCAGCCCGCGGCCGGCTCGTCGAGAAGGAGCACGCGCGGTTCGGCAGCGAGCGCACGGGCGATCTCGAGACGCTTGCAGGCGCCGTAGGGGAGCGAGCCGGCGGGAATGTCGGCTGCATCTTTCAATCCGACATCCTGAAGAAGCGCGAGTGCCGCCGCGCGCGTCTCACGGTTTTGGCGCGTGACGGAGGGCGTTCTGAACAATGCGGGCAGAAGACTGCATCGTTCCCGCAGATGGCGACCGACCATCACGTTCTCGCAAGCGGTCATGCGCTGGAAGATCTGCAGGTTCTGGAAGGTCCGCGAAAGGCCGCGCTCCGCCAGCCTGTGCGGGGCCAGACCCGTCACGTCCTCGCCGGAGAGGCGGATCGTGCCGCGGCCCGCCGTATAGACGCCGGACACGACGTTGAACAACGTCGTCTTGCCGGCACCGTTCGGACCGATGATCGAAAGGATCTGCCCCGGGCCGACCGAAAAGCTTACGCCGTCGACAGCCTTCACGCCGCCAAAGGAGATGCCGATATCCGTTGCTTCGAGGATGATCATGAGCGCGCCTTCCGGACAAGCAGGCTTGAGAGGCTCGGCACGATGCCGTTGCGCATGAAGATCATCGCCACGATGATGATGAGGCCGAGCAGAAGGTGCTCGTATTCCTGGAACACCGTAAGCGCCTGCGGCAGCGTTATCAGAACGGCCGCGCCGACGATGCTGCCGAGAACCGATCCCAACCCGCCGAGCACGACCATGGTGACAAGCTCCACCGAATGCAGGAAGCCGGCCTGATCCGGATTGATGAAACCGTTCATGAAGGCAAGGGCCGATCCGGCGAGCGAGGCATAGACGGCGGCGATCACGAAGGCCTGCAGCTTGAACCGGGCAACATCGACGCCCACGACCTGAGCCGCCACTTCGCTGTCGTGCAGCGCGCGAAAGGCCCGCCCGGTCGGCGTCTCGTCGAGATTGAGCGCAATCCAGGTGCCGACGAGGAGAAGCCCGCCCGTCACCCAGTACCAGGTGGAGGATCCGCTGACGCGCCAGCCGAACAGGGTCAGCCGCTCAACCGGCATGCCGTCGGGCCCGCCGGTCCAGCTGCTCTCCGTGGTAATGACGAGCGCGACGAGAACGCCGAGGCCCAAGGTGGCGATGGCGAGATAATGCCCTTTGAGCCGCAGGATCGGGCGTCCGACGAGATAGGCGAGAACCGCCGAGAGCAAGGCTCCGATGAGCAAAGCGGCCCAGGATGGAACGCCCAGATGCGCCGGACCGATCGCGACCGCATAGGCCCCGATGCCGAAGAAGGCCGCATGCCCGAGGCTGACCTGCCCCGCCTGTCCCATGAGAATGTTCAGGCCCACCGCTGCGAGCGCCGATACCCACACGAGCGATGCCACGCGGAAGTAATAGCTCGAGGGAAAGACAAACGGGAGTACGGCGATCACCACCGCAAGAATGGCGAGCGTGAGGAAGCGCTGATTTGCAAGAACGCGCATCTTACACCCTTTCCACGACGCGGCGTCCGAAGAGGCCTTGAGGTGCGGCGAACAACACGATGAGGATCACCAGGAAGGCAAAGGCATCCTTGTAGGTAGAGCTGAGATAGCCGGCGCCGAAGGCTTCCAGCAGTCCCAGCAACAGCCCGCCGACGACCGCGCCGACGGGGTTGCCCATGCCGCCCAGCATGGCGGCGGCAAAGCCTTTCAAGGCGAGCAGCGTGCCGACATCGTAGCTCGTCAACGTGATCGGCGTCACGAGAATGCCGGCGATCGCGCCGATGGCGGCGGAGCCGCCGAAGGCGAGCGCCATGATGGTGGTGGTGTTGATGCCGACGAGGCGCGCCGCAAGCCGGTTCGCCGCAGTGGCGAGAACGGCCTTGCCCGTGATCGTGTGTTCGAGGAAGACGTAGAGCGCCAACACCACGACCGCCGTGCCGCCGAGCACCCAAAAACTCTGCGGCTGGACGGCCGCGCCCATGATGTCGATGGGAGTGTCGCCCGTGAAGGCCGGGAGCTTGTGGAACTGCTTGTCGAAGACGATGGCGGCGAGCCCGCGCAGCAGGATCGATGCACCGATGGTAATGATGATGAGCGTCACCGCGGAGGCACCGCGGGCAGGCTCGATAGCAAGGCGATGCAGCAGGAGCCCGATGGCGACGGCGGCGGCGATGGCGATGAGCGCCGCCAGCGGCAGGGGAATGCCGGCGGCAGCGGCAAAGACCGTGACCATGCCGCCCAGCATCACGAACTCGCCCTGCGCGAAGTTGACCACGCCCGATGCGTTGTAGATCAGCGTGAAGCCGAGCGCGACCAGCGCGTAGACGGCGCCCACCGTCAGCCCGGAGAAGAGGAACTGGAGGAACTCGGCCATGCTGCTGTCCCAAGACCTTCAGGTTGCCGGACGGGAGACGCGATGCGGCCTCCCGTCCGATAAGTTCTCGTGCGAAATCAGCTTCCCGATGCCGCCAGGTTCCAGTCGCCGCCCTTGATCTCGAGCATGCGGAACGCCGAGAGATCGAGGCCGAGATGGTCGGTGCCCGTCATGTTCACGATGCCGCCGGTGCCGACGAAGCCCTTGGTCTTCTCGATCTCGTCGCGGATCTTCTGCGGGTCGGTGGAATTCGCGCGCTTCATCGCCTCGACGAGGATGAAGAGACCGTCATAGGCATGGCCGCCGAAGGTCGAGACAGGCTGCTTCGTGGCGCCTTCATAGGCCTGCTTGTACTCCGTCACGACCTTCTTCTGCGGATCGCTGTCGGGGAGCTTGTCACCGACGAGAAGCGCCGCCGCCGGTAAGCGGACGCCTTCGGCCGCAGCACCCGCGAGCTCGATGAAGCTCTTCGAGGCGACGCCGTGGCTCTGGTAGAACGGGATCGCGTTCATCCCGAGCTGGGCGTAGTTGCGGGTCACGATGGCCGGGCCTTGGCCGAAGCCCGGATTGACCACGGCCTGTACGCCGGCGGTGTTCTTGATCTTCGTGAGCTGGGCCGTCATGTCGCTGTCGCGCGGGCCGTAGGTCTCATCGGTGAGGATCTGCATGCCGTAATTCGGCGCAACCTTGACACATTGCGCCCGCATCGAAGCGCCGAACCCGTCGGTGCCGGAGATCATGCCGATCTTGGTGAGATTGCGCTTCTTCAGATCCTCAAAAATCTTCTCGCAGGCCATCTTGTCGGTGTGCGGCGTCTTGAAGACGAACTTGCGGACGGGGTCGACCACCTCGATGGCGCCGGCAAGCGAGATGAACGGAACCTTGGCCTCTTCGAAGACCGGGATCATCGCCATCGTCGAGCCGGTGGTCGTGCCGCCGACCATGGCGATGACCTCGTCGTCCTCGAGAAGGCGAGTCGCGAAGGTGCGCGCCTTGTTGGCATCGCCACCGTCGTCATAGATCACGAGCTCGATCTTCTTGCCATTGACGCCCCCCGCCGCGTTGATCTTGTCGACATAGAGCTTGAGCGTCTTGTCTTCCGGCTCGCCGAGGAACGAGGACGGCCCGGTAACGGAGAGAACCGATCCGATCTTGATCGTGCCCTGCGCGAGCGCGCCTTGGGAGACGCCGAAAGCCATGACACTGGCAGCCAGCAGGGTTTTGAGATTTGCCTTCGCGTTCATCCGTTTCCTCCAGGTTTCGTTGTCGTTTGTCGTTCTTATTGTTGCGCAACGGACCGAACGGCCAAGAGCCGGCCGATCATTGCGGGTCGAGCGCCGCACCCCGAAGGGCCGAGCTTTGGCTCATTGACGCCATTTCGCTCATCAATATAATTGACCGGACGGTTGGTCAATAGTAAACAAGTCGCAACAGAAGCCGCTTGCTTCAACGAAAATCCCGGGAGGACTTGGTGGAGAACGACGTCATCCTCATCGAACGGCGGGACGGATATCGGGTCATCACCCTCAACCGACCGGATCGACTGAACTCGTTCAATGAGACGATGCACGAGGCGCTGATGAATGCGCTCCTCGATGCGGAAGCCGACACCGATTGCCGCGCGCTCGTGCTGACCGGCGCCGGACGCGGTTTCTGCGCCGGCCAGGATCTGTCCGACCGCGTCTTCAGCCCGGGCCAAGTGCCGGACCTCTCCTCCACCATCGAGCGGTTCTACAATCCGCTCGTGCGCAAGCTCCGGGCGCTGCAAATGCCGGTGATCGGCGCCGTCAACGGCGTCGCGGCCGGGGCGGGAGCCAACATCGCTCTCGCCTGCGACATCGTCATCGCCTCCCGTTCGGCCAAGTTCATTCAGGCCTTCGCGAAGCTCGGCCTCGTGCCCGATTCGGGCGGAACCTGGTTCCTGCCGCGGCTCGTCGGGCCGGCACGGGCCCGCGCCCTCGCGCTCCTCGCGGAGCCTGTCACCGCCGATCAGGCGGAGGCTTGGGGGATGATCTGGAAGACCGTCGACGACGCCGGCCTGATGGATGAGGCGCACCGCCTCGCCGCGCATTTCGCAACGCAGCCGACAATCGGCCTAGGGCTGATCAAGCATGCTCTCGATGCATCCGAAACGAACGATCTAGACCGCCAGCTCGATCTGGAGCGGGACCTGCAGGGACGTGCGGGCCGCACGCCCGACTACCTGGAAGGCGTCACGGCCTTCTTCGAGAAGCGGCAACCAAAATTCAGCGGGAGACACTGATGGACGCGCGGCCAACATCTTCGAGCAAAGACCCGCTCGACATTGCCGAGGCCTGCGCGGAGGCCATGTGGGCCGAGGACAGGGCGAGCCAGGGTCTCGGCATGGCGATCGAACGGGTCGCTCCGGGCGAGGCGATCATCACCATGACGATCCGCGCGGACATGACCAACGGCCACGGCATCTGCCATGGCGGCTTCATCTTCGCGCTGGCTGACTCGGCTTTTGCCTTTGCCTGCAACACCTATGATCAGCGCGCGGTCGCTCAGCATTGCGCCGTGACGTTCCTGCAGCCCGGACGGCGCGGTGATACGCTCAAAGCCCACGCCGTGGAGCGCAACCGCTCCGGCCGGTCCGGCATCTACGATGTGACAGTGCGCAACGGAAAGGGCGAAGCGGTCGCCGAGTTCCGCGGACATTCGCGCACGATTTCCGGAACGCTTCTTACGCCAAAGAACGACGACAGCAACTAATCAAGAAGAACGATTGGGAGGTTTCCGTGCATCAGATCCCACTTCGCAAGCTTTCCGAACTCAAGCCTCAAGCTGCTATTCTCGACGGCACCGAACTGGCGTCCCGGGACGAACTCGCCAATCTGCAGCGCGAGCGCCTTGCCTGGACCCTGCGCCACGCCTACGAGAACGTTCCACACTACAAGGCGAAGTTCGATGCAGCCGGCGTTCACCCGGACGACTTCAAGGAACTGAAGGATCTCGCCAAGTTCCCGTTCACCGCGAAGGCCGACCTGCGCGACAACTATCCCTTCGGCATGTTCGCCGTTCCACAGAACCAGATCGCCCGCGTGCATGGGTCGTCGGGCACCACAGGCAAGCCGACTGTCGTCGGCTATACGAAGCGCGACATCGACACCTGGGCTGATGTTGTGGCCCGCTCGATCCGTGCCAGCGGCGGGCGCCCGGGCATGAAGGTGCATGTTGCCTATGGCTACGGCCTCTTCACCGGCGGATTGGGCGCACATTATGGCGCCGAGCGACTTGGCTGCATGGTCATTCCCATGTCGGGCGGCATGACTGAGCGGCAGGTACAGCTGATCCAGGACTTCGAGCCGGACATCATCATGGTCACGCCGTCCTACATGCTGGCGATCCTCGACGAATTCCGCAAGCAGGGCCTCGATCCGCGCAAATCCTCGCTTAAGGTCGGCATCTTCGGCGCAGAGCCGTGGACGAACGCCATGCGCGGGGAGATCGAGGAAGCCTTCGACATCCACGCCGTCGATATCTACGGCCTCTCCGAGGTGATGGGGCCGGGCGTCGCCTGCGAATGCGTCGAAACGAAGGATGGGCTCCACATCTGGGAAGACCATTTCTATCCTGAGATTATCGACCCGCTGACAGGCGAGGTCCTGCCTGACGGTGAGGAAGGTGAGCTCGTCTTCACCTCGCTGACCAAGGAAGCGATGCCGGTCATCCGCTATCGCACCCGCGACCTGACGCGCCTCCTGCCCGGCACCGCCCGGACCATGCGCCGCATGGAGAAGATAACCGGCCGCACCGACGACATGATGATCATCCGCGGCGTGAACGTTTTCCCCAGCCAGATCGAGGAAAAGCTCCTGACGATTCCGGCCCTCTCGGGGCATTACCAGATCATCCTGACCCGCGACGGACGTATGGATCAGATGGAAATCAAGGCGGAGATCCGGCCCGATTCCGATTATCCGGAGACCCGTAAGGCGGCGGCCGAGCGGCTTGGCCAGGCTATCAAGGATACCATTGGCATCACGGCTCGGGTAAATGTGCTCGATCCCGAAGGTATCGAACGCTCTCTCGGCAAGGCGAGACGGGTGATCGACCACAGACCGAAAGAATAGACGAACCCATGGCCCGCACCCGCGCCACCGATTACGGCGACAAACGCCGGGCGATCCTCGATCGCTCGGCCGAACTCTTTGCCGAACATGGTTACGACCGTGCCTCGATGAGCAAGATCGCTGAAGCCTGCGGCGTCTCCAAGGCCAACCTCTACCACTATTACAAGGACAAGGAAGAGCTGCTCTTCGACGTCATCCGGTTCCACCTCGAGGAATTGCTCGAAGCGGTGGAAGCCGCCGACAGACCCGACCTCGCCCCGGAGGCCCGCCTCAAGGAACTCGTCACCGCCCTTCTCGAGGCCTACCGCGATGCGGATGCACAGCACAGCGTGCAGATCAATGGCTTGCGGCTTCTACCGAGCGACCGCCAGGGCGAGCTGAAGGCAATGGAGCGCGATCTGGTGAAGATCTTTTCCGATGGCGTCGCCGGCGTGGCACCGCAACTCAAGGGAACCAAGCTGCTCAAGCCGGTGACCATGTCCCTCTTCGGCATGATCAACTGGCACTATCTCTGGTTCAAGAACACGGGCGAGGTGACCCGCGCCGATTATGCCGAACTGGTCTCGCAGCTGATCGTGGACGGCACCCGCAATCTCCAAGCTGAGCCCGCTGCCCCGTCACGTCAGGTCAGCGCTGCGGAATAGCTTTCCTTCGCACGTCACTGCAGGGACACTTGTTCGCCGATCTCGGACGATTTGTGTCCAGGAACGTTCAGGCCGAACCGCGAGAGAACCGGGTGAACGCGGGTCTGCCATTGGGCGATGAGCTCGTCGCGGCCCTTCTGGCGCAGGCCGTATTTCCGATGCTGCGCGAAATGATCCGACGTGCTGCTGCCGAAACTGTCGGCGACGCGCGGGTACCAATAATTCACCGAGGCCTGGGCATCGATCGGATCGTGCCCTCTGTCGAGCGCCGCCTTCAGCCCGTGCTCCCCAAGCTCCGCGTGGCGCGTTTCGACCGGCAGAATCTCCGACAGCGTATCGGCAAGAGGCTGGTAGGAGCAGCGGGTCAGCTCATCGAGCTGCACCACCGTCGCCTGTCCCATCAGGCAATTCATGACCACGGAATCGACCCAGCCGTTGATCGGGTAGTGAAACACGTTGAGACGCATGTCGCCATCGATGCGCCGCGTGCCGAGATCGACGCTGCGATCGAGCCGCGCCGCCCAGGGATGGGCACCGACATATTGCGCGGTATTGGCACCGAATTGCTCCATCAGGCCGAGAACCTGCCGCGCGTGATTGAGTTTGTCGAAGACGATGCGCGTTGCCGTGATCCGCTCCTTCAGACCTGGAGCGAGATTGATGCAATCGGCGAAGCCGGAAGCGCCCGCCATTTCGGAATCGACGAAGATCGCCATCAGGCGCATGAGCTCGCCGCGATAGCGCGGCGTGACGTTGTCCGGGGCGCTCAACCGGCCGCCGCCGACCACGAAGCTGACGAGGCTCTCTTCATCGACCATGGGATCGTCTCCCCTATCACTTGTCTATCACTTGTCGAAATCGACGAGGATCTTGTCACTCACCGGATAGCTCTGACAGGTCAGGATGTAGCCGCGCGCGATCTCGTAATCCTCGAGCGCGAAATTCGCATCCATGTCGACCTCGCCCTCGACCAGCATCGCGCGGCAGGTGGAGCAGACGCCGCCCTTGCAGGCATAGGGCAGCTCCATCCCCTCGTACATGGCGGCATCGAGCACCGAAGCCGTGCCTTTCTCGAAGGACAGGGTGCGAGAGCGCCCGTCGATGACGATGGTGGCTTCGCACAGATTCTTATGGTCTTCCGCCGCTGTCTCCTCCGGCCTGCGCTGGCGGCGGCTCGGGGTCGAGGTGGCGAAAAGTTCGAACTTGATCTGCCGCTTGTCGAGCCCGTGCTCCTCCAGGCTCTGGGCGACGCCCAGCATCATGTCCTGCGGCCCGCAGATGAAAGCCGTGTCGATGGACGACACGTCGATCCAATGGTCGAGGAGCTGGTCGCACTTCTCCCTGCTCAGGCGCCCGTTGAACAGATCGATGTCCTGCTGCTCGCGGCTCAGAATGTGGATGAGGCTGAAGCGGTCGAGATGCTCGTTCTTCAGATCCTCCAGCTCCTCGCGAAACATGATCGAGCTCGAGGCGCGGTTGCCGTAGAACAGGGTGAAGGAGGATTGCGGCTCGGCGACGAGAGTCGTCTTGACGATGCTGAGCAGCGGCGTGATTCCGCTGCCGGCGGCAAAGCCCACGAAATGCCGCTTGCGGGTCTGATCGAGCGGCACGAAGAAATTGCCCATGGGCGGCATCGCCTCGATCGTCTGACCAGGCGACAGCTGCTCGCTAGCCCAGTTCGAGAAGGCACCGCCCGCGATCTTCTTGATGCCGACCCGCAGTTTTCCTTCCATCGGAGCGGCGCAGATGGAATAGGAGCGCCGCACCTCGTCGCCGTCGATCTGGGTGCGCAGGGTCAGATACTGTCCCGGCGAGAAATGGAACGCGTCCCTATGCTCCTCCGGCACGTCGAGGGTGAGGACGATGGCGTCTCGGGTCTCGCGCCGCACATCGGCGACGGTGACGGGATAGAACCTGGTCATGGAGCGTCCGCTCGTTGTCAAATGCACTTGAAATAGTCGAAGGGCTCGAGGCACGCACGGCACTGGTACTGCGCCTTGCATGGGGTCGAGCCGAACTCGCTGATCCGGGCCGTGTTCTCCGAACCGCAGCGCGGGCAGGCAATCGTCAAAGGCTTGCGCAGGAAGCGGTCGAAGGGCGAGGGCTTGTCCGCGTTCTCGGCCGGCGGTGCGATGCCGTAGGCCTGAAGCCGCTGCCGACCTTCCTGCGTGATCCAGTCCGTCGTCCAGGGTGGAGAGAGGCGCCGCTCTATCCGCAGTTTGTCGAGGCCTTTCGCCCGCAGCGCCATCTCGATGTCGAGCGCGATGACGCTGGTCGCCGGGCAGCCGGAATAGGTCGGCGTGATCGCGACGACGAGTTCGTCATCGTCCCAGCGCACATCGCGGACGATCCCTAGATCCGTCACCGAAACTGCTGGCACCTCCGGATCGGGAACGTCTCCGAGCCATTCCCTGATTTCATCCAGATCCGGCCGCGTCAGGCTGTCATTCATGGCATCCCGCTCCCTTACCATGTCGCGTTGGGATAGGCCCGCTGCAGGAACTGGAGATCGGCGAGAATATAGCCGAGATGCTCGGAATGGAGGCCCTGCTTGCCGCCCTTCTGCACCCAGCCCGGCTGCGGCAGGCTCAAGGTCGCCTCCTCCGCCGTCGCGCGCACGAGGCCGAGCCACAGATCGCGCAAGCTCGCAGGATCGGGTCCCAACCCTTCGCGGATGATCGCCGCGTCGACAGCGTCAGCTTCGAACAGCTCGCCGGTATACACCCAGAGATCGTCGATGGCTTCCTGCATGCGGCGATGGCTCTCCTCCGTGCCGTCGCCGAGGCGCAGCACCCATTCCTGGCTTCGCTCCAGGTGATAGGTGACTTCCTTCAGCGCCTTCGCGGCAATCTCGGCGATGCGGCCGTCCTTGGAGCCGGAGAGATCGCGCAGCAGCAGGTAATGCCAGGCATCGAAATAGAATTGGCGTGCCATGGTCACGGCGAAATCGCCGTTCGGCTGCTCGACCAGGAGCACGTTGCGGAAGTCGCGCGCGTCGCGAAGATAGGCGAGCTTGTCGGCATTCCGCCCCTTGCCTTCGACCTCGCCCGCAAGGTTCAGCCAGAGCTGCGTCTGGCCGATGAGATCGAGGGCGACATTGGAGAGCGCCAGATCCTCCTCGAGCGCCGGCGAATGCCCGCACCATTCCGACAGGCGGTGTCCCAGGATCAGGGCATTGTCGCCGAGGCGCAGAAGATACTCGAAGAGTGCGTCCTGCCCAGCCATCACATATGCCCCAGCTCTTCGGGAATGTCGTAGAAGGTCGGGTGGCGATAGACCTTGCTGTTGGCAGGATCGAAGAGCGGTCCCTTCTCGCTCGGCGAGCTCGCCGAAATGTCGGACGCCCTCACGACCCAGATGCTCACGCCCTCGTTGCGCCGCGTATAGACGTCGCGCGCATTCATGATCGCCATCTCGGCATCCGGCGCGTGCAGGGAGCCCACATGCCGGTGAGACAGGCCATGCTGGCTGCGGATGAACACCTCCCAGAGAGGCCATTCCTTCTTGTCGGTCATCGATGCTCTCCCGCTCATGCCGCCTTGGCCTTCGCCCGAGCCGCCTTCTTCGCCGCATAGGCATCCGCGGCATCGCGCACCCATTGGCCCTCTTCGTAAGCCTTTACCCGCGTGCGCAGGCGCTGGCGGTTGCAGGGGCCATTGCCGGCGATCACCTGATAGAATTCGTCCCAGTTGATCTCGCCGAAATCGTAATGCCCGCGCTCCGAATTCCACTTGAGATCCGAATCGGGAACGGTAAGGCCGAGATACTCGGCCTGCGGCACGGTCTGGTCGACGAATTTCTGGCGCAGTTCATCGTTGGAATTGATCTTGATCTTCCAGCGCATGGATTGCGCGCTGTGAACCGATTCCGCATCGGATGGCCCGAACATCATCAGCGACGGCCACCACCAGCGGTTCAACGCATCCTGCGCCATCTGCTTCTGCTCGGGCGTGCCCTGGGCGAGCTTGGTCAGCGCATCATAGCCCTGGCGCTGATGGAAGCTCTCTTCCTTGCAGATGCGGATCATAGCGCGCGAATAGGGACCGTAGGAGCAGCGCTGCAGCGGCACCTGGTTCATGATCGCAGCACCGTCCACGAGCCAGCCGATGGCGCCGATATCGGCCCAGGTCAGGGTCGGATAATTGAAGATGCTTGAATACTTTGCCTTGCCGTTGTTGAGCTGCTCCAGCAATTCGTCGCGGCTCACGCCCAGCGTCTCGGCGGCGCAGTAGAGATAGAGGCCGTGGCCGGCCTCGTCCTGCACCTTGGCGAGCAGGATGGCCTTGCGCTCGAGGGTTGGCGCGCGGGTGATCCAATTGCCCTCCGGCTGCATGCCGATGATCTCGGAATGAGCGTGCTGGGAGATCTGCCGGATCAGGGTCTTGCGGTAGGCCTCCGGCATCCACTCCTTCGGCTCGATCTTGATGTCGGCATCGACGCGCTCCTGGAAGGCGCGCTCCTCCGGAGACATCTCCTCCTTGGACTGGATGTGATCGACGCCCGTCTTCACCATCTGTGCGTACACGGCGCTTCTCCCTGCCTTCTTGAAACCTGTTCTGTCGCCCCCGGCGCGGATCCGGTCGGGATCTGCTCAATGGCCAAGCCGCCCCTGAGGGCATCTCCCATCAGCCTTGGGACTAGCTATTCAACGCAAATCGGGCGTCCGTCGCCTCAACCGCGCGCAAAATCCTTCGCCGACTCTCGTCTCACTCTCAATATGTCACAAAAAAATTTCTTTTCAATAATTTTTGTAACGTATTCTTCAGACGGCCTGGCGTGGAGTCAAAGGGTGGATCGCCGCAAACCTTTGCCCGAAATCCCGACTGACCTCCGGCAAAGGTCCCTGATCGTTCTGCGCATGGGCATCGAGCCATCTCTCGGCGGCCGGAAGCAGGGTCTTGTAGATCGCGCCGCACAGATCCCGCGCAGCACTTCCAGCCCAGGGCTTCGGCAGAAGCTGGGCAGGCAGCAGCGGATCCTTCAGAACCGCCCGGCGATAATCATGGATCAGGAGGATTCGAACGAGGAGTGCGTCGAGGTTGGTGAACGAAGCACCCCGTTCGAGCGCAGCAAGGGTCTCCGAATAGGTGTCGATGAAGCGCCTGTAGCGGCTCTCGATCTCGGCAAGGGGCCAGGCTCGCTCGGCGAGGCGCCGGGCGGTTGGGAGATCGGCTGGGATCCCCGACAGGCGCAGGAAGGCGCCGTTCTCGGCTGCCATTGCAGGAGCAATCAGAAGGTCGGGACCGAGAGACCCGTAGCCGGCCACTGACAATTCACTGCGAAGGGGACCTCTGTCCTGGCCATTGTCGAGCAGAAGGAGATCGAAGGCGCCCTGCCAGTCCTGTGGCGGATCGGCATAGATCCGCAGGGTTGCCCGTGCGAAGGCTTCATGTCCTTGGCCCGTGAGCCGGTAGTAGCTGTTGCGCCCCACCTTCCAGCGCTCGAACCAGCCGTCACTGACGAGGCGAGACAAGGCCGTTCTCACAAGGGTGTCGCTGATGCGGAAGGCACGCATGATGTCGTGCAGGGAGCTTAAGGACAGCACCCCTCCCCTCGGAACCACCGCGTCGCCGAACACGGTGACAATCAGGGAACCGGCCCGGATCGGCGTCCGCTCGTGGAAGGCATCCAGGAGAGTTTCGACAAACGCGGCCATTCGGCCTCACTCCAGTTCCTCAGTCCCTGACGCTCCAGGCGCCAAGCCCACCCCGTCTATCCGCAGCCGACTGCAACTGTCGAGCCGGGCACCGCTGCGGGCAACCCCAAAATTCCTTGACTAACCGGCCGGTCGGTCAATAATACGGCGAGGACGCAGCATCGCCCACACGACTGCGCATAAAACGCCAAGGTGCCCCATGAGACTTGAAAGCTTCATTCGCGGAAGTTGGATGTCGCCCGGCCAGGATCTGGCCCAGATCCACAGCGCCGTCACCGGCGACGTGGTCGCAGAGGTGGCGAGCGGTGGTCTCGATATGGGCGAGGTGCTCGCATACGCCCGGCAGGTCGGGGGGCCCGCTCTGCGGCGGATGACCTTCCATGAGCGCGCGGAGATGCTGAAGCGTCTCGCCGTCTATCTTTCGGAGCGCAAGGACCAGCTCTACACGCTGTCCTTCCAGACCGGCACCACCCGCACCGACAACTTCATCGACGTTGACGGCGGCATCGGCACGCTTTTCGTCTATGCCTCCAAGGGACGGCGTGAGCTGCCCAACACCACTTTTCTCCTGGATGGCAATGTCGAACCTCTCTCCAAGGAAGGCACTTTCGTCGGCCAGCATGTGATGACGCCGCTCAACGGCGTCGCCGTGCACATCAACGCCTTCAACTTCCCCTGCTGGGGCATGCTCGAAAAGCTCGCGCCGGCGATCCTGGCCGGTGTGCCGGTGGTGACGAAGCCGGCGACGATCACCTCCTATGTGGCGCATGCGCTCGTCCGCATGATCGCCGAATCCCGCATTCTCCCCGATGGCGCGCTTCAATGCATCGTCGGCTCCACCGGCGATCTCTTCGATCACCTGACCTGCCAGGATGTGGTGTCCTTCACGGGTTCCGCCGACACGGCGCAGAAGCTGCAGCGGCATCCGGTGATCGCGCGCGAGTCGGTGCGCTTCATCGCCGAGCGTGACTCGCTCAACGCGGCGATCCTCGCGCCCGATGCCGGACCGGGCACGCCGGAATTCGACCTCTTCATCAAGGAGGTCGCCAAGGAGATGACGGTGAAGGCCGGCCAGAAATGCACGGCCATCCGGCGCGCCATCGCGCCGAACGAGCATGTGCCTGCCGTGATCGCTGCTCTCGGCGAGCGGCTCTCCAAGATCAAGGTCGGCAATCCGGAACTCGAGAGCGTCCGCATGGGCCCGGTCGTCGGCCTCGGCCAGCGCCGCGATGTGCTCGCTCAGGTAGCGAAGCTGCGCAGCGAAGCGGATATCGTCATCGGCAATCCCGACGACTTCACCGTCGAAGGGGCCGATCGCGAGCGCGGCGCGTTCCTTCCGCCGCTCGTGCTGCACTGCCCGGATCCGATCCGCGCCACCAACGTGCACAGCGTCGAGGCTTTCGGTCCGGTTTGCACCGTGATGGGCTATGACGGGCTCGATCAGGGCGTGGCGCTCGCCAATCGTGGCGACGGCAGCCTCGTCGCCTCTCTCTATACCTACGATCCCGCCGCCGCGGCCGATCTGGTCTTCGGTGTCGGTGCCTTCCACGGCCGCCTTGTGCTGATCGACCGCGACTGCGCCAAGGAGCAGACCGGTCATGGCTCGCCGATGCCGCACATGGTCCATGGCGGCCCGGGTCGCGCCGGCGGCGGCGAGGAGCTCGGCGGCATCCGCGGCGTGCATCATTACATGCAGCGCACCGCGCTGCAGGGCTCGCCGGCCATGCTCTCGCGCGTGACGAAGACCTGGATCAAGGGCGCGCCGACCATCGAAGAGGGAAAGCATCCTTTCCGCTATTATTTCGAGGATCTCGCCATCGGCCAGACCTTCGTCTCGAAGGAGCGCACGATCACCCTCGAGGACATCGAGCACTTCGCCGAATTCACCGGCGACACCTTCTACGCGCATATGAGCGAGGAGGCGACGAAGAACCATCCGTTCTTCCCCGGCCGCGTCGCCCATGGCTATCTGCTTATCTCCTTCGCGGCAGGCCTTTTCGTCGATCCGGATCTCGGGCCGGTGCTTGCCAATTACGGTCTCGATTCCTTACGGTTCATCAAACCCGTGCAGCCGGGAGAGACCATCAAGGTCCGGCTGACGGCGAAATCGAAATCACCGCGCAACGAGCAATACGGCGAGGTACGCTGGGACGTGGAGATCATGACGGACAAGGGCGAGACGGTTGCAACCTATGAGCTCCTCACGATGAACGCGGTGCGTCCATGACCGCGGGCGACGGTCCCGTCCGGCTCACAAGCACCTCTCCTGTGGCGTTGATCGAGATCGACAACCCGCCCGTCAATGCCACGTCGCAGGCGGTCAGAGCGGGATTGCTTGCAGCGATTCAGGAGGTCGAGCGCAATCCGCAGATCGAGGCCGCCGTGATTGCCTGCGCCGGACGCACCTTCGTGGCCGGCGCAGACATCCGCGAGTTCGGTCAGCCTCCGCGCGAACCGCATCTGCCCGACGTGATCGACGCCATCGAGGACAGCTCCAAGCCGGTCGTCGCAGCCGTTCACGGCACCGCACTTGGCGGCGGCTGCGAGATCGCCCTTGCCTGCCATGCCCGCATCGCCGAGCCGAGCGCAAGTTTCGGGCTTCCCGAAGTCAAGCTCGGACTGGTTCCGGGAGCGGGCGGAACGCAGCGCCTCCCAAGGCTCGTCGGCCTCGAGGCGGCTCTCGATCTCGTCTCCAGCGGGCGCATGGTGAAGGCGGCGGAAGCCTTGCGTCTTCGCCTCATCGACCGGATTTCCTCCCGCGATCTCCGTCAGGAGGCGATGGAACTCGCACGGGAGCTGATCGGCAAGCCGATCCGACGCACCGGCGAACAGGTTGTTGCCGGCATCGATAGCCAAAGCGCTTCCGCAAAAGTCGCGGAGATCCGCCGCAAGGCCAGAGGCGCCGAAGCGCCCGGCAGGGCAGCGGAACTCGCTCTGCTCGCTGCGGACCTGCCGCTGAAAGAGGGGATGGCGCGCGAGCGCGAAACGTTTCTGGCCCTGCGGGGATCGGAGCAGTCGGCGGCCCTGCGGCACGCCTTCTTCGCTGAGCGGGAGGTCACGCGACTGCCGGGCCTCGATGGGGTTGAGCCGCGCCCAGTCCAGAAAGTGGGCATCGTAGGCGCCGGAACCATGGGTTCCGGCATCGCTATCGCCTTTGCCGATGCGGGTTTCGACGTCAAAGTCGTCGAGACGAGCGAACAGGCGCTCTCCGCCGGTGAGGCGCGCATTACCGACACCTATGAGAAGCAGGTTGCGAGCGGCCGGCTCTCGGCTGCGGCAAGGGGTGAGCGCCTGCAGGCCATCGGGTATGCGGTTGGAACGAGCTCCCTGTCGGATCGCGATCTCGTCATCGAGGCGGTGTTCGAGGATCTGGACGTGAAACGGGCGCTTTTCCGCGATCTCGATACGATCCTGAAGCCTGGAACAATTCTGGCAACGAATACCAGTTACCTTGATATCAATCTGATAGCCGCTGCCACTTCACGGCCGGCCGATGTGGTGGGGCTGCATTTCTTCAGCCCTGCCAACGTCATGAAGCTGCTCGAGATCGTGCGGACCGATGCGACGGCCGACGATGTCGTCGCCACGGGCCTCGCTCTCGCCAAGCGTCTGCGCAAGATCCCGGTCGTCTGCCGGGTTTGCGACGGCTTCGTCGGCAACCGTATCCTGTCGCGCTATCGGCAGCAGGCGGAGTACCTGCTCGAGGAAGGCGCGCTGCCGCACGAGGTCGATGCGGCGCTCGAATCCTTCGGCTTCCCGATGGGGCCTTTCGCCGTGTCGGACCTCGCCGGCCTCGACATCGCCTGGGCGCGCCGCAAGCGCCTGGCGCCGACCCGCGATCCGCGCGAACGCTATGTCGACATCGCCGACCGACTCTGCGAGGCAGGACGTTTCGGTCGCAAGACGGGAGCGGGATGGTATCGCTACGAGGGCGGCAAGCGGGAGATCGATCCTGATGTGACGGCCCTCGTCGAGGAGGCCTCGCAGCGGCGCGGGCTGACGCGGCGCACGATCTCGGCGGAGGAGATCCAGTCCCGCATCCGCACCGCCATCGTCAACGAGGCGTGCAAGATCCTGGACGAGCGCATCGTCGAGCGGCCGCTCGATGTCGATGTGGTGATGATGAACGGCTATGGCTATCCGGCCTGGCGCGGCGGCCCTCTGTTCGAGGCGGATCGCGTGGGGCTGCCATCGATCCTCGATCTGGCGAAGGAACGGGCCGAACTGGACGGTCCCGGCTGGGAGGTCGCCGAGGGCCTTGTCAGGCGCGCGGCTACGGCGGAAAAATTCTATCCGTAAACCCGCGCCTCGAGAGCGCTGGATGAACCACAGAAGCAATGGCTGGGGGAAACATGACCACGTTCGACCGCGCGACCGCCGAGGAGATGATCACCGGCGTCTTCGCGCCCTGGGTGCAGGAGCTCAACCTCTCCATCGAAGCTCTCGACAAGGACGGCGCGACCTTGCGCATGCGGTTCTCCGACAGGCTGTGTCGCGACAACGGGGTGATCTGCGGGCAGGCGCTCATGAGCCTTGCCGACACGGCGATGGTGTTCGCCGTGTCGTCCGCGGCCGGTGCCTACAGGCCCATGACCACGGTCGACCAGACGATGCATTTTCTCCGCCCTGCCATGAAAACGGACGTGCTGGCCGAGGCGAGGGTCGTGCGCCTGGGGCGCACCATGGCCTTCGGCAGCGTGACGCTTACAGCCGAGGGCGATCCGCGCCCCGTGGCGATGGCGCAGCTCGCCTATGCGCTTTTGTCGGAGAACAAGTAGCGTCTCAGGAACGCCGTCGCGATGGGCGCCATTCCCATCCACTTCGCTTCAATCGGGAAGGACAGTGGCGTACCGCCTCCCACGTCATGGCCGGGCTTGTCCCGGCCATCTCGATAAGAAAAGCCCGGCGCTTCACAGCATCGGGATCACCGGCACAAGGCCGGTGATGACGTAGCAGTGTAAGTATTGATGATATTGTTGGGCACCGCGCTCAAAACGGCAGCGCCACGCTGGTCTTGATCTCCTTCAGGATCACGTTGGTGCGCACATAGCGGATGCCAGGCAGGCGGAACATGAACGCGTCGAGAAACTCGTTGTAGGCCTTCATGTCGCGCACCACGACGCGCAGGTGATAATCGGCATCGCCCGTCGTCGCGAAGCATTCCATCACCTCGGCGCGTGCTGTCACACGTGAAACAAATTCGTCGACGAATTTCGCGTCGTGCCGCTCTAGCGAGACATGCAGGATGGCGGAGGTGGTGAAGCCCGCCTTCTCACGATCGACCAGGGCAGCATAGCCGACAATCACGCCCGTCTCTTCGAGCGCTCGCACGCGCCGCCAGCAGGCGGAGGTGGACATGCCCACATCATCCGCCAGCTGCTGGTTGGTGGTGCGGCCCTCCTTCTGCAGCTGGGCCAGAATGTGCTCGTCCTGCTTCTCGATCACAGCGGCCTCCCACTTCGGTAATTTCTACCATTTATAATGCCCTTATGCTGAATTTCTACCGAGAATGGCCGGAGGAAGGGATAGATAGGAAACTCCTACCAGCAGTTCAGGATTATTCTAGAGAAGCCGGCAAATGGCGCTTTTCGTTCCGGGAACAGGCTCATGGACCACGCCCCCTCACTTGACTCCTATCGGCTCGCCGACCGCTACAGCCGCGATACAGGCAGGGTCTTCCTGACAGGCACCCAGGCCCTCGTCCGCATCGTGCTCGATCAGGCAAGGCGGGACAAGGCAGCGGGCCTCGACACGGCGGGCTTCGTTTCCGGCTATCGCGGCTCGCCGCTGGGCGGGGTCGATCTCGAGCTCTGGCGCGTGAAAGATCAGTTGAAGGAGAACCGCATCGAGTTCCTGCCCGCCGTCAACGAGGATCTTGCCGCAACCGCCGTGCTCGGCTCGCAGCAGGTCGAGACCAATCCCGACAGGCAAGTGCAGGGCGTGTTCGGTCTCTGGTACGGCAAGGGGCCCGGAATCGACCGTTCGGGCGATGCGTTGAAGCACGGCAACGCCTATGGCTCCTCGCCCCATGGCGGCGTTCTGGTGATCGCAGGCGACGACCATGGCTGCGTCTCCTCCTCGATGCCGCATCAATCCGACGTCGCCTTCATGAGCTGGTTCATGCCGACGCTGCATCCGGCGAGCGTCGCGGAATATCTCGAGTTCGGCGAATACGGCTATGCGCTGAGCCGCTTCTCCGGCATGTGGGTCGGCTTCAAGGCCGTGTCGGAAATCGTCGAATCCGGCGTCTCGGTCGAGCTGCATGCGCCGCGCCAGTTCGTCGAGCCTGAATTCACGCCGCCGCCCGGCGGCCTGCATTATCGCTGGCCGGATCTGCCGGGCCCGCAGATCGAAGAGCGCATGGAGGCGAAGAAGCACGCGGTCTATGCCTTCGCCAAGGCGAACCCCATCGACCGGCGCATATACGACATCCCGCAGGCGACCTACGGCATCGTCACCGCCGGCAAGGCCCATCTCGACCTGATGGAGGCGCTCCGCCTCATCGGTCTTAACGAGGCCGCCTGCCGCGCGCATGGCATCGACATCTACAAGGTCGGCATGGTCTGGCCGCTTGCCCTGCACGACGCGCTGGAATTCGTGAAGGGTAAGCGCGAGATCCTCGTCGTCGAGGAGAAGCGCGGCATCATCGAGAGCCAGTTCAAGGAATATTTTTACGACTATCCCGGCTCGAAGCCCGAGCGGATGGTCGGCAAGCACGACGAGGCGGGCGAGCGGCTCATTCCCTGGACCGGCGAATTGTCCCCGCGCTTCCTCGCCGGCGTGCTGGCGCAGCGCCTCGATCCGATCTTTCCCGATCTTAATCTCGCGAAGCGCGTGGCGGCGCTTAACCCGGATCCCGAGCGCACCATCGTTGTGCCGGGCGCGACCCGCACGCCCTATTTCTGTTCCGGCTGCCCGCACAATACCTCGACGAAGGTGCCGGAAGGCTCGAAGGCGCTCGCCGGAATCGGCTGCCATTTCATGGCGAGCTGGATGGACCGGGAGACCTCGTCGCTGATCCAGATGGGCGGCGAGGGCGTGAACTGGGCGGCATCCTCGCGATTCACCGGCCAGGGCCACATCTTCCAGAATCTCGGCGAAGGGACCTATTATCATTCCGGATCCATGGCGATCCGGCAGGCCATCGCGGCCGGCGCCAACATCACCTACAAGATCCTGTTCAACGACGCGGTCGCCATGACCGGCGGGCAGCCGGTCGACGGCCCCGTCAGCGTGCACGCCATCGCTCATAGCGTGCGCGCGGAAGGCGTGTCGCGGATTGCGCTCGTGTCGGATCATCCGGAAAAATTCTCGTCTTCGGAGTTGCCGAACGGCGTGACGATCCATCCCCGCGAGGATCTCGATGCGGTGCAGAAGGAGCTGCGCGAGATCTCCGGCGTCACGGTGCTGATCTACGAGCAGACCTGCGCCACGGAAAAACGCCGGCGCCGCAAGCGCGGACAGATGGAGGATCCCAAGCGCTTCGCCTATATCAACGACCTCGTCTGCGAAGGCTGCGGCGATTGTTCGGTGGCGTCGAACTGCCTGAGCGTCGAGCCGAAGGAGACGCCCTTCGGCCGCAAGCGCAAGATCAACCTCTCCACCTGCAACAAGGATTTTTCCTGCCTCGAAGGCTTCTGCCCCAGCTTCGTCACCGTGGAGGGTGCCGCACGCAAGGCGAAGACGATTTCGGGCTTCGACGCCCATGCGCGTACCGCGACACTTCCCTCACCTGCCCTGCCCGCTCTCGACAAGCCGTTCGATCTGCTCGTCACCGGTGTCGGCGGCACGGGCGTGGTCACCGTCGGCGCCCTCATCAGCATGGCAGCGCATCTGGAAGGGCGCGGCGTCTCGGTGCTGGACTTCACCGGCTTCGCCCAGAAATTCGGGCCGGTGCTCAGCTACCTGCGCATCGCGGCGCAACCGAGCGAACTGCATCAGGTCCGCATCGACCAAGGCGCTGCCGATGCATTGATCGGCTGCGATCTGGTGGTCAGCTCATCGCCGAAGGCGTCCGGCACCTATCGGCATGGCACGCGCGCCGTGGTCAACACGGCGGAGATGCCGACGGGCGACGTGGTGCGCTTCCGCGATGCCGATCTTGCGAGCCGCACGCGGCTTCGCGCCATCGAACGCGTCATCGGCAACGGCAACATGGCAACGGTCGATGCCAATGCGCTTGCCGATATGCTGCTCGGCGACACCGTCTATGCCAATGTGATGATGCTCGGCTTCGCCTGGCAGCAGGGATTGGTGCCCGTATCCTTCGAGGCGCTCGCGCGCGCGATCGAGCTCAACGGCGTCGCCATCGAGCGCAACCGCCAGGCCTTCGCCTTCGGCCGGTTGCTCAGCGCCGATCCCGACGTGGTGCATCGGGCTGCCGGCGACAAGCCCGCGGAACCCGAGACCCTCGACCAAATCATCGCGCGCCGTGCCACCTTCCTGACCGCCTATCAGAATGCCGCCTATGCCGCCCGCTTCGAGGCAATGGTGGCGCGCGTTCGCAAGGCGGAAGCCGTCATCGGTTCCGAGACTCTGACCGACGCCGTGGCACGTTCCCTCTTCAAGCTCATGGCCTACAAAGACGAATACGAGGTCGCGCGCCTGCACATGGAGACCGGTTTCCTCGATGAGCTGAAGCGCGAGTTCGAGGGCGATTACACGGTGCATTACCACCTCGCGCCTCCGCTGCTGCCGTCCAAGCTCGACGCGCGCGGCCGTCCGAAGAAGCGGAGTTTCGGTCCGTGGATCCAGACGCCGATGAAAGTGCTCGCCCGCCTGAAGGGCTTGCGCGGCACGCCTCTCGACATCTTCGGCTACACCGCCGAGCGGCGCACCGAGCGGGCGCTGATCGGCTGGTATGAAGAGCAGGTCGAGACAATCCTCGCCGGCCTCACACCGGAGCATTTCGGCGAGCTTCTGGCGATCGCCAAGGCACCGATGGACATCCGTGGCTACGGCCCGGTCAAGGAGGAGGCGATCCACAAGGTGAAGACGGAGGTCGAACGCCTGTGGGAACGCGTCGAGACGGAGACGACCGTCACCGATGCACGCAGGCCGCAGGCGATACGTGCGTAAGTACCATTCCACGTCATGGCCGGCCTTGTGCCGGCCATCCATGTCTCGAGCCACTCAACCTCATCCTGAGGAGCAGCCGTCAGGCTGCGTCTCGAAGGAGGCTCCAGTGCACTCTGGAGGCTCCTTCGAGACGGTCACTTCGTGACCTCCTCAGGATGAGGTTGAGGATCTTGGATGCGGGATCACCGGCACAAGGCCGGTGATGACGAGAAACAGAACGATGGGCGCTTCCGTCAATCCACTAAGCCCCCGACGTCAGCGTTCCTCGCGAATGCTCGGCCATCACCTTCCGAAGCGCAGCGACGAGATCGTCTGGCAGGATCGGCTTGTGAAGGAAGTCGACATTGGGCGGCAGATCGCCGGGACCCGGCCCGGTCTTGCCGGAGATGACGAGGACGCCGACCTCGGGCCAGCCCTGGCGGACGAGGCGGGCGAACTCGAAGCCGTCCATGGATCCCGGCATGTTCACATCGGTGAGCACGGCACGGATATCAGGCCGCGTCTTCAGGAGCTCGAAGGCCTCGTCGGCATCCTGCGCCTCGACCACCCAGATCTCCGCCTCACGCAGGATATCGACCTGGGTGAGACGAACGAGCGTCTCGTCTTCGACCAGAAGGACGACAGGCTGGTTCACGATGCGGCGGTGCGGCTTCATGTAGCGGAAACGAGCGTGCCACAATCCAGTTCCCGCCTGTCGTCAAGGCGTGAAACTTTCGGCCAAGCTTTCAGGAGAGCTTCGCCCTCGCGGCGAGTTGCCGGATGCGTTCGACCACATCCTGCGAGGCATAGGGCTTTTTCATCAGGGGGCCGGCTTCGCACAGGGTGGCCGCGATATCCGCCGAACGCTCGGCTCCCGATGTGAGGATGACCTGCAGTCCCGGCTTGTTGGCCCGCACCCAGCGCGCCAGGGCGAAGCCGTCCATGTCTCCCGGCATCTCGACGTCGCTGAACACCACATCGATGGACACCTCCGGGGCCTGGAGGATCGCGATCGCCTCCTCCCCGCTTACCGCCTCGTGGACCTTGTAGCCGCACTCGCGCAGGTAATCCGCGATGACGAGACGGATCAGCACCTCGTCCTCGACCACGAGAACGGTCGGCGCGGGCGCGTCGGCCCGAAGAGGGATATTGGTCGATGTCGTGCTCACGGCAACCTAACCGCAGAGCTTCAATCTTTGTTCCACCGATCCGCGTCAGGCCGGCGCTTCCGGCCAATTGAGCGTTCGGATGACGAGCTCGACGATGTCGGACGTCTGATAAGGCTTGCTGAGGATGAGGCCGAAATCCTCCGCGGCCGCCTTGGCGAGCATGCCGTCGCCGATGGCGAGGATGACCCGGGTCGGCATTCGTCGCATGCGGACGAGACGAGCCACCTCCAGGCCGCTTTGCTCTCCGGAGGGGTCGAGCGCGATGAAAAGGAGGTCGATCCGGACGGCATCGAGCACCGTCAGGGCATCCTCGGCATGGCTCGCCTCCAGCACCTTGAAGTCGGAGGCCCGCAATTCGTCGCTCACGAGGCACCGGATCCGAACATCGTTCTCGACCACGAGAATAGAGGGTGGAGTCCGGCGTGGGAGGACCGTGACGGATGCGGCGTTCATTCTTGCCCCTGCGTGCTTCGACACGCGGACAACGTGTAGCGGCCGGAGGGGTTCTACCGAAAATCATGCGCCGGGACGCTGCCGGGCTGGCCCGATCGGGCGAATGTGTATAAGGAAGACCCTCGCCCCGTTCCCGACACCGAACTGGCAATCGTGTCCGATCAGCAATCCTCAGGCGTCATTCTTCTCGTGGAAGACGAGCCCTTGGTTCGGCTGGTGGCGGCCGACCTGCTCGCCGATTCGCATTTCCAGGTGATCGAAGCCGCCAGTGCGGAGGAGGCCCTGACCGTCCTCAGAGCCGGGGTCGCGGTGGACGTGCTGGTTTCGGATGTGGAGATGCCGCCCGGGATCGACGGCTTCGACCTTGCATGGGAAGTCCACCGGCGCTGGCCCACGATTGCGATCCTCATCGCCTCGGGCCGCAAATGGCCGGCGGAGGGCAATCTTCCGCCGGGCGCCGGCTTTCTGGCGAAGCCCTATTCGAACGTCACCCTGGTGACCCGCGCTCTGGCCGCGGCGAAGACGGCGCAGGCCGCCCGGGCCGCGGCGGAAGCGAACGGCCCGGACGGCGATGCCGATGGCACCGTGCCGAAGACGGCCTGAGGGCCGCGCTCCGGCATCGGCTCAGGCCGCTCTGACGCCCTGAAGGAAGCCGTCGACCTCCCGCGTCAGGGCATGGGAGTTGGCCGTGAGCTCGCCGGCGGCGGCCAGCACCTGCGACGCGGCCGAGCCCGCATGGGTCGCAGCGCCCTGGACCTGGACGATGCTTTCGCTCACATCCTGCGTGCCGCGCGCCGCCGCGCTCACATTGCGGGCGATCTCCTGCGTAGCGGCCTGCTGCTCTTCCACAGCCGCGGCGACGCTGGTCGCGATCTGGTGCACCTCCTCGATGGTGAGGCCGATCTCGCGGATCGCTTCGACGGCGCCCGTCGTCGATTGCTGGATCTGGTTGACATAGGCGCTGATGTCTTCCGTCGCGCGCGAAGTCTGGTTCGCGAGTTCCTTTACCTCGGCGGCGACGACCGCGAAGCCCTTGCCGGCCTCGCCGGCGCGTGCCGCTTCGATGGTGGCGTTGAGCGCGAGAAGGTTGGTCTGGCTCGCGATGGTGTTGATCAGCGCGACCACCTCGCCGATCTTCTGCGCGCCCTCGGCCAGGGTCTCCACGAGCGCGTTCGTCTTGCGCGCATTGGCCACCGCCCTCGCCGCCGCGCTTGAGGTCTGGGCCACCTGCGAGCCGATCTCGTTCGAGGATGCCGCCAGCTCTTCCGCCGCAGCCGCAACCGCCTGCACGTTGCTCGAGGTTTCCTCCGCAGCCGCGGCCACGGAATTCGACTGCTGATTGGTCTGCTCGGCGGTCGTCGCCATGGAGCGGGCTGTCGCTTCCATCTGCTGGGCCGCAACGGAGAGATGCTGCACGAGGCCGCCGACGCTGCCCTCGAAGCTCTGCGCCAGCGCCATCATCTCGTGCCGGCGCCGCTCGACCGTCTGCTTCTCGGCATCGGCCTGCGCCTGCCGCAGCATCTCGGCCTCCTGCATGGCGCCCGCGAAGACCTGCGTCGCCTTCCAGATGTCGCCGACCTCGTCCCGGCCGACGTTCGCCTTGGGCAGATTGTAGTCGCCGGAGGCAAGCCTCTGGATCGCTTCCGTCACCGCCTTCAGCGGCCGCGCGATCTGCCGGTGACCGACGAGCCATCCGATGAGAAGCGAAACGAGCGTGCCGCCGAGCGCAATGGAGACGAGCAGCGTGAAGCGCTGATCCTGCAACGCGGTGGCGTGCCGGTTGACCGCCTCGATGTCCTCGCTTCCGCGCTTCGTCAGGGCGTCGATGCTGACCTGGAAGGCCTTTCGGTTGGCGCGGTTGGCGTCGTTGTTGCCCTGCGCATTGGCCGCTGCGGGCGAAACCTCTGAGCCGAGGCGAACCGTCTCCGACCTGAAGGCCTTGAACTCGGCGGCGTCCTTGACGACGGCATCGAACAGGGCCTTGTTGGAGGCAGGAACCAGAGGCTCCCACTCCTTGAGCAGGCCATCGATGTCCTTCAGCGTCGCGACAAGCCCCTCGCCGAACTTCTGAGCTTCCTTCGTGTCCTTCGAAGCGTAGATGCCGCGCGCCTCCATGACCACATGCGTGACCAGACGGTTGAGGCGCTCGCCGTAGAATGCGCGGGCGGCTGCATGCCTCACGTCATCCACAGCTTGATTGTAAGCCTGCAGGGTGTTGATGCCGACGGCAGCGATGACGATCGCAACGAAACTCAACATGGCAACGAGCGCAAAAATCTTGGTTCTAATCTTCATTGATCACCTCAAAGGAGCAGCGCCAACGCAATACCCATGACTGGCACTTCCCTCTTAATGCGCGAATGCTTGTCCGAGGCTTGCTTCGTTTCGCGTCATAAGGCCAAGTTTCTCTGCACCGAGTGACGGAATGTTAAGCATAGCAGCCTAGGAATGATTGCACCCGATTCTAGTTGCGGCGGTTTCCATGGGCATTCGGTTCGATAAGGTGTTGGAGCAGGTGGCCCGCGCGGCCAATGCGAGAGGAGACGCCGTCGATCGAAGGGCGCAGAAGGTTCAGCGGCTCGAGGAACTCATCCGCGCCAAGGAAGCGATGGGCGACCGCATCGTGATCTGCCTCGGCCTCGTCCTCGCGCTCTCCGCCGTCGCCCTTCCCGTCTATGCGGTGCATTTCAGCGACGGCCAAAGCTATCTTCACATCGCCGACGGCAGCACCGTGACCGGCAAGGGCACGAACACGACGCAGGCCCGTACGATCGAAGCGAATCCCGCGACCACGGGTTCGCTGAGCAGGCAGGCCAGGGAATCGGATCTCGCACCGGGCAACAAGGGCGAGACCGCACCGCGAATCCTCGCCCGAGCCGCGCCGTTTCAGCGCTACGTCATTCATCGTGCGACGGGAGAATCCGCGCTGATCGAAGGACCGGAAGGTCTGTGGTGGGTAACGCCCGGAATGACGCTTCCGGGTATCGGCCAGGTCATCTCGATCGAGCGTTCCGACGCTGGCTGGGTGGTGCTGACCACCGAGACGATGATCACGCAGCCGTCGACGTCGAGCTGATACGCCTGAAATCATTGCGAGCATCGGATCGGTCCGATGCTCGTCGCTCTGCGATGAAGCCGAGCCTGGATACGATCTACTTCGTCGCCGTCATGATCGGCGCGGAGAGATTTCCGAGCCAGACCCAGGCTGCATTGTCCGAGCCTTCCCGCTTCACATAGCGATAACCCGTCTCCTGCCAGGGCAGAACAGCCTTGCGCTTGTTGTCGAGAATGAAATCGCCGCGGTCGGTCCGCGCCATGAGAACGGCGTGCCCCGCTCCCAGCTCGTCGATCACGACCGTCATGCGCAGGGCCCGATGCGGCAGGCCTGCTTCGGTGAGCAGGCGGCGCTTGAGCAGCTGGATGTCCTCGCAGTCGCCGAGTCCGTCATCCGGATAATCCCACCGGTCGGCGACGCCCCAATGATCCTGATCGGTGACCGGGATGATGGTGTCGTTGACGCGCTCGTTGATCTCGACGATCGCCTTCCAGGTTGCCGGATCGAGAACGATGGTGGCCGGCTCGGACATGTCATAGGCGCATTCGTTCGGCATTTGCGCGCAGAAGGCGATCCATGCCGGCGTCGGTCCGGCATGGCCGGCGGTGTGGATCGCATCGGCCGAAACCGGCATCACGGTCTGGGCGGTGGCGGAATTGATCCCGGCTGTGCCGACGAGCATCGCGGAGGAAAAAGCCGCCAGTGCGAGGAAGCGATTGAAGCGCCCTTGCCACTTTGGAGAAATCTGAGAAATCATCCCGCACATGCCCCGCACCTGATCGCTTTTTCTTTTTTTACAAAGTTGTCAGCAGCGGAAGCTCTCGGCAAGGGAGAACTCGGGGTAGACAATACGACGTGTCATTACTGTTGAGTTCAAGCAACAGAACGGGAAGTGCACCCCTTCGAATGGAGAGGTCTTCTCATAAGATCGGTTCGCCGAGGGGACGGCGATGGCAGACGGAAAGCTGCGGGGGGCTTCAGGAGCGGCTCTGCACCATGCTGCGGGATCTCGCCCAGTCGCGGGCTCGCGCCGACGAGACCATGAGACGGATCGCGGGCGTTCCGATCAGCCCGACGAGCGACGCGGCAATCACCGGCACCAGAACGACGGACATCGAAGCTCTCCCTCTCTCCTGCGGGATCATGAAGATCCGGAGAACATCATGACGCGCCAGGCTTGCGCGAGACTGACGGGACAGAAGCTTCGCTCCAGCGACATGATTCACCATGATCGCGCGAAGTCCTCAAGTGAACTCAAATTGAGATTATACTCGCTGACGATTTCGACTGGGGTTTCGCTTGAAAAAGCTTGTCACGATGTTAGCGATCACCGCCGGTGCCGCCGGATGCGCTCCGACCGTGCAGGATGCCGTCGCCCTGTCATGCTCTGACCATATCGGGAAGCCGATCAGCACCCGCATTGCCGCCCTCGGCCCGCCGCGAACCGTCTATCGCATCGATCCGCTGCAGGTCGGCTATGTCTTCGAGAGCCGCGAGACGACCTTCATCGGTGGGGAACTCTATTACACCGTGAACTACCTGATCGGCGCCGACAAGCATCGCACACCGATCCGTCCGGTCACGACCACCTGCACGGGCGTCATCTTCGTGACCCGGGCCCCTTCGAACGCCACACCGGTTTCCGAGCGGATCATCGTCGACGTGATCCCCCGCTGATGAGCCGCGCCGCAAATATGGGACGCTAAGGGTGCACCCGCTTCTTGGGACTGGTAACTCAGCCCCCGAGCCTGAGCTTTGCGATGCTCATCATCAGGTCGACGCTGAATCCCTCCTGCACGGATGACTGATCGAAGAGGGTGAGCACCGGCGCAGCCATGGTCGTGCTGGCATTGTTGACGTCCCACATGGCGCTGAAGCGCTGAATGAGCTTGTCGACCTTCTTGGGATCCTGAAGATCCTTGATGTTCAGATGCTTCTCGAGGTTCCTGACCTGGATGTCGAGATCGGCCCTCGATGCCGCCTCGGGGATGCCGAACGTGGTCTGAACGAATTTCAGCAGTGCCTTGTCGGCAAGGAAGCCCATGGTCGTGGTGACCGACGAGGCTTTGCGCTTGAAGTACATGGCGATCTGAACGCCCTGGTTCTGATCGCCCTCCTTCTTTTCGAGCGTGATCTGGACAAACTTCGCGACCGCGTCGGTGGTTGCGCCCGCAGCCGAGGTCGCCGCCGCACCCTTGGCAGCAAAATCGAAGGCCTTGGCGAACTCCTTGTAGAGCGGGTTGGACATCTTGTTCGCCATGCTTAAGGGATTGCTGACGCCCTCCTGAAGCAGCTTCTTCATCAGGCCCTTGCCATACGCCATGTCCTCGAGGCCGTAGGCTTTCATGGCGAACTTGAAGAGACGATCGTTCTTGATGAACTCGTCGATGGTTTTGATGTTCTTGATGTTGGCCTGATAATACTCGATCTCGCGCTTGGTCACAGGCTCCTTCTCGATCAGAGCCTTGGTGCGCGCGAGATCTTTCGTGACGATTTGATAGCGTGTCGATGTGCTGATCATGGCGCGGCTTCCCAAGGCTCGATTGCGAGAGAACCGAACGTCGAGATTTGAGACGATTCGGCGCTCTCGCGAAGGATAGCCCCGCAATCCTTCCTGAACCTGTCGGCGACGTTTTTGGTGTCGGCGGCATCGAGCTGGAATTCGAGCTTCTGCGTCTCAAAGCGATAGTTCGACAATTCCACCGTCAGGCTGCGCGCTCCGGAGAGCTTCTCGACGAAGGTGCGTACCTCTTCGGCTTCCGGAATTTGCCCATATCGGTCGCGATAGAGCCAGTGGCCGACCTCCGGCGTTCCCTCATCGAACCAATAGACTGTGCTTCTGCCGCGGGAATCGCTGCGGCCGAGATATTGCCTCTGGGCAATGGCGACCGTGCTGAAGCGAACCGGGGGCTGATCGCCGTCCAGAGACTGGCGCTGGCACGTGAGCCACAGAAGCGAGCCCTTCTCGCCGCGCAGTCGGGCGAAGGCGGCCTGGGGCTGGCCCTCGACGTCGTGCCGAAGAACGTAGTCCCAGGATCCGAGCAGAGACGCCGCCGCCTTCGCGCCGGCATTCAGCGTCGAGGCCAGAGCGGCGACCGATGACGCGGCCAAAGCTGCCGCGCGCCAGCGGCAGAACAACGATCGTGTGCTCACCATCGTCAAGACCCTTTCCAACGAAAGAAGCCTCGCCTTTCACAAGGCGAGGCTCCCTTCAGGTCCGATGCTGGAACTCTTACTGGAAGAGCTTCAGGATCATCTGGCTGTTCTGGTTCGCCATGGAGAGAGCCTGCACGCCGAGCTGCTGCTGGGTCTGCAGAGCCTGGTTGCGGGTCGAAGCCTCGTTCATGTCGGCGTCGATGAAGGCGCTGACGCCAGCGGTGAGCGAGTCGGACAGGACGCCGATGAACTCTTCCTGGGTCTCGAGCAGGGCCTTGTTGGCACCGAGCATGGCCGAGCCGGCGCGGAGGTCGTTGATGGCCGTGTCGACTGCCTGGAGAGCGGCACCGACGGTGGTGCCTGCGCTCGCCGAGCCGGTCAGGGTGGCGTTGACGTCGGTGCCTGCGGCGACCATATCGGTCGTCGCTGCAGTGAAGTCGACACCGGCAGCCTTCGCGGTCAGGCGCAGTTCGCCGTTGTCATTGATCGTGGCCTCGACCAGCTCGCTCAGGACGCTGTCGCTGTTGATGCTGGCAGCGATCGCGGACTTGGTGGTTTCGCCGGCGACCGTGAAGGTCGAGACGTTGCCGCCCAGAGTGAACGAAATCTCGTCGCCGGTCTGGATCTGAGCATTCGTGAACACGAAGTCAGCCGTAGCAGCCGTGCCGGAGATGTTGATGGCAGCGACGGAACCGAGCTTGCCGCCCGTGCCGGCGCTGGCATCCACGAACAGGTTCACCGCGGTGGTGTCGATGTTCAGGGTGTTGACCTTGGCGGTGGAGCCGGAACCCTCGAACGAGGTGACGAGCTTCACGGTCGAGGCAGTGCCCTCCAGCCAGTTCTGGCCGTTGAACGTGGCCGATCCGGCGGCGCTCTTGAGGCCTTCGATGCTGGCCTTCAATTCGAGCTGGATCGCAGCCAAGTCAGCGCCCGGGTTCGAGCCGGCGGTGAGCTTGGTCTTCATGGTGTCGAGGTACTTCAGGCTCTTGTCGATCGCCGACGAATAGGTGTCGATCATCGCCTTCGACTGCTTGATCGAGTCCTTCACAGCGCCAAGGGCGCCGTTGTCGGACTTCATCTTCGTCGAGATCGACCAGTAGGAAGCGTTGTGCGAAGCCTCGCCGACGCGCAGACCCGTGGAGATCTGGTTCTGGTTCTTGGTCAGAGCGGACTGCGTCGACTTCAGCGACTGCAGAGCGGTCATGGCGGAGAGATTGGTGTTAATCGAAGACATGTGCTTCTTCCGTGAATGATGTGATTGTTCAGGGAATGTCGGGATCTAACCGACCCAGCGAAGTGGCTTCATGCCTCGGGAGAATTCCCGATCCGCTGCTCACATGACATCCGGGCTCGTACCGGCAAAATGGAGTGGCATCATGCCTAGCCTTCGGGTGAAGGCGTACCATAGTGCTTGTGGCACCTGGAACATCGGTTCCGTATCGGTGCCTGTAACTTCTGTTTACTGAGGTCGTGCCCCTTCGTCAAGGACAACGTGGACGATTTCGGCAAAAAACTCCGCTTTTACTTTTTGTTAACTATAAGCGGCACGCCGGATGAAGAAGAAAGAACGTCCGATGCAGCATCGGAGCGCCTCTCTTGAAGAATAGTGCGAGACGCTGAAGCAACAGCTAGCGAGAACCGACTGCAAACAGCTTCGTGACATTCGCGGGCGCGGTTTTCGCATAGAGACCGCGATGGGCCGGATCGAGGGCAAGCGCATCGGTCACACCGAGAACGGTCTCCGATGCGCCGAGCAGGAGGGAACCGTCCGCCGCCATGGTATTCGCGATCCTGCGGAGCACGTCGGCTTTCAAGGCCGCGTCGAAATAGATCAGGACATTGCGGCAATAGACGATATCGAACTGGCCCAGACGGCTGAAATCGTCGAGAAGGTTCAGATACCGGAAATCGACCATCGACCGGATATCCGGCGAGATCTGCCATTGTTCGCCCGTTTGCGCAAAATACTTGACGAGGAGCCGGATCGGCAGGCCACGCTGCACCTCGAACTGGTTGTAGATGCCCGCCTTCGCCTTCTCCAGAACCTCCGTCGAGATGTCGGTCGCGACGATGTCGATATGCCATCCCGGCATCCGCGCGGATGCCTCCTTGAGAAGCATCGCCAGCGAATAGGGTTCCTGACCGCTGGACGCCGCCGCGCACCAGATTCGCAGGCGACGGCTCGCCGCGCGCTCCTTCAGATATTTGGGAAGGAGGACGTCCTGGAAGAGGTCGAACGGGGTCTTGTCGCGAAAGAAGAACGTCTCGTTCGTGGTCATCGCCTCGATCGTCGCCTTCTCGAGGGCGATCGAGCGACCGGTTCTGACCTCCCTGATAAGATGCGAGAGGCTGTCGAGTTTGAAGCGCGTGCACACCGCCGAGAGTCGGCTTTCGACGAGATATCTCTTGTCAGGCGAGAGCGCGAGGCCTGAGCGGGCTTTCAGAAAGACGCGCAGCGCTTCAAATTCGGCTTCCGTCATTTCGAGGATCCGCTGATGAGGCCTTTCAGGGAACGGCCGATGGATTCCAGGGGCAGAATATCATGGGCGAGACCCGCCTTCACGACGCTGCCCGGCATGCCCCAGACGATGCTGGTGGCTTCGTCCTGCGCGATCACGGTCGCTCCGGCCTTGGCGAGATGGCGCGCGCCATGGGTCCCGTCGGAGCCCATGCCCGTCAGAACCACCGCAAGGGCCGATGCGCCGAAGACGGCGGCTGCCTCGCGAAACAATACATCGACCGCGGGACGGCAGAAGTTTTCCGGCGGTCCGTCGTTGAGCCGGATCGTTGCTTTGCCTCCGGAAGACACGACACCCATATGGCGTCCGCCAGGAGCGACGAGGATGGTTCCGGGAATAACGGCGTCCCCTTCCCTCGCCTCGCGCGCCGGCATGCCGAGCAGGCTGTGCAGATGCTCGGCGAAGACGGCGGTGAACATCGCCGGCATGTGCTGAACGATGAGCACGGGAATGCTCGCGAGAGCGGGCTTCATGTCGAGGAGCACCCGCTCCACCGCCCGCGGGCCGCCGGTCGAGGAACCGATCAGGAGGCATTGCGGCTTCGCGGAGCCTGGTCTCGGCGCATTTTGTAGAGGCGCGGGGGTGGATGGCGAAGGCACCGGCGCGAGAACCCTGGCCGGACGAACCCGCGGCGCGCCCAGCGCGCGCAGCTTCTCGACGAGATCGCGCCGGAAGTCGGCCGCCGCTCCGGCGGCGCGCGCGCTCTCGGGCTTCGCCAGATAATCGACCGCGCCGAGGGAAAGGCACTTCAACGAGATCTCGGCATTTCTCTGCGTGAGCGTCGAGATGACGATGACCTTGCTCGCGGGATGCGCCTTCAGAATCAGGGGCAAAGCCGCAAGCCCGTCGATCTCGGGCATCTCGATATCGAGCAGGATGATATCGGGCTTCGAGCGCGCGGCCGCATCGACGGCCATCCGGCCGTTGGACGCTGTCGCGACGACCTCGAAACCGCCCGCCTCCGTGAGCCATCGGCCGATCATGCCGCGAATGACGGCACTGTCGTCGACGATCATGATCCGCGTCGGGTTGCCCTGTGCGGGAGCGGAATGGGACAAGGGAGCGATGGACATGGGATCACAATGAATGCGAGGCGGGCAGAACGCCCAGCTCTTGAAATTTGGCGGTCAGAATATCTTTGTCGAACGGCTTCATGATGTATTCGTCGGCCCCGGCATCGAGGGCGCGCGAGATATAGGACAGATCGTTCTCGGTGGTGCAGAATACCACCTTCGGAGCGCTGCCCTCGGGCATGCTGCGCAGATGCTGTAGGAAGCTGTACCCGTCCATCACCGGCATGTTCCAGTCGAGCAGGATCACATCCGGCATTTCGGCCCGGCAGGCCTGGATCCCTGCCTCGCCGTTCTCCGCCTCCGCAACCCGGAAATCGAGGCTCTCGACGATCTCCCGCGAAATTTTTCGGATGACCCGTGAATCATCGACGATCAGGCAATAGCTCATAACATGTATCCCGGTATCGACCGTTCTCAAAACTCTCAAAACAGGAACTTGCCGCTTAAGAGCGGATGTCCGACTTATCGACGAAGTTGAAATTCTCGACCAAGATCTCCTTGACGATCTCGGCGCCCAGACGCTTGTTGATCTTCTCGCGAACGCTCGCGATCATTCCGTTGACGTTGTAGCGGGACAACCTCTTGAAATCGAGCGTCTCGTCGGAATAGACGTGACGGAAGATCTCATCCTGAATGAAGGCCTCCGGTGGCACTGAAATTTCCCGAAGGGTCTTCGCATCGGCTGTGAAGACCAAATTCGCGATCACATAGCCCTGGACAGCGCCTTCCGCGACGATCGGAATATTCATGGCCGGCAGCTTCTTGTACTGCAGGCCCTCGTAGTGGACCTGCTCGTCAGCAGGCGCTCTACCGACGATCCAGGTCACAGCCGCGTAGCAGGATGCGAGCGTTACGGCGCAGACCCAGAATCCGGCCATGACGTTCTTCATCATGCGCCGTAACCCATCTTGGCCGAATAGGCGGAATAGGTGCTGTCCGATTCAGCATGCTGGATCGCGTTGGATATGATGCTCGCGACTTCCTGCACCGCGTGCATGTGGCGTTTCAGGATGTCCTGGTTGCGCTCGATCTTGACCTGGAGATCCTGAAGGCGCTTCGTCGCCTTCACGTCCAGGTTCTGGATGTCCGCCGTCCGCACGATCCGGCTGATCTCCAGCAGGCACTGGCTTTTGCGACGGTTGAACTCCTCGAGATTGGAGAGATCACGCGCCATGAGAGCCGCGGTCTCCATGTCCAGGGTTTCTTCAAGGCGATCGAGCGATTTCATCAACATTTCCTGTTTCCTGCTTTCGAACTGCGTATCGACCTGAAGTGATTTAGATCTTATCGGGTGCCACGGTGATCTTCGGAGCGCCGAGGATGTGCTTGGCGATGCCGATGCCGCCGGCACGCGACAGCTGCGCGCCGATCTGCTCGGCCATCATGGATTTCCAGATCGAACCCGCGCTGCCCTTGCCGTAGGTGTTCTCCGCCTCCTTCGGCAGCATCGACTCGACGAAGGTCTGGAGAACGAAGGCCTCGAAATCCTGGTGCGCCTTCTTCGACTTGGCCGCTTCAGCGGATTCGGCATCGCTGCGAAGGGAGTTGCGCAGCGTATAGATGTCGGCGCCGGACGCCATCAGCGGCTGTCCCGATACGGCCTTGACCGCGTCCTCGAAGCTTGCCCCATCGACCGGCGACGCGCCGTCCAGCAGCTTCTGGGCTGCGGCCTGATAGCGCGCGGGATCGGCCGCCCTAGCGACGTCGTTGATAATATCTGAGGGCGGGCTGATCGCCATCTCGCATCTCTCGGCTATGTCCACTTAGGACAAGCTGTAACCCGGCTAGCTTACGGGAAGCTTGTGCCGTCTCTGCTCGCAAGATTCTCGAGGATGGCGACGAGGCTCTTCTTTTCCGTCTGCTGAAGGTCATCATCCTTGAGACCGGACAGCATCTTTTCCGTGCGCTTCGCCTGCATGGCCTTGTCGAACGTTACCGCCTTCTGGGCGACCTTCGCCGTATCGACCCTGCTCGCCTGCGCCGACAGAACCTGAAGCCGCTTTGCCGCGACATCGACGAACAATCCGTGCAGGGTCTCGTGATCGTTCATCGTATGGATGAGCACCTCCTGAGCGCTCTTGATCTCCCGCGACTCCCTCTCAAGATTGGACAGCTTGAGCTCGGCCTCCCGCTGGAGATGCTGCTGCACTTTCAGGATACGCTCGATCTTGCGGATTCTCTGCTTCATCGGCGCTCATCCATTCCGCAGCCAGGTCGAGAAAGCCTCCATGAAGAGGAGGACATAATCCGTCGCGGCGAAGTACAGGACCAGCAGGCCGCCGATCATGATGAAGGGCGTGGCGAGGAAGTAGACCGGAATCTGCGGCGTCAGCTTGTTGGTCAGCCCCACCGCCAGGTTTACCACTACGGAATAGAGAATGAACGGCGCGCTGATCCGAAGCGCGAGGACGAAGGCAACCCCGATCTGATCGACGAGCTGCGTCAAGGAAAGCCTTGCGCCGAAGCCCTCGCCGAGAGGAAGCCGGTCATAGGATGCGATGAGCCCGCGGAAGAACTCCCAGTGAAGATCAGAGAGGAAGAGGATGGCCGTGGCGACCATCATGATGAAGGAACTCACGGCAGGCAGCGGCTCGGCGTCGTCCACCGGCGCCCCTGGCATGCCGCCGAGACCCAGCGCCATCGCCACGCCGTTCACCATGGTCTGGAGCGAGAGAAAATAGACGCGCGCCAGAAGTCCGATCAGGAGCCCCGTCAGCATTTCCGAGGCGATATAGAGAAGGATGACCGCGGGAGCCTGAGAGTCGATTCCAGGGCGGATCTTGTCGAATAGGACGGGTGCGAGAGCAAGGCTCGTGGTGAGAGCGATGAACAGGCGGACCTGAACCGGGATCCTGTTGCTCGAGAAGCCCGGGGCGATCATCAGACATCCGCCGATCCGGCAGAATATCAGGAAGATCGCCAGAAGGACCTGGGCGGCCTCCTGGCTCACGCGACCGTACCGAGGGAGTTGACCTCGACGCCGCGCGCAATTTCGAGATGGGACAGGACCGGCAGCGACGAGAACATGCGCTCGATGATCATGCGCACATAGGGCCGCGCGTCGGGCGCCGTCACGATCGCGAACGTCTTCACCTGCCCCATGCGGGTCTTGATGGCATCGGAGGCCTCCGCTCCGAACTGCTCGACAAGGCGCGGATCGATGTCGAACTCCACCACATCACCTTTGGGATCGCGCTTCAAGCTCTGGTGGAACGCGATGTCCCATCTGTTGCCGAGGCGAAGGACATTCAGCGCACCGCCCTCCGCAAGATCGCCGCAGATCTGCTGGGCGATTCTCACCCGGACATGCTCCACCAGCTGCTCCGCACGGCGTGCATGCGGAGCGATCTCGGCGATGGCCTCGAGGATGAGGCTCAGGTTGCGGATCGAAACCCGCTCGGCCAAGAGGAGCTTCAGCACCGATTGGAGGCCGGAATAGGAGATCTGCGACGGGCAGATGTCGTCGAGCAGCCGCTTGTACTCGGAATCGAGGCCGTCGAGCAGGTTGCGCACATCCTTGTACGAGAGCAGCTGGGGCAGGTTGTTGCGGATGACCTCGCTCAGATGGGTGAGCAGCACCGAGGCGCCGTCGACGGCAGCAAAACCCTGCCGCTTGATCTCGCTCACATAGACATCCGACACCCACATCGCCTTCATGCCGAAGGCGGGCTCGCGCACCTCGTCGCCGGGGACATCCGGAATGGGGCCGTCGCCGAGCACCACGAGCAGGTCGCCCGGGCGGATCTCCTGCGTTGCGACGACGGTTCCGTGAATCTTGATCTGATAGCTCTTCGGCGGGATGATGAGGCTGTCCGAGAGCTTCACATCCGGAAGTACGAAGCCGTAATCCTGCGCGAACTTCTTGCGCATCTTGCTCACCCGGTGCGCCAGGTCGCCATGCGAGCTCGCCAGATGCGAGGCGAGGTGCTTGCCGAGGCAGAGTTCGATCTCGGCAAGTTTGAGGGATTCCTTGACCGAGTCGCGCGATTCGAGGAGGTTCTGCTGCTGCTCCTGCGCCAGCTTGGCCTTTTCCTGCGCTTCCTGATCGGCCCTCTGCTTCGGAATCGAATAGGCAATGAAGCCCATGCAGCATCCGAGCACGAGGAAGGGGATCATGGGCAGGCCCGGCACGATGGCGAAGACGAACATCAGGGCCGCCGACACCATCAGGGCACGGGGGTAGGCGCCGAGCTGGCCGAGCACCGCCTGCTGCGCCTGCCCGCGCGTACCGCCCTTGGACACGAGAAGACCGGCGGCGAGAGACACGACGAGGGCCGGGATCTGGCTGACCAGACCGTCGCCGACGGAGAGCTGGACGAAGACGTCGGCTGCCTTCGAGAGAGGCATTCCGTGGCGGGTCACGCCGATGATGATGCCGCCGAAGATGTTGACGGCGATCGTGATCAGGCTCGCGACGGCCTCGCCGCGAACGAACTTGGAGGCACCGTCCATGGAGCCGAAGAAGGCGCTTTCCTCCTCAAGCTCGCGGCGTCGCTTCTGAGCCTCCTTCTCGTCGATCAGGCCGGCGGACAGATCGGCGTCGATCGCCATCTGCTTGCCGGGGATCGCATCGAGGGTGAAGCGGGCGCCGACCTCGGCGATACGGGTCGCGCCCTTCGTGATCACGAGGAAGTTGACGGTGATGAGGATGATGAAGACCACGATGCCGATGACGAAGTCACCGCTCATCACGAACTGGGAGAAGCCGCTGATCACATGGCCGGCGGCGTTGATGCCCTTGTGGCCGTCCGACAGGATCAGACGCGTCGACGCGATGCTGAGCGCCAGGCGCAACAGGGTTGCGATCAGGAGGACGGTGGGAAAGGCCGAGAACTCGAGGGGCTTCTGAATCCAGAGCGCCACCATGAGGATCAGGACGGAAAGGGCGACCGAGAAAGCCAGCCCCATATCGATCGCCAAAGGCGGAATGGGCAGGAAGAGGATGGCAAGGATGCCGACCACGGCGCCGGCGAATGCCAGATCCCTGCCGCGGCCCTGTTTCGAGACTTCACTTGAATCCATGTGCCTGTCAGCTCAGCAAACGAATGTTGAGGCTGAGAGATGGACCATGAAGCTTGCGCGAGGGTCGCAAGGCTTTCGCTCGCGGGCGAGCGGGCTCCCGTCAGAACCCTGTTACGATCCGCCCGTAGACCAGCTCCGTGAAGGCGAAGATCTGCGAACCGACGAAGGTTCCGGTGACCAGGGACACGACCAGGATCGCGATGATCTTCGGGATGAAGGTCAGCGTCACTTCCTGGATCTGGGTGAGCGCCTGAACGAGTGCGATGACGATACCGATGATCATCGCGGCGGCAACCGCAGGCCCTGCCGCGATGATGACAGTCCAGATGGCAGCCCGAACAAGTTCGAGGGCGTCGACTTCGTTCATAATCAGCTCACGACGACGCCAGGCCCGAGAAGAACCGCCTCGCCGCCCTTGAGCTTCGCGACGGCGCCCTCGTTGGTGATCACGACCGACGTCACCTCACCGGAGATCGTCCCGTCGAGGGTGGAGACCGTGCGGCCGATGACGCCATCGACCTGCGTAAGTGCGGCCGATGTCAGCAGGGCATCGAGCTTGGTGTTGGTTTTGACCGTCTGCTCGACCTGCGAGAACGTCGCGAGCTGAGACATGTATTCCGTCGACTTCATCGGCTCGGTCGGGTCCTGGTTCTTCATCTGAGCCATCAGAAGCTTCAGGAAGTTCTCATAAGTGGCCGTCGCCGTCGAGGATGTCCCCGACGTACCGTTGCTCTGGGCGGAGTAGGAGTTATTGACGGAACTGACATTCATGGTTCTGCTCCTAAAATCACGCGGCCTGTTCGGAGGCGACGGGGGCTTGGGCAGCCTCGGGCTCGAACAGCGTCCTGATGGCTTTGAGCGCCTCGAAGGTCCGGTTCTTCGCGACCAGCTCGCCTGCGCTCAGGAGCGCCTGCTTGACCGTCTCGTCGGTTGCGGACTGGACAAGCGATTCGTGCAGCTTCTGGAAAGCCCCCATGACCTTGTCGGCCTCCTGGGGATTGATCAGCAGCGACTGCACGACGAAGTACAGCTGGCGCATCGGCGTGGTTGCCTCGGACAGTTGCAGGACGTGGCTCTCCAGCAGGAAGCGCGCCTCGTTCAGCAGGCTCAAGGTGACCTTCTGGCTCACCGTCAGGACGGCGCCGTTGATGAAGATGCGCTCGCCGGCCTTGAGGGAGAATCGCATTTTGGCTTTCATTTCAGGCCCTCCTGAATCATGGCGTTGATATCGATCAGAGCCTCCAGGCTCCGCTGCTCTCCCCTGACCACGCGGTCGGATTCGCGCATGACCCAGAGTCCGATGGAAATGAGCTGGCCCTTCAGATTGTCGGGCAAACCGTTGTCCGGATGCCCCAGATCCTTGATCAGGAATGTCCAAAGCCGCTGAACGTAGACGATCGCTTCGATCATTTCCTGCGATTGGGCCGGCCTTCCCTCAGCGCCCTTCATCAGCTGAATCGCCTGTTCGAAAAGCTCGAATTCGCGCTGCCGGCATTCGGCTGAGGAGTCTTCAATCACTTCGGCATAAGAGAAACGATACATTACTCGACTCCAACAATCAGATATAGTTGATCAGGTTCAGGCCCTTGAGCTGCGCCGTCAGTGAGTATGACGTCTGAATCTGCGTCATCAGCTGATCGACCCTGATCTTCGCCTCGGCGGGATCGACGGCTTCCAGATGGGTGACCTTTTCATCCAGAATGTCCTTCTGGAGGCTCATCCGCTCGTTGGCCTGCTCGATCTTTTCCTGTGCGGCCCCGATCTTCGACTGGATCCCGGTCAGACCCGTCGTCGAATCCGACAGGGTTTCCACCACCCTGTTGACAAGAACGGCGCGCGTCTCGGCATTGAGGTTATCGATGCCGAGATCGAGGATCATGGTGTAGGCCATGGTCAGCTTCTGGAACGCTTCGTCGTTCGCATTGACGGAAGTTTCGATCTTCTCCTGCGGCGAGATTCGGCTCTGCACATTCTCGCTGGAGGCGGATGACCAGTTCTGCCAGTCGGTTCCCTTGAAAAGATCCGCAAACGGTCCGTCCAGGAACGCCGTCATCTGGTCGGGGGTGATGGCCGATACGCCGGCCGCATCCTGAGCCATGCCGAAGCCCAGCGGCGGGGCTGCCGCGAACGCCGCATCGGTGGCTGCTTTCGCTGCCGACGGCGCGGGATTGCCGAAATAGTCGTTCAAAGGCTTCTTTTGCGAGTTCAGCCCACCGAAGATGAACTGATCGCCGGTGCTGCTGTTGAGCGAGGAAATCGCGCCTGCAAGATTGACCTGAGCCTGGTACTTGAGGGCGGCAATGCTCGATTCGCCGATCGGAGTCGCGATCAATGCATCCCTGAACTTGTCGGCATTGGTCCTGATCTGATTCAGGCCAGTCGTCGCGGATTTGATCCGCAGGAGTGCAGTCGCATTGCTGTCCGTCAGCGCGTCGAGCTCCGCCCGGTCCTGACGCAGGGACAGGGTCTTCCCGGTCTTGTAGCCGAGTTTCAACCCGACATCGGATTCGCGGCCGGACACGAGTTCCTTGTTGGCCTTGATCAGATTGGTCTGAAGCTTGTCCAATGTCGACTTGGACGAATTCCAGAGGGACATTGTGGAGACGAAGGTCGTTCTCATGGCTTAGCCTACGATGCCGAGGAGGGTTTTGAGCATCTGATCGATGACCGACAAAAGCTTCGCCGAGGCGGAGTATGATTTCTCCAGCTGCAGCATGAGGGCCGTCTCGTCATCCATGTTGACGTCCGTCGCATTCGAAAGCGCTTCCGAGGCATGGCCGAGAAGCGTGTTCTGATACTCGACGCTCTGACTGGCGCTCTGGCGCGCATTCTCGATCCAGCTGCCCGAGAGGGACGCCAGGTTCTGCAGGGATGCGGTGGGACCGAATCCAAGCCCCGCAGCGATGGGGCGCTGAGCCGTCATCGCATCAGCCAAAGCGTAAAGGCGCTGGGAGAACGAGGCATTCGCGCCGCCGGCGGGGTTATAGACGTAATCCGCGCCATTGACGCCGCCGTCCCGGATCTTATCGAAACTGCCGCCCTTGTTCGGATCGACCGCATCGTTGACCTTGATGAGGCCCGCAAGCCCCGCGGAGGCCGGCATGGTGGGAACGCCCGTGGCGCCGGCAAAGGTGAAAATTCCGGGCATGTCGGGCTGCGCCGCGCCGCTTTGATCGCTCTCGGCAAAGGCCGCGATGAGATTGCGGGCGATTTCATCGAGCTGCGTCTGGTAGTCGATCGTCACCTCGTCGCGCAGCTTCGCAAGGCCGACGAGATTACCGGAATTCAGAGGCATCAGCGCCCCTTCTCCCGTGACGCGGATCCCATCGATGAGCACGTCGCCGCCCGTCGTTCCGGCCCCGAAGACGGTCGTCGGTTTGAACGTCACCGGACGTGCGGTCCGGTCGAAAAGCGGCACGCCGCCATCCGTGTAAAGCGCGATGTCGTTGCCGGCGCGCGGAACGACCGTGACGCCGATTTCTTCGGACAATTGCGCGATCAGCCCGTCCCGCGTGTCCATGGCATCGCTGACATCGGCGCCGAGCGCCGTGCCGCTCACCACCTGCTGATTGGCCTTCTCGAACTTGGCGAGGAGATCGTTGATCCGCGTAACGGAGGCCGCCATGCCGCCGTCTGCCTCCAGGCGGACGGCCTGGATCGCGGCAGTCGCCTGGTTCAGCGAATCGGCCAGGTTCGAGGCCGCCTTGATGAAGGCCTGCGCCATCGCGGTGCTGTCGGGCGCATTGGCATATTGCTGGAGCGCGCTGTTCAAGGCACCCACCCGCGCCGCAGGCGATTGATCGAGCTCGGGATCGCCGATGGTCTGGCTCAGCTTCTGCAGCCCTTCGAGCAAGGCCTTCTGGGTTGCCGACGCGGAGGTCGTTTCCAGCATCTTCGTCAGAAGAGCCTGATCGCTTGCGCGCAGAACCGTGACCCGCGCAAATCCGCCGGTGGTTGTCAGAACACCCAGCTTGCGGGAGTAGTTCGGATCGGACGCACCGGACGTGTTGCGCGACACGACCGCCATCTGCGATTGCGACGCCTGCAGCGACGAGCGTGCCGTGTTATAGGCGACAGACAAGGACATGGATCATGGACCCCGGAGCAAGAGAGGATAAGAACTACCGCTTCAGGTTCATCAGCACGTCGAGAAGCTCGGAGCCGGTCTGGAACACCTTCGAGTTCGCCGTGTAGCTCGTCTGGGCCTCGATCATGGCGGTGAGCTCCGTGCCGATATCCACGTTCGAGCCTTCGAGCGCGCCGGATGCGATGGAGCCGAAGCCCGACATCTCGGGGAAACCCACCTGATAACCGCCGGAACTCGCCGTCGTCTCGTAGACGTTGCCGGCGCGCGGATCGAGGTTGTCGGGACTCGGAACCGTCGCGAGCGGAATGCGGTAGGCGCCGACGCGGGTGCCATCCTCATAGACTGCATAGACGGTGCCGTCGGCCGCGAACTCCACATCCTTCACTGCGGACGGGGCGTTGCCGTTGGAGGTGCCGGTGACATTGTACTCGCCGGCAAGCTGCGTCATGCTGCCCATGTCGAGAGCGAATGTTTCGCCGCCGGGAATGCCGAAGCTGAGAACCGAAGGCCCGGTCAGTTGACCGTTCGCGTCGAAATTCAGATTCATCGTCGTTGTCCCGGTCAGCGGGCTGGCGGGATCAGTGCCGTTGAGGACCGTGATGCTCCACTGGGTGTCGCTGAGCTTCGACAACGCGATGTCGATTTTGACCGGATTGCCGACCTTGTCATAGACCTGAAGCGACGAGGCCTTGGTCACGCCGGTGTAAGTGCCCGCGACGTTCGTGTTGTTGAGAGGGTCCGTCGAGGTCAGAACCAGCTCCCCGGTGGGAGATGTCGAGGCACTGACTCCGCTGAGCGTGCCGGCTGCCACGGCCGCATTGATGCCCGCCGCCAGCTCGGCTCCGGTCTTTTGCGTCGTGACCGTGAACGTCTGCGTTGCTCCGCCACCGACGGTGAAGCTGATCTTCTCGCCGCTGTTCATGCCGGGGGCTGGGAAACTTACGCTTCCAGGCACGGCCGGAGGTCCGACGGGATCTGCGGCCGTGGCCGTACCCGTCGCCACTGCTGCTGGCGCGCTGTCCGGCAGATTGCCCTTGAAGGTTCCCTTCGTCGATCCCGTCGCCTGCATGGCGAAGGACGACATGTTGACCGGCACGACGCCGTCGAGGCTGTTGAGGGATGGATCGACCGCCCCCGCACCCAGCTTGTAGCCCATGAGCGTGAAGCCATAGGCGTTGACGAGATTTCCCGTCCGCCCGTCTTTGACGAAGTTGCCGGCACGGGTCAGGTAAGGCGATCCGCTCGGGTCCGTCACGACGAAGAAGCCGTTGCCCGAGATCGCGAGGTCCGATGCCGAGGTCGTGTAGGCGATCGGTCCCTGATCGGCGATCGTGTAGCGAACCCTGCTGGTGACGGAGCCGGAATTGTAGCTGCCCTCGCTCGACGGCAGGATGAGGGACGAGAACTCCGTCGAAGCCCGCTTGTATCCGGTCGTGCTCGAGTTCTGAATGTTCTCGGCGACGGTACCCAGCTTGTTCGACTGTGCGTTCATGCCAGAGACGCCGCTACGAAGAACGCCATAAAGACTCATGAGAAACTCCTAGGGTTTCGAGCTGAACCTAACATCACCACGCTTGTGCGAGGCTGTGTTGCGATCCGGAACCACTTTTGCATGGCGCCGGCATTTCTATTGTTTGAGGGCCTGAGCCAGATCCATGAAGGCATCGCGGCTCACGGGGCTGGAAGGATCCTGACGCAGCGCCTCGTAGATCTTCGGCACGAGGACGACGGCCTGATCGAGCTCGTGATCGTTGCCGGGATGGTAGCCGCCCATGAGCCGGAGATCCCTCGTGTCCTCATAGCGCGCGATCAGTCCGCGCAGGCGCCGCACGAGCTCCTTCTGGTCCGGCGACCAGACATGGTCGGCAAGGCGCGAGATCGATCCTAGGACGTTGATCGCCGGATAGCGCCCCTGATCCGCAATCGACCGGTCGAGGACGATGTGCCCGTCGAGCGTGCCGCGGATGTTGTCGGCAACCGGGTCATTGTGATCGTCGCCATCGATGAGGACGGAGAAGATGCCGGTGATCGATCCCCGCCCCTCCTCGCCGGGTCCCGCCCGCTCGAGAAGGCGCGGCAGGTCGCTGAAGACGCTGGGCGTGTAGCCGCGCGCCACGGCTGGCTCTCCTGCGGCAAGCGCAACGTCCCGAGCAGCATGGGCGTAGCGCGTCACCGAGTCGACGATCAGCAGCACCGAATCGCCGCAATCGCGGAAATATTCCGCGAGCGTCACGGCCGTTCTCGGCGCCTGGCGGCGCATCATCGGGCTCTCATCACCCGTGGACACCACCATGACCGACCTGGACAGGTTGGCGTGGATCGGCCCCTCCAGAAACTCGCGCACCTCGCGGCCGCGCTCGCCTACGAGCGCAACGACGATGGTGTCGAAGCCCTCGCATTTCGCCAGCATCGTCAGGAGAGTGGATTTTCCGACGCCCGAGCCGGCGAAGATGCCGATGCGCTGGCCCTGACAGATGGGCGTGAACAGATCGATGGCCTTGACCCCGGTTCGCAGGGGCGTCGTAACTCTCGCCCGCGTCATCGCCGAGGGAGGCTCGGCATCGTTCGACACCGTGCGATGGCCCGGCACGAGGGTGCCGAGACCATCGAGCGGCTCACCGAGGGCGTTGATGACGCGCCCCTTCCAGCTCCGGTCCGGACTGAGCCCCGTATCGCCGACGATGAACGCCGGCATGCCGATCGCCGCGTCGATCCGGCCGTTGAAAGGTTTGACCGTGATGCCGCCGTCGTCGATACGCACGACCTCGCCGATCTGGGTCTTGTCCTGTGAAGAGAAGCCGACCCGGTCGCCGAGCCGGACGAACGGGGACAACCCTGCGACGCGGTAATAGGTCGGGCTGACCTCGCGGATCGTGCCGCTGATCCTGACCCGGCGCTGTCCCGCCGTCTCGGTCAGGACGAATTCCTCAAGCTTCTGAAGAGCGTTCATCGCTGCCATCAAGAGCTGGGCCCAAGGGTCCGGATGGCATCCATGAAGGTCGACTCGCTTTCCTGAACCATTGTCGCGGCGCTGTCGAAGCTTCTCTGGACTGCGATCATCTTCGTCATTTCGAGAACCGGATTGACGTTGGATCCCTCACTGAAACCCTGCTGGATCCCGTTCGACGTGAAGTCCTGGACGACCTCGCCGGGCACGCTCGACAGGACGCCCGAATTCCCGAAGCGCGTCAGCTTGCTCTCGTCCCTGAGATTGAAGACGCCGATGGTTCCAGCCTGATTCGTGCCCTGAGTGATGGTTCCATCACGCCCGATCGTCGGAGATCCCTCCATCGGATCGAGTGCGATGGGTGCACCGCCGGCATCGAGGACCCGGTAGCCGTCGACGGTGAGGAGATCGCCGTTCTCATTCATCTTGAAGCGGCCGTCCCGCGTGTAGACGGGACCACCCGGACCCTGGAATGCGAACCATCCGTCGCCCTGGATGGCAACATCGAGCGGATTGTCCGTCTTGGTCATCGGGCCGGTGCGCCGGGAGACGAAGTTCTGTCCCGAGGAGGCGAAGGAGACGTTCTCCTTCGCGGCAAGAGAGAGAATCTCCTCGAACTTGACCTCGTCGGCACGAAAGCCGCCCGTGTTCATGTTTGCAACATTGTTCGCAATCGTGTTGAGGCGTCGTTCCATGGCCACTTGCGCGGACAAGGACACGTAAAGCGAAGATTGCATCGAGAGCTCCGGCTATCCACCGATCCTGCCGTTCAGCCTGGACCGGGCCTTTTGCGCGGCATCTGGCTGCCGCCTGTCATGCAGTTCGATAGCGGGACAGCCTTGCATGAGGCTTGCTCTTCCGTTTCCAGCTTCGCGCAAGCCTCCGCGATTAGGACATCATCAACAGATTGGAATCGCAGAAGGACCACAGCTTTGGGCGTCTTGATCGGACTGGCTGTTGCCATCGGCTCGCTTGTCAGCGGCTATGTCGCCATGGGTGGCCACCTGGCCGTCATTTGGCAGCCTTGGGAATACGTCATCATCTGCGGCATCGCGATCGGCACGTTCATCATCGCCAACCCGATGGCGTTGGTGAAAGACACAGGCCGTGCGGCGCGGGAGGCGATCTCCGGAACGGTGCCGAAGAGGGACCACTACCTCTCGATCCTCGGCCTTCTCTATGCGCTCATGCGCGAGCTGAAGAACCGCCCCCGCAACGAGGTCGAAGGCCATATCGACCAGCCGGAAGAGTCCGAGATCTTCAAGGCCTTTCCGAGCGTGATCAAGGACAAGGACCTCACGCTCTTCATCTGCGACTATGCCCGCCTGATCATCATCGGCAACGCCCGCCCCCATGAGATCGAAGCGCTCATGGAAGAAGAGATCGCAACCCTCAAGCGCGACAAGATGAAGCCCTATTACTCCATCAACACCGTGTCGGAGGCCCTTCCCGCCCTCGGCATCGTGGCCGCCGTGCTGGGCATCGTGAAGGCTCTGGGCGCCATCGACCAATCGCCCGCAATCCTGGGTGGATTGATCGCCTCGGCGCTGGTCGGAACCTTCGTCGGCATCTTCATCTCCTATGCCTTCCTGTCGCCGCTCGCCAACAAGGTGAAGTCGACCCGTGAGAAGCAGACCCGGGTCTACGTCATCGTCAAGCAGGCACTCATCGCCTACATGAACGGCGCCCTCCCCCAGATCGCCGTGGAGCACGGGCGCAAGGGCATTTCCGTCGAATATCGCCCGACGATCGATGAAGTGGAGGCTGCCACCACCTCCGGCGGTCGCTCCGAAGAGCTGAAAGAGGCGGCCTGATCATGAGTGCAGCCCATAGCGCCACCGATATCCGCGACATGCTTCTGGATGCGGCCGGCCTGTCCATCGACCGCCTGCCGATGCTGCATGTGATCTTCGACCGCATGTCGACGAGTTGTGCCGAGCACCTGCGCCACATGGCGGCCTCGCCCATGTACTATTCCCTGAGCGGGATCGAGAGCGGGCGCATCACCGAGATCCTGGAGATGTACGAGGCCAATGCGGTCGCCGGCATCTTCCACGCTCCCGAGTGGGACAGCCACATCCTGATCGGCTTCGACCGCGACTTCATCTATACGATGGTGGAAATCCTGTTCGGGTCCGACGGTTCGGAGCCACCCGTCGAGGAGGCGCGCGGCTTCTCGAACATCGAACTGCGCATGGCGCAGACGCTTTTCGAGCAGGTGGCGAAGGCGCTTCAGGCCTCCTTCTCCCTGATCGTCGACACCAAGTTCAAGCTCGAGCGCATCGAGACCCGCATGGACTTCGCCATCATCGGGCGGAGAAACAACCAGGCGGTTGCGGCAAAATTTCTCCTCCAGGCGCTCAACCGCGGCGGCGAGATGTTCGTCATCATCCCGCAATCGGTTCTGAACCCGATGCGGAAGGCTCTCTCCCAGGTTGTCACCGGCGAATCGTCGGGTCGCGATCCGCGCTGGATGAAGCAGATTGCGACGGAGGTGAAGAAGACCGAGGTCACGCTGAAGGCCGTTCTCGAAGAGCGCTTCCTCTCCCTCGGCGAGATCGCGGATCTCAAGGTCGGCGACGTGATCGAATTGCAGGCGACGCCGCGCAGCAGGATCAAGCTCGAAGGCAACCAGCAGGGCCTGTTCTGGTGCCATATCGGACAGTCCGAAGGATCCTACGTGCTCAAGGTCGACGAGCATATCGACCAGGAAAAAGAGTTTCTCGATGATGTCCTCCCTCGCTAACACGATTCTCTTCCTCGCCCTCGTGACGACCAGCGTCATGGTCGCCGTGATGTATGTGAAGCTGCGGAAGCTCGACCGGTACCATGCCGAGTATCAGCAGATCTTCGACAAGACCGGCACGGCGCTGACGGCGGCGCAGAAGGCGGTCGTGGGCTTCGGCGCTGAGGGCAAGGAAACCCTATCAGCACTGGCCCAGCGCATCGAAGAAGCGCAGGCCGTCGCACGGCAGCTTGAGGCTCTGACTCAAGAAGCACGCCAACAAATCCATTCCCGTTCCGGCATCGTCCGTTCGTAAGGCAGCTTTCCGATGACAAATCCCTTCGAGACCAAAGGCCAAGACAAGGCAACCTGGCAGGACAGCGCTTTCGGCAAGGGCGCCGACGGCTCCTCTCTCCAGGACGAAAAGCTGGGCAGCGGACGGAATCTGGACTCCATCCTGCGCATTCCCGTGACGATCCAGGTCGTCCTCGGCTCTGCTACCATGCCGGTTGCCAACCTGATGAAGCTGGGACGCGGGGCGATCGTTCCCCTCGATCACAGGGTCGGCGAGCCGGTCGATGTGGTCGTGAACGGCCGCATCATCGCGCGTGGAGAGGTCGTCGTGGTCGAAGACGACAATTCGCGCTTCGGCATCTCGCTGACCGAGATCGTCGGTCCCCCGACGAATGATATGAACGGCTGAAGTGGCACTCCTGCATGGTCGCGCATGTTCCAATGAAGGCAAACGGCACCAAGGTCCTCAAAGGGCCTGAGCGCGTCGCCACACTCCTCTTCGCCATGGGGAAACCTGCGGCCAGCAAGATCCTCAAGCACTTCTCCGAAGAGGAAATCCGCCTCGTCACCAAGTCGGCCGCTCAGCTGGGGCCCGTATCGCCGGCGCAGATCGAGCAACTGGTCGAGGAATTCGCCTCGAATTTCTCCGACGGCGCCGATCTGATCGGCGGCGCGGCGCATATCGAGAAGCTTCTGACGGGCATCTTAAGCCCGGAACAGATCTCCAACATCATGAGCGAGGTTGTCGGAAACGCCAACCGCAGCATCTGGGAGCGGATCTCCACCGTGTCCGAGAGCGCCATCGCCTCCTACCTGATGAAGGAGCATCCGCAGACGGCGGCGCTGATCCTGTCCAAGGTGAAGCCGTCCTGCGCGGCCAAGGTCATGACGCAGCTGCCGCAGCCTTTGCGCAACAATCTCATGCGCCGCATGCTGAGCATGAAGCCCATCGTCGACGAGACGATGAAGAATATCGAGAAGACCTTGCATGAAGACTTCATGGCAAACTTCTCCAAGAATGCCGGTGCCGATACGCACGCGAAGATTGCGGACATCATCAACAAGATGGAACGCGATCACATGGAGGACGTGCTGACCAGTCTCTCGACCGTGCGTCCGAAATCGGCCGAGATCCTCAGGGGCCTGCTCTTCACCTTCGACGACATCGTGAAGCTGACGCCCAAGGACCGCACGACCCTCTTCGATCAGGTCCCGCCGGACCGCGTCGTCCTTGCCCTCAAAGGCACGAACGAGGAATTCCGCAAGGTCGTTCTCTCCGCCCTCTCGTCGCGCGTGCGCCGCATGATCGAGCACGAACTCAACAGCAAGGAGCCTTCGGCGCATCGCGATATCGCGGAAGCAAGGCGGACGATCACTGATCTGGCGCTGGAGATGGCCGGACGAGGAGAAATCGTCATCAATTCAGAGGCCGAGGATGAGGCCTACTTCTAGAGCATCGGACCCAAAAGTGGGTCCACTTTTGGGGTTGAATCCGATGCTCCTCCTCTTGGCTAGCGCATCGTTAGGCGCGGAAAGCCGGATCCACCTTTCCGCACGATGCGCTAACACGCGAACTCCAGTCGATGTCTGATACCGACGATAAGGACAGCAAGACAGAAGCGCCGTCCGACAAGAAGGTCCGCGACGCCATCGAGAAGGGAAACATTCCCTTCTCGAAGGAAGCGCCGATGTTCGCCTCCATCCTCGGCATCCTCCTCGTGCTGGCCTTCGCGGCTCGCAGCGCGACGAAAGGGGTGACCGAGAAGCTGTCTCTGTTCGTCAACCGCCCGGAAGACTTTCGCCTCGAGACCGGCGCGGATGCCGCCGCCCTGATCCATGCGGTGGCGCTCGAAGTCGGTCAGTTCCTTGTTCCCACGATCTTGATCCTCGCCGGCTGCAGCCTGGCGGCATCGATCCTGCAGAACGTCCCATCCATCGTCGCGGAGCGGATCAGGCCGCAATGGAACCGGATATCGCTGGTCGGCGGCTGGAAACGGATCTTCGGTCGCCAGGGTCTGGTGGAGTTCCTGAAGTCGCTGTTCAAGTTCGGAACGGTATCTCTCGTCTGTCTTCTGCTCCTGAAATCGGAGCAATACAAGGTCTTGAATGCCATGCTCAGTGATCCCTCTCTCCTGCCGGAGCTGATGTTGACCATGGCGATGCGCCTCGTATCCGCCATCGCGATCGCCACCATCGTCCTCGTGGCCGCGGATCTTTTGTGGGCTCGCTTCAAATGGCACAGCGATCTGAAGATGACGAAGCAGGAGGTCAAGGAAGAGTACAAGCAGATGGAGGGCGACCCGATGGTCAAGGCGCGCATGCGCTCGCTGGCCCAGGACCGCACCCGCAAGCGCATGCTCGCGGCTGTTCCGAAGGCCACCTTCGTGATCGCCAACCCGACCCATTTCGCCATTGCCCTGCGCTATGAGCGCAGCGAGGCGGCTGCGCCCATCGTCGTCGCCAAGGGCAAGGACCTTATCGCACTGAAGATCCGCGAGATCGCCGAGGCGAGCGGTATCCCCGTGATCGAGGACAAGCCTCTGGCAAGGTCCATGTACGACCATGTGGAAATCGATCGGATGATTCCTCCCGACTTCTACAAAGCGGTCGCCCAGATCCTGTTCTACATCCTCACGAGGTCGAAATGAGAAGCCTGTGCAGCGTCGACATGGCAGCACTGTTGAGAGGCCATTGGGACATTCAAGCCTTCGAGGAAGTCCTGGCCTGCAACATCAAGGACGTGATCGCCGAATTCTGCCTGACCGATGCGGATATCATCAGGTTCTACGCCGACAACCACCTGCACGGCAACATGGGCGACATCATGATGTCCTCGGCGGAGCTCTTCTTCAAGGGAGAGACTCTGTCATATGGCTGTGCCGCCAATACCGGAACCGATCAGGGCGATTCCTCCATCGTCTTCGATATGGAATTCGTTCATGGCGCCGTCACCGTGTTCTTCCAGCTGATCTTCGGCAACCGGGACATCGGCGTGACGATCACCCGAATCATCCTCGATGACAGCCTCGATGAGGCCGATTTCGACCCCTCGTCATTCGCGCGCATCCTCTCCTCCGCTCGTTTGCGTCCGCTGCCGTTGCGGTTCATGTCGTCCTATTGCCAGGACGAGACCGTTCGGCACTGAGTCATGCAGCGTAGACACCCCATCATCGTGGTTCTTCTCGGAGTCTCAGGCACGGTCTCGGCCTGCAACTCGACCGACATGCTTTACAGCCAGGGCCCATGGGGGCCTGCGCAGGTTCGCAGGTCCTATCCGGAATATGCCGCCCCCTGGGGTCGACGAACCGTCGTCGTGACGCAGGATGCCGTCGAGGGACCCGCTATCCTCTATCCGGATGGAGCCGTGATCGAGGCTCCCGGAGTTCAGCCCCGGCGCTACGAGGTGTTTGCGGAAGTCGACATGCCGCCGGCTCCAGGCTTTCACGTCCCGAAGGGTCCGGCCGATCCCCTCCTCGATCCGCCTGCGATCGCAACGCCATCGCCTTTGCCCGCAAGCCCGCCGATCCTCGCGGACGGTCAGGCTGCCGCTCCGGTCCAGGCGAGTCCGCCCGGCATGTTTACGAGCCCCAAGCGCGCATCGTCCTATGCAGGATCCTGGAGCGCCACAATCGGCTCGTCGCGCTGCAAGGTCCAGCTCTCGAGCGTTCCCTCGCTGGATCTCTACAAAGCCTCGACGCAAGGGTGCTCGCAGGACGCAATGCGGGGCGTGAACGGTTGGAGCTTCCGCGACGATCAGGTCGTTTTGTTCTCACGCGGCCAGCCGGTGGCACGCCTGTCCGGCGCAGAAGCGTCGCTGAGCGGCAGTTTAAGCAATTCCAGCGCCGCTATCACAATGACACGCTAGGATGTGGAGCCCGTCGGAGGCCGGCGCTCAGCCGTCCGACGAGGCCGTCTGCCCCTTGCCCAGGCCCGGCGCATCGGCGCAGAAGCCTCGTGCGGCGGGTGTCCATTGTCCGAAGCCGGTTGCGACCATGTTCGTGATGACGCGGCAGACATAGCGCTTTTGCGCCGGATCGTTGTTCGGACCGGCGTGGTAACGGGCAACCGCCATGGTCCAGGTGTCGTGACGGGACTTCAGCTCGCGCAGAAAGCGGGCGGCATATTCCACATTGGTGCGCGGATTGAGCATTTCCCCGAGAGAGCTGAAGTTCTCACGGTGATAGAGATGATTGATCTGCATGCAGCCAAGATCGATCAGCCTCGCACCGGATCGGCTGGCCGCTTCGAATTGCTGGATCGCCTCGGCCGCGCTCGTGGCAAAGACGGCGCGTCCTTCGATGTTCATCGCATAGGGTTGCAGGCTGCCGCGCCGGCCGGTTTCCGTCAATCCGACCGAGTAGAGCATGCCGAGGGGCACACCGTATTTGGCCGAGGCGCGCATCATTTCGCGTTCGCATAGGCCCGAGGGGGATTGGGCTGCAGCCGGCTGAAAGCTAAAGATAGACCCCGCCAGAGCCGCTGCTGCCAGAAGCGTGAGCCTGGTCCGAGCCTTTGCGGATGTCCGAGCTGCCTCGCTCCTGCTGATCCTGCCGATGACGGGAGGAATCGCCCTGCCCGGATGCTGCTCCCTGCTCGAAGGATTGGCCTTGCGATTGCGATCCCTGCTGGGGACGCTGGAAGGAAGAACGGTCATTTGCAGCAGCTTCAGTGGAATGAATGGTGATCGAGTCCGGGCGATATCCGGAGACGCGCAGGAGGCTTGACAGCTTCTCTGCGTCGTTTCTGAGTAGTTCGGCCGTCTCCTCGCTCTCGGCCTGGATTTCCATCTCAAGGCCATCGCCGGCAAGCCGCATCTTGATCGTCACGAGGCCGAGTTCGGCGGGTTTCAGCTGAAGATGAAGGACCCGGAGAGCACCGGCAGAGGCTTTCGCGGTGGCAACCCGGTTCAGGCCGTCACTCGGCATCGACGAGTGTTGAACTGTCGACAGGCTCTCGACATCGTCGAGAATCGCCCCGGTGATCTGCTGGAGCGTTCCGGCCGGCAGCGAGGTGGCTTCCGCCTTCGAACTGCCCATCTGCTGCGCTCCCTGCGTTTCGGAACGATCTTTGCGCGCCTCAACCGCAATCGTCTGCGCACCCTCCGCCTCCTTGGAGGCCTCTGAAACTACGGGAGCTGGCGCATTGCCCGAGACCGCTTGCATGGTGGATGGACGATCGCTCTGCGGAGTTCCAGCGGATCTCGCCGCTTTGAGCGTATGGGCCAAGATTTCGTTCGTGGCCGATCCGGGCTCTGCTGCACCACCAGCTTCCGGACCCGCGGGCGCGAGATCAAATCCCTCGACGATCGGCCTGAAATGGGTTTCCTGCTTCTGGACGCTGATCGGAAGTCTCGCTCCCAGCCCCGGATTCGTCAGATCGATTTCGCTGCCACTCTGCTGCGACAGAAGCAGGTTGAGTGCTCCCCCGGATGAACCCGATTGCCTGTCGCCCACTCGTTCACCGTTGCCCGCCTGTTCCAGAATGCGGGGCAACAGCCCTTCGATGACGGAGATGGCAGAGCCTGCGGCCTGCAAACCTGTCGCATCGCCAAGGCCGTTGTCCGACAGCGCATTCGAAAGCAGCGCCTGCAGCGAATCGCTTTCATCCGACGAGAGGTTCGTTTCCGGCCCGTCAGTCTCATCGCCTGGAAAAGCGAAATCCTGAAGAGCGGACGTCTTACCGTCCTTTTGGAGATTGCCCGACAAATTCTCCAGGAGAGCATCGAAGCCCTGCGCCGCGGAGTTGCCGTTGCCCTCGTGCCCGTCCGGAGAGACCAAGGGGCTTCGAGCCGATGAGGCGTCAGCAAGTCTCGGGGAGGGTTGCGGCAGAATGTCGAGCCGGCTCATGGTCTCATCAAGCCCTACTTCTTGATCAATTTGTCGACGCGGCTGAGCGCGTCACGTGCTTTGGATAGCGATTGAAGCTGTTCCAGTCCTTGCGCGGGTTGGTTTTCGGCCACTTTCGTCGCGACGGGCTTTGCCTCTCTTGTTTGGCTCTCCGCCATGCCGGGCAGGTTGCGGATCTGGCCTGCCATTGCGAGGGCAGAATCCAGCAGGCTCACGTCGCTCACCGCCAGAATGGAACGGTCGAGTCCGCGCAGTTCGTCGACAGCGCCGGCGATGCCCTCCGGCGAGGTGATCGCCGATGCGGCCCGGTAGAGTTTCGCCCTGGCAGCGCTCGCCTTGTCCTGCCCGACCAGCTCCTGGGCCTTGTCCGCCATCATCCGGGTCGAAACTGTCAATCCTTGCTCGATCGAGGCGCGGGCGGCCAGAAGATAGAGTTCGAGCCGCGCGCTTGGCTCAAGCTCGGACATCATCGCCACGATGCCGTCGAAACGCGCCTTTTCTTTTCCGAAATCGATTCGCGTCAGAGCCGAAGCCAGTCGCTGCCGGAAATTGCCCGCATAGATGGAGTGCCTGTAGCGGCGCAGGTATTCGGTTGCCAGGGACTGGAACTTTTCGACATTGTTTGTCTGGCTTGCGACGAAGACCTGTCTTCGCAGCGCCGCCTCATCGAGAAGCGTTCCAGGCGCCTGCAGGCGAACGAAATCGAGCAGCTCGTCGGATTTCGCCGCGCTCTTGCGCACGACGAGTGCCGATTGAACCAGTGCCAGCTGCGCACCGAGCGTCGGAGGGAGCACGCGGGGATCGAGAGCAGCCAGCGCATTCTGCGCTGCCTCTTCCCGCCCCTCCACATAGGCGAGTGCTCCTTCGATCAGGGGACGCTCTGTCTCCGACAGAACCTCGGAACCCTGCTCCAGAAGCTTTCTCAGAATGTCCGGCTTGCCGCCACTGAGGACGAGAGAAACGGCTGCGCGGACATTCCTGCTGTTGTGCCAGGTTTCCGGCGGCAGGCTCATGAACCGGTCGTCGAGAATTCCGAGAAGGCCGCGCTGTCCCAGATGCGCCTCCGTCGAGCCCACGGCAATCTGATCCTGCATCAGGTGCAATGTCCGCACGAGCTGGACAGGACCGGGTACGCCCGGCGCAATAGCCTCCTGCTCGACTTGCGGTTCCGCTCCGGATGATTGCTCCGTCTCGGACATTGCCGCGGCGGAGGAAACCGTGAGCGAGAACGCGAGGATCGCCTGTAAAAGTCCTTTCACCGCGATCACTCCTGCAAAAGGATCTCGACCCGGCGGTTCTGATCCGCCTTCGGATCGCTCGGGATCTTCGGGTCCCTGTCGGCATGACCTTCGACACGCACGATACGGCTTTCGTTCAATCCGCCCCGCACGAGCATGTACAATGCCATCTGAGCTCGTGCATGGGACAGACGCCAGTTGTCGTAATTGGCCGATTTGAAGGGCCGCGCATCCGTATGACCGCGGATCACGATCTTGCCTGGGCGCGACTGAAGGATCTTGGCGATTTCCGCCATCGCCTTCACGACCTTCGAATGCGGCTCGGCCGAGCCGACTGCGAACATCGTAAAGTCAAAGTCGTCCGTCAGGCTGATGAGCGTTCCTGCTCCCGTGCGCCGCACCTCGACATGGGGTTGCGGCGAGGCGTCCTTCGATGTCTGGACGGCTTTGAGAATCTCTCTCTTCAGCTCGGCAGCCTTCCGGTCGGCATCCGTCAACGCATCAGCAGCCTGGGCATTGCCGGCCGCTGCTGCGTCGGTTGGGACGCTCTGTCCGTCCCGAGCAGCTGTAGCAATCTTCGAATCCTGCTTGCCTGCTGTTGCCTTCAAGGCAGCGACGGCGTCCATTACCGCCTTCGGCGGCGCGGGAGCGGCGGTTCCAGGCTTTGCCGGCGTCTCCGTCTTCAGCTCGTCGATGGGGGCGACCTGCCAGTAGAGTGGATCGAACGGATCTCTGAAGGCTTCGCCGGCTTTGAGGCCCGGCATGTCGCTTTCGCCAGGCGTGACGTCGGCCCCGAGGGTGTCGTGCGGGTTAGGTTCGACTTCGTCGGCAATGCGCGCGAGCACCGCGTAAGGATCCTGGAAGAGCGCGCCCTCCTTGAACCGCGGCTTGCGCAGCTGGTGGGACTTTCCGCCGGTCCCCTCGCCGCTTCCCTTTTCCTTGCCGTCCTTGGTGTTGTCCGTCTCGTTGTCCGGCGGCACGTTTTGCGGGTCGTCGAGCCCCTTCTTGTTCGGAGTCGATTCGGCGAGCTGGACAGGATTGAAATAGTTGGCGACGCCGCTGCGTGTCTCTTCGTCCGTCAGGCTGATCAGCCACATCACGAGAAAGAAAGCCATCATGGCGGTCATGAAGTCCGCATGAGCGATCTTCCACGCGCCTCCCTTGACGACATCCTCGCCGTCGCCGCCTCGGCGGACGATGACGATTTCCTGCTTTTCCGCGGTAGCCATGACCTGTCAGCCTTCCAGGGCCTGCTTCAGGCGGCTCGACCACGAGTCAAACTGCGTCCGAAGCGTTGTATCGCGGGCGACGACGCTGACTTCAACGTGCTCGCCCGGACAAAATTCGATTGCCTCTCCGTGGGATCCCATCCGCTCCTTCATCGACAGCAGCAGGTCCTCGGGTCCCGTGATTTTGAGGAGCTTGGGCTCGCCTCCCGACAACACGGTTGCCAGAGCCTCCTCAAGTTCCTCAAGCGTCTTCTGGCGCATCGCATCCGACACGAAAGGTCTGAGAATGCTGGCGACCCGTTCAGACAGGAGCGCCTCGATACGCCCAAACCCTTCCAGGAGCTGTGCCGCGATCTGCGTTGCCTGCTGATCGACCCACGCCTCGCGCTCGGTCTGCATCTCGTGCTCGAAGCGCCGTCTCTCCGCCGTTACCGCCTCCTCGACGGCGAGGCGGGCGCTTTCCCTTTCCTCGGCGCGCACCTTTGCCTCGACTGCTTTGAGCAGCTCTGCCTGCCGGTCAATCACCGGCGGTGGCGGCTCCGGCATCGGTTCGGGCGAAGCCTTGGCGGCTCTCAGAAGTCCGATCCCGAGCGCGTCGCCGGCCGACTTGGGCGAGAAATCCGCCAGCAGGCTGGCGATCGTCACGGCCATCACGCAGCCTCCCGCCCGAGCCACTGCTTGAGCACGGCTGCGGCCTGCTCCTCGCTGAGCTCGACGATCTGTTCGAGCTTGCGCTGCGGCGTCCGCGGCATCTCGATCAGGTTCTGACCGGCCTCGGCATCGGCGAGCTGCAGGGCAGTTCCAGCCTCCGCGCTGTGCTCGAGAGCTTCCTCGGCTTCTGCCGCGGCGATAGCAGCCGCCTGCTCCCTTTGCAGTTCGAGATCGGCCTGGTGGCGTGCCACGAGCATTCTAACTGCGGGGCGCAGCCCAAACCAGATCATCATGGCGCAGAGTGCGAGAATGGTCAGGGCATTAACGACCGTTCCGAACTGTCGCATGAGAATCTCGGTGAGCGACGGTCCGGCAACCGGCTGCAGCATGCCACCGTCGTCGACGAAGCTCACGGCCGCAACCTTGATCTGGTCGCCGCGAGGCTTGTTGAATCCCGCAGCGGACGACACGAGCTGTTCGATCTCCGCGATCTTGGCATCCATGTCCGCCGGGGTCGCCTTCTCCCCGAGCAGGGATGCGATGCGAGACCTGTTCACCAGCACGGCCACCGACAGGTTCCTGATCTGGTAGCCGTCGCTGATCGTCTGGATCGTCTTCGAGGAAATTTCGTAGTTCGTCAGTTCCTCACGGCGCTGATTGTCCTCGCTGGCGCTTTCGCCCGATTCGGCGCGGACGTTCTCGTCCGGCAGATTCTGCTGGACCGTCGTAGGCTTCTGGCCGCTTCGGTTCTGCGAGACCTCGGTCTCCTTGATCGTCCGCGTCGAACGCTCGACCTTCGATTCCGGATTGTAGATCGTCTCGTTCGTGCTGACCTTGTCCGTGCTCAGGCGAGCCGCGACGCTGACCTCGAAATTGCCCGTTCCGAGATACGGCATGAGGGTGCGCCGAACGCTATCCTGGATCTCCAAACCGACGGTCTTCTCGAGGCGCGCCATCTTGCCGGTCGAGGCGTTAGCCGCGTCGTCGCCCGACATCAGCAGCGTGCCGTCGGTGTTCATGACGGTCACCTTGTCGACGGCCATGCCGGGGATGGCTGCGGCGACGAGATGCCGGATCGCCTGCGCCGACGAGGCATCATCCGAGGGAACCGTGCGGATGACGACGGAGGCGGAAGGCGGCTGCTGCTCGCGACGGAAGGAGCCGCGATCCGGCAGAACGATGTGGACGCGGGCAGCCTTGATGCCTTTCATTCCCTGAATCGTTCGGGAAAGCTCGCCTTCCAGCGCCCGCACCTTGGTCACTTCCTGCATGAAGGAGGTCAGGCCGAGGGAGCCGAGATCGTTGAACAGCTCATAGCCGGATTTCGTACTGTGCGGCAGGCCCTTCTCCGCAAGGAGCATCCGGGCCTGGGCCGTGTTGCCGTAGCTGACGAGGAGCGCCGTTCCATCCGCGCTCACGTCGAATGGGATTCCGGCATCCTTGAGCACGGCGCCCATGCGCCCGACATCCTCGCGGTCGAGACCCGTATAGAGCGTCTCCTGCGCGGGACGGCTCAGATAATAGGCGCCGATACCGACCGACAGGAAGACCGCGAGACCGATCGCCGCCAAGGCTGCAAGGCGGCGAGCGCCCAGCAGCATCAAACTCGTCCATAGTCTTTCGGCATGTTGACGACCGGGCATAGGAAATCTCGATATTATGAGTCTTGTCGAGATCAGTTTTGCGCCGTCAACCTTGTGCGAGGGTTGCTGGCCATGCCGCGGCCGGCAAAAAGTGCGTCATCAGAAATACGATCGGACCAGCCCGCTCACGAGAATGTTCCAACCGTCGATCAGGACGAAGAAGAGGATCTTGAACGGCAATGCGAGAACGGTCGGCGGCATCATCATCATGCCCATGGACATCACCAGGGTGGCAACGATCATGTCGATGACGAGGAACGGAAGCGCGATCAGGAACCCGATCTCGAAGCCGCGACGGAGCTCGGAGATCATGAAGGCCGGAATCAGGATCCTCAGGTCGATCTTCTCGCCTTCGCTGGGCTTGGGATAGTTCACCGCCGCGAGATCGCTGAACATCTGCAGGTCCTTCGGCCGCACATGGGTCAGCATGAATTCACGGAACGGCTCGGTGGTCTTGGTGAAGGCCTCGGCCTCCGAAATGCGGTTCTCCGTCAGGGGCCGGACGCCATCGTTCCATGCCCGGTCGAAGGTCGGCCCCATGACGAAGAACGTCATGAACAGCGAAAGGCTGATGAGGAAGATGTTGGCGGGCGTGCTCTGAAGGCCGAGACCGGAGCGCAGAAACGAGAAGGCTACGACGAACCTGGTGAAGCTGGTCACCATGATCAGAAGGCCAGGTGCCAGCGACAGGACGGTCAGCAGAACGACGAGCTGGATGATTCGCCCGCTGACCGCACCGTCTCCAGCGGGAATGAGCGATTCGAGGCTCGGGACCTGGGCGCTGGCGCTTGTTGCGAGGAGCAGAAAGGCGCCGAGGGTCATGAAGCGAAACGGCATGAATCAAATGGCTTTCGGATAAGTGGGTCTCAAAAACGCAAACTGAAAACGAGTTACTGAACGATCAGGGTCTCGAGGACCAGTTCCTGAATGGCGCCCTTCGAGCGCAGCCTGACGCGCTCGTTGAGATCCTCCCGCAGATGAAGCAGCCCGCTCGGCCCCTGGATCTGGGCGAGCGACAGGGTGCGGACATAGGCGAGAATGTCCTGCCTCGTTTCGGCCGCGACCACGTCGGGGTTCTGCTCTCCACCGGCTTTGTAGACGATCGAGGCCTCCAATCGGACCCAATCGCTCTCCGAGCCCGTCAGATTGGTGACGACGGGGGCGAGCTTCTTGATGGCGATATCGCCGGTATAAGGGCTGACAACCTCTGGCTTCTTCGGGAGGGCCTTGTACTTCTCCTCGACCTGCTTCTGGATTCCCGACACCATGACGAGGCCGAACCCGCCGCCGATGGCGGCCGAGAGCAGCGTCAGGAGACCGAGCGTCAGCAGCCACCGCAGCGAGCCCTCTTTGGGTGTCGCGCGGTCGGAAGGTGGCGGGAGCGCCAGAGCCTTGGCCATCGGGTTCGCGTCCTGTGGTGTTCGCTAGAAGGGCGCCACGATGTCGTAGAGCTGCTGTCCGTAAGCCGGCTGCTGGACCTCCATGAGGCGCCCGCGGCCACCATACGATACGCGCGCTTCGGCGATCTTGTCGTAGCTAATGGTGTTTTTCGGCGAGATATCGCGCGGGCGCACGATGCCGGCGATGTTGAGAACGCGCACCTCGAAGTTCACGCGAACCTCCTGCGACCCGCTGATCACAACGTTGCCGTTGGGCAGAACCTCGTTGACCACCGCCGCCACGGAGAGCCGCAGCTTCTCGGAGCGATCGATCGTGCCCTGTCCCTTCGAGGAGGAGGAGGAATCGACGCCGAGATCACCCGTGCCCTCCGCGTTCCAGCCCTGGAAGGAAAATGCATAATCCAGCCCGGCGCCGATCGAAGAGCGACGCGACCTGTCGCTCGCATTGTCGAACTCGGCCTTGTCGTCGATCTGGATATTGACTGTGACGATGTCACCGACCTGCCGCGCACGGGGGCTGGTGAAGAGATCGGCGCTGGCATTGCTCCATGTCGAGTTCGGAGCGGAACGCCCCGCCGCCTTGAATAGATGCGGAAGCGGCTCGCGCTCCACCGCGATTCCGGAGCCGACCGGCGTCATGCCCGGCTCACGCCCGAAATCCTCAGGTCGCGTTGCGCAGGCGCCAAGAAAGCACAGGCCGGCAATGACGATAAGGTTTTTCAATTTTGCCTCACAGCGTTCTTGTCCCGCTTGGGAGCATCGGTGATGACATTGGCCAGTTGAGCCGCCCGCGCAGGCTCCATCTCGTTCAGCACCGCGCTCGCCACTCTGGGGTTCAGCCTGGCGATGACGGCGGCTGCGATCTCCTCGTCCATGTTGGTGAGCTGGAGAGCTGCTGCATCCGGGCGCATGCGGGCATAGATCGAGACCACCGTTTCGTCCGCCTTCTCGAGAACCTCGTTGCGGCGACGGAGCCACTCTTCGTACTCGGCGCGCTTGGCTTCGAGCACCTTGATGCGGCTCTCGATTTCCTTCTCCATATCGGCGAGCGCCTGCTTTTGGAGGGCAAAGCGGGTATCCGCCGCGGCATCGGCAATGTTGGCGCAGAACTGGTTGCTCTTGGGCGCGGCTTCAGCATTCTGGGCCAGAGCAGCGCCCGGCATTGCGAGAGCGAGGGTGAGACCCGCAAAAGCCGCCGCTTTATGAATTGCCTTGATCATCGTGGCACCCCTCACTGGATCACCAGCTCTGCCTGCAGCGCTCCCGCGGTCTTCACCGCCTGGAGGATGGCAATCACATCGGACGGCTTGAGACCCATCTGGTTGAGACCCTTCACCAAGGTCTGCAGATCGGCTCCCCTCACGATTGCGAGAGGCACGCGCTCCTCGGCAGCCGTGATCTGAGTGCGTGGAACGACAACGGTCTGACCCATGGTGAATGGATCGGGCTGTGAGACCTCCGGCGCTTCCGTCACACGGATCGTCAAGGCGCCATGCGTGATCGCGACTGTGGAAATCTGGACATTTCTTCCGATGACGACCGTGCCCGTGCGCTGATCGACCACAATCCTGGCGGGCGTATCGGGCCGGATCTCGAGATCGCCGAGCTCGGCGATGAAACGCGTCGCGGCGATGGTCTTCGGCTTCTGCAGAACCACGGTCCGGTAATCGCGCGGGGAAGCCACGCGGAGGCCGAAGCGCTGCTGAGTATACTGATTGATGGCGTCGGTGATCAGCGTGGCGGTCTTGTAATCGGGGTTCTTGAGCTCGAACGCCATGGGACCGGAAACGTTGAACCCACCCGGAACCTCGCGCTCGATGAGAGCCCCATTCGGGATCCGCCCCGCCGTCGCGACGCCGGACGTCAAGGTTTCGGCCTGCCCCTGTGCGGAGAATCCGGAGACGGCAAGCGCCCCCTGCGCGACTGCATAGACTTGGCCGTCGCCCCCCTGGAGCGCGGTGAGCATCAGGGTGCCGCCTTTGAGAGAGGTCGCATCGCCCATCGACGTGACCGTCACGTCGATGCGCGACCCTTGTCCGACGAAGGGAGGAAGATCGGCGGTCACGATCACCGCCGCGACGTTGCGCGTGCGCAGGTTGAGATCGCGAACGTTGACGCCCATGCGATCCAGCATCGATTGCAGGGACTGCTCGGTGAACTGCGAATTGCGGAGCGTGTCGCCCGTTCCCTGCAGGCCCATGACGAGCCCGTATCCGATCAGCTGGTTGTCGCGGACGCCCTGAACCGAGGCCACATCCTTGATGCGGGTCGCGGCCTGCGCCTGGACGGCGATCAGAGCGAAGAGAATGGAGGCGAGGATGCGGAGCATTACTGGACTCCGATCCGGATCCGGCCGTCGGACTGGACACGCCCGGTGATGATCCGGCCGCTATCCACGTTCTTGACCTGGATCGTCTCGCCCAAGGTTCCCGATTGAAGCGGGATACCGATCCCCATGATGGACAAACCTCCCTCCTCGAAAACGATCTGGGCCTGGGTGCCGCGCGTCACGAGCTTCGGGTCGTCCACCGCATTCATCGGAATGGGCTCGCCGGGCAAAAGCGTACGGCGCGCCATCTTGCCTGCGAGAACCCGCGGCGACTCGACCACGGCGGTGCGATAGCGGTAGCTTTCCGGAAAGGTCCGGTCCTTCAGCATCGACTCGTTGATCGTGTCGCCGGGATAGATGGTGATCGCCGGAACCGGAAGGATGCGCTCTTCCGCCAGAGCGCCCTGGCCGGTTGCCAACACCAAAGCAAAAGCCGCGAGAGCGATTTGAGAAAGAGACTTCATGATGCGTTTGCTCGGACCTTGATCTTAGCGGATGCCCTTCGAGACCGTTCCGGCCATGTCGTCGGCGGCCTGAATGACCTTGGAGTTCATCTCGAAGGCGCGCTGAGCCGAAATCAGATTCGTGATCTCCTTGATCGGATCAACATTGGATGCCTCGAGATAGCCCTGATGGATCTTGCCGTAGCCGGGATCCGACGGAATGCCGACTGCCGGCGCGCCGGACGCGATGGTCTCGCGATAGTAGTTGCTGCCGATCGGCTCGAGGCCGGCATCGTTCGCGAAATTGGCGAGCGTCAGCTGCCCGAGATTTTGCTGCTGCGCCTGTCCATCGATCTTGGCGAAGACCTCACCCGATTCGTTGATCGTCACGTCGACGGTGTTCGGCGGGATGATGATCGGCGGATTGAGGGTGTAGCCGTCGAGGGTGACGAGCTGTCCGTTGCCGTTCTTGTTGAACGATCCGGCGCGTGTATAGACGACCTCGCCGCTCGGGGCATCCACCTGAAACCAGCCGCGGCCGTTCAGGGCGAGATCGAACTGGTTCGACGTGTTCGTCAGGGATCCCTGGCGATGCAGGTTCCGGATCGCCGCGGTCCGCACGCCGAGGCCGAGCATGGCTCCTTCGGGAACCGGGCTCGACCCGGCCTGGTTCGGAACCGCCTGCGAACGCTCGGTCTGATAAAGCAGGTCGGTGAACTCTGCCCGCGCTCCCTTGAACGCGGTGGTGTTGACGTTCGAAATGTTGTTGGCAATCACTTCGACGTTCAGCTGCTGTGCATTCATGCCCGTTGCAGCAATCGCAAGCGCCCGCATCGTATCCTCCTTAGATCGCCATCCGCGCAATTTCCTGGTAGGCGGCAACCACCTTGTCGCGGATCGCGATCGCCGTCTGGAGAGTCTGCTCGGCCGACATGACGGCTTCCACCACCTGCTGAACCGAGGCCTTGCCCTGCATGCCGGAAATCGAGGCGGCCTCGCCGGCTTTCATCGTGTCGATGGCGTTCGTCGCAACCTGGGACATCACGTCGCCGAAGCTGACCGGAGAGACGCCTGATGCACCAGCGCCCGGCGAAATGCCGAAGGAGGAAACGCCCGCGACGCCCGCGGGACGTTCGATCATCGAAGAAATCGAGGAAACTGCACTGACCATATCAGCCTCTCATGAGATCGATTGTTGCAGAGATCATGGCTCTGGCCTGCTTCATCATCTGAAGATTGGCCTGATACGAACGGTTGGCTTCGCGCATGTCGGCCATCTCGATCAGCATGTTGACGTTCGGCTTCTTGACCATGCCGTTCTCATCGGCGGCCGGATTCCCCGGATCGTATTCGACCGGAAAGGCGGCCTGATCCTCGCCGACATCCTTCACTGCGACCGATGCCGCTCCGAGCGCGCGATCGAGTTCGGAGCGAAAGGTGATCGTCTTGCGGGTATAGGGATCGGACCCGGGCGTGCGCCCCGTCGACTGCGCGTTCGCGATGTTCTCGGACACCACGCGGAGCCGCGCCGACTGGGCCTCGAGGCCCGAGCTCGATAATTTGCTGGATGCAACCAAGGGATCAATCATCATGAAGTCCTCACGCTCGACAGCAGCATCCGGTGGAATGACTTGACGATGCTTGTGTTCAAGGAATGCTGCCGGTTGACCTCACCAGCCTTGATGAGTTCCTGCTCCAGGCTGACCGAGTTCTTGGAATAGACGGTGTCCCAACTCTCGGACTTCTTCACCTTCGCGGCTTCCGCCCGCGACGGCTCGAAGCCGATATGGCCACCATTCGTCGCCGCCATCGTCAGCTTGGTCTTATCCAGCACGTCGGCGAAAGGCTCGACGTCCCGGGCCCGGTATCCGGGCGTATTGGCATTGGCGACGTTTCCGGAGATCGTGGTCTGACGCGCGGCGAGCCACTGCGACTGTCGCGATGCCAGATCGAACAGGTAGACAGGTGACGTCACGGGGTTCTCCAGGCAGGTATGGTAAAGAGGCATTTAACTCTTCAACCTTGCCCGAGGCTGACCTCACCGACCGGAGCTCGCGCTAAGGGCGCTACCGATGACCGGAATTTCTACGCTACTTAATATCATTATCGAATGCTTGAACCTGCCATAGGTTCTCGCCGCTACGATGTCGCAACCGAATCAGTTGCTTTTCAGATGCTTGGCTTCGAGAAGTGCGATAGGCCGAAACATTGATTTTTTGTTACCGGGCAAGCCTATCGACTATGCTGCTTTCGTGATCTTAGGCTATTAAGTTCATTGTTGCATGCAACGCAGCCGTGGGTTGGGGGATAATGACTCATACTTCTGCGTTAGAAGACGGATTCGACGTGCGCGCCGACCGGAAGGCGATTTCGGGCGCGGACGCAGGACGCGTGCTCAATTCCATTCGCGACTTCGCACTGATTTCGCTCGACGTGAAAGGAAATATCGTATCCTGGAACGCTGGTGCCGGGCACATCTATGGCTGGGAATCCGCAGAAGTTCTGGGCCGACACTTCTCCCTTCTGTATCCGGCTGATCAGCATGTGCAGGAAAAGCTGTTCCGTGATCTGAAGAGTGCAGAAAGTTTGGGCCATTCGGCGGACCAGGTTCGCTGCGCGAAGAAGAATGGCATCTCTTTCCTCTGCCGCATCACGATCGATGCCGTCGAAGACGATCTCGGCAATCTATGCAACTTCGTTCTGACCGCCCGCGACATCAGCCGCTTCATGGTTGCGGAAGCCGCCCTGAAGACACAGGAGCAGCGCTACCGGGCTCTTATCGAAGCGAGCGCCGCCATGGTCTGGCGTGCCTCCCCCAACGGTTCGCTCATCGAAGGATTCTCGGGCTGGGCAGGTTTTCCGAGCCAGCCCTCCGATGAACTCAGGGATTACGATTGGCTGGATGCCGTCCACCCCGATGACCGCGAGCGAGTGACCTCCGCGTGGCTGGAAACGCTCGCATCGGAAGAGGCCTCGACGACCGAATATCGCGCGCGCGGTCCCGATGGCTTCTATCGCTGGGTCCTGACGAGGGCTGTCCCCCTCCGCGCGCCCGATGGGGCAGTCCAGGAATGGGTCGGCACCGTCACGGATATCCATGAACAGAAATCCGCGGCCGAGCGCCTGCGCCAAAGCGAAGAGCAGTATCGCGCTCTGATCGAAGCCAGCGCTGCGATCGTCTGGCGCGCAGCCACGGACGGCTCGATCACCAAGGTCTGGGGATGGGAGGCGTTCAGCGGCCAGCCCAGGAGAGAATATACGGGTTTCGGATTCCTGACCGCTGTGCATCCCGACGACCGCGAGAAGCTCCTCGCACAATGGCGGGCGATCCGGCTCTCGGAAGAACCCGGAATGCTGGAATATCGCATTCAGCGGGCGGACGGCCGATACCGGTGGGTTCTGGCGAGAGCCGTGCCGCTCCTGAATGAAGACGGGTCCGTGCAGGAATGGGTCGGCACGGTCACGGACATTCACGATCAAAGACGAGCCGAAATGAAGCTGCGCAGCAGCGAGGAAAGGCTCCGGCTGGCGATCGAGACGACGGCGCTTGGGATCTGGGACCTGGATCTTCTGACCGGACGTCGCCAGTGGATGCCGGAGGCCCGGCAGATCCTCGGCCTCGATGCCGATATTTCCCTGACGCGCGAGATCGTGCTCGGCGGCATCCACCCCGACGACCGCGATCGCATGGAGCATATGTTCTATGACGACGGGGTCGGTGGCAGCCTGACCTATAGCGGCACCTTCCGCGTCATCCGCAGCGATACGGGCGAAGAGCGCTGGATTTCGGCTATCGGCCGCACGATGATCGACGACGAAGGACGTCCCGTTCGCAAGATCGGCACGGTTCAAGACGTCACCGAGCGCAAGGTCGCCGAAAACGCCCTGCGCTCCAGCGAAGAACGGCTGCGCACCCGGGAAGCTCATCTCCGGTCGATTCTGGAAACCGTGCCCGATGCGATGGTCGTGGCGGATGAAAGCGGCATCATCCGCTCCTTCAGCGCCACGGCGGTGCGCATGTTCGGCTACGACCCCGAGGAGGTTCTCGGAACCAGCGTCAAGTATCTCATGCCTCTCCCCTATCGCGAACAGCATGACGGTTATATCCGGCGATATCGGGAAACGGGAGAACGCCGCATCATCGGGAGCGGCCGCGTCGCTGTCGCCCAGCGCAAGGACGGCTCGACCTTTCCGATGGAAGTGCAGGTCGGCGAGATGGAGTCGGACGGCGAGCGCTTCTTCACGGCCTTCATCCGCGATCTCACGGAGCGCCAGCGAACCGAGACGCGCATGCAGGAGCTGCAATCCGAGCTCGCCTACATGTCCCGGTTCACGGCCCTGGGCGAGATGGGCTCGACGTTGGCCCACGAGATCAATCAGCCGCTGACGGCGATCACGAGCTATCTCAAAGGCTGCAGCCTGATCCTGGCCGGCAACGAGGATGAGAAGGTTGCCCTCGTGCGCGGTGCCATCAACGAGGCGGCCGAGGAAGCCCTGCGGGCCGGCGAGGTCATCCGGCAGCTGCGCGAGTTCGTCGCCCGCGGCGGAAGCGAGCATCAGATCGAGGGGCTGCAAAGGCTGGTCGAAGAGGCCAGTGCCCTGGCCCTCGTCGGAGCCAAGGAGAAGGAGATCAAGGTCGAGTTCGACTTTCCCTCCGACAGCCCGCTGGTTTTCGTCAACCGGGTTCAGATTCAGCAGGTTCTCCTCAACCTGATCCGCAATGCCATCGAGGCCATGCAAGACGTTTCCCGGCGCGAATTGCGGATCATGGCAGGCGTCGACGGGCGCGAACCGCTGGTTCGGATCAGCGTTCAGGACTCCGGTTCCGGGATCGCGCCGGAAGTCTTGAAGAACCTGTTCAAGCCGTTTACGACCACCAAGCGGAGCGGCATGGGCGTGGGCCTCTCGATCAGCAGAACGATCGTGGAATCCCATGGCGGCAAGATCTGGGCGAATTCGACACCCGGCGAAGGAACCACGTTTCATTTTACCTTGAGAACCGTCGACAAGGAGGATATGGCCAGTGTCGAACACGCCGATCGTATATGTGGTGGATGATGACGTCGGGGTGCGCAAAGCCTTGTCGTTTCTGCTGGTATCGGCTGGCCTGAACGTTCGCCTGTACGAATCCGCCAAAGCATTCCTCGAAGAAGTCGGCGATCCGGGCCGGTGTTGCATCGTCACGGACGTTCGCATGCCCGGCATCGACGGGCTCGAATTCATCCGGCGTCTTCAGGCCCGCGGCATCAATGCCCCCGTCGTCGTCATGACGGGCCATGCCGACATTCCGCTCGCCGTCGAGGCCATGAAGGCGGGCGCGATCGACTTCCTCGAGAAGCCGTTCAGAGAGGACCGCTTCCTCGAAGTGGTCCGTTTCGCCCTGGTCTGCGACGAGAAGAGCGTGCGTAAAAGCCAGGAGCTTCTGAGAACGCAGGCGCGCCTGCAATCCCTGTCTCAGAGGGAGCGGCAGGTGCTCGACGGTCTCGTTGCCGGCAAGGCCAACAAGATGATCGCCCACGAGCTGAACATCAGCATCCGAACGGTGGAGATCCACCGCTCCAACGTGATGGCGAAAATGGAAGCCAAGAGCCTGTCCGAGCTGATCCGTATGGCTCTCTTCCTGGAAGTCGCAAGCGGGACCTGACGTCCAATCGCCAAGGGTCACCGACGCTCGCCTGTGGCGAGCTCAAAGCCATTCAGGCAAATCTCTCCAACAGAAACCTCGACAGACCCATGCTCGACGTCAGACGCATTGCTCCGGTTCCAGCCAACGAGACGATCGATCCCTCGTCTGGCAAACCGGACGGGCACCATATCGTCTCCAATAACAATCGTTGGTCGAAGGCGGATTTCGAGTTCAGGGATCTGACGAGCGAGGCATGGTGCGAACTCAGCTTCCAGATCGCCTGGCATCCGGAGGAAAGCAACCGGATGGCCCCTGACTTCGCGGCCATCGGTGTGAACTTCCTCGCCGAGGATGGATCGGGCGTCGACTTCGCTTATGTTCCCGGTCTCGCAAGAAGCCAGATCGATCCGCATAGCTCGCTCGTCGCGGGACCCGACTATCACGGCCACGGCTCCGCACTCCCCTCATCCAACAGGATCGCATGCACTTTTCTCGTGCCGGCACCGGCCAGGCACCTGTCCATCGCCATTCGCAGCTGGCGCAACTCCCACCCATTTTCGATCAGCGAGGTCGAGCTCCGCCAGCATGCTCCATCGTCATCGACAGATGCCGAAACGCCGATTGGAACTGCGCCGCGCAACGAAGCGGGGGCAAGTTCGCGCAGCACCTGGCTCGCTTTGGGCGGCGAACCGACATGGCTGAGCTACGGCATCGTTTCCGGCCACCCGCTCGTCGTCCGCGGGCAACTCGTCCGCGACATCGCAGATCCGCAAGGAGCTCTGGTGCGCGTCGTTTTCCGCGATGCCCAAGGGCAGGCTCTGCCGCCTCCCTATCACGATATTTCCAATGCGCCGGGGATAGGGGCCTTCATCGAGGTTCCCGTTCATCGGCAGACGCGGCGGTTCACCCTCGAACTCTCTCCTCCCCCACATGCTGCAACGGTCGATCTCGGCTTTCAGCTCCGCGCGGGCGACACCGCGATCAGCTTGGCGACACCGCTTGAAATCTCCGTGGGCGACCGCCTTCTTCTCGAGGACATTCAGGAAGAAGCCACACCGGACGTCACCAGCTTCCTCGAGCAGGCGCTCGGACGCCTGCAGCCATCATCGGATGCCGCGCATACGCGTCTTAGATCAGACCAGACGGGCCATTTGTGGGACAGCGATGCGCTCACGACCTTGTCGACCTTTCACGACAAGCTTCATATCGTTCAGCACGGAGACAGGCCTCTTGCGACTGGGGGCAGGCTCGCGCTTCACGGTCTTGAGCCCTGGGGGCTTCCCGATACGCTTACGTGGACAGAGGACCCCTATCAATCACCGGGCTGGCGTCTCGCGTTCCAATCTCTCGCATGGCTGCTCCCGATGGCCGGCGAACCGGGACGGAATGCCCGCTCGCGTGCGATCGACTTCGCGATTTCCTGGTCGAACGCCAACCCATGGGGGCAGCCCGCGGATCCGCTGAGCGCCTATCCCTCATCGGTGGCGGTTCGTACTGAAGTCTTCCTGCATCTCCTTGCTCTGAACGCCGCATCGACGAGCCCGGCCGCGCTCAAGCGGCAACGTAACCTCTTTGCCGAGACCATCAGGCATGGCTTCACCCTGGCGGAGATCGTCAGCCAGAACGTCTTCTCGCATTCACTGCTGCAGATCCGCATCGCGGGCGCCCTGCTCGCGTTGGCCTGCGCGCTCCCGCGCTTTCCCATGGCCTCTTATTGGAAATCGATTGCGCTTGCCCAACTTCGCAGCGGGTTCGATCAGCTTCTCGGGCCGGACGGAGCTTCGGTCGAGGCCTCCTGGCATTGCCGATTGGAGGCCATCTCGCTGGCTCTCATCCTAGCGCAGAACCTCGAAGACGAGGCGGACAGTGCCGGATTCCGCACGCATCTCTCGGCGCTCGCGAAGACGCATCTCCGGCAAACCGTCGCGATCACCGATCCTGTCGGCATGCTTCCCGCCTTCGGTGACATGCCTCACGGCCACCACTACGCGTCCTGGCTGCGGCGGCTGATCTCCACTTATGGCCGATCGCTGCTCGCCGACCGAAATCTCGCCGAGGAATTGGCCTATCCGACCGGCTCGCGATCGATCATTTCGGAAGAGGCCGGTATTGCCGCCTTCCGGCACTATGAGCGCAAGCCGAACTGGGCTTACCTCTGCACGTCGTTCAATACGCAGCGCCACGAAAACGGTCACTTCGACTGCACGTCGTTCGTTTATGCGGCCAATGGCATGCGCTGGGTCGCAGATTCGGGAGGCTCGGGCCTCCACGATGCTGGCCCCGCCAGGCAGTATCTGCTGTCGTCGCGGGCGCACAATGTGGCCATTCCCGATGGCCGCGAACAAACGGCCGGAACGGGATGGATCGAGACGGATCGCGCCGTCAACGGAGCCAGGCTGCTGAGCATCGGGACCAACGTACACGGCCCGGACTATCGGCATGCCCGCACATTCCTCTGCCTGGACGATCTGAGCGCGGTCGCCGTTCTCGATCGTTTCCAGACATCCCGTAGCCAGCTCTCGTTTCGCGGGTTCCTGCATTTCGAGGAAAACGTTGCCGTCGCCTTGGCACAGGCACAGCTTGCCATCGGCTTTAGCGGCAAGAGCAGGCTGCGCATCATTCCCCACATCGTTGCGGGAAAGTTCGACGGGATGGCGGTGGAAAGCGGCCGCAGCGCCAGGCTCGGTGAGCTGCAGGGATTCGTCTCCCATCCCACAGGCGGGCTTCAGCCGGCCAATGTTCTGAACTACACGCTATCGGGTCCTGGCTCCGCCTGCGGCGGCGTCGTTCTCGCCGCCAACGAGCAGGGCCTGCGGAAGATTCAGGAGCTGCTCGCATCTCCGGGCGTACAAAGCCTGCTTTGCTGAATCGCCGCCGGTTCTCCTTCTCAATCCCTTAGGCGACGCGTCGCTGAGGGTGGAAAACCGGATCTGCTATTCGGCACGATGCTCTAGTCGAACAGGGCGTCGATGGCGTCCTGGGATGTGACGCCCTTGTCGCTCGCCAGCGCGGGGCCGTTCAACAGTGCCGCGTCGCCCTTGCGCCTTGCATCGTCGACGGTCTCGACATCCTTGAAGCTCTCGAGTCCGCCCCAGATCTCGATCATGTGGTGAACGCGCTCCTCGACGAACCGCATCGCGCCGACGACCTTGCCGATGCGCTGCCCGGTAATGTCCTGGAAATTGCAGGCCTCGAAGATGCTGATGACCTGATCGAGGATCTCGCGGGCGATCTCCTGGTCGCCGCCCGTGAGGCGGGACGACAGGTTGCTGGAGAGCTCGTCGATCCGCTCGGCCGATGCCAGGATCGAGTTGGTTGCCGTTTCCGTGCCGAGAACGATCGCGCCGAGCTCGTCCGTGACCCGATTGATCTCCTGCCCCTGGGCGCCGGCATAGCGCAGGGTTGCGATCTCGCGCTTCGTGCGCGCGATCGCCTCGTAGATCGAGTCGAGCTCTGCCTTGAGACGCAGGGCCTCCTGCATGTCCCTGCGGTGCTCTTCGAGCAGGGAGGTCGAGATCTCGCGGGCCGGAACGATCGATTCCTTGATCAATCCGAGCATGTTCATGACCTCGGAATGCCTCTCCAATACGCCTTCGTCATTGGAAACGACACCGAGGCTCGCCTCGATACGGTAGCTCTTATGGGGCTTCATGGCCGTTGCTCGCCTGACAGTCAAACGCCGAAGACGGAACTGATCTTCGTTCGCAGGGTTTCGGCGTTGAACGGCTTGACGATGTAGTTGTTGACGCCGGCCTTCTTGGCGGCAACGACGTTCTCGGTCTTCGCCTCGGCCGTGACCATGATAAATGGCAGCGAGCTCAGCTCTCCGTCGGCACGAACCTGCTGAAGCAGCTCGTAGCCGGTCATCGGCGCCATGTTCCAGTCCGAGATGACAAGGCCGTACTTTCTCGCCCGCAGCTTCTCGAGCGCTGCCTGGCCGTCTGACGCGTCGTCGACATCGTTGAAGCCGATCTGTTTGAGAAGGTTGCGCAGAATGCGGACCATCGTCTGATAATCGTCGACGACGAGAACGGGGGTGGACAAATCTAGACTCACGGAACTCATCCTAACTCAACATGGGAACTTTCAGCTTGAGCCGGCTTCAGGCGGCCTCACGCTCGGTCTCAAAAGCGAGCACGGCGTCGACATCGAGCACGATCAGCAGCTTGTCGCGGAGCTGGTGCACGCCCTGGGACAGACCGACCCAGCCGCGATCCATATGGACTGGATTGGGCTGCATCTCGTCCGGGTCGAGCTTGAGCACCTCACCGACATCATCCACGAGCAGGCCGTAAGCCTCTCCGTGGTTTTCGAGGCCGACGGCCATCCGGCGCTCCATACCTGTCGCATCGTCGAGACCGAGACGTCGGCGCAGGGATACGGCCGTAACGACGCGGCCGCGCAGGTTGAGCAGGCCTGCGATCTCTCCTGGCGCCAGCGGCACGGTCGTCATTTCGCTGACGACGAAGACGTCGTGAACGCGGCTGATCGGAAGGCCGAGGAGCTGGCCTGCCACCATGACGGTGACGAACTCCATTTGCCGGGAGGTTGCCTTCGTCCCTCCGGACGCGATCGAATCGATTGACTTCATGATCAAGCAGCCTCTTCAAACGATGCATTGAGCTCGGCCAGGGCGGAAAGCAGGCCGCGCCGGTCGATCTTCGATACGATCTCGGAAATCCTCAGCTTTCTGGCGAGAGCGATCTGCTGCGGGTCCGGCTTGACCGTCATTCCGATCACGGGCGTGTTGGCATGATGCGGGTCGGCACGCAGCGAGGCGACCAGCGCGAAGCCGGAATGGCCGGAGAGTTCGAGATCCGTCACGACGATGTCAGCATGGAGGCCGCCGGACAGGAGACGGACCGCCTCTTGCGCGGTCGAGGCGGTCTGAACGCGATAGCCGGACGCCTTGAGCACGGGCACGAGCATGTCGCGGAAGAAGGTCGAGCTGTCGACGAGAAGCAGCGACTTGTCCTGGCTGGCGCGCCGATCCTTACGCGCCCAGGTTTCGAGCACCATCGGCAGGTAATGCGCCACGTTGACGATCTCGGTGGTGCGCCCGCGCACCACCGCCGATCCGACCAGATCGGAGCGTTCGGCGAGAAGCTCGACGTCGAGCTTGTCCTCGACGATGTCGACAATCTCCGCGACCGCCAGACCCATGGAAACATCGCCATCGGAGAAGACCAGCAGCGACTGCATGCCCTGCCGCTTGATCGCCAGCTCCTCGTCGCAGGAGACCAGCGGCATCAGGCGTCCGCGATACTGAACGACCGGGCGTCCGCTCGACCATTCGATGGTCGAGGCCTCGATCTCCTCGAGACGTGTCACGAGCGACAGCGGCACCGCCTTCAGGCTCTCGCCCCCGCCGCGGAAAACGAGCAGGCTCGTCATGTCGTCGGCCGCGGCAACAGTTTGCTCCGTTCCAGCGTCGCTCTGGAACTCGTTGCTGTCCGCTTCCGATCCGACCATGCGCGCCAGACCGTTCGGATCGATGATCAGAACCACGGCACCATCGCCGAGGATGGTGTTGCCCGAGAAGAGCTGGATGTGCCGCAGCTTGGAGGACATCGGCTTCACGACGATTTCTTCCGTATGGAAGACGCCGTCGACGAGAATGCCGAAGCGCTGATGCGCAACCTGGGTCACAACCACGAAGCCGTGATTGGCATCCTCGTTGCCGGACAGCCCCATGACCTTCGACAGCGGCACGATCGGCAGCAGACGATCGCGCAGGCGCAGGATCGGCGTTCCGTTGATGCGCTCGATGGAGTGCTCCGACGACGGCGACACGCGGACGAGCTCGGAAACCGCGACCTGCGGAATGGCGAAGCGCTGATCCTTGGACGACACGATGAGCGCTGCGACGATGGCGAGCGTCAGCGGGATCTTGATGGTGAACGTCGTGCCTCGGCCCTGCTCGGAGCGGATGTCGACCGTTCCGCCGATCAGCTCGATATTGGTCTTGACGACGTCCATGCCGACGCCGCGGCCGGAGACCGAGGTGACCTTGGCAGCGGTCGAGAAGCCGGGATGGAAGATGAACTTCGCGACCTGCGCATCGCTCATCCGCTCCACTTCCGAATCCGTCGCGATGCCCCGCTCGACGGCTTTCTTGCGGATTGCTGCGAAGTTCAGGCCCTTGCCGTCGTCGGCGATCTCGATGGTGATCGAGCCACCTTCGTGATAGGCGTTGAGGCGGATCGTTCCCTTTTCCGGCTTGCCGGCGGCCTTGCGGTCTGCAGGATTCTCGATGCCATGGTCGGCCGAGTTGCGGACCATATGCGTGAGCGGGTCCTTGATGACCTCAAGCACCTGCCGGTCGAGCTCGGTGTCGGCTCCCTGCATGACGAGCTCGATCTTCTTCGAAAGCTCGTTCGACAGGTCGCGAACCACCCGAGGAAGCTTCTGCCACGCATTGCCGATCGGCTGCATGCGGGTCTTCATGACGCCGTCCTGCAGTTCCGCCGTCACCTGCGACAGGCGCTGCAGCGGCACCTTGTAGCCGTGATCTTCAGAGCTTCTGCGGGCGATTTCGAGCAGCTGATTGCGGGTCAGCACGAGCTCGGACACCATCGTCATCAGATGTTCGAGCGTGTCCACATTGACGCGGATGGTCTGGACCTTACCGGCCATACCCTCCCCGCTCTCGCCTGAATCGGAGGCCTCCGTGTTCTTCTTGACGGCTGGTGCCGGGGCCTGTGGAGCCGCATCGGCCTTCGGCGCGCTGGCGACCGGCTTCTCGATGATGAGAGGTGCCGGCCCGGGTGCCTCGCGAAAGGCGCGCTCAAGCTCGTCCAGCGACACTTCACCGGGCTTCAGCGGCCGTTCGAGCACCTGATAGGTCAGCGATCCCGATGTAGATGCCGTCTGCGGGCCAGGGGCCTCCTGGAAGGCGCGCTCCAGTTCGTCGAGGGAGACCTCGCCCGGCTTCAGCTCGCGCTCGAGCACCTGATAAACAGTCGATCCGGACATCTGCGATTTTACGGGCTGCGCCGGTGCCACTGGCGGAGGCGCTTCCTGCGCCGCCATCTTTTCCAGCATCTCGATCAGGTCGGAATCGGATCCCTCCGGTTCTGCGCCTTGGCGCTCCAGCTCGCCCAGGATCTCCTTGATCCGGTCGAGGGTGGTGAGAATCAGCGACACGGCGGGGGTCGTCACCGGCATACCGTCGCGGAACTTACCCATCAGCGTCTCGGCGGCATGCGCGAGCGCTTCGAGACGCGGCAGGCCGAGGAAGCCGCAGGTTCCCTTGATCGTATGAACTAAGCGAAAAATATTGCTGAGAATTGCTTCGTTGTTCGGATCCTGCTCGAAGCGGACCATCTCCACGTCGACCGTCTCGAGATGCTCGTTGGTCTCGGTTAGAAACTCAAGAAGGAGGTCGTCCATTGCCGTGTCTCAACTCTTACTAAGCGAACGATGGGCACCAAATGCGGCGCCTCAAGATGAATGGATCACGCGGGCATAATGCCAATAATGAAGCGCTGAACCTCATGTTCATGCTTGAGGGATTGCTTGGAAATCCCCAAAAGGCGCCGCTGATGATCGAAGCGCCTTGTTCACCTGTCAGATGTCGACATTCGTTCCACCGAGAATAACTCTCCCGACCAAGGCCGCTTCATCGACCCGATCTGCCGGAACACTTCTTCTAACCGTCAACCTCCGCCTGACGCTGAGGAAATTTAAATCTCCGTTTCCTGCAATAAAGTTAACAACTTGGCGTTTCGTTGCAGAATTTGCACTGGCTCAAGGCGATACGAAGCGACGGCATGGTTGATGAATTGCTAATCGCAACCGCAACATGAACGAAGCGGATCTCTCGCGCAGACAAAGGTGTCGGGAGAGTTCCGCTCGTTCGATCGCCATGCTCAGCGTCCGGTTCAGGCCGCCTTGATGCCTGACAGGAAAGCATCCACTTCGCGGCTGAGATTCGCGGAATGGTGCGAAAGCTCGCGTGCCGCGCCCAGAACCTGCGATGCGGCCGATCCGGTCTCGCCGGCGCCCTGGCGCACCAGCGCGATACTGCCGGTCACCAGTTCCGTGCCGCGGGCGGCCTCCTGGATGTTGCGCGATATCTCGCCGGTCGCGGCGCCCTGCTCTTCCATCGCGGCAGCGATCATGGTCGAGATATGCGACATCTCGCCGATGGTCTTGGCGACGTTCTGGATCGCAGCTACCGATTCCTGCGTCGCCTGCTGGATCGCTGTGATCTGCGCCGCAATCTCGTCCGTCGCCTTGCCGGTCTGGCTCGCGAGATCCTTCACCTCCATGGCGACCACCGCGAAGCCCTTCCCGGCTTCGCCGGCGCGGGCGGCCTCGATGGTCGCGTTGAGGGCGAGCAGGTTCGTCTGGCTAGCGATGGTGTTGATCAGCTGAATGACGGTGCCGATCTTGTCGGCCACGGTCGCGAGCGTCTGCACGGTCTCGTCCGTCCGCTTGGCGTCCTCCACCGCCTGGCCGGCGATGCGGGACGATTCCGCCACCTGGCTCGCAATTTCGCGAATCGAGATCGAGAGCTCTTCCGTCGCCGCAGCGACGGTCTGAACGTTGGCGGTGGTCTGCTGCGCGGCGGAGGCGACATTGACCGATTGATCGTTGGTCTGGTCGGCAACCGATGTCATGGATTGCGCCGTGGATTCCATGTCCGACGCCGCATTGGCGAGGGCATGAGTCATGGAACTGACATTCACCTCGAACTTCCGGGTCATCTCGTCGAGCATCTGCGCGCGGCGGGTCTTCGCCTCCAGTTCGAGCATGGCAGCCTGATCGGCACGCTGCTTGGCGATGATGGCGTCCTTGAAGGTTTGGACCGAACGGGCCATGGCGCCGATCTCATCGGAGCGGTTGACGGACGGAATGTCGATCTCGGTCTCGCCGGCGGCAAGCGCATCCATCGTGGTGGTGAGAGCCTGAACCGGCTTGACGAGGCCGCGCGCGAGGTACCAGGCGCAGGCGATCATCACGGCGAGCAGGCCCGCCACCCAGGCACCGGCTTCAAACACGCGGTCCTTGAAGATAGCGTCGATATCGTCGGTATAGACGCCGGTGCCGATCACCCATTGCCAGGGCGCGAAGGCAAGCGAATAGGCGAGCTTGGGCGACGGCTCGGGCTGCCCGGGGCGCGGGAAGAGGAAATTGACGTAGCCACCGCCCTGCTTTGCCGCCTGCACGACCTCGAACATGTAGCGCACGCCATTGGCATCGCGCTGGTCCATCAGGTTCTGACCTTCCAGCTTCGGGTTCACGCCATGGGCGAGGTTCACGCCCTCATAATCGTAGACATAGAAGTAATCATTGTTGCCGAACCGGATCGCCCGCATCGCGGTCTTGGCGCGGGCCTGAGCTTCCTCCTTGGATACACGGCCCGCATCGGCCTCCGCGGCGATGCTCTTGACCACCGACAACGCGGCCTCGACCTGGCCTGCAATGGCAACCTTCCGTTCACGGACGATGGAGTCGCGGATGGCATAGAGCTCGACGACGATCGCTGCGACGCACAGCAGAATGGCTGTTGCGACAAGGACGGCAAGGCGACGGGAAATTGTGAAAGACATCGAATTAACCTGGTGGATTGCGTTTCATACGAAAACGACTGCCCGGAAGTTCATCCCGGACAGTCGATCTTCATTGCTCAAAATCTCAAGATGCGGCGCCGACGTAGGAGTAGCCGATATAGCGCTTGGCATCGATCGGGTCGTATCCCAGACGCTGGCGCAGCTTCTTGCGCAGCTTGCTGATGTGGCCCTCGACCACGCTGTCCTCGACGTCGTCGCTGTAGATGCCGTAGACCGCATCGAAGATCTGCTTTTTGGTGAGCCGGTGCCCCCGCTTGCGGACGAGATATTCGAGGATGTGCCGCTCGCGGCGCGGAAGCGCCAGCGGAAGGCCGTCGATCTCCGGGTCGCGCCCATCGAAGAACACCTTGAGCTTGTCGCCCTCGTTCTGCGTCTTCTTGCCGGCATTGGCATTCACGCGCCTCCAGACCGCCTCGGAGCGGGCCAGGATTTCCCGGACATGAACCGGCTTACGGACCACGTCGTCGAATTTCGCGGTGAAGAGCTCGAGGGTCTCCTCGAGGGAGCGAATGTCGCTCAGGGCGATGATCGGCGCCTTGGAGTAGCGCCGGATGCTTTCCGCCGACTGGACCCGCTCGTCGAAGGTGCCGAGAACGAAACCCTGAATGGCATCGAGGTCTGAATCGGAGGCTGTTTCCAGCCAGTCGCTGAATTCGTTTGCGTATAAGCCAAGGGAGGATATGCCTTCACGCTTGAAGCTCGCAACATATCCGGACGTTACCATCTGCCGGTCATCGACGACGATATACATTTTCTCTGCCCCGCCTTAGTAATTAAGTGCGTCTAATCTATTTTTATTTGCCGCTTGCAGTTTTTATACTCAACAGAGTCGCTCTCTGCGGCTGAGTTGGAAGGTATATTTTGCCGAGTCGGCGGACAATACGTAAAGAATGGGACCCGCCGAGAGCTTATGGTTAATCGGTCTTAATCAACCTTAATCGGCCGGTAAGATATTGCCGGCTGAGAGCATGGCGCCCACGCCAGACACGCCAAGGATCTGATAGGACACGTCTTTTCCGATGGTCCGAAAATCCTGCCGGTGGGCACGCTCCCGCACCATCCGCCCCGGCAACATTGTCACTACGTAGTTTCCGCAAGTATTGCATACGTAGAAGCACCTGTTCGCGCTCAAGCAGCTTATGCCGGATCAGGCGCGTCGGGACGGACCGCAAGCGCGACTCAGACAAGATTCGGCCTCGCGGAATGCTCCGACGGAATATGCTGTCGGCACCAAAAGGGACCTGCCATTTATTCCGTTAACTCTAAGTGATCGTAGGTGGCCGCCGATTCTTGACCGCAATCTGGCCCACCAGTATTTCCTGAAGCTGACTATAGTTCATTCATTGCGGACAATAGGTCACCAGCACTATGGCAAGCCTTCCCTGCGAAGGTCGGCATGACGCGCTGCCATTTTACCGGTCTTGAGCCCGGATCATGAGTGCAACGGATCGAGCTCCGCTCGAGGCATGATGCCATTCCGTTGAGTCGGTTGAACTCCGGCAGCTTTTCAAGGAGCGCACAGTTTCCGAGCGGGCAGTTTTTCGTATGATCGAGCGTCCAAGGTCCAGCAATCTGCCTGAATGGAAAGAGGTCGACCGTCTTGCCGCGCTCCAGAAACTCGACATTCTGGATACCGAGCCGGAGGTCGAGTTCGACAGCATCGCGAGGATTGCGGCCCAGATATGCGATGCCTCGATCGCCTACATTTCCTTCATCGACGAGCATCGTCAGTGGCTCAAGGCGAAGATCGGATTGGATATCACCGAAGTTCCCCGGGAGGCATCGGTCTGCAGCCATGCCATGCAGGAACCGGGATTGTTCGTCGTCTCCGACCTGAATGCGGATCCGCGCTTCCTCGATCTTCCTGGAGTCAACGGCATTCCCCTGCCGTCCTTTTATGCAGGGGCTCCATTGAGAACCGCTGACGGTCTCCCTCTCGGCATGCTTTGCGTTCTCGATCGCGAAGCCCGCCCGGAAGGACTGAACCCGCAGCAGGAAGAAGCACTCGCCGCTCTGGCGCGCGCGATCATGTGCCAGCTCGAGTTGAAGCTCGCAAACAGGGCGGTGGCGGAGAGCGAGGAGTTCTCGCGCCGGCTTCTGGCAAGCTCCGACGATTGCATCATGGTCTTCGACCTGCAAAGACGCCTCCGCTTCATGAGCCAGGGCGGCATGCGCGCCATGGAAGTCTCCGACTTCGGCGCGGTGGAGGGACGCAACTGGTGCGATCTCTGGAGCAGCGTTGCCGGAGAGGATGCGCACAGGGCGATCGAGGCTGCCAGGACCGGGGTCACGGGTCGTTTCCAGGGGCCGTGCGCAGCAGCGGCGAGAGCGCCGAAATGGTGGGACGTGGTCGTCTCGCCCATCCTGGGCGGCACCGGTGGGCTGCAGGGCTTCCTGTGCATTTCCCGCGACATCACGGGGTTTCGCCATACCGAGCAGAGCCTGCGCCGGAGCGAGCAGCGTCTGCGCACCCTCGTCGACGTGATGCCGCTCTCCTTCTCGTCGCCGCAGGTGGTCTGGTTCACCGATCCTGACGGAGAATTCACCTATTGCAACGACGTCTGGTACGAGTACACGGGGCTGCGCTCGGATGCCTCGCCGCGAGAGGGATGGACCTGCGTCGTCCAGCCTTCGCATCGCGAGACAATCGTAGGCCAGTGGAAGGATGCGCTTGCAAAGGGCATTTCCTTCGAGATCGAGATGTCGCTCCGCCGCGCTTCGGACGGCATGTATCGATGGTTCATCGTTCGTGGGCAGCCCCTCAAGAACGAAGAGGGCCATGTCGAGCAATGGTTCGGCATCGCCATGGACATCCATGAGCGCAAGCAATCCGAACAGGCGTTGAGCGACAGCGAGGAGCGGCTGCAGCTGGCCTTGAAGGCCGCTCATATGATCGCCTGGGAGTTCAACCCGCAAACGGACGCCACCACGCGTTCGGAGAACTCGCTTGCTCTCTTGGGCATCCATCCCGGCCTGGACAGAACCTTCATGACGGGCATCCATCCGGAGGATCATCAGAAGGTCGAGGGATTTCTGAAGCGGATCCAGACCAGCGGTTCGGATTCCATCGAATGCCGCTATGTGATGCCGGGCGGTGAGGTGCGCTGGCTACGGGCCCGGGGCGAGCAGGCCGCGCCCGATCGCATCGTCGGCGTGACCTTCGATATCAGCGAGCACAAGGAGGCCGAAGAGGAGATCTGGCGCTCGGCCAATCACGACGCTCTCACCGGGCTGCCCAATCGCAATCTCTTCCAGCATCGTCTCGAAGCCGCTCTCGCCCAGGCCGCGCAGGCCGGCAGCAGCGTGAGCCTGCTTCTGATCGACCTCGACGATTTCAAGGACATCAACGACACGCTCGGTCACGATGCGGGCGATGCCCTGCTGCAGGAGACGGCCCGTCGCCTGTCCGCGATGGTCCGCAAGTGCGATACGGTGGCGCGCATCGGCGGCGACGAGTTCGCGGTGCTCGTCGTTGAGCCGCTCAAGCTCGAGAATGCCAACAGGCTGGGATCGCTGATCGGAGAAATGCTGCGCCAGCCGTTTACCTACCAGAAGCGCACGCTCGTCAGCAGGGTGAGCATCGGCATCGCCGCCTATCCCGATCACGACGGGACGCCGACCGAGCTGGTGAAGGATGCGGATATCGCGATGTATCAGGCGAAATCGCGGGGTCGCAACCGGGTCATCACCTATTCGCCCGAGATGAGAAAGGCGATCGAGCAGCGCGTGTCTCTCGGCAGAGGAATCCGGGAGGCAATCGCCAGCGACGAGATCGTTCCGTTCTATCAGCCGAAGGTGAATCTCGCGACGGGCGAGATCGTCGGCCTCGAGGCGCTTGCGCGCTGGCGGCATCCCAGCGAAGGCATCCTGACACCCGCCTTCTTCGGCGCCGTCTTCGAGGATCACGAGATTGCGGCGACCATGGGCAAGCTGCTGACCTCGAAGATCGCCGCCGATGTGCGCCAATGGCTCGATCAGGATCTCTCCTTCGGCCGGATCGCCTTGAATCTGTCTCCGGCGGAGTTCGCCCAATCGGGCATCGTCGACAACATGCTGCGGACGCTCGACTGGCTCAAGGTGCCGCCGAGCGTCTTCGAGGTGGAGGTCACGGAGACCGTGCTCCTCGGGCGCAATTCCGACAGCGTGTCCTCTGCGCTCGCCCAATTCCGGCAGCAAGGGATCCAGATCGCCCTCGACGATTTCGGCACCGGCTACGCCTCGCTGACCCATCTGAAGCAGTTCCCCGTCGATCACATCAAGATCGACCGCAGCTTCGTGAGGGACCTCGAGCACGATTCCGACGACGAGGCGATCATCGCCGCCGTCATCAGCCTGGGCAGGAGCCTTCAGCTCGCGATCACGGCGGAGGGGGTGGAGACGCACGGGCAGGCGCGCCGCCTGCGGGAGCTGGGCTGCGATCACGCCCAGGGCTATCTCTATGCGAAGCCCATGGCGGCCGAGCAAGTGCCGGAGCTTCTCAGGCGCTGGAACTCCATGCTGGTGAAGCCTCGCTCGGAGAGGAATGCCAGGATGCTCGTCGGCCGGCCGTCAATCGGGTCTTCAACCTTCCGAACTGATCTTCCACTCTGAAAAGCGCGTCGCCCCGCGCTGAAAAGCCATCCGCCTTTCCGCTCGATGCGCTGGGCCGTGCACTCAGAAAGTGATCTGGCTCAGGGCCAGATCAGCCTCTGGATGCTGCATATCCAAGCCATGCCAGAACAACCGCGACACCACAGGCAAGCCAACTCGCCCATGTTGGAATTGAAGTCTGCCCGACAGTAATCGGCAGCCCCGTGACGGCCCTAACCATTTGCAGGACAGCTACGAGAACAAAGATCAACGCTGCAAGAAGCGAATACTGATTGGCGGTCATTGGCGCCTCCCTGGCAGCACGAAACAGCGAACATGCCATCGACAGGTAACCTACAGCTTTTGCCTTACTTATAACTTAGATGCACACGCTGATCCCATGGATGCCGGAGACGATGGAGGAGCGTAGCCTGACCGGCAGGCTTCACGGGGTTGTGGACACTGATGGTCTACCGGTCCATCTCCCCCTCGTATCAGTACGCGTTCGGTTGCTTTCTGATGAGTCCGCGCCTTAGAAAGCGATATCGGAGAAGGAGCCCAGTCGAATGAGCGTTCGCATTTCAAGCCCCCGCCTGAGTGCCGAAATATCCGAGACCGGAGCCGAACTCGTCCGGCTCCAGGACGAGCATGGGCGCGAATTGCTATGGGACGGCGATCCCGCTTTCTGGACCGGGCGCTCGCCTCTGCTCTTTCCCATCGTCGGCCGTGTCAGGAACGACCGGATCCGGGTGCGCGATACGGAATATGAGCTGCCGAAGCATGGCTTTGCACGCATTTCGACCTTCGATCTGGCGGAGGCCGACACCTCCCGCTGCCACTTTAGCCTCTCCTCCGATGCGACCACGCTCGAGCGATACCCTTTCCCATTCCAGCTCGACATCGCCTACGCCATCGAAGGCAGCACGCTGACGATCACGGCCGTGGCGCGCAATACGGGCTCCGATCCGATGCCGGTCTCGTTCGGATTCCACCCGGCCTTCCGCTGGCCCTTGCCCTATGGGGCGCCCCGCGAAGCCCACGCGATCCGGTTCGAGCATGAGGAAGCGGCCCCCATTCGTCGCCCGGTGGACGGCCTGATCGCCCAGGAGGCCTTTCCCAGCCCGGTCCAGGGCCGTTCCCTGCTGCTGCGGGACGACCTTTTCGAAAAGGATGCCATCGTCTTCGACGATCTCAGGAGCCGGTCGGTCGAGTATGGCGCGCCGGACAGCGGAAGCATTCGGGTCGACTTTCCTGGTATGCCGCATCTCGGAATCTGGACCAAGCCCGGCGCCGGCTATATCTGCATCGAACCGTGGCAGGGCCATGCGGATCCGGAAGGTTTCGAGGGCGAGCTGTCCACAAAGCCGGGAATCGTTCTCGTTTCGCCCGCTGAGAGCCGAGACTTCTCAATGACGATTACCGTCGACAGCAAGGGCTTCTGAGTTCCAAGCGGGTCGCAGGAGTTATTTCAGCGGCTCTTCCACGAGCGCGCGCAGGTGATGAACCACATCTTCGCTGCGATAGGGCTTCGGCAAGAAGCGCCCGTCGTCCGGGATCTGCTCGGGGCTGGGCTTATGATAGGCGGAGGACACCAGGAGCGAGATGTGCGGCCAGCGCCGGTGGACGCTTTCGGCGAGATCGAGACCGTTCATGGAGCCGGGCATGTCGATGTCGGTGAACAGGACCTGCACATCGTCGGAGCAGGATTCCAGAACGGCCAAGGCTACATCCGCGTTGGCGGCCTCCAGCACGTGAAACCCGGCATCCTGCAGATCGTCGGCGGCAGCCATCCGCACGAGCGGCTCATCCTCGACCAGCAGGACGACAGGACTGTTTTCTGAATACTCGTTCATGTGGCATGGAACGAAGCTAACCTATGTTAGTTCCTAATGCTCAGGTGGCTTTTTCGAGTGGGGAGCAGGGCTGTGACGTCGCACAAATTCAAGGTCGGAGATCAGGTCCGGCTGGTCAGGCTTGCCAGCACCAACACCGTCGAGGCCTTTCTGAACATGGTGTCGGCCACGGACCCCACGAAGCTCAACGAGACCTGGGAAATCACCCGGCTGCTGCCTGAGGACAGCAGCGGCTTCCAATATCACATCCGCGGAGCCCAGGCGGGGCCGGACCGCCTCGTGCGGGAAGAGCAATTGCAGGCTGCCTGAACCTGGGCGGCAACCAAAGAAGCGCCGGAGCCTATCGACGAGACGGGCCCCGGCATGACGTCACCTCAGCCGGCTTTGCGCAGCGGAGCAGCGGTTTGGGGGGCCTGATCGGCGGGACGCTTCTTCCGGCGGCGGAAGGCGTGCAGCTCCTGGCGAACCGACTCCAGAACCGGATCGAAGTTCGATCCATGTTCCTTCGCAAGATCGACGAGCACGTCGATTGCCCGAAGCAGGCGCGCCTCGGTCACGGGCTCCCATTTGCGGCCTGACCATTCATCCATCTCAGATCCTCCTCATGGACTGCGACAGACACTGATCCAGAGAGTCTTGCATCCGGGTTAAAGCCGGTGCCCAAAACCCTCTCCCGACCTTCCCTCCCACCGGCACCTAAGTGCGTGGAACCGCTGCCTTATCGCTGCGGTTTACCGTTGCCGGCTCGTTCCGACCGGTGCGTTGACGAATGAGGTTGGTCCGACCATGGCGAATAATCCGGCTGTTGAACAATCTGGAACGGGGCGAGTCTCCCGGTCTTCGGCCGTCACGACCATGTGGGCCGTGGTGCTCGGATGGGCTCTCGTCAAGCTGGTCGCCGGAGGCGAGCGCCGGAGGATGCCGGTTGCCCACAGGCGTGCCTCGCAGAGTCCCGCCCCGGCCGCGGGCGGACAGCGCAGCGAGGACAGGGGCTTTGGGGAAAAGGAGCATGCTCCGCCGCATGCCGCCCATGAGAAGGGCCGCGGCCGCCAGGCCGACGCGCCGACGGAGATCCCCGCCCGCGGCTGGAAGGATATTCTCTGGCGCACCTACGAGGAATTCCAGAAGGACCGCGTGATGTCGGTTGCGGCCGGCGTGACCTATTATGCTCTGCTGGCAGTGTTCCCGGCGATTGCTGCCCTGGTGTCCATCTATGGGCTCTTCTCCGATCCCTCCTCGATCCAGGATCATCTTGCAGCCCTGTCCGGCGTGCTGCCGGGCGGCGGAGTCGACATCATCCGCGAGCAGGTGGTCCGCATCGCCTCGCAGGGCGGCGGCACGCTCGGCTTCGGCTTCATCTTCGGCTTGGGATTGTCCCTGTGGAGCGCCAATGCCGGCATGAAGGCTCTCTTCGACGCTCTCAACATCGTCTATGACGAGGAGGAGAAGAGAAGCTTCGTCGCGTTGAACCTGCTGTCTCTCACCTTCACCCTCGGCGCCATCGCCTTCATTCTGTCGGCGCTGGTGGCGATCGTCATCCTTCCGATCATCTTCAACTTCATCGGATTGGGTACACAGGCGGAATGGATCCTCGCCATTGCCCGCTGGCCGCTTCTTCTGATCGGCCTCGTCCTGGGGCTGTCGCTCATCTATCGCTTCGGCCCAAGCCGCGACAAGGCGGAATGGAAGTGGGTGACACCCGGCGGCATCGTCGCCGCAATTCTGTGGCTCGTCGTCTCAATGCTGTTCTCGTGGTACGTGGCCAATTTCGGGAGCTACAACGAAACCTATGGTTCGCTCGGCGCCGTGATCGGCTTCATGACCTGGATCTGGCTGTCGACGATCATCGTTCTGCTGGGCGCCGAGATCAATGCCGAGATGGAGCACCAGACCGCCAAGGACACCACCGAAGGCACCCATCAGCCGATGGGAACGCGCGGCGCGCAGATGGCGGACACGATCGGCGTCGCCAAGAGCTGATGAAAACGTCGATGCGGGGTCAGGCCTCGGCCTGCGCGCTCTTTTCGGAGACATATTGCATGCGCGCGGCGCTGCCCGGCTCCACGCCTTTCTCGGCGCACCAGCGGGCGAAAGAATCGGGTTCGATCTGGATGCGGGAGATCTGAAGGCCGGCGGCGCGGCCGACGCTCTCGTTGTTTTCGGCCGCTGCCAGCCAGGCCTCATAGGTTGGGGCAAGATTGTGCCGGTCGCTCATCATGTCGCGGATGCGGGGATAATCCTCTCTGCGGTACCAGGGCAGGCCGATCCGGCGGGTCGGCGTGTCCGACATAGGATGAGTCTCCCTCGCTCCTGTCAGGCGATCGAGCCCTCTTGAGACGAGGGCTCGATGCCGGACCATTCTCTCAGCTCAACAGGTATAGGGCAGCCGGCACGGCTGTCAGCAGGCCGGCGGTCGCAAACAGCATGAGGCGATGATCGGGATTGGCGATGCGATGCACCTTCCGCGCCGTCGATCCTGCCTCCATGCTCCACCCGTTCATGCAGGAGCACAGGAGCCGGTGAGAGGCGCCTTCCGACAGTTCGAAGAATTCCATGGCATCCCCGAGCGTATCGCCTTTCAGGCCGGCAGCGCGCAGGACGGGATCCTCGAAGGCGACGGTGATGGGGGATTCGTCGGACCGCAATTCCGGGCGCTTGTTCTTGGGAACGAACTCGATCTCGCCGAGGGATCTCAGGCGCCGTTTCGGCTGGCGCTCCAACAGTTCGGCCCAACGCTCGAGGCGTTCGTGCCGCGACAGGAAACCTTGCTTGAACTCATGCACCTCAGCGACGCTACGCAGCTTCTCTACAGGCTTGTGTTCCATAGGTATTCTCCTGCAAGGGAGCCGACCCTGAATCCAGGGCCGAGCCCAGGGGAGCCTATCATCGCCCGAGTCCCGGGCTTTTTTGCGTCAAAGTATCCTTTAAAAGAGCGTCTCGTGCGGGTGGGCCACATGCTCTTGGAAGATCGCTCCGGTCGCCGGTTCCACCTCCTTGAGCACGACCGCATAGCCCCAGAGATTGGCCACCATCTGCAGCACCCGCTGCGCGTCGTCCTTGTGCAGCAGCGTCCTGTTGAGCACGTGATGGTGCAGGATCAGGCGCCGGTCGCCGGCGAGATCCACGTCGATCACCTGAATGTCCGGATCGCTCCAGCCGACATCGTAATGCCGCGACAGGGAGCGCCGCAGGCGGCGATAGCCGCGCTCGTCGTGAATGGCCTCGATCAGCAGCTCCGGCTGCTCCGGATCGTCGACGAGGTGGAACATGCGCCATTGCCGGATCAGATGCGGGCTGAGGAATTGGGAGATGAAACTCTCGTCGCGGTAATTCGCCCAGACGTCGCGCAGGACCGCCATGGCATCACCTCTGCCGGCGATGTCCGGGAACCAGTCGCGATCCTCCGCCGTCGGCTCGGTGCAGATGCGCTCGATGTCCTGCATCATGCCGAAGCCGAGCGCGTAAGGATTGATGCCGCCGTAATGCGGGTCGTCGAATTGCGGCTGACGGGTGACGTTGGTGTGCGACTGAAGGAATTCCAGGAAGGCGCCGTCGCTGATCTGCCCGGTCTCGTGCAGCCGCGTCATGATGCGGTAATGGCAATAAGTGGCACAGCCCTCGTTCATCACCTTGGTCTGGCGCTGCGGATAGAAATACTGCGCGATCTGGCGGACGATGCGCAGGATCTCGCGCTGCCAGGGCTGCAGACGCGGCGCCGACTTCTCGAGGAAGTACAGGATGTTCTCCTGCGGCAGTTCGAGCAGGGCGCGGCGGCGCTCCTCGCTCAGCTGCGGCTTGGCCGCGGCGCCCTTGGTGGGCACCGTACGCCAAAGATCGTTGAAGGTCTCTTCCTGGTGGCGGTGGCGCTCTTCCTCCCGCCGCTCCTCCGAACGCAAATCCGGCCGCTTCTTGCGCGGATAGCGATGGACGCCATGGGACATCAGCGCATGCGCGGCATCGAGCACGCGCTCGACGGCGGCATGGCCGTAGCGCTCCTCGCATCGCGTGATGTATCCCTTCGCGAATTCGAGATAGTCTAGGATCCCGTCCGCGTCGGTCCATTCCTTGAACAGGTAGTTGTTCTTGAAGAAGTGATTGTGCCCGAAGGCCGCGTGCGCGATCACGAGCGTCTGCATCGTCGCCGAGTTCTCCTCCATTATGTAGGAGATACACGGATTCGAGTTGATGACGATCTCGTAGGCGAGGCCCATGAGGCCTTGCCGATAGCTCGATTCATGCATCGCGAAGCGCTTGCCGAAGGACCAGTGCTTATAGAACAGAGGCATGCCGATCGAGGCATAGGCATCGAGCATCTGCTCGGCGGTGATCACCTCGATCTGATTGGGATAGACATCGAGCCCGAGCTCGCCCACGCCGATCGCCTCGACTGCGTCGTGGATGCGCTGGATCGTGCCGAAATCCCAGTCGGCTCCCTGGTAGAGCAGGCTGTCATGCTCGATCACGCTCATGGTACTCGTGCTCCTGCCTCCGCGTCGCGCCGGCGGAAGAGCTCGCGGAAGACGGGGTAGATCTCGCGGCGGTGGTTCACCTTGCGCATGGCAAGATTGGCGCCCTGTTCCTGCAGGGATTCATAGGTCTGCCAGAGCGACGTCTTGTGATTGATGAAGCCCGTCTGCATGCGGTCGCTGTCGCTGCCCACTTCGAGATAGGCGTAGTACTGGCACACGGGCAGGATCACGTCGCGCAGGAGCGCGGCGCTGGTGGTGCCGTCGTTCGGCGAGTTGTCGCCGTCGGAGGCCTGGGCCGCGTAGATGTTCCAGGCATCCGGCGAATAGCGCTCCTCGACGATCCTCTGCATCTCGCGCAGGGCCGAGGACACGACCGTTCCGCCGGTTTCGGGGCTGTTGAAGAAAGTCTCCTCGTCCACTTCCTTGGCTTCGTGGGTGTGCCGGATGAAGACGATCTCCACATGCTTGTAGCGCCGCGTCAGGAAGATGTAGAGCAGCATGTAGAAGCGCTTGGCGAGGTCCTTCATGTGCTCGGTCATGGAGCCGGACACGTCCATCAGGCAGAACATGACCGCCTGCGCCACCGGCCGCGAGACGGGTTCGAAGCGGCGATAGCGCAGGTCGATGGGATCGATATAGGGGAAGCGCTTGGTTCGGGCTTCCAGATGCTCCAGCTTCTGGCGCAGCTCCAGCAGGCGCTCGGAGGTCTCCTCTTCCTTTTCGAGAAGCGCGATCTCCTCCTGAAGGCGCAGCAGCTCCTCGGGCTTCGGCCGCCGCATGGCGATGCGGCGCGAGAGGGCGTTTCGCATGGAACGCAGCAGGGCGAGATTGACCGGCGAGCCGGTGACCGTGTAGCCCGCCCGCCTCAGGCCCTGCGTCTCCACCGTCGCGACGCGTCGCTTGGCGAGATCGGGCAATTCCAGATCGTCGAGGAAGAGGTCGAGGAATTCGTCGCGGGTCAGGACGAAACGGAAATCGTCCTCGCCCTCGCCGTTGTCTCCGCCGGCCGCGCTGCCGCCCCCGCCGGGCGGCCTGTCGACGGTATCGCCTTCCACGAAGCGCTTGTTGCCGGGCAGGATGTGATCGTGCACGCCACCTTCGCCGGACCGCCGGAAGCTGGGTTCGCGGACACCGTCGGCCGGGATCGAGACTTCGCCTCCTCTTTCGAGATCGGTGATGTCCCGATCACCCGCGGTCTGACGCACGGCCCGCTGAATCTGCGCCTTGGCTCGGCGCAGAAAGCGTTGGCGATTGGCCAGACTCTTGCCCCCTGGGTTGAGGCGCCGGTCGATGATGTACATAGGAACGCCTGATCTGCCTCCGTCTTCCGTCAGCCCGCCTGCTTCACGCGCATGTACCATTCCACCAGACGCCGCACCTGGCGTTCGGTGTAGCCGCGCTCCATCATACGCTTCACGAACTCGCCGTGCTTCTTCTCGGTCTCGCTGTCCTTCTTGGAGCCGAAGCTGATCACGGGCAGGAGTTCTTCAACCTGCGAGAACATCCGGCGCTCGATCACGTCGCGGATCTTCTCATAGCTCGTCCAGGAGGGGTTGCGGCCATGATTGCCGGCCCTGGCGCGAAGCGAGAACTTGACGACCTCGTTGCGGAAATCCTTCGGATTGGCGATGCCCGCCGGCTTCTCGATCTTGGTCAGTTCCTGGTTCAGGAGCTCCCGGTTGAGAAGCTGGCCGGTATCGGCGTCCTTGAAGTCCTGATCCTCGATCCAGGCATCCGCATAGGACACGTAGCGGTCGAACAGGTTCTGGCCGTAATCGTGATAGGATTCGAGATAGGCCTTCTGGATTTCGTGTCCGATGAAATCCGCATAGCGGGGCGCAAGCTCCGCCTTGATGAATTCGAGATAGCGCCGTTCCACGTCCTGCGGCAGCTGCTCGCGCCGCAAGGATTGTTCGAGCACGTACATGAGGTGGACCGGATCGGCGGCCACCTCGATGGTGTCGTGGTTGAACGTGGCGGACAGGACCTTGAAGGCGAAGCGGGTCGAAATTCCGTCCATGCCCTCATCGACGCCGGCGGAATCCTTATATTCCTGCAGGCTTCGCGCACGTGGATCGACCTCGCGCAGGCTCTCGCCGTCATAGACGCGCATCTTCGAATAGAAATTCGAATTCTCATGCGCTCTGAGCCGCGACAGAACCGAGAACCGGGCCAGCATTTCGAGCGTGGCCGGAGCGCAGGGCGCACCCGACAGTTCGGAGCCGCGGATCAGCTTCTCGTAGATCTTCTGCTCTTCCGTGACGCGCAGGCAGTACGGCACCTTGATCACATAGATGCGATCGATGAAGGCCTCGTTGTTCTTGTTCGTCCGGAAGGTCTGCCACTCCGCCTCGTTGGAATGCGCCAGGATGATGCCGCTGAACGGAATCGAGCCGATGTTTTCGGTACCGACATAATTCCCTTCCTGCGTCGCCGTGAGCAGGGGGTGCAGCATCTTGATCGGCGCCTTGAACATCTCGACGAATTCGAGAATGCCCTGATTGGCGCGGTTGAGGCCGCCGGAATAGCTGTAGGCGTCGGGATCGGCCTGGGACAGGGTTTCCAGCTTGCGGATATCGACCTTGCCGACCAGGGACGAGATATCCTGGTTGTTCTCGTCGCCGGGCTCCGTCTTGGCGATCCCGATCTGCCGCAGCCGGGACGGGTTGATCTTGATCACCCGGAATTTCGAGATGTCGCCCCTGAACTCGTCGAGGCGCTTGATCGCCCACGGGCTTAGGAGGTTCGTCAGCCGGCGCTGGGGAATGCCGTAACGCTCCTCGAGCATTTGACCCATCTGTTCCGGATCGAACAGCCCGAGCGGGCTCTCGAAGACCGGGCTGATCTCGTCGCCGGCTTTCAGAACATAGATGGGGTTGACCTCCATCAGGGCTTTAAGGCGCTCGGCGAGGGAGGATTTACCGCCGCCCACGGGCCCGAGCAGATAAAGGATCTGCTTGCGCTCTTCCAGGCCCTGCGCAGCGTGACGGAAGAAGCTGACGATCCACTCGATCGTCTCTTCCATACCGTAGAATTCGGAAAAGGCCGGGTAGACCCGGATCGTCCGGTTCATGAAGATGCGGCCGAACCTCGCGTCCTTCGAGGTATCGACAAGCTGCGGCTCGCCGATCGCTGCCAGGATGCGCTCGGGAGCGCTCGCATACATCATGGGGTCGTTGCGGCACCCTTCCAGGTAGTCCGCCAGGGACATCTCCGCCTCGCGGCGGGTTTCATAGGTCTTCAAGAAACTCGAGAACAGGTCGTCGGAATGAAGCATGGCGCCACCGAAATCCAATCCCTCTCAGAGACAACTATTGTAGCACCGCTAAGGTTGCCCAGACCATGCGATACCGCTATGCGGTCAAATGATGCGGCGTACTCCTTATCCTCATGGCGGAGAATCGTCAGTCGGGGCTCGCCTCTGGAGCCTGCGCGACTGGTCATTTGCCCACCCTTGATACCTAGACTCGCGGATTGCGGGCGGGACAGCAAGTTAAAGTTTCCGGCAATCCCGGAAATTCACTGTGCTGCTTTGCCGCCTGCGTGAGCTTTTGACGCCTTTTTCGTCAGCCTTCGCAAGGTTTCGCGACCCGATCCGAGCGACGCGACCACCGTTCATCACGGGCGTGTTACCGATCATTGAAACGTGCAAGCCCTTAACCGATGCTGAATTCGCACGGCGATCCTGCAAACAAACGCTCCTCCATCGGTTGACGATCGCCCGACCGAACCTATCGTTTGTTGCGTTCGGCTTACCTCTACAGACCCGCCGTATCACGGCGCGTGACGGCACCATCCGCCGGCCGACAATTCGGAGAATATTCCCGTGATCAAAGCTTTCGGCTACGCTGCCCAGGACGCGACCACTCCGCTTGCTCCCTTCAGCTTCGAGCGTCGGGATCCGCGCGAGCGCGACGTCCAGATCGAAATCCTTTACTGCGGTGTCTGCCATTCCGACCTGCACACGGTTCGCGGCGAGTGGGGCGGAACGCTCTATCCCTCCCTGCCCGGCCATGAAATCGTCGGACGCGTCACGCGCGTCGGATCGGGCGTGCAGAGATTCAAGGCCGACGATCTCGTGGGCGTCGGCTGCATGGTGGATTCCTGCCGCACCTGCCGCTCCTGTCGGGAAGGCCTCGAGCAATACTGCGAGGTGGGTTTTACCGGCACCTATAACGGCCCCGAGCAGGGCACCGGCGCCAACACCTATGGCGGCTATTCCGACACCATCGTGGTGGATGAAAGCTTCGTCCTGAAGCTGCCGGACGGGCTCGATCCCGCCGCGGCAGCGCCGCTTCTGTGCGCAGGCATCACCACCTATTCGCCCCTGCGGCGCTGGCGGGTGAAGGAGGGGCAGAAAGTCGGCGTCGTCGGCCTCGGCGGCTTGGGCCATATGGCCGTCAAGCTGGCGCACGCCATGGGCGCGCATGTGGTGCTGTTCACCACCTCGCCCAACAAGCGGGAGGATGCATTGGCGCTCGGCGCTCACGAAGTCGTGGTCTCGCGGGATCCAGACGCCATGAAGGCGCACGTGAACAGTTTCGATTTCATCCTCGACACCGTCGCCGCACCGCATGATCTCGACGCCTATCTCGTGCTTCTCGCCCGCGACGGCGCCATGGTGCTGGTCGGCGCGCCCGCCGAACCGCATCCGGCCACCACGGTGTTCAACCTGATCATGAAGCGACGCCAGCTCGCCGGCTCCCTGATCGGCGGCATTCCGGAAACCCAGGAAATGCTCGATTTCTGCGCGAAGCACGGGATCGTGTCCGAGATCGAGATCATCCCGATCAGTAAGATCAACGAAGCCTATGAGCGCATGCTCAAGAGCGATGTGAAGTACCGCTTCGTCATCGATATGGCTTCGCTGAAGCAGGACGCTGCCGCCTGATCTTGAAGCGCCTTGGCACTCGATACGCCCGCCTGCCAAGGCGGGCGTTGCCGTGATCGGCCCCAGGAACCGAGCAAAGCCGATGCCGGTTAACGGCCAAGGCAGCACATTGGCAGCGCCGGACCGATCCGTCCGGCAGGATCGGTTCTTGCATGGTCTCCGATACGGGACGGCTCCTGAAAGTGGCTCTGGCGGGCTGGTGGAACGACCGCGCCATGAGCCTGGGTGCCTCCATCGCCTTTTTCACGGTCTTTTCTCTCGCGCCCATGCTGCTGGCGGCCATCGCCGTGGCAGGCCTCGCCTTCGGCCGTGAGGCGGCGCAAGGCGCCATCGTCGGCGAGCTCGGCGGGCTCATCGGCACCAAGGAGGCGTCCGCCCTCGAAGCCCTGATCGCCGGCGCCAGCAATGTCGGTTCCGGGATTATCGGCACGAGCGTCGGCATCGCGACATTCCTCCTGCTCGTCACCGGCGCCGTGGTGGAACTGCAGGATGATCTGAACATCATCTGGAAGGCCAAGCCGCCGGCAAGCTACGGCGTCATGGATTTCGTCCGCACTCGGCTCGTCAGCTTCGCGCTGGTGCTCGGGATCGGGTTCCTGCTGCTGGTCTCGCTCGTCATCGACACAGGCCTGACGGCCGTCGGGCATTATCTGGAGGCGAATTTCTCGGGCGCGACGATCATTCTGCGCTTTCTCAACAACCTCGTCTCCTTCGCCGTGGCAGCGGTTCTGTTCGCGATGATTTTCAAGATCCTGCCGGCGGTCGATATTACCTGGAACGACGTGTTCACCGGCGCCCTGGTAACGGCCCTCCTGTTCACCTTCGGCAAGTTCCTGATCGGGTATTATCTCGGCAAGAGCAACGTCGCCTCGGCCTACGGCGCCGCTGCCTCGATCATCACCATCCTGCTCTGGATCTACTATTCCTCCCTCATCCTGCTGTTCGGCGCGGAGTTCACGAAAGCTTATGCGGAAAGCCGCGGTAGCCTGTGCCCCAGCCACAACACGACCCTGTGAACGAAAAACGGGCCGGGGAAGCCCCGGCCCGTTCCATTCATTACGTCCCGTGAGCTGCAACGCCTATTCGGCCGCCTGCCCCATAGCGCCGTTCGCGGCGACATTGCGCATGCCGCCAAGAACCTCCTCGGCCGAGGCCTGGTAGTTCTTCACGGAGCTCGTCCACGGCCCCCAGGCGGCCGGATCGAGCGTGTCGCCGTTCTTGCCGAGGTTCTTCAGCCGGCGCTGATCCTCGTCGGTCAGCACCTGCTTTTGCAGCGGCGGCAGGTTCCGGACATCGTCGGGCTTGATGCCGAGCAACTTGCCGACGCGAGTGCCGTAATCGTCGTGCACCATCAGGAAGTGCCACACCATGCGCTCCTGCACGTCGCGTTCGCACTGGCCGAGCAACGTTCCCATGTTGTTGACGAGGTCGTCGCGCTCCCAATCCATCATGGTGCTGTAGCGGCCCCGGGGATGGAGGTAATCGTTGCGCCGCTCGAGGACGCTGCGAGTGAGCCGTCCGCGCACCTCGGGCGGATTGTTCGGCTCCTCGCGCGGCGATTCATGCAGGCCGTTATGGATCGACGGCTCGTAATTCACATGCGGGTTCTGCCCCGGCGCCAGATCCCGCCGATAGGCCATCGTCCCGCCGTTCAGATTGGTGGAGACCTTGGCGTTCTTGGCCTGGTTCACCGGCAGCTGCAGGTAGTTCGTGCCGACGCGGTAGCGCTGGGTGTCCGAGTAGGAGAAGGTGCGGCCGACCAGCATCTTGTCGTCGGAGAAGTCGAGCCCGTCTACCAGCACGCCGGTGCCCATGGCGATCTGCTCGTTCTCGTTGAAATGATCCTCGACATTGCGGTTGAGCGTCATCACGCCGAGATGCCGTAACGGAAAATCCTTCTCCGGCCAGACCTTGGTGTCGTCGAGAGGATCCCAGTCGAGCTCGGGGTGGTCATTGTCCTCCATGATCTGCACGTAAAGGTCCCATTGCGGATACTCGCCGCGCTCGATCGCCTCGAAGAGATCCTTCGAGGCGGAGCCGAGATCCTGCCCCTGCACCTTGGCCGCCGCGTCCGCCGTCAGGCTGGCGACGCCGCAGCGCGGGTGGAAGTGATACTTGACCAGGACCGTGTCGCCCTTGTCATTGACCATCTTGTAGGTGTTGACCCCGAACCCCTCCATATGGCGGTAGCTCGCCGGGATCCCGCGCGGGCTGAACAGGTGGGTCAGCATGTGCATGGATTCAGGCGTCTGGCTCATGAAGTCGAAGATGCGGTTCGGCTCCTGACGGAAAGTGACCGGATCGGGCTTGAGCGAATGGATGACGTCTGGAAACTTGATGGCATCGCGAATGAAGAAAACTGCCAGGTTGTTGCCAACCAGATCCCAATTGCCGTCCTCGGTGTAGAATTTTACCGCAAAGCCGCGCGGATCGCGGGCGACCTCAGATGAATCGCGGCCGCCGATCACGGTCGAGAAGCGGATCGCCAGGGGAGTCTTCTTGCCGGCCTGCTGGAACAGCTTGGCCCGGGTGTATTTGGACGCAGGCTCGTCGCCGATCTTGCCGGTCACCTCAAGCTCGCCATAGCAGACGAAGCCGCGGGCATGGACCACCCGCTCCGGGATGCGCTCGCGGTCGAAATGGGTGATTTTCTCCAGGAACTGGTAATTTTCCAGCGTGGCCGGACCGCGGCTGCCCACGGTGCGCTGCGACTGGTTGTTGGCGACCGGATGCCCTTGCCTGTTCGTCAGAACACGGTCGGACGTTCCGGACGGTGCCTTGGGGGTCTTGCCCATCATTTATCTCCCTTGATTGATCGGCCATGGCCCGATTGTGCGGAGCACAGCCTCCGGCGCAGCATCATGAACGCGCGTGCACCCGCGGAGGCGGAGTAAGGGGATACCTGATGCAGAAACCGAGAAAGGGAATAGAAAGAACCAGAACGCCACAGCCGGAGAATGGAGTGGCAGGGCATCACTGCAGCAGAGAATCGGCAGCAGCAGATCTAGCAATTATTACCTAGTACCACATTCAAGTTACCATTTAAGGCGAGTTGACCGACGCAACTTGTTTCGTGTGATCTGACAGTTCGAAAATTTCCCAGCATGATTTCTGTCGGCTCGGAGGCCCTTATGAAAGGCGATATAAGGACTTTGGATAGAATCAGATTTCACTATGAAGTGGAGAGATCTCTCTCTGACCAACTGCGTCAGGCCTCTTCATCGGAAAGGGGCAAACTATACCATTCGCTCTACAACGAATTGTTCACGAGGGTCACCGATCACGAGCAGTTCCAAGTCAAGGGCAATGCCGAGGCAAGAGAAAAAGAAACCGCCATCCAGTTTGGCCGGCTCAAGCCCTTCCTCGGGAAAAACGATGTCTACTGCGAGATTGGTGCCGGCGACTGCGCATTGGCGATCGAAGCAGCGAAGCACGTCAAGAAGGCTTATGCTGTAGAGGTTTCGGAAGTAATTTCAGAAAACGCCAATTTTCCCGAAAATTTAACTTTCGTCCTTTCCGATGGAATCAGCATTCCGATCCCTGAACGCACCGTCGATATCGTTTATAGCAATCAGCTTATGGAGCATCTCCATCCAGAAGACAGCGTATCGCAACTTAATAACATATATAAAACCTTAAAGCCCGGCGGCAAATACGTTTGCATAACGCCCAATAGATTATCCGGCCCGCATGACATTTCCCGTTACTTCGACGACGTCGCAACCGGTTTTCATCTTAAAGAATACACCAATTATGACTTGAGGGATGTGTTCGCAAAAGCCGGCTTCAGAAAATTTAGAGTGATATTGAGCTGGCAACATGTGGTAGTTCCATGGCTTCTGCCATTGGCACCATTCATTCCAATGGAAAGAATGCTGGAAACTCTACCTAAAAAGCTCAGGCGGAGGCTATCGTTTGCTTTGGGAATTATGAAATTCGTAGCAATCAAATGAGACTGCCCTGAACCGCGGCGCTGGGAGAAAACCCACCGGTTCCAGGATGTCTCGATGGTCGCCGTCCGCACCCCACCGGGCCGGGCGGCGCCGGATGAGCGGATCGTCAGCGGAAGAGGCGATCCCCCTGCTCGTCGATGATCTGCTTGGCCTTGGTCACGGAAAAGGACACGGCATCGTCCTTGCTGGGATGCGTTTCCGCACGCACGAAGCGGTGCTCCTTCGTCCCGGCCTCGTAGTTCTTCTCGATGATTCCGGCTGTCTGATAGCCGCCCTTGGACGAGTAGGGTTCCGGGCGGATGCGAAAGCCCTTGTATTCCACAGCCTCGGCGGCAGGCTCCGCCTGCTCGCCCGCGCCGCTGCCTCCGGCAAACCGGTTCCACAGGTCTTTCAAGATCGAAGCCATCGCTGCCGCCACTGAACAAAGGGTGATTCGGGAGGCGGAAGCATAGCTGGGACATGGCAGGGGCGCGAATCGCTATCGAACTCCCATCACGATCCGATGATCGTCCCGATGCGGAGATCCGAATGCCTTGACGCCGCCCCTGCCGCATCCAACTCTGAAGTCGGTTGAGATCAGAAGATACAGGGGCCCTCGCCATGAAACATCCTCTGTTCGGATTATGCTTGTCCGCTGCCCTCCTGACGGGCGGCGTCGCCTTTGCCCATCACGGCTGGGGCAGCTACGACGCGGCGAAGCTCATCACCATCGCCAGCAATGTCGAGCGGGCCGACTGGGAAAATCCCCATGTGATGCTGGTCGTGTCCTATCAGGGCAAGGACTGGGAAGCGGTTCTGGCCCCTCCGTTCCGCATGAACGCCCGGGGTCTGACCCCCGACATGATCAAGCCCGGCACCGCGGTACGGATCGAAGGCTATCCCTCGACGCGGACGGCGACGGAAATGCGGGCCGAGCGTATCATCGTCGCCGGCAAGACCTACGAATTGCGCTAGGCCGCGATGTATCTCGATCTGCTCGCAGCCCTGGAAGCCTCATGGATCGGCCACGTGGGACGTCATTCCGCCTGGCTCTACATGGCTACGAACCTGCTGCATGTCCTTGGCGCCGCCTTCGTCGTCGGCGGCATCGCCGTTTTCGACCTGAAGGTTCTGGCCGAGCATGGAAAGAACGCCTGGCAGGTCGGCCGCTATGCCATCCCGCTCGCAGCCCTTGGCCTGGCCTTGCAGATCCCGACCGGGATCCTTCTCCTCGCAGTCGAGGCCCGCGCTCTCGGCGTGAATCCGGCGTTCTATCTCAAGCTTGCGTTCATCTTCCTCGGGCTGATCAACGTCGCTCTGTTTCATCTTCGTTTCGGTTCGGCCCTCCGCGCCGGCACGCTGCCTCCGGAAGCCCGCGCCTATGCGCTCGTTTCGCTGATTGCCTGGATCGTGGCGCTCTTGGCGGGACGAATGATCGCCTATCTCTAGCTTGGCGCAGAGCGTAGCATTCACCCCTGCTGCATCGAGAAAGACGAGGCTCCTGATGCGCTTGTGGCCGGTGCTTTGCGGATTGCTTTTCTGCTGCGGCGCCGCATCGGCCGATCCAAGTCCTGCCACCGAGACGGTCGAGCAAGCCCTGTGCCGACTCATCGAAGGAGCGGCAAGGGCGCAGCAGGTCCCGCACGACCTGCTCACGCGGCTGATCTGGCAGGAAAGCTCGTTCCGTCCGCATGTGGTGAGTCCGGCCGGTGCGCAGGGCATCGCGCAGTTCATGCCGGGCACAGCGAAGGAGCGCGGCCTCTCCGACCCGTTCGACCCGGAACAGGCTATCCCTAAGGCCGCCGAATTCATCGCCCATCTCAACGAGCAGTTCGGCAATCTGGGTCTTGCAGCCGCAGCCTATAACGGCGGACCCGCCCGTGTCGCATCCTGGCTCGCAGGCCGTGGAGATCTGCCCTCCGAGACCAGAAGCTACGTTTTGATCGTGACCGGCCGGACGGCCGAGGAATGGGCGCAGGAGGCCAGGGAGGCGAAGGCCGCCGGGGATGAGGAGAAGCCTCCCGGCGAAATGCAGAGCTGCCGCCAGATCGTCGCCGCCCTGCGCATCCCGAGACGCGGGGAGGAAACGGTCGAGGCGCCCTTCGCGCCCTGGGGCGTGCAGCTGGCCGGCAATTTCTCGAAGGAACGCGCTCTTGCCACCTTCCGGCGCACGAGCCAGGCCTATGCCTCGCTTCTGAAGGACACGCGCCCGATGATCATCGGCACCCGGCTGCGCTATCGCGGCACGCGCACCTTCTATCGCGTCCGGGCGCCTGCCGAGACGCGGCAGGAGGCCGAGCAGCTGTGCCGCAATATCCGCACCGCCGGCGGCAGCTGCATCGTGCTGCCGAGCTAAAGAAAAAGCCTGCACCGCGATGGCGGTGCAGGCTCTCAGGAATTCTCAAGCGAGCGAAGGATCAGCGGCGCTGGGGTCGCAGCGAACGCGCCAGCTCGCGGATCACGTTGTCCTCGATGTTGAGGTTCAGATCGTTGTCGTCATGCGCGTCATCGTCACCGAGATCGGCCTCCACCGGAGGAGCGGCGGGACGGGACAGGACGCCACGCTGGGCAGGTGCGGCGCGCTCGGCAGCCGGCTGAGCGGCGGGAGCGGCCGGAGGCGCATTGCGCTGCTGCTGTCCAACGGCGGCCTCGTTTCGGGACGGCGCATAGCCGCGCGGCGTCGCATAGCGGTTCTCGAGGGTGTCGAGCAGGCTGTTGAGCGCCGCGTTGGACATGGGCACGTCGGGAGCCTGCGGCGCGCCTTCGAGGGCGATGGACCGGTTGTGATAGGCGACTTCCGTCGTCACGTCCTGACCGAACCACGAGAGAGGACGAAAATCCCTTGCCTCTTCATCGCTCTCGAACGGCACCGAGATCAGATCGAGCGGCCCTGGCGTCACGAACCGGAGGATCTGGATATCGCGGGTGCCGACGGTCAGATGCGTGAGCAGATAATCGAGCTTTCCGGGCGTCACGTCGAGAAGTGCTTCGGCATGGGCCCGCGGCACCTCGGTGCGCTCTTCGATCGGCCCGTTGGGGCCCGAGTGAAGCAGCACCAGGCTGCCCTTGTCGCCTTCGACGACGACGAAGGAGCTGCGGTCGGCCTGATTGGGGAAGTGGCCTTCCGTAACCCGATTGCCTCCCCGCTCCTTGCGGATCAAGCGCGCAAGGGAAGAAGCAATGAGATAACGCCGGGAAGTAACCATATCAAGTTTCTCTACTATTGACGGAGTGCCACTTACCAGCTCGTAGAACTTACAGCCGCCCTGCTCAATAGAACGAAGTTGCAGTTTATATGATCGGGGCAATGTGCCTCAATTCGACACGCAACAACGTTTGCAGCGCAAGTGTTTTGAGCCTGTAAGCACAAGTTCTTGGAAGCCTATGATGGCGTTCCCATGGCAAAGTTCAATGGACGGGGCCAAAAGCTGCCAGAGTTTTGTCGATAAAGTTAACGGCTCGTCGGAGCCGCCCGGCGACACATCCGGCAGCCGATGCCGCGTCCGCATGCAGGATCGGGTTTCCTGCGCATCGAGCCATTACATAAGTTAACGACCCGCCACTTCAGTCGAGAAATGCCGGGTCGCCGAGCTTAAGGATTGTCAGCGAATTACTCGCTGCCCTTGGTCTTCGGCACGTAAGGACCGTTGCCGTCGAAGGTGTAGGCAGTCTTCACCGTGGTATAGAATTCCTGCGCGTAGCGGCCCTGCTCGCGCGGACCGTAGGACGAGCCCTTCCGGCCGCCGAACGGCACGTGATAATCCACGCCCGCGGTCGGCAGGTTCACCATCACCATGCCGGCCTCCGCATTGCGCTTGAAATGCGAGGCGTATTTCAGGCTCGTGGTGCAGATGCCCGAGGACAGGCCGAACGGCGTGTCGTTGGCAAGCTCCAGCGCTTCGTCGTAATCCTTCGCCCTGGTGACGGTCGCAACCGGCCCAAAGATCTCCTCGCGAGCCACGCGCATCTCGTTGCTCACCTCGGTGAACAGGGCCGGTGCCAGATAGAAGCCGGGCGCTTCGCGCGTCAGCAGCTCGCCGCCGGCGACGAGCTTGGCGCCCTCTTCCTGGCCGATCTTGATGTACTTCAGGTCCTGGTCGAGCTGGCTCTGGTCGACCACGGGGCCGATATGGGTGCCGGCCTTCAAGGCATCGTCGATGACGAGCCCCTGCATGCGCTCCTGCATCGCCGCCACGAACTTGTCGTGGATGCCCTCGGTCACGATCAGGCGCGAGGACGCCGTGCAGCGCTGGCCGGTGGAGAAGAAGGCCGAGTTGACGGCGCATTCAACCGCCACCTTCAGGTCGGCATCGTCGAGCACCACCATCGGGTTCTTGCCGCCCATCTCGAGCTGGACCTTCTTCATCGGATCGGCGGTGACGCAGGTCTGGGCGACCTTGCGGCCCGTCGGCACCGAGCCGGTGAAGGAGATCGCCGACACCTTCGGGCTGTTCAGCATCGCCTCGCCGACCACGGAGCCGCGGCCCATGACGAGGTTGAACACGCCCGCCGGCACGCCGGCGCGGATAATGATCTCGGAGAGCGCATGGGCCGAGCCAGGCACCAGATCGGCCGGCTTGAACACCACCGTGTTGCCGTAGGCGAGCGCGGGCGCGATCTTCCAGGCCGGGATCGCAATCGGGAAGTTCCAGGGCGTGATCAGGCCGACGACGCCCACCGGCTCGCGGGTGATCTCCACATCGATGAGGGGCCGCACGGACGGGACCTTCTCGCCGGCCATGCGCAGGCACTCGCCGGAGAAGAACAGGAAGATCTGGCCGGCGCGGGTCACCTCGCCGATGCCCTCAGGCAGGGTCTTGCCCTCCTCGCGCGAGAGCAGGCGGCCGAGTTCCTCCTTGCGGGCGAGGATCTCGTCGCCCACGGCCTTGAGGATATCGTGGCGCTGCTGGATCGAGGAGCGCGACCAGGCCGGGAAGGCGTGATAGGCGGCATCGATGGCCCTCTCGGCCTCGGCCGCGGAGGCGCGGGAATACTCGCCGACCACGTCGTTGGTGTTGGATGGATTGACGTTCGCCGAGGCTTCCGTCGCCGACAGCCACTCGCCTGCAATATAGTTCTTTGTCATCGCTAACCTGCCTGTGTGGTGTTGATGAGGCCCCGGCGGGCCAGGTTGGTCATGAGAGCGCCGATACCGAAGGTCCAGGGCTCGCAATCGGAGCTCGGCTTCATGCGGTTCGTCAGCGCTCCGAGCTTGGGAGCAGCGATGGTGACGATGTCGCCGCGCTTATGCGTAAAGCCCATGCCGGCCTCGTTCCGGTCCTGCGTCGGCGCGAACATCGTGCCCAGGAACAGCGCAAAGCCGTCGGGATATTGATGGTGAGGACCCAGCGTCTGCGCCACCAGATCCTCAGGGTCGCGGCTGATCTTCGTGATCGACGAGGAGCCTTCGAGCTTGAACCCGTCCTCGCCTTCCACCGTCAGCGTCACGTTGGTGTTGCGGACATCGTCGAGAGAGAACGTTTCGTCGAAGAACCGCACGAACGGGCCGACGGAGCAGGAGGCGTTGTTGTCCTTCGCCTTCGAGAGCAGGAGCGCCGAGCGCCCTTCGAAGTCGCGCAGATTGACGTCGTTGCCGAGCGTGGCGCCGACGATCTTGCCTTCAGCGGTGACGATCACCACGACTTCCGGCTCTGGGTTGTTCCAGGTGGATTTGGGATGAAGGCCCGCATCCATGAACGCCCCGACGGAGGACAGGGTCGGAGCCTTGGTGAAGACCTCCGCATCGGGTCCGATGCCGACCTCGAGATACTGGCTCCAGGCTCCTTGGGAGACGAGAACCTCCTTCAGAGCCATGGCCTCAGGCGATCCCGGCTTCAGGCGGCTCAGATCATCGCCCACCAAGCGCAGAACCTCGGCGCGGATGGCCGCGGCCGCGCTGGCATCGCCCCGCGCCCTCTCCTCGATCACGCGCTCGAGCATGGATACGGCGAAGGTCACGCCGGCCGCCTTGACGACCTGGAGGTCGATCGGCGCCAGAAGCCAGGGCTTGGAGGGATCGCGGCTGTCGGACGGCGTGTTCGTGGCAATCTCGTCGAGCGAGCCGATCCGCTCGCCCTGCGCCGTCTTGACCACGCGCGCCGGATCGTCCGCCGCGGCAAGCGCGCTGACCGTCGAGAAGGTTGAAGAGATGTCGAAGAGACCATCTTCCCTGACCGCCACGACGGACGGGCCGATGCCGGGGCGCCAGACGCGTCCGACGAGCGTGCCCCGATAACCGTCCTCCGGCAGAAGACGTGCACTATTCATTGAAGACAGGTGGTCCATCGGCTGGCGCTCGCTTTCCATCAGGGCTGGTCTCGCCCGTATCCCCGGAACTTCGGACGCGTCGTGAACCGACCAACCGGGGATCACCCGCGTCACTGCGTTCGATGTGCGCCCTTGATATAGCGACCCTGGCGCAAGCGGCTATAGGGAAAATGCTTCTCCCAGCCATCCGCAGGGGAAAGCGGGAACAAAGCCGGTTCATCTCCCGTTCGCAGCTTAAGATAATGCCATCGCCAAGAGGAATTCCGGCCCATGTCCGATACACCGTCTCCGAATCCGACACCGCAACCGGATGTTCCAAATCCGCCGTCGCAGCCGGACGTGCCGAACCCGGCGCCGCAGCCGGTTCATCCGGATCCCGGTCCGCCGGGAATCCCGAGCCCGGGAGAGCCGGTCGGCGTTCCGCCGGATGGTCCGAGCGAAGCGCCCGATCCGTCGGAACCGGTGGGTATCCCGCCGTCCGGACCGCAGGAGATTCCAATCGGGCCGGTGGGGAGTTAACCCGGCTTCAAATCTGTGCTTTGTGCATGGCGAGGCGGTTAGGGAACCCTGCACAATGGATGACAGCAGACCTTCGAATTCGGCCCATCTCGATTCGCCGTCCTACCGACTGGCGGCGATGGACCAGGATTTCCTGCTGGGCGATTCCATGCGCGGGGTCCGCTTCCTGCTGGAATATGCCAAGGCGGAGGAGCATCTGCGGATCTGGGGGGTGCGCTCTACCATCGTCGTGTTCGGCAGCGCCCGCGTTCGCGAGGACGGACCGGGAAAGCACCGGTTCTGGTATGAGCAGGCCCGCATATTCGGCGCCATCGCCTCGCAGCGCGGCGGGGCGATGACCGTGACCAGCGGTACTCGGGACAACGTGATCGCCACCGGCGGCGGGCCCGGCATCATGGAGGCCGCGAACAGGGGCGCCTTCGACGTGGGTGCGCCCTCCATCGGCTTCAACATCACCCTGCCGCACGAGCAGGAGCCCAATGCCTATTCGACCCCGGACCTGACCTTCCGCTTCCATTACTTCGCCATGCGCAAGATGCACCTGGCGATGCGAGCCAATGCGCTCGTCGTCTTCCCAGGCGGCTTCGGCACGCTGGATGAGCTGTTCGAGATGCTCACCCTTCGCCAGACAGGCAAGGCGCCGCCCCTGCCGATCGTTCTCTTCGACAAGGCCTATTGGCAATCCGTCATCAAGTTCGAGGCGCTGCTGGAGCACGGCATGGTGAGCGAGAAGGATCGCCAACTTTACCATTTTGCCGAGAATGCCGAAGATGTGTGGACCGCTCTCATCGAAAACGGTCTCGTCGTGCAGACGCTGGAGCGCGATTTGGAGCAGGATTTCTGACCCCCCGATTTGATTTGACAAAGCCGGAGGGTTGAATTTTCATTCTCGTCATGGGGATTGCGATCTCCCCACGAGGCGACATGCCCAAGCATCGCATCCGCTCTAACCTTTACGGATGCACACCATGTCGTCATTCAACACGATCTCCACTGAAAAGCTTGCGCGCCTTATCGGCACGCCGAAATGTCCCGCGCTCATCGATGTTCGCACCGATGAAGACTTTGCCGGCGACCCGAGACTGGTTCCCGGCTCGATCCGGCGGCCTTTCGCGCGCGTCGCGGATTGGGCACACGAATTTGCCGGCCGAACGGCCGTCGCGATCTGCCAGAAAGGGCTGAAACTGAGCCACGGCACGGCAGCCTGGCTGCGTCATGCCGGCATTCCTGCCGACTCGCTGGAAGGCGGTACGCTGGCATGGGCGCAGGCCGGGCTGCCGATGGTGCCGGCATCAAAAATTCCGCCCCCCGACGAACAGGGCTGCACGATCTGGGTCACGCGTTCGCGCCCCAAGATCGACCGCATCGCCTGCCCGTGGCTGATCCGCCGCTTCGTCGATCCCAATGCGGTCTTTCTGTTCGTCCCGACTGCCGAAGTGCCGGGCGTGGCGGAGCGGTTCGCGGCGACGCCGTTCGACATCGAAGGCGAGGATATCGTCTGGACGCATCGCGGCGAATTCTGCACCTTCGACGTGATGGTGGACGAATTCGGCCTTGCCACGGAGCCCTTGAAGCGGCTCGCCGTCATCGTCAGGGGCGCCGATACGGCGCGGCTCGATCTGGCGCCGGAGGCACCAGGGCTTTTGGCGGCTTCTCTGGGACTTTCGCGCATGTACGCGGACGACCTCGCGCAGCTCGAAGCCGGGCTTGCTCTTTACGACGCGTTCTACCGCTGGTGCCGCGACGCGACGGATGAAACTCATAACTGGCCGTCGAAGAAACCCGGAGCCTGACGTGAACGACACGTTGCAGAACTTGAATGAACCTCCCGTCCGGGTCTCGCAGGATCATGGCGTTTCCCTGGGAGAGGCGTTCCATGTCTGGCTGCGCATCGCCGCCCTGAGCTTCGGCGGACCGGCAGGTCAGATCGCCGTGATGCACCGCATCCTCGTCGAGGAGAAGCGCTGGATCTCCGAGAACCGATTCCTCCACGCGCTCAACTATTGCATGCTGCTGCCGGGCCCGGAAGCGCAGCAGCTTGCCACCTATGTGGGCTGGCTCATGCACCGCACCTTCGGCGGCATCATGGCGGGCGGCCTGTTCATCCTGCCCGGCATTATCGCCATCATGGGCCTCAGCTGGGTCTATGCCCTCTACGGCAAGGTCGGCTTCGTCTCGGCTCTCTTCTTCGGCCTGAAAGCGGCCGTGCTCGCCATCGTGCTCGAAGCGGTGGTGCGGATCGGACGGCGGGCTCTGAAGAACCGCGTTCTGATAGGGCTTGCTGCAGCGGCCTTCGCAGCGATCTTCTTTCTCGACGCGCCATTCCCGCTGATCGTTCTGATCGCCGGCCTGATCGGCTTTCTCGGAGGCCGGGCGGACATGCCGCAATTCCAGGTTGGCGGACATGATGGCGATGAAGCGGAAGACGACAACCTGCTGGGCAAGCATCTTCCGGATCACGTCCGCCCCAACATGAATCGAAGCCTGCGGGTGGCGGCCTTCTGGCTGGCGCTCTGGCTCACGCCGGTGTTTGTTCTCGTTCTGACGCTCGGCCCGGGAAATGTCTTCAGCCAGATCGCCATCTTCTTCTCCAAGATGGCGATGGTCACCTTCGGCGGCGCATATGCGGTTCTCGCCTATGTGGCACAGCAGGCCGTCGACAATTATGGCTGGCTGCAGCCCGGCGAGATGCTGGATGGGCTCGGCATGGCCGAGACGACGCCGGGCCCCTTGATCATGGTGCTGCAATTCGTGGGCTTCATGGCAGCGTTCCGGGATGCCGGTGCCCTGTCCCCGTTGCTGGCGGGCACGCTCGGCGGCCTTCTCGCCACATGGGTGACCTTCACGCCGTGCTTTCTCTGGATCTTCTTGGGAGCGCCCTATATCGAAGTCTTGCGCGGCAACCGCTCTCTGAGCGGAGCCTTGACCGCCATCACCGCCGCGGTGGTCGGCGTGATCCTCAACCTGGCGATCTGGTTCGGCATTCACACGCTCTTCAGGGACGTCCAGCCTGTTGAATGGGGGCTCTTCAGCTTCGATGCGCCGGTATGGGCAAGCGTGAATGGATGGGCGCTTCTGCTCTCGGGCGCCGCCATCGTCGCGATGTTCCGATTCAAGATCGGGATGCTGCCGACCTTGGCCACCACCTCGGCGGCGGGCATCGCTCTCTATTGGGCCGGCCTGATCTCGTGAAGAGAAGGGGGTGAGACGATATCTCGCCTCACCCCATAAGCTTGCAGGCGTCAGGTCGTGGACGAAATCTGCCCGCCGTCGACGCGCAGAATCGAGCCCGTCATGAAGGAAGCCTTCTCGCTGGCGAGGAACACGGCGGCAGCCGCGAATTCCTCGATCTCGCCGTAGCGGCCCGCCGGAATGCCGGCGCGCGCTGCAGCCGCCACGTCATCCATGGAACGTCCGGTGCGCTCGGCATTGGCGGCATCGAGCTGCTTCAGGCGATCCGTAGCGATGCGGCCCGGCGCGATGGCATTCACGGTCACGCCGGAGGATGCGACCTCGCTCGCCAGCGTCTTGCCCCAGCCGACGAGAGCCGGACGGATGGCGTTGGAGATCGCGAGATTCGGGATCGGCTGGATCACGCCGGAGGAAATCACCGAGATGATGCGGCCGAACTTGCGCTCGATCATGCCCGGCAGCAACTGGTCTGCGATGCGCACCAGATTGACGAACATGGCCTCGAAGGACTGGCGCCACTGATCCGACGACACCCCTTGAGCCTTGCCGGGCGGCGGGCCGCCGCTGTTGAGCACGAGGATGTCGACGCCGCCGAGAGCCGCCACCACATCCTTGGCCAGGGCATCGACCTGATCGGCCTTGCCCGTGTCGCAGACGAAAGGAAGAGCGCCCTTGCCGATCTTCTCGGCCGCCGCCTTCGAGCCGTCCATGGTTCGGCTGGCGATGGCGACGCGGGCGCCATCCTCCGCCAACCCCTGCGCAATGCCGAAGCCCAAGCCCTTGCTCGCGCCGAGCACGAGCGCGCGCTTTCCGTCCAAACCTGTTTGCATTCCTGACAAACTCCCTTGTCTCAAGAGCGCTCGATGCGCTCCATCAGCCACTCGATATCGGCAATCGTCTCCGGGCTCAGCTTCGGCCCCGGCTTGCGCAGCGTGTCGGTCGCGATGATGCCGCGCCGTTTCAGCACGTATTTGCGAACCGCCAGGCCGACTCCCGGCTGAGTCTCGTAGCGCACCAGCGGCAGGTGGCGATCGAAGAGATCGTGCGCCTCGTTCCGCTTGCCCTGGTTGATGAGATTGACCACGCCCACCAGCATTTCGGGATAGGCATAGCCCGTCATGGCGCCGTCGGCACCGCGCTCCATCTCGAAGGGAAGGAACATGCCGCCATTGCCGCACAGGATGGACACACGGCGCACCTGGCCGGCATCGCTCGCGCGGCGCAGGGTGGTGATCTTGTCGAGGCCCGGCCAATCCTCGTGCTTGACCATGACGCAGGAGGGACTCTGCTCGATGATCCGCATGATCACCTTCGGCGTCATGACCACATTGGTGGTGAGCGGATAATCCTGGATCACCCATGGCACGTCCGTGCCGATGGCTTCCACCGCATCGGCGTAATAGGACACGATCTGATCGTCGGTCTTGAGGGTCGAGGGCGGCGCGATCATCACGCCGGCAGCACCCGCATCCATGACCTTGGAGGACAGGCCCGACATGGCCGCAAAGCCCGCGGCGGAGACACCGACGATGACGGGAACGCGCCCCGCCACCGTGGCGATGACCTGGCGAGCGAAAGCCAGCGCCTCGTCGGCCGCCAGCTTGGGCGCTTCGCCCATGATGCCGAGGATCGTCAAGCCGGTCGCACCGGCCTTGAGATAGGCCTCGACCATCCGGTCGGTCGAGGCAACATCCACTCGTCCGTCACTCTCGAAGGGCGTGGGGCAGATGACGTAGACGCCGGCGGCGGAACTCGTGAGCAATGCTTCCTCCTGGACGAAGCGGGGCAAGAGAGGTCAGGCCCCTCATACACCCGCTTTCCGCCCAGTGCACTACCCTGTCGAAGCGAACCCGGTATGATCTTGGAGCCGATTCCACGTGCGCGAAATCGGCTCTCCTCTTTCCTTTGATGCAATTTTAGCGGCGAAACGGCCACTTCGCCTAAAAATGCTCTAACGGTGGCCGGAACCGCCCTTCTTGCCGCCGCCATCCTGCTTGTTCACCGTCGCCCAGGCACGCCGCTCGGCCTCTTTCTCGGAAACGCCGCGATTCTCGTAGCCTTCCTCGATATGCTCGGCCTTGCGCTTCTGCTTGTCCGTATAGGCTGACTTGTCACCGCGAGACATGATGTTCTCCTGTTCAGTCGCTGTCGAAGAGAAGCGCCCGGAGACACTTACCCTCTCGGCATCAACTGAGGCGAGGAAGCCAGGTTCCGCAATCCTGTTGCGGGCTTTTGGCGCATCTGCGCCGATGCCTCAACCGCTGTTGCGCAGGCCAGCCGCAATGCCGTTGATGGACAGATGAATGCCCTGCACGACCTGTTCGTCCGCATCGCCGGAGCGATGGCGCTTCAGCAGCTCGATCTGCAGATGATTCAGCGGATCGAGATAGGGGAAGCGGTTGCGGATCGAGCGGGCGAGAAGCGGATTGCGGTCGAGCAGGGATTGCTGCTGCATGATGGCGAGCAGTTGCCCGATGGAATCCTCCCATTCATGGCGCAGGCGCGGGAAGATGGCATCGCGCAAGGACTCGTCCGCCACGAGCTTCGAATAGCGGGACGCGATGGCAATGTTGCTCTTGGCCAGCACCATGTCCATGTTCGAGAGCAGCGCCTGGAAGAACGGCCATTCGCGGTACATTTCCTGCAAAAGCGCAAGTCCTGTATCCGGCCGCTTCTCAAGCCATTCGTTGACCGCGGATCCGAAGCCGTACCAGCCCGGCAGCATCAGCCGGCACTGCGCCCAGCCGAACACCCAGGGAATGGCGCGTAAGTCTTCGATCCGACGCGAATTGGTGCGCGAAGCCGGCCGGCTGCCGATATTCAGATTGGCGATCTCGCCGATCACCGTCGATTCCCAGAAATAGCGCTCGAATCCTTCGGTCTCGTAGACGAGCGCGCGATAGGCCTTGAAGGCGCTGTTCGAAAGCTCCTCCATGGCCTTCAGGTATTCCTCGCGCGGCGCGGACTGCCCGGAATGCAGCAGCGACGCCTCAAGCGTGGCGGAGGCGAGAATTTCGAGATTGCGGCGGCCGAGATCCGGGTTCGAGTACTTGCCTGCGATGACCTCGCCCTGCTCCGTAATGCGAATCGCGCCCTGAACCGCGCCGCCGGGCTGCGCGAGAATCGCCTGATAGCTCGGCCCGCCGCCGCGGCCCACGGAGCCGCCGCGGCCATGGAAGAGGCGAAGGGCCACTTCATGGCGCCTGAACACCTCGATCAGTTCAATTTCCGCCTTGTAGAGCTCCCATCCCGAGGTGAGGAAGCCGCCATCCTTGTTGCTGTCGGAATAGCCGAGCATGACCTCCTGCGCCTGATCGCGGCTGCGCAGGAGACGCATGTAATCGGGCAGCGCGAAGAGCGCATCCATCACGCCGCTGCAATTGCGAAGATCCGCAATGGTCTCGAAGAGCGGGATGATGTTCACATCCATCTCACCTTCGCGCGGACGCAGCAGGCCGGCCTCCTTCAGAAGCAGAGCGACCTCCAGAATATCAGACGGATCGCTCGCCTTGGAGATGACGTAATTCGGCACGGCCGTGCGGCCGTAGCGGCGATGCGCTTCGGCGGCCTCATGAACGATGGCGAGCTCGGACGAGGTTTCCGGAGAGTATTCGAGATAGGGCGATGTCAGGAGGCGCGGCGTGCGCAGTTCTTCGAGCAGCAGAGCGACGCGCTTGTCCTCGGCAAGCCCTTCGTAATCAGTGCCGGGAGCAGCCTTCTCGAAGAGTTCGGCGACGACGCGCTGATGGACGTCGGAGTTCTGGCGCATGTCGAGGCTCGACAGATGGAAGCCGAACACGTCGACTGCGCGGCGCAGCTTGCGCAGGCGGCCCCGCGCCAAAGAACCCGATCCGTTCGAGCGCAGGGAGCGGTGCAGGATCGAAAGATCGCCTTCGAATTCATCGACGCTGTCATAGGCCGGTGCGTCGCCCACCGCATGACGCGCCACGTCGCCATGCCCCAGGCGCGCGGCGGTTGCCGCAAGGCGTGCGTAGATGCCCGTGATCGCCCGGCGATAGGGTTCGTCCTGGCGATGGGGCGAGAGGTCGGGGGACGCTTTCGCCAGTTCCTGAACCTCGTCGGAGACATTCACATAGCGCCCGTCGAGCGACAGCTCGGCGCCGAGGCAATGCAGTTCGTCGAGATAGAAGCCGAGCGCGTGCTTGCTCTGCAGCAGCAGAGCCTGGCGCAATGCGTCCGCCGTCACGAAGGGATTGCCGTCGCGATCGCCGCCGATCCAGCTCCCCATGCGCAGGAAGGAGGGAACCTCCACAGTGCCCCAGGCGGGATCCATGGCCGCGAGCTGATCCTCCAGGGAGGCGTAGACCTGCGGCAATTCCTTGAAGAAGGTGTTGTCGTAATAGGACAGGCCGTTCGTGACCTCGTCGATCACTTTCAGCCGGTTGCGGCGCAGGATGCTGGTCTGCCAGAGGGTCAGGATGGCGCGGCGCAGGGATTCCTGGCAGGACGCCTCCTCTTCCGGCGTCAGGCGCTGACGGTCCCGCCGCGCCAGAACCTGGGAGATCTCCATCTCCCGGTCGATGGTGCTCTTGCGGCGCACTTCCGTCGGATGCGCCGTCAGGACCGGGCAGACGAGGGCCGAGGCGAAAAAGGCCTGCAGCGCCGTGTGGCTGATGCCCGCCTCCTGGATGAGCTTGAGAGCCCGCCCCAGGGTCCCCTCGCGCGGCGCCGTGGCCTCCACGCCATGGGCACCCGCCATCGCATGGGCCCGGGAGCGGCGGACGTGGTGCTGATCCTCGGCGAGGTTCGCCAGATGCGAGAAATAGCTGTAGGCGCGGATGATCTGGTTCGAGCGCCCGCGCGACAGGCTGTTCAAGATCGTCTCGAGCTCCCGGCGGGCGATCTCGTCCTCGTCGCGATGGAAGCGGATCGATGTCTGGCGGATGCGCTCGACGATCTCGAAGGTCGCCTCGCCCTCCTGCTCGCGGATCGTGTCGCCGAGGATGCGTCCCAGAAGCCGGATGTCATCGCGAAGGGGAAAATCCTTCTCGGGCGTGACGTCGGGATTGATCAGGGACATAGAGGGGCTCCCGCTACAAGTGCAATTGCTGCACTGCGAAATAAAACCCTTTGTCACCCTACGGCAAGCGTAATTATATTTTAAATTCGGCCTAATTCGTGACGGCCCAGCGCTCCGGCGCCTCCGTCTGGCCGATCAGCGCCAGCCCGTAGGCGATCGATTCGAACTGGTCCGCCGAGGTCAGCCGGCCCTCCCCGAAACGGTCGATGAAGAGATTGCGGATGGCCGGCACGAAGGAGGTGCCGCCGGTGAGAAAGACCCGCTCGATTTCCTCCGGCTTCACGCCGGCTTTGGCGAGCGCCTCGTCGACCGTGTGCGCGATCCGCCCGACATCCTCGGCGATCCAGCCCTCGAAATCGGCCCGGGTGATCCGCGCCTGGATATCGACACCCTCTCCTTTGAAGCGGAAATCGGTCTCGGCCTGGCTCGACAGCGCCACTTTCGCCGAGGACACGGCGCGATAGAGCGCAAAACCCAGATCGTATTCGATGATGTCGATGAACTTTTCCAGCGGCTCGGGCTCGAGCGCCGTGCGGGCGAGCTCGCGCAGCTCCTTCAGATCGCCGCTGCCCTTCATCATGGCGAGCTGATTCCAGCGCGCGAAATTGGCGTAGTAGTGGTTCGGGATGGAAAGGATCTTGCCCATCGAGCGATATTGCCCGCCCTTGCCGAGGCGGGGCGAGACGACCTTGTCGACGATCCGGTAATCGAAGGCATCGCCGGCAAGACCGATGCCCGAATGGCCCAGGGGTTCGGCCCGCAGCACACCGCCGGCCTTGGAAAAGCGCATCACCGAGAAGTCGCTGGTGCCGCCGCCGAAATCCGCCACGAGCACGGTGGAATCGCGATCGAGCTGCCGGGCGTAGAAGAAGGCGGCTCCCACCGGCTCGTAGACATAGCGGGCATGCTCCGCCCCGAGCCGGCCGAAGGCGGCCCGGTAGCGCTGCATGGCGAGATCGTCGTCCGGGTTGTAGCCGGCGAACTGCACCGGCCTGCCGACGACGACGTTGCGGGCGCCCCAGTCGAGGCGCGAGCCGCCATGGCGCATGAGGGTGCGCAGGAAGGCGCTCAAAAGATCCTCGAAGCCGTAGCGTTCGCGGAAGATCCGGGTCTCCTTGAAGGTGGCGCTCGCCGCGAAGGTCTTGAAGGATTGGATGAACCGATGGGCGTGGAGCCCCTCCAGGAACTGGTCGATGGCCCAGGGCCCGCCCTCGACATGGGTGCGCAAGCCATTGCCGTGCCGCTCGTCCCAGAAGCACAGGGCGGTCACATAGACCTTCAGGCTCTCGCCGCCATGGGCGAAGGTCAGCGCTTCCACGCGCCCGTTCGGGTCCGCGATGGCAACGACCGTGTTGCTGGTTCCGAAATCGATGCCGATGGACAGATCGTGAGACGGGGGCATGGCGACCTCGAGGGACAGGCGAAGGGCCGGACGGTCTATACGCCAAGCCCCTCCAAGCCAAGCGGAAATGTCGGATGAGTCGATATTCCCTTACGACACTGCGACCCTACCGCTGCGGGGGGCCCGTTGACCGGTGGGTGTCCGGCACCGTAGAAGCCGCGCCTTACGTTGTCTCGGAGACTTTCATGCTATCCATCGGTCAGCGCATTGCGAACGAACTGAGTGTTCAGGAATGGCAGGTCAAGGCGGCCGTCGACCTGCTCGACGGCGGTTCCACTGTTCCCTTCATCGCGCGCTACCGCAAGGAAGTCACCGGCACCCTCGACGACGCCCAGCTGCGCACCCTTGAGGAGCGGCTGCGCTACCTGCGCGAGCTGGAGGACCGGCGCAAGACGATCCTCGACAGCGTCCGCGAGCAGGGCAAGCTCAGCGACGAGCTGGCGCTCCAGCTCAACACCGCCGACACCAAGGCGCGGCTCGAAGATCTCTACCTGCCCTACAAGCCCAAGCGCCGCACCAAGGCGCAGATCGCCAAGGAGGCGGGTCTCGAGCCTCTTGCCGACCTGCTCCTCGCCGAGCCGGCCCGCGAGCCAAAGGAGGCTGCGGCGGCCTTCGTGAATGCGGAGAAGGACATCGCCACTCCGGAGGCCGCCCTGGAAGGTGCGCGGTCCATCCTGGTCGAGCGTTTCGCCGAGAACGCGGAGCTGCTGGGATCTTTGCGCGAAATCTATTGGGAACGCGGCAGCCTCACTTCCAAGGTGCGTGACGGCAAGCAGAACGACGGCGCGAAATTCGCCGATTACTTCGATTTCGCCGAGCCGCTGACCAAGCTCCCCTCTCACCGCATCCTCGCACTTTTCCGCGGCGAGAAGGAAGAGATTCTCGACCTGCGGATGGACGAGGACAAGGACAGCGCCGAGTCGGGCTATGTCAGCCGCTACGAGGGCAGGACAGCGCTCGCTTTCAACATCGCCGATCGGGGCCGCCCGGGCGACAAATGGCTGCTCGACACGGTGCGCTGGGCCTGGCGCACGAAGCTGCGTTTCTCCATCGAGCTCGACATGAAGATGAAGCTCTGGCAGCTCGCCGAGGATGAGGCGGTCAAGGTCTTCGCAGGCAATCTGCGCGACCTGCTGCTCGCCGCTCCCGCCGGCGCTCGCCCGACCCTCGGCCTCGATCCGGGCTTCCGCACCGGCGTGAAGGTGGCGGTGGTGGATGCAACTGGCAAGGTTGTGGCAACCGATACCATCTACCCGCACGAGCCGAAGCGCCAATGGGATGAATCCGTTGCGACGCTGGCGCGGCTGTGCCGCGTCCATAAGGTCGAGCTCGTTGCCATCGGCAACGGCACGGCCTCGCGCGAGACGGACAAGCTCGCCGCCGAACTGGTCTCGAAGCATCCTGACCTGACTCTCACCAAGATCATGGTGTCGGAGGCCGGCGCCTCGGTCTATTCCGCATCGGCCTTCGCCAGCCAGGAACTGCCGGATCTCGACGTGTCCTTGCGCGGCGCCGTTTCCATCGCGCGCCGCCTGCAGGATCCACTCGCCGAACTGGTGAAGATCGATCCGAAATCCATCGGCGTCGGGCAGTACCAGCACGATCTCGCCGAATATAAGCTCTCCCGCTCCCTCGACGCGGTGGTGGAGGATTGCGTGAACGCGGTCGGCGTCGATCTCAACACCGCCTCGGCTCCGCTGCTCGCCCGCGTCTCCGGCCTGGGTGACTGGGTCGCACAGAACATCGTGACCCATCGCGACGCCAACGGCCCGTTCAAGACCCGCAAGGCGCTCACCAAGGTCTCGGGCCTCGGCCCGAAAACCTTCGAGCAGGCGGCGGGCTTCCTGCGTATCGCGAACGGCGACGACCCGCTCGATGCCTCCGGCGTCCATCCTGAGGCCTACCCGGTCGTGCGCCGCATTCTCGAAGCCACGAAGGGCGACATCAAGCTGGTGATCGGCAACGGCGGCGTGTTGAAGAAACTCAACCCGCAAAACTTCACGGACGAGAAGTTCGGCGTGCCGACCGTGAAGGACATCCTGGGCGAGCTGGAAAAGCCCGGGCGCGATCCGCGCCCCGAGTTCAAGACCGCCACCTTCATGGAGGGCGTGGAGAAGATCGGAGACCTGAAACCCGGCATGATGCTGGAAGGCGTCGTCACCAACGTGGCAGCCTTCGGCGCCTTCGTCGATGTGGGCGTGCACCAGGATGGGCTCGTGCATATCTCGGCCCTCGCCGACACCTTCGTGAAGGATCCGCGCACGGTCGTGAAGCCGGGCGACATCGTGAAGGTGAAGGTGCTCGAGGTCGACGTTCCGAGGAAGCGCATCTCGCTTTCCATGCGCATGAGCGATCCGGCCGAGAAGCGCCCGGCGGGACGCCAGGACGACAACCGGGCGGCGTTCCAGAAACACCGGGCTCAGGCCGACAGGAAACCAGCCGCCCCGGCCTCCTCCGGCGGCGCCCTCGCCGATGCCCTGCGCCGGGCCGGCATGGACAAGGGCGGCCGGAAATAGGGGCGGCTTGTAGCCGCCCCTGAACTGCTCTAGAAGCAAAGCGTCTCACGGGGAGCCTCATATCGAGGCTGAGAGGTGGTCAGGCCACCGACCCGTCGAACCTGATCCGGGTCATGCCGGCGGAGGGAATGAGCATGCGACATCGCCACAAAAGCCATGCCCCGTGCGATCTGCGCCGCCCAACCGGTCTGCCTCATGCATGGGAGCGCCCTTAAATGCTACGCCGATTGCTTCTCACCCTCGTGTCGCTCGGGCTCGCCACCGGACTTGCCCAGGCGCAGACCAAGCCGACGCTTACCGTCTACACCTACTCCTCGTTCTCCGGAAAATACGGCCCCGGCAAGACCGTCAAGGACCGCTTCGAGGCGACCTGCGGCTGCGAGCTGACTTGGGTTTCCGCCGAGGATGCGGGCAGCCTGCTCGGGCGGCTGCGCCTGGAGGGCGAGAACACCAAGGCCGATGCGGTCGTAGGCCTCGACATGAATCTCGTGGCCGAGGCGAAGGCCCTCAACCTCTTCGCGCCGCATGGCGTGGATGAGAAGGATCTGGCACTTCCTATCAGATGGAGCGACAAAACCTTCGTCCCGTTCGACTGGGGCTATTACGCCTTCGTCTACGATTCCAACAAGCTCGCCAACCCGCCCAAAAGCCTGAAGGAGCTGGTCGACAATCCCAATGGTCCGAAAGTGGTGCTGCAGGACCCGCGCACCAGCGCGCCGGGCCTCGGCCTGCTGCTGTGGATGCAGAAGGTCTATGGCGACAAGGCCGGCGAGGCCTGGGGTAAGCTCAAGCCCCGCATTGTCACCTTCACCAAGGGCTGGTCGGAGGCCTATGGCCTCTTTCTCAAGGGCGAGGCCGACATGGTGATGTCCTACACCACTTCGCCGGCCTATCACGTGATCGCGGAGAAGAAGGACAACTACAAGGCCGCCGCTTTCACGGAGGGCCATTACCTCCACGTGGAGCTCGCCGGCATGACGCGCACGACGAAGCAGCCGGAACTCGCCAAAAAATTCATGGCCTTCATCCTCAGCGAGCCGTTCCAGTCGGCGATGCCCGAGGGCAACTGGATGATGCCGGCGAAGACCCCCGCTGCCGGACTGCCGGCCGCCTTCAAGGATCTGGTGCAGCCGAGCCAGGCGCTGCTCTTCACGCCGGAAGAGGTGCAGCAGAACCGCCGCGCCTTCACCGATGCCTGGCTCAACGCCACGGCACGCTGATCGCTTATGCTGACGCTGAAGCTGCCCCATCCCGGCACCCTGGTGGCCTTAGGCATCTTGAGCCTGGTTGCCGGCGGCTTCATCGCCCTCGCCCGCTTCGATGGAGGGACGCCGGCGCTTCTCTCCATCGGCCCCTATCTCGGCCAAGTGCTCGCCTTCTCGATCACACAAGCTCTCCTCTCGACGGCTCTATCCCTCGTGCTCGGCATCGGCCTCGCGCTGGCGCTTGCCCGCCGCAGGTTTCCCGGCCGCGACATCGTTCTGGCAATCCTCGGCACCACGATGGTGCTGCCGACCATCGTCGCGGTCTTTGCGGTCTTCGCGGTCTATGGGCGCAGCGGATGGCTCGCCGACTTTCTCGCGTTTCTCGGGTGGAGCGAGGGCTTCAGCATCTTCGGCTATCCCGGGATCCTGATCGCGCATGTGTTCCTGAACGGACCCTTCGTCGCTCGGATCACGCTCGACGGATTGAACCAGGTGCCGGCCGAGCATTGGCGCCTCGCCAGTGCCTTCGGCTTCACGCCGTTCCAGATCTTCCGCCATCTCGACTGGCCGGTCCTGCGCGCAGAGCTTCCCGGCATTGCCGGGCTCATCTTCCTCATGTGCTTCAAGAGCTTTGCCATCGTGCTGGCCCTCGGCGGGGGCCCAAGCCGGTCGACGCTCGAAGTGGCGATCTTCGAGGCGCTCAAGATCGATCTCGACTTCGGCCGCGTCGCCTGGCTCGCCCTGATCCAGCTCGCGATTTGCCTGTCGATGACGGGTCTTCTGCATTGGGCTTTCACCCGACCGCCCGTCGGCCACACGATCCGCAATCTGGTTTACCGGCCGGATGCGAAGAACGGAAACCTGAAGCTCTTCGATACATTTGTGCTTGCCGTCAGCGCCCTCTTCATAGCACCGCTCGCCTTCAGCGTGCTGACGGGCTTGCGCAGCATGCTCGCTGTCATCGATACCGATCTTCTGAGAGCCTTCCTCACGAGCCTGACCATTGCGACCGCGGCAGCGATCCTCGCGTGCGCTCTCGCCTTCGCGCTTGCCTCCGCCGCGCGGCGGCAACGCCTCGTGCTGCGCTCGCCGCGCATCGCGACCTTCTACGATCTCCTGCCCGATGCGCTCCTCGCCGTGCCGCCCTTCGCGCTGACCGCAGGCCTGTTCCTGCTGATCCAGCGCGTCGGCGATCCGTCGAATGCGGGGCTGATCCTGCTGCCGCTCATCAACGGCCTCGCCGCCGTGCCGTTTGCCTATCGCTATGTGGCGCCTCATCTTCTCACGACGGAGGAGCGCTATGGCCGCGTCGCGGCGTCGCTCGGCCTCACCGGCTGGTCGAAGCTGACGATCATGGACTGGCCGGTGCTCAAGCGCCCGCTCGCCGCGGGCTTCGTCCTCGCCATGGCGCTGTCGTTCGGCGATTTCGGCATCATCGCCCTCTTCGGCGGCACGGAACTGGTGACCCTGCCCTACCTGCTCTACGAGCGTCTCGGCGCCTACCGGCTCGACGAGGCATCGAGCATCGGCCTCATCATCGTCCTCTTCGCCGTCCTTCTCGCTCACGCTTCAGGTCGTCTGTCCCATGCTGGTGATTGAGAATTGCCGCCTGACCTGGCCGGATTTCACGGCCGATTACTCGCTCACGGTCGAGACGGGAAATCTCTGCGCCGTCATCGGCCCGTCGGGCGGCGGCAAGACGACCCTTCTGCACATGATCGCCGGGTTCGAGCGGCCCGAGAGCGGCACCCTGACCTTCAACGGGCAGGACCTTCTACCGCTCGAGCCGGCAAAGCGCCCCGCGGCAATCGTGTTCCAGGACCACAACCTGTTTCCTCACTTAAGCGCGGCGCAGAACGTGGCGCTCGGGTTGCGCCCGTCCTTACGCCTGACGCGGGACGAGCAGTCGCTCGTGGCCGAGGCGCTCGACTCGGTCGGGCTCAAGGGCTTCGACGAGCGCAGGCCCGGCGAGATGTCGGGCGGGCAGCGTCAGCGCGTGGCGCTGGCGCGTGCGCTCATCTCGGGCCGTCCATTGATCCTCCTCGACGAGCCGTTCAGCAGCCTCGACCCGGCCTTGCGCCGCGACATGATCCTGCTCGTCGACGAGATGCGGCGCAAACGTTCCGTCACCATCCTCATGACGATCCATACGCCGGAGGATGCGGCGGACGTGGCCGATCAGATGGCCTTCGTGGCCGATGGACGGGTGGTGGCGTCGGGACGACCCATGGACATTCTCGGCAGCGCACTCGCGCCGAGGATCGCGGCGGCCGTGTCGGATTCGTGAGCGGCCTGTAACGCCCAACACTTTACAGAGTCCTCATCCTGAGGAGGTCGCGTAGCGACCGTCTCGAAGGAGGTTCCAGTGCTCTCTGGATGCTCCTTCGAGACGCAGACGTCTTCTGCTCCTCAGGATGAGGACTAAGGAGGGACAAAACGTGGATGGCCGGGACAAGCCCGGCCATGACGTGGTGGGTGTCACGCGCTGTCATTCCGGGGCCGCGTAGCGGAGCCGGGAAGCCATAACCGCTGACAGCGCAGGAAAGCGTGTAAGGCCGAGAGCCTCGCTTTGGGCTGTGGTGTTTATGGTTTCCGGGCTCGCCTTCGGCGCCCCGGAATGACAGCGCGGGTGTCATCCCCGCCCCGCAATAACCGACACGCCCTCCGCGTCGAACACATGCAGTGCCTTGCGCGGCACATGGGCGGTGTATGACCCACCCGGTGCCGCATCGGTCTCGCCCGGTGCACGGACGATCACGTCGTCGCCGCTCGCAAGCCTCATGTAGACATAACTCGACTCGCCGAGCTGCTCCACAGCATCGATGGTGCCGCGCAGCGAAGCGGCATCGTCTCCGCCCTCTTCCATGTGCTCGGGCCTGATGCCCACCGTGACGGCGTCTCCCGGTTTCAGGCTGGCGGGCCTCACCGCAAGCGGTGCTTCCGTCCCTGCAAATCCGATGGTGGCTATATTCCCTTCCACCCGCAGAACCTGCCCCTTGATGAAATTCATGCGCGGCGAGCCGATGAAGCCGGCGACGAAGAGGTTGCGCGGAGCGCGGTAGAGCTCCAGCGGCGCGCCGACCTGCTCGATCCGGCCGTGGTTCATCACCACGATCTTGGAAGCGAGCGTCATGGCCTCGACCTGATCGTGGGTGACGTAGATCATCGTGGCAGCAAGATCCCGGTGGAGCTTGGCGATCTCGAGGCGCGTGTTGACGCGAAGCGCCGCATCGAGATTCGAGAGCGGTTCGTCGAACAGGAAGACGCTCGGGTTGCGCACGATGGCGCGGCCGATAGCGACGCGCTGGCGCTGGCCGCCCGACAATTCCCGCGGCTTGCGGTCGAGGAGCGGAGTGAGTTTCAGGATCTCCGCCGCCTGCCGTACGCGCCGGTCGACCTCCGCCTTGTTGGTCTTGGCGAATTTCAGGCCGAAGGCCATGTTCTTGTAGACGTTCATATGCGGGTAGAGCGCATAGGATTGGAACACCATCGCGATCTTGCGGTCCGCCGGCGGCAACTCGTTGACGCGTTTGTCGCCGATCCTGATCTCGCCGGCGCTCACGTTTTCCAGACCTGCGATGATGCGCAGCAACGTCGACTTGCCGCAGCCCGAGGGGCCGACGAAGACGACGAACTCGCCGTCCTTCACCGCCAGGTTGATGTCGCGCAGGATCTCGGTCGCTCCAAAGGACTTGGCAACACCTTGCAGGGAAACGTCGGCCATCATTCACTTCCTGGAGCGAGACATCACTTCACGGCACCGGCGGTGAGGCCGCGCACGAGATAGCGCGAGAAGATGAGGTAGAGCACGAGGACCGGGGCGATCGCCAGCGTCAGCGAGGCAAGCACCGCATTCCAGTCGGTCACGTATTGCCCGATGAATTGCTGCACGCCGAGCGTGATCGTCTGCTTGCCGTCGCCGGGCGCAAGGATCAGCGGGAACCAGAGATCGTTCCAGACCGGCACCATGGTGAAGACCGCAACCGTCGCGATGGCGGGGCTGATCAGCGGCAGGATGATGCTGAAGAAGATCCGGTATTCGCTCACCCCGTCGCAGCGAGCCGCATCGCGCAGATCCTTCGGGATCTGCTGAATGAACTCGCCGAGGATGAGAATCGCGAGCGGCAGCCCTTGCGCCACATAGACGAGGATCAGCGCGGTCAGCGTGTTGACGAGGTTCAGCTCCACCATCATGCGCAGGATGCTGACGCTGCCCAACCGGATCGGCACCATGATGCCGATGGCAAGGTAGAGGCCGATCAGGGTGTTGCCGGGAAACTTGTACTCGGTCAGCGCCCAGGCGGCCATGGCGCCGATGAGCACGATCAGGACCAGCGAGACGATCGTCACCGTGAGGCTGTTGAAGAAATAGAGCCCGAAATCCGCATTGGCGAAGACCCGGTCGAAGCCGATACTGGTGAAGGTCTGGCCGTTGGGGAGCCCGAGCGGGTCGGCGAAGATCGCCCGGCGCGTCTTGAAGGCATTGATCAGGATGAGAACGATCGGGCCAAGCGCCAGGATCGTGTAGAGAATGAGCGCGATATGGACGGCGATGCGGCCGGGCCTGACATTCATGCTCCCGCCTCCCCTAGAAGGTATGCCGCTGCAGCCGCCGCTGCACGCCGAAGAGATAGATCAGCACGCCGATCAGGATGATGATCAGCATCGCGGTCGCCACCGCCGCTCCCATGGTCGGAGAACCGACCTGGAGCTGGAAGCCGAAGAAGGTGCGGTAGAAGAACGTGCCCAGGATGTCGGTCGAGAAATTGGGGCCGGCAAGCGCGCCCTTGACCGCATAGATCAGATCGAAGGCGTTGAAATTGGCCACGAAGGTGAGGATCGAGACCACGCCGAGGGTCGGCAGGATCAGCGGCAGGCGCACGAACCAGAACACGCTGAAGGGCCCGGCGCCGTCGACGGTCGCCGCATCGAGCAGGTCGTCGGGAATGTTGAGCAGAGCCGCATAGATCAGCATCATCGGAATGCCGACGAACTGCCAGACCGAGATGAGGGAGACCGTCAGCAGGGCCGTCGATTCCTGGCCGAGCCAGGGCCCGAAGAGGCTGCCGAGACCGACTGCCTTCAAAAGGCTCGGCGCGATGCCCCAGAGTGGATTGAGGATCAGCTGCCAGATGAAGCCGATAATGACCACCGAGAGCATGGTCGGCAGGAAGATGAGCGTGCGGTAGACGCTTCCTCCCGCCAGCCGAGGGAGGCTGAGCAGCATGGCGAGGCCTAAGCCGATGCCGTTCTGCACCACCATGTGGATGGCGAAGAAGATCAGGTTGTTGCGAAGGGCGTTCCAGAAATGGCCCGACCAGTTCGGGTCGCCCAGGAGCGTCTGGAAATTCTGGAGGCCTACGAAGCTACGCGCGCCGGTCTCGTCGCCGGCATAGAGGCTGAGGCGTATCGTGTCGATCAGCGGATAGATCGAGAACAGGGTATAGATCGCGAGCGCCGGCGCCAGGAACACCGCGATATGAACCGGAAAGCGCGCGCGGACAGGAACCGCATCCGCCCGCTGCACGCTCGTGGCCGTGAGATCCGTCATGCTGACCTAAAACCGGTGAGTTCGGGAAGAGCGGGCCGCCCCGCGCAGGGCGGCCCGCCTCAACGTTTCGGCGCTTACTTCTTGTGCGGCTCGTACCAGCTGGCGAGGCCGTCCTCCACCTTCTTGGCCGCCTCCTCCGCCTTCATGGCGCCGTTCATCACCTGGGCGCTCACGTTCCAGAGCTCGGTCTCGAGGTTCGGCGTGCCGCGGGCCAGGATCTGATAGGAGTTGCGGATCGAGCTTTCGCAGGTGCCGCGCCAGCCGACGAACTTGGCCGCGACCGGATCCTTCACGTCGACCTTGTCCTTGGAGAGCGGGAAGAAGCCCGGCAACTCATTGGCGTAGATGTCGGCGAATTCGGGCGATGCCACCCACGAAAGAAAGATCTTGGCGGCATCAGCGTTCTTCGACTTGGCGTTGATGCCGATGGCGATATCCGTGTGGTCGCTGATGTAGCACTTGTCGCCGGCCTTCGCGACCGGCGGGGCGAAGGCGTCGAACTCGAAATCGGCCTGCTTGCGGAAGATCGGCACGTCCCAGGAGCCGGCCGGATAGATCGCCGCGCGCCCGAGGGTGAAGAGGTTCTGCGTGTCGGGATATTTCTGCGCCTTGTAGCCGTCGCCCATGTAGGGCGCCCAGGTCGCCAGCTCCTTGAACACGTCCACATAGGCCGGATCGGTGAATTTCTGCTTGCCTTCGATGAGCGCCTTGCGGCCCTCCTCGCCCTTCCAGTAGTTCACGCCGATATTCTGGAAGCCCATGGTGGCGGCCTCCCACTGATCGGCGGTGCCCATGGCGATGGGCGTGTATTTGCCGTCGGCCTTGATCTTGTCGAGCACCGCATGGAACTCGGCGACGGTCTTCGGCGGGGTGAGCTTGAGCTCGTCGAAGATTTCCTTGTTGTAGACGAAGCCGTGGATCACCGAGGCCATCGGCATGCAGAAGGTGGTCTTGCCGTCATCGGTCGACCAGGCGCTCTTCGCCACGTCGGAAAAGTTCTCGATGCCCTTCACGTCGTCGACGGAAACCAGGTTGCCCTTCTTGAACATGTCGAGGGAGGTATCGAAGGGACGGCAGGTGATGAGGTCGCCTGCGGTGCCGCCGGCAAGGCGCGCGTTCAGGGCGGCGTTGTATTCGGTCGGCGGATCGGCCTTGAACTGAACCTTGATGTCGGGATGCTTCTTGTTGAAGGCGGGGATGATCTTTGTGTTCCAGACGTCCGCATCGTCGTTGCGCCAGCTTTCGATGGTGAGCGTCTGGGCCGAGGCGGCATTGGCGAAAGCAAAAGCCGCCGCGGCCACCGAGGCGGTCGCGAGCAGCCGTCCTGCGCGGCGCAAGGCTGCTTCCGAATGGAGTTTCGTCATCGTCTCTTTCCTCCCTAGCGGAGAGGCGTTTGGGATAACGCCCCTTGAGAAACTGTCCCTCTGATTGTCCCGTGCATTTTCTGTTGCATTCTTGCGCTTCGCAGCGGACGAGCCAGACTGTTCCACCGGAAAGCTTTCCGGACAAGTGACCTCATATTGGTATCGACAAAATTCAAAGACAACTGGTCTTTGACGGTAGCACAGGAGGATTTACCGCCTTCGTCGTCGCAAATTCTTGCGCTCTTGCCGCGCTGTGCGAGCGGCCCGCTCGCCTAGGCATCTGGGTATTCTCGGCCGCCACCTCTTCCCGAACTGGATATTAAGTGGCATGGTGCCTGTCCGTTAAGAGAGCCCGCGAGATCCATTCCGATATGACCGACCTTATGTTCCTTGGCATCGACGGCGGCGGCACCAAATGCCGGGCCCGCCTGCGCAATGCCGAAGGCCGGTTGCTCGGCGAGGGAACCGGCGGGCCGTCGAACATCCGCCTCGATCCCGATCTGGTCTGGAGCTCGATACTCGGCGCATGCCGCGAAGCTCTCGCGCAGGCCGGCCTCCCCGAGAGCGATCTCAAGCGGATCCACGCCGGCATGGGTGCGGCCGGCGCAGGACAGACCTCTGCCGTGGATCGTCTCCTGTCGCGCGCGCATCCGTTTGCGTCCTTCGACATCGAGACGGACGCCCACACCGCCTGGCTCGGCGCCTTCAACGGCGGCGACGGAGCGATCCTGATCGTCGGCACGGGCTCGTGCGGCTATGGCGGAACCAGCGGCGATTGTCATTATGTCGGCGGCTGGGGCTACGAGATTTCGGATGAGGGCAGCGGTGCCGCCATCGGGCGCGAATTGCTGCGGCGCTGCATCTGGGCCCATGACGGACGCAGCCCCTCGACGCCGCTCTCGGATGCGATTCTGGCCGAGTTCAACAACGACCTCGAAATTCTGGTCGACTGGGTCGGCAAGGCCCGTCCGGCGGATTACGGACGCTACGCGCCGCTCGTCCTCGACTATGCCGAAAAGCGCGATCCGCTCGCCGTCGCGATCGTCTCGCAGGCTGCCGACGGATTGGGGGCGATCGCCCTGCGCCTGCTCGACCTCGGCGCGCCGGCGATCTGCCTCTTCGGCGGCCTGGCGGAGCCGCTCCGGCCCTGGCTGCCGCCGCCGGTCCAGAAGACCATCACCACACCTCTCGCGGATGCGGTCGACGGCGCCATCCTTCTCGCCCGCTTCGCGCTTGAGGGGAGGCAGCCATGACCGATCAATCCGGCGAGGCGCTGGCCTTCCTGCCTCTCGACGAGGACAATCCCACGCCGCTTTATCTGCAGCTGCAGCAATCCATCGAGGAGGCGGTGCGCAAGGGCGCGCTCAAGGCCGATGCGGCGCTTCCCGGCGAGCGCGATCTCGCCAAGCAGCTCGGCATCTCGCGCGTCACCGTCCGCAAGGCGATCACGGGCCTCGTGCAGAAAGGCGTCCTCGTGCAGCGCTGGGGGTCCGGCACCTTCATCGCGCCGCAGATGCGGCTCGAGCAGCCGCTCTCGCGCCTGTCGAGCTTTACCGACGACATGTCGGCGAGAGGCCTGAAATCCTCCGCCGTCATGCTGAGCCAGTCGACCGGCCCCGCCTCCACCGACGAACTCATGGCGCTCGGTCTCTCGCCCGGCGATCTGGTGAGCCGCGTCAACCGCCTGCGCCTGGCGAACGGCATCCCGATGGCGATCGAGAATGCCGTCGTGCCGTCCCGTGTGCTGCCCGACCCTTCGCTCGTGAAGCAATCGCTCTATGCGGTGCTGCACGATCAGGGCTTCATGCCGACCCGCGCCCTGCAACGGCTGCACGCGGTTCTCCTGAGCGAGGAACAGGCTTCCCTGCTCGGCGTTGCGCCCAAGAGCCCGGCTTTGTACATCGAGCGCCGCTCCTTCACCGCCGGGGGCGAAGTGGTCGAGTTCACCTCGTCCTATTACCGGGGCGATGCCTATGATTTCGTGGCCGAGCTGACCATCAGCCAGCCCGAACGGATGCAAAACGACGATGCCTGACAAGAACGACACTGCCTCCACCCTGACCGCCATGCTGCGCGAGGCGCAGGAAGCACCTGAAGTCGTCGCGCGCCTCATCGAGAGGAACGCGCACCTGTGCCGCGAGCTCGGCGAGCGCCTGCGCGCATCTCCGCCGCCGTTTGCCGTCACCTGCGCGCGCGGCAGCTCGGACAATGCGGCGACCTTCGTCAAATACCTGCTCGAGATCCATTCCGGCCTCGTCACCGCCTCCGTCGGCCCTTCCGTGACCTCCGTCTACGAGGCACGCCCGCGCATGCGCGACGCGCTCTTCCTCGCCGTGTCGCAATCGGGCCGCAGCCCCGACATCCTCAATCTCGCCCAAGCCGGGCGCGACGACGGCGCGCTGACCGTCGCCCTTCTGAACGACACCTCCTCGCCGCTCGCCTCCACCTGCGAGTTCGTGCTGCCGCTGCATGCGGGCCAGGAGAAGAGTGTCGCCGCCACCAAGTCCTTCATCGCCGCTCTCGCCGCCGGCTTCCAGCTCGTCGCCCATTGGTCGCAGGACCAAGACCTGCTCGATGCGCTCGACACCCTGCCCGACGTGCTGGCACGCGCCTCCGCAACCGACTGGTCGGCGGCTGTCCCCGTCCTGGCGGAGGCCGACAACCTGTTCGTCGTCGGCCGCGGCGTCGGCTTCGCCGTCGCGCAGGAGGCCGCGCTCAAGCTGAAAGAAACCTCGGGCATCCATGCGGAGGCGATGAGCGCCGCCGAGCTGATGCACGGCCCATGGACGCTGGCCGGCGACCACTTCCCGATCCTCGTGCTCAGCCAGCGCGACGAGACCCTGAGCGGCGTCAACGATCTCGTGACCAAGCTCAACGAGCAGGGCGTTCCGGTCATCGTCGCCGGAGCGGCGGAAGGCAAGGCCAGCGTGACATTGCCCTCGGTCGAGGACGTACATCCCTATCTCGTTCCGATCGCTCTCATCCAGAGCTTCTATCCCCTCGTGAACGCCACTGCCTTGGGCCGCGGACGCAACCCGGACAATCCTCCGCGCCTGCGCAAGGTGACGGAGACCCTGTGATGGCCATTGCCCTGACCGGTGCCCGCATCTTCGACGGATCGCACATGCTCGACGGCCGCGCCGTCGTCATCGAGAACGGCCGCATCCGCGGCGTGCCTGCGGAAAAGGATCTCGGCATCGGCATCGAGCGCCGGGCCTTGCAGGGGCTTCTCGCTCCCGGCTTCATCGATACGCAGGTCAATGGCGGCGGCGGCGTGCTCTACAACGACTTGCGCAGCGTCGAGGGCATCAAAACCATCGCCGAGGCGCACCGCACCTTTGGCACGACAGGCCTGCTGCCGACCCTCATCACCGATACCCGCGAGACGATGGCCGAGGCGGTCGAGGCAATGCGCGCAGCGCTCGATGCCGGCATTCCCGGTGTGCTCGGCATCCATCTCGAAGGCCCCTTCATCAGTCCCGAGCGCAAGGGCGTGCACAATCCCGCCTTCATGCGTCCGATGGAGGATGAGGACATCGCCATCATGACCTCGCTTGCGAAGGGACGGACCCTCGTGACCCTGGCGCCGGAGCGCAACGGCATGGATGCCATCGCGCGGCTTGCGGCGGCAGGCGTGCTTGTCTGCGCCGGCCATACGGCGAGCGACTATGAGACGGTGATCGAAGCCACCCGCCACGGCCTGCGCGGCTTCACGCATCTCTTCAACGCCATGCCGCCCATGGCCGGGCGCGATCCCGGCCCCGTCGGCGCCGCGCTCGACAGCAGGGACACCTGGTGCGGCCTCATCGTCGACGGCCACCATGTAAGCGATGCGGCGTTGCGCGTCGCCATTGCCGCCAAGGGTACGGAGCGGATGATGCTGGTGACCGATGCCATGTCGGTGACGGGCACCGATCTCAAAAGCTTCGACCTGCATGGCCGGACGATCTATCGCAAGGACGGCAGGCTTACCACGGCGGACGGCACGCTCGCCGGCTCCGACCTCGACATGGCAAGCGCCGTGCGCAACTGCGTCGAGCGCCTCGGTCTCGCTCTGCCGGACGTGCTGCGCATGGCCTCGCTGATCCCGGCGCAGTTCCTGCGGCTCGATCACGAACTCGGCCGCATCGCGCCGGGCTATCGCGCCGACCTCGTGCTGCTCGACGACAGCCTGCAGGTGCGGCAGACTTGGATCGGTGGGGAATAGCGACTGAGCGGAGATCGTTCGATGAGCGCGCAACGGGTTCTCGTGGTCGGGCTCGGCAATATGGGCCTGTCCCACGCCCTCGCCTATAGCCGGATCGACGGCTACGAGATCGCGGGGCTCTGCACGCGCAGCATCGAGAGTATGGAGCTGCCCGCAACGCTGCAGGACGCGCCGCGATTTACCGATTTCGATGAGGCTCTTGCCGCGACGAAGCCGGACGTCGTTTCCATCAACACCTGGTCGGACACGCATGCCCCTTACGCGATCCGTGCCATGGAAGCGGGCGCGCATGTCTTCGTCGAGAAGCCGCTCGCCGATACGGTGACGGACGCCGAGCGCGTGATCGATACGGCGATCCGCACCGGACGCAAGCTCGTCATCGGCTACATCCTTCGTCACCATCCGTCCTGGATCAAGTTCATCGAAATCGCGCGGACATTGGGCTCACCTCATGTCTTCCGCATGAACCTCAATCAGCAATCGAGCGGCGCGGCCTGGAAGGCGCACAAGCGCCTCCTGCAATCCCTGTCCCCCATCGTCGATTGCGGCGTGCACTATGTCGACGTGATGTGCCAGATCACCAAGGCCAATCCGGTGCAGGTGCACGGCGTCGGCACGCGCCTGACCGAGGACATGCCGGCCGGCATGTACAATTACGGCCATCTCCACGTCAGTTTCGATGACGGGTCCGTCGGCTGGTACGAGGCCGGCTGGGGGCCGATGATGAGCGAGACGGCGTATTTCGTAAAAGACGTGATCGGCCCGAAGGGCAGCGTGAGCATCGTCATGGCCGAGACCGCTGGCGACATCCGCTCCGACGACATCAACGCCCATACCAAGACCAACCAGATCCTGCTGCATCACGCGGCGCTGAAAGAGGACGGCAGCTTCGCGAAGGCGGACGAGCGCATCGGCACCACCGACGAGCCCGACCACGACGCTCTTTGCGAGCGCGAGCAGCGATTCCTCCTGCGCGCGATCCAGGAGGATCTCGATCTGACGGATCACATGAACGATGCGGTCCGGTCTCTTCGCATCGTGCTCGCCGCCGACGAGGCGGTGCGGACCGGGCGGGTCGTTTCGCTCTGAAGGACTCCACCGCGTCAAGGGCGCACGACAAAAGCAATGTCATTCCCGGCAGGAGATGGCGCAGCCATCGGAGGGGAAGGGAATCCACAGCGCCGTGCCTGATCATGGATCCACTTCCCGGCCTGCGGCCGCCGGGGATGACACCCTCCCGCGTCATGGCCGCACTTGTTGCGGCCACCCACGCCTTGGGAAACACAGCGGGGCAAAAACGTGGGTCCCCGGGATGATCCCCGGATCAAGTCCGGGGACGGGGATGACGGCGTGGGTGTCATGGCCGGGCCTGTCCCGGCCATACCGATTGTTTGAAGCGCGGCGCTCTTCTTCGTCGAGATCACCGGCACAAGGCCGGTGATGACGTGAGGGGGTGAGACAGATCACCCCTTCTCGTAGAACACGAAGCTGCGGCCCCTTCCGGCAAACTCCCGCGCGTATTCCCGCTTCACCCGCCAGCCGTAGCGCTCGTAGAAGCGGCGGGCGCCGTGATTGTCGCGAAAGCATTCGAGGCTTTTCGCACCGCGCGCTTCCGCCTCTGCCAGGAGACGCGCGCCGACGCCCTTGCCGCCGGCATCGGGGTCCATGAACAGCATGTCGATATGCCCGTCCGTCATGAGCAGAAAACCGATCGGCGCATCGCGCTCAAGGGCGACCAGCATGCGTTCCCAGGACGAGGCAAAGCGCTCGGCGAAGAAGGCAGCGTCCCGGCCGGCGAGCACTTCCTCTTCCAGAATGCCCGCAAAGGCGGCGCGGTAGGAGCGCTCGGCAATCGCGGCGAGTGTCGGAATGTCCTCGAACCGCGCGGGCCGCACGATCACGGCTGTCCCCGCAGGCGCGGGTCGAGGGTGTCGCGCAGGGCATCGCCGAGAAGATTGAAGCCGAAGGACAGGAACAGGATGGCGAAGCCAGCGAAGATCGCGCTCCAGGGCGAAAGCAGGAGGAAGTTGCGGCCTTCCGACAACATCAGGCCGAGCGACGGCGTCGGAGGCTGCGTGCCGAGGCCGAGGAAGGAGAGCGAGGCTTCGACGAGAATCGCGGCGGAGAGCAGCAGGCTCGTCTGCACCAGGATGACGGAGGCGAGATTGGGCAGGATGTGCAGGAAGATGATGCGCGCGTCCGATGCACCGATGGCCCTGGCGCCTGCCACGTACTCGCTCTCGCATAGAACCAGCGCCGGTCCGCGCAGGAGACGCGCGAAGATCGGCGTATACACCACCGCGATGGCGGCGGCGGCGCTGTAGGTATGTGGGCCCAGCACCGCGATGATGCCGATGGCAAGAAGCATGACCGGGAAGGCGAACACCACATCCATGAAACGCATGATGATGCGGTCGGGCCAGCCGCGGTAATAGGCGGCGACGAGGCCGAGCGTTCCGCCGGCAAGCAGCGCGACGCCGACCGCAAGCAGGCAGGCGATAAGCGAGGTGCGATAGCCGTAGAGGATACGCGTCAGCACGTCGCGGCCGAGCTGATCGGTTCCGAACCAGTTGAGTTCCGACGGGGCGCGCAGGCGCCGCGCGACGCTCTGCGCCATGGGATCGTAGGGCGCAAACAACGGCGCGCCGACGGCGAGGATGATCTGGATCGCCACCAGGATGACGGCAAAGGTCAGAAGCTTGTTCTTGGCCAGACGCGACACGACTTTAGGCTCTCACGCGTGGGTCGACGACGATGTAGAGGAAGTCGACCAAAAAATTCACGAAAACGAATCCTGCCGTGACCACCAGAATGGTGGCTTGGATCAGCGGATAGTTGCGCTCGGCGATGGCGCCGAGGATCAGGCGTCCGAGGCCGGGAATCGCGAAGACCTGTTCCACGACGATGGCGCCGCCGAGCAGGTAGCCGGTCATGATGCCGACGCTGGTGAGGAAGGGGATCAGCGCATTGCGCAGGGCGTGCTTGTAGACGACCTTGCGTTCGGCAAGACCCTTGGCGCGGGCGGTGCGGACATAATCCTGGCCGAGCGCGTCGAGCATGGCCGAGCGCACGAGGCGCGAGAGATTGGCGAGGATCGGCAGCGCCAGGGCGATGGCGGGGAGCATCATGCGCTGGAGATTGCCGAGAGGGTCTTCGGAGAACGGCACATAGCCGAGCGATGCGAAGCCGGGCGCCCAACTCGAGAGCAGCAGAATCAGCACGATCCCGAGCCAGAAGGAGGGGATCGTCAGGCCGGCGATCGCCGTCACGCGCATGGCGACATCGGCCGCGCCGCCGCGGGTCTGCGCCATCAGGCAGCCGACAGGCACCGCGAGAACCGCACCGATGAGGAGCGCGAGAAACGTGAGCTCCAGCGTCGGCCACAGATGCAGGAGGATTTCGCTCGAGACGGGCCGGCCGGTCCAGAGCGAGGTGCCGAAATCGCCGCGCAGCGCATTTCCGGCCCAGAGCAGATATTGCTCGACGATGGGACGGTCGAGACCGACGCGGCGGTTGAGCTCCGCCATGCGCTCCGGCGTGATCTCGGTATTCGCCCCCAGCATGATCGCCACCGCATCGCCGGGGATCATCCGGATCATCAGGAACACGATGACCGACACGCCGAAGAGGACGATGACGAGATCGATGAGGCGTGCGATGAGGACGCGGTTCATAAAAATCGCTCTTAAAGAAAAGCCCCGGCACCGCATGAATGCAGCGCCGGGGCGAGATTCGGAATCAGTAGGACGCGTTGCGCAGCATCAGCAGCGAGCGGTTCGGCATCGTGTCGAAGCCCTGCAGCTTGCTGTTCATGGCCGAGAACAGTGTGCCGTAGGTCAGGTGCGCGATCGGGCCCGAGCAGGCGAGCTTCTGCTGCACCTTGTCGTAGGCGGTCTTGCGCGCAGCCTGATCCGCCAAGGTCCGGGCCTGATCGAGCAGGCCGTCGATCTCCGCATCCGAATACTTGAACACGTTGGTCGATCCGCCCGTGCGGAACGTGCGATAGAAGTAGTCGTCCGGATCGGGCTGGCCGGCATTGATCGAAGCGAACATGTCGAAGTTGCTGTTGCGCCAATCCTGGATGAACTGGCCCTGCTCCTGGTTCACCAGCTCGACCTTGAAACCGGCCTTGTTGAGCTGCTCCTGCACCACCTGGGCGATGTCCTTGATGTCCTGGCGCGGCAGGACCTTCATCGACACGGCGACCGGCGTCGCGACGCCCGCTTCCTTCAGGAGCGCCTGGGCCTTCGCCGGATCAGGCTTGTAGCAGGCGAACTGGTTCACGTTGAGCGCCCAGGATTTCAGGGCCGGCGAGAGCGGGCCGCCGGGCACGCCGGCGCCGAAGAGCGCCGCATCGACGATCTCCTGGCGATTGATGGCGTAGTTCACCGCTTCGCGCACCTTCGGATTGTCGAAAGGCGGCTTCGAGGTGTTCATGCCGATCAGCGTGTAGGCGAGATCCATGGTCTCGGAGAGCTTCACGTTCGGCTTGCCCTTGAGCTGCAGCGCAGTCGCCGCATCGATGTTGGGCAGAAGCGCGTATTGGCCGTTGCTCAGGCCCACCTGACGGGTCGCCGATTCAGGCACGATATTGAACTTGAGGCCTGCGAGCTTCGGCATGCCCTTGTCCCAATAGGCCTCGTTCTTGGTCAGGAGAATGAAGCCGTTCGGCTGCCATTCCTGGAACTTGTACGGGCCCGTGCCGACCGGCGCCTTCTGCAGGGCGTCCTTGTTCGTCTCCATGGCGCTCGGCACGATGGCGATGGTGGCAAGCGAGCTCAGGAGCGCAGCCGACGGCTCCTTGAGCTTCAGCTCGACGGTCGTGGCATCGACCGCGTTGGCGCTGTCGACGGCCGAGAGGCGGCTTGCGAGGGGCGACGCGATGTCCTTGCTCAGCAGGCGCTTGACCGTGGCGACCACGTCCTCCGCTTCCATGGCGGAGCCGTCGTGGAATTTCACGCCCTGGCGCAGCTTGAAGGTATAGGTCTTGCCATCCGGCGAAACGGTCCAGGATTCGGCGAGGCCGGGAACGGTCTTCAGGTCCTTGTCGATGGCGGTGAGGCCCTCGTAGATATTGCCGTTCACCACCATGAAGCTCGGAAACGCGGTGATGAGGTGCGGATCGAGGCCCGTGGGACCGTTGTCCACCCCGATCTCGAGAACCTGAGCCGAGGCTGAGGCCATCATTGCCGCCATGAAACCTGCACCGAGAGCGGTGCGCAGTGCTGACCTGACCATTGTCTTTTATCTCTCCCTTGGAAGCCGCAGGGGATTTATAGGCTATCGCCGTGGACCTGTCATGGTCCAATATCATACCACTCTGGACCGGATCGCGGCATATGCTATGGTCGGCGCCGAACCAGAGAGGACCGGAGAGAACGATGTCGCAACGCCCCATCGTCAAAGCCATCGGCGCGATCAGCGGCACATCCATGGACGGCATCGACGTCTCCATCGTCGAGACCGACGGCGACACCGTGGTGAAGCCCGGACCGGGTCAGACCTTCTCCTATCCCGAGGGCTTGCGGAGAACTCTTCAAGCCCTGATCGCCGAGCCGGCGCGGGCGCAGAGCGAGCCGCTGGAGGACCTCGAACGGCAGGTAACGGAAGCGCATATCGACGCCATCCGCCGCTTCATGACGGAGGCTACGATTGCGGCCGGGGACGTGAGCCTCGTCGGCTTCCACGGCCAGACGGTCTATCATCGGCCGGAGGTGCGCTTCACGCGCCAGCTCGGCCTAGGCGAAAAGGTGGCGGAGGCGCTTGGCATCGACACCGTGTATCGCTTCCGCCATGCGGACGTGGCCTCGGGCGGCGAAGGCGCGCCGTTCGTGCCGCTCTATCACCGCGCTTTGGCGAGCAAGCTCACGCAGCCGGTCATGATCCTCAATCTCGGCGGTGTCGGGAACGTCACCTATATCGACGGCGACACCGTGATCGCCTTCGACACCGGACCCGCGAGTGCCCTCCTCGACGATTTCGTCCTGCGCCGCAGGGGCCTGAGCTTCGACGAGAACGGGCAGCTCGCCGCCTCCGGCAAGGCCGATGCGGCGCTCGTAGCAGGGTTCATGACCAACCCGTATTTCGACCGCCCCGCGCCGAAATCACTCGACCGGCAGGATTTCCACGCCCGCGCCAGGGGCGCCGAGGCGCTCTCCGATGCGGACGGCGCCGCGACCCTGGCAGAGTTCACGATCCAATCGGTCATCGGTGCCCTGCGCCACGTTCCGCGTGCGCCGCAACGCTGGCTCGTCACCGGCGGCGGTCGCCGCAATGCGCATTTCATGAAGCGCCTGCACGAGGAGCTGGGTGTCGCCGTCGAACCGGTCGAGGCTGTCGGCTGGAACGGCGACTTCCTGGAGGCGCAGGCCTTCGGCTATCTCGCCGTACGCTCCACGCTCGGCCTTCCCTTGAGCCTGCCTACGACCACCGGCGTGCCGCATCCGATGCCCGGCGGCGAACTGCACCGCGCAGCCTGAGTCCGACATGTCTCTGACAATCTTGATCGACGGCGCCTTCGCGCCCGCCGCCGCGTCCATCCGCGACGGCAGGATTCCCGGTGCGGTTCTCGGAATTGTCACGGCGAGCGGCGAGCGAGCGGTGCAATGGGCAGGCCATGCGCAGCTTGTGCCGGAGCGCGAAACCGTTTCCCGTGAAACATGGTTCGATCTCGCATCCCTCACCAAGGTCATCTTCACGACCACGGCCATCCTGCGGCTGGTCGAGGCGGGCAAGATCGCGCTCGACGATCCGCTCATCACGGTCATCCCGGACCTGCGCCAATACGACATGAACGCCGCCGAGCGGCGCCTCACCTTCCGGCAATGCCTGGCGCATCAGACCCATCTGCCCGGCGTCGAACCGCTCTACACCTACGGCCAGGATCCCGAGACCCTGCGCGCCTTCATCCTGCAGCGCGTGTGGCAGCCGGGCCCACCGGTCTATTCCGACATCAACTTCATGCTGCTCGGCATCGCCATCGAGCGCATCACCGGACAAAAGCTGATCGACCAGCCGCTTCCGGAGAGATTTTCGTTCCGGCCCGATCCCGCACTCTGCGCGGCGACGGAGAAGGACACCTGGCGCGGACGCGTGATCCGCGGCGAAGTGCATGACGAGAATGCCTATGCGCTCGGCGGCGCCTCGGGCCATGCAGGTCTGTTCGGCACCATCGACGGCGTGCTCGACTACGCCCATTCCCTGCTCGACGGCTCCGGCCTCTCGTCCGATTCCATCAAGGCGATCCGCACGCGCGAATCGGAGAAGCGGACTGTGGGCTGGGAAGGCTTCTATCCCGGTTGGCATGGAGGCGATTCCTGCTCTCCCGACACGATCGGTCATACGGGCTTCACCGGCACCGGTTTATGGCTCGATTTCGAGCGCGGCCTTGCCTGGTCGCTGCTCACCAACCGCGTCCATCCGAGCCGGCACACGGATAGCGGGATCCTCCCTCTGCGCCGTGCAACGGGCGAGCAGGTGATCGCGTTGTTCGACAAGCATCAGCGCCTTTAAGGATGCCGAGAAAAAGTCGGTTGCTTATCCCGCCCGAGCCCGTGCAGGCCATTGTTGTGGCCACCAACTGGTCCTATACTGGTCTGGAAGAAAGTTGGCACAATGGCGACAGAACATTTCAGTACCCGCTACCACGACCTCGACACCTGGCCGAGCCTCGACATCCTTTCCGCCTTCTATGAGGGCCAGCTCTCGGCGGTGGCCGCGGTCAGGCCATCGCTTCCCGCCATTGCCGCGGCGGCCGAAGAGGCGGTCGGTCGCCTGCGCCGGGGCGGACGGCTCGTCTATGCGGGCGCCGGCACCTCCGGCCGCATCGGCGTCCAGGACGGCACGGAGTTGCCGCCAACCTTCAACTGGCCCGATGATCGGGTGGTCTATCTGATCGCCGGCGGCACCGGGGCGATCATGCAGGCGGTGGAAAACGCCGAGGATTCGGTCGAGGACGGCATCGCGGGGATCCGCAGCAACAATGTCGGCCCGAACGATGTGGTGATCGGCGTGGCGGCGAGCGGCCGGACGCCGTTCACGATTGCCGCGTTGAAGGAAGCGGGCGCCCGCGGCGCCCAGACCATCGGCATCTCCAACAACCCCGACGCCCCCATCCTCGAGGCCTGCTCGCACCCGATTCTCGCCGATACCGGCGAGGAGGTGATCGCCGGCTCGACCCGCATGAAGGCGGGCACGGCGCAGAAGATCATCCTCAACCTGCTCTCGACCCTGATCATGGTGCGCCTCGACCGGGTCTATCGCGGCCTGATGGTCAACATGCGCGCGACGAACGCCAAGCTGCGCCGCCGCAGCGAGATCATGGTGTCGCAGATCACCGATTGCGACGACGCCACCGCCGTCGAAGCGATTCGCCAATCGGACGGTGACCTGAAGACCGCCGTGCTCATCGCTCTCGGTGCAAGCCCCTCGGAGGCGCGCGGTGCGCTCGAGCGAAACGGTGGCAATCTGCGCAAAGCCCTGGCAGACTTCTCCAAGTCTTCCTGACCAGGACGGCATCGTAACAAAATCGGCCGGTCGCCCGGCTGGAAGAAGAGGCGAAGGGTTATGGGGCTGGGGCTTGGCATCGACGCGGGCGGCACCGCCACGCGCTGGCGGCTGGCGGATGCGGACGGCACCTGCATCGCCCAAGGAACCGTCGCCCCCCTCACCGGCCATCTGTTCTCCGCCGCTGCCGAGGAACGCGCCCGGCAGATCGTGCTCGACATGGCCCAGGCCGTGCTGAAGGCGGGAAGACCGCTCGGCATCATCGCCGGCATCACGGGGCTGACCCGCGACACGCCGGCGGAAGCGACGATGCGCTCCCTGTTCGCGGAGACCTTCGAAATTCCCGCCGACAGGGTCTTCGTCGCCGAGGACATGTGGATCGCCTACCTGTCCTATTTCGCGCTCGGCGAGGGCATCCTCGTCTATAGCGGCACCGGCTCCATCGGCTACTACCTGTCGGAAGACAAGGAAGTGATCCGGGTCGGCGGCCGCGGCAACCTGATCGACGACGGCGGTTCCGGTTTCTGGATCGCCCGCGAGGCCCTGAAGTCGGTGCTCCGAACCGAGGAGGAGAGTCCCGGCAAGGGCTGGACGACGACCCTCGGCACCCGCCTCGCGGCGGCCCTCGGCGGCACCGACTGGAACATCGTGCGCTCCTTCGTCTATGGCGGCGACCGGGGCAAGATCGGCTCGCTCGCCCGCGCCGTGGGCGAGGCGGCGAAAGCAGACGACGCCACGGCGCTGCGGATCCTGCGCGAGGCCGGAGTGGAACTCGCCCGCCTCGCCAATGCCCTGATCAAGCGCCTCGGCGCCCGGCCCGTGGCCCTGGTCGGCGGGTCCGCGCGGCTTCACCCCCTTGTGTCCAATGCCTTTCGCAAGGAGCTGGTGGCGCCGGTCGAGTTCATCGCCACCGATCTCGACGCAGCGCTCACGGCGGCGCGGCTTGCAGCGACGCTCAACAGGATGTGATGGATCCTGGAGGCCTGGCGACACAGGCTTCCCTCCCCCTTGCGGGGAGGGATTGAGGGTGGGGGTCGGAAAGTCAAAGCGTGGCGATCGATCCAGAAGGCGCGCGATCGATACCGCGCATCCCCTCTCCCGTGCGGGAGAGGGGCAGGGGTGAGGGCGGGCCGTTCAACCAGTTAAGCGCCGTCGTCTCCGCTGCAATACATCATCCGCTGTATTTCATCCGGCACCGGCCTCCCCTCACCCCGACCCTCTCCCAGCCGGGAGAGGGAGGATCGCGCTGCTTCCGCAGTCGCCCACCCGGTCATACCACCCCCACCCTCGATCCCTCCCCGCAAGGGGGAGGGAAGAGCCGCTGCACAGCCCGGAAGACCTTGCCTAATCCGCCCCGCTCGTCCAAGACTTCGGCGTCGAATCCAGACTCGAGACGTTTCAGCGATGCATGCTCTCTTCGTGGGCCAGACCTATATCGACGTGACCTTCCTGGCGGACGAACTTCCGACGGGGGACGAGAAGACCGTGGCGCGGGATTATGCGATCTCGTTCGGCGGCAATGCGGTCACGGCCGCCTTCGCCTGCGCTAAGCTCGGCATCGCGCCTGACCTGCTGACCTCGATCGCCGATGATTGGCTCGGCCGCATGTTCATCGACATGGCGGCGAAATACGGCATCTCGGTGCATCACCGGAAGGTGCACGAATCGTCCCTTTCCTTCATCATGCCGCGAGGCGGCAAGCGCGCCATCGTGCGCTGCCGCGACGACCATTACCTGCATCCCGTCCCGCCGCTGAACCTGCAGGGCTGCAAGGCGCTGCATCTCGACGGCCACCAGGCCGATGCGGCCATGCATTACGCCAGGATCTGCCGCGAATCCGGCATCCTCACCTCGCTCGACGGCGGCGGCCTGCGCTCCAACACCCATGAACTCCTGGAATTCATCGACGTCGCCATCGTCGCCGAGCGCCTGTGCGAGCAGATGAACCTGACCACGTCCGAAATGCTCACCTATCTCAAGGGCCGCGGCTGCAGGATCGGCGGCGTGACTCTCGGCGAGCGCGGTCTCGTCTGGTACGACGAGACAGGCCAGGAAAACGTTCTGCCGGCCCTCAACGTGCCTGGCGAGAAGGTGGTGGACACCAACGGCGCCGGCGACATTTTCCATGGCGCCTATGTCTATTCCGCCATGGCCCGGCCCGACCTGCCCTGGCGCGAGCATTTCATCTTCGCCCGCGCCGCCTCGGCCCATGCGATCCAGCATCTCGGCAACGAGGCGAGCCTGCCGACCATCGAGAACATCGCGCAGGTGCAGGAGCTCTACACGGAGCGCAAGCTCGCAGCCTGATTTGAACCGAGATCCAGCCTGCGCGTCACGCCGATGGCCTCCAGGAAGGTCTCGTCGTGGCTGACGACCAGCAGGGCGCCGTCATAGGCCCGTAAGCCCGCCTCCACCGTCTCGATGGAATCGATATCGAGATGGTTGGTCGGCTCGTCGAGGATCAGCAGCGACGGCGGCTTCGGCCCTCCCAGCACGCAGGCGAGCCCCGCCCGCAGCAACTGCCCGCCGCTCAATGTCGACACGAGCTGCAAGGCCGAATCGGCCCGAAACATGAATCGGGCCAGAGCCGAGCGGCAGGCATTCTCATCCGCATCGGGATTGATGCGGCGGAAATTGTCGCGGATCGAAACTGAGGGATCGAGCAGGCTCACCCGCTGATCGAACAGCGCGACGTCGCTCGTCACCCACACGCTGCCGCTCCAGGACTGCAATTGCCCGGTGACGAGGGCAAGCAGCGTCGTCTTGCCCGAACCGTTCGGTCCGACGACGGCAATGCGCTCCGGCCCGACGACGGACAAGGAAAAATCGCGCAGAATCGGCTGCTTCACCTCGTACCCGACGCTCGCATCCTCGATGGCGAGGACCGTCCTGCCGGCGGGCAGATTGGTTGGCGGCAGCACCACGGAAAACGGCTGCAGGATCTCGATGCGCTCGCGGGCCGATGCGGCCTCATCGACAGCCTGCGCGCGGCGGCGTTCGGTCAGGCGGGCATTGCGCCCGCCTGTTTCCTCGCTGCGCGCTTTCAAGCCGTTCATGAGGATGCGCGGCATGTCGCCCTTGGCGCGTTTTCGCTTGGCGACGCCGTCCTTGCGGGCCTTCTTCTCGTCCGTCTCCTGCGCCTTCCGGTCGATCTCGGCGACGCGCTTCTCGGCATCGGCCAGGTCGCGCCGCGTGGCCGCGAGTTCCAGCGCCTTGCGTTCGCGATACGCGCTCCAGTTGCCGCCATAGCGCATCGCGCCGAGCGAGGTCAGCTCGACGATGGCATCCATGGTATCGAGCAGTTCGCGGTCATGACTGACCACGATCGCACCGCCGCGCCACCCGGCGAGGAGATCGATCACCGCCGCGCGACCGTCCCGGTCGAGATTGTTGGTCGGCTCGTCGAGCAGCAGGACGTCTGGCTCGGCAAAGACGAGCGCGGCAAGGGCGGCGCGCGTGCCCTGCCCGCCCGAGAGGGAGGACAGCAGCGTATCCGGCCGCGCATCGAGACCTACACGCGCGAGTGCGGAATCCATACGGGCCTCCAGCGTCCAATCGGCATCGGCCAGTTCATCGGCGCTGGCATGACCGGCCTCGGCACGGTGCAGGAGCGCCAGCGCATCGACGGTGCCGAACAGGGAGGCGATAGTCTCCGACGGATCGATCTGGACGGTCTGGTGCAGAAGGCCGACGCGGCCGTTGACGGCGACGCTCCCGGCATGGGGATGCAGCTCGCCGGAGACCAGCCTGAGAAGCGTGGTCTTGCCGACGCCGTTGCGGCCGACGAGCCCGGTCCGTTCCGGGCCGAAAGTCAGATCGAGATCGGAGAGAAGATTGCGGCCCTCAGGCGTGGACCAGGACAGGTGAGACAGAGCGATGGAAGCAGGCATGGATGTTCCCCGTGGCAAGGCAGATCGGCATTGCTGTCGGGTTGAAATCCATCGTGGCACTCATCCTGTCGAAACGGACGCCACATGCGGCGTCCGCGCCTGATATAAAGAAGCCTGCGCCTGGTCGCAAGATTGCGGCAGGCATCGTCCGTGAAGGCAGCCCTATCAGGCTGCCTTCTTCTGATAATCCTTCACATCCGAGAACTGGATCGCCTTGTAGCGATCGACCTCGTATTGAAGGTTGAACTGGTTCGGCGCCATGAAGACCGGGGCCTCGTCGAGATCGCGCGCCATGGACGACAGGTGGCTCTCGATGAACTTGTCGAGCTCTCTCGGATCGTCCGCCGTGATCCAGCGGCAGATCGAGAAGCGCGTCGGCTCGTAATCGATGGGCAGGCCGTATTCGGCGGCAAGCCGCTCCTTGAGCACGTCGAGCTGCAGCGCGCCGACGACACCGACGATGGCACCTGACCCGTCCTGCGGCACGAAGAGCTGTACCACGCCCTCCTCCGCCATCTGCTGCAGGGCCTCGCGCAGCTTCTTCGCCTTCATGGCGTCCTGCAGCTTGATGCGGCGCAGGATTTCCGGCGCGAAGCTCGGCACGCCGCGGAAAACGATGTCCTCGCCCTCGGTGAGCGTATCGCCGATGCGCAAGGTGCCGTGGTTGGGAATGCCGACCACGTCGCCGGCCCAGGCCTCGTCCGCGATGGCGCGGTCCTGGGCGAAGAAGAATTGCGGCGCGTTCAGGCTCATGGGCTTGCCCGTGCGCACGAGCTTCGCCTTCATGCCGCGCTGGAGCTTGCCCGAGCAGATGCGCATGAAGGCGATGCGGTCGCGGTGGTTCGGATCCATGTTGGCCTGGATCTTGAACACGAAGCCCGACATCTTGGGCTCGCCCGCCTCGACGAGACGCTTGTCCGCCTCCTGGCCGCGCGGCGGCGGTGCGTAGGCCGCCAGCGCATCGATCAGGTCGCGCACGCCGAAATTGCGCAATGCGGAGCCGAAGAACACCGGCGTGAGGTGCCCCTCGCGAAACGCCTGCAGGTCGAATGGCTTGCAGGCTTCCTGCGCCAGCATCACCTCTTCCTGCCAGGCATCGGCTTCTTCCGGGGGCAGCAGGCTGACGAGCTTTTGATCGTCGGGACCGGAGACCGGCGTCGGCTCATCGTCCGTATCGATGCGGCGAACCACGTTGCGGTGCAGATCGAAGGTGCCCGCGAAGCTCCTGCCCTGGCTGATCGGCCAGGTCACCGGCGAGGTGTCGAGCGCCAGGGTCTTCTCGATCTCGTCGAGAAGATCGAAGGGATTGCGGGCCTCGCGGTCCATCTTGTTGATGAAGGTCACGATCGGGATGTCGCGCATGCGGCAGACTTCGAAGAGCTTGCGCGTGCGCGCCTCGATGCCCTTCGCCGCGTCGATCACCATGATGGCGGAATCCACCGCGGTCAGCGTGCGGTAGGTATCCTCCGAGAAGTCCTCGTGGCCCGGCGTGTCGAGCAGGTTGAAGACGCAGCCGCCATATTCGAAGGTCATGACCGAGGTCACCACCGAGATGCCGCGCTCCTTCTCGATCCCCATCCAGTCGGAGCGGGTCGAGACGCGGTTCTTCTTGGCCTTCACCTCGCCGGCGAGCTGGATCGCGCCTCCGAACAGCAGGAGCTTTTCGGTCAGCGTGGTCTTGCCCGCGTCCGGGTGGGAGATGATCGCAAAGGTGCGGCGGCGGCCCACGGGGGCCGGAAGATCGGTCATGGCTGCTTTAAAATTCTCTGGAAACGGAGGTGAGGACAGAACGCCGCAGCGTCCCGCCCTTTTGCTGGGCTCTTCTCACCCCATATGGGGGTTTCCCGTCAACAGCGAAAGGAGGTGATCCAGTGTCTCATTGTCACTGCCGTCGCCTCGCCGTGGTCGCCCGCTAAGTCATTGATTTAGCTCTGGCTTTGTGGAGACGCCCGCGGCGTTTTACACGGCGAGATAATGCGGGGACACACAGGGGAATGCAAAAACCCTGTGTGTCCTCACTCAAATTGTCTCCTTGAGGTCGCTTTTCAGGTTCAGCGAAACGACCTGCCCTCTCCGCCAAAACCTCAGATCGTCCGGACCGTCCGGCGCCTGCCGGGTCGATCCAATCCATTCCGCTTGAGCCGACATACGGCTTGGCTCGGCCTCTTCAGATCATTGCTTGTCCGGAGCAGAACCGGCGGCACTCGGGTCGGGTTCTCGGGCCTTCCGCCAGACCAGGAAGTCATTGTACAGGCGCTCACGTGCTGCAGCGTCCGGCAGGGGACAATTGCCTTGTGCCGCCGTGAATTCCTCGAACGAACGACGCTCTGCGACCTCCTGGGCTCTGCGCGCGAGCAGGATTTCGGTCGGCCTGAAGCGTTTCCAGCCAATCGCCTGCTCGGCCGGATCGATTCCGTTGCCAGCCGGCTTCTGGACCTCGTCAAACAAATAGGTCGAAAGAGCCTCGCTCAAATCTGCGAGACGCTGGTAATGCGCGCTTCCCTCCGGCCAGTTGCGCAGAGCAAGCACGCGATTGACCGCGATGGTCTCGACCGGTTGGCCCTGATTGACAAGATAGGGATATTCCTCGTCCGTAAGCTGGCTTGGAGAGTAGTGGACGATAAGGTCCTCCAGCGGAGCGGCCACCGTCTGAAACGAGACGGGTACGAGGTGAAAGTTTCCGTCGGACTCGAATGCGAGAACGTCCTTCGACGTGTCTGAGGCAAGCAGCACGACAGCTTGAATTTCGTTCGATCTGAGACGCAGTGATGCTGTGAACGGATCGTCGTTCGTGAACTCCGCTTTAATGCCAAGCCTGTCGAAAATCAGTCGCGCCGTCAGGGCGGTGCCGCTCCCCGGTTGGCCGATACCGATCTTACGCCCGTCGAGGTCATGAAGGGTCGCGATGTCACGGCGGGCCAGGATATGCAGCCGCTGGCCCGGAACGCGGAAAAGATAGCGAAGGTTATCCTGAACGCCCGCTCGCATCCGGCGAGGCAGAGCCTCTATGGCATCCGTTGGAATGAGGGCGATGTCGATGCCGGGATTTTGGAGCAGCGTGAGAAGGTCCTGCTCCGGTCCCCTGCTCTGCCTGAGCCGGAGGCGGAGCCGGTTGCGCTCGAGGGCCGTCACGAGATCGACGACGAGGCGGTCATCGGCGTGTCCATCCCCACCCACGAGGAATGTAAACGGGGACGGTTCGCGTGCCTGCACCGGAGCGTGGCCGGATAAAGCCTTTGAGGCCGGCGGGCTTTGCTTGGGAGCAGTCACCGTGGCCTGCCCGACAGCCGTCACGGTGCGAGGAACCTCGTTGGAGCACCCCTCCAAACTCAAACAAAGGACTGCCGCCATGAACAGCCCGACGGGACGCAACATGACAGTGCCCCCAATGGGTCCCCAGCCCTGTCACAGGTTCATGGTGATCAGAGGGGACGAGATCGTCTAGGGTACCGGGCCGCCTCTTTCTATTCATGGTTAACGGGCAAGAAGCGCCGGCACTCTCGTCGAGCAATCCCGCCACGGTCGGCTTGGGGTCAGCCAAAATCTATTGAGTTTCGGCGAAGGTCCGTGAGGCCGCCTTTTGAGGCGGCCTTTCTTGTTGCTTGCAGTGGCTCAAGCCCCGAGCAGCTTGCCCGTCCTGGTCGCCGTGGTGCCCGCAACCTTGGCCATACGCATGCCTTTGGTGACGAAGCGCACCGCGACCCGGGCGAACATCACGCCGTCGGACGGCGCCTTGGCGGGCGTGACCGCGCCGGTGAGCGGATCGATCACGTCGGCGATCACCTCACCCGCCTTCACCCGCGCCCCTGGCTCAGCCTTGAACACCAGGATGCCATAGGCCGGAGCCTGGACCGGCTCGGAGGCGGCGAGCGGCGTTGCCTGACAGAGGGCTTCCGGTACCTGCGGAGCCTCGCCGGCGATGACGTCGCGCAGGGTCAGGTAGGCGACGATGGCCGCGGCATCAGACCCTGCGATCTCGTGGTCCACATCCCGTTCGCCGCGGAACTCCAGGGTCGTCGAGTGGCAGCCGAAGGGGATCGGATGATCGGGGAAGCGGGCGGCGAGCTCCGCCCATGGGCGGCTGCAGGCCTCATCGAAGGGCTCGTCGCCGGATTCATCGGCGAGCAGATAGGCATAGGCGCCGATCAGGGCCGAGAGCGGGGCGAATTCCGCTTCCGACTGGGTGTGTGTGTAGAGATGCACCACGGCTTCCGAGTCGCAATGCATGTCGAGGACGAGATCGGCCTCCTGGCTTAAGCCCAGCAGAGCCTTCTTCATCGCCTCGGCGGGATTGGCAGGCTCCCAGGCATCGAGTTCGGCGCGCAGGGCCTCGCGGATCAACCGGACATTCGCCTCGCCATCAGCCGTGAGCTTGCCGTCGATCCGCTCGGCCACCTTCGGCACGAGATGCGGATAGCCGCGGTTGAAATTGACGCCGTCGGCGAGGTTGAAGCGGCCGATGGGATCGCCCATCACGCGCTGTGCGAGGCCGATGGGATTGGCGGAAGGCACGAGAACGATCTCGCCCTTGATCCTGCCCTCGGACTCGAGGGCTTTCAGCCGCTCGCGCAGATGATGCGCCACGATCATGCCGGGGATCTCGTCGGCATGCAGGGAGGCCTGGATATAGACCTGCGGTCGGGCGCCCGCCGTGCCGAAGCGCTGGACGGTCAACGACAAATTCGCCCCGGGGGCGAGGGGCGAAAGGGCGATCTGTTCTGTTCTCATGATCAATCGATAGGGTTCGGCGTGAGAGCGCCATCGGGCGGCGCGACCCTGTCAGGTAGCCTGCCACCCTTGAGATTGGAAGACGAAACCATGCGGATTCGAGACGATGGCCGCAAGCCCCTGCAGGGCCGGCTCCGGATTGACGATGGCATAGACCGGCACCTTGCTCGCCCAGGCATCGTGCGGGGCCTTGCTGTCGAAGGCCTTCCGGAAGGCACCGGACTGAAGGATATCGACCATGCGCGGCGCGATGCCGCCGGCGATGAAGACGCCGCCGGAGGATTCGAAGGTGAGCGCCAGGTCCCCCGCGAAGCGCCCGAGGAAGCGCGCGAAGAGAGACAGGGCATCGGTTGCGAGCGCGTCGCCCTCACGGGCAGCAGCCAGCACGTCGTTGGGAATCGTGAAGGGGCAATCGACGCAGCGGTGGGCGGCAAGAGCCCTGGCGATGCGGAACAGGCCGGGACCCGACAGCACCACCTCTCCCGAAACGCGCCCGCCGACGCGTTCCAGATGCGGCCAGATGGCGGTCTCCTCGTCGTCCGTCGGCCCGAACTCCATGTGGCCGGCCTCGGTCGCGAGGATGGCCAGGCGATCCTCGACCGGCACGAGCGCCCCCGCCCCGAGGCCCGTTCCGGGCCCCAGCACCACACGCGGACCGGGCTTCGGCGGAGGGAATCCTCCGATCGGCGCGAGATCGCCCTTCGCCTCGTCGAGCACCGTCACGGAGGCGGCAACCGGCGTGTAGTCGTTGACGAGGGTCACGCGTTCGAGATCGAGGGCCTTGCCGATGGCCTCGGCATCGATCACCCAATGGGCGTTGGTGAGGCGGATCGCGGGAGCATCCACGCGGGTCGCGACCGCGATGATGGCCGAGCGGGGCGCCGGCCCGCGATAGGCTTCGAGCGCGATCCTGATCGCCGCCACGGGATCCGGCGTCTGCGCCGTCAAGGTCCGCGGCAGGAGCTGAACTGGCTCCCCCGGCGCAGGCAGGACGGCGAAGCGGGCATTGGTGCCGCCGATGTCGCCGAGCAGAACAGGAAATGCGAACATCGAAGCCTATCGTCCTTTCTGCCTTTCACACGGAACGCTCATGATCAGAACGCTTCCTCCCAGCTGCGGCTCAGGCGCACGGCTGAGTTGATGAGCCCGACCATTGAATAGGTCTGCGGGAAATTCCCCCACAGCTCTCCTGTCGTGTAATCCGCATCCTCGGAGAACAGGCCGAAAGAGTTGCGCAAGCTCAGGATGTGCTCGAACAATTCACGTGCCTCGTCCTTGCGCCCGATGACATTCAGCGCATCCACGTACCAGAAGCCGCAGATCATGAAAGCGGTATGCATGAGCCCGAAATCGTCTTCCACATCATAACGCAGAAGAAGATCGCCGCGCCGCAGCTTCGCACCGACGGCATCGACGGTGGCGATGAAGCGGGGATCGTCCGGCTTCACGAAATCGAGCTCGGCGAGGAGGAGCAGCGTCGCATCGAGATCCGCGCCGCCGAAGGAGGAGACGAAGGTGCCCGTCTCCGGATTGTAGGCGTTATCGTTGATGACCTGATGCATGCGGCTCGCGTTTTCGCGCCAGAAGGCGGCGCGGTCCTCGCGGCCCATGGCTTCCGCGATCTTGATCAGACGGTCGCAGGCAGCCCAGCACATCACGCTCGGAAAGGTGTGCACGGCCGCCTTGGTGCGCAGCTCCCAAGGGCCGGCATCGGGCTGGTCGAACACCTCGATGGCCCGGTGTCCCAGCTTCTCGAGATGCGCGAACAGCGCACGGTTGCCGGTGCGGATCAGGCGCTTGTCGAGGAAGGCGTGCACCGAGGCGAGGACGATGCTGCCATAGGCATCGTTCTGAATCTGCGTATAGGCGGCGTTGCCGACGCGCACAGGCCCCATGCCGCGATAACCGGCGAGCGCCGTCGCCTCGCGCTCCTCCAGATCCGGCGAGCGGGTGATGCTGAAGAGCGGCGGCATGTCTTTCTGATCGGGGATCGCCTCCATGTCGTCGACGATGTTGGTGATGTAGGTGAGGTATTCCTCCATCGTCTTCGTGGTACCGAGCCGGTTGAGGGCCTGGATCACGAAATAGGCGTCACGCAGCCAGCAATAGCGGTAATCCCAGTTGCGCTTCGTGTGCGGCGCCTCCGGGACCGAGGTGGTGAGCGCCGCCACGATGGCGCCGGTCTCCTCATAGTTGCACAGCTTGAGCGTGATGGCGGCGCGGATCACCTCCACCTGCCAGTCGAACGGGATCGAGAGCGAACGCACCCAATCGCGCCAGAAATCGACCGTGTTGTCGAGGAAGGAACGCGCAGTGGCATCCGTCTCGGACCGGAGCGGCTCGTCCTCGCCGAAGAAGAAGGACAGGGGCCGGTCGACCACGAAAGGACGCTCCTCCTGCACGTAGGACACGGAGGCATCGGTGGTCAGGCGCAGGGAATAGGCCGGGCCGACGAAGCGCAGATGGTTGCTGCCGCGGGTCAGGTTCGGCGATTGCCCGCCCCAGTCGTAATGAGGCCGCAGCCGCACGCGGATGCGCGGGCGGCCTTTCACGGGCTGGACACGGCGGATCAGCATCGGCGGGCGGAAGGTGCGGTCGTAATGCTTGAAGCGCGGCGCGAAATCCGTGATCTCGAGAATGTTGCCGAACGAATCCGTCAGGCGCGAGAGCAGAACGGCCGTGTTCTCGATATAGCTCTGCTCGCAGGAGACCATGCCGACCATGTCGATGGCGAAGACGCCCTTCTGCTCGGCATCGCTGCGGCCCTCGGGGCTGTCGAGCAGGGCAGAGAAGACCGGATCGCCGTCGAAACGCGGAAAGCAACTCCAGACGACCTGCGCGCGACGGTCGACCAGGGCCGAGATCGTGCAATTGCCAATGACGGCAAGGTCCAGCGAATTCATGTCAGCAATCATCCCCTTTGAAAGGCAGAGAACCTTCGAATGCCCATGTGGACAGGCAATGTCGCAAGTCCGCGGGCGTTCCAAGACGCACCTTGGCAATGGTTTCGCCGGCGCCGATGCGCACCGAGACGCCGCCATGGGCGTTCACGGTCTTGAAGCCGTTCTCGTCGGTCAGATCGTCGCCGATGAAGATCGGGCGCCGTCCCTTGTACGGTGCTTCATGGAGAAACCGTTCGATCACCTTGCCCTTCCCTGCCGCCGAGGGAAGAATTTCTGCCACAGCTTTTCCGTGTTGAACACGGTAATCGCCGCCGAGGGCCTCGACAGCGGCCTGTGCGGTCGCCAGGGCGAATTCTTTCTCATGCGGCGCCAGGCGCCAGTGGACGGCAACCGAGCAGCCCTTGTCCTCGATCAGAACGCCCTCCTTGCCGGCGACGATCTCGCGCAATCGCTTGACCATGGCGCGCAAGGCGGGATGCTCGACCGGATCGCACATGGAGAGCCGCCCGCCGATGCGATGCTCCAGCCCATGGAGGCCGGCCATGTCGAATTCATGCGGCATGAAGCGCCCGTCGAGAAACTCGACCGGGCGCCCGCTGATGATCGCGAGCGCCCCGCCGAGCTTCTGCTCCAGGCGGGTGAGGATCTCGGGCAGGCCCGCGTCCACCACGACCGCGTCGGGCCGCTCGACGATGTCGACCAGCGTTCCGTCGAAATCGAGGAAGAGAGCGTAAGTCCCATCGGCGTCCGGCATCGAAACTCGTCCTGCAGGATCCTTACGCATTGGCCGCTGCTGGCCTCCGTCCCCTGGCGATCAGTCGCCGGATCCGCTGCTGCTTGCGCAGGCGCGAGGCGGCGAGAAGCATCTGCCCCGCCCAGCGATAGACGTTTCGTTCCTTGACCTGATCGCGCATCAGCCTCATCCGCTCCCGCTGCTCGTTCTGCGACATGGTCAGCGCGCGGTTGATGGCCTCGCCCATGGCATGGGCGTTGTAAGGATTGACGATCAGCGCCTCCGACAATTCGCGAGAGGCTCCCGCGAAGGCCGACAGAATGAGCACGCCCTGCTCGTCGTCCCGCGCAGCCACGAATTCCTTCGCGACGAGGTTCATGCCGTCGTGCAGACTCGACACGATGCAAAGATCCGCGGCACGGAAAAGTTCAAACACCTGATCGGGCTCGTGATGACGGATGAGCAGCTTGATCGGTTCGTATCCGTTGCCGCCATGCCTCTCGTTGATGTCGCGCGCCAAGGCTTCGGCCTCTTCCTGAAGCTGTCGATAATTGGTGAGTTTGCTTCTTGTCGGCGCTGCCACCTGAACGAAAGCAAAATTCCCGCGCCATTCCGGATGCTCGTTCAAAAGCGTGTCGATGGCCTGCATGCGGTCGAGAATGCCCTTGGTGTAGTCGAACCGCTCGATGCCGACGCCGACCCGCATCTCCTGCGGCAGGCCGAGACGCTCGCGGACGATCCTGCGGCATTCCTCCACGGGCTTCTGGCCTTCCATGGCGGTGGGCGGCCATTCGATGGAGATCGGATAGGGTCGGATCAGGGTTTCCTCGCCGCCGAAGAACACCGCGTCCCTCTCCCGGTCGATGCGGCTCTCCACGTAGGAATCGACCGCGTCCAGGAAGTTGTTGCAATGGGCCTGGGTGTGGAAGCCGAGGATCGAGGAGCCGAGCAGCCCGTCGATGATCTCCTCGCGCCAGGGGCAGATGCCGAAGGTTTCGGAATTCGGCCAGGGGATGTGCCAGAAGGTGACGATGGTCGCCCGCGGCAGGCGGTTGCGGATCATGCGCGGCAGGAGCGCGAAATGATAATCCTGCACGAGAATGATCGGATCCTCGCGCTTGGCCTCGGCCACGATCGCATCGGCGAATTTCTCGTTCACCGAGCGGTAGAACTGCCAATCCGCCTCCCGGAAGATCGGCCGCACGAAGGCGATGTGGCAAAGAGGCCAGAGGCCCTCGTTGGCCGCACCGTAATAATATCCGTCCTGCTCCTCGTCCGTGAGCCAGACGCGGCGCAGGGTGTAGGCGGGGTGATTCGGGGGCACGGGCACCCGGTCATTGGCATCGACCGTGTCCCGGTCCGCGCTGCCGCTGCCATGGGCGACCCAGGTGCCGCCGCAGGCGCGCACCACCGGCTCGAGGGCGGAGACGAGGCCGCTTGCGGGGATCTGCAGGGAGATCTCGCCGCTCTCGGTACGGTTGTGGATATAGGGCTCGCGGTTCGAGACCACGATCACCTCGGAGCCGGACAATTCATTGGACAGGGCGGCTCTCAAGGTATCGGGCGACCAGTCCGTATGGGCGGCATCGATGGTGCGCCGCGAGGCCTCGAGCTCCTGCAGGACGTCGCGGATTTCCTGGCCCAAGGGGATGATGTTCTCCTCCGTCGGCGGTTGCGTATTGCCGGCGCGGGCGCTCTCGAGGGCCTGGCGGATGGAGGCGAGCCAGCGGCGCATGATGATCGCGGCGATCATGGCGGCGAGCGCCGCCGCCCCGAACGCGACGCCGGCCAGCGCCAGGAACAGGTAGTTCCGTGCCTCTCCGCCACGCTGGTCGGCATAGCTCAGGTCGTGCAGCACCACGAGATGCCCCGGACGCCCCCCGGCATTGAGCGGGAAGGAGCTGACGAGGACGTTGTGATCCTGGTTGCGGACGATGGAGAAGCTCTCGGCATCGGAACGGGACGCTTCCGAGCAGGAGAAGGAGGGCGGCATGTTGCTGGTGGGAAAGCGCAATTCCTGCCCTTCGCAATAGCCTATGGCCAGCACCCGCTCGTCGGTGGCGATGCGCTCGAACAGGATGCTGGCCTGCTGGGCGTCGTTGCGGGCCAGAAGGCCGCTGACCTGGTCCCGGACGGAGTTGAAGACGAGGCGGGATCGCAGCTCGACGTCGCGGCGCGACCATTGTTCCACGAAGGAAGTCGCAAAGGGCAGCACGGCCAGGATGACGATGGCCGCCACGAGCATTGCGATGCCGCCGAAGCGGAAGATGATCCTCAAAACGCTAAATTCCTCAAGAAATTAAGACAGTTTCATCGAAGCCGTCCGGCATGGCGCCCTGCGGCGAGATGCTCGCTCGGGCTTCGATGGAGGGCCGCGGAGAAATGCAGCCTTCGACCCTGTTATGGGTTCGCGGGCGGAACTTTCCAGGCTTGACCGCAGTCTTGAGGTGGGCTTGAGGGCCTCTCGAACGAAAAACCGCGGCCAAGGCGCCTGCCCCGACCGCGGTTCGGAAGGATCGTCAGAGAAAGGATCAGTGCTCGCGGAAGGCGCGGGCGATCTGCTCCTGCATCGGCTTGAAGAAATATTCGAACGGGGTGCGCTGATTCACCTCGACGAAGACCTCGGCCTGCATGCCGGCGATCAGATGGATGTTCTCGAGCTTCTTGAGCTCGTCCTGGGGGACATCGATCCGGACGGTGTAGAAGGTCGTGCCGGTCTGCTGATCGCGTGACACGTCCGCCGAGATCCGGCTCACCGAGCCATGCAGATCGGGCACCGTGCGCGCATTGGCGGCGTGGACCTTCACCGTGGCCTTCTGTCCGAGCTTCACCTGATCGATCTCGTGCGGCAGAACCTTGGCCTCGAGCTCGAGCTTGTCGTTGATCGGAACGATGTTCATCACCGGTTCGGCCGGCGAGATCACGCCGCCAATGGTGTGGACGTTGAGCTGGTGGACGAAGCCGTCGCTGGGAGCGCGGATGTCGATGCGCTTCAGCTGATCTTCGGCGGCGACCTTGCGCTCGGTGTATTCCGCGATCTTGCCCTGGATCTCGCGCAGCTCCTGCATCGCCTCGGCGCGCATCTGCTCGTCGATCTGGATGATCTGGAACTGGGTCTCGGCGATGCGGCTCTCGGCCTGGGCGACGGCCGCGATGAGCTGGCCGCGCTGACCTTCGATGCTCGCAGCGTCACGCTCGAGGGCGTTCAGGCGCGTGATCGGAACGAGGTTCCGCTCGTAGAGGTCGCGAACCGCCTTCAGCTCGCCGATGATCAGATCCGCCTCGCGGGCCTTGGCCGTCTGCTGCGCCTTCAATCCCACGATCTCGTCCTGGGACTGGGCGATGCGCTTGCGGAGCTGGTCCTTCTGCGCGTCGCGGGAGGCGCCGCGTGCGATGAACAGCGTACGCTCGGACGACACGATCTTCTGAACGGCCGGCTCGTTCAGACGAGCGGCGAACTCCGCCGGCATTTCGATCGTGGACGAACCGTCGCGCTCAGCCTCGAGCCGTGCCTGACGGCCGAGATATTCGTCGAGCTGCTTGGTCACGACCAGCATGTTAGCACGGGTCACGGTCTCGTCCAGGCGGACTAGGAGGTCGCCCTGGGAAACCCGGTCGCCTTCCTTGACCTTCAGCTCGCCGACGATGCCGCCAGTCGAATGCTGGATTTTCTTGACGCTGGTATCGACGACGAACTGGCCGCCGGCGACGACGGCGCCGGACAGGGTCGAGGTCGCCGCCCACAGGCCGATGGTGCCGCCGAAGAGGGCGATCATGGCGACGCCCGCAATCGTCGACTGGCGCAGGATCCGCTGGTGCGCGGAGGGTTTCTTCTGGGGAGCTTGAATGACCAACATTTAACCAACCTCTCGCAGGTTAGCAGCCGGAGCGGAGGCCGGTGCCTGCTGCGGGCGCGCCGGAGCCGGCGCCGCATTGCGTTTCATGACGGATTGCAGAACCTCGTCGCGCGGGCCGACGGCCTTGATCCGGCCCTCTTCCATGATCGCGACCTGGTCGACCTGGCCGAGCGCGGCCGGACGGTGGGTGATGACGACCACGATGCCGCCGCGCTTCCTCACCGCGAGGATCGCCTGGTTCAGGGCCTCGTCGCCGGCGCCGTCGAGGCTGGCATTCGGCTCGTCGAGCACGACCAGGAACGGGTTGCCGTAGAGGGCGCGGGCAAGCGCCACGCGCTGACGCTGGCCGCCCGAAAGGGAGGCGCCGCCTTCGCCGATGCGGGTGTCGTAGCCGTCCGGCAGGTTGAGCACGAGCTCATGGGCGCCGGCGGTCTGGGCAGCAGCGATGATGTCCTCCGGCTTCGCATCGGGCTGGAAGCGCGAGATGTTCTCGGCGACGGTGCCTTCGAACAGCTCCACGTCCTGCGGCAGGTAGCCGATATTGCGGCCGAGCGCGTCGGGCTCCCACTGATCGAGGGCAGCGCCGTCGAGGCGGATCTCGCCGCGCAGGGTCGGCCACACGCCGACGAGGGCGCGGGCGAGGGTCGACTTGCCCGAGGCACTGGGGCCGATGAGGCCGAGGCCCTGGCCCGCCTGGAGCTGGAGCGTGGCAGCCTGGACGATCGGGAGCGAGGCGCCGGGAGCGCCGATATAGACCTCTTCGACCGACAGGGCAGCCTTGGGGGCCGGCAGCGGCATGCGCTGGCCCTGGGCCGGAACGATGGTCATGATATGCGCGAGGCGGCGATAGGCCTGACGGGAGGCGGTGAAGCCCTTCCAGTGCGCGACCGCGATCTCGATGGGAGCAAGCGCACGGGACATCAGGATCGAGCCGGCGATCATCAGGCCGCCCGACATCTGCCCCTGGATCACGTAATAAGCGCCGAGACCGAGGATGGCCGACTGGAGCACCATGCGGAACACCTTGGCGAAGGCGCTGATGCCCGACGAGGATTCGCTGGCGACGAGGCCGTCATTGACGTGGCGGACATGCACCTCGTCGTAGCGCTTGGCCAGGAAGCCCAGCATGCCGTTGGCACGGATCGCCTCCGCATTGCGGCGGCTGGTCTCGGCCATGGCGTGGCGCTCGGCGCCGCTCTTGGTCACCTCGTAGGAGGGACCTTTGCTCTTGGCGTCCGTATAGAGGGTGAGCAGGATGATCACGATGCCGCCAACCACCGACATGACGCCGATGCCGGGATGGATCATGAAGCAGCCGATGAGGAAGATCGGCATGAAGGGCATGTCGAACAGGGCGGTGGGACCTAAGCTCGACAGGAAGCCACGGATCGTGTCGAGATCGCGGATCGGCTGCATGCTCTCCGCTTGCCGGGCGCCCTTGAGGGGCATAGTGGCCACGAGGTCGAAGACGCGATGGGAGAGGATCTCGTCGAACCGGGCGCCGATGCGCGCCAGCATCCGACCGCGGAGCATGTCGAGGCCGCCGGAGAGAGCATAGGCCGCGAGCGTGATCAGCGAGAGGCCGATCAGGGTGGCGATGCTCCGGCTGGACAGCACGCGGTCATAGACCTGGAGCATGTAGATGGAGCCCGTGAGCGCCAGAAGATTGACGACCGCGGAGAACATGGCGACGCCGCCAAAGGAGGGAAGGCACGACTTCAGAGCGTCTTGGACTTCAGTGCTCTCTTCCCGGTTTCTCGATGCCTGCTTCATATTGTCTTTCCGTAGGCTCGCCAGTTGCCCGGCGCCATCATGATTTCAAAGCCACTATGCAAGGCTATACCTTATCATAGCAGTTGCCATCTGGCGATGGCTGCGATGTCGGGCTGGCGGCCCCACAAGAGTATCTCGTTATAGTTAGTCCTGGGAGGCCAGGTTTCTCAGCACTCTTATGGGTATTGAGTTGCCCCTAAGGTGGTCGGCTTTCCGTTACGCCACCTTTTGTAACCCTATTATATGTAACTATGTCAACAAAATGGTGATTCAAAAAAGCAGCGCTTTGCGAATTCCCCTTCGTACGAAGGGTATGTAACGTAAGCACCTCACCCAAAATGTAACGCTTTGGTAAAGATTTAAGGTTAATCCTCTCTGACCTGAAAATGAGGTCGGAATATGGACATCAGCCTAAGTTCTCAGGATCGCAGCGAAGCAGCAAAACCCGCGGTCGAATCATCCGCCGGCGGCATCCGGATCGATTCCGGTGCGAGTGCAGCTCTGGAAGAGGCCGTCAAAAGCGCGAAGCTCGGCCTCAAGCCTGCGTCCTCCCCTCATGTGGCGGCCGAGGAACCGATTGCAACCCGCAAACGGACATTTCCGATCGGGCTGCTGAGCCAAGCGGCCGTGGCGCTCGTGCTGGTCGGCGCCGGCTGGTCGGCCTCCTATATGGGGACGCTCGCCAATAAGGACGTGATCCGGCAGCTCGAAGCCGAGACGGCCCGCAGCCAGGAAATTCTGGAGCGGCTGAGCACGGAACTCGGCGCGCTGCGGCAGACGGTCGTCGCCTACAAGGACGTCGAGCACACCTCCTCCACGGCCTCCGCGTCCGAGCAGACGAAACTGACCGATAAGGTCGAGCGCCTGACGATCAGCCTGCAGGAGCCCGATAAAAAGCTGACCGCCCTGGAAGGCCGCCTCGACCGCATGGAAACCCAGATCCTGACGACCATCGCAGGATTGAACACCAAACTGACCGCACCGGCCGCAGCGGCTGCCCCCTCCCCTGCAGCTCCCGCGCCGACGGAGGCCGCTTTGCGCGAGGAGGCCCCGGCGCCGAAACCGGCCAAGAGCGAACCAACGAAGAGCGAACCCGTCGATGGCTGGGTGCTGCGCGAGGTCTATAACGGCGCGGCCCTCGTCGAGAACCGCAACCGTCGCCTCTACGAGGTCATGCCGGGCGGGATGCTTCCCGGCGTCGGACGGATCGAAGGCATCGAGCGCCGCGGCGCCCGCTGGGTCGTCGTCACCGACAAGGGCTTCATCGGCACCTACCGGTAAATCGTCATCGCGGAATGATCGCCCGCAGACCATAGACGAGCCCCGCAAAGACCGCGAGGCTCGCGATGTACATGAACACGAACCAGAGAAGCCGTTTCGAACGATTCTGCGTCTCAGCCGCCATCAGTGATATCCGTAGCCGCCGCCGGAAATCTCCTCCGCCACCTTGCCGCGGAAGACGTAGTAGGAATAGGCGGTGTAGGCGAAGGTGATCGGCAGGACGATGGCGAAACCCACCAGAGCGAAGAGCTGCGAGTTCACCGTGTTCGCCGTGTCCCAGATCGTAAGATTCGGCGGCACGAGGAAGGGGAACAGGCTGACGCCGAGGCCGAGATAGCCGAGCAGGAACAGGGCGATCGCCAGGAAGAACGGACGCACGTGCCGCCCGTCATCCAGATCGCGGAGCAGGCGGTAGGCCACATAGGCCGTGATCAGCGGGATCGGTGCGAGGAAGGCGATGTTGGGCCAGGTGAACCAGCGCGTCTCGATCTGGCGGCCGAGGAACGGCACCCACACCGACACGACGCCCATGGCGATCACCGTGGCGACGAGAAAGCGCAAGGCCATGCGCCGTGCCCAGATCTCCAGTTCGCCCGTCGTCTTCATCACGCACCAGGTGGCGCCGAGCAACCCGTAGCCGCAGATCAGGCTGAGGCCCGTGACCACGCTGAAGGGCGTGAGGAAATCGAAGGTGTCGCCGGTGAACTGGCGTCCGTCGGTCGCAAAGCCCTGCACGAAGGCGCCGAGCACCATGCCCTGGAAGAAGGTCGCAAGCAGCGAGCCGAAGAAGAAGGCGTTGTCCCACAAGAATTTCGAGCGCTCCGCCTTGAAGCGGAACTCGAAGGCGACGCCGCGGAAGATGAGGGCGACGAGCATGAGGATGATCGGCACGTAGAGCGCCGGCATGAGCACCGCATAGGCGATGTGGAACACCGCGAAGAGACCGCCGCCGCCCAGGACCAGCCAGGTCTCGTTGCCGTCCCAGATCGGCGCGACGGAGAACATCATGCGGTCGCGCCAGTTCTCACTGCCCGCCGCCTTGAAGAGAATGCCGATGCCGAGATCGAAACCATCGGCGATGACGTACATGGCCACCGCCACCGCGATCAGCCCCGCCCAGATCAGCGGCAGCCAGAAGGCGAGGCCCTCGTATTCCATTCCGAATCCGAACATCTCTTGACCCTCCTAGCGCACGGGCAGTGCCTTGCGACCCGATCCGCCATCGAACCCCTCGTCCGCCGCCGAGAAGGGACGCTTCGGTTTTCTGTGCAGATCCTCGCCGCGAATGTCCTCGACCGGATCGGGCCCGCGCCGCAGGAGCTTTGCGAGATAATAGGAGCCGAAACCGAACACGAAGGCGTAGACGACGATGAAGATGAGAAGCGATGCGGTCACCGCACCGGCAGTGACGGGCGAGACCGCATCGACGGTGCGCAAGTGCCCGTAGACCACGTAGGGCTGACGGCCGATCTCTGCGACGAACCAGCCGAAGAGCACGGCGCCGAAGCCCGAGGGAGTCATGATCATGGCGGCGGTCAGGAAGGTTCTGTCGGTGAACAGCCTGCCCTTCCAGCGCAGGTACAGGCTCCACAATCCGATGCCCAGCATCGCAAAGCCGATGCCGACCATGATGCGGAACGAGAAGAAGACCGGCCAGACCGGCGGGCGCTCGTCCGGCGGCACGTCCTTCAGGCCCGGCACGACACCGTCGAAGGCATGCGTCAGAACCCAGCTGCCGATCTTCGGGATCGCGATCTCGTAACGGTTCGTCTCCGCCACCTCGTCGGGAAGGGCGAAGAGGCGAAGGGGCATGTTGTCCATGCGGTCCCAGTTGCCTTCGATCGCCGCGAGCTTTGTCGGCTGGTATTTCAGCACGCCGAGACCGTGCAGATCGCCGATGAGAATCTGCACCGGCACGAAGATGGTGGCGAACCACAAGGCCATCGACAGGGAGCGCCGCGAGGCTGCGAGCTTTATCGCCGGCGCATCGTGCGGATGGCGCAGGAGCATCCAGGCCGACATGCCGGCGACCGCGAAGGCCGTCGTCAGGTAGCAGCCCATCACCATATGCGCATAGCGCAACGGGAAGGACGGGTTGAAGACGACCTTGAACCAGTCGACGGGCACCGCCTTGCCGTTCTCGATGGCGAAGCCGTCCGGCGTCTGCATCCAGGAATTGGCCGAGAGAATCCAGAACGCGGAAATCAACGTGCCCAGGGCGACCATGCAGGTAGCGAAGAAATGCAGCCGGTCGCCGACCCTCTCCCAGCCGAAGAGCATGATGCCGAGAAAGGCCGCCTCGAGGAAGAAGGCGGTGATCACCTCGTACGCGATGACGGGCCCGAGCACGTTGCCCGTGAACTCTGAGAACCGCGACCAGTTGGTGCCGAACTGGTAGCTCATGACGATGCCCGACACCACGCCGAGGCCGAAGGACACCGCGAACACCTTGACCCAGAACCGGAAGAGATTGCGGTAGAGCGGATCGCCGGTCCGCAGCCAGTTGAATTCGAGAGCTGCGAGCCAGCTGGCGAGGCCGATGGTGAATGCCGGAAAGATGATGTGAAAGGCGATCGTGAACGCGAATTGGATGCGCGACAGCATCAGGGCATCGAATTCCATATCCGCTTCCCCTTATCGACATACCCTCCTGCTTTTAGGGCATCATCGGGGCAGGACCAGGGGTTTGGAGTCCCGGCGGAATCACGCTCAGGAATGTTGTCTGCGGCAGGAGAAGGGTGGGAAGGTGCTCGCCGTGCCGGCATTCATGGCCGCCACCACCATCATGTTGGCGAGGCCGAGTTCCTCTTCCGACCGGGGGCAGACATCGCCCTGCGCCGTGCAGCCCGAGGCGAGAAAGGCTTCGTGACGATCCAGAAATTGCTGGCTCAATCCCTTCGTGCCGAGCCGCGCGAGCGCATCGGACCATGCTTTCTTGTAGCGCGCGCATTTCACGTCGGGCCAGCTCTGGGATTGCTGGTCCTGGGCAGTGGCGGGCGAGACGCAGGCGAACGCAATGAAGGCCGCGAAGGACATCGATTTCAGCGAATGGCTCATCTCGCCCGGCTCCCGTTAATGCAGGTGCGGTGGATCATGGGAGAGGTGGCGGGTCAAGCCGTCGGACAAGAAATGCCTACTCCAAGCCGTCATCCAGGGGGCCGCGCAGCGGAGCCCGAGATCCATAGCCGCCGACGTTGCAGAAGAGGCATTATCCCACTCATTTGTCCTTGAAGCGCCGCGATTATGGATCCCCGCCTGCGTGGGGATGACAGTCTGGAATCGTAGGAAATCCTCAGGCCCGCAGCTCTGGCTGGCTCTTCTGCCTGCGCGACGACGTGCGACGCTTCTTCGCCGGCTTCTCCTCCGCCCGCTTCTCCACCTCGCGCGAAAGGCGCTCCTGCAGCAGGCTCAGCACCGCCGCCTCCTCCGGCTTGAGGGAAGCAAGATCCTCGCGCAGCTGCGTCTCGATCTTCTCCTTGACGTCGAGAAGCAGGCCGCCGTCGAGGTAGCAGGCGAAAACCTCGGGATGCACATAGCACTTGCGGCAGATGCTCGGCGTGTTGCCGAGGCGCGAGGCGACCGTCTCGATGGCGTCGCGGATGTTCTTCTTCGCCTTGGCCTGGCTGTCGAATTCCTCGAATTCCGACAGGGCGAGCGCCGCCAGCACGGTGCCGGCCCAGGTGCGGAAATCCTTGGCGGTGATGTCGCGCCCGGTGATCTCCTTGAGATAGGCGTTCACATCGGTCGAATCGATCGACTGGCGCTCGCCGCCCTCGTCGATATACTGGAACAGATCCTGGCCCGGCAGGTCCTGGCAGGCCTTGACGATCCTGGCGATGCGCCGGTCCTTGACCTGCAACTTCCAGGTCTTGCCGCTCTTGCCCTTGAACTGGAAGCGCAGCTCGCCGCCTTCCACCTTCACATGAGGATCGCGCAGAGTGGTGAGTCCGTAGCTTTTGTTCTGCTTCACGTAATCGGAATTGCCGACGCGGATCAGGGTGTTCTCGAGCAGATTAACCACCGTCGCCAGCACTTTCTCCCGAGGCAGCCCGCGCAGGCTCATGTGCTCGTCGATGGTCTTGCGGATCGCCGGCAGGCCTTGCGCGAATTCGAGCATGTGCTCGTATTTCGTGCTCTCGCGAACCTCACGGAAGGCCGGATGGTAGCGGTACTGCTTGCGGCCCTTGGCATCGCGCCCGGTCGCCTGGATATGGCCGTTGGCCCTCGGGCAGATCCACACATCCGTGTAGGCCGGTGGGATCGCGAGCGACCTGATGCGCTCCAATACCGCCTTGTCGGCGACCTTCGTGCCGTCAGGCTTGGTATAGGTGAAGCCTTTGCCGGATTTCCGGCGGCGGATGCCCGGCCCCTCGTCGGAGACGTAAACGAGGCCCGCCGTTTCGGCGGCATCACGCGGATCGACGATGGTCTCGGTGGCGGCGTTCGGTTCCAGCAGCATGCGAAGCCTTGGATGAAAAGCAGAACGTCAACCGTGGCGCGCCATACCCGGTTCCCTATGCTGCTGCCCCGCGCGGTTTCGACGCCGCCGCTCGTTGCGAATCGTGAACACGAGAATGGTGCCGCTCAGGAACACGCTGATGAGGTTGAAGATCACCACGGGCCAACTCCCGATCAGGTACCCGTAGATTGCCCAGAGCGTGAGGGCGGTGACGGTGACCACGTACATATGCATGGAGATCGCCCGCGTATCGCGCTCCCGCCAGGCCTTCACCACCTGCGGGACGAAACTCGACGTGGAGAGGGTGCCGGCAATCGTCGCCAGAAGCGTCGGCAGCCAATCCTCCATAGGTGATTTCTCCCATATCTTGAGACGACGGCAACGGGTGCGAAGCGCGGGGAGTTCCCTTTCGCCCCATGCCGAGGTTAATACTGCGTAACCGTTTCACCCGGATTATCCATTGTCTTCCTTGTCCCTGCCTGACGTCCAAGGCCGCAAGCTCGTTTTCGTCGTCACCGAAGACTGGTTCTTCGCCTCCCACTTCCTGCCCATGGCCCGGGCGGCCCGCGAGCTCGGGCTCGCGGTGGCGGTGGTCACGCGGGTGCGCGCGCACCGGGAGGCGATCGAGGCGACCGGCGCCAAGGTCATTCCCTTCGAGGCCGACCGGCGCAGCCTGAACCCGATCACGACGGGGCTGAAGACCGGAGATCTCGCCGCCATCCTCCGGCGGGAGAAGGCCGATCTGGTCCATTGCATTGCCCTGCGCAGCATCCTCGTCGGCGGCTTTGCGGCGAGCATGGTGGGGGTGCACAGGCGGGTCTATGCCCTGACCGGCCTCGGCTTTCTCGGCGCCCGCACGGACCGGATCGCAAAGCTCGCCCAGAGGACCGTCCGCCTCCTCGTGCGCGGCCTGGAGACCCGCCAGACCCGCTACGTCTTCGAAAACCCGGACGATCCGAAGCTGCTCGGCCTCGATCCCTCGAGCGACAAGGTCGTCATCCTCGGTGGAGCCGGCATCGATCCCGAGGCCCTGGAGCCCCTTCCCTTGCCCCTGCAACCGCCGCTCAAGGTCGCCATCGTCGCCCGCATGCTCTGGTCGAAGGGGATCGACGTAGCGGTCGAGGCGGTCCGCAGCCTGCGGGGAAAAGGGGCCGCCATCGAGCTGTCCCTCTTCGGCGCGCCGGACCCCGACAATCCGAAATCCATCCCCGAGGAGACCTTGAAGGCCTGGGGCGACGAGCCCGGCATCGCCTGGCACGGCAGGACGCACGACATTCCGGCCGTCTGGCGGGACCATCACCTGGCCTGCCTGCCCTCCCGCGGCGGCGAGGGCCTGCCGCGGACGCTGCTGGAGGCCGCCGCCTGCGGCCGCGCCATCGTCACCACGGACGTGCCCGGCTGCCGCGCCCTGGTGCGGGATGGGATGGAAGGACGCCTCGTTCCCGCCGGCGACGCGGCAAGCCTCGCCGAGGCGCTCCTGGACCTCTTCCGCCGGCCGGATCTCGTCGCCCGCATGGGCGGGGCCGCTCGTGCCCGCGTGCTCGACGGCTTCACCGAGCGCGACGTGATGGAAGGCGTCAAGCGTCTCTACGGCGCCATGCTGGCCTCATGATCATCGATCCCATCGCCTTCATCCGGGCCGAAACCCGGCTTCGCCCCGTCCCGCACGCACCGGAGATTTCGCTTCACGTGGCCGACGAGGCGACGGAGCTGTGGCAGAAGACCGAGGAGGAGCTCGGCGAGATCGGTCTGCCGCCGCCCTTCTGGGCCTTTGCCTGGGCCGGCGGGCAGGCGCTCGCCCGCTATGTGCTCGACCATCCCGGGACGGTGCGGGGACGGCGGGTGCTGGACTTCGCCTCCGGCTCCGGCCTCGTCGCCATCGCGGCCACGAAGGCGGGTGCGGCCGAGGTGACGGCCTGCGACATCGACTCGTTCGCCATCGCGGCCATCGGCATCAACGCGGCCGCCAATCATGTGTCCGTCACCCCGCTCCAGGCGGACATCGTCGGCGAGGATCGCGGCTGGGACACGGTGCTTGCAGGGGATATTTGCTACGAGCAGGACCTCGCCGCCCGGGTCATCGACTGGCTGTCTTCCTTGAGCGCGCGGGGCGCCACCGTGCTGATCGGCGATCCCGGGCGCAGCTATCTGCCCAAGGACCGTCTCGACAGCCTTGCCGCTTATCAGGTGCCCGTCACGAGGACACTCGAGGACTCGGAGATCAAGCAGTCCAGCGTCTGGCGTTTCCGCAACCCTTAGGCGAAATCGGCATCATTGCCACTTCTGCACAGAATTCGGGCAGCCATTCTGCATTTTACCTCTTCAAATATGTAGTGTTATAACCTATGTGAATGAGGTGGTTCGCGGTTCGTATGCCGGCCGCGGGCGTTGGGGCAAGATTCACCGACCCGAACCAGGAGCGATCCTATGGCTCATTTACCGTCACTTCAGCACCCAGGATTCAATGCCGGCGTTCCGATGCCGACGTTCCACTCTTCTGAACGGACGGAGCAGGCCCTTGCCCTGTCGGAGGCCTTCTGCCGCGCCAGGGGCGCGCGGCTCACCCCGATCCGCCGCCGCGTGCTGGAGCTGCTTCATGGTGCCCAAAAACCCCTCGGCGCCTACGACCTGGTGGAACTCCTCGGCTCGCAGGGCCACCGCATGGCGCCGATCACGGTCTACCGCGCCCTCGATTTCCTGATCGAGCAGGGCCTCGCGCACCGGCTGGCGAGCCGGAATGCCTATATCGCCAGTTCGAGCCTTACCGGTGCCCGCGCTGCCACCGCCGTTCTGATCTGCGAGGTCTGCGGCGATGTCAGCGAGGTCGCCTCGCCCGATGTGGCCGAGACCGTCACGAAGGTGCTGCGGGAGCAGGGCTACCAGCCCCGCAGCCGGATCCTTGAGATCACCGGACGCTGCAGCCATTGCCGGGACGATCACTGATCGATCGGCCATCGTCACACAGGTCCGCTGAACTCGTTTAAGGGGTTGAGCATCGGATTCGATCCCAAAAGTGGCTTCCGCTTTTGGGTCCGATGCTTTGGGCCGCGCTTGACGGGAAAGGCTTTTGGCATCAGCTAAACGGCGGCAGCCAGGAGCTGCCGTCGTGGATTGCAGCATGTCCCTCACCTCGCCTTCCGAGACCGTCGCCGCCTCCGAGAGCCTCGCCGGCCCGGCTCAGCGCCACCGCACCATCGGCGTGCGCGTCGGATCCGTCATGGTCGGCGGCGGCGCGCCGATCGTGGTTCAGTCGATGACCAACACGGACACGGCGGATATCGACGCGACCGTGGCCCAGGTTGCGGCGCTCGCCCGGACGGGCTCGGAGATCGTGCGCATCACCGTCGACCGCGACGAGGCGGCAGCCGCCGTTCCGAAGATCCGCGAAAGACTCGACCGGCTCGGCGTGGACGTGCCTCTCGTCGGCGACTTTCACTATATCGGCCACCAGCTTCTCGCCGATCACCCGGCCTGTGCCGAGGCCCTGGCCAAATACCGCATCAATCCCGGCAATGTGGGCTTCAAGGAGAAGAAGGATCGCCAGTTCGGCGCCATCGTCGAGCAGGCGATCCGGCACGGCAAGGCCGTGCGCATCGGCGCCAACTGGGGCTCCCTCGACCAGGAGCTCCTGACCCACCTGATGAACGAGAACGCAGCCTCGGCCAATCCGCGCGACATGCGCTGGGTCACCCGAGAGGCGATGATCCAGTCGGCCCTGCTCTCCGCCGCCCGCGCGGAGGAGATCGGCTTGGGGAAAGACCGTATCATCCTGTCGGCCAAGGTCTCGGCGGTGCAGGACCTGATCGCGGTCTACCAGGATCTCGCCCGCCGCTCCGATTACGCGATCCATCTCGGCCTCACCGAGGCCGGCATGGGCACGAAGGGCATCGTGGCTTCGTCCGCCGCCATGGGCATCCTGCTGCAGCAGGGCATCGGCGACACGATCCGCTACTCCCTCACCCCCGAGCCCGGCGGCGACCGGACGGTGGAGGTGAGGACGGCCCAGGAACTGCTCCAGACCATGGGCTTTCGCACCTTCGTGCCCCTCGTCGCCGCCTGCCCCGGTTGCGGACGCACCACCTCCTCGGTGTTCCAGGAACTGGCCCGGGACATCCAGACCTGGATCTCCACCTCCATGCCCGAATGGCGCCGCACCCATCCCGGCGTCGAGAACCTGAACGTGGCGGTGATGGGCTGCATCGTGAACGGTCCGGGCGAGTCGAAGCACGCGAATATCGGCATCTCGCTTCCGGGCACCGGCGAGCAGCCGGCGGCCCCCGTTTTCATCGACGGCAGGAAGGCCATGACCCTGCGCGGCCCGACGCTTGCCAAAGACTTCCAGAAGATCGTTCTCGACTACATCGAGAAGAATTACGGTCAGGCCGGGCGCGATGCTGCCGAATAAGGCAGCACACGCGAGCAGGGAACCCCAAGCGAAATTTCGTTTTAAGCTAAAGCGCGATATGCTAGAGAGCCCGCCGCGCCGGCACTGACGGCACCGCGCTCTTTGGAGAAACGGACGGAAATCAAGCCGCCCTTCGTCATTTATAGAGAAATTCAACTCGGGCCGTCCGCGGGCAGATCCGCAAAGAAAAGCAGACATGGCAGAGCAGCAAGCCATAGCCCCAGGGCATGCAGATTCCGCAGCCCCTGAGGCCACCCTACCGGGCAGCCATCATACGGCCAGCTTCTGGACCCTGACTCTCGGAGCCATCGGCGTCGTCTACGGCGACATCGGCACCAGCCCGCTCTATGCCATGCGCGAGACGGTCGCCGCCGCCACCGGCGGTCATCACGGGACGCCTGTTCCCCTGACCCGCGAGTTGGTGATCAGCATTCTCTCGCTCCTGCTCTGGGCACTGATCCTCACGGTCTCGGTCAAATACGTCCTGCTGCTGCTGCGGGCGGACAACAAGGGCGAAGGCGGTTCGCTGACCCTGGTGGCCCTGGCGCAGCGTGCTCTCGGCCGCCGCAGCCTGCCGGTTCTCATGATGGGCATGGCCGGAGCAGCCCTGTTCTACGGCGATGCCGCCATCACGCCAGCGATCTCCGTGCTCTCGGCGCTGGAAGGCCTGAAGCTCGTGGCGCCATCCTTCGAGGCCTATGTTCTCCCCGGCGCGCTGGCGATCCTCATCGCCCTCTTCGCCGCGCAGAGCCACGGCACCGGCAGGGTCGCGGCCTTTTTCGGACCGCTGACGCTCCTGTGGTTCATCACCATGGCGGGCCTCGGTCTCCTCCACATCGCCGACGATTGGGAGGTCCTGCTCGCCTTCAACCCCTATTACGGGGTGTCCTTTCTGATCACGCATCCCGGGACGGCCTTCGCGATCCTCGGCAGCGTCTGCCTTGCGGTGACCGGCGCCGAAGCGCTTTATGCCGATCTCGGCCATTTCGGCCGCAACCCGATCCGCGTCGCCTGGGGCACCGTCGTCTTCCCGGCCCTTGCCCTGAACTATCTCGGCCAGGGCGCGCTCGTTCTGTCGAACCCCGATTCCATCGCCAATCCGTTCTTCCTGCTGGCGCCGCCCTGGATGCTCCTGCCGCTCGTGATCCTCGCAACGCTTGCCACCATCGTCGCGAGCCAGGCGGTGATCACCGGCGCCTATTCCCTGACCCGGCAGGCGGTGCAGCTCGGCATCCTGCCGCGCCTCGAAGTGCGCTTCACCTCCGAGACGCATCAGGGCCAGATCTACCTGCCGCGGGTGAACTGGCTGCTGCTGGCCGCCGTGGTCGGCCTCGTGCTCCTCTTCGGCTCCTCCTCGAGCCTCGCCAGCGCCTACGGCATCGCTGTCTTCGGCACCATGGTCGTCACGACCCTTCTCGCCTGCGTGGTGATCAGCATCAGCTGGGGCTGGGGACCGCTGAAGACCGGGCTCGTCATGATCCCGCTGCTCCTCATCGACCTCACCTTCCTGTCCTCGAACCTGGTGAAGCTTCTCGACGGCGGCTATGTCCCGCTCGTCATCGCCGGCGTATTCTTCGTGCTAATGTGGACCTGGGTGAAGGGAACCCGCATCCTGTTCGAGAAGACCCGCAAGATCGACGTGCCTTTCCTCGAGCTGGTGCAGATGCTGGAGAAGAGCCCGCCGCACCGGGTGAAGGGCACCGCCGTCTTCCTGACGAGCGATCCGGACACCGCGCCGGCGGCACTGCTGCACAATCTCAAGCACAACAAGGTCCTGCACGAGAAGAACGTGATCCTCACCGTCAACAGCGCCGACGTTCCGCGCGTGGAGGACGAGGACCGCGTCGCCATCGAACACGTGGGCGATTCGTTCTGGCGCATCCGCCTGAGCTACGGCTACATGGAAACGCCGAACATTCCGCGCGGCCTCGCGATCCTGCGCCGCCAGGGTTTCAAGTTCGACATCATGGCGACGTCGTTCTTCCTCTCGCGCCGCTCGATCCGCCCCGCGAGCCAGTCGGGCATGCCGCTCTGGCAGGACAGGCTCTTCATCGGTCTGGCGAAATCCGCGAGCGACGCCACGGACTTCTTCCAGATCCCGACCGGGCGCGTGGTGGAAGTGGGCACGCAGGTGACGGTGTAAGCCTGTTGCCGGATGGATGACGAGATGTCAGTTTTGGAAGTCCATGACCGACATCGCCCTCCTCCGCCCGAGCCTCGGCCGGCTGCACGAATACGAAAATGCCCTTGAACGGGGATGGTCGCCCAACACCGACCAGGACGTGAGTCGCGAGCAGCTTATCCAGCTGAGGCGCAATCCGGCCCGTTTCCTGCACGATCTCTACAACAGCCCGATGGTCCGCCTGCCGGACGGACGGGAGGTGCCGCGCCTGCCGGCCCACGATTTCTGGATCGACGACGGCGAATTCTGTGGCCGCATCGGCTTTCGCTTCCAGCGCGGAACGGAGGAGCTGCCGAGCGCGATCTACGGCCATATCGGCTACACGATCGTTCCCTGGAAGCAGCGGCGCGGCTACGCCACGCAGGCGCTGAGGATGATCCTGCCCGTGTGCCGCTCGGAAGGTTTTTCGCGGGTGCTGATCACCTGCGACGACGACAACGACGGTTCGCGCAAAGTGATCGAGGCCAATGGCGGCGAGCCCGCGGGGACCCTCCCGCACCTGTCCCGACCCGACCACGTGAAATGCCTGTTCTGGGTGCCGACCGGATAAGCGCCGGATAGTTCGCGATAAAAGATAGACGCCTTTTCCCTCCTCCTTGTGGGGAGGGCCAGGGTGGGGTGTTGGCGCCTTACCTTTATAGGCTATCGCACACACCCCCCACCTCCAACTCCTCCCCACCGCAAGTCGGGTGTTCCCGACTTACGGCAGACCAAAGGCAAGTCTCGGGCAAGCCCGAGGCTTGTGGGGGAGGAGGGTCCAAGTCGTGCAGCGCAACCCTTACCGGCCGTTGACCCTGCGGTCGTCGCCGGGCTCGAAGCGGAGGTCGCGATCCAGGCGGCCGCCATTGTCGTCGTTGAGATCGTCCGCACCCCGTGTCCGGCGCAGCGCGAGCAGATCGTCGGCTCCCCGGGTCCGGGTCCGGGTCTGGTGCTGATCCTGGGTGCGCGTGCGCGTCCGGTCCTCAGCCCTGGCCTGGTTGCGGCCATCGTCATCCCGGGCGCGGCTCACATTGGCATCGCCGCCGCGTCCTCTGCCGCGGCCGCTGTCGTCGGCCCGGTTATCGTCACCGCCTCGACCGCGGCCCTGGCCTCCGTGATCATCCCCTCCGCGGCTGCTGCGACCGCCATTGTCGTCGCCTCCGCGACTGCTCCGGCCGCCGCTGTCGTCACTGGAACGGCCGCCTCCGTGGTCATCGCCACCACGTCCGCCGCGGCCGCCGCTATCGTCTCCGCCGCGCCCTCCCCGATCGCCGCCGCCATCGTCGCCACCGCGGGCCATGGCCGGTGAGATGAGGGCACTCGCGACGACCGCGGGGATTGCCACCGCCGTCAGCGACGCCAGGACAGTTCCCAGAACCAGGACGCTCGGGCCCTTCTTGATCGGCTTTACCATCGTCTTCCTCCATTCATCCGTCGCGCCGGGAGCGGCGCCGATGGAGGCGAATCTGCACGAGGCCCGGCATGCGAACCTGATAGGCCATGTCAGCGAAATATCAGATTGGGCATGCTATGCTGGCGAGCTTTGGAAGGTTTCATGATCCGACGCCATCTCATCGTCCTGCTCGCCGCCGGCCTCGCCGTGAGTGCGGTGGAGAGTTCCTGGCCGGGCGTCGCGATCGCCAAGGACGGCGACAGCGGCGGCAATAGCGGCAGCGGCAGCGACGACAGCGGCGGTGGCCATGGCGGGGGCGACAACAGCGGCAAGGGCAGCGAAAACAGCGGACGGGGCGGTGGCGACGATGACGGCGGAGGCCGGGGCCGCGGTGGAGATGATGGCGGCCAGGGCCGGGGCCGTGGACGCGGGGGCGACGACGATGTCACCGCAAAAACAGGCTGGGGCAGCACCTCCTCCGAGAGCGCACGCGAGGCCGTCTCGCAGGGCTGGGCCCTCGCCCTGAGCACCGTTCTTCCCACCGTCTCGAAAGCAGTCCCCGGCAAGGTGCTGGAAGTGGATCTGCGCCAATCCTGGACCGGCGAGTGGCGCTACGAATTTCTCATTCTCACGCGGGATCGCCGCTATCAGGAGGTCGTCGTCGACGCCCGCCGCAACCAGATCCTTCAGATCAGGAGACGTTGATGAGGGTCCTTCTCGTGGAGGATGAGGCGGCCATCGCCAGGGATGTCGCGAGCGCCCTGGCCGAGACGGGCTATGTGGTCGACATCGCCAGGGACGGCGAAGAGGGATGGTTCCGGGCCTCGACCGAGGATTACGACGCCGTCGTGCTCGATCTCGGCCTGCCGAAGCTCGACGGCCTCTCGGTGGTGCGGCGCCTGCGCGAAGAGGACAGCAGCGTGCCGATTCTCGTTCTGACCGCCCGCGGCTCCTGGCTGCAGCGGGTCGAAGGCATCGATGCGGGCGCCGACGATTATCTGACGAAGCCCTTCGAGATGGAGGAGCTTCTCGCCCGTCTTGCCGCCCTGCTGCGCCGTGTCGGCCGCCATGTCACGCCGCTGATCGAGGTCGGAACCATTCGCATCGATACCCGGCGCCTGCGGGTGATGATCAACGGCCGCGCGATCGAGCTCTCGCCGCTCGAATTCCGCCTGCTGCGCTATCTCGCCCACAACCGGGATCGCGTCGTCGCGCAGAGCGAACTCGTCGAGCATGTCTACGGGAACGACGAGCCGGACAGCAACACCATCGAGGCCCTGGTCGCCCGCCTGCGGCGCAAGATCGGATCGGAGGCGATCGGAACCCGGCGCGGCCACGGCTACATCATGGAGACGCCTTCGCCATGAAACGCATCGAGCGCAAAGCCTGCAACTCCATCCGCGTGCGTCTGCTGACGGTTGCCGTCATGTCGATCATTGCGACGATTGCGGTGGCAGGCACCTCCCTGGTCGTGTTCTTCGAACGTCAGGTGCTGCGCTATGTCGAGCAGGACCTCAACATCCACTGGACCGAACTTGCGACCGCGTTCGGCACCGAGGGCGAAGCCGGAATCAGCCAGAAGCTCACCGATCCGCGCTATCACCAGCCCTATGGCGGGGCCTATTGGCAGGTGTCCGAGAACGGGCGTCCGATCGTGCGGTCCCGCTCCTTGTGGGATCTGGACCTGCCCTCCGGCGGGACCCGGCAGGGCACGGAGCGCGAAAAGGCCTTCGAGGTCGAGGGGCCCGACGGCTCTGAGCTTTACGTGATCGAACGGGAGGTCACGGTCGATGGCGCTCAAGGCCCTCGAACCGTCAGCCTCGCGGTCGCTCTCGACCATGCGCAGGTGGTGGAGCTGCGCGAAGCCTTCGGCTGGGACGTGACCCGCGTTCTCATCCCGATTGCTGCCGTGCTCGTTCTCTTCGCCTGGATTCAGCTCTCGCTGGGTTTGAGACCGCTGCAGGATGTCGGCCGCGACCTGAACGCCGTGCAGACCGGCCAGATCCGGCGCATGACCCGGCGGTTCCCCAACGAAGTCGCACCGCTGGTCGAGAGCATCAACAAGCTGCTCGACCGCCAGGAGAATCTCGTGCGCAAGGCGCGCGACCGGGCCGGGGCACTGGCGCACGGCCTGAAGACGCCCTTGACGATTCTCGGCGCCGAGGTGAGGCATCTCGAGCAATCCGGCCGGCATGAGGAAGCCGCGCGCATGCAGGAGCAGCTCGGCCTCATCCGCACGCATGTGGAGCGCGAGGTGGCGCGGGCGCGCACCAGCGGCGCATCAGTGGCCTGCGGAGCCTACACGCAGGTGGAAGAGACCGTCGCCCGCCTCCTGCGCCTGATGCAGCACATGCCCAGGGGCGAACAGCTCGTCTGGGAGACGGAGATCCCAGCCGATCTCGCCGTCGACATGGATCCGCACGATTTCGGCGAGGTCATGGGCAACCTTCTCGACAATGCCAGGAAATGGGCGGGAGCCCAGGTCACGGTGCGTGCCGGGCGCGCGGGCGAGAAGGCCCGGATCGTCGTCGAGGATGACGGGCCGGGCTTCTCCAAAACCGGCGGCGTACGCCCCGAACGCGGCGTGCAGGGACAGGCAGATCCAACCTCCAGTGGGCTCGGTCTAGGGATCGTCGAGGACATCCTGGCCGAATACGGAACGAGCGCGGAGATCGACGGCAACGGCCATTGCCGCATCGCGTTCGAAATCCCGCTCTGCCGCGAGCTGCCTTTGCCGGCCGACAGGCACGGGCGAAAGGGCGAAAGGCGGACGCCAGCCTAGCTCGATGCCGATATTCGCTCTCCAATCAAGGCCTTACCGGCTTTTGCATTGATCGGTCGCTATTGCCGCATGCGTTGAAGCGTTGAGCAAACCTCCTAAATCTATCCGGATTAAGATTTGTAGCGGCGCTTTCCGGTCAACCCTCGAAGACACCGAGCCAGGTCTGCCCTGCATCGACCAAGAGAGCACGTCCGTGACGAACGAAGCCGTCAACCTCACCAATTGCGACCGGGAGCCGATTCATATTCCTGGCAGCATCCAGGAGCATGGTTGCCTGCTCGCCTGCGATATCCATGCTTCCGTGATTTTGCGGCATTCAGCCAACGCAGCCGACGTCCTGGGGCTTCAGGGCGAGATCAACGGCCGCGATCTGGACGATGTTCTCGGCGAGGAGGTGACCCATACCCTCCGCAATGCGCTCGCGACGTCAGGCGGTGAGAGCCGCGCGGCTCTCCTCTTCGACCTCGACATTCGCGATACGGCCTTCGATGTGGCCATTCACCGCTTTCACTCGACGGTGATCATCGAATTCGAGAAATCCGCCTCCCGCTTCACCAAACCGCTTGATCTGACACGTGCCCTGATCGGCCGGCTCAACAAGGCGGTCAGCGCCGATCAGCTCATTCGCGACGCCGCCCGCCTCGTGCGCGGCCTTCTCGGCTATGACCGCGTCATGGTCTATCAATTCGGGCACGACGGCTCGGGGAAGGTCGTCAGCGAGGCCAAGCGCAGCGACCTCGAAAGCTTCCTCGGCCAGTATTTTCCCGCAAGCGACATCCCGCAGCAGGCGCGGGTTCTGTACTTACGCAACATCATACGCATCGTGGCGGACTCGGATGGCAGGCGAATCCCCATCGAGCCCGTTCTCGATGCCTCAGGCGAGCCGCTTGACCTGTCCTTCGCCCATCTGCGCAGCGTCTCGCCGATCCATTGCGAATATCTGCGCAACATGGGCGTCGCAGCCTCCATGTCGATCTCGATCATCATCGGCGGCGAGCTCTGGGGCCTGATCGCGTGCCATCACTATTCCCCACGCGTGCTCCCGATGGGTCTGCGCGTCGCAGCGGAAGTGTTCGGAGATTTCTTCTCCCTCCATCTCAACGCCCTGCTCCAACGCGGCAAGCTCGAGACGGCAACGCAGGCCCGTCGCTCCCTCGACAGGATCCTCAAGCGGGCCTCGCATCAGGCTAATGTCGGTGACACCCTTCGCGCGAGCCTCGCGGATCTCGGGCAATTGGTGCCATGCGACGGCCTCGGGCTGTGGATCGACGAGGTCTGGACGCCGCAGGGCAGCGCACCGCCTGCCGAGGCCGTCGCCTCCATCGCGAGATTCGTCGGCAACGTCGCCGATGGCGGACGGATCTGGGCAACCCATGCCCTCTCCCATCGTCTCGCTTCGGCCGAAGAATATCGCGACAGGGCCTCCGGCATTCTCGCCGTGCCGCTATCGCAAATCCCGCGTGACTACCTGTTCTTCTTTCGCAAGGAGCAGGTGCAGACGCTCGACTGGGCCGGCAATCCGGAAAAATCCTATGATGTCGGTCCGCTCGGCGACCGTCTCACGCCGCGCAAAAGTTTCGCCATCTGGAAACAGACCGTTCATGCGCAGTCGCAACCCTGGTCCGAGGCCGATCGCGAGATAGCCGAGGCCGTCAGGATCGCCTTGGCCGAGGTGGTGCTTCGCCATGGCGAGCTGCTCGCCGACGAGCGGACCAAGGCTGAGATTCGACAGCGCATGCTCAACGAGGAGCTCAACCACCGGGTCAAGAACATTCTCGCGATCATCAAGTCCCTGGTAGGGCATCCGGTGCAGGAAGGCCGCAACATCGAGGATTATGTCGCCTCGCTCCAGGGGCGCATCCAGGCGCTGGCCGTCGCCCACGATCAGGTGGCGAGGGGCGGCGGCGGAGGCTCCCTCGCCGAGCTTCTCGATGCGGAGCTGACTCCCTACCGCGGTCCTGCCACGACGATCATGCTCGATGGTCCGAAAGTGTGGCTCGATGCGCGGGCCTATTCGGTCATGGCGCTCGTGCTGCACGAGTTGTGCACCAACGCCGCGAAATACGGCGCACTCTCCAGGGAGGGCGGGAAGCTGTCGGTCGCGTGGTCGCTGGTGCCGGAGGGCGGCTGCAAGATCGAATGGCGCGAATCGGGCGGGCCCATCGTCTCGCCGCCGAAGCGCGAAGGCTTCGGCACGGTTCTGATCGACCGCAGCATCCCCTACGATCTCGGCGGAGAAAGCCGGGTCGACTACCTGCCGACGGGGGTCGAGGCGTGCTTCTTCATTCCGCAAAAGCACATCCTGTTCGTGACGGTCCCGGGCGCCGACCAGAAGATGCAAGCGATATCGGCCGAGACGAGACAATCCATCGACCTGTCCGGCACGAGCCTGCTGCTGGTCGAGGATCAGCTGCTGATTGCGCTCGATGTCGAGGCAATGCTTACCGAGCGGGGACTCGGCGACATCACAATCAGCGCGTCGGTCGATGATGCGCTTCGCAAGCTCTCCGCCTTTATGCCGGACGTCGCCATCCTCGACGTGAATCTCGGCGAGGGGACCTCCATTCCGGTGGCGGAGGCTCTCGCCAGGCGCAAGATCCCGTTCGTCTTCGCAACGGGATACGGAGAAAAAGGCATGGTCCCTGCAGCATTCTCGGACATCCCCGTCGTGCGCAAACCCTACGATTCCGAGAGCTTGATCGGGGCGATCGCATCGGTGACGGGGCGCGAGCGTCCTCGCTGAAAACTCAGACCCGACGCTCGACCACGAAGCGCACGGCGTCGCGCAGGATCTGCGCATGCGGACCGAAATCGTCGAGCGCCGCTTCGGCGGCCGCGACGAGCCGATTGCACTCGCTGCGCGCACCGTCCATCCCGAGCAGGTCGACGAGCGTGGCCTTGCCCTTCTCCTGATCCTTGCCCGTGCGCTTGCCGAGCGCTTCCGCCGAGGCTTCCCGGTCGAGGATGTCGTCCGCCACCTGGAACGCGGCGCCGAGGGCCCGTCCGTATGCGACGAGCTTTTGGCGGGCAGCCGCGTCAGCCTTGCCCAGGATCGCACCGGCCTCCACCGAGAAGGTGAGGATCGCGCCGGTCTTCATCATCTGGAGCAGGCGGACATCAGCCTCTCCCAGCTCCGCCGGCCCGTAGCGGCCCTCGGCCGACAGGTCGAGGAGCTGGCCGCCCACCATGCCGCCCAAGCCCGAGGCGCGGGCAAGGCCGTGCACGAGATCGGCGCGAATCGCCGCATCCTCTGCCGTCGCGGGATCGGCGAGCACCTCGAAGGCCAGGGTCTGGAGGGCGTCGCCCACGAGGATCGCGGTCGCCTCGTCAAAAGCCTTATGCACCGTGGGGCGGCCCCGGCGCATGTCGTCGTCGTCCATGGAGGGCAGATCGTCGTGCACCAGGGAATAGCAATGCAGCAGCTCCACGGCGCAGCCGGCGCGCAGCGGCCCCTGCCCTTCGGCGCCGAAGAGGCGGGCGGCCTCCAGAGTCAGGAACGGCCGCAGGCGCTTGCCGCCGCTTAAGGTCGCATGCCGCATGGCGGCCATGAGGCGCGGCGGCCTGACAAGCTCGCCCGGGGCGGCTTTGTCTGCTAGCAAGGCTTGGAGACTTGCTTCGACGATCTCCGCGGCGTCGGACAGCCGCGTCGTGAAAGTGCTGGTGGATGGCGTCATGATGAGCCTGAATTCGGATGGGGCCGCCGCTCCGCCCGAGGGAAGCGTCGGTGAAAGGTCGCGGCCGAGATGGGCATGGCGCTCGGGACGGCCGGGAGCGCCGATGTCGGCCGCCCGCCTTCTCCGCCGCTTCGTCCAGATCGGCCTTGGTCTCATCCTCTTATGGGTCGGCGCGGTCTTTTGGCTAGGGCTTTTGTACTGGGCCGTGCCGCCGGTCTCGACCCTCATGCTCGGCCGCTGGCTCACCCTTCAGCCGGTCGAGCGCGATTTCGTGCGTCTCGACGAGATCTCCCCCAACCTGCCGCTCGCCGTCCTGACCGCCGAGGACAGCCGTTTCTGCGATCATCAGGGCGTCGATTGGGGCGCCCTCTGGCTCGTGGTGGAGGCGGCAGACGACGATGGGCCATCCAGGGGCGCCTCGACGATCCCGATGCAGGTGGCTAAGAACCTCTTCCTCTGGCCGAGCCGGTCCTACGTCCGCAAGGGCCTGGAAATCCCGGTCGCGCTCTATCTCGACCTCATCTGGTCCAAGCGGCAGATGATGGAGGTCTATCTCAACATCGCCGAATGGGGCGACGGCGTCTTCGGAGCCGAGGCGGCGGCGCAGAAGTATTTCCGCAAGTCCGCCAAGAACTTGACTCGTCAGGAGGCGGCCCTCCTGGCACGGGCCCTTCCCAATCCCCTCGTCCGCAACCCGGCCCGCCCGTCTTCCCGCCACCGGGCGCTGGCGGGGCAGCTGATGGCCCGCATGGAGAGGGCCGCCCCGTTCAGCGACTGCCTGAAGCCGTGACAGCGGCAAACTGCGGCAAGGAAAAACCCTCGGATTGCGTCTGGGGGCTAGATATTTGCCCGAAGACCTTGTATGAGGCGCAACCTCATCAAGTTTGAGATGTGAGCGTTCCCCGGTTGAGCGGGCGCTCCGCTATTTTAACCGGAGACGAGTTATGGCCGTTCCAAAGAGAAAAACGTCGCCTTCGCGGCGCGGCATGCGTCGCTCCGCCGATGCCTTGAAGGCCCCGACCTACATCGAGGACAAGGATTCCGGCGAGCTGCGCCGTCCTCACCACGTTGACCTGAAGACCGGCATGTACCGCGGCCGTCAGGTCCTCAAGGTGAAGACCGAAGCCTGATCGATCGCGGCATGCGACGATACGAACCGGCGCTCAAGGCGCCGGTTTTTTTATGCCCGCAATCCCCAGAAGCTGCCCCAAAAGCCCTGATTTTCCATCGCTTTTTACGCTTCCTTAAGCCTGAGAAGCGATCCTGCATCCTTGTTTCAGGGGCTTGGACCAGGCTTGCACGAGGCGCCTTCGGTCACCCCGCGCGGTCTGGTGTCAAGGGTGAGTGTGATGGCGACGAAGCGGCAGGGCCGGACGGGACTTTTTCAGAGCGCATCCCGGCCTCAACGCAAGCGCCAAGCTCCACAGCGGACATCGCCTGCCGGCATCACCTACGCCTGGGACATGATCTCGGACACGCTGACCTGGGGCCCAGGCGCCGCCGAGGCGCTCGGCCTGTCCGGCCGGGACCTGCCCAGGACCGGCAAGGCTTTCGCGCAGATGATCGAGCCGGGCTGCGGCCTTTCCCGCCCCGAAGCCATCTCCGCGACGGAAGCTCCCGCTCGCACCTATGACACCCGCTATGCGCTTCGCCTCGAGCCGGATCGGGTGGTGATGGTCGAGGATGCCGGCCGTTGGCAGCCGGGCGTCCAGGGAAGCCCCGCCTTCGCCCGCGGCCAGCTCCGCATCGACCCGGCTTCGGGAGCCAGAGAGCTGCTTCCGGCCATTCTCAGAGCCCGCTCCGAGCTTCTGTGCAGGATCCAGAACGGCATCAACGAAGCCTTGCGGGTGTCGCAGACCTGTACCCTGATCGTCGGCAGCATCGATGGCGGCGAAGCGGATCTCGTCGCGGACATCGCCCGCGATCTCCGCCCGATGATGCGCCATTACGACCTGTTCGCCGCGCTCGGGCCGAACCGCTTCGCCCTGGCCCTTACCTGCTGCCCCGCTTCCGATGCGCCGAGCGCCATGAAGCGTCTGGATGCGCTCCTGAAAGATCGCGGAGCCGCCGCCTCCCTCCGCCTCGGTGCCGCCTGCGCGCCCGACCATACGTTCAAGGCCACGAAACTCCTGCGCTTCGCCGAACAGGCATTGGCCTCGGCCTTGGAGCGGGACGAGTCCCGCAGCTTCTACGATGCACGCCCTGCCAAGCCGTCGCCAGCGGCGGAGCAGGCGCCATTCGACTGGATTACCGCCCTCAACGAGCGCAGCCTGACGCTCGCCCTCCGGCCGATGGTGGAGGCGCATGGCCGCGCCCCCTTCCTGATGCAGGCCAGCGCCTCGCTTCGTGATGCTGCGGGGGGCACGATGCCGCTCGGACCAGTGCCGAGCCTCAAGGCCTCCAATCTCGCCCTTCTGGTCGACGGACGGATGCTGGAACTCGCCGCAGACCATCTCCAGCACCACCCGGACGAGCATCTCTCCCTGCCGGTTTCGCCAAAGGCCCTACAGGATCCGGAATGGCTGCCCATGCTGGCGGCGCATCTCGGTGCCCATCCCGGCATCGAGTCGCGGCTGATGATCGAGGTGCCGGAAGCGGCGCTCGCCGAATGCCGGCGCAATCTCGGCCGGCTTCACGCCATGAAAGCCCTCGGCATCGGGCTCGCGCTCACGGGCTTCGGAACGGGCTACGTCTCGCCCATGCAGCTGCGCATGCTGCCGGTCGATCTTCTGACCATCGACGGTGCCTTCATCCAGCCGCTTAGGCGATCCACCGACGACCGCCTTTTCGTCCGCACCCTCATCGACCGGGCCCAGCAGCTCGGCATTGCCGTTGCGGCGGAATGGGTGGATGACGAAGCGACGGCCCGACTGCTCGCCTCCTGGGATGTGGATTACCTCCAGGGTGCGCTGTTCGGTGAGCCGGAAGCGGTCCAGCAGCCCTCGGCGCTCGCGCAGATGCTCAAGCGCGCCCGCGGCTGACGAAAACCTTCTACTTGCTTGCCAGCTTGTCGAGCTTGGCCTGCATGTCGGCCATCTGCCGCTTCAGGGTATCGAGGTCGCTCGTGTCCTCGCCCTTTTCTCCCTTCAAGACCTTGCCCTCGCCGTTGGCGGATGCAGGCTGCGGGAAGGGGGAGAACATGCGCATGGCCTCGGTGAAGAAGCCCATGTTCTTGCGCACCTGCTCCTCCATGGCCTGGAAGGCGCCGGGGCCGAAAGCGCTGGCCATCTGCTCCCGGAGCTTCTGCTGCTCCTGGGACAGGTTGTTCATGGAGAATTCGAGATAGCTCGGCACCAGGGCCTGCATGCTGTCGCCGTAGAAGCGGATGAGCTGGCGCAACACGGTGACGGGCAGAAGGTTCGGCCCCTCCTTGTTCTCCTGCTCGAAGATGATCTGAGCGAGCACCGAGCGGGTGATCTCCTCGCCGGACTTCGCGTCGTAGACCACGAAATCCTCGCCCTTGCGCACCATGCCGGCCAGATCTTCCAGCGTCACGTAGGTCGATGTGCCCGTGTGATAGAGGCGGCGGTTGGCATATTTCTTGATGACCGTCGGTTGTTTTTCCGTCGCCATGATGCGCCGATACGCTCCTTGGGAAATCCACCAGGTCCGGCACCCCCCATCCCGATCGTCGGAATGCCAGTCGTTAATGATTATAAGCCTTATGCCGGTCGATCAAAGCGCCAAAAGTCTAAGGTGCCCTGAGCCGGTCCGTACGATCCGATCCTTGACATCCCACCCCCTGGGGATTTGATCGGGCCAGCACTACATTCGTCTTGCGATCAAGCAATCAGCACAGGAGAGAGGAATGCCCCGAGACAACATCGTCATCGTCGGAGCGGCGCGCACGCCCGTCGGCTCGTTCAACGGGGCCTTCGCCAACACCCCGGCGCACGAGCTCGGCGCCATCGCCGTCAAAGCGGCCCTCGAGCGGGCGAAGGTGGACGGCGCGGAAGTGGACGAGGTGATCCTCGGCCAGATCCTGACCGCAGGCCAGGGCCAGAACCCCGCCCGCCAGGCCGCCATGGCGGCCGGCGTGCCGCAGGAAAAGACCGCCTGGGCGCTCAACCAGCTCTGCGGCTCGGGCCTGCGCACGGTGGCCATCGGCCTGCAGCAGATCGCCAACGGCGATGCCAACATCATCGTCGCCGGCGGCCAGGAATCCATGTCGCTCGCCCCCCACGCGGCGCATATGCGCTCCGGCACCAAGATGGGCGACTTCAAGCTCGTCGACACCATGCTGAAAGACGGCCTGATGGACGCCTTCAACGGCTACCACATGGGCACCACCGCCGAGAACGTAGCCCAGCGCTGGCAGCTCACCCGCGAGGAGCAGGACCAGTTCGCCACCGCCTCCCAGAACAAGGCCGAGGCCGCCCAGAAGGAAGGCCGCTTCAAGGACGAGATCACGCCCGTCACGATCGCCTCCCGCAAGGGCGACATCGTGGTCGACCAGGACGAGTACATCCGCGCCGGAACGACCGTCGAATCCCTCGCCAAGCTCCGGCCCGCCTTCTCGAAGGACGGCACGGTCACGGCCGGCAATGCGTCGGGCATCAATGACGGCGCCGCCGCCCTCGTTCTGATGACCGAGGCGGAGGCCCAGAAGCGCGGCCTGACCCCGCTTGCCCGCATCGCCTCCTGGGCGACGGCCGGCGTCGATCCGGCGATCATGGGCACCGGCCCGATCCCGTCCTCCCGCAAGGCGCTGGAAAAGGCCGGCTGGAAGGTGTCCGACCTCGAGCTCGTCGAGGCCAACGAGGCCTTCGCGGCCCAGGCGCTCGCGGTGAACAAGGACATGGGCTGGGATCCGTCGATCGTGAACGTGAACGGCGGCGCCATCGCCATCGGCCATCCCATCGGCGCCTCGGGTGCGCGCGTGCTCGTGACCCTGCTGCACGAGATGGGCCGCCGCAATGCCAAGAAGGGCCTCGCCACCCTGTGCATCGGCGGGGGCATGGGCGTCGCCATGTGCCTTGAAAGATAAAAGCTGCCTGGAACGCTGAAAGCGATCTGACCCCGAAAGTGGATTGCACTTTCGGGGTCAATTCCATGTTCATCGTCCAGGTTTGCGCTGAAAACTTTCGCAGGCTCCCGAAATTCGGGAGCTTCACCCTTCCCCGCACCGTCGTTTATCCTAAGCTATGTCGTGAGGCGGTTTGAACAGAGCCGCCTCACGAAGGGATCCTCGAGAGATCCGCTAGGGAACAATCCTGGGAAGGAAACAGCATGGCGCGCGTTGCATTGGTCACCGGCGGCACCCGCGGCATCGGTGCCGCGATTTCAACGGCCTTGAAGCAAGCAGGCTACAAAGTTGCCGCCAACTATGGCGGCAATGACGAAGCCGCCAACCAGTTCAAAGCCGAGACCGGCATCCCGGTCTTCAAGTTCGACGTCTCCGATTCCGCTGCCTGCGAGACGGGCATCCGCGCCGTCGAGGCCGAACTCGGCCCCGTCGACATTCTCGTCAACAATGCGGGCATCACCCGCGACGGCATGTTCCACAAGATGAACTTCGATCAGTGGTCCGCCGTCATCCGCACCAATCTCGATTCCATGTTCACCTGCACGCGCCCGGTGATCGAGGGCATGCGCGAGCGCGGGTTCGGACGCATCATCATCATCTCCTC